>Ga0210391_10000004_pt1 | contig 574141 bp, 452 predicted proteins | sample IncBWC12OmetaG_FD_160573 | JGI IMG/M metagenome (GOLD analysis project Ga0210391, IMG submission 160573) | Forest soil microbial communities from Barre Woods Harvard Forest LTER site, Petersham, Massachusetts, United States - Inc-BW-C-12-O ...
CTTCGGGTTGTGCTTGCTCAGCACTTTCGTAATCGCCGCCGTCAGGGTCGTCTTGCCATGGTCAATGTGACCGATCGTCCCAATGTTGCAGTGCGGCTTGCTGCGCTCGAATTTCTCCTTGGCCATTGCCTTCTGCTCCTCAGTCGAATTCGTAAATCCGGCTAACTCAAACCTGGTCTTACTTCTCGCCCTTCTGTTTCTTGATCACTTCTTCAGCAAGAGCCGCTGGCAGCTCCGCGTAATGCGAAAAATGCATGGTGAACGTCGCGCGGCCTTGCGTACGGCTGCGCAAATCCGTGGCGTAGCCGAACATCTGCGCCAGCGGAACCTCGACGCGAATCACGTTGCTGCCCGCGCGATTTTCCGTGCCCTGGATCGCCGAGCGCCGCGCGTTCAAATCGCCGAACACCGGCGGCATATATTCTTCGGGGACGACCACTTCCACTTTCATGATGGGTTCGAGCAGCACGGGCTTGGCGCGCGCGCACGCTTCCTTGAACGCCATGGAGCCGGCAATTTTGAACGCCATTTCCGAGCTGTCCACGTCGTGGTAGCTGCCGTCGACCAAAACCACGGCGACGTCCACCATTGTGAAACCCGCCAAAATGCCGTTGTCCAAGGCTTCGCGGATGCCCGCTTCGATGGGCGCGATAAATTCACGCGGAATCGAGCCGCCTACGACTTTGTCGATGAAGAGGAACCGGTGTTCCTTGTCGAATTTCCACTTGCCGCCAGAACCGCCCGCGAATTCTTTTGCGATGGCGTCCAGTTCGTCGGTGGACATCTCGTGCATGTTTTCATGCGCGGCGCTGGGCATCGGATGCAGAACGATTTCGCAGTGGCCGTACTGTCCGCGGCCGCCGGTCTGCTTGATGTATTTGCCTTCTGCTTCCGCTTTTTTGCGGATCGTCTCGCGGTAGGCCACTTGCGGACGGCCCACATTGGCCTGCACGTTATATTCGCGCAGCATGCGGTCGACAATGATTTCCAGGTGCAACTCGCCCATGCCGGAGATCAGCGTTTGGCCAGTGTCCGGTTCGGTGGAGACGCGGAAAGTTGGATCTTCCTGCGCCAGCCGCTGCATGGCCACACCCAGCTTGTCCTGGTCGGCTTTCGTTTTCGGCTCGATGGCTACGGAGATAACCGGGGCGGGAAAATCGATCGATTCGAGGATGACTTGTTTCTGTTCGTCGCAAAGCGTGTCGCCGGTAATGACACTCTTCAATCCCACGCAAGCACAAATGTCGCCGGCATAGACCGCGTCGATTTCTTCACGCTTGTTGGCATGCATTTGCAGCAGGCGGCTGATGCGTTCGCGGGTGCGTTTTCCGGGGTTGTAGACGTAGCTGCCGGATTGCAGCACGCCGGAATAGACGCGGATGTAGGTGACGTGACCGACGAACGGGTCGGACATAATTTTGAAAGCCAGCGCGGAAAACGGCGCGTCATCCGCAGCGCGGCGCAACACCACTTCATCATTCTCGGGATTCACACCCTCGAGGGGAGGCACGTCGACGGGGGAGGGCAGATAATCCACAACCGCATCGAGCAGAGGCTGAATGCCCTTGTTCTTGAACGCCGAGCCCGCGAGCACGGGAACGATCTTCAGGAGCAACGTGGATTTACGGACCGACTTCCGCATCTCGTCAACGGAAAGCGTTCCTTCGGTCAAATACTTGTCGATCACTTCATCGTCATGCTCGGCGATGTAATCGACCATCTTGCTGCGATGCTCTTCGTAAAACTTCTTGTCGATCGCCGCGCCCTTCAGCGCCGCAGCCACATCAGGCCGCGAATCGACGAACTCTTTGTCCCAAAGCTTGGCCACTTCAAAAATCTCAAATTTCGCGCCGAGCGTTTCCTCGAGCCAAACGATGACCTTTTCTTCGATGAAATCAATAATCCCGATGAAGTTTTCTTCGCGGCCGAGAGGAAACTGGAGGGGAACAGGATGGGCGCCGAGGCGTTGCCGAATCGTGCGGATGACGTGGTCAAAATCGGCGCCAGTGCGGTCCATCTTGTTGACGAAACAAATCCGCGGGACGCGATACTTGTCCGCTTGCCGCCAAACGGTTTCTGACTGCGGCTGCACGCCAGCCACGGAATCAAACACGCAAACTGCGCCGTCCAGAACGCGCAAAGAGCGCTCCACTTCCACCGTAAAGTCCACGTGGCCGGGGGTATCAATAATATTTACGCGGTATTTTTTGCCGAAGCGGTCCCAGGAAGCGGTCGTCGCAGCGCTGGTGATCGTAATTCCGCGCTCGCGTTCCTGCTCCATCCAATCCATGGTGGCGGTGCCTTCATCCACGGAACCGATCTTGTACGTCACACCGGTATAGAAAAGAATGCGCTCCGTCGACGTGGTTTTGCCCGCGTCGATGTGCGCCATAATCCCGATGTTCCGCGTGTCTTCGAGTTTGAAAGCTCGTCCCATGGCCTGCTGCGTCGCCCCTTTGGTTTCCGTTGCCATTACAATTTCTTTTCTTTCAATCCTTGCCGAAACTCTTACCGCCGCCCTCGCCGCGCCCGAGTTACCAGCGGTAGTGCGCAAACGCCTTGTTCGCTTCCGCCATGCGGTGAACGTCTTCCTTCTTCTTGATGGCTCCCCCGCGCGCATTGGCCGCGTCAATCAGTTCATCCGCAAGCTTGTCAATCATCGTCTTGCCCGCGCGCTCGCGCGAGTACTGCAAGAGCCAGCGAATCGCGAGAGACTGCCGCCGGAAGGGGTTCACTTCCACCGGAACCTGGTAGTTCGCGCCGCCGACGCGCCGTGTCTTCACTTCCAGCGTGGGCTTCACGTTCTCGATGGCCTTTTTGAAAATCTTCAGGGCATCGTCGTTCGTCTTCTTGGCAACCTGATCCATCGCGCCGTAAAACACGCGCTGCGCCGTCGATTTCTTGCCTTCCCACATCATCGAGCAGATAAATTTCTCCACGATGTCGCTGGCATAGACCGGGTCGGTCGCCTGTGAACGCCGGAATACAAGTCCTTTGCGGGGCATTGCTCTTTATCGCTCCTTCAGAATCTTTTCACTTCACTCCGAATTTCCAGTAAGCCGTTTTACTTCGCTGCCGCAGCCTTAGGCCGCTTCGCGCCGTACTTCGAACGTCCCTGCTTGCGATTCTCGACGCCCGCCGCATCCAACGTCCCGCGAACGATGTGATAGCGCACTCCCGGCAGATCCTTCACGCGACCGCCGCGCACCAGCACGATCGAGTGCTCCTGCAAGTTGTGGCCAATGCCGGGAATGTAGGTCGTGACTTCCACGGAATTCGTCAAGCGCACGCGCGCCACCTTGCGCAATGCCGAATTCGGTTTCTTCGGCGTCTGCGTGTACACGCGGATACAAACTCCGCGCTTTTCCGGGCAGCCCGCCAAGGCAGGCGACTTCGTCTTTACCAGAACCTTCTCACGTCCCATTCGTACGAGTTGCGAAAACGTCGGCACAGTCGTCCTCTTTATCTGTGACCGCGCAGCGGTCAAATTCTAGATGTGACCACACACAACGGCCACTACCGGCGCGCAAAATTTCCCGTGGCTCTCGCAAGGCGCGCAAACAAAAATGCGCGAGAACACACATCAGTGCTGAAAGGTCTACTGCGAATCCGGAGAAACAACCAGCAAGAAACTCCGTACGCACTCCAAGAGGCAGAACTCTTCTCTTGGCTTCAGTTCGGAGAGGCTTACTCGGCTTTGCGGGACAGGCGTCCCATTCCGGCCGCTCTTCAATCCCATTCCGTCTTACTTTGTTCCGGGACCGAAGATAATTCCCTTCCAACCCACTCAACCGCTGCAACAACTTAGCGGTCGCCCTCGTCAGGGTAGAAACACCCCCAACAAAACGTAGAGTATAAGGAAAACAACGTGCTCTGTCAAATTTCTTTCACAGGCTCAAGCGGAATGTCTGTGGAAATCAAGCACTTGGCGGTTTCCCGGGAGATCGTCCTTCTAGAACGCCTGATCCGTGCCCCCAAACTCTGGCCGTGACTGCCATTTCTCTCCTGGCCCTCGGCTCACCGGGATCTCATCCGAATATTTCCGTAACTTATTGATAATACAATGCTTAATTGGACGGCCCATCCTTCTTTTCGATGTCCGAGAAGGCCTTGGGCCACAACCCGAAGGCCTTCAGCACGCCGTCTTCATGCTGCGCCACCAGCATCTTGACGGTTCTCTCGGCAGGCCATGGCGACGCGAATCGCTCCGGCCGGTCCGCAATCCAGTAGGCCGCCAGCGCCATCAAGGTCGCGTCCTGCGCCAGCACGTCCGGTTTCACCGCCTCGAGCGCATCTGCCGCCGAGTGATGCGTATATTTATAGTCCGGCGAATCCTGGTCCATATTGATCCCCGGCAATCCGGCTATCGAAAAGGGAAACGTGTCCGTTCCATCCTCGACTTTGTCTTCCACTTTCACCTCGCGAATATCCGCGAGGGCAGCGGCAAACGGTCGGAACGATTCCACCAAGTCATCGCGGCCTCCCAATTGAAAGGCCCTTACCGGACCTTGCCCATTATCCAGAATCAAGCTCCCCAAATGATTGGCCATTTCCGGTTGATGTTGTTTCACGTACGCGAACGATCCATCGATCCCTTGTTCTTCTCCAGTGAACAGGACGAAGCGGATGGTGCGGCGAGGCCTCACCCCGCTGCGCAGAATTGCGTCGGCAGCTCCCAGAGTGCAGCTCGAGCCCATGCCATTGTCGGTAGCTCCTTCAGAGAGGTCCCAGGAATCCAGGTGCCCCCCCACCACCAGAATCTGCTCCGGATTTTCACGCCCGCGAATTTCCCCAACCACGTTTGCACTCTCCACCGGGCCATTCGAAAAAGCATTCTGCACATTGAAGTGCACCCGCGGCGTCAATCCACGCGCAAGGTAACGTTCCAGTTGCCCCTGATCTTCCGCCGTCATGGATACCACGGGAATCGCAAAATCCGCGTCGAATCCCAAGATCCCGGTGTGCGTAAGATTCATTCCTTCCGCCCGGCCTCCGCCTTGCCCTCCAATCACAGCGATAACTCCCGCTTTGCCCGCCGCCCTCAGAAAATCCCCAAATTGCGCAAACAGCTGGATGAAACTCTTGTTCGGCTCGCCGCGCATCACGAGCAACGGCACCTTGCCGTTCAACCGGGAGATGTTTCTTATTTCGTTGTCGAGATCAAACAAGTTCACAGGGACCACGTCTCCGTCCACGCCTCCTGCCGGCGTTGAGCCCGTCCATCCCATCGCATCGATGTGCAGCGGCCGGCGGATCGGCGTGAGCAGCTCAGCCTCGGCTGAACCTCGCGTCCACCCGCGCCACAACTGCCATTTTTCCCCGTGCACGTTTTCAAGCCCCATGGCCTTCATCTTCAGAACGCCCCATTCGACCGCTTTTTGCGCTTGCGGCGACCCGCTCACGCGCGGTCCAATGTCGTCGCTCAATTCCGTCAGGTACTGAAAGGCATGCGAATCGAGCAGACCCTCCCCGGCGATCTTCACGAGAGCGGGCTTCGTGCCGTCCTCATTCGGCCCTCTTGCCGCGGACTTGTTCTGAGCTCTAACGCCCAGCCCAGCCACCAGCGCGATCAGTAGAATCCCAACTAGAATCTTTCGCATTCCCATTTCTCCCCGCGCTTGGCAAAAATATTGCGCCAAAACTCTACCATGACCTCACACGTCCATCCTTCAAATCCGTTTCCCACTCGTGTACACCGCGCAACGCCGCGCAAGCGCCCGCTTTACCTCGCTTCGCCTCCCGCCCTAAACTGCCTGCGAGGCCAACGTGAAAGCTATTCGTTTTTTTCTATCCGCGGCATCGCTTGCTGCCGGAATCTTTTCCCTGGGCGCACCCGGTCGAAGCCCGGGTCCTGCACAAAGTGCCACGCAAAAGCCCGCTGAAAAAGCCCCCGGGAAACCGCAAGAGAAACCCAAGGAAAAACCGGGGGCCAATGCCTCACCCAAACTCCCCGCCGAAATCGAACTCCTAGAAACCGTACTCCGCTTTGAAACCAACGGCGACAGCCGCAAAGAAGTCCACGCCCTGGTCAAAATCAACGACGAACTCGGCGTCCGCCAATTCGCCCGCCTGAATTTCGATTTCAACCGCGCCTTCGAACAAATCGAGATTCCTCTGGTCAGGATCACCCACCCCAGCGGCGGCACGGTAGACGTTCTTCCGAGCGCGATCACCGACACGCCCAACCCCGCCGTCGTCAACGCCCCCGCCTATCAGGACATCCGCGTCAAGTCCGTGCGTATCCTCGGCCTCGAACCGGCCGACTCCCTCGAATACCGAATCATCACCAAGGTCTCCCATCCCCCGCTCGCTCCCAACTTCTGGCTCGACCACACCTTTGACCGCACCGGCGTCGTTTCCCACGAAGTCTTCGAGTTCGATTTGCCCGCCTCCCTGGCTGAAAATGCGAAGGCGAACCAATACAACGTGCCATTCCGCATCAATCCCTCGACCCCCCTCAGCACCACGATACAGTCCGGGGAAGGCAGCTCAGCGCGAACAGTGTACAGGTGGGATTTCAGGAATCTTGGTGACCCATCTCACGACGTGGAAACAAAAGAAGCACCTGAGCCCGATATCGAATTTTCAACATTTAGCGACTGGCAGTTCCTGTCCATCGAGCTTGCGAACAAATTGCTGTCGGGCGCTGTGCCCACCGAGAAGCTGCAAACTTTTCAATCCTCGGAGCAGGAGCTGAACAGTGAATATGAGGCGACGCCAGCTATAAAGGAAAAAGCCGCCACGCTCATCGCGCAATCCAAGAACAACAGGCAGAGCCTTGAAGCGATCTATGATTTCGTGTCGAAGAAGATCTCGACTATAGATTTGCCCTTGGGCGCTACGGGATTCGCTTCGAGGCCCGCAAGGGACGTTCTGGAGACCGCCTACGGAACCCAGGAGGACAAGTACGTTCTTTTTGCGGCGCTGGCAAGCGCCCAAAATCTCTCTGCGCGGGCTGCTTTGTCAGGCTACTGCAACGAGAAAGGAGCTCCGCGTCCTTCCGCATTTAGGCATTTACTCGTTTCAGCATGGGATGGCAAATCGATCCTTTGGCTCGATCCTGGCGTCGAAGTGGCTCCCTTTGGGATGCTGCCATCGAATTCGGGAAAGTGTGCATTCGTCTTGGACCGCGATTTTTCTTCTTTAAGTTCCTTGGGACACGGCTGGGAACAGCTTCCCCTGGTGCCTCCCTTCCCCTCGTTTCAGCGAGTCAGCTTGGATGCAACGGTCTCAACCGACGGCAGATTGGTCACCAGAGCGAAGTACGTCATGCGGGGCGAGAATGAGTTGCTCTTGCGCGTTGCGTTTCACACCACGCCAAAGGAAAATTGGAAAAACGTCGCCCAACTCCTCGCGCTCTCGGACGGTTTCCGCGGCCAAATGACAAACGTGACCGCCTCTGACCCCTACGTGACGCACGATCCGTTTACCGTCGAATTCGAAATCACACAGCCGAAATTCGTGGACTGGTCGAAGAAACCGCTTCGCATCTCGGCGCTTCTTCCACTGCTAGGCCTTCCCGATCCTCCGGCAAAGCCCGCGTCCGGCCCGTCCGCCGTTCCGATCGAGCTGGGCACTCCCCTCGACGTCGAGGTAAGCGCAACCGTTCGTCTTCCCGTCGGAACAACCGCGCACGTTCCCACAGGCACATCCCTCCAGCGCGACTTCGCCACCTACACGTCTGAATACTCCGCGAAAGACGCGACGCTCACCGCCTCCCGCCACTTAAATTTCATTTTGAAAGAAATTCCCGCGGACCACGCGGCCGATTACAATGCTTTCCTGCGCGCCGTTCAGAACGACGAATCTCAGGTCTTTACGCTCGAACGCAGCCTGCCGGCTCCCGCTCAACCACAAAAACCGTGAAAGGCGCGACTTCCGGGAAAGCCGCCAGAACTACTTGATCTGCATCACTTCTTTTTCCTTCGCCGCGCTCAAATCCTCGATCTTCTTCGTCTCCGCGTGCGAAAGTTTTTCCAGCTCATCCAAGGAACGCTTCTTGTCGTCCTCGCTGATCTTCTTATCCTTCTCAAGCTTTTCAATCGCTTCCTTCAGATCCCGCCGGATATTCCGCACCGCCGTCCGGTGATTTTCCAGCACCTTGTGCAACTGCTTCACCAAATCCTTGCGCCGCTCTTCGGTCAGCGACGGAATCGGCACGCGCACGACTTTGCCGTCATTCGTCGGGTTCAACCCCAGCTCGGCCGACCGAATCGCCTTGTCGATCAAGGCCACCGCACTGGGATCCCATGGCGCAATCACGATCATGGTCGGATCCGGGACCGTCATGGTGCCAAGCTGATTCACCGGCATCGGCGTTCCGTGATAATCCACGCGCACGTTGTCGAGAAGCGTCGCATTCGCCCGGCCGGTGCGAATCGTCGCCAGCTCCTTGCGGAAATCGTCCACCGCCTTCTCCATCCGCGTCCTTGCGGCAGCCAGTGCTTGCGGTGCGTTCTCAAAAGTCGTCATAGCGTCCTCGGCTCAATACCTCATTTCGAATTTTTCCTACGAGCATTCCCAGTTTCATCTGGCAGTGAATAAAAGATGAGGCAGATCCTGCCCGAAACTCAAGCCGGCGTCACCTTGGACCCCACGCGCTCACCCATCACCACGCGCTTGATGTTCCCGTGCTGGTTCATGTTGAAAACCACGATCGGCATCCCGTTATCCATGCAAAGCGAAATCGCCGTCGCGTCCATCACCTTCAAATTCTGATTCAACACGTCGCGGTAGGTGATCGCCGCGAAAAACTTCGCCCCGGAAACTTTCTCCGGATCGGCGTCAAAAATCCCATCCACGCGCGTCGCTTTCAGAATCACGTCCGCCTTGATTTCCATCGCGCGAAGCGCCGCGGCCGTGTCGGTAGAAAAATAAGGGTTCCCTGTTCCCGCCGCGAAAATCACGACGCGCTGCTTTTCCAGATGCCGCATCGCTCGCCGCCGGATGAAGGGCTCAGAGACCTGATTCATCTCAATCGCGCTCAGAACCCTCGTGAATACGCCTTCTTTCTCTAGCGCATCCTGCAGGGCCAGCGCGTTGATCACCGTCGCCAGCATTCCCATGTAGTCGCCGGTTGCGCGGTCGATTTCAAATCCCTTCTGCCGCGCTCCGCGAAAAATATTCCCCCCGCCGACCATAATGGCAATCTCGATCCCCAGCGCGTGCACCTCCTTTAACTCCTGTGCAATCGCCTGAATCGTCTCGCCGTGAATCCCGAATCCCTGCGGCCCTTGCAGCGATTCTCCCGATAACTTCAGCAATATCCGCCGGTAAGCCAACTGCGCATTTCTCGGCGTTCTCCTCGCGGCTTTCTTCACAGCTTTTTTCTGTGCGGCCATTTCGCTCCGGTCTCTGCCCTCTAAAAGTCTCGGAATTGTAACAAACTATCCCCGCCCCCGCACATTACGGAGTGCGGCAGCCCCGGCGCCTTTGAAGCGCTACAGCAGGGTGCCCCAGATCTCATCGGAACAGCAGATGCAGATCCGCGCCGACCAACGTAACGCAAAGCCACGCTCAGCCGTTTCATGAGAGGCGCTCCATGGAGAGAGTCCTGTATCATGAGCACGCCATGAAGACTTGGGGAATCTGCTGCCTGGTCTGGGCGTTGGCGGCTGCGATTGCCGTTGCGCCGCTCCATTCTCAAGCCCCCGCCGCAGGGCCTTCTGCTGCTGCACCCGCGATAAAAGTAGAAACTCGCGTCGTTCTCGTGGACGTGGTCGTCTCCAACCACAAAGGCGAGACCATCCCGAACCTCCGCCGGGAAGATTTCAACATCGAGGAAGACGGCAAGCCGCAATCCCTCTCCGCTTTCGACGAACACTCACGCCACAACGCGCCACCCGTCAACCTCCCCGCTCTGCCGCCAAACGTCTACACCAACCAGCAAGCCGTCAAACCCAGCGACTCTGTGAACGTGCTTCTGATCGACTTACTGAATACCCAGCCGTGGTTTCAGCAAGGTGTGTGCACCCAAGCGATCAAATACCTGAAGACTGTGCCGCCCGGCACGCGCCTTGCCATCTTTACCCTCAGGAATCAACAACTGCGCCTCGTCCGCGGCTTCACCACCGACTTTTCTGGCCTTTCCGTCGCATTGGACGATAAGAAATCCGGTGTCATTCCCGAGTCCTCCTGGCTGAACCCAACCCCGTCACGACTGGCGGCCGAAATGGATGGCCTCAAGGCCATGATCATGATGCAGGCCTCGCCGGCGGCAGTCGATGCGGTGAGCGTATATCTAGGAAGAGAGGCCGACACAAGGACAGGCGACCGCAGTGAGTTAACCCTGCAGGCCTTTGAGCATCTCGCCCGGTATCTTTCCGGCATCCCGGCACGCAAAAACGTCGTCTGGTTCGCGGATACTTTCCCTATTAGCTTTGCGCCCCAAGGCAAGGTACATACTCCCAGACACCAAGAACACGTCCAGCAGACCTCGGACATGCTCACTGCCGCACAGGTCGCTATTTATCCGGTATCCGCCCGCGGCCTTATCTACGACGGCAGCTACGACGTACCCCTTGACCCAGGAGAAACAATCCTGCATGAATTAGCCATTACCCAGATCGCCATGGAAACACTCGCAGAGGAAACCGGCGGCCGCGCCTTTTACAACACCAACGGCCTCGCCACAGCCATGGCAAAAGCCATCGACGAGGGCTCGCACTACTACACCCTTGCCTATGCTCCAACCAGCGCCAGAACCGACGGCAAGTACCGCCGCATCGAAGTGAAACTTTCCAACCGAGACTACAAGCTTTCCTACCGCCGCGGCTACTATGCCGACAAACCCGAATCACCCGCCGTTGGCGACCAATCCGCCGAGGATCCCCTGATCCCCCTCGTAGGCTTTGGCATGCCCAACTTCGATCAAATCACTTACGAAATTCAGGCCAACCCGCTTCAGCCGCAGCCCACCCCGGACGCCCGCCGCGCCGGCCTCAACTCCGAATTAAAAGGGCCTTTCACGCGCTACGGCGTGGACCTCGCCGTCTCCCTCGAAAATTTCGCACTCGATTCCGCCCCCGACGGCGTGAAATACGGCCGCCTCGAAGCGATTCTCGTCGCCTACGATCGCGCAGGAAAAATCGTCAACATCTCCAAGCGCACAAGCCGGCTGGCCCTTCCGCCCCAAGACTTCCCCACCCTCCAGGCCAAAGGGCTTCCCCTCCACCTCGAGATCGACGTCCCTCCCGGCGACATCTACCTCCGCACCGGGATCTACGATCTCAACTCCGGCAACGCCGGCACCCTCGGCTTTCCACTGGCAGCAGCTACAGCCTCGGATAGCGCGAAGAAATGATTACAATCCCCACCAACGAACACGTTCGACCTAAATAATTCGGGCGGCTGGACCGCGCAAACAAAAAAGAGCGTCCCGGCAAAACCGGAACGCTCTCTAATGCAGTTGTAAAGAGTCAAGTTAAGCGCTGGCAGGCGCCGGAACCGGTGCCGTCTCCGGACCAGCTCCCGGTCCGCCAATCTCGCCCACCTTGAAGCGCACGAACCGCCGGATGGAAATATTCTCGCCCAGCTTCGCGATCGCCTGCGTGATCATCTCGCCGATCGTTACGCTCTCGTCCTTGATGTAGTGCTGCTCGTACAAGCAGTTCTCTTCGTAAAACTTCTCCATCTTTCCGGTCGTGATCTTTTCGACCACGGCTTCCGGCTTGCCGGTGGCCAGCGCTTGCGCGCGGTAAATGTCGCGCTCTGCCGCGAGCATCTCGGGCGTTACTTCTTCGCGCCGAACATAGCGCGGATCGAGCGCCGCGATGTGCATCGCAATGTCATGGCAGAGGTTTTGAAACGCTTCTGTGCGCGCCACGAAGTCCGACTCGCAGTTAATCTCGACGAGCACGCCAATTTTCCCGCCCGCGTGGATATAGCTTCCGACGAGCCCTTCGCTGGCCTCGCGCTGCGACTTCTTGGCCGCCGCCGCCTGGCCTTTTTTCCGCAAGATCTCGATAGCCTTATCGATGACTCCGTTGGCTTCGACGAGCGCCGCGCGGCAATCGCTGAAGCCCGCGCCGGTCCTCTCGCGCAACTCCTTCACAAGATGTGCTGGAATCTGCATAGCTGGCTGTTGTGTACTCATCCTTTTTCTCTTCGCTTATTGGCAATTTCTTGTTTAGTGCCTGCACTTACAAAACGGCCCGCACCGAGTCGCTCGGCGCGGGCCTCATGGATCTTTTACCCGCGCAATTTGTCTAACGTGATTCCGCGTCTGGTGGCACCGTTGCTTCGGCGGCCTCGGCGGGCTCAACAGGCGCATCCGGCGGAGCTTCGACAACCGCTCCCTCCACGAAGTCGCCTTCCTGCTTCTCGTACTGCTCGTAGGCGCTGGTATCCACGTACTCCACGCCATCGACAATCGCCTGATCTTCCGCCGATTTCTGCTCCGCCACCTGCGATTGCTGATAGGCCGTATGCCCTTCGAGAACGGAATCCGCAATCTTGGTTGTGAACAGCCGAATGGCGCGCAAAGCGTCGTCGTTTCCAGGAATAATCCAGTCCACCACGTCAGGATCGCAATTCGTATCCACCACGGAAACCACCGGCACACCCATGCGCCGCGCTTCCTTTACCGCAATTTCCTCGGCATTCGAATCAATCACAAACATCGCGTCCGGAAGCTGCGACATGTTCTCGATGCCTTCGAGGTTCTGGTTCAGGTGTTTCATCTCGCGGCCCAGCCGCGCTTTTTCTTTCTTCGAAAGTTCGTTGATCCGGCCGTCTTCCGTCATGGCCTTCAGCAGCTTCAGCCGCTTGATCGATTTCTGCAGCGTTGCCCAGTTGGTGAGCGTCCCGCCCAGCCAGCGGTGGTTCACGAAGAATGCGCCGCAGCGCTTCGATTCCTCGGCGACCGCTTCCTGCGCCTGCCGCTTGGTACCGACAAACAAGACCGCTTTTCCCTGCGCCGAAAGATCGCTAACGAACCGGCTAGCCTCCCGGAACATCTTCAGGGTCTTCTGCAGGTCAATAATGTGTATCCCGTTGCGCTCTCCGAAAATATATTCCTTCATCTTCGGATTCCAACGCCGCGTCTGGTGGCCGAAGTGAACTCCAGCCTCCAGCAATTCTTTCATTGTAATTTCTACTGCCAAGTTTCCTCCTAGTTGGATAGCTGTTTGCGGTGGTTCGTTTTGCCTTCGTAGCGGCGGGCTTTAGCCCGCAACCTTTAACAAAAAAATCACCGAACAGCCTATTGCCGGCTCCTTGCCGGCCGTGATCTCAGCGGGCCCGCTTGCGCGAGCCCGCTGGAGCTCGTTAGAACCCTGGCCGAGCCAGGGCAACAAAAACTACCGCTTCGTAAACTGGAAGCGTTTCCGCGCGCCCTTCTGCCCGTACTTCTTCCGTTCCTTCATACGCGAATCGCGCGTCAAAAATCCGTTCTTCCGCAAAGCCGGCCGCAGCTCCGGATTGAATCGCGAGATCGCTCGCGCCAATCCCATGCGCACCGCGCCGGCTTGACCGCCAACGCCGCCGCCATGCGTGGTCACCTTCACGTCCACCTGGTCCGCCAGGCTCGTGAACTTCAGCGGCTCGATGGCGTCATGCTTCCAGGCATGATTCGGAAAATAGTTCTCCACTTCGCGCCCGTTCACCGTGAACTTGCCGCTACCCGCGCGCAGGAAAACTCGAGCTACCGATTCTTTGCGCCGGCCCGTTCCAAGAAACCAAGCTTGTGTGCCCGCAATGGGCGTACCAGTAGAACTCAACGTTCCTCCTAAAATAACCTGGTTCCAGACACCCGGAACCACTTAACTCCACGACGGTTTTGCTCCCTGCCTAAGGCACCACTTAGAGGTGACCACTACGCGGCCACACTTTTCAAGGAACAGCAACGTGCAGAATCCAGTGACACAGGCCTGAGCCTGTGCTCTCTGCTACTACCAAGCCCCGACGGCCTGCGGTTTCTGCCCAGCATGCCGCGCCAAACCTGCTGCATCCCGGTAAATCCGCAATTTCTTGGCCCGCCGGGCGCGCAGCTTGTTCTTCGGGAGCATCCCGAGCACCGCCTCGCGAATCATCCAATCCGGCTTGGTCTCACGCACGCGCTTCGCCGGCACGGCCTTCAACCCACCCGGATATCCGCTATGCGAGTAATAAACTTTCTGCTCGACCTTGTTCCCGGTCATGCGCACCTTATCCGCGTTGATCACCACAACGTGATCCCCCGAATCCAGGTAAGGAGTAAAACTCGGCTTGTCCTTGCCCATCAGCATCCGCGCCACTTTCGTCGCCAGGCGCCCCAAAACCTGGTTGGTCGCATCGATCACAAACCAGCTGGCGCCCACTTTGAGCGCCTGCGCTTCTTCTCCCTTAGCTACGTACGTCCTCATTGCCGTCAGCCACACCTTTCCCTAAAGAGACAAACGCCAATATTAAAGTACCGACAGCATCCTGTCAACGCGATTTCCTGCCACGCTCATCCGTTCGGGATTTCCTCGCGGCTGCTTCCAAGAGCGGCAAACTATTTTTTCGAAGCCCAATTCTCGACTTGTAAGCCGCTGGTTCGGCGGAATTCTTCCCGGGCGGCGCTTCTGGATGGAATGGCGCGCTATTTTTCAAGCTTCACTTCCTCGTGGCGAACCGGCGGCGCTTGAACTAGAGTAAGGCACTCAAACGGACTCTAGATCGCTTCGCTGTCCTGACGAGTTGAAGGGGAAATCCATCCTGGACATCGCTATGCGCATCGCGAAACACAAGCCCACCGTGCCTGGAGTTCCCAGCCCTCAATCATGATCCGAAGATCTCGCATCGCAATCCTCTACGCGGCGAGCCTCGGAGCAAGTATCGGCGTCTTTTTCTTGATCCGGTCCGCAGGCCGTTCGCTCACATCCGCAGGAACGCCTCGACCCGAAGCGCTTGCCAGGCCAACGGCCTCCGAAGCGCCTGGCATCTTGCTTCATGTTTTGCTCGCGCTTGTGGTCATCATTGTTGCCGCACGCATTCTCGGCGCGCTGTTCCGCAGGCTGAATCTGCCACAAGTCATGGGAGAGGTGGTCGCCGGAATCCTTTTAGGGCCATCCTTCCTCGGCTGGCTGGCCCCGGAGGCTGCTTCTCTAGTCCTTCCGGTCAACACCGCACCGTACCTCGCGCTGATCTCGCAAGTCGGCGTGGTGCTCTACATGTTTCTGGTCGGCCTCGAGCTGGACATGGATCTCTTGCAAGAACGCACCCGCGCTGCCATCGCCGTCTCCCACGCCAGCATCGTCCTGCCCTTTTTGTCCGGCGCCGCCATCGCACTCTGGTTGTATCCCCGCTATTCCGCCAACGCCGTCTCCTTCACCACCTTCGCCCTTTTCATCGGCGTAGCAATGTCCATAACGGCGTTCCCAGTCCTGGCACGCATTCTGACCGATCGCGGAATGCAAAAAACGCGCCTAGGGGTCCTCGCCCTGGCCTGCGCTGCCATCAATGACGTCGTCGCATGGTGCCTGCTCGCCTTTGTTATCAGCGTCGCCCACGCGCAGACCGGAAGCCTTCTTTTCACGCTGCTCACCACGATCGGCTTCCTCTGCTTCGTCTTGCTGATTGCAAAGCGGGGTGCTTTGCGGCTAGTGCGGTGGCAGACGGCGAAAGGCCGCACGACACAGGACATCTTCGCCGTCGTCTGCGCCGCACTGCTCCTTTCGGCTCTGGTGACGGAACGAATCGGTATTCACGCGCTTTTCGGCGCTTTCCTCCTGGGAACCGTGATTCCCCACAATTCCGTGCTGGCGCGTGACATCCGCGAGAAGTGCGAGGATCTGGTTGTCGTACTCCTGTTGCCCGTGTTTTTCGTATTCACAGGCATGCGCACGCAGATCGGCCTGGTGCATGGAAGTCGCGAATGGCTGGCTTGTATTTTGATTATTGCCGTGGCCTCGCTCGGCAAATTCGGCGGCAGTTTTCTCGCTGCTCGATGGACGGGCTCAGATTGGCGCGAAGCCGCATCCATCGGCGTGCTGATGAACACGCGCGGCCTGATGGAGCTTATCGTCCTCAACGTTGGCCTAGACCTTGGCGTGCTCTCACCGGTCCTGTTTACGATGTTCGTCATCATGGCGGTAGTCACCACGCTGGTGACCACGCCGATCCTGCATCAGCTGGGGGAGTCCGGCGCTCCTCCGAGTCCCGCCCCAGCCGCCAGTTGAGCCCTGTTTTCCCTTCTCTCGAACGCGCACTCCGTTAGATAGTCGCTAGCTGTGACCGCCGCCCGGTAGCGTACTCGTTCAACGCCACGTTAGCGCTGGTAATAACTGCCAGCGCATCCGCAAGGCGAACAAGGTCCGCGCCGCGCAAGACGAAATACATCTCGTCCTCACCAAGCCCCGTGTAAACACGATTTCCCATGCATCCCAAACTCAGAATCGCTCCCATCTTGATCGAAGCCGGCAGCGCCATACAAGTCGGCCGCCCCAACGCTGGCGCACCACTGGCCACACCCGCCCGATTAGCGGCCTCGCTCAGAAGCATCGCCCCCGCAGGCTTACAAGCAAACAGCACCACATCTGGCGCCACGGGTGCATCCCCGAGCGGCGAGTACACAATAGCCACCGGCGCCTTAGCCAGCCGCGGAATCTGCGGCACCTCTTCCGGCTTCACATAGCCCAGATCAAACATCATCTTCAACGTCTGCTCCGTCTCCTTCTCCCGCTCCGGCGACAAAGCAATGTTGTGCGTGTAAGCCCCCACCGCGCAGTTGAAGTGACTTTCCGGCGCGGTGTAGAAAACTCGGCCGTCTGCGGCAAGCCTCCAGAAACTGCATCCCGACGGTTCGGTCCCGTCAAATCTCTTCACCCCCGCCGGCGCCGCCTCCAAAAAAGATACCGCCACCGGCCGCCGCCCGAGCTTCACCACCGCGCCAATCTTCTCTTCCAGCTGTTTCCAATTTATCTGTCCACTCATGGTCTGGGCCTCTTCCCCGGAGCCGGAAACATACCACGCCATGCGCCGAAGATCGAACCGCGATCCTCTTGTCTAAAACCCCGGAACACCCAGCAACCCTTCCTCCGCCGCTCGCGCCCTGCGCTTCTTCTTCGCGCTCTCTGTTAAGAAAAACATTCCACTTCCTCTCAAATGGACCGGTTCATCCGTATGCGGAATGGACGCGGCGTAGTTGTTGGGAACTGGCTCGCGGCCCTGCGGGTATAAAAAGAGCGGGAAACTCCGAGCTCTTACAAGGAGTCAAGCGTCAAATACTTCGGCCAAACCATCGAAACGCCCGGAAAAACAAATCTTATTCGTAGCGCAACGCAACCAGCGGGTCCACTTTCGTTGCCCGCCGCGCCGGAACGTAGCAAGCCAGCAGCGCTACGGCGATCAGAAGCACCGTCACCCCGCCGAAGGTAAGCGGATCGGTGGCCGTGACGCCAAAGAGCAGGGTCTCGACGGTACGCGTCAGTGCCAGCGACCCAATAATCCCCATCGCCACGCCAGCAAAGATCGTCCGTAATCCCTGTCCCAGAATCATCCTCAGAACGTCGCCCGAGTCCGCTCCGAGCGCGACGCGCACGCCAATCTCGCGCGTCCGCCGGCTCACCGAATATGCCATCACCCCAAACACGCCTGCCGTTGCCAGCAGCAGCGCCGTGAGTCCGAAAAATCCGATGAGAATGACGTTGAATCTCCGTGAGCCCAACGAGGCGGAGAACACTTCTGATAGCGTCCGGAACCTGGTGGGAATCTCCGGATCAAGATCCTGCAGGATTCCTCGCGCAGCCGAAGACACCGACCCCGCGTCGGCATCGCTCAGCATCGTCACGGTAATTGCCGGGCGCGGCCGCTGGAATAAATTCACGTAAACGGTCGGACGCGGCGGCAGTTCGAGCCCATTTTCGTGCGTGTCGCCCACGATCCCTACAATCGTCAGCAAGCGCAGGTCGCCATCCATGTTTCCAAACTCAATCGTATGGCCGATCGGATCCTGCTTTGGCCAGCGGTCGCGCGCCAGCGATTCGCTGATCACGGCAACGTGCGGTGCATTCGCGCCGTCGCGCCTGTCAAAGATTCGCCCTCGAATCAGCGGAATCCCGAGTACCTGAAAATATCCGTCCGTCGCTACACAGAAGTCCGCTTCGCCAATGCGTTCTTTTTGCTTGAGCAGCGCGCCAAAATCATCCGGCGTTTTTGGCACCTCTTCCTGCGTCATCAGCAGGAACATTCCGTCGGGAAGCCCGCCATCCATCGGCAGTGCGCTCGCCGCGCCAACCTGGCGCACACCCGGGATCTGTTTGAGCCGGTCCATCAGGTTTAGAAAGAAAGCCGCCTCACCCGCCTTTGCCTTGGGATCCTCCACCCACGGCAGCGAGACGTCCATCGCAATTATCTTGTCCACGCGAAAACCTGGATTCACTTCGAGCACTTTCATCAAGCTGCGCCCGAACAACCCCGCTCCCACCACGAGCACCAACGTGATCGCGATCTGTGCCGCCACGATTACCCGGCCCACGCGCTGGCTGCCTTGCGAACCGGCTTGTCCCCGGCCTCCTTCCCCCAGGCCCTTGCGCGGGTCTCCGGAGGTCGCGCGTGCGGCGGTGAATGCCCCGAGGCCGGCGGCGACCGCGGTCGAAAGCAGGAAGGCGAACACAAGTACGGGAATGCTGATCGAGACGCTCTCCAGACGCGGTAAATTTTCCGGCGCCAGCCTAACCAAACCTACCACGCCCCCGAGCGCTCCGAGTACGCCAAGCCCGCCGCCGGCCAGCGAAAGCAGAAGCGACTCCGTGAGGAATTGCCGTACTAACCGTCCGCGCGCCGCGCCGAGCGCGCTGCGAATCGCCAGTTCCCGCTCTCTCACCGACGCTTGCGCAAGCAACAAATTCGCCACGTTCGCGCACGCCACCAGCAAAAGAAATCCCACGGCCCCCAGCAAGACAAGCAGCGCCGAACGAGCGTTGCCGGTGATCGAATCCTGTAACGGGACGACCATCCCGTCCTTGAGCAGGTAATCTCCTTGCTCGCTCGAGGCGTCGTGAATGCGCCTGGCAATCGTGCTTATATCCATATTCGCTTGCTGGACCGTCACACCCTCGCGCAGCCGTCCGACCGCGCTGTAGTTATGCGACGTCCTGCTCGGATTTTCGCCGTCCAGATCGGCTGGCAGCCATAAGTCCACGTCGGCCGGGAATCGAAATCCTAGAGGCAGCACACCGATAACCGAGTAGACCGCGCCATCGATCTTCAGATGTGACTCTGAGAAGTCCTGTGTAGTTCCAAGATGCTGCCTCCAATAACCATAGCTAACCAGAACAGTGCGTTCGGCGCCTTTTTTTGCGTCGCCGGCGCTGAAATCCCGTCCGAGAATCGGCTGAACCCCGAAGACCTTCAGAAAATCGGGAGTTACGGCCGCAACCGTCGTACGTGTAGGCTCGGAGGCTCCCGAAACCGAGACAACGCCGTCAGCGTACTTCGCAACCGCCTGGAAGCTGCGGTTTTGATCGCGAAAATCGTCGAAGTTCGGATCCGCCAGGCGCGACGGTCTGCCCGTCGAGGTCACTTCAAAGACCGCCATAATCCGGTTCGCGCCTGCGTACGGCAGCGGGCGCAGCAATACCCCGTATACCACGCTGAAAATAGCCGTGGTCGCGCCGATGGCCAGCGCCAGCGTAAAAACCATGACCGCGGTTGCGCCCAGGTTCTTCCGCAGCTGCCGAAGACCATAACGGCAATCGGAAAACACAGAACGCAGCCAGTTCCCCATCTGTTGTTCGCGAACGTCTTCTTTCACTTGTTCGATTCCTCCCAGTTCAACCCGCGCCGCGCGCTCCGCTTCTCTCGGGGTCATCCCCGCGCGAATGTTTTCCGCTATCAGCAGTTCAAGGTGCGAATGAACTTCCCGGTCGAGCTCTGCTTCGACACCACGAGATAAAAAGAGATTTCGCAGGAAGCTTCGCGCTTTCACAAAGAGCGGCATGCCGGACTCCTTTTTACGAAGCTTCCAGGGCTTGGGCGATAGCCCAGGAAATGCGGCTCCAGCGCCTGGTTTCGACTTCGAGCTGCTTGGTTCCCGCTTTCGTCAGGCGGTAGTATTTCGCTCGCCGGTTGTTTTCCGAGTCTCCCCAAAACGAAGAAATCCAGCCCTCTTCGTCCATGCGGTGCAGCGCCGGAAAGAGCGACCCGGGCTTCACGACAAAAGTCCCGCCCGTGATTTGCTGAACTCTCCGCGAAATTCCCAGCCCGTGCATCTCGCCGGATACCAGCGACTTCAGGATCAGCAAATCCAAAGTTCCCTGCAAAAGGCTCGTCTGTTCGGGACTCAAGGCATGCCTCCTATCGGCTGTCTATAGGGATAGTAGGTGCCTACCTACAGAGTGTCAATAGGAAAGAAAAGCCGTATCCTGTCGTCCCAGCCACCCGTGCAGCCGTCGGAGTTTCCCGCCGGCCGATAGCATTCAACTAAACAATCATCTAGAATCGCCGGCAAATGACCTGCCCCAATTGTGGAAAGGATATGAACGACTGGACGCTGGACGGCCGCTTGGGCCTACAGGTCATCGTCCGCGTCTGCGCAGGTTGCCAGTCGTTCTGGTTCGATGAGCACAAAAGCCTGCAGATCACTCCCGGCTCCACGCTCAAGCTCATGAAGTTCATCGGAGAGCATTCCTCCACGGTCAAGCCGAAGCTTTCAGACGTGCTCCACTGTCCCCGTTGCGGGGGCCCTCTGGCGCTGGCGCACGATATCGTCCGCAACATGCGCTTCAACTATTGGGAATGTCGAAGTGGCCACGGACGCTTTATCGGCTTTTTCGATTTCCTGAAAGAGAAGAATTTCATTCACGCGCTCTCGAATCAAGAGATCCAGCAGTTGAAACAGAACGTGCAGACCGTGAACTGCTGCAATTGCGGCGCGTCCATCAACCTGGAAACCAACTCGGTATGCCCCTACTGCCATTCCCCCATTTCCATGCTGGACATGAAGGAACAGCAGCAGATGTTGGCGCAGCTCAAGGAAGCCGCCGAGCCGCGCCCGGTCGATCCGGCGCTACCGCTCAAGCTCTCGCTGGCAACGGAGAGGACAGCCGCCTTATTTAAGCCGGACGACACCGAGTGGTGGGAGGACGCGGCCCGCGGCGACCTGGTACAAGCTGGTCTAAAGGCGGTCGCCCGGTGGATCCTCCCCGGCCTGTAATTCCATGGCCCATCGGACACTGGGAATCCGTCCGATGGGCATGGAATCGCGATTTCCGTTTCAGATTCTGACCGTCGGCGGCTGAGGAAAGATGCGGGAGCTGAACACAAGAGAAAGCAAGCAAACTGGCCGAGTCTCTCGGGTGCCCGAGTCCCATGCCGCGCTAGCTGAGATTCGCGACACCCTGCTTGAAACCTACCTAAGCAACGATGCCATGAACCAGCTGATCCTTTCCCGTCTCGACCCTCGCGCCTGGCGCGCCCAGCCATCTGGCGAAAAAAGCGGCGGCCGCACTATCGCGTCCATCTTCGCGCATCTGCACAACTGCCGTCTAAAATGGCTGAAGGGCTCCGCGCCGCACCTGAAGCGCCCGCCGTCGCTCGATCCCCGCCGCTGCACCAAAAAGCAGGCTGCCGCCGCGCACAGGAAAAGCGCCGCGCAGTGCCTCCGCATGTTGGAAGATGCTCTCTCCGCCACTCCTCGTCGCCGCGTCTCAAGGTTCTTTCGCGACAGTTGGATGCCCACCTGGCCCGCGGGCGGCACCATGTTTGCCTATATGTTCGCGCACGAGGCCCACCATCGCGGCCAAATTCTGATGCTCGCCCACCAACTCGGCTACCGCCTGCTCGACAAAACTCCCGGCATCTGGCAATGGGAAAAATTATGGAAAGAAGCCGGCCTGGCCACCCGCCCCCGCTAAAAGAAAGCCCCGGAGGGGCACGGCACGTTTACTCGGAGCGGCGAGGGGCTGTGCCCGTCCGCTTCGCTCGACGCACTCTCGTTGACGCAAGAACCCATCCCCTGGCACGCGCCAAGCCGGACGTCCGGGGTTTCCAGGCTCCTTCGACTTTGCGCCTTCAGGATGGAACCTCTTTTTCCTACGCTTCGGCGTGCGCCAAAAATCGCGGCGCCTTGCGGAATTTCGTGGCCTGCTCAAACGCGTATGCCAGCTTGATCAGCACCGGCTCGCTCCACGCCCGCCCGAAAAACGAAATCCCCACCGGCAAGCCATAACTGAATCCGGCGACAACGTTAACGTTGGGATATCCGGCCACGGCCGCAAACTCCGAGCTTCCGCCGCCAAACGAGTCGCCATTGACGATATCCGTCAGCCACGCCGGGCCGCCCGTCGGCGCCGCAATGGCATCCAGCTTGTGCTTGTCCATCGTCGCATCGATTCCTTCTTTTCCCGCCAACTCATGATTCTTCTTAATCGCATCCACATATTCCTGCGTTGTCAGCGGGCCTTTCTCTTCAGCCTTCACGAAATTTTCCTGTCCAAAATACGGCATTTCCTTCGCCGCATTCTTTTCGTTGAACTCGATAATTTCTTTCAGCGTTTTTACCGGTGCGTTGGGCCCGAGCCACGCGAGGTACGCGTTCAAGTCCGCCTTCAGCTCGTACATGAAGCCGAGAAATTCCGTTTCCCCGAACTTCCCATACGTTTCTATCTCCACCGGATCCACCAGTGTCGCCCCTTGTTTCTTCATCGCGTCAAGCGCGTCTTCCATCAGTTTGTCCACCGCGGGATTGAACCCAAACGCCTTTCGCAAAACGCCGATACGCGCGCCTTTCATTCCGCCGGCGTCGAGAAATTTGGTGTAATCCGCGAACGACTTTCCAGCGCCGGCCGCCGTCGCTTTGTCATCCGGATCCACTCCGGTCAAGGCTCCCAGCAAAATCGCAGCGTCCCGCACCGTGCGGCACATCGGCCCGGCCGTATCCTGCGTATGCGAAATCGGAATAACCCTGCTGCGGCTCACCAGCCCGATCGTGGGCTTGATTCCCGCTAGTCCGTTCGCCGAAGAGGGGCACACAATCGATCCATCCGTCTCCGTTCCGATTCCGATCGCTGCAAGATTTGCCGAGACTCCCGCCCCTGTACCCGAACTCGAACCGCAAGGATTCCTGTCCAGCGCGTACGGATTTTTCGTCTGGCCACCTCGCCCGCTCCATCCGCTGATCGAATGGTTCGAGCGAATATTCGCCCACTCGCTCAAGTTTGTTTTTCCCAGAATCACGGCGCCAGCTTCGCGCAACTTTTGTGCGAGGAACGCATCGCGCGGCGGTTTTGATCCCACCAGGGCCAGCGACCCCGCGGTGGTCTGCATGCGGTCCGCCGTCGCAATGTTGTCCTTGATCAGAACAGGAATGCCGTGCAGCGGCCCGCGCGCGCCTTTTTCTTTCCGCTCCTTGTCGAGCGCATCCGCAATTTCCAGCGCATCGGGATTGGTTTCAATGACGCTGTTCACCATCGGTCCGCTCTTGTCGATCGCAGCGATGCGGCCCAAATATTTTTCAGCAATCGATCGCGCGCTGTACTTGCCGGACTTCATTCCATCCTGCAACTCGCCAATCGTAATCTCATCGAGCTCAAATGCTTCGACATCCGCGGCCCGAGCCGAATTCTCCCGGCGGGCTCCGAACACGGGCTGCAAAACCGGAAGAGCCGCTGCCGCCGCCCCACCGAGCAAGCCGGCCTGCAAAAATCTGCGCCTTCCGGGGATCTCCGCCTCGCGCTTCCCGCCCGCGCCATTGCCAGAACTGGTCGCGCCCCGGCCAGCCGCTCCCAGCTTCTCCGCCTTGTCTTTTTTCATTTTCGATTCCCCCACCTTCTGGCTCTCCCCGAAAGAGCAGCGATAGTACGCCAAACACCCCGTTCCGTCCGCTCAAAATCGTGTGTCCCGGGCGGTTGACGGGCAGGCAACCGGACGAGAAAAACTTTTCCCATGTCTCCATTTTCCATATACAATTCCTCCTGCGAGGAGTCCCCCCCGTAGTCGGTTTGCCATGAAGCTCGCTGACCTGAACGCCCCACAGTCCCTCGAGCCGCCTTGCACAGGCGCAGGGAGAATCTCGCGTCGCGTCCTGGCCGCTCCTCTAATCCTGTTTTTGAGCCTCGCGACTTTCGGCGCCACCCTATCGCGCGCGCAAGAACAGCAAGATCAATCCGTCGCCGAAGCCGCCCGGCAAGAACGGGCCCGCAAACAGGAAGCAGCAAAAAACGCCAAGCATATTTACACCGAAGAGGATCTCAAGCACCCCCACATTCTGACTCCCGAAGACCGTGCGCAAATCGAAGCCAAGCGAACCGAATGCGCGCAAAAAAATAATTGCCCGGCCGCCGCTCCGCAAAGCTCTCCTGCGAATGTCGAGGCCAATTCACAGCAAATTCCTCTCGGCGATGTCGCTCGCCAGCTTCAAAAGCAAAAAGAATTGCAAGCTCTGAAACCGAAACAGACGGAACCATTCCATCTTCCTTCCGCGACTCCCGCGCTCGCTTCTCCGATTTTGCCGGAGCGTCCCGCGATTCGTCCTCCAGCTCAACCGGTTCTCCATCCGAAATCTTCCTCGCCCAGAACTCCATCAAATGTTTTTCGCCGCGATCCGTTCTCCGCCGTTCCGGTTCGCCCGGAAGTTCGCCGCCCAGAAATTCGTCCGAGCGCTGGCGAAAATATCCGTCCGGCGATTCGTCCCGAAGAGAGGAGCGACGTTGCTCCCAATGTTCAGGAAGATTTCCGCCCGGCCGTCCATTCGAGTGTGCGTCCGGATTTTAGTCTGGATGTGCGTCCAACACCTCGCGCGCACGGCCGAAGGGTTTCTCCCGCGCAGCCAAAAATCTCTTCGCGCTTCGTGGCGCCAAGTCTTCTCTTCCAACCGATCAAACCGTCCAAGCCAGCCGCCTCCATCTCAACGGTTCGTCCGGCACCGTCCGAGGTTGTTACGCCGGTGCGCCCAGTCGCTCCCGCCGGCACGGCCGCCGCACCCCACACGGTCAGCGTAAAACCCGGCGATTCTCTCTGGAAACTGGCGCAACAAAACCTGGGCCGCGGCAATCGATGGCGCGAACTCCTCGCCGCCAATCCAAGCGTCGCCAACCCTGACCGGATCCGCGCCGGCGCTCAACTCAACCTTCCGAACATTGCCCGGTCTCCGGTAGTAAGCCTCAGCGCCAAGACCCATGACTCTACGACCATTCAGGTGCGCAAGGGCGACACGCTCTGGGGCCTGGCAAAATCCCATCTGGGTCGTTCTTCGGCGTGGCCCTGCCTCGCAGTCGCCAACCCCTCTCTCAGCGACCCCAACCGCATTTACGAAAACCAGGAACTTCTCGTGCCTGTGAGCTGCGCGCCTTAGTAATTGAGTACAGACCTCGTTTACCCGCAGAGTTTTCCTTCGCCGCCTAGTGGATCGTTTGACTCCCTTCGAAGATCTCTAAATCGCATATAAATCACTACAAATTAGTAGAGTATCCTTCAATATTTCATATCTCTTGACGCTTGGGTCCCGTGCCAAAAGCCTTAACTATGGCCCAAACTTCTGATAACACGCCCGTTATTCATCCTCTAGGACCTCTTTCTTGTGGTCATACGATTGCGTTACCAGGAAGTACCGACTTACACAAGCGCTGGCAACCGGGTTCTGGAATGGCCCGGGTGCCGAGGCTCACAGGAGACAACATCTTTTTGGGTCCCGCACAGGGGACAGGCTTCGAAGAATTGTCGAGAGAACGAGATTCGGTATTTGAAGGACTTAAAACAATACCTCTGAGGAGGACAATTAAGATGGAAGTTGGTTTAAGAGTTTCTTTCTCGGTCCGCAGTCTTTGCCTTCTGTTGACCGTGTTCTTGTTTTCGTTCGCGCTGTGCGACCAGGCCCGGGCCCAGTCCACTGCCGCGCTGAACGGCACCGTCACGGACCCTGCTGGAGCGGCAGTTCCGAACGCTAAAGTTCTCGCTAAGAATCAAGCGACAGGCATCGAATCATCCACCGAGACCGACAGCGCTGGCGCTTATCTGTTCCCTTCCCTCCCGATTGGAATTTACCGCATTGAAGTTACTGGTTCCGGTTTCCAGACGGCGATCATCACCGACTTGCGGCTCGATGTGGCGACTGCTGCGACGCAAAATATCCAGCTGAGAGTCGGTGAAGTCACCGAGCATGTCACGATCACCGCGGAAACCGCTCTGGTCGAAACGGCCACCACCAGTCTCGGGCAGGTGATCGACGAAAAAACCGTTCAGGAAATCCCTTTAAACGGACGCCACTTCGTGGACATCAGCCTTTTGACTCCAGGCACAGTGACGCCTCCCCAGAATGGTTTCCTCACAGCCCCATTGCGCGGACAGGGATCCTTTGCAATCAATACGGCGGGCCAGCGCGAAGATACAACGAACTGGCTGGTCAACGGAATCAACTTGAACGATCCGGTCCAGAATCAAGTCACCTTTCAGCCGCCCATTGATACGCTCGCGGAATACAAGATCGACAACTCGTCCTTCCCGGCACAATACGGCCGCAACTCGGGCGCGATTGTGAACCTGGCCACGCGGTCCGGTTCGAACGATTTCCACGGCGAGGCTTTTGAATTCTTCCGCAACAATGACCTGGATGCGCGTAACTTTTTTAATCCGGCTGTCAACTCCCTCGGCGCTCCACTGGCGCAGAATCCGTTCAAGCGCAATGACTTCGGTGGCGACTTCGGCGGGCCGATCAAGAAGAACAAATTGTTTTTCTTCCTGGCTTACGAAGGATTGCGTCAGCGACAAGGGCTGGCCCTTTCGAGCACCGTGCCGAGTCCGGCGCAGATCGCAACGGTGACCTCAACGGCTGTCAAGGATCTCCTTGCTTTGGTACCCGCGGCAAACCTCGTTGGCACCGGCACGGCTGGCGTACCCAGTTCGTTCAATTTGTTCAGCGGTTCGACGGCAGCCAACGTGTCCCTGAACCAAGGCTCGGCAGACCTGGACTACGATCTTTCGGACAAGGATCGGATTCACGGCTACTTTGTGATCCAAAAGGACCATCGCCAGGAGCCAACGCAGGGCGCAAACCTTCCGGGTTTTGGCGATGTGCGCTCCGGGTTGCGGGATCTGGTGACGGTCAGCGAAGACCACGTTTTCGGCCCGTCACTTACAAACACGGTGCGCCTGGGTTACAACCGCATCCACCTCATCTTCACCCCAACGGCACTAGATCCGACGAATTTCGATATGACTCTGCCGGACGGTTCGCCTGTCGACGTAGGCTTGCCCAACATCATCGTTTCAGGCGCGATGTCCTTTGGAGGCCCGACGGGCGAGCCTCAAGGTCGCGGTGATACCACGGTCGTTCTTAATGACACTTTAAGCTGGCTGAAAGGCCGCCATTCGTTTGCCTTTGGCGGAGAAATCCGAAGGGCCTACAATGACAACATCGCGGAGAACGTCGGGAGTTTCACATTTCCAACCATCGCCAACTTCCTTACAGATAGCGCCACTAACTTCACCGTTTTGCTCGGAGCGGGAAACGACAAAATCCTTCAGCCTTCCTATGCCGGCTTTGCTCAGGACAGTTTCAAGTGGAAGCCCAATTTCACGATCAATATCGGGTTGCGGTATGAATGGAATTCGACTCCGTCGGAATCCCAGAACCGATTTACGAACTTCGACACTACGACGGGGACCTGATTCCTGCCAGCCAGCCTTTCCATACCAACAACAAGAATTTCGAGCCCCGCGTCGGATTTGCCTGGGATCCCTTCAAAAATGGCAAGACATCCGTGCGCGCCTCCTACGCCATCCTGACGCAGGATCCCACGACGAACATCATCTCGGGCTTGAGCGGCAACCCGCCCTTCGCGCTGCCGATCAACGTGGCCGCGGTTGGCATCACGCTCGAGAATCCTGCTTCCGCCATAACCAGGGTGAGCCTGGGTCCGAGTTCCATCAACCCGAACTTTGACAATATGTACGCGCAAGATTGGAACCTGACGGTTGAGCGCCAGCTCACTTCGAGCCTGGGATTGACTCTGGCCTACGTCGGCGTGAAAGGCACTCACCTTCAAATCTCCGAAAACGTAAACCAGCCCCTGGTGACCGATGGATTCTACGGAACGGCGCGACCGTTTCTTACTTTGCCGATATCCAGTCCCATTTTGCCGGCACAGTGCGCGGCCCCGAATCCGACATGTACCTACGGAAACATCCCGCAAATCGACAGCCCCGGGAACTCAAACTACAATGCCGTGTGGGCCACACTTAACAAGCACTTCTCGCGCGGCTTTGAGTTCCTGGCGTCCTACACCTACTCGAAGTCCTTTGACTACAGCTCGATCAGTTCCGGCGACCTGGTACCTCTTCAAAACGCTTACAACCCGCGCGGCGATTATGGACCGTCGGAATTCGACGTGCGCAACCGCTTTGTACTCAGCGGCTTCTATGAGCTGCCGTTCAAGGCGAACCGCCTCGTCTCCGGCTGGCAATTCGGCATTGTTTCGCAGGCCCAAAGCGGCAGCCCGCTTACGCCGTTGCTGTCGATCAACACGGGGACTGGAACGACCTTGACCGTGCGGCCTAATCAGCTCCAGCGCGTTACACCGACGGGAAATCCGCACCAGTTCTACAACAACCCCGTCATCTGCGAGCCATTTAATGGAACACCCACCGGGACGGCTCCTGCGATTCCGAACTGCGCCACAACAACCAATGCCGCGTTTGCGGTTCCCTGCACTTTCAGCGACATCCCCACGACGCCTGGATCGAACAACTATCCTGTCGTTCCGGGCAGCTGCACACCCGGCGACATGCAGCGAGATGGATTGCGGGGGCCTGACTTCGTGAACACGGACTTCTCGATCGTCAAGAACACGAAAATCACGGAAAGGGTCAACCTGCAATTCCGGTCGGAGTTCTTCGACATCTTCAACCATCCGAACTTCGGCAATCCCAACAATACCGTTACCGCTGCCTCGTTCGGGCAAATCACCAGCACGCGTTTTCCGGCGGGCGATTTCGGTTCCGCGCGGGAGATTCAGTTCGCCCTCAAACTAATCTTCTGACTTGGGACTTTCCATACGATCCACCTAGGGGCTTCCGCTTCGGCGGAGGCCCTTTTTGTTTTTTCGAAGGCTCTTTGAAAAAGCGGGAGTCCATTTTCCTATAACTCGGGAGTGCTCCAAATGTGAACTCTGGAACTTTTCAGATACAATGAGAAAGGATCGGGTTTCTAAAGGACTTCGCGTGATCCATCGGAATGTCTTTCACAACGAAAGCCTGCTGCCCATCGAAAAAGTGCGGCTTTCGCCTGGGCAGGCCGGGCTGATCTGCGGCTGGGGTTTGTTCACCACACTGCGCATCTTTCATGGCGAAGCTTTTGCTTATGAGCGGCACTGGCGGCGGCTTGAAAAAGATGCAGCGATCATTCATTTGCCGATGCCGTATAGTTCGGCAAAGGTGCGGCTGAATCTGCATGAGGTGATTCGCGCGAATCAAGTAACGGAAGGTGCGGCAAGAATTTATCTGGTTTACAACCAGATTGGATTCTGGCAAAGCGATGAAAAACATCCCGACGTGGATTTGATCATTTACACGGCGCCCTTGCCGCAGTACCACGAGCCGGTACGGCTGGCGCTTCGCGAGCAGGGCCGGCACGCGGCTTCGCCGCTGGCGGGGGTAAAGACAACCTCGTGGCTGCAAAATGTTTGGTCGGTTGCGGAAGCACAAAAAGAAGGATTCGATGAAGTTGTGCTTCTCAACGAACGCGGGGAAGTTGCGGAATGCACGGCAGCAAATATTTTTGCGGTAAAGAATGGAAAAGTTCTAACGCCGCCTTTGAATTCGGGTTGTCTTGAGGGTGTTACGCGCGGGATTCTTTTTGAAATTGCGCCGGAGGCTGGAGTTGCCGTCCTGCAACAGGCCCTACGGCCGGAAGATCTTTATTCGGCTGACGAAATTTTCATTTCTTCGACCAATCGCAATCTCATCGGCGTCGGCGAAATCAATGGCCACAAGATCGCTGCTGCACCCGGGCCGGTCACGCACCAGCTTAACGATCTCTTCGACGCTTACGTTTCAGATTACGTCACGCGCCGGCTTGCCGCGGCTTCCCGTTAGCGCACGCGGTTCCCACGCGCAGCTACACAAACTGTCTGAGTCAATTTTGCCGCTTCTCTGCGGCAACTGTCATTCCATGACTGTTGAGAAACGAGCGCAGCCCGGCGAGAGTGTGATCGTCCTTCGTTTACGCGCGCCATGGGCGTCAGAATTCCGCGCTTCTCTTGACAGTCGAGAGAAGCAAGGCAATACTTCTCTAGATTCCCCAGAGGAGATAACTGGCGGACGGAGATTCTGGAGCAACGATGACCGACACTTCCGCGACGCTTGTGCAAGGCACACTCGACATGCTCATCCTGAAAACGCTGGCGCTCGAGCCACGGCACGGATGGGGCATCTCGCAGAGAATTCAGCAACTTAGCCACGGCGTGTTCGAGGTCAACCCCGGCTCCTTGTTCCCTGCCTTCCGCCGCCTCGAACGTGCCGACCTCATTGCCTGCGAATGGCGCATCTCTGAAAACAATCGCCGGGCAAAATACTACTCGCTCACAAAAGCCGGGCGCCAAAAGCTGCGCACGGAAACCATGGAGTGGGAGCGCCAGGTTGCGGCTATCGCAAGAATTCTGCAGACCGCGTCGTAACGCGAAGCTCACAGGAGAACATCATGGGACTTTGGAAAAATCTTTTCGCTGGACTCCGCGGCCTGTTCCAGAAGCGCCAAGGCGAGCAGGAACTCGACGATGAACTGCGGGACTTTCTAGACAAGTCCACTGCCGAAAAGATGCGTGGCGGAATGACACGCGAAGAAGCCTGGCGCGCGGCACGAATGGAGATGGGCGGCGTAGAAGCGGTGAAGGAAAATGTGCGTTCGGCAGGCTGGGAAACGTATATTGAAACTCTTTGGAGCGATTTGAGGTTCGGCGCCCGGCTGCTGCGCTTCAATCCCGTGTTCGCGGGCACGGCCGTTCTTTCGCTAGCGCTGGGGATCGGTGCGAACACCGCCATCTTTCAGTTGCTGGACGCGGTACGTTTGCGGACGCTGCCGGTAGAGAATCCGCAGGAGATTGCTCGAATCTCTATCGAGCAGAGGGAAGGCCTGAGCGGAGACTTTAATGGGCGATTCTCCGATTTCACGAACGCGATATGGGAGGAGATTCGCGCGCGGCAACAGGGATTCTCGAGCGTGTTCGCATGGGGCTCGACGACTTTTAACATTTCGCCGGCGGGAGAAGTGCACAACGTGCAGGGGCTGTGGGTCAGCGGCGAATTCTTCGAAACACTGGGGGTGAAGCCGGTGCTTGGCAGACTGCTTACGCCGGCGGAGGACCATCCGGGGTGCGGGGCGGGAGCGGTGATCAGCTACTCCTTTTGGCAACGCGAGTTCGGCGGGGAGCGTTCCGCGCTGGGCCGGAGCATTTCCATCAACCGGCATTCTTTCCCGATTATGGGCGTAACCCCACCGGAATTTTTCGGCGTCGAGGTGGGGCGCTACTTCGACGTCGCGCTGCCGATCTGCGCGGAGCCGGTGGTGGACGGAGCAGAATACGCCATGCTGCCGCGCCGATCCGCGTGGTGGCTGGCGTCGATGGGAAGGCTCAAGCCGGGCTGGACAGTGGAGCGCGCCCGGGCGCAATTGCGTGCGGTTTCTCCGGGGATTTTTGAGGCCACGCTTCCCGCGGCATATAACCCAGGCAGCGCCAAGCGATTTGTGAAGAACCAGCTCGGGGTTTTTCCGGCGGGTTCAGGCGTTTCTGATTTGCGGGAAGAATACGAAAGCCCGCTTTGGCTGCTGCTCGGGCTGGCAGCGGTCGTGCTGGTGATCGCCTCGGCAAACCTGGCAAATCTGCTGCTGGCGCGGGCGAGCGCTCGAGAAAAAGAGATGGGAATGCGGATGGCGGTGGGAGCCAGCCGCGGAAGATTGATCCGGCAGTTGCTGGCGGAGAGTCTGCTGCTCTCGATGGCGGGGGCAGCACTGGGCGCGTTCCTGGCGCACGGCCTGAGCGAGGTGCTTGTCGCTTCATTGAACAAACAACAGGATCCGCTTTTCGTAAATCTTGGTACGGATTGGCGCGTGCTTGGATTTACGACCGGGCTGGCGGTATTTACGTGCATTTTGTTCGGACTCGCACCGGCGATACAGGCGACGAGTGTGTCACCCTGGATTGTTTTGAAAGAGGGCGGAAGAGGGACGACAGACGGGCGGGCAAGATTTGGGCTGCGGCGGGTTCTGGTAGTTTTGCAAATCGCGCTGTCCCTGACGTTGCTGGTAGGAGCGCTGCTCTTTGGGAGAAGCCTGGGCAATCTGGCGAAAGTGGATGCAGGTTTCCAGCGCGACGGAATACTGGTAACGGATCTGGACTATACATCGCTGCATCTGACAAACGAACAGCGCGTGGCGTTTGGCAGCGAGTTGTTGAAGCGGGTTAAAGCGATTCCCGGAACGGATGGCGCGGCGATTGTGGAATATGCGCCATTGAGCGGCAACGCTTCCTTCCACGACGTGTTGATGGGAACGTCGAGCTTGCCCGCGGACGAAGATAAATCCTCGGCTTTCAATATCGTGAGTCCGGGGTTTTTCGCGGCGCTGGGGACGCCTATTCTTGCGGGCAGGGACTTCGATGAGCACGACGTCGCCGGAGCGCCGCTGGTGGCAATCGTCAATGAAACGTTCACGCGGAAGGTGGCAAAGAGCGAGAATCCGTTGGGAATAACGTTTCGAGTGAGACGAATGGGCACCATGCTGGGGCCGTTCGAAATCGTCGGGCTGGTCAAGGACACGAAGTACGTGGACCTGCGCGAAAAGCCTGAAGACATCGTGTACACGGCAATTGCGCAAGCGGACCATCCTGACGAGGACACGCAAATCCTGATTCGGTCGAAGATGCCTCTAGCGGGATTGATTTCCGCGGTCAAAGCGACGGCGAGCGAGACGAACGGGAATCTGGATGTGAGTTATTACGTGATGAAGGAGAGAATCGAGGGCGGACTGCTGCGGGACAGGCTGATGGCGCGGCTCTCGGGATTTTTTGGGATACTCGCGGTCTTGCTCGCGGTGATTGGATTGTACGGCGTGATTTCTTATATGGTGGCGCGGCGGCGGAATGAGATCGGGATTCGGATGTCGCTCGGGGCGGATCGGCGATCGATCCTTAGGCTGGTTCTGCGAGAATCTTTGTTGCTGCTGGCGATCGGGTTGACGCTCGGGATTGCTCTTGCCTTGGCCGCCTCCAGTGCTGCGGCTTCCCTGCTCTTTGGACTGAAAGCGCATGACGCCACAACACTGATCATGGCAACGCTTATCCTCGCCGTGATCGCGCTCGCGGCAAGTTACATTCCCGCGATGCGGGCTTCGAGGCTGGATCCATTGGAGGCGCTGCGGCACGATTAGATCTGCGGAAAGAACACAAAAGAGGAAAAAAAGAAGAACGCAAGGATGACCCAGGGGGCGCCGAGAAGAAAAAGCGGATTCCCCGCTACCCCCGGAATGACACGCAGTTTTTGGTTGTGGCCCCCCCTTATTTTTGATCGCACACGTACATTACGAAGGTAGAACCTATCACGGACGCACCTCCAGACGGCGGGTTGCGGGCCAGAGAGCCGCGGCTGCCGGGCAACAGCGGCTTTTTCATGGCTGCGTGCTACAATCCCGTCGCGAATAACCCATGCCCGATACCGCTTCCATTTCGCTGGGTGGTGCAGTTCTCGAGGTCGTCTCGCCAGACGGCGCGCGTCGGTACGTGCGCGTGACGCAGACGCCTTTTCTGATCGGCCGCGGGGCGGAGACCGGGAATCATTTGCAGCTTTCCGACCGGCGCATTTCGCGCAATTGCGCGGCGCTGGTGATCGAAGCGGGGCGGCTGTACATCGAGGATCGCGGGCAGCGCCGCGGGCTCTTCGTCAACGGGGAAAAAGTCGAAAGCCGGCTTCTGAATGACGGCGACTCGATCACTTTTGGGCTCGAAGATTCCTACGAAATCGTGTTCCGCTCGGGCACGGCGAGCGGCGAGGAGTCTCTTCCGAATCTGCTCACGCGCATCGAGCACATCACGAGTTCGGAACCAGTCGGCGGCGGGCTTAGAAAGCTCAACTTGCTGCTCGAAGCGACGACCCTGCTGCACTCGCAGCTTCCACTGGATTCGGTCCTCGGCACGATGCTCGATCACGCCGTCTCGGTGACCGATGCCGACCGCGGGATGCTTCTGGAGGCTGACGCGACGGGCGCGCTCAAAGTGCGCCTCGCTCGAAGGACCGGCGGGCTGCGACTTCCGCCGGAAAGCATTACGCCCAGCCAGACCGCCATTCAGCTGGCGCTGCGACAACACTCTCCGGTGGTCACCGAAGACATCGAGCGCGCCGAGATGGATTTACAATCCGCGCAGAGCATCATCGCGCAGCGGCTTCGGGCCGTGGTGGTGATTCCGCTGTTTGCTGTGCACAGGGCCAGCTCGCCCGATTCCAGCAGTTCGGCTCCTGCCTATGGCCATCCTCTCGGAGTGCTGTATCTGGATTCGCGGCGGCCGGCGGCTTTCTCGAAGCTCGACCGGCAGATTCTTGACGCGTTGGCCGCTGACGCCGCGAGCATTTTGGACAATGCCCGGCTGGTAGTCCGCGAACGCGAGCGCCAGCGCATGGAAGAGCAAATCAACATTGCGCGGGACATTCAGCAAGCGCTGCTGCCACGGAATTTCCCGGATCATCCGCACCTCGCCGTGGCCGGCTGCAATTACCCGTGCCTTTCTGTGGGAGGAGACTACTTCGACGTTTTCCCGCTCGACAACAACCGCACTGCATTCCTGATCGCCGACGTTTCCGGAAAGGGCCTCGGTGCGGCGCTTTTGACTACCATGCTGCAGGGGGCGCTTTCGGCGATGACTCTGGGCACCGATCCCGCGCGCGTATTCAATCATGTTAATCGCTTTCTGTGCGATCACGCGGAGGTTGGCCGCTACGCAACCATGTTCTTCGGAATTCTCGATGACGACGGCCACCTTGAATTCATCAATGCCGGCCATCCTTCGCCGTTTCTGATCCGGCATGGGACGGCCGAGGAGCCCTTCAGCGAGGGTTCCTATCCTGTGGGATTGGTTCCTGAAGCTGAATACACCACGGCTCGATTGAAGCTCGAGCCTGGGGACACGCTTGTGCTCTTCAGCGACGGGGTCACGGAAGCCATGGATCCCGACGAGCAAATGTTCGGCGTCCCTCGTCTCCGCGAAATCCTTACAGGGCAAACAGAGTGCCCTCTGGACCAGCTTCAGAAATGTGTGCTTGAAGCGGTGGAGAATTTCGCGCGCGGCGCAAGCCAGGCGGACGACCTGACCATGCTCATCGTGCGCTACCGCGCCGCTGGCGCTCGCGCTCTGACGGACACGGACGCCGCGCCTGCCAGCCAATCTGTTTCCGCATAAGATGCTTGCTGGCCGATCGCGCGCTGTCCCTGGTCAGGCTGCGCCGTTGTTTCGAAGGAAAAGCAAACGTCTCGCTGCTACTCCCGGCGCCGGGCATCCAGCGGATCGAGACGCATCGCTCGCCGCGCCGGTATCCAGCACGCGAGAATCCTATTGGTAGTAGTGCGCTTCTTGTGGAATGCTCTCCTCTTTGCGGAACCAGCCGAAACGACGGGCGTATGCACAGGAGCGCAATGAAAACGGTAAATTCTGACCGAAGAAGTGTTCTGAAGACTGGCCTCGGGATGCTTGGTGCGAGTCTTCTTCCCGGAACAGCTGCCTTCCCTAGCGATAAAGACTCGGCGCAAAAACGTTCGTCGGCGGCTGATTCCAGGGACGTATCGGCTTGTGCTTGCGAGCGCGCCGCCGACGGTTCGCTGCTGGACGTCAGCTTCAGCGAACTGCGGCCGATGATAGAACGCTACCAGATCGATCTCCGCGATCTGTTTCGGATATATCCGCTGGCGGCTTCCCCGACGCGAAGAGCCAAGGCAGACGAATTCTTTGCGGGTCAACTGCAATTGCTGGAGGGCGTCAAGTTTGATGCTCTCAGCGCTGATGGCCGGGTCGACTTCACACTTTTTCGGAGCCTGCTCGAGCATCAGCGCAAGCAGTTGATCGATGACGATCGCAAAAATTCCGAACTCGTGCCGCTCGTCCCCTATCAGGAATTCGTGATTGATCTTGAGGAAGCGCGGCGGCGGATGGAAACGCTCGATTCAGAGAAGGCCGCTGCGGTTCTCACGCGCGCCCTCGGCGACATTAAGAAGGCTGCGGCTTCGCTTCCGAACCCGAAGCCGCGCGCGGGTTTGCTAGCTCGCGCCGCGAACCGCATCAACGACCTTCGTGCGCTCTCCGCTGGTGGCACGACTTTTACAATCTCTACGATCCCGAATTCGCCTGGTGGAACGATAACCTTTACAAACAGGTGGACGCCGCGATGGATCAGCACCTTCGCGGGCTTCTGACCGCCGCGGGGATAAAGCTTCCCGCCGAAGGCGCTCAGCCGCCGGCGCTCAGTGGCGGCGCCACTGCACGCGGGCCTCGTGAGGAATTTAGCGCCCCTCCAGAGAGCGGCGACCTTGCTGGAGTCGGCCCCGCGGGCCGCGACGCGCTGATGGAAGCGCTGCGTTACAACGTCGTGGCCTACACGCCAGAAGAACTCGTCGTCATCGCGAATAAGGAATTCGCGTGGTGCGACAACGAAATGCTTCGCGCTTCCCGCGAACTGGGCTTTGGCGACGACTGGAAGAAAGCGCTCGAGAAAGTCAAAAACGACTATGTAGCGCCGGGAAAGATGATCTATCTTGTCCGGGAACTCCAGAAAGAGGCTCTCGCATTCATTGACGCGCACGACCTCGTTACCATCCCGCCTCTGGTGCGCGAGGATTGGTGGGAGGAGGCCATGACGCCTCAAATGCAGCTGGCAAGTCCATTTTTTCTCGGTGGCGATGTCATCATGGTGTCTTCTCCCGCAAGCACCATGGCCCTCGAGGAACGCCTGGAAGTCTTGCGCGGCAACAATACGAATTTCTCGCGCGGCACCGTGTTTCACGAACTTGTTCCCGGCCATCACATGCAGGGCTATATGTCGCAGCGGTACCGCGTCTATCGCGCTGCCTTTCATACGGCGTTCTGGACAGAAGGAATGGCGTTTTACTGGGAAATGCTGATGTGGGACTTGGGCTACGATCGCACGCCTGAACAGCGAATTGGCGTTCTCTTCTGGCGAATGCACCGTTGCGCGCGGATTATTTTCTCGCTCAACTTCCACCTCGGCCAGTGGCCGGCGCAGAAGTGCGTGGATTTCCTTGTTGACCGCGTTGGCCATGAGCGCGCCAACGCCGAAGGCGAGGTACGGCGGTCGTTCGAAGGATCCTACGAACCCATTTATCAGTGCGCGTACATGCTCGGCGCACTGCAGTTTTATGCGCTCCACAAAGAGTTCGTCGTTTCGGGCCGGATGTCCCATCGCGCTTTCCACGACGCGCTCTACGCGACCGGCAACATGCCCGTCGAACTGGTTCGCGCTTCTCTTGCCAAGATTTCCGTCAGCCGCGACTATCAGCCCAACTGGAAGTTCTACGGGACCGTCACGGGCTGAAGTTTCTCCTTGATGTCGTGAGGGTTGGCAAGGTGAAACGATTCTCAAAGGGCAGGCGTTTTTATCCCCCTTCCCATGCGTTTCGATTGGGGCCAAACAGATGAATTTATGTATCTTTCTATCCCGAGCGTGCGTCGAATACTTGACTTCGCTACGGATTGGCAGTATGCAGGAAAGGCAGATTAGGGTTCTGTCGTCTCTATCCTAGGGGGGTACCATGCAGGCTACCCGCAGAGACTTTCTGAAGTTCACCACCATTGGCGGAGCGGCCGCCGCTATTTTCGGCTTCGACCTCCAGCCCGCTTACGCCCAGCTGCGAGTTCTAAAAATTGCGCGAGCCAGCGAGACGCGGTCGACGTGCCCTTACTGCGCAGTGGGTTGCGGCACGATCATCTATACCATCGGGGACAAGGCGAAGAACGTTACGCCGCAAGTGGTGCATGTGGAAGGCGATCCAGACCACCCAACCAACCGGGGGACGCTGTGTCCGAAGGGCGCGTCGCTCGAGCAAGATATCCTCAATGATCGCAGGCTTTTGAAGCCGCAAGTGCGGCGGCCGGGCGGAACGCAATGGGAAGATATTTCCTGGGATGACGCGCTGAACGAAATTGCGGCGCGCATCAAGAAGACGCGGGATGACAGCTTCATCGAGAAGGACGCCAAAGGTGTCACGGTTAACCGGCTGGAATCGATTTCCTGGATCGGCGGTTGCACGGACACGAATGAGTTTAATTATCTGGTGGTTAAGGCCATGCGCGCCCTGGGGGTCGTGCATCTAGAAAACCAGGCCAGGGTTTGACACGGCCCCACGGTCTCAAGTTTGGGACCAACGTTTGGCCGGGGCGCAATGACGAACGGCTGGGTGGATATGAAGAACACCGACATGATGCTGATCATGGGCGGGAATCCAGCCGAGAACCACCCCTGTGGATTTAAATGGGCGATTGAAGCGAAGCGTACGCGGAGCGCGAAGATGATTTCCGTCGACCCCCGCTTCACGCGCACCTCTTCGGTCGCGGATATGTTTTGCCAGATTCGCGCGGGAACGGACATCGCCTTCCTCGGCGGCCTAATCAACTACGCGATCGAAAACAACCGGATCGCGAAAGAATACCTCGTCAATTACACGAACGCTGCGTTTGTCATTAAGAGCGACTTCAAGCTGCCTGCCGATACCGATGGAGTTTTTTCCGGGTTTGACGAGACCAAGTTTAGCTACGACAAAACCACATGGAATTACGACGCGGCCGGGGGGCCGGGGCACAACGCGGCCGTGGCCGGGACGCCGCCGGGTTTGCCTGGCAGCGTCGATTACGACCTGACCCTGCAGAATCCAAACTGTGTGTTCCAGCTTCTGAAGAAGCACTATTCGCGGTACACGCCGGAAATAATCGAACGGATCACGGGAATTCCCAAAGAACAGTTCCTGAAAGCGGCTGAACTGTATACGTCGATTCGTAAAGACGGCGATATGAAGAAGGCCGGGACGATCATCTATGCCGTGGGATGGACGCATCACAGTTTCGGCACGCAAATCATTCGAACGGCGGCGATGTTGCAGCTGTTGCTCGGAAATGTGGGCCGCGCCGGTGGAGGCGTCAACGCGCTACGCGGACACTCGAACATCCAGGGCGCCACGGACATGGCTGGACTCTTCGACACTCTTCCCGGATATTTGAAAGTGCCGACGCCAGGAGATGCTTCTTTCGATGCCTGGATGAAGCGAGCGACGCCTACGGCTTCCAAACCGGCGCCGTGGGATTCCTGGAACTATTACGGCAACACTTCGAAATTCACAGTCAGCCTGATGAAGGCTTTCTATGGAGATGCGGCTACCAAACAGAACGATTGGGCGTTCGATTATTTGCCGAAAGTGGACCGGGATTATTCGTGGACGAACCTGTGGAACGACATGTACAACGGGACTGTCAAGGGCATGCTTGCCTTTGGCATGAACGGCGTGGCCATTGGGCCTGACTCCAATAAGAATATCGACGCTTTGAAAAAAGCGGAATGGCTGGTCGTTGGGGAAATCTATCAGGACGAGACAAGCGAGTTCTGGAAGTCGCCACGCGTCATCGCGCAAGGGGACATGAAGCAGATTCAGACGACCGTGTACCGCCTGCCGTGTGCCGGTTTTGCGGAGAAAGACGGATCGTTTACAAATTCGGCGCGCTGGCTGCTGTGGAAAAACGCGGCGGTGCCCACGCCGGGAGATTGCCGGCTGGATCAGGCCATCGTCGCACAGATATTCCTGAAGGTTCGGGATCTGTACAAAAAAGAGGGCGGCAAATTCCCCGATCCGATCCTGAATCTGACGTGGGCGTACACGACTCCCCAAAGCCCGGCACTGAGCGAAGTATTGAAGGAACTTAACGGCAAAGCGCTGGCCGATCTAGAAGACCCGGCTACCAAAGTGCAAATCAAGGCGGGCCAGCAGCTTCCCGGATTTGCCTGGCTGAAAGACGACGGAACGACTGCTTGCGGAAATTGGATCTATTCGGGGTCGTTTACGGAAGCGGGCAATCAGACGGCGCGGCGTGACCCGTCCGACCCCTCCAATATGGGCGTGCATCCGGGGTGGGGATGGTCCTGGCCGGCGAACCGGCGAGTGCTTTATAACCGCGCGTCGTGCGACGTGGAAGGCAAGCCATGGGATCCGTCGCGGAAGCAAATCTGGTGGAACGAAGGCTCAGGGAAGTGGGTCGGGAACGACGTGCCGGATTTCAAGGTGGATTCAAAGCCCAAAGACCACATGGGGCCGTTCATCATGAATCCGGAAGGTGTGGGCCGGATTTTCGCTCCATTGGCGGCCTTTGCGGATGGGCCCTTCCCTGAGTTTTACGAACCGATCGAGAGCCCTATCGACAATCTGTTCCATGCGGGGCGCACGCATAATCCGGTGGTTACGAAATTCAAGGATGCTGACGACAAATTCGGGACTGTCAAGGAAGGGTTCAACGTGGTATGCACCACGTTTCGCCTCACCGAGCATTATCACTACTGGACGAAGAATAACCCGATGAACGTGCAGCTCGTGCCCGAGCCATTTATCGAGATGGCCGCGGAGATGGCCGATGAACTGGGAATTCGCGGCGGAGAGCACGTGAAAATTTCGAGCGCGCGGGGCGACTACATCGCGAAGGCCATGGTCACCAAGCGCATTAAATCGATGATGATCGACGGCAAAAAAACCTACCAGATCGGGATTCCCTTTCATTGGGGGTACCGCGGGATCGCCGAGGATGAAGGCAAGACGGCCAGAACCTTGGTGAACGCGCTGTCGCATACGGCGGTGGACCCCAACGCGCACACGCCGGAATTCAAAGGGTTTCTCGTGAAAGTGGAGAAGGTTTAGGCGCATGAGCCAAGCCACCTTACGCGTTCAAAAGATTTCCGGGCACGCCGGCAGCGTTCCCGGCGATGACGCCCAGCGCGAATATACGGTCTGCAAACTCATCGACACCACTACGTGCATCGGGTGCAAGGCATGCGAAGTGGCCTGCATGGAGTGGAACGATTTGCCGTTCGGGGAAACCGTTTTCGACAACACGTACCAGACGATGCCAGAGACGCGCTGGAATTATTGGAACTTGATTCTCTTCAACGAGCATGAAAAGGAAGACGGCTCGCTGATGTGGCTGATGCGCAAGAATCAATGCATGCATTGCGCGGACCCCGGCTGCCTGGCAGCATGCCCGTCGGACGGCGCCATCGTTCAATACACAAACGGGATTGTCGATTTTCAGCAAGCCAACTGCATTGGCTGCGGCTATTGCATCACGGGATGCCCGTTCGATATTCCGAAGATGAATCCGAAGACGAATCGCGTCTTCAAATGCACGCTCTGCTCGGACCGCGTGAGCGAAGGGCTCGAGCCTGCATGCATCAAGTCATGTCCGACGGGCTGCCTGCATTTTGGTAGCAAGGAGGATATGAAGGATCTTGCGGAAAAGCGCGCGATGCAGCTTCGCACTGATTACAATTTCCCGCAGGCGGGCGTCTACGACCCGGCGGGAGTTGGCGGGACTGGCGTCGTTTACGTGCTGCATGACGCGACTAAACCAGAACTATACGGCGGGCTGCCGTCCAATCCAAGCATCCCCTGGTCCGTCAGGCTCTGGAAGGGGCCGCTGAAGTGGCTCGGAAATGCGGCAATGATTGGCGGAATCCTCGGGCTTGTTGTGCACTACTTGCGATTTGGACCAAAGGAACGCGAAGAGACGATCAAGCAACCGCATGAAGGAGCGGAGCCGTGAGCCAAACCGAGCAAACCGTGCCTGCGGGCCACGTGCTGCGCTACAACTTTAAGGAACGGCTCACGCACTGGGTTGCTGCTGGTTCCTACCTCTATCTGTTACTGACCGGTTTGGCGTTCTGGTCGCCGTGGTGTCTCTGGATTGCGGCGATGCTGGGTGGGGGGCAGGTTTCTCGCATGCTGCATCCGTGGATGGGGCTGATTTTCGCGGTCTGCGTGCTGATTATGTACGCGATGTGGGCTTCGCACATGCACGTGGAGGAGAACGACAAGATTTGGTTCAAGTCCGTGGGTTACTACGTGCAGAACGAAGACGAAAAGATGCCGCCCGCGGGACGCTACAACGCAGGACAGAAATCATTGTTCTGGGGTTTTGTGGTCTGCATGGTGCTTCTCCTGCTGAGCGGACTCGTGCTGTGGTTCCCCGAAAATATTCCGTGGAGCTGGCGCTATCTGCGTTACGCTGCGGTTCTGGTCCACGCTTCGTCGGCACTGCTGACGATCGGGCTCTTCCTGCTGCACATTTACATGGGAGTTTTCGCGGAACGAGGCGCCCTGGATTCGATGGTTCATGGGGATGTCCCGCTGAATTTCGTGAAACGGTATCACCCAGGATGGTATAAAGAGATCACCGGGCAGCCGGCCTCGCCGAAGAAATGACGTCCCGACAAGCGGCAAGCAGCGAATACGACGCGCGGATCCGGCGCGCCGAGAAACTTATCTCCGAAAAATCATCGGCTGGCGAACTGCTTTCTTTCTATAAGAGAATGGCCAGCTTCCAAAAGAGCCTTCTGGTGGAAATTTCTAGCGCCGGCGAGCACCAGCCAGACCATCCCCAATTCGCCTCAGTGCGCGATAGCCTGGACCTGACGCTGCTGCTGCCGCACTTCCGCAATTTTCTCTTGCTGGTCGAACAGAATGCGCCAAACGCGCTTGCCGCGGCAGCACGGCGGATCGCGGCGCTGCCTTCCGAATCGTGGATCATGCTTTTGGGCTCGTACTGGGAGCTTGGCGGACTATTCGATCAGCAAATCGGAGCTTTCGCACAGTTTTTTCCGCGCGCATTTCTCGAACCCTACGCCGCGCATGTCGCAGGACGTGCGGCACTGCCGCCAGTGCTGGCGACGCCGCGTGTATGCCCCTTGTGTGGCGGAAGAGCGCTGTTCGGAGTGCTGCGTATCGAGGGAGATGGAGGAAAACGCTGCCTGGTCTGCTCTTTTTGCGGACATGAGTGGGAGTTTCGGCGCATTCTTTGTCCGACTTGCGGAGAAGAAGACGAAAAGAAACTGCCTGTCTACGTTGCCGAACAGTTTCCGCATATTCGGGTGGAGGCGTGCGAAACGTGCAAGTTTTTTGTGCGAACGATCGACCTGACAAAGGACGGCCACGCCGTGCCGGTTGTGGATGATCTTGCTGCCATTCCGCTGACGCTTTGGGCGCGTGAACATGGTTACAACAGGCTTCAGCCGAATCTTCTTGGCAGTTGAACGAACCGCCTCAGAAATATTTTATCTGTGTTTTGCGCGCCCGGCGCGGGACCGGCCCTTCAAGGTTCGGGCGTAAACGCGCCTTGCCCCAGGAAGAGTTTGCTGGCTAGCGTCTTGATGGCGGCAAATTGCGCCTAGGGATAAGGGAGGTTTGAAACTTTGCCGCTGGGCGGAGCGTCCGGAGTTTCGGGAGCAGGGTGAAAATTCTCGCGTTTGAGGCGCGTGTCGCCGTTCACGTAGGCAGTAAAATCCATGCCTTTCGGAAACATGATGTCTTTTCCGTGCATCACCGGAATAACCATACCGGCCGCGGAGCTGGAGCCTTTGCCCTCGCCACCTGAGCGCAGTACGGCCTCTTGATTGTCGGTAAGTCGAACACTCCTGACAAGCACACCTAGCTTACCGCCACGGCCCAGAGCCTTCTTGGGTTCTGCTTCATTGATGACGCCGATGGCGTTTGCTCCCTTGGCAATCACGAGGAATCCGTCCACGACGACATCTTCTGCGACTTCAAGGTCTACCTCATCGCCAACTTGCGCGTCAGAGGAGGAAAGAGATCTGCCAAGTTTCATTCGAACGGGAGTGCTATCGAGCAAAATCAGGAATTGGTCTGCCGCCGGAGTGTTCGAAACAGGAGCGGCGGTCTTGGCGGGGGGATCGTAGGCCATTCTCTCTCTTGGCGTTTCCTTGGTGGGCGCAAGAACCGGCTTCGCTCCCGGAGCGGTTTTTAGCAACAGCAGGAAATCGATAGGGACGTAACCCGTTTGGCCGTCGGCCGTGCGAACGCCGAAATACTGATCGTAGCGACCGGTGACTTCCACTTGCTGGCCACATTGCAGAGTGGCTCGAACATCGAGAGTGGTCATGGAGCTGTACAGATAGACGAAATCGCCCGAGCGGGCGCACTCGACCTGGCCGACTCCCTGCGCTCTGCCAACCGCGGGTGCGATGATGCAAACGAGCAGACATGCCAGCAGCACTGGCAACTTGTTTTGTGTGCGGGAATCTTGATGGAGCATGGAGTTCACATCCCTATCGAAACGCAATAGATGTAGTTGTGGCAATAGAACGACCGGCAGTGCTGTTCATAAAAAGATACTCCAACGGTCGGGGAGCAACGCGGCAGGGGAGACACTGGATCGCGACCGCGGCCCGAAGAGCGCAGGCACCTTGCATTCGTGCTTGTGGTTGGGGCAAGCTACGGTCCGCCGCCGAGGGGTGCTTCATGAAAAAGATGATTTTATGTTTGGTTATTTCGCTGCTGTTGGGCGCGGGTGGTTTAGGCGCGCAGACCGCTGCTCCATCGGTCGCCTCGCTGACGGTGATTCGCGCCGGAACGTTGATCGACGGGGCTAGCGATAAGCCCCTCAAGAATCAGCTGATTTTTGTGCGGGGGGAGCACATCGAGCGAGTGACGGACGGTTCGGCGCCGATTCCGGCGAGCGCGAAGGTGATCGATCTTTCCGCGGCGACCGTTTTGCCTGGACTGATTGATTCGCACACGCATATTTTCTTGTGGGGCGAAGATCCAGCCAAGGGCGGATACGACGTAAATATTCTGAAGGCAGGGATTGCACTGAGAGCGGCGAGGGCCACGTTTGCGACTCGGCGGGCGCTGGAGCAAGGCTTTACTACCCTACGCGATCTGGAAACCGAGGGCGCGGGATACGGCGACGTAGAGATCAAGCAAGCGATCGAGGAAGGGACGATTCCTGGGCCGCGGCTCTTTTGCGCGACGCGCGCGATTTCGACGACAGGCGGGTACAACTTGGAAGACTACGCGCCGGAACTGGATATGCCCAGGGGCGCGCAGCTGGTTGACGGGCCGGTGGAGGCGCGGAAGGCGGCGCGGCAACAACTCGAGCATGGCGCGGATTGGATCAAGGTGTACATGACGCACCGATCGTGGGTGGACAAAGAGGGGAAGCTTGTGTCGCAGCCGACCCTCACGGTGGAGGAATTGAAAGCGGTGGTGGACGAGGCGCACGGATGGGGAAAGAAAGTCGCATGTCACGCGTACAACGGAATTGGGCTGCAAAGGGCGCTGGATGGCGGATGCGATTCGATCGAACACGGGCTGGAGATTACGGACGCGCAGATAGCGCAGATGAAACAGCAGGGGACCTGGTATTGCCCGACGCTTGAACCGTACTACGGCGACTGGGCGCCGGCCGATACGGCAGGCGGAAAGCGAGACCGCGCGAGGGCCGCCGTGCACGAGATTTCGTTTCGCAAAGCGATGCAGGCACACTTGAAGATCGTGTTTGGGACCGATATGGGCGGGATTCCGTGGACGGAGCCGATTGCGCAGGAATTCCGGCGAATGGTTTCGCTGGGCATGACGCCGATGGATGCTATTCAGTCAGCTACCGTGCGCGCGAGCGAAATGCTGGAGATGAAGGGCGAGATTGGCATAGTGGCGGCGGGGGCTTATGCGGATATCGTTGCGGTGTCTGGCGATCCGTTGAAGGATGTGGAAGAACTGGAGCGCGTGCATTTTGTGATGCACAACGGAGCGGTTTTCAAGAACGAACTTACAAAATAAAAATGGGGACGCCGTTTCTAGTCCCAGCAGATTGCGGGTTCCATCTGCGGTTGTGAACTATTAACCTTTGCCGGCTTCGACGCTTACGCCTTTCCAAAAAGCAATTCTCCCTCTGATTTCTTTTGCCGCTGGACTGGGTTCGGGATAGTACCAGGCGGCGTTTTCGTTTTTCATGCCATCGACTTCGACGTGATAGTAGTGGGCCGTCCCCTTCCAGGGGCAAATGGAAGTATGCGGGCTGGACTTCAAAACATTTTTTTCGACCGAGTCGGCAGGAAAATACTGATTGCCTTCGACGACGACCGTATCGTTGCTTTCGGCGATGACCTTGCCGCCCCAAATGGCCTTTGCCATGTTGCTCTCCCCTCGTGCTCACGCGCGAGTCCTTCGCGCGGCCAAAATAAGTGTACCTGAAGGTTGGATGCGCGAGGCGGCGAAACGGTTCGGCCGAAGAGCGAGATCGTGGATCTCCACGCCAATGGCCAAGGATGGAGCCGCCGGCTGTCCGGATGGGCGCTTCTGTTAGAATCGGCACGCAACCTGGAGGATAGAGATGGCTGAACAGAGCTTTCAGAATCACGCGAAGTGGGTGCCACCGTTTCATTTTTTTGTGCTGCCCGTGCTCCTGATTAACCTGGGGTTTCAGATTTATTGGTGCGTGAAAACGTGGTTCTCAGTGAACGGCGTGCTTTCGGTGGTTGTCGCGGCGGCGCTTTTTGTGGCGATAGGGACGGCGCGCGGGATGGCGCTGAAGGTGCAGGACCGGGTGATTCGGCTGGAGGAGCGCTTGCGTTTCGAACGCGTGCTACCAGCGGACATGCATCCGCGAGTCGGGGAGTTTACGATCGACCAGCTTGTGGCGTTGAGGTTTGCAAGCAACGCGGAGTTGCCGGAGCTGGCGCGGAAGGTTTTGGATGAGAAGTTGAATGATCGGAAGGCGATCAAGCGGATGATCAAGACTTGGCGCCCTGATTTCGCGCGAGCCTGATTTGGAAGTTTGAGAGTCCCGCTGGTCGAAACTCTTCGCGGCCCCTCTGTTCCTCCGGGCAAAGAGAGTGAACAAGCCCCGCACCTGCCGGGTCTTGACTAAATGCTGCGGATTACGCCGCCTTCGGCGCGGACTGCGGCGCCGCTGATGGCGGCAGATTGGGCGCTCGCGACGAAAGCGACGACTGCGGCGATTTCTTCGGGCGTTTCGAAACGCTTGAGGAGCGAGCTGGGCCGGGCGGTTTTGAAGAATTCTTGCTCGATCTGGGCCGTGGAGATGCCGCGCTGCTTGGCCATGCCATCGAGGAAACCTGCTACACCTTCGGAAACCGTAGGGCCGGGGAGGACGGAATTGACCGTGACGCCGGTGCCGGCAACCGATTCGGCCAAACCGCGCGCGACAGCGACCTGGGCGGTTTTGGTCATGCCGTAGTGAATCATTTCGGCGGGGATCTGGACGGCGGACTCGCTGGAAATGAATATGATGCGTCCCCAATTGCTTTTCAGCATGCCAGGCAAATAGTGGCGTGAGAGACGGACGCCACTGAGGACGTTGACCTCGAAGAATCGCAGCCAGTCGGCATCCGGAATTTCCGCAAAGGGTTTGGGCTCGAAGATTCCAAGGTTGTTGATCAAAACGTCGGTGTGCGGGACTTGTTTTACCAGGGTTTCGACGCCGCTCGCCGTGCCCAGATCTGCGGCTACGCCTTCGAGATCGGCGGTTTTGTAGTGATGCCGGATTTTTTCGAGCGCGGCATTTACGCGCGCTTCCTTGCGGCCGTTAATGACGACGCTTGCACCTTCCATGGCGAGCGCCGTTGCGATGGCTAGGCCGATTCCTGCTGTCGAGCCGGAGACGACGGCTTTCTTTCCCCTCAGACCAAAATCCATTGGCGATCCTCCTCGAGCGCTTTATCGAGCTACCGCTGCTGCGGCTGCGCCTTCGATCTCCGCGATTTCTTCCGGCGACAGTTTCAGTTCACCGGCGCGCATCACGCCCTCAGCCTGTTTGGCGTTGCGGGCGCCAACAATCGCTCCCGTGACGGCAGGATTGCTGAGGACCCAGGCGATGGCGACTTCGCCCGGGTTGCGGCCGTGGCGGGCGCCGACCTTGCGCAGGCGCTCAACGAGATCGATGTTTTTGGAGAGGCGGGGCTCACGAAACTCGGGGTTTTTGCTTCGGAAATCGTCGGCTGGCAGGGCGGCAGCGCGTTCGCGAGTCATTGCGCCAGTGAGGAGCCCGGAAGCCATGGGCGCGTACGCGATGACGCCGATGCCCTGCTGTTTGCAATACGGCAGGATTTCCTTATCGACCTGGCGGCGAATCAGGGAGTAGGGTGGTTGCAAGGAAGTTGGCGAAGCGATTTTTTCGGCGCGTTTTAATTGTTCGACATTGAAATTGGAGACGCCGATCCAGCGGACTTTTCCTTCTTTTTGCAGGGCAGCCATAGTTTGCCAGGCTTCTTCGAGGCCGGGGCCGTTGTCGGAGGGAGGCCAGTGCATTTGGTAGAGGTCGATCACTTCGATTTTCAGACGGCGGAGGCTGTCTTCGCATTCGCTGCGGATGGATGCGGCAGTGTGGTTCTGGGTGACGTGGCCCTTATCGTCCCAACGCAAGACGCATTTGGTGAAAACGTAGGGGCGCCGGCCGCGCCAGGCTTCTAGGGACTGAGCGACCACTTCTTCGGAATGCCCTGTGCCGTAGACGGCGGCGGTGTCGATCCAATTCACGCCAAGTTCGAGGGAGCCATGAATCGCGGCGATCGAGTCATCGTCTTCTTGGTATCCCCAGGCAAAATCCCAGCCACTTCCGCCGATAGCCCAGGCGCCAAATCCAACCGGAGTTATTTGCAAAGCGGAATTACCCAGTTTGCGCATTTCCATAATTCTTTAACCTCTCGTTTAAATTGAGCGCTTTGTTGCGCGCCTCGATTGCACGGAGGATTCTACATTGCATGAGATGAAAAGAAGATGGGTTTGGTTAGGGCGCAATCTGGCGCAACGGAAGACGGGATATAGAGAAAGCAAACGCCCTAAGAGCCAGGGCGCGCGGATTTGCGAGGGTTTACAGCGCCCCGGTTCGATCCAATCAGGATATTTCTCACGTTAAGAACTACTGGAAAGAAGAGAGAGAAGGAGGCGGAAAAATCGAAGGGCGGCGAGGACCGAGGTCCGAGCCGCCCGGAGGAAAACTAGAATAGTTGGGCCGAATTAAATGGTTTTGGTTGCCGGTGCGCCGACCGGAGCGCTAGAGCTCTTTGCAAAGGCGTTGTGTGCGGAATCCTTCTCGGAGCTCTTATCGATTTCGATGGAGCCTTTGAAGTAGGCGCCGTCTTCGATCATGATGCGGGCGGTGGTGAGATCGCCGTTGACGGAGCCGTCCTTCTTAATCTCGATACGGTCTTTTGCGCGAAGGTTTCCCTTCACGGTCCCGTACACCACCACCTCGCGGGCGATGATATCGGCCGTAACTTTTGCGGTAGTCCCGACTGTCAGCTTCCGCTCATCAAGCTGGATCAGTCCTTCGACCGAACCGTCGATCAGCAGATCCTCGTTGCCGGAGATCTCGCCTTTCACGTGCAGGCTGGCCCCGAGCCGCGCGGTAGCGCGGTCCGCGGTTGCACCCAGTGGACGCATGGCATCTGTACTCATTGCGGTAGTTCCCTCCCAAGTCGCCGGAGCGGGCTTCGGCGTCTGATTCGTCGGAAAATTTTTTTGCTCCGGAGGCGCGGATTGCGGCGTATCCGGTTTCTTATTACCCCACATCGGTTCCTCCCAAGGGGATAGCACCACCCCGCGCGGGAAAACGCTTGGGGTATTGCAAACTGTATTCCTCAGGATAGCGGACGGCAAACGCAGACTTCAATGGCCGTTCCTGAAAGTAACTAGACCTTTGGACAGTGTGTTCGTCCCATCTTCGCGGTTAAGTTTGGGTAAATTGCAGGCGACGATGAATCGGCGATACCAAAACACGGGCTCTACGGCCTGTCCCGGGCCGACTGCGGCAACCCGACCGGATCGGACTGTCCCTGGAACGGATCGGGCGGCCTAGGAACTCGGCCTTTCCGGAACAGGCGCCGTTGCCAAGAAATCCGCTTGAAATCTTCTTGAGTAGGAAGCGAGGAGTTCTTGGATTCGTTCGGAGTCTGGAGATTTCAAGACAAAGCCGGCGTGATGGTATTTTGCGATGCGATAGACGATTTCGGAATCGTTGTAGGCGGATGTGTCGGGTTGGTCCTGGCGGGCGAGGGATACGATCGCTCCCGCGTAATCGTGGCGAGTCGCGGGCAGCTGGTATGGCTGCTTCCCTGCCCCCACTTCGAGGCGCGCCCATTCGCGCCAGAGGTTGATGCCGGTGGCGGCGTCAATCACATCGGAGATGTAGGCGCCGCCAACACGGGCGGCGACCTCCAGGAAGTAAAACTTTCCATCGGAATGCGCTTTGAGGAATTCAGCGTGGGTGACTCCGCGGAGAAAGCCCAGCTCATCGAGGACCCGGCGATTGATTTCGAGGAGGGTTTTCACGTCGGCGGAATCGCGCGGGAGAGTGCGTGTGGTGAAAACGCCTCCCTGATGCGAAGTCTCGAGCGGGGGCGCTCCGTAAGCGTGAGCTTCGGCGAAGATAACTTCGCGTTCGGACGCCACACTATCCACGTGATAGACGCTTCCGGGAATGAACTGCTCGAGCAAATAAGTGGATTGCCTGTCTCCCAGCTCGTCGAGCCAGGGCCAGAGCTCGACGGGCGCGTGGATTTTTTTCATTCCGATGCCCGAGGCTTGCGAGCGCGGCTTTAGCAGCCAGGGTGCCGGAACCCGCCCCATGAACTCGCGTAAAGCATCGTAATTTAAGACAGGCACGAATTCCGGGACGGGAATGCCCGCCTCTTTTGCACGAGCGCGCATGGCGAGCTTGTCGCGGAAGTAGCGGACCGTAGTCAGGCCCATGCCGGGAATGCGCATGTGCTCGCGAAGGGCCGACACATTTTCCATGTCGAATTCGTCGAGGGCAACGATGCGGTCGATCGGCTGCGATCTGGCCGCAAAGCTCACAGCTTTGATGAGGTCTTCTACGGGAAGCTCCTCGGGCATAAAAAACATTTCGTCGATGGACTCGCGGGGCCAATCCCCGTCGCGGAGTTTTTCCACCGTGAGAAGCAGCACGCGGCAACCCATGCCCTTGCAGGTGCGCAGAAATTCCTGACCTTTTTCATAGGAGCTGACACAGAGGATGGTAAGAGTACGACTCTCTGGCATCGATGACCTCTGGATGCCGCGCGGCCGCCGCGAAGCCGCTTAAGGCAGGCGCGCGATAGGTGCGGATTATACTTCGGTCTAGCGGACCGGATACAAGAATTGCAGGAAAGGACCGACGCGCTGGGCCCAGGCCGCTTCGTTGTGCTCGGCGCCTTCGATGCGCTGGTAGTGCAGATCGCGACCGAGTTGCCAGCCTTTTTCCAGGAGCACGTCGCGAAATTGTTCGACGTCCTGGACGATGCGCGGGCCTTCACGCGTGCCGATGTCCAGCCAGATAGCGGGGCGCGGATCTACGTCGGCGGCGGCCGCGAAACGGTGCATCACCTGGTGGTTCCACCAAACGGAAGGCGAAAGCGCGGCAATCTTTCCAAAAATATGCGGAAGCTTCAGGCCGAGATAGAGTGAGACGAGTCCGCCGAGCGAAGAACCGCCAATGCCGGTTTTTTCAGGCCCGGAAAGTGTCCTGTATTCGCGTTCAACGAAGGGCTTTACTTCTTCAATAAGGAATTTGGCGTAGCGATCCGCGCGGCCGCCGCCGAGTTTGGGAACGTGCGTGGGCGTGTACTCGCGGATGCGGGCCTTGGTGTTGTACATGCCGACGATGATAAGGGGGTCGATGGCGCCGGAGCGGATGGATTGATCAGCGGTTTGGCCGACGTGCCAGTCCATGCCGGGGATGAACGAGGTCGCGCCATCGAAAAGATTCTGGCCGTCCTGAAGGTAGAGAACGGGAAAGCGGCCTCCGGGCTGATCGTGATAGCCGGGCGGGAGATAGACGATGAGGTCGCGCTGGTTTCTGAGGAAACGCGAGCGAAAACCTTCGTGTTTCTGAAGATTCGGACCGCTCACGGCGCGATGGTCACCAGGAGATCTTTGGCTTCGACGTGCTGCCCCGGCGTGACCAGAACCTTGATGACGCGGCCCCCGATGGGAGCGTAGATATTGGATTGCATTTTCATGGCTTCGAGAGTCAGGAGTTTCGCTCCGCGTTCCACCGGATGATTTGCTTGCACGGCGATCCCGCTGATGACGCCGGCTGTTGGTGCAGCAACTTGTCCGGGATCCGCCGGATCGGCTTTCGGATGCGCGCGCTCGACGACGCGCAAGGCCTGATCTCGGACATTTACTTCTCGGGGCTGGCCGTTCAATTCAAAGAACAGCGTTCGCGTGCCATCCGGATGTGGATCACTGGCCGTCAGAAATTTGAGAATGAGCGTTTTTCCCGGCTCGATCTCGATGGTGATTTCTTCGCCGGAAGCCAATCCGTAATAAAACGCAGGCGTGGGGAGAACGCTCACATCCGCGTAAGTCTGGCGGAACTTGTCGTACTTTAGGAAGACCTCCGGATAGAGCAGATAGCTTAAAAGATCGTCGCGGCGTACAGGGTGAGTCAGTTTTTTTTCAAGTGCGGCGGAAGCTTCGGCAAGGTCGACGGCTTCGAGGCTCGCGCCTGGGCGGCCCTTGAGCGGGGCTGCGCCGCGCAGGACTATTCTTTGCAGCTTGCGCGGCCATCCGCCCGGAGGAACACCGAGGACGCCGGAAAACATTTCCACGACGGAATTCGGCAGAGAAAGATCATGCTTTTCGTCGAGCTTCAGCAGATCCTTGGGTTCGAGCTCGTTGGCCATTAAGAAGAGCGCCATGTCGCCGACAACTTTGCTCGAGGGCGTAACTTTAACGATGTCGCCGAAGAGTTGGTTGACCTCAGCGTACATTTTCTCTACTTCGCGCCAACGATGGCCTAAGCCCATGGACGCGGCTTGCTCGCGGAGATTCGTGTATTGACCGCCAGGAATTTCGTGTTGATAGAGGCGCGCAGAGCCTGCCTTCGGGCCGGAATCGAAGGGCAAATAGTAGGTGCGCACGGTTTCCCAATAGTCGGAGCATTCGTTGAGCGCTTCGATGTCGAGTTCACTGTCGCGCGGTGTATGGCGCAACGCCTCAACAATGGAATTAAGGTTGGGCTGGCTGGTGCCGCCGCTCATGGCGGCAATCGCGGCGTCGGCCACGTCTGCGCCGGCATCCGCGGCTTTCATGACGGAGGCGGAATTTATGCCGCTGGTGTCATGCGTGTGGAAGTGCACGGGGATCGCGATTTCTTCGCGGAGCGTTTTCACGAGTTCGTAGGCCGCATATGGCTTCGAAAGGCCCGCCATGTCCTTGATTCCGAGAAAATGCGCGCCGAGCTTTTCGAGTTGCCTGGCCATCGAAACGTAATATTTCAGCGAATACTTGGGGCGGGCTTTATCGAATATATCTCCGGTGTAGCAAATGGCGGGTTCGCAGACGGCGCCGGTTTCCAGCACCGCATCGATGGAAACGCGCATGTTTTCGATGGAGTTGAGGGAATCGAAAATGCGGAAGATGTCGATGCCCTGTGCATAGGATTCGCGGACGAATTCGATGATCACGTTGTCGGGATACGAAGTGTAACCGACGGCATTTGCGCCGCGGAGCAGCATTTGAAAACAAATATTCGGAATGCGCTGGCGCAAATCGCGAAGGCGCTGCCAGGGATCTTCGTGAAGAAAGCGCATGGCCGTGTCAAACGTTGCGCCACCCCACATCTCGACACTGAAAAGATTCGGAAGGCGTTGCGCCACGGCGCTCGCGGTGGCCAGCAGATCGTGGGTGCGGACGCGCGTGGCCATCAGCGATTGATGCGCATCTCGAAAGGTCGTGTCCGTGATCAGGAGACGCCTTTCTTTTCTTGCCCAGGCAGCAAATTTCTTTGGGCCTAACTTTTGCAGGAGTTGGCGCGTTCCGGGCGGTGGTTCGATGCCGGGGACGCTTGGCAGAACCGCCTTTTCGAGCACTTTGGGGACGGGCTTGCCTTTTACCTCCGGATTGCCGTTGAGAATTACGTCGCCGAGATAGGAGAGCAGTTTGGTGGCCCGGTCGCCGCGGCTTTGCAGGCGAAATAGCTCAGGCGATTCATCGAGAAAAGAGGTGGTGACTTCGCCGGCGCGGAAGCGCGGATGATTGACGACGTTTTCGAGGAAAGGGATGTTGGTTTTGACGCCGCGAATGCGGAATTCGCGGAGAGCGCGGTCCATGCGCTGGCAAGCTTCAGGAAGCTTCGTTCCCCAGGCCGTCACTTTGACCAGGAGCGAGTCATAGTAGGCCGCGAGGACTGCACCGGCGTAGGCGGTGCCTCCGTCGAGGCGAATTCCAAAGCCGGCGGGTGACCGGTAGGTCGTGAGCTTGCCGTAATCGGGCGCGAAGTTTTTCCCGGGGTCCTCCGTGGTAACCCGGCACTGAAGCGCTGAGCCGTAGAGCGGGACGTTTGCTTGTTCCGGCAACGCGAGCGGCTCGTCGTGCAGCTTGTGGCCCTGGGCTACTAGAATTTGCGAGCGCACCAGATCGATGCCGGTGACCATCTCGGTGACGGTGTGTTCCACCTGAATACGCGGGTTGACTTCGATGAAATACCACTTCTGGGCGTCCACATCGTAGAGAAATTCGACTGTGCCGGCGTTGCGATATTTGGCTTTGCGCGCCAGCCGCACGGCGGCATCGCATAATTCCGCTCGCACGTTTGACGGCAAATTCGCAGCGGGAGCCACTTCCACCACTTTCTGGTGCCGCCGCTGCACGGAGCAATCTCGTTCATAGAGGTGCAGCAGATTTCCGTGGTTATCCGCGAGAATCTGCACCTCCAGGTGGCGCGCGCGGGACAGATATTTCTCGAGAAAGACGCTGGCGTCGCCGAAGGCCGATTTGGCCTCGCCCCGCGCTTCCTCAAGGAGTTGATCGAGTTCAGCCTCGCTGCGCACTACGCGCATGCCGCGGCCGCCGCCTCCCTTGGCAGCTTTCACGATGACCGGGTACCCGATCGAGGCTGCGAATTTGCGGGCTTCGGCGGGCGAGCTGATCGATTCTTCCGTCCCCGGCAAGACAGGCACGCCGGCTGATTCCGCGAGGCGCCTCGCAGCCGTTTTGTCTCCGAGCAGTTCCAGCAATTCGGGAGTCGGACCGATGAAGGTAATTCCTGCCTTCTGGCAGGCGCGTGCAAACTGCGGATTCTCGGACAAGAAGCCGTAACCGGGGTGAATGGCGTCGACGCCCTTTTCTTTTGCCAGGGTCACGATGCCGGGGATATCGAGGTAGGCCACCACCGGGCCTTTGCCGGCGCCCACCTGGTAGGCTTCGTCTGCCTTGAAGCGGTGCAGAGCCAGGCGGTCTTCCTCCGAATAAATTCCGACAGTGCGCAGGCCGAGCTCATTCGCGGCACGGAAAATACGTATGGCGATTTCGCTGCGATTGGCAGCAAGCAATTTTCGGATGGGTTTGTCTCTCTTCATTCCTGCGCCGGCAAGAAGGGTACTCGAAACTTTACATTGTTTCACGCACATGTGCGCGATAAGAGCGCTTTTTTCGATAGAGAAAACAAACAAATCGAATAGCAAGGGGGCAGCGCCAGATCACGGAGTTCGCCAACGGGTTGAAAACTGGAATTTACGGCCTGGGCGCTGAGCCGGCAGCAGCCACCGGAGGCGTGGCGCTTTTCAACTGAGCGAGCTCCAATTGAACGGTAGCCCAAGCCTTGACGTCACGCTTCGTGGCGTACGGCGCACCAGGCTCCGAATAGAAGCGGAGGAGCTCGTCGCGCAACTCGGGAGAAACTCCGGCGAACTTCTGATTCGCGAGCTTGTCCAACAATTTGGCGTGGGCATTGTCATTCATCGCGTATATCCCCGGCCCGGTGGCTTCGCCCACGTCGAAATTGTCGTTCGGCAGATCGAGCTGACCGCTTCTTAGTTCCACGATCAGCCTCCGGTATTCGTCCAGCGACGAATTGAAGCTTGCCTGGAACATCCTCTGCGTCTCGGGCGTCGGCGTCTTGAACTGTAGAACCCTGAGCGGCCCGAACTTCGGAATCAGCCTGTAGAGAAATGCGAGAAATCTATGCACAAACGTGGGTTTCTGATAGTTCTTGCCCCACTCGCGCTCGTAGTTGGACTTGGAAAGATTGTAGAGAAACGTTTTCTTGGTGATGCCATGTGACTCATCTCTTATTTCGTCTTTTTTGAGGCTCCAGGCGACCTTCGTTGCGGTTGGGATGGTCTTGCTGACGGCGTGACGAAAAGAGTTGATCGCTTTTTCTTCGTCAAGAAGGACATCTTTCAGCTCGAGACCGTAGGTCTGCCGAAACGCGCGATCCAGCAGATCTTGCGCAACCTCGAAACCTATCAGGTCGTGGTAGCCATCCGGCGCGTAGCTTTCCTGTGCGACCTCGATCACATCAAAGCCAAATTCGGTCTTGGTGTGAGCCAGCGGATCTTGTTCGTAGGTAATGGTGTCTCCGTACTTTTTCCGCAGGCGCGGATAAAGAAGAGGGACGGCGCGGTTCGTTGCGAGGCGATGGCCGTCATTGTCGGAAGCATAGTGGGCCAGCGCGCCGACGGCAAAGGCATATTCGTCCAGATCCTTGGAATCGCGAAGCAGCGCCTGCACAAAGTCTCCGCTTCGCACGTAGTGCGTCAAATCGCTGAAGAAATGGCTGCCGTACGGGTAATAGCCCATGTCCTGAACAATCGAACCGCCGTAGGCATAAGCTTGCGCCTCGCTCAATTGCTCTTCAGTCGAACCAGGAAAACGGGCGAGCAATAGCGGCTTGATGTGCGTCTCCCAGACGGCATCAATGATCGCTTCGTGTGCGAGCACCGCGTAGGCTTTGGCTGAAGGGGGCCAGATGAGCGTGAAAACGAGAAGGCCCACGAAAATGGCACGCAGACCGAGGATGATTTCGCGCTTGATTCGAGGCAACAAGGAACCCCGCTCCATTCGGCTCTGCGCGCCGGGAACGCGCCGAGACTTACGGTTTGAGCAACGGCTGCGCATAGCGAATAGGAACGCCAAAGTTGGAGCCCCCGAAACCCCTCACGACAGCAAACGTTACCCCAATCACCTGGCCGTCGCGATTGATCAGCGGTCCGCCAGATCCGCCGGAAGTGGTTTGTGCATCATAGACAATTTTATCCGCCAGAACGTCGCCGATGTGTCCTTGCGTCACGAGCGGACGGATGAGCTTGCGTTGCTGAAGCTCATCCACAATTTTTTTCGGGTCGCCGCCGCTTAACCGGACGATGTCCTTCACGGTGTCTTCTCCCGCGCGCGCGAGGATCGCGCTGATTCCGGTGGCATACCCAAGTGAAATCAGGGGCTGGCCGCTGACTGCGGCTTCCTTGCGGCCATCCAATTTCAGGATGGGCCGCTTCAGTGCGGAAAAATCCCCGCGCAGTACGGCGAGATCGGCTTCGTCGGAAATCTGCGAGATGTCGAGTGGAATCCCTGTTGCCGCCTCAGGGAAATAGGCGGTCATTTCGGCGATGGTGGGCTGCAATCCTTGCTGGGAAGCAGCGCCCAGTTCTTCATTCTTCCACCAGGGTTGCGCGACGTGATGGTTGGTGAGGATTTCATTTTGGCCAACGATAAAACCCGTGCCGAAGAAATCTTCCCTGACTTCCGGGGCGCGGCCCTCAAGGCTGTAGGCTACGTTGCCATCGCTATCCTTGAGCGGCTGGCCGTCGGGATTAATGGCTACGTAGCGCAGCGCGCGATGGGAACTCTGGTCGAGAAAGGAAACCGAGACGTGGAGCAGACACACGCTGGGAGCATTGGCTCGGATAACGCCAGCAGCGGCATCCGTTTGTGTTTCTACTTTCTTCAGGCGGCTGGTGGTCTCATCCAGCTGTTTACGCAGTCCGGAGACTTCGCTGGAGTCCGCCGCAGACAATTTCTGGCGAAGTTCGTCGGTCTGTCTTTGGAGCAGCTGTTTCTGCTCGAGGATGTCCGATTGCTGGAGCTCTTCGCGCGCTTTGCTGGCTTCTGCGACCAGAGCCTCTTCCGTCCGCACACCGTGTTCCAGTTGCGCGATCACGGAATAGGCGCGGCGGGTTTCCTTATCAGCGCGCCGAGTGAACAGCAAAAATACAATGGAAATGACCGCAGCAACGGCAAGGAGCGCGGCCACTCCGATCTTCAGCGCGCGATCCACGGAGAAGGCATCGCGGGTCATTTTTTCCGTCACGGCAATGGCCTGAAAGGCGGTGTGCGCGATTTCCTGGCCTTCTTCCGCGATGCGCGATTTCTGCTGCAAGTCCTCGAACGCATGTTTCTCGCGCAACTGCAAACGCACCCGAGCGAGAAGTTCTGCTGTCTCCCAGGGAGGCGTCATCACATCGTCAGCACCCAGATCCAGGGCGCGTGCGCGCACAGCGCCGCCCCCCTGCGCAAAAAGAATTACCCGTGTATTGGCAGTGGTGCCGAGTCCCTTGATTTCCGCAAGAGAGCTGCAACAGAGAACATCCGCCAGGTCCGCCGACAGAAGAAATACATCGACGGTGCCCGTTTGTACTACGCGGAACCCCTCTTCTTGCGAAGGGACAGAGGAAACTTCATAGCCAGCGGTGCGCAGCACTTCCTCGAGTTGCTGGCGAACAGCGTCATCCTGCTCGACAATCAGTATCTTTTGGCTTTTGCTGGACAAATTTGCTGCCTTCCTAGGCAGCACCAATTTCGGCTGGCTCCGCCTCGTATTCTTTGACGCTGTGCGTTTCCCGATGGTGACAAGGAAATCACATGGTAACCGGAAATTCAAACCGGTGCCCGGCCACAACGCAGCGGCAAACGACTACCCGGTTAACAGTCAAGGGATTGCGACAAAGCTTCAGATGAGTCTCAACCCGCGGTAGGTGCGGAAAAAAGGTGCTGTTTCGGGGGCTAGTAACCAGATCGAGAGCTGAAGTTCAGTACTTTCGGAGCACGCCGATGACGCGGCCCTGAATCTTGACGTCATTTGCGGCCACCATGATCGGTGCCATCTCCGAATTCGCAGGCTGGAGGCGTATCTTGCCAGCACCCTCGCGATAGAACCGCTTGAGCGTGGCATCCTCGCCGCCAACCAGAGCCACGACGATGTCGCCCGCGTTGGCCACCTGCGTCTGCTCGCACACCACGTAGTCGCCATCCATGATGTGATCCTCAATCATGGAGCTGCCCTTTACCTGCAGTACGAAAGAGTTGCCACCGCGCGCAAAATCTCCCAGAGAAATCGTCTCGCGCTCTTCCACCGCCTCCAGCGGCCGGCCGGCGGCGATGCGGCCGACCAGCGGCAATTCCTGAATTTTCCTGTCGCTGATCTGCTCCTTGACGGGCTTCGGCAACTGTAGAATTTCGATCGACCGGCTCTGGTTATAGCCGCGGCGGATAAATCCTTTTTTCTCGAGCGTGGTAATGTGCTTGTGAACAGTGGCGAGCGAGGTCAGCTTCAGGCCCTTGCCGATCTCTTCAAAGCTCGGCGCATAGCCGTGCTTGTTGTCAAAAGAGACCAAGTAATCCAGGACTTCCTTTTGCCGCTTGGTAAGAGCCATCGCTCGCCTCCGCAAGAAACTATTGAAGCGTTCTTACTTTAGGCGAAAAGAAAGCGAACGTCAAGCGCCAAGTTGTCTTCGCGTTATTTTCCCTTCCCTCGAGCTGCACTTCAGGAAATGATATACACGGTCGCTGGACAACTTTCCGCGCCTCCAGCTATGAAGGCCTGCAAATGAACACAGTTGCCAACAGAGAATCTCTTCCCGCCGTAACCGCTGCCGGTGTTGTCGCCATCATTTCGAGCGCGCTGGGTGTGCTGCTCGGCTTGTTGGTGGAAGTCTCGATGGTCCTCGCGCCTGGCATGCGACTATCGGCGGGGACGCCGGCCCTTCCGCCGGGCACGCGCGCGGCAGTGGCCGTCTTTTGGCTTTTCGGACTGGCCCTCGCCGTTTTTGGCTTTTTTGTGGCCCTCGGGGTCTTCCGGCGCCGCAACTGGGCCCGCATCACCATGCTGATCTGGGGCGGCATCATGGCTGTGCTTTCGGCGTTCTCTATTGCTCTTGTTTTTGTAGTCTTTGATTCACTTCCCTCGACACCCCCGAATGGCATGGAAGCTGGCACATTCATGGCATTCCTGAAAGCGTTTGTGTTCATTTTCTATGGCATACCGCTCGGGATCGGAATCTGGTGGCTGGCGCTTTTCACACGTCCGCGCGTTGCGGCAGCTTTTCTGACGCCGGACTCTTTGGCGGCGAATCCGCCGGCAATGGATATCGCGGAGTCGTCCCGGCCGGATCCCACCGTCCGGCAGTCCTTCACTTCCAGGGCCGCTTGCCCGCTTCCGCTTTTAATCCTCGCGGGATTCCTGATCTTCTCCTCGGTTTGCATGGTCTTGGTGGTGCTCATCCCGATGACAGGGTCCATGCCTTTCTTCTTCTTCGGAACCGTCTTCAGTGGCGTCACCGCGAAACTCATGCTAGGACTCTTGGGAGCGATCGTCGGCACAGCCGGCGTAGGGATTCTGAAGCTCAAGCCCGCGGCGCTGGATACGGTGTTGCTCGTGCAATGCGTGTTTTTTGTCAACGGCCTTCTTTCCACGCAGAGCCCTCGTTTTTGGGCCGCGGCGCAGGAGGCCATGGAGCGCGCGGACGCCGAGAATCCCGCGTTCCCCGGCGGCAATCCATTTCTAACCGGCTCCCTCTTCCATATGGTCATCGTCTTTGGCTTGTTCTTTAGCGGGGTGATCATCGCGCTCCTGTTGTTCTACCGCTCGCGCTTTCTGGAAGCGGCTTCCGCGGCCAAAGCCTGAAGCCGGACCGGCGGCCGCAAATCCCCACGGCTCTCGCATCTTTTCTGAAACGACACATTCTTGCGCGCCCCTTACTCCCGCTCCTCTGCCTGTGCCGCTGTGGTATTCTTTTGCTGTCGGCTCCGGGCGGCAGGATGCAGCATCCAACCTGCTTTACGCGCCGCCCATCTAAGAGATCGAGCCACACTCCCTTGGGAAATTCGTCTGGGAGTCCAGTAACAGCGGAGCCTTGGCCACTATGTCCACTTTGATTGAAACGCCGCCGGTAAAACACAAGCGCGAGGTCATTGATCGCGCTGTGATTCGCTTTGCCGGTGACTCCGGCGACGGCATGCAAATTACCGGAAGCCAGTTCACCAATACGGTCGCGCTGTACGGCAACGATATCGCCACATTTCCGGATTTTCCTGCCGAGATACGCGCCCCTGCCGGAACGCTTCCCGGCGTGAGCGGTTACCAGCTGCATTTTTCTTCAAGCGACGTGTACACGCCGGGCGACAGTGTGGACGTTTTGATTGCCATGAATCCGGCCGCGCTGAAGATGAATGTCGCAGACCTCAGGGCCAACGGGATCTTGATCGTAAATTCCGATGCGTTTACAGAAAACGACTTGCGCAAGGCGCAATCGAAGACGAATCCGCTCGAGGATCATTCGCTCGACAAATACCGTCTCTTTTCCGTCGAGCTCGAGCGTCTGACAAAAGTAGCCCTCGAACATCTCGGCATCGACGCTAAATCCATCAGCCGGTGCAAAAACTTTTTCGCCCTGGGCATGTGCTACTGGCTCTACAACCGCTCCATGGAGCCGACCGTTCGATGGATTGACGCCAAATTCAAGAACAAGCCGCTGCTGGTCGAAGCCAACAAGCTCGCGATGAAGGCCGGCTACTCCTATTGCGAAGCTACCGAAGCCTTCCAGATCAGCTACGAGATTCCGCCCGCCCAGCTTGCGCCGGGCTTTTACCGTAATCTCAGCGGAAATCAGGCGCTGGCCCTGGGCTTTGTCACCGCGTCGCAGAAATCGGGCCTGCCGCTCTTCCAGGGCAGTTATCCCATTACACCTGCGTCGGACATCCTTCACGAGCTTTCGCAATACAAAGATTTCGGCGTGATGACCTTTCAAGCCGAAGACGAAATAGCCGCGATCACCAGCGCGATCGGCGCGGCTTATGCAGGCGCTCTGGCCATCACCACGACGTCCGGACCCGGCATGGCGCTAAAAACAGAAGCGCTGGGTCTCGCGGTGGCCGTGGAAATTCCGCTGGTCATCTGCGATATCCAACGCGGCGGACCATCCACGGGATTGCCGACAAAAACCGAGCAGGCGGATCTCTTGCAAGCGCTCTTCGGACGAAATTCCGAAGCGCCGATTCCCATTATAGCCGCGGCGACCCCGAGCGACTGCTTCTGGGCTGCGCTCGAAGCCAGCCGCATTGCCATCAAATACATGATTCCCGTCATCATTCTCTCGGACGGCTATCTGGCAAACGGCGCGGAGCCGTGGAAGATTCCGAACGTGGATGAAATTCCGGCCTTTCCCGTAACCTTTGCCACGGAAGCCAACGGTCCGAACGGTTATTTGCCTTACAAGCGCAACCCGCAGACGCTCGCGCGCCCGTGGGCCGTTCCTGGCACGCCAGGGCTCGAACACCGCGTCGGGGGCCTAGAAAAACAAGACGTTACAGGCAACATCAATTACGAGCCGCTCAATCATGAAAACATGGTGCGTATCCGCGCGGCAAAGGTTGCGGGCATCGTACAGGAGATTCCGGATGCGGTTCCCGCCGGCGATGCCGAAGGCGACCTGCTGATTGTCGCTTGGGGCTCGACCCACGGCGCTATCACTGCGGCGCTGAAAGCGCAGCGCGAGCAGGGCCGCAAGATTGGGCACGTGCATCTGCGCTATCTCAATCCGCTGCCGGCGAACCTCGGCGAGGTGCTCCAACGCTACAAAACGATTCTTGTGCCTGAGCTGAACATGGGCCAGCTTCTCTGGGTGCTGCGCGCCAAGTATCTGGTCGACGCCATTGGCCTCAACAAAATACAGGGTCGGCCGTTCAAACAGGCCGAAGTCGAGCAAAAGATTGAAGAGATTCTCGGGGAGAATTCCTGATGAGCACCGCCACACTGCCACCGATCACGCCTCTCACCAAGAAAGACTTCCAGACGGACCAGGAAGTTCGCTGGTGCCCGGGCTGCGGTGACTACGCAATTCTCTCCGCGGTTCAGTCCGTTTTCCCCGAGCTGGGCATCAAGCGCGAAAATTTTGTGGTGGTCTCCGGCATCGGCTGCTCGAGCCGTTTTCCGTATTATATGAACACGTTCGGCTTTCACACCATTCACGGCCGCGCACCTGCGGTCGCCACCGGCATCAAGGCAATTCGCCCGGACCTCGAAGTTTGGGTTGCGACTGGCGATGGCGATGCGCTTTCCATCGGCGGCAATCACACGATTCACATGCTGCGGCGCAACGTAGGCCTGAAAGTCTTGCTGTTCAACAACCGCATCTACGGACTGACAAAAGGCCAGTATTCGCCGACTTCAGAGATTGGCAAGAAAGCAAAATCCACGCCGTTTGGCTCCCTCGATCGTCCGTTCAATCCTATTTCGCTTGCGATTGGCGCAGAGGCCACTTTCGTTGCGCGCTCCGTCGACGTTTTCCAGCAGCACCTGAAAGAAACCTTGAAACACGCCGCCGGGCACAAAGGCTCCGCGTTCGTAGAGATTTTGCAGAACTGCAACATCTTTAATGATGGCGCATGGTTCAACCTCACCGAGCGCGATGCGCGCAGTGAGAACATCATCCAGCTGGAACACGGCAAGCCTCTTGTTTTTGGCAAGAACCGCGACAAGGGCATCCGACGCAAGCCGGATGGCGACATTGAGGTCGTCCAACTTGGCAATGGCGTCACCGAATCAGACTTGGTCATTCACGACGCACATCATCCCCGGCCCTTTTATGCGTTTATGCTTTCTCACATGGAGCAACGCCCGGGCTTTCCCACGCCGATCGGCGTGCTCCGCGACTGGGACGATCTTCCGCGCTACGAAGATGTGATAAACCAGCAAATCAAGGACGTTATCGCGAAGCGCGGACCTGGCGATCTCACGAAGCTTCTTCGCGCCGGGGACACCTGGGAAGTGAAGTAGCCCCAGCCAGCACTACAGGTTCCCCGGGCGCTTTTCGAGAAAAAACTCGCACATGGCGCTGACCGGGCAGATTTCGCATTTGGGGTTCGTTCGTTTGCAAATCTCCTGCCCGTGGCGTTTCAGCAGCAGATAGGCCCTCTGCCTCGCGGCCAGATTCTCTGGCAATTCCGCCTCCATAGCTTCCCGGGCCGCGCGGTAACCCGCTCCATAATTCTTGTTTTCTTCGCCGAACAGGATGCGCTCGGGCACAGCCGGACAAGCCGAAGGGACCGCAGCTACCGGCGCCAACCCTGCGAACAAAAGGATCTTGTCCGCGCCAGGCTCCCCGATGACCGGAAATTCCTTCAGCGCTTTCCGGGCGAGGCGAATCCCCTGGCCCGCTCCCTTCTTTTCTTCCTGCATCAATTTCTCAAGCGACCACGTCAAATCGCCGCCGAACTCTTCCTTCACCATTTTCGCAATAGTCTTCAGCCGTTCCGCGCGCAGCTCTGGCACGATTCCCCCGAGTCGCATCAGCTTTGCCAGTCTCGTTTTTGGCGCCTCAAGAACCTTTTTGGGCTTTGTTCCGACGTCACGCCGGAGCGCTTCGTACCCCTTGGAGCACGAGGCATCCGTCGCAGGATAGCCGCAGTTCACAAACAAGATCATCTCGTAGGGGTCCTTCGGACCGGCGGCTGTCTGCAGGCCATAATGTTTCTCCAGCGCATCGAGGACCCTTCCCAGACCGCGCTTGGATTTCTGCATCCAGACCTCCGCCGCACGCATCCTATTTAGAGCCCAATCAGCGTATGATCGGGTCACGGCATCCCCCAAGATTCCTTGCTAGGAGAGCGATCCATGAGTCCCAAAAATAACAAGCGAGAAACTTCCTACAGCCAACTGGAAGCAGGCACGAAAGAAGCCCGTCCGATTCAACACCAGCATGCCCCCGAAATCCAGCCTTACGGCAAGATCGCCAAGCTGCCGATCGCCCTCGATGAGCGGGTCTGCGCAGCCAGCGCCGAGAACCTCAACCAGCTTCTCGCGGATACGATGACTCTGCGCGACATGTACAAAAAGCATCATTGGCAGGTAGCTGGCCACACCTTCTACCAGCTGCATCTGCTTTTTGACAAGCATCATGGCGAGCAGGACGAACTTGTGGATGACATCGCCGAACGTATTCAGGTTCTTGGCGGCATCAGCCTGGCAATGGCGGCGGATGTTGCCGAGACCACTCTGATTCCGCGGCTCCCGCGTGGCCGGGAAGAAGCGCCAGTACAAATCTCGCGCCTGCTCGAAGCGCATGAATTGATATTGAAGGAAGCCCGCACCATGGCCAAACAAGCCAGCGAGGCGGGTGACGACGGAACAAACGATTTGATCGTCTCAGACGTGATCCGGACAAATGAACTTCAAGTATGGTTCCTGGCCGAACATCTCGTGGATGTGCCTTTGGTGCGGGCCGATAAAGCCAAGGCAGCCTCCGCCTGAAACCAGCCACTCTGGCGCGGCTGGGAGTAAGGAGTGCTGCAACCGGCCAGGCCACGCGCTTTCTAGTCACAAAAAGAAAAGGGCCGGCGCCGCAGCTTCCGGCCCACCGGCCCTCTTCGCACTCTCCTGCTTTCACTCGCAATTTCCGGCCCTGCGAGAAGCGGGGAGCTACGCTCCCGCGGCTTTCAGATCCTCCTTGGCCTGCTTCTCGGCGTTCTTCGTCTCGGCCTTCGCGTCAGCGTCCGGCTTCATAACGTGGATCGCTTTGCTCAAGCTGATCGACTTATCGCCGGCCGGGCCCTTGCACGAGGACATATCCGCACTGGTTTGCACGCCTGTCAGATTCGATTTCAGACAGTTGAAATCCAGTCCAGCGTTCTTGCTGGCGTGCAGCGCAGCTACGCACTCCTCGAGCGCCTTGAAGTTTTCGCAAGCGCTTTTGGCGTCCGTATTAGCCTGCAGAACCCCTTGGGCCTGCAGGTTGGCCGTCAATTTCTTGTCCTGTTCGTCTTTGGCATCCAGCTGATCGCTGGCCGACTTGGGGTCCTTCTTCACCCACTTGATGGGATTCAGCGAATGGCCCCCGATCGAACTGCTGGAGGCTGCTGACCCCGCGCCCGCTCCCTGAGGTCCCTGGGCGGCGGCTCTGGACGCTCCGAACCAGACGCTCATCGTCGCCACGGCTACAATAAGGAATAGCTTTCTCATTTACCCCTCCGATCGCTCTCTGAGGCCGACTGGCGAGACCCTGACGGGTCCCCCGGGATCAGTAGGCCACGCGGTCGGGCGGGTAGCGAGGGCTTCGAGGGCGGGTACTCCCCCTATCGGTCACGTTGTCCTTTCGGACAGGGCCATCGAGCGGAGCGCCGGTTTCGCCTGGCAGCTTCTCTAACGAGTTTCCGCGCAAATTGCGTTGTTGTGAAGAATGCTTGAACACTGCCAACCGCTCGCTGACGCTCTTGTCGCGATGGCGCGCCGCGCTCTCGCCCGGAATCGTCGACTCTCCTCGGGTGCTTGAGAATTTGGTCCTCTTAGGAACGCATCCGCAGATAAGTCCCGTAAAGGCAAAGCCCAAGGCCGCCCAAAAAGACGGCCGGAGACAGATAAGTGGTCACAAATGGATTAAGCGGATAGGGGAGGGAAATTGCGCTATAACCACCCGCGAAATAATGGATCACTGCACCGAGAAGCATGTAAATCAGCCCGCGGCGCACTTCCCGGCGGCCGTCCTTGCCGCTGCGAACCGACAAGTGGACCTCGCGAACCTCTTCGCGGCAAAACGGACAACGATTCATCCGCGATGGCACGGGCTTCCCGCAATAAGCACACGGACGCGAAGTCCCGGCCTGTCCCTGGGAAGGATTCATACATTCTCTCCGATCCTCCGTCACCAATAGCGTAAGTTTGGGCTCAAGCTCCGTCAAGCGAATCCGCAACCGAGAGTTACGCCGGGGCATCGCCCGAAGAAGAAACGCCGGGAGCTTCTGAAACCAATTCGTTTATGCTACATCTAATGAACCGACTACCGCGGCTCATTCAGAAATGGAAGACACCTCTCAACTCGGAGCATACGGCATTCTTGGCGACGTGGACCCCGTCCCACCGAGCCTGCTCACCGCTTACCCCGAGCAGGCCAAGACACTGTCGCTGCTCTATGAGGTCAGCCGCGAGCTGACCTCCATCCTCGATCGCGAACAGCTGCTCTTCCGTGTCGCCCAGCGCGTCAAGCGTCTGGTCGACTACCATGCTTTTAGCGTCATGCTCTGGAACGAGGCATCACAACATCTTGAGAGCGTATTCACTTTTCGCTATGAAGATCCGCGTCCCGTGCGCCTCCGCATGGCGCTCAACGAAGGCATTACTGGCACAGCCGCCGCCGAACGGCGCAGCGTGCGCGTCAATGACGTCACGATCGACCCCCGCCACGTCACTTGCGAGGTGGGCTTGGACACCGGTTCCGAGCTCGTGATTCCCCTTCTTCTCCAGGACCGGCTGATAGGTGTGCTCGATCTGGAAAGCACGGAGAAGAACGCCTTCACCGAGCAGCACGAGCGTATGCTCGGAACGCTCGGATCCTACATTGCTGTCGCGCTCGAAAACGCTCGACTCTACGAAGAAGCACGCGAAAATCAGGTCCGTCTCCAGGACGACCTCAACACCGCCCGCGAGATTCAGCGCCAACTGCTTCCCCATGGAGCGCGCGGTATTCCGGGTCTCGATCTCGCCGCTGCGTATGTACCGGCGCGGGAGCTGGGCGGCGACTTCTACGATTTTCTCCCCTACGGGCAAGGCAAGCTGGCTATGGCTCTGGGGGATGTCTCCGGCAAAGGAACTGCGGCAGCGCTCTACGGATCGCTGGCTATTGGGACGCTGCGGGAGCTTGTGGTTAGCAGCTCGTCGAATCCCGCGAGCATGCTGCAGATGCTCAATCGCCGCATGTACGGCGCGCGGCTCGATTCGCGTTTCATCGCCATGCTCTTTGCGGTGTACGATGCGGCGGCGCATCGCCTGACGCTTTCTAACGCCGGCGGCCCTTATCCTCTCCTGGTGCGTGACGGCGGCACACAGGAAATCCGAGTCGAGGGCGTACCGCTGGGCCTCTTCCCCGACACCGAATACGACGAGACGACGATTGATCTTCAGCCCGGCGATATCGTTCTCTTTGCCTCCGACGGCATTCTGGAATCGGAAAACGCCCGAGAGGAAGAGTTCGGCTCCGCCCGGCTGCACGCCCTGCTGGCCACTGCCGCGACCGAGGTTTCCGCAAATGAGCTCTCGGAAAGAATAATCGCGGCCACGGACGATTACAGCGGCCCAGCCTCGAACCCGCACGACGACCGCACTCTCCTGGTGCTTCGCGTTACCAGCGAAGCGGCCGCCGATTACTCGAAACTTCCCGTCATCTATTGAAGCAAGCGTCCGGAAACACCTAAAGCAGAGCTTTCTAATGCCCGGCGACGGCAGGGATGCCTGCCTCTAAAAGCTCAGGCTTCTTCAGCAGCGGAAGCCACCTCTCGCGAACAGCCGCAAATTCCGGCAGATGTTTTTTTGAGACCGGATCCGAAGGCGGCAAGCCGAGCTTCTCGAAGTTCTTGTATTGCCCCTTTTCTAGAATCCGAAAATCGAGATGCGGGCCGGTGGAGAGGCCGGTGCTCCCGACGAGCCCGATCGTCTTGCCAATTTCCACACGCTCGCCGGCGCGCACGTAGATCCGCGACAAGTGCAGATACATGGTTTCATACCCGTTCGAATGGGCGATGTGCACCATGTTCCCTTCCCCGCCTTTTAATCCCGCGAATAGAACTCGGCCGCTTCCAATCGCCTGCACCGGCGTTCCTACCGGCGCGCCATAATCCGTTCCCATGTGCGGCCGGACGGTTTTCAGAATGGGATGAAAACGCGCATTGCTGAAGTGCGAAGTGACGGGGGCGCCGAATTTGAGCGGCGAGCGCAGAAATGCCTTTTGCAGCGATTTGCCGTCCGCGTCGTAGTAACCGGGACGGTCGAACTCATCGTGGAAGAGCAGCGCTTGATACTTCTTGCCTCCATTGTCGTACTCGGCGGCGAAAATCCTTCCATAACTGGCGGTCTGGCCGTTGGCGTACTTCTTTTTCTCGAGCAAGACGTGGAAGGTGTCCCCCTTGCGCGGATCGGTGTAGAAATCCAGGTCGTAGCCGAAAATCTGCGCGAGACGCATGGCAATTTCCGGGGATTCGCCGGCTTGCGACACAGCATTGAAGAGCGAATCGTCCAGCTGTCCGGAAACGACCGTAACCTCCACTTTCGAAGGAATCTCTTTTACTTCCGCGATAAAACCGCTCTCTGCCGGAATGATCTTGAGCATGCGACCGGGATCGATCTTGTAATCAATCTCCCGCAGGTCTCCGTCAACGGACCGTCCCACCGTGATGGTATTCCCGGCGCGGACCTGCCGCAGGTTAAACGCGCGTTGCGCCGCCGATGAGGCGTTGGCCGCATCCTGATGACTCAGCCCAAACTTCTCGAGCGCCGAAGTAAAGTTGTCGCGAACGAGAACTCGCTTCTCCGTCGGCAGGACGAGTTGCGCACGTATCTGCGCTGCGTCTTCCTGGCCAAGTTTCACCTGGCGCGCAAACTCAGCGGAAGCGGCCAGGCGCATGCGAAAAACATAGGTAAGCATGCCGGCGCCAAAGCACAGGACGATTACCAGCACAATCGCAAATCGTCGATTCACTCTTTCCCCCTGCCAATCGCTGGACTTTTCCTCGCCATGCGCTAAGAAGCGCCAGACCGGACGCCATCTTCACGAAACGCATCGCGGATAACCACGAACACTTTTCTATCAAACCACGATTGCAGTCAAACGCGAATCGTATCCCATGCGCCCAATCGCGTAACCTTCCGGGTCCCCCAACCTTTTGATGAAATTCAGCTCGTTCTCAAGTAGGATGCAGCGATGACTCCAAGAGCTTTCTCCCGCCGCTGCTTTCTCACTTTCACGGCGGTGCTGCCGTTCGCTCTGCGGGCCCAGGGAGCCGCCCGGATTCCCGTTGGCCTCGAACTCTATTCCGTGCGCAATGCGCTCAAGGTCGACCCGATGGGTACGGTGCGCGCCGTCGCCGGACTGGGCTATCAATGTGTCGAGTTTTACGCGCCCTATTTTGACTGGACGGAAAGCCAGACCAAGGATATGCGTAAACTCATGGATGACCTGGGCATCCATTGCTACTCCACCCACAACGACAGCTCCTACCTTGGCCCCGATAAGATTTCTCGCGCGCGCGACCTGAACCTGATTTTAGGCTGCAAGTATCTGGTGATAGCCAGCTCGCACGAAAAAGCCGGCGCCGACGGCTGGAAAGCTGTCGCGGACTCGCTAAATCTTGCCGCCGAGCAATTGGAGCCGTCAGGTTTGAAGGCCGGCTATCACAATCACCAAACTGAATTCACTCCGATCGACGGTGTTCGCCCCATCGAAATCCTCGCGAAGAATACCAAGCCCTCTGTCATGCTACAGCTCGACGTCGGCACCTGCATCGAAGCCGGCTCCGATCCTGTCGCCTGGATTCGCTCAAATCCCGGCCGGATCCGCTCGCTTCATCTCAAGGAATGGTCACCGGAAGCCGGGAAGGGTTACACGGTTTTGTTTGGCGAGGGAGTCGCGAACTGGAAGGCTATTTTCGAAGCCGCAGAGAGTGTCGGCGGCGTCGAATATTACCTCATCGAACAGGAAGGCAGTCGCTTTTCGGAACTGGAAACGGCGAAAAAATGCCTCGACGCATTCCGTTCCACGTATCGCGCCTAGTCGAAGGTTGATTTCTTTCGTTTACTTGCCAGAGGCGAGCGAGTTGCCCCGCACGGCGGGAGCGGTAGAGTCCGCGAAATAATTCTGTTCGCGCAGTTTGCGATAGATGCGCCCGGCGACCACGGCAGCCATGGGGCCCTTCACGCTGCGCGTATTCCCGCGAAGCAGAACGGCCAGCGCAATCTTCGGATGAGCTTCGTCGGCGTAGGTCACAAACCAGCCGATGTGCGACGGTGTGGTGTGGTCATCGCAAGTGCCGGTCTTGCCGAGCGGTGTTTCGTCGCCGTCGCGGTCGAAGCTGGACTTGCCGGTGCCGTAAAGAACGGCAGCCAGCATCCCTTCGCGAATTTCAGGAAGTATCGAGTCGATATGCAAATCGCGTTTCACGCGCGGTGCGAAATTCGCCACATCTTCCGGCGTGCGCGGATACTGCAGATAGTAGAGCGTCCCGCCATTCGCAAACGCAGCCGCCAGTGCAGCCAGCTGCAACGGAGTAATCTGAATTCCTTCGCCGAAGCTGGACATGCGCGCAACGCCGCCAAGCGCAGGCGGGGTACTGGGGAACGCTCCAGGATGCTCTTCCGGCAAATTGTAGCCGGCAAGCTCGCCGAGTCCCAGCAGGCGCGCGTACTTTGAAACCGTATCAAACCCCATCCGCGTGCCCAGCTGTTCAAAAAACACGTTGTTTGAGTGGGCCATTGCGTCCGTCAAATTCATGTACTTGCGGTAGCTCACCTTGAGCATGGTGTCGCGCGTGATAACGTTTTCTTCGAGCGCGGCGAGGGCGATGGTGGGCTTGATCGTCGAGCACGGGATGTAGCCGTCGCCAAAAGCGATCTTTTGATTTACGACCGTGAGGATGCGCCCCGTGTTGGGGTCGACCGCAACGACGGATCCGTTATACCGCCCCAAAGCTTCCACGACTGCCGCGCGAACAACCGGGTCGTCGAATGTCGATATATCGGCACTGGTAGAATCGGCAAACGTAGGCACCCCGCGGTAGCGCGAAGCATATTTCCGCGAAGCCGCGGTAGAGTTCGCTCGAGGAGCTGCGGGTACAGGCACGGCGAAGAACGCCGTCGTCAGAATTGCGAGAACCGATTTTGCTGCTTTCTTCACTAAACCGCCTTTTGTCCCGCGACTTGCTCCGGCATTTCCCGGAGGCGAATACTTACCTCATCCTGTACTTACGGTCAACCTTGTTTCGCCGGCCGCTTTCTGTATCGCTAGATTCGAGGACCGCTACACCGTGTGAGCACCCTGCTGATCTTGCACCCATGCCGCCAAATCAGGCTACAGTCATTTGATGCGACTTAGCTGCGGGGCGAGATGCCCACCTTGTTCCCGAGAGAAACAGGATCTCTCACGTTGAGACACATTCTAGGCATTCTCGGGCATAGTACGCAATAGCTCAGACGGGCCAGTACGTTTGCATGTGCTTTGTTATCAACGGCTGGCCATCCGTACAGCCCAGACTAGTTAGCTGACCTTGCGTCCGGCAAGGATCGCCGTCCGCGCATGGAAGAAGAGTCGCCCCGTCGCATCTTGAAACGGCCGTGTACCGCTCATGTCATGGAGACGGTCCTCCTCGAGGAGCCGCCGTATTTCGACCGCGCGCTCCGGAGTCGTCTTCGTGGTTGCCAGCCAGCGCTCCACTTCCGGAGTCAGGTCGTCGGCCGTGGTCGCAGAATCTGTCTCGAGGCCAACGTCGCGAAAAAGCTGGAGCATTTCGCTTAGCGCAAGCGTTCGAACGTGCGAAGGATCGCGCAGAATTTCCCAACGATCCTGATACGCGGCACGCTCCGGATGTTCGCTGGCGTAAATGTCTTCGACCACAACCCTGCCACCGGTGCGGCAGACCCGCGCCATTTCGCGCAGCACTTCGAGGGGCTTCAAAAGATGATGCAGCGCCAGCCTGCAGGCAACCACATCGAACGCCCCATTTTCGAAAGGAAGGTTCTCGGCATCGGCAGTGCGAAATGAAACATTGGAAATGCCGCGCTCTTCTGTGCGCTGCCTGCCGATCGCCAGCATGGCGTCCGTCAAATCGACGCCGATCACCTCTCGCGCCGCGCCCGCGAACGCCTCCGCGATATATCCGGGCCCGGTCGCAATATCCAGAACACGCTCGCTACCGGCGAGCCGCGCCGCAGCCACCAGTCGCCGAATGCGCTCTCCGTCGGTTACCCACGGATTCGCCGCAAAAGCCTCGGCTTGTGTGGTGAACGATTCGCGAATAACGTCGTTGTGCTGCATCACGAGAAAAGCTTAGCACAGAGGCCGTGATTGACGCCCGTGCGGGCGCAAAACGGGACGCACGGTAGTGACAAACAGATTCAGCCTCCGTCTATACTGAAGGCCATGAAACCCTCCGCCCTGAAGGCCGCGACTCTTGCTCTCGCCGCCTTGCTGGCCATCGCAGCCATAACCGCATTCGCGGCGGCGGAATCTTCGAATGCCGCGAGAGTGAAACGCCTCGACGGCTCCACGATCTCTTCGGAAGAGATCGATGCGACGGTAACGCGCCTTATGCGTGCCGCCAAGATCCCCGGTGCAGGAATCGCAATTCTCAACGACAAGCGGATCGTCTACCTGAGAGCCTACGGAGTCCGCGACAAGGAGAAGGACCTGCCGCTGACCCGGGACTCGGTGATGACCGCCGCTTCGCTGACAAAGGCGGCCTTTGCCTACCTGGTGATGCAGTTGGTAGAGGAAGGCGTCCTCTCGTTGGATAAGCCTGTCTATCAATATTTGCCACAGCCTCTGCCCGAATATAGCGACTACAAAGATCTAGCCGGCGACGACCGCTGCAAAAAAATCACCGCCAGGATGCTGCTTGCTCACACCAGCGGCTTCCCCAATTGGCGCTGGGCCAACGAAGATAAGAAGCTCAATATCAACTTTGAGCCGGGCTCGAGATTTGCCTATAGCGGAGAGGGCATTCAGCTGTTGCAATTGGTCGTGGAGACGGTGACCAACCGATCGCTGACCGGTCTAATGCGCGAGCGCATTTTCCTGCCCTTTGGAATGGCGCGCACGAGCATGATTTGGGAACCGCGGTTTGAAAGCGATTTCGCAAACGCCTACGACGGGCAAGATCGCTCTCTCGGTCCACAGAGGCGGAAGCACCCCGACGCTGCAGGGTCGATGCAGACGACGCTCGGGGACTACAGCCGCTTCCTACAGGCCGTCATGCACGGTGACGGACTGAGGAAAGAGACACGCGACTTAATCCTCGCTCCGCAAATTCAGATTCTCTCCAGACATGAATTTCCTTCTCTTTTGAATGAGACGACCGATGAAAACAGATCCATCCGTCTCAGCTACGGCCTCGGCTGGGGCCTCTATTGGACTCCGTATGGCGAGGCATTTTTCAAGGAAGGCCATGACGACGGATTGCGCCACTATGCCGTGTGCCTTGACAAGGCCGGAATCGGCTTCCTCATCATGACCAACAGCGAGAACGGCGAGGGTATCTATAAAGAACTCCTCGAAACCCTGCTCAAAAATACGTACACTCCCATCGAATGGGAACGCTTCACTCCCTACGACGCGAAGAATTAAAACCAGCGCTCTGAGTCAAAATGGCTATCCGCAAGAGCAAGAACAGTCCTGGCGACCCGGGCCCCGGCAAGAGCGTTCGACGCCGGACTGCCCGCTTCTTTGAGGATCAACTGAAGGGAGAGGAAGGACTGACTTTTCTGACGGCGAAACGGCTCTTCGATCTGGCGGAAGAAGTTCACCTGGTCAAGCCTTGGCGCTTGATTTCGGACACGAACCTGGTCCTGGTGAAAGACCCGGAATCGGGTGAGAAGTGCTACTGCAGCGTAATGGGTGAGCTCGGCGAAGTCCTCGCGGTCCACGCGTATCGAGGTTTGGAGAGTTACCAGCTGTTCAAAAGGATTGTGAGCGGAGGACCCTTGAGTACGGGAGAGTTTTTCGGCACACAGCACAGCGTGACCATGGAACTCCTACCCAGCCTAGAGCTGACAGCCCCCGACCAAGAGCTCGCCCGTGCCTTTGGCCATCCTTTGAAGAAAGGAACTGTCGCGCCGCAATTTCGCGCTGGCCGTCCAGGTTACCGGCCATGGTATCCCACAGAAGCCGAAGGAAAGGTATTGGCGCTGTGTGTCGAGAGCGTCCTTGCGTTTTGCGAGGAATTGGCAATCGCTCCCGCGGAAAGATACTGGAAACTTGAAGATGTCTACCCGGAAATATTCTGGAAAAAACGCAAATTTTTTCGGGTGGAAAACACGCTCGTACGAATCACGCCCCTTCCCCTACCGGAACGTCCAATCCTGGACGAAGAGCGGCTCGCCAAGCTGGGCAAAAACGACTACGCGGTAAGGGGAATCATTGAGGTGGACGAGTTTTACAGCGGTGCACCTGTGGGAGGAGAGAACGAAAGAAAAGCTTGTCTCCGCGCCGTGATGGCGGTGGATGCTCGGAATCAGTATTTATACATGGTGCGAACGTTCAGCCCCGAAACCTCGCTGGCTGAGGTTCTAATGGAGGGCGTCCTCCAGACAATCGAGAAAGGCAGGTTTGTGCCAGCGGAAGTTCACGTAAACGCAGAGAGCAAACAAGAACTGCTTTCCGGGCTGAAACAGAGACTGGGGTTCCACCTGCGTGTCGTAAGTAAGCTCCCCGCTTTGGAGATTGCCAAGAACGCCATGCTGCAAACTCTAGGAGATACTGGCCCGCTTCTCAGCGATTAGCCGGAAGATTGCCGAGGAGCGCGAGCCGTCGCGCTCCTCGGGTGAACGCAGGGCAGCGCTATCGCGCCGGGCGAGCCTTGTTAGCATCGGTTGCACCTGACGTGGCTGCAGCCGCGGCGGCCTTCATGGGCGATTTGTCGGTATTCGCAGGCCCGGCTGAGTGGCCGTTGGGACCCGGCGCGCCTGCGCTGGAACCGCCGGGAATCGCGATCTCCAGCTTCTTGCGCAGCGCGTTTTCCAACTTGCTGCGGATGTCCTTGTTTTCCTTCAGGAAGCTACGCGCATTCTCGCGTCCCTGGCCCATACGCTCCCCGCCGAAGCTCAGCCACGTACCGCTCTTCTCGACTATCCCCTTGTCCACGCCGAGATCGATCAAATCGCCTTCGCGCGAAATGCCTTCGCCGTAGACGATGTCGAACTCCGCCTCCCGGAAGGGCGCCGCCACCTTATTCTTCACTACCTTCGCCCGCGTCCGCGAGCCCACCACCACGTCGCCTTCCTTAATCGCCTGAATGCGCCGGATATCAATACGCATCGACGCGTAAAACTTTAGCGCTCGCCCGCCGGTAGTCGTTTCCGGATTCCCGAACATCACGCCAATCTTCTCGCGAATCTGGTTGATGAAAATCAGGCAAGTCTTCGACTTCGACACAATTGCCGTCAGCTTCCGCAGCGCCTGCGACATCAGCCGGGCCTGCAAACCCATTTGCGGATCGCCCATGTCACCTTCGAGCTCGGCCTTGGGCACCAGCGCGGCAACCGAATCCACGACAACAATGTCCACGCCGCCCGAGCGAATCAGCGTCTCCGCAATCTCCAAAGCCTGCTCCCCGTTGTCCGGCTGCGACACCAGCAAATTGTCCACGTCCACGCCCAGCTTCCGCGCATACACCGGATCGAGCGCGTGCTCCGCGTCGATGAACGCCGCCTGCCCGCCCAGCTTCTGCGCCTCCGCGATCACGTGCAACGTCATCGTCGTCTTGCCACCCGATTCCGGCCCGTAAATCTCAATCACGCGCCCGCGCGGAAAGCCCCCGACGCCCAACGCCGCATCAATCGACAGACACCCGCTGGGAATCACGCTCACAGGCACCAGAACGTCTCTGCTGCCCAACCGCATAATCGCGCCCTTGCCATGATCCTTTTCAATTTGCGATATCGCCGCTGCCAGCAATTTTTCTTTTTCTTCTGTCATTTCGCACCTCAGTAGAGAAAATTAGGGAATTTCACAGTACTCGCAACCGGGAGTGCATGCTGCGCCCCACCTTGCCCAGCATCCATCCGTCTATCCTGGCCCGAAAACATACAATTATCTTCATCCTCTAATTGAAACCACTCAGGGCCATTCGCCAACCTCCCACTCAGCCCCGGCGTTCGCAACCGTGCCCGGCGACATGTTCCTTCAAACGGGCGATGGCCATCGCCACCCGCACCGCCAGTTGCCGCTCTTCGGCGGGCTCCAGCTTGCGGAGCCGTATCAGCCCCCGCATCCGATCGCGCGCCTCGATGAACTCGCTTTCGAGCCTAGCATGTTCCGGACAACTTATCGCCAGACCCGCCGCCGAATACATCCCGCACCTGTTGAAAACCGCGAACCGCAAGTTACCATCAAGGCGAATAAAAAGCAAATACTATTTTTCGCTATTTGTTCGCCCGTCCCTATGCTCGGAATTCCAAGAGATCTCTGACATACAGATCCACGGCTTCAGCGAAGATTTGCCGGCGCTTTTCCGTGAGTATGTCCCCGGGTGTGGCAGCCTCTCCGGGGCGGGGCAAGACGCATGTCAAGCTTCGCGTCCGTCCTCAAACCCTTCCCTGCACACTCATTTTTCGTAGATGTAAAATCCCCGCCCTGCCTTCCGTCCCAGCCACCCCGCCGCCACATACTTCTTCAACAACGGACTAGCCCGATACTTCGGATCCCCCAACCCCTCCTGCAACACATGCATGATATCCACGCACACATCCAGGCCAATAAAATCCGCCAACTCCAGCGGTCCCATCGGATGATTCATCCCCAACTTCATCACCGCGTCCACGGCCTCAGGAGTCGCCACGCCTTCCATCACGCAATAAACCGCCTCATTGATCAACGGCATCAGCACCCGGTTCGACACAAAACCCGGCGCATCATTCACCGCCACGGGCGTCTTCCCCAGTTTCTTCGCCAGCTCCATCGTCGCCGAAAACGTCGCATCGCTCGTCTGCAGCGCCCGAATGACCTCGACCAGCACCATCACCGGCACAGGATTCATAAAATGCATCCCCACAAACCGGTCCGCCCGCTTCGTCAACGCCGCCAAAGTGGTCATCGCAATCGAAGACGTGTTGCTGGCCAAAATCACCTCCGGCCGCAAAATCCCGTCCGCCTCTGTCAACACCGCCCGCTTAGTCTCAATCCTCTCCGGCACCGCCTCCACAGCAAAATCCGCCACCGCAATCGCACCCATATCCGTAACGGGCTGCACTCGCCCCAGCACCGTTCCCTTCTCCGCCTCCGCCAACTTCCCCTTCTTAATCTCCCTATCCAAATTCTTCCCGATCGTCTCGATCCCACGTTCCAAAAATCGCTTCTCCACATCCCGCAAAATCACGTGAAAACCCGCCCGCGCAAACACGTGCGCAATTCCATTCCCCATCGTCCCAGCGCCCAGCACCGCCACCGTCTTGATTGCGTCCATCGGCAAGGTCAAAGCCTCCGCATTCTTCTGAAGTTCTGAAATATTGAAGTAAAGGAAGTTGAGGAAATAAAGGATGCTCTCCAGGCTAGGTCGCGGTCAAGCCAGGTATCTTTCGACCGTCACTACCCATCTTCGGTTTCCTCGAGGGCCCCGCCGAACGCCCCCTGTGCCCGCTCAGCATCGTTTCCCAAGGAAATTTCGCTTTACAAAGAGGGCGGAACACGGCGTCACGCCGGCGGCGCGCCCTCAACTATCTCCCGGATAATCTCGCGCGCCAGCATTTCCTCTTCCGGTGGAACGTATACGGTTGCTGCGCTCCCCCGAGTCTCGACTCGCACCGGAATTTCATTTTCTTTCAGCGCCTGACTCAAAAAGCCGGCGCGTGCTTCATCGGACCCAGTCCAAACCGCGCAAGTAGTCCCACTCAAGTGAGCCGGTTTCACCTCCGGCGACTCCAGAGACTGATTCGCCGCGATCTCCATGTCCGCCGGCTCCTCGCCCAACAGCTTTTCAAGAATCTTTTCCGCCGCTGCGGCACTCGACGAGGGCACAGCCACCTCAAACCCAAACTGCGTTTTCCAGTCAATCGGAAGGATATCGGCCGCAGGCCGCACGCGGTCATCCCCGGTTGGCCTATCGACAAAGGGAATGCCCGCAGCCTCCAATTCTTCCACCAGGGACGAGTGCAGCGCCGCGTCCTCCCCCGCCCACAACATGACCAACGAGCCTTCCGGTCCAGCACCTGAAGCCATGAGTTCCTCCCTGCAATCGACGAGCGCACCACTCCGACGACTGCCCGCGACTAACATTTACTGCCGGGACTCCAGAAACTTCCCGAACAGTCCTCAAGTGTACTCCCTCCAAAGCCGAAACACGGCGGGCGAAAAAGTCCCCCCCAAAGCTCACTCTGGCGAAACTCCCTCGACGACCTCGCGAACGATTTCCCGCGCTCGTGTTTCGTCTTCCGGAAGGGCGAAGAGTGTGTGCTTGCCGCCAGCTTGAATAAAGCGGAAGTGAATGTGGTTCTCCCGGAGCGAGCTGCCTAGCATGTCCACGAGCTCCGCCGATTCTGCGGACCAAACCTCGACTGTTGCATCCTCGGCATGCCAACCATCGGGATCCCAGTCCGCTCGCGGCTCTTCCGCAACGGTGTCGCGAGAGGCCGGCTCGGGAGCGGCTCCGCCCGCAGGTGTACTTGCTTCCGCACCATCGCGGCTCGACCAGGCAAAACCGCGCGAAGCAGGGAGCCATGGCGTAACCGTGCGCGAAGTCGTGGTGCGCTGCTTCTCATAGGGCAGGAGCAAAGCCGCATCCTCCGGCTCCGTTTCGGAACCGTACGCCTCTTTAACGGCAGCTTCGGCTCTCTCGAACATCGAAAAAGGAATCCCGATCTGAAACGCGGGATATCTCGAGATACGAAAGAGATGATCTTCGCGCCGAACCGTTCTGTGAGGAATCTTCTCCTTGTCCAAAAGTTCGCAAAGTTCCGCGTGGATTCGCGGATCGTCCCCACTCCAAAACGAGCAAAACGGATCTTCCTCCGGGTCGCCCGGCGCAACGGGTTCGGTTGCCACGAGAGCCTCCGACGGCAACTCATCGACTAGGGCCAGGTCGCAGTCAGCGCATCGTGTAAACCCCTGGCGATATTCGGCTTTGCATTGCGGACAGAGCATGGCAGCGAGGCAAGTCTACTACAGCGCACAAACGGCTATAAATCCGGACGGCACCCTCTTCGCTCTGACCCGTCTGACCGCCTCCACACAGCGACAGACAGAAAACTCCTTAAATCAATACTTGCGGCCTGCCCCCACAAGCCTATTTCTCTGAACTTCCTCGAGCCGTAAGTCCTTTATCAACAGCGCTTACACAAAAGAGGCGGGGGGAAGCTGGTCCACTGGAATAAGCCGTCGGACCCTGAGCTTCCCCCGACCTCAACGCCCGGCCCGCAGTGCGTCTTTTCACCGGGCAGCCCCGTATACCCTGTAGAATGAGCGCGACATTTACAACTCTGACCCCGGCACCACTGAGGTCGATTCTTCTCTTCTCCGCCCAGATGGCCGACGACAACAAAGCCCTCGCCCAGGGGCTCAAGCGCCGCGACCCCGATCTCCTCGATCAGCTGATCGAGCAGTATCAATACCGGCTGTTCCGCTATCTGCTCTACCTGACGTCGAGCCGCGAGCGCGCCGAAGACTTCTTCCAGGAAACCTGGATCCGCGTCCTCGAACGCGGTCACCAGTACGACGGCAAATACAAATTTGAGGCCTGGCTCTTCCGCATCGCCCGCAACCTGGTCATCGACTGGCAGCGCCAGAAAAAAATGCAAAGTCTCGACGCGCTCACCGACCCCGAAGATGGCGCGCCGATGGAGTTCGCCGCCGAAAATCAACCGTCGCCCTTGCACCTGATCCTGACCGCGGAAGAAAAAACCGGCGTCCACGCCTCGCTGGATCGCATTCCGACGGTCTACCGCGAAGTACTCGTGCTCCGTTTTCACGAAGAGCTTGGCCTCGAAGAAATCGCCGGCGTCCTCGCGGCGCCCCTCTCCACCGTGAAGTCGCGCCTTTATCGCGGACTCGAAGCGCTTCGCGGAGCGCTCGAAGGAAGTGCAGCATGAACGAAAATCTCCACGCCCGCGCCGAAAAGTTAATCGCCCGAGAGCGCATCGAAGGAATTTCTAAACCCGAGGGCGAATGGCTCGCCGCCCATCTTCACGAGTGCCCAGCTTGCGCGCAAGTCGCACAGCAAACAAGGAATGCTCTTAGCGTATTGCGTGGCCTGCCGATTCCTCTCCCTCGCGGACTCGCCGCGCGCACCCAGTTCCGCGTCCGGCTCCGCGCGCAAGAACTGCGTGAGCGCGAACCCAAGCGCCGCCTTCTCTGGATCATGTGCGCCATGTCCTGGGCGCTGGGCATTGCCACTGCGCCCTACGTCTGGCGCGCCTTTGAGTGGGCAGGCGAACGCATCGGCCTCCCCAGACTGCTCTGGGAAGTGGGATTCGGCCTCTGGTGGACGATCCCCGCGCTGGTCGCCGCAGCGATCGTGTTGCTTGAAAATCTCAGGCTAGCGAATGAAAACGATCAAGCAAGGTGAGTAAGAACGCCTGCTCAAGTTTGAGAGGGGAAAGCAAATGTCGGACTATCAGCAGAAAGTAAGCGGTTCGTTCAACGAGAGGCTGCAGCTCATCCGGCTGCGAAGAAAAAAGGAAGATCTCCGATTCTGGCAAGAATTTAGGATCATTCCAAATGGTGTGATCTGGACCGTCGTCGTGTTGTTCCTGATCGCCCAGGCTATCGCCTTTTCCGTGAATCGATGGAACGCGGTTCATTATGGCGATCTCTTTCCGTATGAATTGCGGGACACTCCTGCCCTGGCCTACCTGGCATTGGCCGGCATCGTCACCGCCGTCTCGCTTGTCATGGCGACGCTCATATTCTGGATTGCCTACGTGAACCGCGACGCGAAACGCCGCGGAATGAATTCCGCGCTGTGGACGCTGCTTGTCATCATCCTGCTCCCGGCTTCGACCTTCATCGGCTTCCTGATCTATTTCCTGATGCGCGAGCCGCTCCCCTATCCTTGCCCGCAGTGCGGAAAGGCCGTCGGTGCACGCTTCAACTTCTGCCCCAACTGCAAATGCAACCTGCATCCCAGCTGTCCCAACTGCAAACGCGAAGTTGTGGAGACCGACAAGTTTTGCCCCTACTGCGCGCAGGAATTGAATGTCGCAAAAGAATCGGTGCCTGCTTCGCAGATGTCCATCTAGAAGGGCGTGCCTCAATCCGCCGCCCCGGAGCGACATAATCCCCCGGCAGGATTCAGGCGGGAGGCGTGGCTTCGAGCACCTCGCGGACAATTTCTTTCGCGGCCGCTTCGTCGCCAGCCATAACAAAAAGCCGGAGTGCCCCAGGTTGGAATCCGGCGCGACGAACGCCAATGAGATTTTCACGCAGGCATGCTTCGAGCAGCTCGGCGAGCGAAGCGTCTTCGCCGCTCCAGATTTCCGCCGCGGCGGCTGCGGGTTTCCATTGCTGTTTCGATCGTTCCAGTGTGGCTGTTGGTTCTTCCTCGGGCACGGGCGTGAAACTAAGCCCGAACGGCAGACTTTCCCGGATGTCGGCAATCAATTCGGCGGTTTTGGCGGCATCGGACTCAAAAACACGGACGGCGTATTTTGGGCGAGGCATTCCGAGTTCAAAAACCAGATGATCGTTGGTCGCCTGAACATGATGACGGATTCCAGCCTCCCGCAAGCGGTTGACCACTTCGCTTACGGCCAGCGGATCCCCACCGCGCCACACCATCACAATGCGTTCGTTTCGCTGATGATCGTCCAGAGGCCGGCCGCGCAGTTCTTCGGGGACAAGTTCCACGCCGCAAACTGTGCAGCGCGTGTGGCCGGCCGCATATTCGACATCGCACAGCGGACAATACTTCACGGGACCCGCTAGAATCGACTGTTGCGTTGTACCTTCCAGGGTACCTTTTTTTCGTTCGATGAATAGGATGGCTCGGCACTTAGGACATGCCACCAACGATAGAGAGCAGTCGGCACCGCACACATGGCAGGTCTCGAGATGCCCGAAACCACCGCGGCGGTTTCGGATTGCCTCAGCAGCGACATTCAGCGCTCGCTCCAAATCTGCCGGCAGGACATATATCTTGGACTCGGCCTTCAGAAAAGCGCCAACAAATCCCCGCAGGCCCTCCTCAGCGTTCGCCGGAATACCCGCTTCGCGAAGTGCCGCAGCCACCAAATCAAATTCTTGCCGGTCATTTCCGATCCAGAAAAGTTGGGCCGGGCTGCCGCGAACTTCATTTGGTTCGAGGGAGTCGACGAGTGGTGCCGCACAATTTGCACACACGTCGTGTCCGGAGCGGTACTCCGCACCGCAAAGCGGGCAGTATTTCATCCTAATAGCGTTCCACGGCGAGGGCGACGGCGTTGCCGCCGCCGAGGCAGAGGGCAGCGATGCCGCGTTTGAGGTTGCGGCGCTGCAATTCGTAGAGAAGAGTGACCAGGATGCGCGCCCCGCTGGCGCCGATCGGATGACCGAGTGCGACGGCACCGCCGTTCACGTTTACTTTTTCCGGATTAAGACGGAGCTGGCGCGTCACGGCGATCGCCGCGACGGCAAACGCTTCGTTTAGTTCAACGAGGTCTACGTCCCTGTCGCGGTCCCATCCGGTTTTGGTGAGCAGCTTTTCGACGGCTTCGACAGGCGCCATCATCACCCATTTCGGTTCGACGCCGCTGACCGCTTGCGCAACAATCCGGGCGAAGGGCTCCTTGCCAAGACGCGATGCATTTCGTTCGCTGGTGACGATGAGCGCCGCTGCGCCATCGTTCGTGCCGGGCGCGTTTCCTGCGGTGACGGTGCCATCTTTTTTGAAGGCCGGCTTCAACCTTGCCAGCGCTTCCATCGACGTATCTTCGCGCGGCGATTCGTCGTACTTGATGACGATCGGGTCACCCTTTTTCTGCGGCACTTCGATCGGCAGGATTTGCCTCTCGAAAAAGCAGGATTTACGAGCCTGGACGGCTTTCTGATGGCTCTCGACGGAAAACCGATCCTGTTCTTCGCGCGTGATCCCGTATTTCTCGGCGACCAATTCGCCGGTCATGCCCATATGAAAATCTTCGTACGCATCCCACAAACCATCGTGGATCATCGAATCGACAAGCTTGCCGTCGCCAAGCCGGTAACCGGTCCGCGCTTGCGGAAGCAGATACGGGCAGTTGGACATCGACTCCATGCCGCCGGCTACAACCATTTCGGATTCGCCGAGCTGAACAGCCTGGGCGGCCAAAGCCACTGCCTTTAAGCCGGAGCCGCAAACCTTATTGATGGTCATCGCCGCAACACGAGGCGCGCAGCCACCCTTCAACGCGGCTTGCCTCGCTGGATTTTGTCCGAGTCCTGCTTGCACCACATTTCCCAGGATGGCTTCGTCAACGTCATTGGCATCAACAAAGGCGCGCCGGATCGCCTCAGCGACTATTTTGCCGCCGAGTTCGACGGCCGAAAATCCTGCAAGTCCGCCTTGAAATCTTCCGATGGGCGTGCGAACAGCGGAGAGAATTACGGGGGTATCCATGTGCAGGTAAGCCTCCGGAGATGCGACGCACACCATTATACAGCGTTGCGCGCGGGACCGCTCCGGACGGGGAAGGTGGAAGCTGAGCTGCGGGAACACGGGAGAGGCGGACAGGCCCGCCCCTCCTCGATCACTTCACTCCCGGTTGTTCCTTACTCGGGGTCAGTTGGCGGCGGCTGCAGAATCCGGCATGCCTTCGTCGGCGCTCGGGCCGTACAGTCCTGGCACAGGAACACCAACCAAACGGAAATAAACCGTGAGCTGCCCCCGGTGATGAACCATGTGATTCATGCACATACCTCGAATGCAGGCGATCTTCGGCATCGTGAAGATTTCCTTCCCGCCTGCCAGTAGTTTCCAGCCCTTCATAAGGTCTGCATCGCTTGCACCTGCGAGGGCCGCCCGCGCTTCGGCGCTCTCTTTGTCAAACGCCGCAAGGAGCTCCTTCCGGCTTGTGATCTTCGGCGGCTCGTAGCCCGGCCCATCCACCGGCGCGTAATCCAGTTCGTCGGTCTTGATGGTCATGGTGATCCATCCCGGCACCGTCCCGACGTGCGAAGCGAGCCAGCCCAGGGTGCCGGATTTCTCGTGTGGCTTCCAGCCCCACTTGTCGTCGGGTACGCGCTCAAGCACTTTACGTGTGCTTTGCATCTCTTGATCAAATTCCGGCAGCATCGATTGTCCAATAGTCATGTCGGCCTCCAAGGAAAAGTCTACACTCGGCGCCGGAAATCATAGGCGAAACAAAAGCGAAATGTCAAGCTTTATTTTTCGCCGTTCTCCTCCCGGGAGTCCGCTGCGCCTCCCGGCTGGGAGTCCCCGCCGATTGGCTGTTGACATCGGCAACGCCCGGGGGAAAATATTCACATGCCGCACCAACTCAGCACGTCGTATTTGCAGGATTCTATCGGTCTCTTCCGTTACTACAAAAAGTTGGGCGATCGCGCGATGGCCCAATGTCCGGACGAGGCGCTCTTCCTCACGCTGGACCCGGAATCCAATTCCATCGCCATCCTCGTGAAACACATGTCCGGCAATATGCGTTCGCGCTGGCTGAATTTCCTGACGACGGACGGCGAAAAACCAGATCGCAATCGCGACACCGAATTCGAGACTCCCGCCAGCACACGTGCCGAATTGACCGCGCAGTGGGAACGCGGCTGGAACTACGTTTTCGATGCGCTCGAACCGCTCACGGAAGCCGACCTCCCGAGAACGGTGACCATTCGCACCGAACCGCACTCCGTCATGCAAGCCATCAACCGGCAGGTCGCGCACTACGCCCATCACGTCGGCCAGATTCTGTTTCTCGCCAAGCATCTCACTTTCACAAAAACGGGGAAGTGGGAATCGCTCAGCGTGCCTCGCGGCAAGTCGGCCGACATGAACGCCAAGGTGGCGGCAGGCAAATTCTCGCAGCAAGAAACTCTCTTTTCGTCGAAAAAAGCCTGAGGGTTCTCCTCGTTCGCTCTTCCCCACGATTTCCGTTAACCTGCTTAAGTCATGGCAACGTTGTTCGATCTTGAGCCGCCCGCGGAGAGCGGGCTCAAACTGAATGAGGCGCAGAAGCGCGCCATTACGCATGGCGAAGGGCCTCTCCTGGTGATTGCGGGTGCGGGCACGGGCAAGACGCGCGTCATCACCGAACGAATTCGTCACCTGCTGCAATCCGATGATTCCCTTTCGGGGGAAAATATTCTCGGGCTCACCTTTACGAACAAGGCTGCCGGTGAGATGAAAGCCCGCGTCGTGCGCGCGACTGGCGAACGCGGAAAAAATGTGACGCTCGCGACGTTTCACGCGTTCTGCGAAGACCTTTTGAAGAAAGCTGCGCCGGAACGCTTGATGATCGACAAGGTCGATCACTGGATTTTGCTGCGGAGAAATTTGGAGCGGCTGAAACTCGACAAGTACCGGCGCTTGGCCGATCCCGGGCAATTCCTTAACGACTTTGTGGAATTTTTCTCGCGCTGCCAGGATGAACTTGTTTCCTGCGAAGACTATCAGCGCTATGCCGATGGCCTGGCCGAGCAACTCGAAACGGATCGCGCCGCGCTTGACGAAGACACCATTAAGGAGCGCGCCGAAGAGGTCGCGCTGCAGCAGGAAGTCGCGCGTGCCTACCGCGCCAGCGAAGATTTGCTGCGTGAAAAGAAACGCGTGTCGTTCGGCTCGCTCATTACGGGAGCCGTCGGGCTGCTGGAAACCGACGCGGACGTTCGCCGTACGCTGCAAGACAAATATCGCTACATCCTTGTCGATGAATTTCAAGACACGAATATCGCGCAACTGCGGCTTCTCGAACTTCTGGCTGGCGATCAAAAGAACATCGTCGCCGTGGGCGACAACGATCAAGCCATCTATCGCTTTCGCGGCGCTTCGTTTGGCAGCTTCAAACTTTTCCTTGAGCGCTTCGCCGGCTGGCGCGAAGGGCAGGACTCCACAAAATTCCGCGTCTCGCTGGTTGAGAATTACCGCTCGACACCCAACATTCTCCGCGTGGCGACACAAGTCATCGCACAAAACACCGTTAGCGCGGACTTCCCCAAGAAAGTGCTGAGTGCCAACAAGGAGGAAGGCGAAAAAATACGTATCGTTGAACTGGAGACCGAAGAAGGCGAAGCACGCTGGATCGCCGGCGAACTCGAGCGCCTGCACGCCGCTGGACGCAAATGGCGCGATTTCGCGGTCCTTTACCGCCAGCACACCCACCGGGACGAGCTCGTCGAAGAGCTCGCACGCCGCAAGATTCCGTTTGTGATCAGCAAGCTCTCGATTCTCGATCATCCTCTGGTGAAAGACGTGCTCGCCTATTTGCGGCTGATTGCCACGCCGTTCGACGACGTCGCCTGCGCGCGCGTCCTTGCAGCTCCGGCGTGGTCGCTTGAACCGGGCGAATTGGTGCGTCTCGCGGAGCGCGCGCGCAAAGGGAAAAAAGCTCTTTACGACATGCTGCAAGATGCGCAAGGCCAGCTCGCGTTCGACAATTCACACGCCGCGCTCGGCCGTCTTGTGGAATTCACTTCGGAGCAGCGCAAGACCCTGCGCCGCCGCAGCGCGCGCGAAATCCTCGCGGATCTCCTCGAATGGCTGGAAGTCCCGCAACGCGCGGGCGCGCAAGACCGCAAATACGTCAGGCGCCTCGCCGAATTTGTCAAGGAATGGGAGCCCAAAAGCGAGACGCGCGGCCTCGCCGAATTTGTCGAATACCTCGGCTACTATTCTCAAGCGGGCGGAACGATCAGTCTCGAAGAGGATTTTCCGGGCGACGCCGTCCAGCTGATGACCGTTCACGGAGCCAAAGGCCTCGAATTTCCGCAGGTTTTTCTCCTGCGCATCAACAGCAAGAAATTCCCCGCGACAGAGCGCTCCCGCGTGTTCGAATTCCCCGCCGCTCTGATGAAAGAAGGCCAACCTGCCGAACAGTTTCACATTCAAGAAGAGCGCCGGCTTTTCTACGTCGCCCTGACGCGCGCGGAAAATCGCCTCACGCTCACGACGCTCACGGAGAAAAGAGGCAGGATCCCGGTTTTCGTCGAAGATGTTTTGATGGAGCCGGCCATCAAACGGCGCGACGTCCGCCAACTTATGCCCAAGTTGCCTGAAGCTCCCGCCATCGCACGTAAGGGCAGGCAAAGCACTGCCGATCTGCAGCTCTTCCCTGCTTCCGTCGAACCTCCAAAAATCTTCTCGCGCATCGCCGATTGGGCTCTCGAATTCCATCCGCCAACGCCGGAGCCTTTGACGTTAAGCCCCTCCGCCGTGAGCGGCTACCGAAGTTGCCCGCAACAATATCTCTTCAGCCGCGGGTGGTCTCTGAAGGAAGGCCCCAAAGCCGTGCTCAGCTTCGGCAGCGTGATGCACACCACGATAAAACGATTTGTCGGCCAACTGCGCAAAGGCGTGAAGCTGCCATTCGAAGAGGTTGCGCGGATTTTCGAAACGGAGTGGAGCTCGGCGGGATTTGAAGACGACTATCAGGAAAAGGGCTACAAGCAGGATGGCCTAGAGCAGCTGCGAGCCTTCCATGCCTCTATGCTCGAAACGCCGCCACAAGTGCTCGAACAGGAAAAATCCTTCGAACTGCCGCTCGAGAACAACGTCACCATCATCGGCCGAATGGACCAAGTAAATTCGCTGGGCCGCGCTGACGTGGAAATCATCGACTACAAAACCGGCAAACCCAAAAAAGACAGCCTCGCGAAGAAAGATCTGCAGCTCAGCCTCTACGCGCTGGCTGCAATAGAAATCTTCGAATGGAATCCTGTCCGCCTGGCCTTTCACTATCTCCAGAACAACAAAACCCAGGTCACCACGCGGGACACGAAGCAACTGGACGAAGCTCAAAAGCTCGTTCTCGAAGCCGCCGCCGACATCCGCGCCGGCGAGTTTGCTCCGGATCCAGGTTTCGTTTGCCGAAGTTGCGCGTACAAACCGATTTGCCCCGCACACGAAGTAGCGCTGAGCAGCTAAATTAACCGCGTTCGGCGGATTCGAAGTAAAGTAGTACCACTCCCGGGTGCGCAACAAGAGGTGCCGACATGAACCGAAAGATGCTCTATCTGGTTCTCTGCGTTCTAGGCCTCGCTCTGCCCTACTCTCAATTCGTTCCCTGGGCCATCGAGCACGGCCTCAACATGCGTCTCTTCGTACAACAGCTCTTCGCCAATCGTATCGGTGGATTCTTCGGCCTAGACGTCATCATTTCCGCGATAGCCTTGATTGGTTTCGTTCGCTACGAAGGCGCGCGGCTCAAGATGCGCAGTCTCTGGCTTCCCATCGTGTCGGTTCTTTTCGTAGGCGTTTCTCTTGGACTTCCGCTCTTCCTCTATCTTCGCGAACTTGAATTAGAGAGGCGGGCCTCGGCAACTTTCTAGGGCGCTGCCTAGAGAGCAGCACATGCCTCCGCCAACCGGGTCGCCCGCCGGGTGACCCGGGCAGACTCAGACGCCCGAGCTGGCAGGCCTTGATCAGGCCCGCTCGCTTCCTGACACGAATTCTTTCTTATCGGGTGACGGGGCCCGTGTAGTACCGGTTGCGCGTGAGAATGGTTAGCCCTTCGCGCTTCACGCGCACTTCCACGTCGTGGTAATCCTTGCTGCCTTTTATGTCGCGCGGGATGTAGGCAAGGGTGTACTCGTTGCGCGCTTCCTCGGTTACTCGCGAGTACAGATCCTGAAGCGATTCTTTTTTGGCGGCGTAATAGACGTCGCCGCCGGTGCTATGCGCGTATTCGGAGAGCCGTTCGAACCTGCGGTCATAGAACGCGCTTCCCACTCCTACTGCAAAGACCGAGATGCTGTGAGCGAGAACTTCCTTCACGGTATTGTCGTAGGTATTGGTGTTGTATTTCTTTCCCCCGTCGATCCCATCACTGATGATAAAGATGATCTTTCGACGATTGCGCGGACGGTCTTTCAAAAGTTCTGCCGCTCCGAACACCGCGTCATCCAGGGCCTTGGTGGGCGCGGCAAGGATGACCCGCGTGGATCCCGGAACAGACGGAGAGCCATCCGCGGCGTGGCCATTGACACTTGGCCCATTGAATGGGCCGCCGGGAGACATGACGCTGGTTTGGCTGTCGAGCTTGGTGCGCCGAAGCTCGGTCAGCAGCGTGTCCTGATTGCTCGTGAATCCCTTGCCGGGATGAAAAAACTGGTCGAAGCGGCAAACAAAGGCCTCGTCGAGGTCGCTCATGCCGCCGACGATAGCATCGAGGCTGTCCTGGACTTCTTTCGCATCCTTTGTTTTCAGATCGTTGTCGATCAGAATGACCATCGACAACGGGAAGGCCTCGGCCGTAAACACTTCGATTCTCTGCTCCACGTTGTCTTCCAGCACGCGAAATTCATCCTTGCCGAGATCGGGCACCAGCCGGCCAGAGCCGTCTTTCACGGTCACAGGGAGCACCACTAGGTTGGCATTCACGGTAATCTTTGCTCGCGCATCGCTCAGGCGCGGCAAGTCCGGGGGCGGCGGCGAAGCATCCTGGCCCGCTGGGGCGGGGTCCTGGCTGGGCCGGGCGGCAAAGCCAAGCCACAAAGCTGGCGCCGCGAAGAAGAGTACGACGGTGATACCCGCGATTTTTCGTAGACTTTTCATATCCCTCAGGCCAAACTTCCTTCTCGGAGTAAGCGATGGCACCGCAGCCGGCTCTTCCGGCGACGCATCCATCGAGCCTCTTGCTAGCATCCTAACGTGGCGAAGAACCCCTGCGGGCAACTTCCAGCCGGGAATCTCTCGTCAAGGAAAGTATACATGCCTTCTCTCAAGAAATTCGCAGCGCTGTGCGCGACGCCCGTTCTGGCCGCGGCCATCGCCCTGCCGGCGCTGCCGCAGGAGCCGGTCGTTCAAGGCCCCACGATCAAGACCAGCGTAAACCTGGTGAACCTCTTTGTGACCGTGCGAGACAAGAACAAACGCATCGTAACCGACCTGAAGCAAGACGATTTCAAGGTCGCCGAAGACGGCCAGGACCAGAAGATCGCTTTCTTCTCTAAAGAAGTGACGCAGCCAATCACGCTGGGGTTGCTCATGGACACTTCCGGAAGCGAACAATATATGCTCGGCGCTATTCAGGACGGCGCCAGCAGCTTCTTGAATCGCGTAATGCGCAAGGGCGACGAGGCCATGATCATGTCGTTCGACCTGGACGTGGACCTGCTCGCTGATTTCACCGACGACCGCTCGGCGCTGAATCGCGCCATCCGCAAAGCTCAAATCAATACCGGCGGCGGCGGAGGGCCCGTTACGCCGGGAACCATCCCGCAATCGGGATCCAAAGGGACGAATTTCTATGACGCCCTCTACCTGGCCTGCAACGAAAAGCTTTCGACTGAAGCTGGCCGTAAAGCCGTAGTGGTCCTGACCGATGCCGAAGACAACGGCAGCAAAGTGCGCGTGGAAGAAGCGATCGAAGCGGCGCAGAGGACAGACACCGTGGTGCACATTTTGCTGGTTTACGACCCGCACTTCGGCGCCAACGCGAACATCGCCCGGAAAATTACCGACGAAACCGGCGGGCGCATGATCGCGGTCAACAACGAGAAACATCTTCAGGAAGCGTTCGACCAAATCTCGGAAGAGCTGCGCAGCCAATACACGCTCGGGTACTACCCGTCAAACTCGGCGCGCGACGGCAAATTCCGGAAAATCAAAATTGACGTTGCCGGCAAAGACTTGAAAGTCCTGGCCCGCAAGGGGTACTACGCTCCCAAAAACTAGGAACGGCTGAGATCAAACTGCTTGCAGCTTTTTGCCAAAGCCGTTTTGCTTGCCGCCGCGCCGGGCGCTCTGCCGCCCCGCCAAACACGCCCAAAAACGTCCGCGTTCAAAACCCAGGCGCAGAATTCGACAAGCGCGGACTCGGCACCTCCATCAGGCGGATAACGACGGACCTCGCATTCCGCTAACTTGGCAGTGATCAACGATTGACCCGGTACGTATCCCCGTTTAACATCCCTCTGCAACCCAAATCATGATTAACGAGACTTTCGCTCACTATAGGATTCTCCGAAAACTCGGCTCCGGGGGCATGGGTGTTGTGTATGAGGCCGAAGACACCAAGCTGGCGCGTCGCGTCGCTCTGAAATTCATCCCCGAAGAAAATCAGCGCGACTCACAGACGCTCGAGAGATTTCTGCGCGAGGCTCGCGCGGCTTCGGCGCTCAATCATTCGGCAATCTGCACCATCCACGCCATCGAAGAGCATGGCAGCCGCACCTTCATTGCGATGGAGCTGCTGGTGGGCGAGTCGCTCGACAAAGTTCTCGCTGCCGGTCCGCTCTCTATCGGCCGCACGGTGGAAATGGGCATCCAGCTCGCCGATGCCCTGGATGCCGCACACAAGAAAGGGATCGTTCATCGAGACATCAAGCCCGCAAATATTTTCGTTATGGAATCGGGCGCGGTCAAGGTGCTCGATTTTGGCCTCGCCAAGCTGCTCCCCCGGCATTCCGAGGATCTCGCGGGCCGTACTCTCGACAACCACCAACAAACGCTCCTTACCAGCCCGGGAATGGCGGTCGGAACGATCCAATACATGTCTCCCGAGCAGGCGCGCGGGGAAGAGATCGACGCGCGCAGCGACCTCTTTTCACTGGGCGCCGTGCTCTATCAAATGCTCACCGGGAAACAGGCTTTCCCCGGCTCGACGAGCGCCGTCGTTTTCGACAACATTCTCCACAACACTCCCGCGGCGCCGGTGACCATCAATCCAGGTGTTCCCGCCGAACTGGAGCGCATCCTTAACAAGGCTCTCGAAAAGGACCGCGACTTGCGCTATCAGGTCGCCGCCGAATTGCGCGCGGACCTCAAGCGGCTCCAGCGCGAAATCGATTCCGGAAGCCGCCCCGCCAGCACACAACGCTCGGCTGCCCGCGTCTCGGCCATTTCCGAACCGCCGTCGTCTCAACCCAAGGTGACCCCCTCTGGCAGCTCCGCGATCGTCGACGCCGCCAGAAAACACAAGATCGGGACGAGCCTCACGCTTCTCGCCGTCCTCGTCGTTGTCGCTGCGGCGGCTTACGGGATTTACTCGATCGTGGTTCGTTCCCGTCACGTACCCTTTGATACCTTTTCCATAGAAAACCTGACCAATAACGGGCACGTAGTTCTCGCCGCGATTTCTCCGGACGGAAAATATTTGTTGCATGTCCGGGATGAAAATGGATTGCAGTCCCTATGGCTGCGGCATATCGCCACCGGCAGCAACACACAGCTTCTGGCTCCCGCCGCGACTCGTTACGCCGGGCTCACGTTTTCCCCCGACAACAACAACATCTACTGCGTCCGCCGGGACGAGGCGGAACACACGCTCGCCTCGCTCTATTCCGCACCGATTCTCGGCGGCACGCCTCGTTTGCTGATCAAGGACGTCGACAGCCGCGTGACGTTCTCTCCCGACAGCAGCCGCTTCGCTTTCTTGCGCGAGGATCACGATTCTCCCACTTACGAATTGATCGTCGCTCACAGCGACGGTTCGCCAGACCGCACTCTCTTCAAGGATGTTCCTCTGGCCGGCAGCGAGGGGAATTACAGCCCCGCTTGGTCCCCTGACGGCAAAACCATCGCAATAACGGAAACCCAGATGGCCCAGGGCGTCACGGCCGCGGTCCTCACCGTGGATGTGGCTACCGGCAAACAGCAGATCAAGGCGCTTTCGAGCAAGGAGGTTTTTCTCAATCCGGTGTGGATGCCCGACGGTTCTGGCCTGCTCGTTTCAGGTCTTGGCGAGGGCGGCGTGTTGAACGCTCAGCTGGGCATCGTCGGCTATCCCGGCGGCGATTACCGGCGGCTGACGACGGACACCAACTCCTATCTTTACCCCACGATCGCCTCCGATGGCCATTCGATTGTGGCGAACCAGTCGCAATCGAAGTACGAACTGGAAGTCGCGAGCTTTGCGCAGCCCGATGAAGTTCACCCCATCAGTTTGTCGTCCAGCAGTTCGGTTTGGAATTGGGATTGGACGAGCGACGGCCGCATCGTCTTTGCGCAGATCCCCGACATTCGCGCCGTCAAACCCGAGGGCGGCGAGACCTTGATCTACTCGGACCCGGCGCACGTGTCGGATCAGGTTATTTCCTGCGGCGGAGGGCGCTACTTTGTGATCCGTTCCGCAGGCAGGGCGGGCAAGGTCGCTTTCAATCTCTGGAGGATGAGCACTTCGGGTACGGACTTCAAGCAGTTGACGTTCGGCTCTGCCGAGGCCGATCCTCTTTGCTCCCCGGACGGAAAATGGGTCTATTACGTTGATTACGCCGACAGCCAAGCCCTCAAGCGTGTTTCGATCGACGGCGGCTCACCGGAGACGATCCTGGCCACGGCGCAAGGTGCTTCCGAAATTTCGCCCGACGGCAAGAGTGTGGCCAACCTCGAAGTGCGTGAGATGGACCACAGACTGGTCCTTAACATTCATTCCCTCGAAGACAAGAAAAGCAACTTCCATGACATCGATCCGCGCGCTTCGTGGCCGTTTGCGTTTGCTCCCGATGGCAAGTCCGTAGTTTTTGCCGTCCGTGAAAAAGGCGTCGGCAACCTGTGGTCGCAGCCCCTCGATGGCACCGCACCTCACCAGCTCACTCACTTTGGTTCTGAAAGAATCGAAAAGTTCCTCTTCTCGAGGGACGGCACGAAAATCGCGTTCCAGCGCGGCCACAACGAATCCGACGCCGTACTGCTCCGCGACACCTCCCGCTAGACGGGCCCCCTTTCAGCTTGATAAGCAGGCTCTTAAAGGCGGTGCTGCGCACTGGAAGGGATTCGGTTAGGTTCCTAATTCCGGGGAATGGTTCCGCGGAGGCCCTGTCGCGGGTATCGGGGGTTTCTGAAGCTCAGGGAGTCGTGGGACCCGGGCCGGATGGGTTTGGCTGCGCGCCGCCCTCGCGATTCGCTCGGGCGAAATATCCGCGCCGGGCATTTACTTGGTATCCCTTGTGGTCAGGAACTTCGATGCGAATCCGGTGGTAACGGCCATCCAGCACATAGTTGGTCGGCATGTAGGCTATCGAATACTGATTGCGCAACTCGTCACCGATATCCTGGAACGACTGATCCAGATCGTCTACGTGATACGGAAAGAACGCGCGGCCACCGGTTTCATCGGCCAGGTCCTGAAGAATTTTGTCGCCTTCGGTCAGGTGCGTTTTGCGGCTGGCGAGTTTGTCGGGATCGGTCTGTGAAAGCTGAATCCACTGCGTGCTCGTGCTGATTGTGTAGATTACGACGCTGGTGCGCTGGGCCATCTCGATGGCTTCGCCCCGGGTGTGCGTCGAAAGATTGTCGTCGCCGTCGCTGATTAAAATCATGACGCGCCGGACGACGTCGGGCTGGTCCCCTGGCGGACGCGGCGGATGACTCAACTGGCTCTGGCAGGCTTCGTAAATCGCATCGTAAATCGCGGTGCCGCCGCCGGCGCGCGTTTGCATGATCTGGTCGCGCAGCAAGCCCGCGTCGCTGGTGAAGGCCTGCACGACTTGCGGCTCGTCGTCGAAGGTCATTACAAATGCTTCATCCCTGCCGCGTCTCAATACGCTGAAGAGAAAATTGATCGAGGCGTCCTGCTCGAATTTGATGCGGTCACGGATGCTGTTCGAGGTGTCCACGAGCATTCCGATGCGCAGGGGTAGGTCCGTCTGTCTGCTGAAGTAACGAATGTCTTGCGGAAATTTCTCGTCATAAACCTGGAAATCTTCCTTTTGCAGGTCGGGCACGAGCTTGTTTCGCCGGTTGAGCACGGTGAACAGCACGTCGACGAGGTTTACAACCTGGACGATGTGCGGAGCCTGGGGCGTTGCCGCCTTTTCACCCTGCTGGCCTTGCACCGGGGCCGGGGGAGGGGGAGCCTGAGGAGGTGGCGCGGATTGCGCCGGCGCAGCGGGTTTCAGAGGCGCCTGCTGTGCCCGCTCGCTAACCGCAGCCGCCAGCAAAACCGCCGGGAGAAGAAGAGAAATCAGTGCCCTGGACATGTCTATTGATTATAGGTAGGGAGCGAGTGCAGCGTCAATTCGCTCCGGATCCTCTCGCGAAGCCTCAGAAAGCTTCTTGATGAACTCGCGCAATTCCGGGGCAAGGGGCGCCCGCACGTCCACCCAAGCCCCGGTTCGCGGCTGCGAAAATCCCAGCCGCGCGGCGTGCAAGAAATTTCTGCCCAGCTCCGGCATAGTCACAGACTCCCGTTCCTTAGACGCGCCGCGCCCGGTTTCGGCGCCTACGCGAAACTGCGAAGCCGCTCCGTAAAGCGTGTCTCCCACCACAGGATGCGCAATTGCCGAAAAATGCACGCGAATCTGATGTGTCCGGCCGGTCTCTAGCTGCACTTCGACCAGCGTGGCGCCGTCCAGTTCCGCCAGCGTCCGCCAATCCGTGCGAGCTTCCCGTGCGCCGCTGCGCTGCAAACTCTCTCGCAGGGCGCTCCCTGGCTTCTCCCGGAAAGCCGTCATGCGCGTGCGGCGGTGCAAATCCCGGCCAATCCTAAACTCAATCCGTCCCTGCTTTTCTTTCAAAAGCCCTTCCACCAGCGCGATATAAGTCTTTTTCACCGAACGTTTTTGAAACGCCTCCGCGATTTTTGCGTGAGCGAAATCGTTCTTCGCCACGAGGATGACGCCGGAGGTTTCCTTGTCCAAGCGGTGCACAATTCCTGGCCGCAACGCATCCCCGCCCCGGGAAAGCCCCTGCCCTCGACCCAGCAACGCGTTGACCAGGGTACCCCGGGTGTTACCCGCCCCCGCGTGCACCGTCATTCCCGCAGCTTTGTTCACAACGATCACGTCGTCGTCTTCATACAAAATGTCCAGTGGAATCGATTCCGCTTCGGCGCGCATGGGAGGCCGGGCCTGCGCTTCCACGACGATTTTCTCGCCCCTACGCAATTTATGAGCACCCTTTGATGGCTTGCCGTCGACAAGCGCCAGCCCCGATTCGATCAATTCCTGAATCCTGGTGCGGCTGAGCTCCGGCAGTTGTGCCGCGAGATAGCGATCCAGACGCTGCCCGGCGTCGATCTCTTCGGCTACAAGATTGTGCGTGGTGGGCGAAAGCACGGACTGATTCTAGCAGCTTCGGCGAGCACCGATCCAAACTCGCCTGCGCGCGCACGCGGCGACGGAGGAGCCGAAAACCGTCCGCTCGTCACTTCTTCTTCGGGGTCGAGGTGCTGTAGAGGGAAGAGCCGATGAGAAAGTGGCCTTCCGCTTCGTTCGTCAAATCCAGCTGCAGGCGCTGGAAAATGAAATTCAGCCGGACGTAGTAGGTCTTGCCGGCCTCAAAGGTCACATGGAGCGCTTCGCCGATACGCTCCGAAGATTTTTTGAAGGTGCTGGATTGCCATTCGGTGCAAACATTGTGCTCTCCGGGATCGGCGGTGAAGAAAAAATAGGACTTGCCGTCGTTTGCGCCGACCCACTTGCCATCCAGTCCGAGGCGCATGGTCGGGGCACCGACATAATCGACGAGAAAATACACCAAGGCTTTCCCGTCTTCGGGCTGGGCTACTGGATGCTGCGAATCGTTCGTCTTTACGTCGAATAACACCGAACTGGGACCGCAGCCAGCGGCGGTACGTGCAGCGGCAGCCTGATCCTGCGCGATGGCCGGAAGGGCAGCGGCGAAAAGTGCGAAGACTACAACAGTGAACTGTTTCCGCATGAAAGCCTCCGTGATCCAGGCACACTTCGAGCGTCACATTTCGACGCGCGCGTTGCCCCTGCTATACCAGCCATCTGAAGAATCTATCGGGATGCTGGGCTTTTCGTTGAATCTCTGCCCAGCCAATGAGACGCGTTCCCGGCCGTCGCGGTTTCGCGCGAGAAACGCCGCGAGTGCCGGACGATTCTATTTTTTTCCGGCAGTTTTCGGGGGAGAGAAAATCAAATCGAGAATCAATAGAATCGCGCCGATGGTTATCGCGGAATCGGCCACGTTGAAGGCCGGCCAGCGGTAGCTGCCGAGCCAGACTTCCAGAAAATCCGTCACCGCGCCGTGGATGATACGGTCGGTGACATTTCCCGTGGCCCCGCCGAGCAGAAGCGCGAGGCCAGCGCAGGCCGCAGGTCCGCCCTCTCCGGCAACAAGGAGCCACGCCAGCGCGCCGATTACCACGAGCGATCCGCCGATCAGGAGGACCCGCAGCCAGGGCGAGTGCGAATCGGCGAACATGCTGAAGGCGATGCCCGGATTGCGGCTGTGAACCAGGTAGATAAAGTGGCGCTCGACTTCGTGGCGCCAGCTCTCATCGGTTTGTGTTTCGAACCACGCTTTTGTGGCGCGATCGAAAAGCACAATTCCGAGCGTCAGCCACAGCCACTTCAGGCGCGAGGGTAACTTCATCTGCGTTCCGGCTCCCGTCCTTCGATTTCCGCGAGTGCTGCGGTACACCTTTCGCACACGGCAGGGTAGCGCCTATTCTCGCCGACATGCGTTGAGTAGTTCCAGCAGCGTTCGCACTTTGCGCCATCGGCACGCAAGATCTCGATCTGGAATGGCTCCCGAGGATCGCTCTCCATCGGACCGGCAAACGGCAAAACCTCGACCTGGGAGACGATCAAGAGCGCCGGCAAATCCTTGGCGTGTTTTTGCAAGAGCGCCAGATAGGAATCATTTGAACGAAGCCGAATCTTGGCTTCGAGCGAAGCGCTGATGAATTTCCGGGCGCGAGATCGTTCGAGGTCTTGCAGCACCTTCGCCCTCAGCGCATGGAGCTTTTCCCATTCCGTTCTTGTCTTCGCTTCGAGATTCGAGCGCAGCGCCGTGTCTTCGGAAAAAACGCCGATGTGCACGCTCTCCGGTTCAGCGGGCCCCCTGGGCATGTGCGCCCAAATCTCTTCCGAAGTGAAGACCAGGATGGGCGCGGCAAGGCGGACGAGAGCGCTGGTAATTTTCCAAATGGCTGTTTGCGCCGAGCGTCGGGAACGGTTTTTCGAAGCTTTCGTGTACAGGCGGTCCTTCAGCACGTCGAAATAAAACGCACTTAAATCCACGACGCAGTAGTCGTGGAGCGCGTGATAGACGCGGTGGAAATCGTAGGCCGCGTACCACTCGCGGCATTTCTTCACCAGCTCGGCGGTGCGATCGAGCATCCAGCGGTCCAGCTCGTCGAGGGATTCGTTTCCAAGGGCGTGGCGCTCCGGCTCGAAATCAAACAAATTGCCGAGCGCAAATCGAAACGTGTTGCGAATCTTGCGGTAGGCCTCGCTGAGCTGCGTCATTACGCGCTCGCTCATTTTGACGTCCGCCTGGTACTCCTGCGATGCGACCCACAGGCGCAGCAGATCTGCTCCCCATTTTTCGCAAATGTCGCTGGGCAAGACGTTATTTCCGAGCGACTTGGACATCGGACGGCCCTGCTCATCGAGCGTCCAGCCGTGGGTCACGACGCTGCGGTACGGTGCGCGTTCACGCAGCCCGGTGGCAATCAGGAGCGAGCTCTGGAACCAGCCGCGATACTGGTCCGGACCTTCGAGATAAACGTCGGCAGGCCACTCGGCGCCCTTCAGGACGGCAAGATTCGAAGAGCCCGCGTCGAACCATACGTCCAGAATATCGTTTTCCTTGCGCCACTTTCCTGCGCCGCACGGACATTCCGCGCCCGACGACAGCAACTCTTCCGCGGAGTGCTTGTACCAGGCATCGGCGCCTTCTCGTTCGAACCACTTGACTACGTTTCGTAGCACCGTGAAATCTTCCAGCCTCGTGCCGCAGCCCTCGCAATAAAAAACAATAATTGGCACGCCCCAGAATCGTTGCCGCGACACGCACCAGTCCGGACGCTTTTCGATCATTTCGAAGATTCGCTCTTCGCCCCAGGACGGAATCCACTTCACGCCATGGATTTCTTCGAGCGCTTCGATACGCAGAGTTTTTTCATTGCCGTCAGCGGCTTGATCCATTTTGATGAACCACTGTTCGGTGGCCCGGAAGATCACCGGATTGCGGCAGCGCCAGCAATGCGGATAGCTGTGCGTGTAACTGTGATTTCCGAGGAGCGCCCCGCGGTCCTCGAGCAGCTTTACGATGATCGGATTCGCCTCAAACACATTCTTGCCCTTGTATTCCGGCAGACCCTCGAGATAGACGCCCTTGTCGTCGATGGGCGCGTAAATTTCGAGGCCATATTTCTGCCCGGAAAGAAAGTCATCCGAGCCATGCCCCGGCGCGGTATGGACGATGCCGCTGCCCTGATCGAGCGTGACATAATCCGCCAGGATTCCCGGCACCTGAATCGGCAAGAACGGATGTTGGAACTGCACGCCCTCAAAATCCCGGCCTTTCGCACGCGAACGCAGGCGGACTTCCTTGATCCCGCATTCCGACGGAAGCGCGGCCACGCGGTCCGCCGCAAGCAGAAGCGCGCCCTTTTCTGTTTCCACCGTCACATATTCGAAATCGGGATGAAAAGCCAATGCGCGGTTGTGCGGCAGCGTCCAGGGCGTGGTCGTCCAGATGACCGCGCTCACGTCGCTCATCCCTCGGAGCTCACCCTTGCCGCCACCCACGACGGCAAATTTTACCCAGACCGATGGATTGGTGTGATCCACGTACTCGACTTCCGCCTCCGCCAGTGCGGTCGTATCGTAGATGCACCAATGAACCGGCTTACGCCCGCGGTAAACGAATCCCTTCTCCATGAAATCCAGAAGAGCGCCGGCGACGACCGCCTCGTACTCGTGGTTCATCGTCAGGTAAGGCTCATCCCACCGGCCGAGCACACCCAGCCGCTGGAAATCGCGGGTATGCTGCTCGACATAGCGCGTGGCAAACTCGCGGCAAAGCCGGCGAAACTCCGCGGGCGAAACCTTCCCTTTGCCGCCAAGCTCCTTTTCTACCTGGGTCTCGATCGGCAGACCATGGCAATCCCATCCGGGCACATACGGCGCGTAGTGCCCAGCCATGCTTTTGGACTTGACGATCATGTCTTTCAGGATCTTGTTCAGTCCCGTGCCGAGATGTATTGTGCCGGTCGGATAAGGCGGCCCATCGTGCAAAACGAACAGCGGCTGGCCCTTGCGCGCGGCAAGGATGCGTTCGTAGAGATGCATTTGCTGCCAGGCCGCAAGCTGTTTGGGTTCGTTTTGCGGAAGACCAGCCTTCATCGGAAAGTCGGTCTTAGGCAGATTCAGGGTTTTCTTGAGTTCCAGAGGTTCGGCCATGAATGTGTGTGCCCCGAGCTGCGCTGGTTCGATACAAATGCCGTCCCAGATTGCCGTACCCTGGTTCAGGTATTCAGCCAGAAACATCAGAAAGCGGTGTAATTGCGTATGTTACAATGATTGGCAGTCGGTGTCAGCGGTCGAGGTCGCGCAACCTTTCCCGGTTCGCTCGAATCTTACCGAATAGGAACACCCTACGCAGCCCAGGTGCGTCTAAATCAGGGGGAAGATGGTGCCGGACCTAATCGTCAATCTCGTTCCACCTGAAGCAACAAAGCCCAGCGTGTCTGCTTCCGGCAATCACCAAGTCGTACCCGTACCTGCGGCAGCCGTTCCGAGGTTTGGCGCTCCTGCCCTTCTCATTCCCGATAATTTCTGGTCGAACCTCAAACAGTTCCTGACAGAACGTCCTGTGAAGGTGACGGACCGGCCGGGGGCGCCGTTTGTAAAGGCAGTCTTTGGCGCCGGGGTCCTAGACAATTTCAAGGACTTCTTCAGTTCGCGTCCGGTGCCGAGAGGGCCTGTAAACAGCCGGCTGGCGGTTTCCTGGGGCACGAACTTCGGCGGGTTCGGCTCGCGCATCAAAGAAGTCTTCTTTCCGGCAAAACTTCCGCCGGCGAATTTCACGAGCAAGCCCCTGAAAGTGAAGGACATCTGGACGAAGGACGAGAACTTCGGCTGGACACAGGTGATTTCCTTTGCCATTCACGGCAGCGTGTTCGCCCTGGTTATATTGATTCCCCTGTTTTGGCATTTCGGGACCAAGACCGAGGCGAAAAACAAAAACGTCGATATGACGGCGATCGATATTTCGCCCTACATGGCGAAGCTCCCGGCGGGCGCAAAGAAGGCTGGCGGCGGTGGCGGCGCGAACGACCATACGCTGACTCCTGTCAACAAAGGGAAGCTTCCTAAGTTCCAGTGGACGCAGTTCACTCCACCGCAGGTGAAGCCCCAGAATCCGGATCCCAAACTGGCCATGGACCCGTCGCTCCTTGGTCCACCGGATCTGAAAGTGCCGAATATTAATGCCGCGAACTTTGGCGATCCGCTGGCCAACGGCGTGAGCGATTCCCTGGGACATGGCAATGGCACGGGCATTGGAAGCGGCACGGGCGGCGGCTTGGGGCCTGGCGAAGGCGGGGGCACGGGCGGCGGCGCTTTCCGCGCGGGAGTGAATGGAGTTGGGGTGCCGGAGTGCATCTATTGCCCGCCACCGCTCTACTCCGATGACGCGCGCAAGGCGAAGTACATGGGAACCGTGGTGTTGCAGGTGACCATTACTCCCGACGGCCGCGCGGTCAACATTTCCATCCTGAAGGATCCCGGAATGGGCCTCGGGGAAAAGGCCGTTGAGTCGGTCCGCACGTGGAAGTTCCGGCCTGCGGCTGGACCGAACGGCAAGATTGTGCCTGTGAGCGTACCGATCGAAGTGACGTTCCGGCTTTATTAGTTTTCTATCTTCTGACTGAATCCTCATTTTCTATTTCCATTTTCTTTGACTGCTCAAGAGTTTTAGGTGCAGGCAACCAAACTTCGTTTCAAGACTTCTGACTAGCCGACTGGTGCCCGCCTCCAGACGTTGTCGGGCCGAAACTTGAGGCGGAGACGGAGGCCTGCGCATGCGCGATCCAGTTCTGCGCCCTTTTTCCGGCCACGATTCCGCAGCCGAATCCTGGCTCAACCGAGTTCGGGAAAACCTGGGGCAGCTTCTGATTCCCTCGCATTTCAAACCCTCATCGGCAAACGGTGCGCCGATTCATTTACTGAAGCTCGAAAAATCGCCGCGACCGGCGCGCGCTCAAGGCGCTTCTCTGCTTACTCATGCTGCGGTTTTTGCGATCGCTCTCTTCCTGCTGACCCAGGGGCCCAGAAGATTCTCGGACGAGGCAGGCAAGGACACGAGGAAGTTAAGTCCTCTCACAGTCCCACCGGGGTTATTCCCTACTCTCGCGAACGCACATCCTTCCGGCGGAATTGGCAGCGGGGGCGACCAAAACCCTATTCCCGCAACGCATGGTAGTCTTCCAGCGTTTTCTTCCATCGTGCTTGTGAGACCGACGCTGCCGCAAAACGACCACGTCGAACTACCCGTGCCACCGACGATCTTGGACCCGAACGCGGCGCCGGTTCTTCAGCCTATCGACAAAATAGGATTGCCCTGGATGCTGTCCGATACGAATTCTGCTGGTCCGGGGCGGGACCACGGCATCGGATCCAAGGAAGGCGGTCATCTTGGTGACAGCGGAGATGGTCCGGCCGGTTATGGCAATCAGAACACTCCCTTCAGGGCGGGAGTCACTCAGCCGGCATGCGCGTATTGTCCATATCCGACATACACGGATGAGGCGCGGCACGGGAAGGTGCAGGGCTCGGTGACGCTGGCGGTGCTGGTGGGAGCAGATGGGCGGGCGCAGGATGTTCAGATCGTCAAAGGAATCGGATTCGGCCTGGATGAGCGCGCGATAGAAACCGTGCGGGGCTGGAAATTTATTCCGGCGCGCGACGGCGCGAAGCAGCCGCTCGCGGCGTGGGTTACCGTCGAAGCTGTATTTCGCCTGTTCTGACGGGTAGCCAGGGGTCGTCTACCCATGAAGCCCATCTTTCTCTTGCCTGCGGCTGCGCTACTTTTCGGCTCGTTTGCCGCTTCAGAAGAAATCAAGTCGTTCCGCGACGAGCAATCCCGATATCCCCGCGTCCGCACCGCCGCGAAAGAGAAGGACGATGCTCTGCGGCGGATGTTTGAGGAAAAAAAGATATCCTATCCGCCGCGTGCCATCCTTTTTCGCGCTTTTAAGAAAGAAGCGCTGCTCGAACTCTGGGCTTCGGATAAGGCCCGAGGACCGTTGACGCTCGTGCACGTCTACGGGATTTGCGCGACCTCCGGCTTGCTTGGGCCGAAAAGAAAGTTCGGCGATACACAAGTTCCCGAAGGCTTCTACGAACTGGATTGGTTCAACCCTCAGAGCAATTTTTTCTTGAGCTTGCACATCAGCTATCCGAACACCGCCGACAGGATCCTCGGATCGCACACCAATCCCGGCGGAGATATTTTCCTGCATGGGAATTGCGTGACCATCGGCTGCATTCCAATAACCGACGAAGGGATCAAGGAGGTCTATTGGCTGGCGGTGCAGGTGCGTACGGCGGGCCAGCGTCACATTCCTATCGAGATATTCCCGGCGCGGCTGACAGAAGACGGATTCAAGGCGCTCGCAGAGAGTCATCCTAACCAGCCGGAACTGCTCGCGTTTTGGAGCAATCTCCGGGAGGGCTTCAACCTCTTTGAGAAGGATCATCGAGCGCGGAAAATCACCGTGACAAGCGATGGTAAATACAGGTTCGGCGAAGAGAGCAGCCTAGCCGGAGCCGCTGAACTTCTGGACGAGCACCGCGGAGGGGCGTAGCATTTCTCTATGCCGTACGAATTCCGGCAGTGGGATGGGATGGAGGCGGAGCCGTAGTCGGCGCGCTTCTGCGCTGGAGAGTGATTCAAGCAACACATGAGACGCTTCTTCTATATGGGCTGTGGACAATCTGTTAGGATTCCGGCATGAGAAGAGCAACCGCTGTTTCATTGGCTATCTTCGCCGGAATGGTGTGCTTCCTTGACACGACCCGGGCGCAGAACTCCGCGGCCAGCCTGGATATTACGGCGCGCGTCACGCCGACGGCCGCGCAGCCGGAACCAGTGAGGCAATTCACGATTTACATCCTGACAAGGAGCTATGCGGAGATCGCCAAGGAAGTCGAAGAAGCGGACCCCGTCCCGACGCGGAATGACTTCATCGAGGGGTTGAAAGTATCGCCGGAGCTGAAGAAATGGCTGAAGGACCACGATACGCTCGATCTGACCGCTCCCGATGTGGATAAACAGATGAAGGCCGACGACATCATCCATACCCCGGAATTATTGCTGGCCTACGAGCACTCGAACAGCGGCGGCGTGACCAACGGCTTTCCGAAGCCGAAGTTCAAGGAATCGGACAAAACCGACCATCCGGACAAGTATGAAAAAGACAGGCTGGCGTATTACGCGACGCTGAAGAAATTTATTATTGCCAACCCCGGAACCGTTTCCGGAATGGAGCTGGAGCTGGACACGCTGAATCCGCAACGGAAGTGGGCGCAGATGCTGAGCAATCAGAAAAAGCGCGTGCAGAAACTGGCGCCGGAAGTGGCACAAACAAAATATCTGGCGGCCAAAGTGCAGACGGACCTGGAAGGACACGCTTTTCTTCGCCAGCTGGCGCCGGGCAATTACTGGATCAGCTCGCTGAACCTGGACGCAAACGCCGGCGACGCGCGCGTGCGCTGGGATGTTCCCGTCACGATTGAAGCCGGGCAAGCTTTCCGCATCGAACTCACCAACCTGAACGCCACGGACACGATGGCATCGTCGGCGCCCTAAGGCGCGCCGGCTGCCGGAGCCATGGGCACACCTCTGCTTTGGCTGGTTTTCAATCTTTTCGTACTGGCCGCGATTGTATTGGACCTCGGTGTCTTCCACCGGCGACCTCACAAGATGGCAACGCGGGAAGCGATCACCTGGACGCTCGTCTGGGTGGGGTTGTCCGTTGCGTTTGGGCTCGGCCTGATGTATTTCGCCGGCGAGCAGCGCGGACTGGAATTCTTCACCGGCTATGTGATCGAAAAGGCCCTCAGCGTCGACAATCTTTTTTTATTTTTGGTGATTTTCCGGACGTTTGCGGTGGATGAAAAGATCCAGCACCGCATTCTGGAATGGGGGATTTTGGGTGCGCTGGTGATGCGCGGCGCGATGATCGCAGCAGGAGCAGGGCTGATTGAGCGGTTCAGCTGGGTGCTTTATGTGTTCGGTGCATTTTTGCTGTACGCGGGATTGCACATGCTGTTTGTGAAGAAAGAGGAGATGCGTCCCGAGGAGAACAGGATTTCACGTTTTGCGAGAAGGCACCTGCGGGTGACGAAGGAATATCAGGGGAGTAAATTTTTTGTACGGGAACGAGGAACCTGGTACGCCACGCCCTTGTTTGTGGTGCTGCTCATCGTGGAGATTACGGACATCACGATGGCGGTGGATTCGATTCCGGCCATTTTTGGAATTACGCATGATCCTTTCCTTGTGTACACGTCGAACGTGTTCGCGATATTGGGTTTGCGGGCCATGTATTTTCTGCTGGCAGGCGTGCTCGGGCGGCTGCGGTATTTGACGGCTGGTCTTTCCTCGGTACTGGCGTTTATCGGGGCGAAAATGATTGTTGAGCCGTGGTTACATATTTCGGTGGAGATCTCTTTGGCGGTGGTGGGAGGGATCTTGTTGGTGGCGCTGACGGCTTCCCTGCTGGTTGGTCCAAAAGTAAAAGGATGACGTGGTGTCGCGAGCGGTCTTGCCGCAGGGGACGCGGCCTTCGAGGATCGGGCTAAACAGGTTGCGGCCCTCAATGGCAGCCGAGATGCATGAGAGGAGAGCGGGCACGGCCCTCCGGGGCTCAGGCAAAACGTGCCGCGCCCGCTACGAATTTGGGTGGGGAGGAAGAATATGGCTGATCGGATGGGCTGGTTCCTGCGGATGCTTTCCTACCTGGTTATGGTGCCTGGGATTGTCTGCCCGCCGGCGTGGGGGGCTGCGGGAGCAAAGAAGATTATCCTGGATACCGACCCGGGGACCGATGACGCGATGGCGCTCATGCTGGCTCTGAATTCTCCGGAGCTGGATGTGCGGGCCATCACCGTTGTGCCCGGGAACGTGACGGCGGGGCAGGGTCTGGAAAATGCGCTGCGGATGGTTTCGCTGGCAAACCGCTGTGACATTCCCGTCGCAGGAGGTGCGGAGCATCCACTATTTCAGAAACTGATCACGGCGGAGTTCTGGCACGGCAAGAATGGGCTCGGAAACATCGAGTTGCCGAAAAGCAAATGCAAAGCGGACGCGCGGTTTGGACCGGACCTCATCATTGCCTTGGTGCGCGCCTATCCGCACGAAATCACGCTGGTGCCTGTTGGGCCGCTGACAAATATTGCACTGGCGATTGAAAAAGATCCGGGGATCGTGCCGCTCGTGAAGGAAGTGATTCTAATGGGGGGGTCGATCAAGGGCGGGAATGTGAATGCCGCGGCGGAAGCGAATATTTACAACGATCCGGAAGCGGCGCAGATGGTTTTTCAGGCGGGCTGGCCGCTGACGATGGTCGGGCTCGACGTCGGGGACAAGACGCTTTTCGGCCGCAAACAACTGGAGCAACTCGGAAAGACGCACGGCCCGGTGAACGACTTCATGTATGGAGTGACGAAATTTCTCGTGGAGTTGTCGGAAAAATTCGGGGATAGCGGGACGCCGATGTACGATCCGCTGGCTGTGGGAGTGGCGATCGACGCGGAGCTGGTGACAGCGCCGGCGATGCATGTCGATGTCGAAACGCGGGGCGAATTTACGCGAGGAGAAACGGTGGCAAATCGGCGGAATGAAATCGAAAGGAACGTATTACACCATTTCCCGGAGGGCGATCGTTACGTGATCGAGGGCCTCGACAAGGTCGTGCCGAACGCCAAGGTTTCCATCGATGTGAAGGCAGACAAGTTTCTTGAGTTGTTTGTTTCGCGGCTGCAAGGAAAGTAACAGAGCCATCGGTCGAGAACGGCCGGCACAAAAATAGCTCTCTTGAAACCCCCATCCGCTACAAAACTCATTTAGAGTTTTCTAATCTTGGCCAGAACGAGGAGGCCGCCGATTTGGCCCTCCGAGCGCTAGGAAATCACAGGGGTGTGTGCGCGCAATGGCCAGAAGTGCGAGCGGTCAGCCACAGCAAACTCGCTGATGTGACAGGGATTAGGGCTCCTTTCCCGGTACTCAGATGGAGGCGGGCAGAGAGAGTTTGCGGAGCTTTTTTAGGCTGTATTTTCATTTCGGAACACGAGGGGGGCCGGACGGTTCGCAATCGAATGAGGGCGACCGGGAATAACGCCGCCAAGCCGCCACCTTCTGACCCAGAGATGCCAAGCCGGCGGGAGGGATGATTGGTTTCAGAGAAAGCATCGAAGCTACGACAGTTGTTGGTGGCGGTGTGTTTTGTCGTGGCGTACGTGCTGGTGGATCGAACCACGGTAGCCTTTCAGATCTGGGCCGAAATCAGTGCCTGGTACCCGCCCACGGGGATGGCGCTCGCGGCACTCATTGGACTCGGGTGGCGTTACGCGCCGATCATCCTTCTGGCGGAGTGCATCGCGTCGGTCGTGAACTATCACCTGCCGGTACGTTCGTATTCCTTCCTCATAGGGAACGTAGAATTCATTCTGGTATATACGATGGCCGCAGTGGTTTTGCGCCGCGTAGTGAAGACCGATTGGCGTCTGCGGACCATGAGGGATGTGACCTGGCTGCTGATGGTTGCCACATGCGCTTCGTGCATTGTGGCGTTCATCGGAACGAGGTTCCTCCAGGCGGACCACCTAATTCCCGCGCAAGGGTATTTGCTCGCGACGATGAATTGGTGGGTTGGCGATGCGGTGGCGATCGGATCGATCGTGCCGTTTTCCCTGATTTACATTGCGCCGGGGCTCCGACGATACCTGGGCTACTCGGAAAGTGGAAGGACTCCGGACGAGGCCACTCGCCGAGTGGGCAGACATGAACTGCGGGGATACGGGCGCACACTCGAAACGGGCCTGTTCGCGGCAAGCATCGTGGCGGTGCTGTGGGCGGCGCTGAGCGGGAGGTTCTCGAGCGGCAGCGAGATGTTTTACCTGCTTTTTCTCCCGTTGATACTGGTAGCCGTGCGGCGGGGATTGCGTGGAGCGACGGCAGCGATTCTGGCGCTAGATACTGGAATTATCCTGGCGCTGCGGGTGTATCCGCGGACCTACCACGAACTGACACTGCTCCAATTCCTGATGCTGATTCTATCGCTCGCCGGGCTGGTGCTGGGAGCATTGATCAGCGAAAGGGACGTCAGCGAGCAGAAGTTGTCGGAAGAAGAAGCGCGGATGCGGCTGCTGCTGGAATCCACGGGGGAAGCGATTTATGGAGTGGACACCACGGGCAAATGTACTTTCTGCAACCATGCGATGCTGCGCCTCCTGCGCTACCCCTCTCAGGAAGTCCTGTTGGGAAAAAATCTGCACGACGTAATGCACCACACGCGGCGGGACGGAACGCACTTTTCGCGGGATGAGTGCGCGGTGCACAAGGAATTCCTGGCGGGCAGAAAATTTCACGGGACGGATGAGTTTCTCTGGCGCGCCGACGGGACCAGTTTCGATGCCGAGCTTTGGTGCCACCCGGTGCTGCAGCAAGGCAATATGATCGGCGGTGTCGTGACCTTCGTGGACATTACGGAGCGGAAAAAAGCGGAAGAAGCGTTGCGACGCGCAAAAGAAGATGCGGAAGCGGCGAACCGGGCGAAGAGCGACTTTCTGGCGAACATGAGCCACGAGATTCGAACGCCGATGAACGGGATCCTGGGGATGACGACGCTGGCGCTGGAAACGAATTTGGACGCAGAGCAGCGGGATTACTTGAGCATGGTGAAGAGTTCGGGAGAATCTCTGCTCACGCTGCTGAACGACATTTTGGACCTTTCGAAGATCGAGGCCGGCAAGCTGGACCTGGAGATCGCGGACATGTCGGTGGAAGACTGCATTGAGGAGGCGCTGGAGCCGCTGGCGCTGAGGGCGCAGCAGAAGGGTATCGAACTGGTGTGGAATGTGGGCAGGGACATTCCGAAGGTGGTGCGGGGCGATTGCACGAGGTTGCGGCAGGTGTTCATCAATTTAGCGGGGAACGCGCTGAAGTTCACCAACAAAGGACAAGTGGCGATTTATGGGAGGCACGCGGGAACTACCGAGGGTGGATTGATGCTGGAATTCACGGTCTCGGATACGGGCATCGGAATTGCAGAGGAAAAACGCCTCAAGATTTTTGAAGCCTTCGCGCAGGCGGATATGTCCACCTCACGGCGGTACGGGGGCACGGGACTGGGGCTTTCGATCTGCGAGCGGCTGGTGAATCTGATGGGCGGCCGTATATGGGTCGAGAGCGAAGTCGGGCGCGGTAGCGAGTTCCATTTCACGATGAAGGTGTTCTGCAATGCGTCAAAGGAGAGACCCGGAACGACGCCAGACGGGACGGTGCCACCGAAGATACCGACGATGGTGGGGCAGGTACTTGTGATCGGGCACAATTCCGTAAACCGGGAGCTGCTGGAACGCTTGCTGCCGCGGTGGAATATGAAAGCGGTGGAGGCTGCAAGCGCGAAAGATGCCTTGGTCTTGCTGAAGAGAGCACAACTCGCGGGCGAGAGGTTCTTGGCCATCATGATCGACAAGGACATGGGCAAACCGGGAGGACTTGCGCTGCTCGCGGCTTTGAGGACTTCCGCGGCCCCGGATGTGCCGGCGATTCTTGTCCATGCGCGGGCATTGGATGCAGCGGAACGAAAACAGTGCGAGCAGGCAGGGGTAACTCGAACCATCCTCAAACCGTTTCGGCGCTCCGCGCTGTATGAAGCGCTGCAAGAATGCCTCGGAGAAGCGAAAGAAACTCGGGTTGCGGAGGCGGTGGCACCCCCAGAAGGGCAAGCGAGGTTGCGGATCTTGCTGGCGGAAGACAATATCGTGAATCAGCGATTGACTTCGCGGCTGCTGGAGAAAATGGGACACACGGTGACGATTGCCGGCAACGGGCAAATTGCGCTACGGCTCCTCGACGAAGAGGATTTCGACTTGGTGGCCATGGACATGCAGATGCCGATCATGGACGGATTGGAAGCCACGGAAAAGATTCGCGCCAGCGAGAAGAAAACAGGAAGACATGTGGCCATTGTGGCGATGACGGCAAATGCGTTCGAAGAAGACCGGGAGAGATGCCGGCAAGCCGGGATGGATGGTTATATTGCCAAACCTGTCAGTTCCAGGTCGATTGAGATGGAGATTAGGCGGGTGATGGCCGCGCAGGAGAAATTCGAGAGGCTGGAAGTTCCGGGAAGACGATAGTGATGGGCCAGGAGTCCGCTAGCGGCGGCTCAATCGAAGAAATTGCCTCATGGATTGCCAGTCCGGCCTGATGGGTCATCCACTCGCAGCTGATCTTGTTGCAAACCGGGTTCGTGTGTAATACAAAACACGTGGGGGGTGGCGATTTGACTCGAGGGGACCGGGCCTTCGAAATTCAGCGTGAATGACACCGGCTCTTCAGACTGGGAAAAGGGCCAAACTGTGGTGGGTGCGTCGCCGATCGCAAGGTGACCGAACCGGAGTGAATTTCATGAAGGCCGAACGCTACATATGGGCCACGATGTCCATTTTGTTTTGTCTTCTGGGCGCGGATGTATTGCTCGATTCGATTCGCCATGCGGGGCCGTACGCGGAGGTATATGTCTTGCTGGGGGCGACCCTCGCGGCGCTGGGGCTAGCTTCGCTGTGGATTCTTTTTGGACAGTACCGGCAGGTCAGGGCGATGGCGCGGCATATGCGTCGCGGCTCGCACTTCCCGAACAGGTCGCGAGGGGATGGCAGGGCGGACAATTCCTAGAAGAAGCCGCGAGAAGAACGCCCGCGACGGGATGAGTGCTGCCATAATCCTTCCACGGAAGGATATTTTCTAAACCATTGTTGTTTGTGCCCGGAAGAGAGCAATAGATCCGCTTCCCTGGAAGGTGCTGCGTGCCGAACCGCGCTTCAGCGGTGGAATCCATTTCGCCAGCTTTTGCACGGACGAAGCAGATGCTCTTCCGGCCATTTCGTCCTAGTTTGTGGGCACGGTTGGCGGTGGTGGCTTTGATTACCGGGGAAGCCGGAAGCGTCGGCGGCGGGAGTAGCATTCCGAACCTCAACAACAATCGAGGCGGCGGGGATCAGCTAGCTCCTGCGGCGCGTCTTTTCAGTGAACCAGGCTGGGAGCAGATGCAGCCTTACGCGGGCTGGATCGCGCTGGGATTGGCTGTAGGGCTGGCGGTGCTTCTCTTGTGGATCTACAGCGACTGCGTTTACCGATTTATTCTTTTGGACGCGGTAGTGAGCGGACAGTGCCGGTTGCGCGAAGGATGGCGGCGGTGGAGAGAAGCCGGGAGGCGATATTTTGTCTGGGTGGTCGGGTTCGGATTCACGTCGTTCGCCGCGGTGGGAGTGGTTGCAGGAATTCCGGTTTTGCTGGCCTATCGCGCCAGGTGGTTCGAGAAGCCGGAGGAGAATCTCGGGGCGCTGATCGGTGGAGGGATCTTGTTGGCGCTGCTCGTGATTGCGCTCGTGGCGGCTCTTGCAATCATCGATATGCTGGGGAGGGATTTTCTGGTTCCAGTGATGGCGTTCGAACATGTGGGGGTCAGGGAGGGTTGGGAACGGCTGCTGGCAATGATGGGTAGGGAGAAATCGGCATACGCCGTGTATGTCTTGATGAAGATTGTGCTGGCAATAGGGAGCGGGATTATTTTCGCGATCATCAATCTGATCGTGATTCTGGTTTTGTTGATCCCGCTTGGGCTGCTGGGGTTGGCGGCGTACTTCATCGGCAGCGGGCTTGGGATTGCCTGGGACCTTTCGACGGAATTGCTTCTGGGAGCGTTCGCATTGCTGGCGCTAGCTGGGATCCTTTACGTTATGGGATTTGTGTATGTACCTGGGCTGGTGTTTTTTCAGTCCTACACGCTGGAGTTTTTCGCGCCGCGTTACGGGCCCCTGGGGAGCAAGATGTTTCCCCCGAGTCCGGCACTGCCGCCGCTGCCGCCCCGTGAGCCAGTGCCGCCGGTTGCGCCGCTGGTTCCTCGGGACGCATTCCCCTCATAGAGCCCGAGGGGAGGCATAGTCATGCGACTGAAGAGAAGCTCGCCTCCTCGCGGATGGAGATTCGAATAGACCTTTTCTTTGTACTCAGTCTGGCGGACTCGTCTGGGGCGCCGATGGCGCGGATCGTGGAATCAGAGCAAGCCTGCTATTCAGGCTGCGCTCAAACACAGGAAAACGGTTGGCGTGAGGAGTGGACCGAAGTTTGACCTCGTGACCAATTTCGAGGACCTTCTCAGTTTTGGGATCGTAGACGGGCCACTGCGGAAGACCGGGACCGTTGGGGTCGCCAGCGATCGTCCCTGAATCGATCGTCGCTTGAAGCCTGGAATCCGTCGTTGTCCGCACGGACGCGATGCTGAAGCAGACTGAAACGAGGAGGAAAAGGAAACACGTTGTTGCGGCAGGTTTCAGGGGATCCCCCGCTTCAGACCAGAGTAGTGAGCCGGAATCGGCCAACAGAATACGCCTGAATGAGGAATGGCGCATCGGGACTGATACGAGGCGGCGGGGACGAAAGACGGGTCCTAGTCTTCTTCAAACATTAATTCGTCGACGTAGCACCACATCCAGTTTTCGCCGGGTTCGAACGAGCGGATGACGGGATGATCGGTGGCGTGGAAATGCTTGGTGGCATGCTTGTTTTTCGAGGAATCGCAGCAGCCTACGTGGCCGCAGCTCAGGCAGAGGCGGAGATGCAACCAGGTATCACCCATTTTCAGGCATTCTTCGCAGCCCCTGGACTTTGGTTTTGCAGGATGTATGTGCTCGATGTGAGTGCAGGCTTCGGCCATGTTTCTCTCCTCAGAGAATTACTTCTTAGCCTGAATTGGGATGCGAACCTGAAAGCGGGTGTCGCCGGGGACAGAGGTGACACTGATCTGGCCGCCGATGTTTTTTATGATGCGGCTGACAACGTCGAGACCGAGACCGGTACCTTCGCCCACGCCCTTTGTTGTGAAAAATGGATCGAAGATGCGGGAGATCTTGTCGGGTGGAATGCCGGCGCCGTTATCGGCAATTTCCACGAGAACGAAATCGTTTTCGCGCGCCGTGCGGATGGTGAGTTTGCCGCTGCTTTTCATGGCGTCGGCGGCGTTGTCGATGAGATTCGTCCAGACTTGGTTAAGCTCACTGCCGCTGGACATGACTTTCGGAAGATCGGGGGCGTACTCGCGGATGGTGGTAATGCCGCGTTTGAGCTTGTGATTCATGATGGTAAGAGTGGTTTCGAGGCCGCGCTCGATGTCCACTTCCTGCATGGGCCCCTGATCCATGTAGGAATATTCTTTGATGGCTTTGATGAGATCGGAGATGCGGGCGGAGCTGTGTTCGAGCTCTTCGGCGATGCGTTCCATTTCAAGAAGCGTGGCGAAGCGCGTCAGTTCGGGACCGACGGAGGCTCCAGCGGCTGCCGCGAAGGATGCGAGGTGCGTATCGGTCAAGCCGGCCTCCGCAAGCGATGGCGACAGCTTCCAGGCGTCCTCGACATTGTGCGCTTCCAGCCATGCCTGAATGGCTTCTTCGCGCTCGACGCGGGCGAACTCATCCTTGAATTGCGCTGGTTTCAGCGTGGCGCGAATTTCTTCCTCGCGCTCAGCCAGGAGGCCACAGTCTTCGGGGCCGATCTCTGTACTGCGGGCGGCTTGGCGCAGACGAGCCAGACAATCGCGCAAAGCAGCGGCGGAACGGCGAGCGGCGGCGGAAGGATTGTTCAGTTCGTGAGCGAGGCCTGCGGAGAGTTTGCCCAGGGCAGCGAGCTTCTCGTGCTGCTGCTCAGCGCGCGTGACGCTACGAACGCGGTCCGTGAGCAAGCCGACGAGGCGGCGAACCAGTTCCGGCAGTCTTTTGAAGAGTTCGATGAACTGGCTGACTGGAAAACCCAGGTAGTGGCAGGGGACGACGGCGCGACCTGTGACGCTGATCACTTTCAGTCGCGAAAACGGCAACATGCCGGTCACATCGCCGGCCGTTACCGTGAACACGGGGCCATCCGCGGAGCCATGCTCGGCCCTGGCTCGCATTTCACCTTCGAGCATCACCAACATGTAGTTGGCCGGGTCGCCTTCCCGCATGATGATTTCGCCGGGAGCGGAGCGGCGTTCCTCGCTAACGGAAATAAACCAAAGAAGTTCTTCGCGTGGTTGATCCTGGAAGACAGGAATCTTGATCATTTCCGCGAGAATCTCTTCAGCATGCGACTGGGAGGGAATTTCGGTCATGCGCGTCCTGCTCTCCTGATAGGCAGGCTCATTGTACTTTGGCCAGATACTGATGCATGAATTGGACGACGACGGCGCCTTCGCCGACGCCGGAGGCGACGCGCTTCACAGAACCGTGGCGGACGTCGCCGACCACAAAGATACCCGGGACGTTGGTTTCCAGTAAGCCGGGATCGCGATCGAGCGTCCAAGAGGCGGGGCGCTTGCCGTCGCGGAGCAGGTCGGGCCCGGAAAGGATGAAGCCGCGCTCGTCGCGTTCGATGAGGTCGCCGAGCCATTGGGTGCGCGGCTGTGCCCCGATGAAAATGAAGAGGCTCGAAGCGGGGAGCTCCTTGCGCGTGCCGCTGGGCTCGCATTGCACGGTGATGCCGGTGAGGCGGGTTTCGCCCTGGACTTCGACCACGCTGGTTTGTCCCCAGACTTCGATATTGGGAGTTTTTTCGATCTGTTCGATGAGGTAGTGCGACATGGTGCTGGCGAGAGATGTGCCGCGAACGAGCATGACCACTTTATCGGCATATTTTGAAAAATGCATCGCGGCTTGGCCGGCGGAATTGGCGCCGCCGATGATGTAGACGGTTTCGCCGCGACAAGAGATGGCTTCCGAAGTGCCGCCGCCGTAATAAACGCCAGCGCCTTGAAGGCGATCGATGCCGGGCACGTCCAGCGTGCGCCATTGAACGCCCATCGCGAGAAGCAGAGCGTTGCAGGAAATTTCGGCGCCATCGGCGAGCTTGATGAGGCGATAGGGGCCGTCGACGCGCAGGCCAACCACGTCCTGGGGGGACAGAATTTCGACGCCGAAGCGGCGGGCTTGCGCGACGGCGCGGAAAGCCAAATCGGCGCCCGATAGTCCGGCCGGAAAGCCGAGATAGTTTTCAATGCGGGAGCTGAGGCCGGCCTGGCCGCCAGGAGCTTCTCTCTCGATCATCACCGTGCGCAGGCCCTCTGATGCACCGTAGACGGCTGCGGCAAGTCCCGCGGGCCCACCGCCCACTATGGCAAGATCGTAGAAATTGGTGAGCGCGTGGGTGCGCAGGCCAACTTTGTCGGCAACTGTCGGGAGTGGAGGCTCGGCAAGCCGGGTACCGTCAGGGAATAGAACCAGAGGAAGAGTCTCCGCCTCCGGTCCGAGGGAAGCGATAAGGCTGCGAACTTCGGGATCGGTTTGTGCGAGTTCGACGTCAATCCATTGATAAGGGACCTGATTGCGCGCCAGAAAATCGCGGAGTTCATAGGAGCGGTTGGACCAGCGAGTACCAAGAACGCGGATGCCCTCATAGAGCGGGCGGAAGGTGGAATTCCAGTCCGTAAGCAGGTCATCGATGGCGGGAAAGAGTTTCTCTTCCGGCGGGTCCCAGGGCTTCATGAGGTAATAGTGGATGCGAGCTTCGTTGATGGCGTCGATGGCGGCGGTGGTGTCCGCGTAAGCCGTGAGCAGAGCGCGCTTGGCCTGGGGGTGAATCTCCATAGCTTCGGAAAGGAAGCCGACGCCGTTCATTTGAGGCATGCGCTGGTCGGCGAGAAGCAGCGCTACGGGATTGTTGCGAGCTTTGAGTTCACGAAGGGTCGACAGAGCGGCGCCGCCGGAACTGGCGCGCATGACGCGATAACGGTCGGAATAGTGGCCGCGGAGGTCGCGCTCGATGGCGCGCAGGACCTCCGGGTCGTCGTCGACAGTAAATAGAACGGGTTTCGGCATATCCCTCAGATGATCTGGAAGCGGGAATCGTTGCAACTTTCGCACCAGGTCCTGAGCTTGGGCTGATCCTCGCCGGGTCGACACGCTACAATCTTTGGGTCGACTATGTCCAGTCCACTCAACGCGGCAATTGCCGGGCTCTCCTCCGAAGAGGCCTCCGCGCGCGAGTCTGCAGCGAAAGAGATTTTTGCAGCGGGGCGAGCGTCCGCCGAACACGCGGCAAAGTCCTGGCTGGGCGATACGGAATTATCCGCATTGCTGCTCGGGCCCAAGCCTGAAGCGACGGTTGGGCTGGCGGTACAGCGGGAGACCTTTTCGAAGATTCGCGCGGTTCATAGCGTGTCGCGCCTGGCCGAGGTGCCCTCGGAGCAAGATGCGGAAGAGTTTGAGCTGCACTTTCCAGATGGGGTTTCTCTGGACATTTTGACCTCTCGTGCGCCCGGCGGCGATGGAGCGATTGCGCGATATCTGGGGAAATTTGGAGAAGGGGTGCAGCAGGTGGAGTTTCGGTGCTCCGATGTGGACCGCGCGACGGAGATTTTGAAGGAAAAATTCGGAGTCGCGGCCGTCTATCCTGAAACGAGACCGGGAGCGGATGGAACGCGCGTGAATTTTTTTCTCATGCCCATTCCGGGCGGCGGCAAAGTGCTGATCGAGTTGTGCGAATCCGCAAGAAAGCCTCGCCCCAAATAACTCACGTACCTTTGATGATCTCGCTCGAGGCGCGGAGGATTTCCGCGACGGTCCAGGCTTGAGCTATGCAGCCTCGTGGCGTGTGGGGCGCGTCGCCATCAAAGATTTCTGCCAAGGTGCCTAGCCCATACGCGGCGATATTGGATCCGAGCGGCTCGAGGTGGCGGAGCGCCCCGGAACGGTCCCCGTATACGCGAAGATGAGCCACCGCGAATGGCCCGAGCAGCCAGCCCCAAACGGTCCCCTGATGATAAGCGGCGTCGCGCGCGCGCTGATCGCCGCCGTAGTGGCCCTGGTAACCGGGCTCACCAACCGCCAGACTGCGCAGGCCGTAGCAGGTAAGCAGGCGTTCGGCGCATAGGTCGACTACGGATTTTTGTTTGTCTTTGCCCAGCGGGCTCCAGGGTAACGACACCGCGAGAATCTGGTTCGGACGCAACGTGGCGTCCCGGCCACCGTTCTTCAGAGAACCCGGAGCATCGATCACATCGAAACAACAATTTCGCTCCGCGTTCCAGAATTTCAGAAAGCTGTTTTTGGCCTGCGCGGAAAGGCGTGGGTAGATGTCCGCGGATTTGTTCAGAAGAATCGCGAACCGCGCCATCGTTTCCAGAGCGTTGATCCAGAGTGCGTTGATTTCGACGGGCTTGCCAGTGCGCGGCGTGACCACCCAGTCACCAATCTTGGCGTCCATCCAGGTGAGCTGAATGCCGGGACCGCCGGCGTAGAGAAGGCCGTCGGCCGGATCGACGTGAATGTTATAGCGCGTGCCCGCGACGTGGGCGTCAATCATGCCGGCCAGAACGGGAAACAGCTCTTCGAGCGTCCCGCTGTCTTTCGTCGCTTCGAAATACTGGCGAACTGCTTCGAAATACCAAAGCGCGGCATCGACAGTGTTGTATTCGGGCTTGCCGCCTGCATCGGGGAAATTATTGGGAAGCATACCGCCGTCAACATAGCGCGCGAAGGCCCGGAGGATCTGCCTTGCGACACCAGAGCGGCCGGTGACAAGAGCGAGACCAGCCAGGGCAATCATGGTGTCGCGTCCCCAATCGCCGAACCAGTGATAGCCGGCAATGACGCTGCGGCCGTCCGGCTCTTCAGGAAGGCTGCGCTTGACGATGAATTGATCCGCGGCGAGCACAAGTTGAGGGAGCCATGCGGGAGCGCCGGCGGCGGATTTTTCGTTTTTTGATTGCCATGCGCTGAGCAGGTCCGCTTCGTGATTCGCGCGTTGGGCGCGCGCGGCTTTGCCGTCGAGTAGCGTGGCAGCTTCCGTGGTTGCGACGATCGAGAGACTCTCGCCGGGGTTCAACTTGCCCTGAAAGAGCGCGACAAAGAGATGATCTTCCTGATCATCAAGGCCGCGTTCCGCCTCCCTCGGCAGATAACAACCGCGATACCACTCGTGCTGCGGCCGGCACGTAGCTTGCGTACTCTTCAGATAGAACGGCGTGGCGCCGTCGAAGGGCAGAACCATCACGCCGCGTTCAACAGTCGCGATCTTCATGTGCCAGTCGCCGGCGTGGGTCAGTGAATGATAATCGCGGTAGTTGACGAGGGCTTTCAAATCGATTTCGAAAGGTCCGCTTGCGCGCATGAGAGTGTAGTGAATGAAGGTGGTGTTTTCTCCCTGAACCATCCACACGCGCTTTTCCAGCAAGGCATCGGCCAGGGAGTAGGTCCAAACAGGAATAGCTCCCTCGAGGCGAAAGCTGTCGATGTACAGAAAGCCTTCGGGATCCACGGCTCCGCTGGCCCAGCGGTGAGTAGCGAGCGCGTACGTCGCGCCGCCATAACGTACGATTTCATCGAGGACCCCGACGAGATGATTGCGGCCGAGCGGCGGCTGGAGGGCGGCAATAAGAAGGCCGTGGTAGCGCCGGGTCATGCCTGTGGCGATGGTTCCAGAGGCAAAGCCGCCGATGCCGTTGGTGACCAGCCATTCGCGGGATTCAGCGGCGGCCAGATTGCCGCAGACTTCGCGGCCAAACCGCACTCGGGAGAGCGCTTCGAATTCACCTTCGTTTCGCTGATGCGCCACCACTCTCCTTTTCTCCGTTGGCATTTTTGCTGCGGCGTGCCGCTCAATGCTTGCCCGGTTTGAGCCACTTTGTCATCAGAAAACGCGAATGATCGACGTAACCTGTGCGCCGATAGAGCTCGCTGGCGGGGTCGTTGCCTCGATCAACCTCGAGGTGGATGGCGTTCACGCCCAGTTCGCGGGCACGCTCTTCAACGAATTGCATGGCGCGGCGGCCAATTCCCTGCCCCCGGTATTGAGGCTCGATGTACAGCTCATCAATGAAGGAATCGCGTCCGTGATATTCGAAGCTGTAGCCAAACGTCAGAATAATGTAGCCAAGCGGAGTCTCTGCTTCAAAGAAAACCCAGGCCTGACCCAGCTCAGGACTTCGAAGGAACCTGCGCAGCGCTTCCTGAACCACGGGTTCATCGAAATAATAGGCGCCCGGTTCCTGTTCTGCCAGATTGCGCATCATCCGCAGGAGCGCTTGCTCGTCGTCCTGGACCGCGGGACGAAAAATAACTGCGGACACGTTATTCTCCGCTCTGCTCGATCAATTTGGAGACCAGACCGGTCCAGCCGGTCTGGTGGCTTGCTCCGAGACCGGCGCCGTTATCCCCGTGAAAATATTCGTAGAAGAGCAGCAAATCCTTCCAGTGAGGATCGCTCTGGAAAACCTCGGTGCCGCCCGCAACGGGACGCCGGCCGTCCTTGCCCCGAACAAAAATATGAACGAGGCGGCGTGAGACTTCGGCAGCCACTTCCCAGAGATCTGCTTCGCTCCCTGAGCGAGACGGGAATTCGACTTTGAAGTCTTCACCATAGTAGTGGTGATACTTCTGCAAGGATTCTACGAGTAGATAGTTCAGGGGAAACCAAATCGGGCCGCGCCAGTTGGAGTTGCCTCCAAAAAGGCCGCTGGTGGATTCGGCAGGCTCATAGTCGACGCGGCTGATATGGTCGTTCACTTGGACCTCGTAAGGATGATCGAGGTGATAGCGGGAGAGAGAACGCACGCCGTAGGACGACAGAAATTCGGTCTCGTCGAGCATGCGGCTGAGAATGCGCTTCAGTTGTTTGCGGTTGGCGAGCGAAAGCAAGCGGCGCACGCCGCGCGCAGAGCGTTGCGTCATTTCAATGTGTTCGGGAACGTCCGCGTGATTGTCAATGAACCATTGCATACGGCGCTTGAAGCCGGGCAAGCGGTCGACAATTTCCGGCTCGAGAGTCTCCACGGCGAAGAGAGGAATCAGCCCGACCATGGAGCGAATCTTTAGGAAGTGGTCTTCGCCATTCGGCAGATGAAGAACGTCGTAGTAGAAGCCGTCTTCGTTGTCCCACAGCGAGATGCCCTCCGTGCCCATGTCGTTCATGGCGTGTGCGATGTTTACGAAGTGCTCGAAGAATTTGCTGGCCACGTCTTCGTACGCAGGATCTTCCTTGGCTAATTCGAGAGCGATGGCCAGCATGTTAAGACAGTACATGCCCATCCAGCTGGTGCCGTCGGACTGTTCCAGATGGCCACCAGTGGGGAGCGGCGCGGAGCGGTCGAAGACTCCGATGTTGTCGAGACCGAGAAAACCACCCTGGAAGATGTTCATGCCGTCGGGGTCTTTGCGATTGACCCACCAGGTGAAGTTGAGAAGCAGCTTGTGAAAGACCTTTTCGAGGAACCCACGGTCTGCCACGCCGCGAACGCGGCGCTCAATCTTATAAACGCGCCAAGCGGCCCAGGCGTGAACGGGAGGATTCACGTCGCCGAAAGCCCATTCATAGGCCGGCAACTGCCCATTGGGATGCATGTACCATTCGCGGAGAAGCAGGATCAGCTGCTCCTTCGCATAGTCAGGATCCACTAGCGCGAGAGCGATACAGTGGAATCCCAGATCCCAGGCGGCGTACCAGGGATACTCCCATTTGTCCGGCATGGACATGACATCGTCGTTGTAGAGATGAGTCCAGTCCTTGTTGCGGCCTTTCAAACGTTCGGGAGGAGGAGGAGGCCCTGCGGGGTCCCCTTCCAGCCAGTTGCGGACATCGTAGTGATAGAACTGCTTGGACCACAGCAAGCCGCCGAAAGCCTGGCGCATCACGCTTTTTGCATCGTCGGACAGCTCCGAGGTTACGCGGGAGGCGTAAAATTCGTCGGCATCCCTTTGGCGGAGTGAAAAGACGTTGTCGAAGCCCGCGCCAAAATCATTCGTGGCAGGTACGCCTTCCGGGCGATCGGCGTGTCCTGGCGAGGTGATCGTGCCGACGACGCCCAGACCTCGCTCCATCGAAGCGAGCGGCTCCATGTCGGTAAGGCGCAGCTTGATTGTTTCACTTTGGCCGGGGCCGAGCTGCAGCGGATAGTACGCCGCCATTTTCGTCCCCGTTTGCTTGGGGTTCACGGCCGATTTGTTTCCACGAATCAGATACTCGTGGAAAGCGTCCTTCACATACGGTGAACGATTCTTGCCGTTGAAAACCTTGACGAAGTTGGTCTCGTTCTCGGTAAAGAGCAATTCGGGCTGACCGACGCATAGAAGCCATCGTTTTCCATACTTCCAATGCTCGACCTCCGCGCTCAGGCTTCCGGGAACGCTGGTGGCTTTTTGCACTCGCGGTCTGCGCAAATCCCTTCCCCAAGACCAGGTGTTGCGGAACCACAAGTAAGGAAGAAGATGCAGCAAAGCCGCTTCCGGCCCGCGATTTACGGCGGTGATCTTGATGAGAATATCTTCCACATCGGCCTTGGCGTATTCAATGAAGACATCAAAGTAGCGATCGTCGGCAAAAACCCCGGTGTCCAGAAGCTCGAATTCGGGTTGTTCGCGATTCCGTCTGCCGTTTTCTTCCACGAGGCGCCCATAGGGAAATTCGGCCTGCGGATATTTGTAGAGCATGCGCATGTAGCTGTGCGTGGGGGTTGAGTCCTGATAGAAGTAATATTCCTTCACGTCCTCGCCGTGATTGCCTTGGTTCCCGGTGAGGCCGAACAATCTCTCTTTGAGGATGGGATCGCGGCCATTCCAGAGCGCGAGACCGAAACAAATCATCTGGTGACGGTCGGAGAGGCCGCCAATGCCGTCTTCCCCCCAGCGGTAGGCGCGGGAACGCGCGTGATCATGAGGGAAATATTCCCAAGCCGTGCCGCCGGGGCTGTAGTCCTCGCGCACCGTGCCCCACTGCCGCTCGGAGAGGTACGGTCCCCAACGCTTCCAGTATTTCTTGCGCGTGCGATCTTCCTCGAGCCGCTGGTCTTCCTTGGATAGCAGTCTGGCCATGATTTGGGAACCCCTAAATTGTCGCCCTCAAATTATGGTTTATGGTCGCACCTTTTGCGAATCGCAGCGGCAGCAGGTATCGGAAGCGTGCTTTTTCCGACACGCCTCGAGGGATGTAGCAAGGTGCGAAAGACCGGATGCTTCAGCTGAATGCGAGGTCCGGCGGAAATTGCAAAATATTACCTCACGCCTCCGCGGCGGAGAATATTTCTTGCGTACGCGATTTCTCCTGGCCCCCGGGCGCGCAGACTGGGTTAATCCGATGTACCCTAAACGTATGCGAGAGCGTCCGTTTAAAAAGAGAGTTATCGAGGAGATCGAGTATATGTTCGAGCCCCAGGCACGGGTCCGGAGAGCGGCACAGCGGCTTTTACCCAGGATGCTTCTTGCGATGGCCCTGTTGCTCGACCTTTCCGTATGGACGGGCGGGGCCCAGGCGCAGATGCGCACCACGGATGAACTACGCAAAATGGATCAATCCGTGGGTGAATTGATCCGCAAGGTGTCGCCGAGTGTGGTGCAAATTCTTGTGTCAGGCTATGGCCAGATCGAAGAAGAAGATCACGGTAACACAGGCGTGGTCATTGGCCGGCAGAGGGCCATTGGTTCCGGATTCATCATCGATCCCAGCGGTTACATCATTACCAACGCGCACGTGGTGAAGGGAGCTCAACGCGTGCAGGTGGTGCTGTCGAGCGCGAATCTAGACGATTCCTCGGATGGGGTGCTTGCTTCGAAAACGAGCCTCGTTCCAGCACAAATCGTCGGCGTCACGAGCGAAATCGATCTTGCGCTCCTCAAGGTGGATACGGCCGGTCTTCGAGGGCTGAAGCTAGCAAATTACCGGAACTTGCGCCAGGGCGAATCCGTGTTTGCGTTTGGAAGCCCCGAAGGGCTGCGCAATACAGTTACGCACGGAATCATTTCAGCGGTGGCTCGGCAAACCGATCCCGACTCAACGATGGTCTATATCCAAACGGATGCGCCCATCAACCCGGGTAATTCCGGCGGGCCACTCGTGAATGTGGACGGCGATGTCGTCGGTGTGGACACCTTCATCCTGTCGCAGTCCGGCGGAAACGAAGGGCTCGGCTTTGCAATCCCGTGCAGCGTTGTGAACCTTGCTTATCAGCAGCTGCGCAAATTCGGTCATCTGCACCGCCCGGAGATCGGGATCAGCGTCCAATCCATTACTCAGCCGCTGGCAGATGGCCTTAAGCTTCCGCGCAACTTCGGTGTGGTGATCTCCGACGTCCTGCCGGGCGGGCCTTCCGAGGCCGCCGGCCTGCGCATCGGAGACGTCCTGCTGGCAATCGACGGAAAAGCGGCAGGCAGCGTTCCGTATGTCGCTTTTCATCTGATGTCGCGCGAGAGTGGAGACAAAGTTCATCTCGACGTGCTGCGGGGCCAACTGAAACTCAGCTTTGATGTGGCCCTCATGGAACCGCCGAGGGATATGGACCAGATCGCAGCCTTGGCTGATCCCGAAAAAAATCTGGTCCCGGCGCTCGGGATTCTGGCCATAGAAATCGACAAGAAGATCGCAGCCATGGCGCCGGATCTTCGTGATCCCTTCGGGATCATCGTAGCCGCGCGCGCGGCTGGAGCTGCGGCAGAAGTACCGCTCACCGCCGGCGATATCATCCGCACGCTGAACGGCGAACCAATGACCACGCTAGACCGTCTGCGAAACGCGCTGAAAGCCTTGTCGCCGGGCGCCGCGGTCGCCTTGCAAATCCAGCGCGATCAGAAGCTGATGTATGTGGCGTTCACGCTGGATTAAACGGGGTGTGATGGCCGACCACTTCCAAGCTTCAGGCAATGCCAAGCTGCTTGCGCACCTCAGAAACAATCTCCTCCGGAGAATCGGAGGCATCCGCGATGATGGCATCTGTCGGCTCTTCGAGAGCCGCGAACTGGCTGGCGATCAGATCCTGCTTCGCAAAATGCCCTTTTCGCGTGAGCACTCTTCGCGAAAACAGCTCATAAGTGCCTTTCAAATAAACGAATTTCACTTCGGAGCCGGCGCGCAGTTCCTCGCGATAACTCTGTTTCAGCGCTGAGCAAGCCAGTACGACATTGTGTTTCCCGGCAGTCCACTCGACGATTTTGTCGTGAAGGGCTTTCAGCCACGGTTCCCGGTCTGTGTCGGTCAGCGGAATACCGTGCTTCATTTTTTCGACATTCGCAGGCGGATGAAAATCGTCGGCGTCCACGAACTCCCACCCCAGGCGCTTCCCGAGCAAGCTGCCAATCGTGGTCTTGCCAGATCCGGTCGTGCCCATAACGATCACGATCATGGCTGCCTCATGAGGGGGAGTTTTGCATCATCAACGTGAAAAAGTTTGGCTGGGAGACCTGGACGCGAACCAGAATACCCAGATTTAGAGTCTGGATAGAATTTAGCATAGTGCTCGGAGACAGGCGGCTCAAGGTTCTAGAGGGCTGAAGCTCCACTTCCGCTCGAGCCACGTACCAAAGTCAACCCGAACACGACAACGCCAGTGTTGGAAGGCAACGTGAAGCTCCTGACGATTTTCCTTCCGTCGAGAACAAAAGAATATCCGTAGAGGTGAAACGTCCGATCGTCTCGCCCGCCTCTGTCACTGAGACGGTACGGCGTGAAGAATACGTCAGACTCGCCGCTGAAATTCTCTGGTGTGTACCAGTCGCTGAGGCTCTGAGAAAAGTCGGTGGAGGTACCATCGGAATAGGTCATCCTGAAAACCTGCGACTCCTGATCGCCATTCACGCCCATCGCCAGCATCTTCAGGCCATCGAATTTTCCTGCCGGTAGCGAAATGGTCCGGCTGGTAACGGCGTCTGGCGCATTTGCCGGACCTAGCGAAAAGGTGACCCTGTCCCAAGCCATTGTGTTCTTCAGCAGTTCCGCCGGAAAGGCACTTCCTACGCGATCGATACTGGCATCCGATGAGAATGACGTTCGTTCCGTATAGATTCCCGTGGCGTTGTAATCTGGCGAAAGGTCGACCGCCTGGGTACGCTGCAAAGTTTTGGGCGGATTCTTTTTTTCCATTGCCATGCGCGCCGGTGCGGGTGGTTTCGGACTAGCATTAGGCACGCTCTCAAACGCAACCTTTTCCGGTGCTGTTCGCGGTCTCCCAGGTGAGAATGCGAGAGCTGAAGCTACAAGAACGACCACGACGCTTCCCCAGAACAACCGCTTTCCCCAACGCGTCCGGGATTCTTTACCAGCGACGGGCGGTTGCCACGGAATCGCAGCTCGCAACTCTGGCTGCGCTGAGCTGATTTCTCTCTTCAGCCGTTGCAAATCCGTGCGAATTTCAGCCGCGAACTGATACCGAAATTTCCGGTCTTTCTCCAACATTTTTAGGACGATTTCTTCGAGCCTCGGAGGAACCTTCGGATTTACACGTGACGGAGCTTCCGGCACATGATTCAGGATCGCCTCGCGTACTACCTCGGGGTCCTCGCCGCGAAAAGGCAAAATTCCCGTGGCCATTTGATAGAGAGCCACGCCAAAGGAAAACAGGTCCGCGCGCGCATCAAGCTCTTCGCCCCGCACCTGCTCCGGGGACATGTAGGCCGGAGTCCCCATCGCCCTACCCATGAGCGTGATCCCCACGACGCCGGTCTGTACCTGCGTTCCGGAAATACAGGTTTGATCAGAGCTCCCCATTGCCGTCAATTTCGCTAACCCAAAATCCAGAACCTTGGCGGTTCCTCGCTTTGTCACGAATACGTTGGCCGGCTTGATGTCGCGATGAATGATGCCCTCTGCATGCGCCGCGCTGAGAGCATCCGCAATTTCAATAGCCAGCTCCAGCGTCTCCCCTAGAGGCAGGGGTTTGCCGGAAATGCGGCGCTCGAGCGTCTGCCCGTCCAGAAACTCCATGGCAATGAATCGCTGGCCTTCTCCTCCATCGAGAGGCATCTCGCCAATGTCATAAATGGTGCAGATGTTCGGATGATTCAGTGAGGAGGCGGCTTGCGCCTCGCGTCGAAACCGCTCCAGCGCAGCTTCGTCGTCCGCCCTGTCCGCGGGAAGAAATTTCAGGGCGACAGCTCGATTCAGGCGCGTGTCTCTAGCTTTATAAACCACTCCCATACCGCCCCCACCCAGCATCTCGATCACCTGGTAGGGGGAAGCGGTCCGTCCAGTCACGTTTTCGATTGGGGAGGTCACCTCGGAGGGTGGGGCCGGCGAGAGGGGCGAATCCCCGAATTGCACGGGGACCATGAAGCGATAACCACGCCGGGCCAGCGTCTCAATGAACTGCGGTTGTTCCGCGGAGTCGCCGAGCACCTGCCGCAATCGATTCATGGCCGCGCTTATGCTGTGCTCGAACTCGACTATCGTATCGTTTGGCCAGAGGCACTTCCGAAGTTCATCCCGCGTCACCACTTGGCCCGTATGCTCTAGCAACTGCTTTAGAATCCGAAACGGCTGGTCCGGCAGCCGGACGGTCTTGCCTCCGTCGGCGCGCAGCTCACCCGCGCGAAGGTCCAGCCGAAAGCCTGTGAAGCTAGCCACAACCGGAGATTTGGGGGACGCCTGCATGCCTCGGCCTCGGGTTCTTCAGTGTCTACGTTCGACGCCCAGATATGGTTCCACACTCTACCTGACTTAGACTTCCACGGCCCCAGATTGTCTGCGCCGTTCCTTCCGTTCGTTCTCAGCACCCAGCTGATACAGGCCGTAACTCATTGAGTTTGCTCGACATCTGCCAGTGACCCGGAAATGACCAGGTTATGAGCCTCGTCGCATTGAGCCGTTCGCCCTCCTGAACGACAGTTGCCCGCAGCACGCAACACCGCGTCGCGGAGGCTGACCTTGCCATTTGATCTTCCTGGGTGTTCTTTCTCGACATGGAGCTCTGCTTCGCCACATCCAGGGGCCGGGCATGAGCCCTCGGCCACGGCGCGAATCGCCAAGCTAACCAGGAAGCCTCTCCCCCTTATTCCCGTCCTCGCCGCCATCTTGTCCATTTCGTCTGCGCTTGCTCGCCCCGCTCCAGGCAGCCCGTCTCCCCTCGCCGAGCGAGAAGCAACAACGGTGAGTCGCACGGCTCGAAAGCTTGATGCTACGCTCATCCTTCGGGTTTACAACTACGCTCGCCTCGACCCGGTTTCCCTGGCCCTCTCAGAGAAAGTGGCTTCCGCAATCTTTGCAAACGTCGGCATAGAAGTAGTCTGGATGGACTGTTCCGTGCCGAGACCGCCGTCTCGTGCATTTCCAGCCTGTCAATCACGTATGGGACCGGCCGACCTCGTACTGAGGATACTTCCCCATCAGATGGCCATCAAGTTGGCCACTCGCGATGAGCCCCTAGGCTCGGCCCAGACATGCACCGAAAGCGAGCCAGCCTGCGAGGTGAACGTCTTCTATCAGCGAGTCGACAAGCTGGCCACCCAGGGATATCGCGCCGACCGAGTCCTGGGATACGTAATCGCTCACGAAGTAGCGCACGTTCTTCTCGGCCCCGGCCATTCGGAAGAAGGAATCCTACGAGGGGAATGGACACGCAACGATCTTGAGCGCATCTCCTGGGGTATGGTCCTGGATTTCACCAAAGACCAGCCCAGCCAGCTTCGCAAAGCAGTTCTTCGCCGAATAGGGCAATCTGTTCCCGACGACCCTACACGAGCTAATTTGGTCGCCCCATGACCGGGGCAGGTCGTCTTGGCCCTGGGCAAGACGCTTTAGCCAGCTGGTTTCTTTGCAGGCAGGTTATTCGTGGCCGCTGTGTTTTTGTTGGAATTGTTTGGGCGAGATGGAACTAGCCGGGAGAGAGTTCGAGACTGGTTTGCTAAATCTAGCGTTGTCGATTGGAACGTTTTGTTGCACGTTTTCTATCTGGAAGATCGTCGTGCTGCCTGGTTGAGAGAAGGTTACGCGAAAAGAAATCTTCAGGTGGTCGATCTCCCGGTAGTCGGCGTAATCGATTTCCATCGGGTTTAAACCGAGAGGCGACTCGCGGTAACGAACCACCCGCAGAAGCAATCCGGATTGCTCATCGAAATAGAGCTTGGCGGCGGGCTGATCCTCATGGATACCGTACAAGACGTAAGCTTCGCGGCCGGAGATGATTTCCGGATATTCAATTCGTAGCTCCGGATAATACTGGCGTAGGTGCAAGGGAAACTGCAGGTCGGCGTCCATGCGGGCGGCTTCCAGATCCGCACCGTGAAGGTCTCGCGCTGCACGGCCGGGAAGTGTAAACCAGCCAGATTGGCCATCGAAGACGGTCGAACTGTCGCCACCTGAAAGATGGCGGACGATCGCCTGTTTTCCGGGCGTCGTGAAGATCTCGACGTTTACGGGCCGTCCGGCCTGATAGGTCGCGGTTCCTTTCTCGATGCGCGCGGTGATGGCCCCGATGGCGGGGGCCCCACCGAGGGCATTGACGTAGTTCTCCAGTAGCTGAGAAATGGTGGGTAGAGGAGTGGAAAGCTTTGGCGATTCGGGATCGCTAGCGTTCGAGGAGCGCGGCAATTCCCCATCGACCGCGGGAGTCGAGATAGGATCGCGAAGGCCGCGATGGCAGGAGTAACAGGTCACTTCACGGTTGTCTTCGAAATTGTTTTTGTTAAGGGCAAACATCATACGCATCATGCTGCGGGCGGTTCGCTTTGGCTTCTTGTCATCTTTTTCGAAGTGCCCTTCGACGTGACAAAAGCTGCACTCGACTCCGAGCGATGAGGAGATAAATTCCATCGCAGGAATCAGTTGCACGGCCGGAGCACCCTTGAGCACTTGAATGTTTTTGAAGGCCTGTTCGGCGCTTTTACTGGCGTCCTCCGGGGAAGCAGTCCGAACGGTCGAACCAGGGGCGGATGCCTCATCGATGGCGGTTTTGATCTTTGCCGTCAGCGCTTCGGCTTCTGCCGTTCTTCCCTGCTTCTGGTACAAATCAATCAGGGCGCGCACGGCGGGAAGATACAAGGGATCGAGCTTCACGGCGCGTTCCAAATGCCCTATCGCTCGGCCCGTATCACCAGCCTGGATGTAAGGCGGGGCGGCGCTCGCTTCCGTGACCGCTGAATCGGGGTCGAGCTGCAGGGCTTTTTCAAATGCAACCTCGGCCTCCTTCGTTCGCTTACCCACGAGGAGAACATCGCCAAGCCATTTGAAAAAGTCGCTGTCGAACGTGAATTGCTGTTGAACTTCCGTGAGGGCGCGATAGCCTTCCATGAGGAAAGATGGAAACTGACGCTGCATACCGACATCGATATAGGCGATACCGAGGTTCCGGCGTTGCAGATCGGGAGTTGGTTCGCGCCATGCAGTGATGCCGGTGTTTGGTGGAAGATCTTGCTGCGGTCCTGGACGCCGCTGGATTCTGTGATCGGTGAAAACACTATGGCCTCCATCCTGTGCATTCCGCCGCGGCATGTGACAACTCAGACAGTCGCTGTCTTTGGCTGGATGAAGAGCGGGAAAACTCACCGTATGGCAGGAAAGGCATCGCGTCCGGTAGTACTCGACGGGCTGGAGCGGCTTGCTGTGGGGATCGTGGCAGGTGCCGCACCAAAGCCGTCCGCCGCTGTTGCGGGCGCAGGCGCTCAGAGCAAGCTGCTCGACGTGGCTTATCACTTTGAAAGCGCCAGCAGATGAGCCGGGAGGCACAGCATCGTGGTAGATGGTGAATGTGTCTTCCAGTCGTTGCCCAGGAACAAAGTCGCTCAGTTTCTTGCCCGGATTTAGGACGCGAGCGACGCCAAACAAGTGGCATTGTTCGCAGACGCTGTCGCGGGCCGCAGGCTCGAGGTTTCTTGGATTGACGATAGTGCCCGCGCGAGGATCCGCGAGATGTCTTTCGACGGGGCCATGGCAGCGCTCACAAGTGATGGCTTCCGCCGAGAAAACGGGGGATCGATATTGATTCAGAGTGCCTGGGACAAACAGGGCGGTTCCCGAATGGCACAGAACACATTCCTCGGTGACGGGACGCGTGAAATCAGGATTCGCAAGATTCTCGTAGCCCGGCGCAAGATCGTACGACTGGCGACTGCTGTAGTAAGCCAGGGGCGACTGGAAGAGATGCCCGCCGATGTCGGTGAGATAGCCGCTGGCGTGTGTGCCGGAACCAATGACATATTCGATGCGGTAGTCAATCGTGTCGCCCCCATTTTCCCACCGCTGCCAATAGCCCGTTGAGGAGGAATGCATCGTTATTTTTGAGCCGTGGGCGCTGACCGTGCCGTCGGGCTCCTGGCCAGCGGCGCGCAAGGAATGCGCCATCGTCGAACGTGCGTACCCTTCTACCTCGCCAGGGTGGCACAAGATGCATCGATTCGATCCTGTGGGCGCGCTCGGCAGTTGGAGAGTGGGAGTCTGCCCACCGACGCGGCCAACCGGTAGGTTTTGCCCAGAGCATACGCTGGACGTCAGAACCAGAAAGATGAAGAGGGGCAACAGAAGGGGCTTCATTGCACCGGCACGGCATGCTCGCCGGGCTGTGCGGAAATTCGATAGAAAGGCAGAGTTCTCGAGTCTGACCATACGGCAGAAACAAGTTTTACCCAGCAGGGAGTGGGCGCCGCAAGCGGATTTAGCGCTTGGCGGCCAGCCTCGCGCGGTTTCTAGTGCAACTCCTGCGCCTGCCCGGAGAGAACAGACTCCCGCGCCGCGCTCAAAATCTCCACGACCTGCACATTGAGCCTCGCCGAGACCGGATCCTCCACAGGCTTATTTTCGCGAATGCAGTGTAAAAAATAAGCGACGGGATTGCTCCCCTCGTGCGGCAAACTTTCAAGTTTCACTGGTTCCCCTTCCAGTCTCTCTCTTGAACCCCCGCCGCTTCCGGATCGATAAAACAAATCGTCGTGGCCTGCCAGCAAGCTTCCTTTGGCTCCGAACACCTGCACTTGGTCCATTCCGTAAGGCCAATCCCAGGAAGCTTCCACAATCACCGTGGCATCGGGATAATCGAGCACCATGGTGGCATCGTCGTCCACGCTGTTGTGCTGCTCGGTTTTCAGCTTGAGCGATGTGGCATAGACACGCTTCGGCCGCCCCTTGAGCCATACCGCCCATTCCGCCCCGTAGCATCCGAAATCCACGATGGCTCCGCCGCCATTCTTCAGCGGATCGTAGAGCCATTTGGCGAAGTATTCGGACACTCCGATCTCCTTGGGCCCCTGATGGCCATACTGAACGACCATTTTCCGGATCGGCCCTACGTCGCCATTTCGCACTCGGTGATAGAGTTCGCGGCTAGGTGCGACCCAGGCGTTCCAATAGTTAACCATCAGCTTGATTCCGGCCTGGTTCGCCAAACGTTCCATTTCGCGCGCATCGGCAGCGTTCGTGGCCATTGGTTTCTCAACCGAGTAGTTGATGTGCCGCTTGGCGCATTCACGCAAAATCTCCAGATGCCGGTCATTTTCCGTAGTCACGAACACCGCTTCCGGCTTCGCTTCGTCCAGCATCTGAACAAAGTCTGAATAAAACTTCACGCTTGCCGGCACTTGCGCCTTCGCCTGCTCGACCAAGGCCGGGTGCTGGTCCGCTATTGCAACCAGTTCGGCTTCCGGCTCGGCGGCCATGTATTTGAGCAATTCCCACACGTGGTCATGGTCCAGGCCTACCACTGCCAAGCGCGTCTTGGTCTCCGCAGCCACCCGCGGTTTTGCACCATAGGTCTGTCCGGTCAATGCCGCGCAAACCAAAAACGCGACAACTGTCGGGATCCATCGATTCGGTAGCAACGACCGTGACTTCATTCCGAACCTCCGTCGAAACATATTTTTTGACGTTTTCGGTGCTTATGGGATTTGGTCAGTCCGAGTCTTGTCAAGGCGCACCTGCCTGTCAAGGCATCCCGTTGTACTCCCCATGCTCCCCCCTATTTCGCTCAATCCGTACTGTTTACCTTCTCTTCTTCCCTTTCGTCCGCTTCAAAAGTCGTTTTTTCAAACGGGTCCCGCTAGATTACCCTATCCATTGCTCCGTCTCCGGGAATCATCGGCCCGTAACTCCCTAACTCTCAATCACATAGATGGGAATTCGCAGAGTACATGCGGATACCTTGACAGCACCAGCCTGTTATTAAACAGTGCTAGACGATCTTGTACTTTGGCACCGCGTCAGCGAAGGACTTCCTTCGGCGCTCTTCTCCTCGCCGACGCCGAAGATCATCTCCCAAATTCCTCGGCACTGGCTTCCATAGCCAAGTGACCCACAGGCGGCTACTCTTGAGAAACCCGCGGCACAATTTCAGCTCTCGCGCAGCATACTATTCCCTGTTTGGCGGGATTCGACGGGGTCTCCTCGTCCTCATGTGCGTAGCCGTTTTCTTCCAGCCTCTCGCCAAAGCTCAGTCGAAGGAACCCCCTTCCGGTAACTCAGATGCGGCAGCGAGCCCTGCTGTCATCCCCGCCGTTCAGCCCGTCTCTCCAGACTTGACCACCCAACCCGTGCTCTACGTTGTCGGCTACGCCCATCTGGATACCCAATGGCGCTGGGAATATCCCCAGGTCATCAACGAATTCCTCCGCAACACGTTACATGACAATTTCACACTTTTTGAAAAATACCCTCACTACATCTTCAATTTCAGCGGCTCCAACCGTTATCGCCTGATGAAGGAATACTATCCCGCCGATTTTGCCCGCCTGAAACAGTACGTAGCCGCCGGCCGCTGGTTCCCGGCCGGATCCTCGGTCGAGGAAGGCGACGTCAACTCTCCCTCTGCCGAATCGATCCTCCGCCAGTTTCTCTATGGCAACGAGTTCTTCCGCCGCGAGTTCAACAAAGCAAGCGCTGAGTACATGCTTCCCGACTGCTTTGGCTTCCCCGCCTCCCTGCCCAGCCTTTTGGCCCACGCTGGACTCAAAGGCTTCTCCACACAAAAACTGACATGGGGATCAGCTGCCCGGGTTGGCGGCCCAGACTCGCCAGAAAAAACCCCCGTCGGCACGCCCTTCAACGTCGGCCTTTGGGAAGGGCCAGACGGTCGCACTATCATTGCCGCTTTCAATCCAGGGGATTACAACGGCAACATAAACGACGACCTCAGCAAGAGCAACCCGCCTCCTCCGCCAGCGAGCCGTGGCTACACTGACTGGCCCAAGCGCGTCGAGAATGACGGCCAGGTTAGCGGTCTCTTCGCCGACTATCATTATTACGGCGTAGGCGACGTCGGGGGAGCGCCCCGCGAACCTTCGATCAAGCTCCTGGAAGCTATCGTCACCAAGGGCACCGCCGTCCTTCCCCCTCCTCGCAATCGCGGCGAGAACCAGGAGCAATACGAGAGGCGCGTCGCGGAAACGACCGGGCCCGTCGTTCCTGTCGGTGATGGTCCTCTGCAGATCATCTCTTCCAATGCCGAGCAGATGTTCGTGGATATCAGGCCCGAACAGACAGCTCATCTTCCACGCTACACCGGAGATCTCGAGCTGACCAACCATTCCGCAGGCTCGCTCACTTCCGAGACCTACCATAAACGCTGGAATCGCAAGAACGAGTTGTTGGCTGACGCTGCGGAACGCGCTTCCGTCGCCGCCGAATGGCTTGGCGGTCGTCCTTACCCTCAGGAACGGCTGAACAACGCCTGGACGCTCGTTATGGGCGGTCAGTTCCACGACATCATGGCCGGTACAGCCACACCCAGAGCCTATGAGTTCTCATGGAACGACGACGTCATCGCCATGAACCAATTCGCGGGAGTGCTCACAAGCGCCACGCAAGCCATCGCATCCGCGCTCGATACGCAATCGAAAGGCACATCCATCGTTGTATACAACCCCTTGAATATCTCTCGAGAAGACGTGGTCGAAGCTGACCTACCCTTCCCGATCAAAGCTGCAAAGGGTGTCCGCGTGCTTGCTCCCGATGGCTCGGAAGTTCCTGCGCAAACCCTGGGCGGGAGTGGCGGGACCGGCAAAATCCTATTCCTCGCCAAGGTGCCCTCGGTCGGCTTCGCCGTCTACGATGTTCAAGCTTCCGCCACCGGCTCTCATTCGTCGGCACTCAAGGCGACCCAGTCCTCGCTCGAAAATGCCCGTTACCTCGTCAAGCTCGATCAAAATGGCGACGTCTCCAGCATCTTCGACAAGGGCGCCAACAAGGAACTTCTCGCCTCTCCCGTGCGCTTGGCGTTCCAAACCGAAAAACCCCACGACTGGCCGGCCTGGAACATGGACTGGGAAGATCAGAAAAATCCGCCGAGGGCCTTTGTGGAAGGGCCAGCGAAAATCCGCATCGTGGAAACCGGCCCGGTCCGCGTCGCCCTTGAGGTCGAACGCGAATCCGAAGGCTCCCATTTTATTCAGACCGTCAGCCTTTCCGCCGGAGACGCGGGCAATCGCGTGGAATTCGGAAACGTGATCGATTGGAAGACCGGTGCCGCCGCTCTGAAGGCCACCTTTCCTCTGACGGCCGCGAATTTCTACGCGACCTATAACTGGGACGTCGGTACAATCCAGCGCGGCAATGACAACGAAAAGAAATTTGAGGTACCTTCCCACCAATGGTTCGACTTGACCGACAAGAGCGGCGCCTACGGCGTCACGGTGCTCTCCGATTGCAAGTACGGTTCAGACAAACCCGATGACAACACTCTGCGCCTCACGCTTCTCTATACTCCGGGGATCGGCAATGGCAATGGCAAGGATTATGCGGACCAGACCACGCAGGATTGGGGACACCACGAATTTGTCTACGGTTTGGCCGGCCATTCCGGCGATTGGCGGCAGGGCCAGACAGACTGGCAGGCTTACCGCCTCAATCAGCCTCTGATCGCCTTCGAGAGCTCCAAACATCCGGGAACACTGGGCAAGACATTCTCTCTCTTAAGCGTCAATAACAGCCGCGTCCGCGTCCTGGCTGTCAAGAAAGCCGAGCAGTCGGATGAAATCATCGTTCGCCTGGTGGAGGTCAGCGGCAGTCCGCAAAAAGACGTTCGCGTGAGCTTCCGTTCGCCAGTTACTTCGGCTCGTGAAGTCACCGGCCAGGAAATGCCGATGGGGGATGCCACACTCTCCGAAGGCCACCTTGTCACAGACCTTGGGGCCTTTCAACTCCGCACGTTTGCCTTGAAGCTCGCTGCCACGAATCATAAACTCTCGATCCCGCAATCGCAGCCGGTTTCTCTCGCCTTTGATCGTTCTGTGGCCAGCGCGGATGGCACGAAATCCCTCGGCGGATTCGACGCGCAAGGACGCGCGCTGCCCGCCGAAATGCTTCCGCCTGAGATTGCCTACTCCGGCTTTCCTTTTCAGCTTGCCTCGGCGAAAACCGGCGAGCCCAATGCCCTCGTCGCTCGCGGCCAATCTGTCTCTCTTCCTTCTGGCAACTTCAATCGCCTTTATCTCCTCGCCGCATCGGCCGACGGAGATCAGCGCGCCAGCTTCCGCGTCGGTGAGAAGGAAACGGAGTTGACGATTCAGGATTGGAGCGGCCACATCGGCCAGTGGGACGATCGCCGCTGGAGCAAACCGCCGGATGGCGACTCTTACGGAGCGTACGCCGGTTTGACGCCCGGCTTTGTCAAGCGCGCGCCGCTGGCTTGGTTCGCATCTCACCGCCACACTGCCGAAGGCGCGAACGAAGCCTATATCTATTCCTATCTCTTCGCCTATTCGATCGATTTGCCTGCGGGTGCAAAAACTATCGTACTTCCAGACAACGACAAAATTCGCATCCTGGCTATGACAGCAGTGAATGAAGAAGGAGACCTGCGTCCGGCGCAACCTCTCTACGACGTTTTGCCGCCGCAAACGCCGCGATAGCCGCTCTCTTTGTGGTGCGGCCCGGCTGCCGCTTTTCTCAGCGATTCAAAAAGCTTTATATTTGGCGAGAGCAAGAGCCTACGCCCGGCCGGCGCCCGCCCTGAGCGCCGCGGCGGCCCTGCGCGATATAACCAGGAATCCCTGATTTGAGGACTCCTTCTCGAGCGTCTCCAGGATCTCGCGCCCCGCTGCCCGGTCGCCGAAATTCATTTGGATCTCGCCGATAGCAAGCCGCGCTTCAATGGCTAAACGTGCAAATTTTTCAGCCGTCGCTTCTGCAACCACTCGGCTGAGCCCGTTAATTGACTCTTGGACATCCGCGGAATTTCCGGAAGCTGCCCGAACGCGCGCCGCGACCGACGCCGCGGACAATTCCAGCCCTCGGTTGTGCGTTTTGCCCGCTACGCTCATTACTTCGTCAACGCTTTTCCGGGACTCGGTCGTTCGCCCTTCCGCCAGCAGCGTCTCAGCCAGCAAAAGGTGGGCAGCCGCTTCGTCGCCGGCCGCCCGGGTCTTTTCGAAAGTCTCTGCCGCCTGCGTTGCCGACGCCGCAGCTTGCGCATACGAGCCGCCGTCCAGCAGGACTTCCGCCAGCGCCAAATCGACATGCGCTACTTCGTTTTTGTCTCCAATTTCTTCGAAAATCGCGCGCGCTTCTGTTTCCTCTCTTCGCGCTTGCTCGAGATCACCTTCTACGCGATGGACCTGTCCCATTCCCGCCAGCGCTTCCGCCTGCCTTCCGCGATTCCCGATTTGCAGGCAAATTTCTAGCGAGCCTTTATACATCTCCTTCGCTTTTTCACGATTCCCCAGCGCCAGAAAAACGTCGCCGAGGCCATTTTTCGCCAGCGCTTGTCCGTTCCGGTCGCCGATCTCCTCGTAAATGGCCTCGGCTATCTGATAGCTCCTCAACGCGCCCGTCAAGTCTCCCAGATAAATAAGCGTGTCGCCGATATTGTCATTTTCCCCGGCCAATCCAGAACGGTAGCCAATCTGCCTGTAAAGACTCTGCGCCTCCTCGTAGGCTCTTTTCGCCCCGAGATAGTCGCCTTCATTTCGCAGCGCAATCGCTCCTATGGTAGTCGCGTCCGCAACGCCCCTGCGATCGTTTGCTGCAACGTAAAGTTGCTTTGCTTCGCCCACCGCTGCCGCTACTTCAGAAAATCTGCCGAGGTTCTCGTAGGTCCACGCCTGATCAAGCCGGGCCCTTGCCAGAACCAGGGAGGCGCCTGACGCCCGGGCTTTCTCGGCACCTCGCGCAATCGAAGCATCGGCGCGCTTCCCGTCCCCCAGAGAACGCGCCGCGTAGCCCTCGACCAGGTCGATCCTCGGATCGTCTCCCAAAGGCGGCGGCAATTCTTGTAATGCCTCGATGGTTTTCAGCGCCTCTTTCCACCTGTTCGCTTCCACCTGCGCGTTCGCCAAAGCAAGTCCATAGTCCAGGTTGTCGGGAAAAAATTCGAAAAGGGCTCGATTGATCTCGATGGCCTTTTCCCAATCCAGGGACATTTCCCGGTAGAGTCCTTCGGTTAAAAGCCGATCGGCCCGCGACAGGTTGGCGGAGAGGTCGAACGCCTTTTTGGCCTCCGTTTTGGCATTTTCGTCATAGCCAAGACGCGACCATGCCGTGGCCAGAGCCGCGTGCGCAAGGGCATAATTGGGTTCCACCCTGACGGCTTCCGATAACAGGTTGCGAGCCGAGAGCGCGTCAAACGTCCGCAACTTGGCGCGTCCCTCGGAATAAAGTTTAGCCGTTTCGCTCTTCAGGGGTAGCGTCGTGGCCACTTCTGCGGCCTCTTCGCGAGTCACGGCTCGTACTCCGAGTTTCTCCCGTAGTCTTTCACCTGCCCTGGATACCAAGTCGAGGAGGCGTTCGGGTGTTCCGGTTTCGGAGATGGCCCCAACCGTTTCGCCGCTACGCGTATCCTGGAGACGCAGGTCGAGACGCAACGGGCCATCCGTCTTATCCCCTAAGTGCGCGTACGATCCCGCGACCACATAGTCTGTGCCTAGATTTCTCCGAATTCGAATCAGGCTTTCCCGGCCCAGGCTGTCCACCTCTGGCAAAGCCAGTTCCATCCTCATTCTGGCTATAGTCTCCGCCGGAATTGCGCGCAACTGTTCTCCGGCGGTGAGCTCCGTCGTGAGCCAGTCGGAAAACGCTGTGGAGAGCCACGCTTCGCGTGGATCGCCGGACAGGTTTGTAAATCCGAGAACGGCTACCGAGGCTCGAGGATTAACCAACGCCGAAGAGCCACCGAGCACGACCGGCTGATGGAGCCGCACATAAGTGAACACAGAGAGCACAGCCGCAACGGCAGCGGCCAAGAGACCGTAGAGGCGTATGTGCTTTTTGTGCGTATGGACCGTCAGAGAGGACAAAGAAAATCTTCTGCTAACCCGCTCCGGTACATTGAGCTCGATTTTATCTTGGACTTCCGCAATTTGGCCTACCGACGGAATCGTCGATACGGGTTCCTGGTAATGAGCATGAACCGGCGCAAGGAATCTGTACCCGTGACGTGGGATCGTCTCGACGTAGCGAGGGCTGTCGGCGGAATCTCCGAGGGCGGCCCGCAGCTTCGTCATTGCCTTATTCAGACTGCGATCGAAATCGACAAACGTGTGAGCCGGCCAGAGCTTTTCCCGGAGTTCCTCACGGGTCACGACTTCTCCCGGGTGTTCGAGGAGAAGCGATAGGATTTGAAAAGGCTGCTCCTGCAGCTTGATCCGGATGCCGTGTTTGCGCAGCTCCGCAGCTCTCAGATCCGCCTCAAAAACACCAAATCCGCGCGTGCGTGGGCATCCTTCGGCGACGTGCATAAACGACACCCCTATATTTTCGGAAGCGTAGCACGCACGCCCGGGGTAATCAATACAGGGCGGAGCTATGGATCGGCCGAGGAGATCCAGCTTACCAAGACTCGATCTCCATACGATTCAGGCTTTTCATTCAGCGGAAGGTTCCAGGTTTCGTTGACATCACTATCCCGCGGTGTAGAATCTTTTCCATCGTGAGCCTTACGACCCTCGCATTCCCCCGCTTGTTTCGCTTCAAACTGCGGCCTGCCTTGACATTCCTCGCGGTGACGCTTTGCGTTTCCATGGTTGTCGTGGCCCAGTCAGAACCCTCGGCCACCGACCCGCAGGTGCAGAAAATCTATGGCGAAGCGAAAGCCGCTGAAGCACGCGGCGACCTTGCCGGCGCCGCGGCCAGCTACGAATCTCTTTTAGAGGTCGCCCCGCACCTCGGTCCCGCCTACAACAACCTTGGTGCGCTCTACTTGAGACAGAAGGAATACAAGAAGGCCGCTGACGTACTCGAAAAAGGACTCAAGATCGATCCCAAAATGTCCTCGGCTTCCGCGCTTCTCGGAATTTCGCTCTATGAATTGGGCGAGTATGCCGGAGCTCGTCACCCCTTGGAAATGGCGCTTCGCGCCAATCCTAAGGATGACAATGCCGAATTTTTTCTCGCAAACGACCTAATCAAGCTCAGCGATTGGGAGTCTGCCGCGGGCTGCCTGCACCAACTCGCCGAGCGCCAGCCGAAGAATCAGGAAATTTGGTATTTGCTTGGCAAGGTGCACATGAAACTTTCGGAACAAGCCCTTGCGAAGCTCAGCGAAATCGATGCGAATTCTCAATGGACCCACGAGATTTCCGGCGAAGTCATGGAAAGCATGAAAAATTTTGACGGCGCACTTATCGAATATAAGAAAGCCGTGGAAATCGCGCCTCGTCAGCCGGGTTTCCACTATGCACTGGCAAATGCTTACTGGTCCCTCCAGAGCTGGGATGCCGCCACGCAGCAATTTCGAGAAGAGCTGGGCATCGATCCCAGCAACTGCATGGCGCAATGGAAGCTGGGAAACATAGTTCTCGAACAGCATGAAGACGCAGGGGTCGCTTTGGCGGAGGTAGAGAAGGCGCTTGCGCTATGTCCGAATCTGGTTCAGGCCCGGGTGGACCGGGCGCGCGCGCTGCTCAAGCTGGAACGCAACGAAGACGCAAGGAAGGACCTTCTGGTTGCGGAGCAAACCAACCCGGAGGAGCCGAGCATTCACTTTCTGCTCGCTCAGACATACCGCGCGCTTGGACGGATAAACGAGGCAAAGGCGGAAATGGGAATCTTCAGCAAGCTGGAAGAGAGCAATCGCGCGGCTGTCGCAGAACGTGCCAAGCAGGTGATTCAAAACAAAGAGAACGCTACGCCGCAAAACTAGCACCTGTGGAATCTATCTAGAATCGATCGTGTCTAGTGATGGTGTGAGATGCCGGTTGCCAGCTTGTAGCAAACCTCCTAAAAAACTAATTTTTCGCGTAACGCTCCGTAAGCGGCTCTAGGGATGCGGAGATGCGGGAGGCGTTTGTGGCGGAGCGGACAATAAAGATTCGCTGCGATTGAATTCGGCGTCCGCTTTAGCGGCAAAACCCTCCTTGCGATAGACGCGGCCTAGAAGGTAGTGCAAGCGCGGATTCTGCGGAGACAAACTTACCGCTGTCTCGAGCTCCGCCTGAGCCTTTTGCAATTCGTCGAGGCGGAAATACGCTTGGCCCAATTCTTCATGGTGCCGTGGCTCTCTGGGGGAAATCGCAACGGCCTGAAGCAAGTAGGGGGCGGCTTCCTGCGGGCGGTTCTGCTCCAAAAGAAGAGCACCAAGATCGAGGAACGGGCCGGGATCTTTGGCGGCTGATTCCGCTTGCCAAGCGATGGCATTCTGATAAGCGGCGATGGCTTTGTCCGTTTGGCCAAGGCCTGCGTAGGACAATCCCAGGTTGTCTTCGGCTTTGACGTTCTTAGGGTCGGACTTCAAAAATTGTGCGAAGGATTGGGCGGCTTCATCAAACCGACCCTCGCTGTATTTCGCACGACCGAGCAAATACCAAGCATCGGGATCTCTGGCGTTCGACTGCAGAGAGTGAGTGAGCCATTTGTCGGCGTCCACGTAGTCGCCGAGCACAACATAATCGAGGGCGACGATTTTCAGATCGAATGCGGCGGGTTTGCGATACTTGGCGCCCTCAGTAAATTCGGCGAGGGATTCCTTTGCGGCTGCTTCCTGGAAGTCGGCGCCAGGGACGGGGGCTCCTTGTTCCTTGTAGAGTTCGTGAGGAACCGTATCCGTCTCCCGGGAGTGCGCCTGTATTTGGCGGAAGAGAATGTAGCCGCGCAGGAAGTGGGCGTCGGCGGAGTTTGGGTGAGTTGCTATGTACTCACGAACGAGGCGATCCGCGTCCGCGGTCTTCCCTTGATCGACCAAGGATTTGGCTTCGGCAAGCTGCGCATCCAGTTGACCAGGAGCCAAAACCCTGATGTCGGGCTCGCTTCGGCCGGAAACGCCTGACGGCCTCGGGCCTTCGGGGGGAGCCTGTCCCTGCGCAGCGCCAGGAAGTGCGAAGAAGACGCACATATACTGTAGGACCAGAAGAAAGGCGAGGCGCTTCAAGATCAGTCGTGCCACCCCCTCCCCTCCGTTTTTTGTAAACATTGTTTCTACAGGACTTTGATTTTCTGTAAGTCTTTTAGAATCAGTGGTTACACTCGTTTTGTAAGTTTTGGTTCTCAAGGACTTGGTCGATCGAAATACAAGAGAGGCGGGATCGTCGGGGTCGGATAGATTCAGCGGCTGCGGAAGTACAGACAACGTCTCGCCTTCGTTTAACTAGCCGTCACGATAACATGAGTTTTGATCCACGTAAACTTGAATGCATCGAACCGTCGAAAATCGGGGTTGAACCTGGAGATGCAGCATTAGACGGTCGCCGGGATTGATTCTCCGAAGTAGGCTGTGCTTCGGGAGCGCTTTTGGATTCTGGCCGAACGACCTTGCATGAATGGGTTGCCGAACCGGCGGTGGGACCGCGACGAATTTTCAGCGGGATCAATAGGCCGGACCGTCCTTATCCACCATTTTCTGAGGCTCGAAACCGACGCGGTGGAAGTTGCCTTCGAGAAGGAAAATGAAGTCCACCAGTTTGTCGCTGTCGGAGATGGTGGGTTGGCCGGAGCCCGTCTTCTTGGGGAAGTAAAAGACGGCGGAGGTGACCAGGATTCCTTTGGCGTCGTGTTCGTAGTGGACATGGCTGGGAGATATTCTGAGTTTGGTGCCCTTCATTTCGAGAAAGCTGTTGGCTCGAAAGAATTGCTCCTTTTGGCGGAAGAAGGGCGTCATGTCCGCGGATTGCACGACAATTTGATATTCCGCTTGCGGAGCGTTGGCGTATTTTTCAATATCGATGTCTTTTTTGGGGCCGTGTAGGACCGCTCTGCGTGCCGAAGCTCCGCGCACGACCCGAGAAGAGGCCCAAAAGACAAAGAAGTTCAGTTCACCGCCGGAGTTTTCCGAAGGGTTGGAGGGCAGGCCGCGATCGCCGCCGGCAATCAAATTGGGAAGCTCGTCACTGCTAAGAGGCGCCCAATTGCGGATGACGGGAGTGACGCGCGCCCAAGGAGAATCCGTGAAGATGCGCTGGATGTCCTGGTCGTCCCACTGTTGATAGGGTTTGCCGAGCCAGGGCGGGTCGCTGGCCCAGGCCAGAGCGGCAAAAAGCAGAACGGCAGAGAGAAAAACGGGAATGCGAAGAGTATCTCGCAGCGGTGGGTGTTGCTTGCTCATAACGGTGCCCTCTGGGGGCGGACTACGAAACATCTTAAATCTTCTTCACGCTATTTTTGAAGGCGGCCATTCTCTGTTCGCTGACGCGAGAAACAGAACCCAAAAGCCAAAGAAGCCGAGCATTGAGCTCGGCTCCTTCGCGCTGACATGCTGGAGGGGTGTGTTGGATCCAGCAGGGGGTCAGAAGTTGAGCTTCACGAAGACTTGGCCCTGGCGAGGGGTATTTGCCTGGCAGGGCGAGCTTCTAACGACGCCATTAACCGTTGTGGGACTCACAAGTCCAAAGTTGGCGCCGTCGTCGACGCCAGCATCGAGTCCGCAGATCTGCATACGGTTGAGAAAGTTGAAATATTCCATTCGTACTTCGAGATTGAATCTCTCACCGAAGTAGAAGCGTTTGGCAAGAGCAAAATTCTCATTGCTCTGGAACGGGTTTCGCAAGTTACTCAAAACGCGGGGTTCATTCCCCGCTATAAACCCGGGATCGGAAAACGCAGCCGTATTAAAAATCGGAAGGCCTTTATAATAATTATTCCAGTTAACGTTTAGCGGTATGGCGGGGTTGTAATTTGCGCGGTTGAAGCCATTCAAATAGGGATCCCCGTCATTTCCGCCAGCAGAGATAGTGATGGGAAGTCCGGACGCATAGGTAAATAGGCCGCTCATCTGCCAGCCGCCGAGCAGGTTCTTCATTAGCATGCCGCCATGATTCAGGAACTGCTTTCCCGGGCCGATCGGAAGTTCATATACGCCCGAGATGTTCACGACATGCGTCTCGTCATTTTGGCTAACGGACCACTCCGCTTTCTGGTTGAAGCCGTTCAGCGCACCGAAGTTGAAGCTGGAGAATCCGCTGTCCGTGTTGGACATGTTTTTCGAGAGCGTGTAGTTCACAAGGAAGGTGAGACCGTTCGAGAAGCGCTTTTGCACCTGAGTCTGAAGCGCATTGTAGCTGGAAGAGCCCGCCATGTTGAACTGGTTGGTGAGCCCACCTGCCGACTCGCTGGGGTTAAATTGGGGATAAGGGAGCAATGCGCGAGGGAGTCCCGCACCGGATCCGTAGTCGCAGAGGAAATTCACATAAGGAGTAAAAAACGTTCCCGTTGCACCTGGATTGTTCGTATTCGGCCCGCAGGTGACTGTTGACTGCGCAAATCCGAGACTCTGAAGAGCGGCCTGGGAGGCGGCCGAGGTCCAAGCGTAGTTGGGGCTAGCTGGGGCCATCAGACAGGTTGGATCCGTGGCTATGCCGCTGGGGCAAAACATCGTCAGATATTTCGGATTGGTCTGGTTGATGGGGTTGAGCATGGAGGTGAGATGGACGGCCCTGTTGCCGATGTAGGAGACGGAAAGGAGCATGTTGTGGGGCAGCTCACGCTGTACGCCTCCGCTCCACATCTGAATGTAGGCGTTCGGTCCGGGATCTTTGGAAAACTCGTACAAAGGCCCGGTGCCGTTGAAGGCCGTCGGACTGAAAGCAGACAGGGAGGGCACGCCAAGCGGATTATTGTCCCAAACCCCGTAGGCGGGCACGTTTGTACCGTTGGAGTTGACCTGGATCTGACCAGCGGAAAGGCTGCCGTAGTCCACGGACAATTTGTTATTTCCATATTCATACGGCCCTTCGTCAAGAAAATTGATGGAGTAGCCGGCGAGAACCACGGTCTTGGGTGTCAGCTTGTAGGCAAGGCCGATGCGAGGGCTGAAGTCCTTCCAATGAATATCGGCGCGCCGATATCCGGCACAGCCCGTACAGGTGCCGAGCTTGGAGGCCGCGCCGAGCAACGGCTGGCCCGTGGCTGGGTCGATTGCACCTGAATTGGGCGACGTCGGATCAAAAAAGGTGACATTGTTGGCGCTTTCGAGGAAAGGCCGCGGAATGTCCCAGCGAAGACCGGCATTCACGGTGAGTTTCGAGCTGACTTTGATGTCATCCTGAATGTACGGTGCAAAATAGAGGTTGCGGAGGCGATTTTCGGCTACGAACTTGCGGTAGGCGGAGTCCACATCGCCAAGAAGAAAGCTTGCAAACGCGGCGCCCGTGGGCCCACCGTCGTTCGTTGGATCCGCAGTGGTTTCTGCCTTGAAAGCAAATCCACCGCCACAAGCCTGGCATTCATGGTCGTCCTGATAAGCGCGGCGAATTTCAAAGCCGATGTTGTAGGTATTGCGGCCGTGGATGTAGAGCCAGTTGTTATCGAAGCCCAAGCCCAGCTTGCGGTTGATCGAGAAGGTTTCCCCGAAAAGCGAGCCACCGCTGGCTTGCATGCCCCAACTCGTAGGGTTGAATGTTTGGCCAGAATTCCCCTGAAAATTAATAAAAGGAAGAGTGGCGCTTCCCGTGACGCCGGCAAAACTCACACCATTCTGCGTGTTGTACTGAAAGTTCAGCTCACCCAGCCAGCTGAATCCGGCGGTCATGACGAGGTTGCTCGAGAAGGTCTTGGAGTAGGTGAGGACAATACCTGTCCCCTTGTCCGGACTTAGCTGTGCGCCTGAAAACTCATTATTGAACAAAGCGCAGTTGACGCTGCAACCGAGGTTGGTCCAGTTGTCGCGCCACCAAGCGAAGTGGAAGGCTTGAGTCAGACCAAAGTTTTGGTCAATCGTGAAACCTATATTCGCTTGCTTGGTTGGCAGATCGCTGACCTGTGCGGCCAAATTGCCGCTAAGAGTGGAAAAGCCAGGAGTGGGAATCTTGGGGAGAAGCGTTTTGGAGAGTGCGCTGAAGCACGCAGTGGGGATTACATTTCCAGCGAAGGGTTGCCCCGGAGCAGGTGTGGCACAGCCAGCGGGAACTGCCGCGCCGGTGAAGTTGGGCGGGACATAGATTTGGTTAGCGACAGCGCAAGTGGCCGTTGGGGCTAAACTCGGGGGACAGACCGTTCCGCTCGGTGCGTTAGCGCCGGGGGCTCGGTCATTGCAGACTCCCCCCGTGAATCCGTTTTGACAAATAGCGGAGAAGTCTCCGCCGACCATGGCTTGGGTCGGGACAGTCATATTCGAGATGCCAGGGGGTGCATTGACGCGGTACCAATCCCAACTGCTGTAGAAAAAGGTTTTGTTTCTGCCGTCATAGATTTTGGGCAGCCAAACCGGGCCACCAACCGAAAAACCGAAGTTGTTTTCGACATCGTGAGGGAGCGGGCCTTTGACGAGGTCGCCAGCGGAATCAAATCCGGTGCCGGGAGGATTCACGCCTAAAGCATTAAAGAAGCTGTTTTTGTTGATTTCAAAAAGGTCGCCATGGAGCTGGTTCGAGCCGGACTTGAGCCGATAGGAGGCAACGCCTTGGGCAAAACCATACCTTGCGGAGAAGTTTGAGGTCAAAATGTCCGGTTCATTGACCAACTCAAAGGGAGGATTGTAGATGGTTTGGAAGCCTTGTGTCTCCGCTTGAGCGACCACCACGCCGTTGAACATGACTTCGTTTTGATAGTCGATGCCGCCGTTAATACGGTGGCTAAAGGCACTGCCGGTGACTCCGGGGACGAGGAACAGGTAGCTGTCAATCTGCCGGTCCCGCCCGCCGCCAATGAAGGTGGGGACTTCCTCGAGGATGGTGCTCTGAATGACGGTGCCAAGGTTAGGTTCGTCCGTCTGAAGTGTGATCGAGGGGGCTGTCACCTCGACGGTGGTCGATTCGAGGCCAATGCGCAAGACACCGTCGGCGGTGGCCGTCTGACTGACGAACACGTTGACGTTCTCGAAGACGGCCGTTTGGAAGCCCTGCTTTTCCATCCTTACCGTGTAGCTGCCGGGGATAAGGTCGGTGATGAAATAGGTGCCCTGCGACGTGGTAACCGCGGTGTGAACGACGTTGGTGGAGTTGTTGGTTACGGTGACTTTGGCTTCCGGGACGACGGCGCCACTTGCATCGGTCACGGTACCCACCATGCCGCTGAGGCCCTGCGCCTCTACTCCTGATGGAGAGAAACAGAGGAACAAGCAAGCCGCCAAGGCGATTAGAGAGGATGGCCGGGAAGTCCGATCCAAAAACGCGTTAAGAAGATTGCAGAAATTCGTCATGTATATGCCCCCTCGCAGTCGTAGCACCGAGAATGAAAATGGACACCCCTCGCGATATCCCGCACATTTGCGAGCGAGTCTTAGGCACCCGGCCGAGGCAGTCAATACACTCGGGTGTCATCTTCACATTCCCGATCATCTACTTGAAGGAAAAGGGGATATTTATGGTTGTTACCCAATGGCGGGAGGGCAATCCCGGCTTTAGAACTGGATCGAGAAATAACAGAAATCAATTATTGCCGGAGCTTTTGCCTTCGACGATGGTGACGATCCGATCAACGCCAGAAATCGAGATCTCCTCCTGAACGCCATCCGGCCAATGGACCAGAACCTTATCCACTTTTGTCGAGGTTCCGAGACCAAAATGGACTCGCGGATCGGAACTGGAGCCGTAACTCCCGCCACTCAGAACGTCGGCGCGCTGCCTGACGCCCCCGGCTGTGAGGAACACCTTGGCTCCGATAGCGTCCTGGGGACTCTTGGGACCGCCGACTAACTTCAATGTAATCCAATGGTTGCCGTTCTTGGCGACGCCACGAAGCAGAGTGGGACTGGAGTCCAGGTTATTGAGGACAACGTCGATGTGACCGTCGTTGAACAGGTCCCCGAAGGCCGCGCCTCGGGCGGTGATTATGTCGGCCAGGCCGCTGCCTGTAGCTGGCGGCACTTCCTGAAATTTCTTGCCATTGATATTGCGAAAAAGCAAGGGACGCTGCGCCCAAGTGGTGCCCCAGTCGGTCTTATCGGCGATGGGATAAACGTGGCCATTGGCGATGAAAATGTCGAGCCAGCTATCGTTGTCGAAATCGAGAAAGCCGGCTCCCCAGCTGAGAAACGGGATCGTGGGCATGCCAAGCCCGACCTTGAAGCTGACGTCGGTCAGGCTGCCGTCACCGTCGTTTCGATAGAGAGTCTTGTAGTCATCCGAGAAGGTGGTGATGAAGATGTCCGCTTTCCCGTCGTGATTGTAATCGCCTATGCCGATGCCCATGGAAGATTGTGCGCGCCCTTCTTCATTGACGGCGAATCCGGACGCAAAGCTGATGTCTTCAAACGTGCCGTCATGGCGGTTGTGATAGAGGTAGTTGGGGACGGAATCGTTGGCGACGACCAAATCGAGCCACCCATCGTCATCCAGATCAACGAACACCGAGGCGAAACCATAGCGCGCTTGCGGGTCGGAGACTCCGGCCTTGACGCTCGCATCGGTAAAGGTCCCATCGCCATTGTTGTGAAAGAGATGGTCGCTTTCACCGATCAAGCCGAGAGGTCCGCAGAAAATATCCACTCCGCGATACTGACAAGAGCCGGCGCGAAGACCTCGCTGGCCCGCAATCACTGGGTGGTCGAGATCGTATTTCACATAACCGGGGACGAAAAGATCGAGGAGACCGTCGCGATCGTAATCACCCCAGGTCGGGCCGGTGGACCAGCCGCCGAGAGCGACACCGGCCTTTTCGGCGACATCGGTAAATGTGCCGTCGTGATTATTGTGATAGAGGCGATTTTTTCCGTAGTTGGCGACATAGATGTCGGGCCAGCCGTCGTTGTCGTAGTCGGCGACGGCAACGCCAAAACCCCAGCGCTCGTTGGCGACGCCGGCTTTTTCTGTGACGTTGGTAAAGGTGCCGTCATGATTGTTGTGGAAAAGCATGGCGCGCGGAGGGGCTTCTTTGCCCTTCATGGCGGGGACGGTCGAGCCGTTGAGCAGATAGATGTCCAGCCAGCCGTCGTTGTCGTAATCGATGAGCGCGACGCCGGAACCAGGAGCTTCGAGGATGGTGGTTTTTTCTGGAGTTCCGGAGCGGTGATGAAATATATCGAGGCCGGCTTGTTTGGTGACGTCGAGGAAAACAATGGGCGCGCCGTCTACAAATCCGCCGGCAGTGATGGGTCGAGAAAGAGCGTCTCTGATGGGAGCGTGGGCGCCGCCGGTGGCCATGCCGGAAGGAGGAGGATTTTGTTGGTTTGCGGAAGCTGGTGGTTGACCCTGAACCACCACGTAGAGGAAAAAGAACGATAGCAGGAGACATACAGAAACGGCGAACGCGAGGGCGGGATTGAGGGCCCTTCGCGGTATCACTTGGCAATCGCTCCTGAGGGCATTTCGTCGACTTGCAGGATTTGATCCGCTTTTATGCTTTTGAGCGTTTGCAGGATGCCGCTCGGCCAACGAATTTCGATGGTCTGCGCAACGGTTTCGGCACCCAAGCCGAAATGGACTCGTTTATCGCTGGACGAAAGATAGCTGCTTGCGGTGGTTACTGTGGCGAACTGCGACCCCTTTGTCGTGGTGAGTTTGACTTCGGCGCCGATGGCGTCACGATTGCTTTTGTGACCGACGAGCTTTAGGGTCAGCCAATGATTCGATGTGGGCGTTTCGTTGTGCAGGACGTAGGCGGAACCGTCGTTGGTGGTCACCACTGCGTCGATAAGGCCATCGTTATCGAGATCGCCGGTGGCTAAGCCGCGGCCGACCCATGCGTCTTGAAAGGGTTTTCCGGAATCGGCGGAGACATCTACGAAGCCATGGCCGGTGTTACGCACAAGAAGAGGCGCCTCCCGGTAGCGGAGATTAGGATAGTTGAGCTGAATAGTGTCGATGTCGTGCCCCTGAGCGACCAAGAGGTCCTTCCATCCGTCATTGTCGTAATCGAGGAAGCGGACGCCCCAACCGGAGTGGAGCATCGAAATGTTGGCCAAACCGGTGGAAAAGGTGGAGTAGTTGAAGCTGCCGTCGCCATCGTTTTGGTAGAGAGCGTAGCGTTGGTCGGCGAGGTCGGTAACGACGAGGTCTGGCCAGCCATCGTTGTTGTAGTCGGCAAAATCGACGCCCATGCCGGCGTACGAGCGGCCGTCAACGTCAACGGCCACTAATGACAGAAGGCCCACTTCTTCGAATTTGCCGCCGCTGAGATTGTGGTAGAGGAATTCGGACATGGAGTCATTGGCCACGAAGATATCGATCTTGCCATCGCGATCGTAATCGGCGAGGGCGATTCCGAGGCCTTTGCCGGGTTTGTCCATTCCGATTTGCCTGGAGATCTCCGTGAAGTGGCCGTTGCCGTCGTTGTGAAAAACCAACGGCGAAATGGGCTGGAAAGTGTCGGGATGGCAGTAGGCGCGGTAGCCTTCGCGGTGCTCGCCGCAGAAGACGTCGTCAAAGTCCCACTGGACATAGCGCAGGACAACCAGATCGAGCTGGCCGTCGCCATCGAGGTCGACCCAGGCTGCGCTGGTGGACCAGCCGCTGGCGGCGACCCCGGCTTTTTCCGTGACGTCGGTGAAGGTACCGTCACCATTATTGTGATAGAGCTTGTTGCCGCCATAGGCGGTGACGTAGAGATCCTCGAAGCCGTCGTTGTCATAATCGCCTACAGCTACACCCATGCCGTAGCCTACGCCTTGCAAGCCAGCTTTTTCCGTGACGTCTTCGAAGGTGCCGTCGCGTTTCTGATGGAACAGGCGATTCCAATACCGAGAACCGGTCTTCTGGGGAATTGTGCCTTTGGGAGTGGGATCGGTGAGCGGGGCGCCGTTGACCAAAAAGATGTCGAGCCTGCCGTCGTTGTCGTAGTCGAAGAGGGCAACGCCCGATCCCATCGTTTCGATCAGATATTTCTTTGAGGTGTGTGATGCCAGGTGATGGAAACTCACGCCGAGCGTGGAAGTGACGTCGGTAAATTTCCCCGGAACAATTTTCGACTGCTCTGATGCTTTTCGAGAGTTCTGGAATGCGAACAGCGCTAGTAGACAGCCAAGTAAGGGAATGCCAAAGAAGTAGCGCATGAAGGTCCAATCGCGCTACGTGGGACCGCGGAGAACCGATTCCAACAAGTCGCCCAGCTGTTGTGCAGTGAATTCGTTGCCGTCGAGGTTGGCGACCATGCGGCCGCCGCGGTCAAGGACCACGGTGTGCAAGGCGTGAGTCATCAGCCCCTCGTCCTGCCAGAAGTTCATACCGAATTCAAGACTGACCTTTTGAATTTCGGGAAGCGGGCCAGTCAGAAAGTACCATCCCTTGACATCGGCGGCTTTCCAGTGGCCCGCATATTGAGCCAAGACTTCAGGCTGATCGTGCTCCGGATCAAACGTAATGCTCAGAAGCACCAGGTCGCGCCCCACGCGATCTGAAAAGCGTCTTTGTACAATTCCGAAATTATTAGAAAGGCGGAAACAATAATTGGGCAGCGGACAATGAGTGTAGAGAAATGTGATGGCCACGACACTGCCCGCGAATCGTGACAGTTTTATTTGCTCGCGCTTGTGGCTCACTAGGGAGAAGTCCGATACCCGATGTCCAACAGTTAAAGGCTTCGTTGGATTCGATTCCGAGCCAACAAGACTGCTGAGAAGGTTCAACTGGCGAGCAGCCATCGGTTCCTGATCGGCGGTCTGGAATTGGTGAACGCGAATGGATTCCGCATAAGCCGATTCGTCGGTGACTGCCAGAGTGAAGTCAATCATCGTGCCCGGTAAAAGCCCATCAAGCTCTTTGGCATTGCGGACTGCGAAGTCCATGACCATTGCAGCCATGTAGCCCGGGATTTCGCGACACGACACTTCCATGGATTGGGCGGGGCGGTTCACTCGAAGAACAATGCCAGACACCGAATATCGTTCGGCAGCTCGGCAGTGGCAGGCGAGAAACAGAAGGATCGCTGCCGTCGAGATTCTCGAACGGATGTTTTTCGAGTCCATCATTCGATACCAGAGTTGGCTGATTTCGCCCCGACTTGATCCGGGTTAGCGCCACCCAAGCGAAACGGCTTGCGCGCAAGCTTAGTGTAAGTCTTGGCGAACTCTTTGACCTCAATAAATTGATTAACCCCGACGCCTGAGAAATTCTGCCGCGTGTTGCTTGCCGGCCACCATACTTCCAGATCGGTGATCCTGGCGGATTCGCCCAGGCCAATGTGCTGCTGGAGCGGTGACGCACCAAAGGAGCCTCCGCTTCCAACCGTATGATAGATGGAACGAGCGGCATGCCCTTCATTTTCCACGGTGACTTTGATGCGCGCGCCGATAGCGGAGCGATTCGTCTTCACGCCTACAAGCCTTACGCTGAGCCAGTTGTTTTTGTTCCCTGGGTTTTCGAAGACGCGGAATGGGTGTGCATCGCCAGGCGTGGCTCCGCCCATGGAGACGAGAATATCTTCGCTTCCGCTGTTGTTCAGATCGGCGAAAGCAACGCCGTGACCCTTGTGGAGGTCCCCTGTGCCGGAGGACGCGGTGACGTCCACGAACGATTTCCCTTCGTCATTGCGAAGCAACATTTTAGGGATGAGCGCGCCGTATTCAGGGCCGCCGGTGGCCAGGAAAATGTCGAGAAAGCCATCGTTGTCCACATCGCCGAAATTTGCGCCCATGGGAACATTGATTTTGTCCAGCCCAACCTCCGCGGTCACATCTTTGAATGTTCCATTCTTCATGTTCTTGTAGAGCTTGAATGTCTCGGCGTTGTGCGCAAGGCCGAGATAGCTGCGCAGGGCCTCGTCGACGGAAAAAAAGTAAGAGGTAACGAATATATCGGGCCAGCCGTCGTTGTCGTAATCGAAAAACCAGGTAGCGAAACTTTGCGATTGGGGCTGGTGCACGCCAGACTTTTCGGAAACCTCCGTGAAGGTGCGGTCGTGGTTGTTGTGGTAAAGAAAGTTGCCGCCGTAAAGGTTCGAAACATAAAAGTCCACGTAGCCATCGTTATCATAGTCGGCGGCCACGACGCCTTTGGTAAAAGCGATCTTGTCGACTCCCGCGGAATGCGAAATATCCTCGAAGGTGCCATCGCGTTTGTTCAGGAAAAGCTGGCTCGGACCGTTTTCGTTTCCGACAAAGAGATCGAGGTAGCCGTCATTGTCGATGTCAGCCCAGACGGCGGTCTGCGTGCGGGTGGCGGCCTCCGCCAGACCAGCTTCTTTTGTGACGTCCGTGAATGTTCCGTCGCAATTGTTGCGCAGCAAGGACTTGCGTACTGGAAATTCCCACGCACCGCGCAAAACCAGGATATCCGTGCAGCCGTCGTTGTTGTAGTCGGCCTGAATCATGTTCAGACCTCCCAACTGTTCGGCAAGGCCCGCTTGGCTGGCGCGATCGGTAAAAGTGCCGTTTCCGTTGTTTCGGAAATAATGCATCGGGGAGCAAACGTCGTAGCTCGAAGTGACTACGTCGAGCAAACCGCGGCTCTCGAAATCGTCCACGATCACGCCGTTCGCCATGGAAACAAAGTTCAGGCCAGCTGCCGGAGCGACATCGACAAATCGGCCGATGCTTTGTTTTGATTCGAAGGCGGAGGGAGGAATCAGATATTCGGCAGGAACACCGGAAGGATATTTTCCGAGCGTCATATAGGCGAGGTTCAGCAGCCACTTTGCCTGAAGGTGATCGGGCCTCTCGGGTTTTTGTGCAAGATATTTCAGGAAAAACTGAAGAGCCTTCTCAGAATCCGCCGTGATGCGATAAGGCTCGGCGTTGCGCGGTGGAAACAGGCACCTCTCCCCCGGACGGCGATAGATATCGTTCTCCATTTCCGACTTGTGCAGGTATGCGACGCCGAGCACGTTCATTAATTGCGACACGCCAGCCGGAAGATCGGAGAGTGCAATCTTGTACGCGGCTTCCCACTGCTCTATCGCTTTGTCCATATTGCCTTGGTAAGCCTGGAGCTGCGCGAGCGCGTAGTGCGACTGGATCGCGTCGAACGCGCTCATGGCTTCCAGGCGCGCGCGATTCTCCGGGGTAAAGAGTTCCTCGAGACGCGCGATTCCTTGAGCCATTGATTGTTTGCGGATATTGCAGACAGCCGGAAGATCCTGTCCCCAGTTGGCGGGCTTCGGGAATTTCTGGAAGAGCATGTCGGCTATGACCTGGCCGGCTACATCCGCGGGATAGCGAATCGCGCCCTTTCCAGCAAGTGGCGAGTCCCGGTTTTGGCCCGGGCCCATGCCCTGCCCCCCGGCGGGCTGGCTTTGCGGCAGCACTTTCAGGATGACGTAACCTGATGGAACCGCGATCACTCCGGTCATGCGCCCGGGTTCTATTCCCTTCAGGGCGTCTCTCAACTCTGGACGCAGCGTCGACAGATCGATTGGACCGAGGTACCCACCCTCCGTCGCGCTCGGATCAATAGACTCCTTTTTTGCGACCGCAGCAAAGTCTTCGCCATTGCGCAAACGATCGAGAATCTGGCGAGCTTTGTCCGGCGAATCCACAACGATTACTTGTAAGGTGAGCTGTCCTGAGGACTGTTCTTGAGCTCTAGAGGGGGATCCGAGGATTGCAAGCCCAGCCAATGATATTGCGGCAGCAAACACGGGCAAGCGCCTCAAACTCCATGAGCGCAACATTTCTATGGTCGAAGAGGGCACCATGTTCTCAATCCAGCGAGAAAACAGTTGAGCGCGGATTCTAGCAGGGCGAGGGAGGTCGCACAACGCGAGCGTACGGGGCGCGGACGTTTCTCGAAAGGGTGCGGTTACGGAGCCTACGATGAAAGATACAGGTCCATCGCCCTTGACGGTCCCGATTGTCTAAATTATCTGAAGCCATACGGGCCAGCTATTGCCATCGAGTCTAAGCTTAAGTTATGGAAAAGTTTGGCTGGGAGACCTGGACTCGAACCAGGATAGCCAGATTCAGAGTCTGGAGTCCTACCAATTGGACGATCTCCCAGCAGTTGAAAAGAAGTGGTTTAGCGGCAGTTACCTCGCGGCGCGGGCAGTTTTTTCACTGACCATTCACCCTTGGACATCAGACCTTTTTTGATCCGATTCAAACGACTGCACACGGCGCATCGCTTCTACCACAACTTCGGTATCTACGATGTGATATCGGTCAAAGACATCACGACTCTCCTGGCCACTGACCGTTATGGCTATCTTTTCGTTTGCGCCGGCCTTCGTCAGATTCTTGATCGCCGACCAGCGCAAATCTTGAACGATGGGTCCAGTATAACGTGGGTCATGCTTGCCATCAACCTCAGTCAAGGTCCCGAGCTTGGCTAAGACCCAAGCCCTGTGCCATCTTTTCTCAGATCCGTCAAAAACCCGTCCTTCTTTCTTATCGATTTTGTTGGGCATTTCGATCAAGACTCCAGGTAATGGGATTTCACTTTTCTCCTTCTGTTCCTCTTCGAGACGAATAAGAGAGGCCGGACGATCGAGTGGTTTCCAGTCCATCTTAGCGGCGCCTCGCCCAGACTGACGCAGCAATCATAGAGAAATTACCCGGGGTTTTAGATTGTCGGAATTTGATACGAAAAGAGTGGGTCCGGGGGGCTCGAAACGTCCTTTGCTCATTTCCTCTAATTCAGCTGTGGCAACTCAACCCTCGTTAGCCAGAAATCATTGATGCTCTTGACGAGACTCTCGAACGCCTCGAGATGCGCGGGTTTACACAGGTAGCAGTTCGCTCGCAGTTGATAGCTTCTCGCGATGTCCTGCTTGGCCCTGGATGTCGTCAGGATTACTGTGGGAATGGTATTCAGGGCGACATCTTCCTTGATTCTCGCGAGAACCTCGCGGCCATCCATTTTGGGGAGATTCAGGTCCAGCAAAATAAGTTTTGGGCGGGGAGCCAGTCCGTGGGTTCCCTCGCGCCGCAGAAACTCCATTGCCTCTACTCCGTCAATTGCCACGTTCAGATGAATGGCAGGGTTGACGTCACGGAAGGCTTCTTGGGTTAGCCGGACGTCGCCAGGACTATCTTCGACCAATAGAATCTCTACGGGCATGTGGGTTTCTCCTGTACGCCAAAACCGGCAGTCGGTTCCGAGAGGAATCGCTTGGAAGGGATCTTGAACGTAGCACAGTGGCCAGCAAACACAATCTCGGCAAACGAAACTCGGACGGTCTGGTTACCCCTTCTGCCGTAGCTTAATGTAGGTAATTCTACGGGCTTGAAGGTCGGCCTCGTCCGGGCTATCCATGAACCTTGTCTAGCCCACTTCCCTCGGCGCTCTTCCATTCTTTCAGTGCAACCGGGCGGCTATTGCCAACACTGTTTGCATCTCCGGTGGTCGGTGTGGCCCTGTTGGACACAAGAATGCGTTATCGTGCCATCAATCAGGCGTTGGCTGGAATGAACGGGGTGCCTGCCGCCAGACACATTGGAAGGAGACCATTCCACGTTTTTGGGAATGTCGCGGCCAAAGTAGAAAGCGTGATAGACCAAGTAGTTGCGTCTGGCAAACCCATTTCGCTAGACGTGACGCTGCAGCTGCCGCGGCGAGCGGGAGTCGGGCGCTGGCTGGAGAGTTTTTCCGCGATCCGAGATTTGAAAGGTGATGTTACACAGGTCGTCGCAGTAGTTTTGGAGGTCACAAAAAGGCAGGACTTGGAGCAGTCGTTAAATCATCTGGTCGGTAGTTTGCTGAATGTTCGAACGACGATGAAAGAGGAGCTGGAGTTAAACCGCATCACTGACGGGGAGTCGAACGAACAATCCGAATTGCTGACTCAGTCAGTCGCACTCGCCACTCGATGCATTCAACAAGTGCAGTCGTTATGCCAAGCTCCGCGTTTTCAAAGTTCCGAAAAATGGGCACCGATGGAAAGTCCCGAAGTAAGGGATCGTTCTCCAAATGGAGCCAGTGCTCGTACATTGTCTCCGAGGGAACGAGCCGTCTTGCAACTCCTGGCAGACGGCAAGAATAACAAAGAGGTCGGCGTGTTATTGGGCATTAGCGTGCGGACTGTGGAATGCTACCGCGCCAGACTGATGCGGAAGGTGGAGATTCACTCTCTGGCTCATCTCGTGCGGTTTGCAGTGCGCAACAGGATCATCGAACCATGATCTCTTGCCTTTGATTCATCTTTTTGAAAGAATCTCGAAATGCTTATCGCCGACAGACTACGCGAACTTCGCGAACAAAAGAATTTCTCGCAAGGTGATATCGAGAAGAAGACCGGACTTCTCCGGTGCTACGTCTCACGAGTAGAAAATGGACACACCGTGCCTGCGGTCGAGACTCTCGAAAAGTTTGCCCGCGCCCTGGAAGTGCCGATGTATCAACTCTTCTATGATGGCGAGGCACCAGCGAAAGCGCCCGCCGTGTTCAAGCAGGAGTCGGCTGATGACGGTCTATGGGGCAATTCAGGCAAGGATGCAAAGTATCTAAGCCAACTCCGCCGTTTGTTGGGGAAGGCTTCCGAAGACGACCGCAAGCTTTTGCTGCACACCCTTCAGAAGATGGCGCGTTAATAGCCAAACTCCGGTTCATATCTTTCCTTCGCCATAGTCGTCGGTTAGAAAACGAGTCCATGACGGTAGAGGAAGCCTTAATCTGCGCAATCAGCGGGAGAATCTACCAGTGTTCACTATTGCACAAAAGTATTGAGACTAATCGTTTATGCTCCCAGCCACTAAAGGCCAAGGAACAATAAGTCCTGGGAGTGTGTAATGCTTGGCGGAGATTCTGAACTTCGACGATTCTCGCAGTACTCCCTAGAGATAGAATGTCCGCAGTGCGGCAAGAAAATGACGGTGCACATCTGGTTGATAGGCGAACCCCAGAACAATGAAATTGAATGTGCAGGCTGCCACAACCGGATGATTCCGCTTCTCCCAGGGCCTATGGTTGATGGCCCGTTCCTGGATTGAGAACTCGAGAAATACGTTAAAATTCTTTCGTCCGACCCCAACTCCCCGGGGTCGGCGGGGGCGTGCCGACTTCTCGGTCTCCGGTGCGTCCCGTCTTGAAATGTCGTACACCCTTGCTCCCGTCTCCTCTACCCAAACCACAAGAGGGTAGGACAAGGCTCAAATTTGAACCGCCTGCAATCAGTTGAGTCCAGTCTTTCCATGGCGAGGCAGCAGATAGCCGTGAGTACGTCAAGAAGGTTGCCGACCAAATTCCGGTAGAAATTCGAGATGCGTTGCTCTCGGTTGTGAAAATGGGCGGAGGAGATCGAGCAGGCCTGCGACTCGTTGTGTGGCACATTTTTCAAGCATGATTCCGAAGAGATTCGCCTGAATTGTTTTTGGAAGAACAGATCAAGGAACTGTCCGCGGCGATCGGAGCGACAAGGAACGCAGAGTCAATTCCTGCTTTGAGCGGAGCGGCCCCGGATAGTCGCAACCGCATCCAGGCGTGGAAGTACGAAATCGAGCCGAAGAGGTTACCTACCCGCGCTTGCTCAAATACAAAGTGCATACATCAATCATGGTATTGCTCCGCCCAACGCCGTGGCGCACTTTTCAAAAGGGGGCCAGGTCAATGGCTAGATGGGTTTTCACATGCAAAAACTGCTTTAGGATTGTCCCGTATACGGAAATAGGGCGCACGCTGATGGACTACTTTTTTCCTACAAAACCCAAAGTTCCTAGCGAAGGGCAAAGGCTGGAATGCCCACAATGCAAGACTAAATATGTCTATCAACAAACTGAACTCTGGTATGAGCGGAATTGATGTTTCAGACCTGACGATCGGTTTATTTCTACAGTATGCTGCCTCATTTTACAGCAAAGACGTGATAGTGGCCCGGGGCTCACTTCCATATTCTCGTCGAGACATCACCTCTCTTCCCCTCCCGCAAGCCCCAGAATGCCGACTGTCGAGACGCCCCACTCTGTGGATGGGATGAAATCCGGGACCACGTTGCATGCGGAATGGAACAGCACGGCGCTGAGAATCGTCTTGCCGGAGCGATGACGATGATGGAGAACGGGATGAGGATGAGCGCACCGGCGCTCAGAGAAAACGCTTGAGTCACGAGACGACAAACGCGTCTCAGCCGCGCGCGGAGGTCGCTGGCGCAGAATCCGCGGCTTGCGAAGTTGTTACAGGCACCATTTGGCCCTTCCGCATGGTGTATTCCTGGCCGCCCCAGGTGATGCGGTTCGAAGCAAAGCTAGCGATCCAGACCGCCGAATATATAGCATCGCGCAAAGGGACAAGCCACAGCTTCTGGCGCAGCACATCGTCGCCGACTCCCCAAACACCGACCGTCCAAGCCATGACGTAACGCAACACCAAGTAAGCGAGCACGTAGGCGGCGGAAATCCACTTTGCCGGCGCAACGAGCGCCGCCAGCAGAGTCCAGGGGAGACCGAGCGTAAAGATCAGCCCAAAATAGGAGAGCGGCCGGCAGAGGCGCACGGTCCGTGCCCAACGAAGCTGATGGTTCCAGAAACTCCTGGCGGTTTGCGCGGGATACATGGTCCATACCGGCTCGCGCGAAAGAAGAACGCGCCCACCAGCTTCGGCAATCCGCAGACCTAGCTCGTAATCGTCGGCCAGCATTCCAGCGATTGACTCAAAGCCTCCAATTTTGGAGAGCCAGCGTTTGGTCGTGACGATCGAAGCGCCCAGTGCAAAATTTACGCCTTCGGTCAAATCCGCCATCAGCACACCCGCAAAAAAATCGCTCGATGCGCCGATAGCTTCGAGCTCCGCACCAAGATTGTGCTCGGCAACGCTGCGATAAAACGAAGTGACCGCACCGGCGCTTTCGTAGACGAAGGGAGCCACGACTTCGCGCAAGTAGTTTGGGCCAACGCGAACGTCGCCATCCGTCAGCGCAAGGATTTCGTGCTGCGCTTCGTGGGAAAGGCGCGCGAGCTTGTTTACCTTGCGATTGGCTCCGAGATTTTCCGCACCTACAAGCAACCGGATCGTGCGCCCCGGAAATTCCGCGATCAGGCGATGAATGAGCGGAACAGACGGGTCCGCGGCGTCATTCACCGCAAACAAAAGTTCGTAGTCGGGATAATTCAGGCGGCAAAAGCTCGAGTAATTTTCGTAGCTTGCGAAATCGACGCCACGCACGGGTTTCAAGATACTCACCGGGGGTGTGTAGCTGCGGAGATTGTTCTTGCGCTCGCGGCGGAAGAAGCGCCAAGCGGCAAAAGTGGCTGCGACGTAATATGCGAGTGGGGCCGCTGCCAAGAGAAGCACGGCATCGCGCCATCCTGAATGAAAAAGTGTCACGCTGAGAGTCTCTTCCCGCCTGCCCAGGGTTCCTGGATAGATCCGCCGAACGCCACTTCACTAGCTTGCCACAAAGCGGAACTCTCCGGTGCTTCTCGCGAGTTCGATGACGCAGATGGACTACGAGGGAGGCCAAGGCGAAAGGGCGCGCCGCTCGACCTCAGCGTTTGCCAAGCCAAACGAGGGTAACCCCGATGCAAACGATAAGCACTCCGGCCCAGCGGCGGGGAGTCACCCGTTCCCCGAGAAAGAACTTTCCACCGAGCGCGCCTGCTGCGTAGTTAAGCGCCGTGACCGGCACGACAAAGCTGACGTTCTCAATGGATAGCACGGCCAGCAGAGAGAAAAAAGCCAGTGCCATCATCGAAATGCCGATCCACATCCAGGGCACCTTCATTGCCCGCAGGATGACGCGAACAACCGCAAGCGTGCGAAAATCGGTCACTTCTCCCACGTGCTTCATGGCGCGCGTGACGCATATCTCTCCGCCCGTCCCGCTTGCGACAACCAGAAACAAAAGCAAAGCTTCGCGCATCTTCAGCGTACCTCGGTAGTGCGCGGAGGAGTATTCCCAACGACGAAAACACCGAGACAAATGACCACGATGCCCGTCCAGTGCAGCGGTGAAATCCTTTCGCCCAGATAGAAGTAGCCCAAGAGAGCGACGACCAGAAGCGCGATCGAAGACGCCGGCTGGACGTAGCTGAAATCAGCCCAGGAAAGAATGAGCATATAGGCGACGAAAAACGTCAGCAATGATGCGATGCCGAGCCAGATGTATCCCGACATGAAAACAAGCGAAATAATGTGAGGCAGCTTCGAGGGAGCCCAGCTGACCACGGAGCCGACACTTTTCATGCCCTTGCCGAGCAGCACGTTTCCGAGCGGCGCGAAAACGACCATGATCAGAAGCATGGAATACGTTTTGAGGTGCAGGCCGACGGAAGAAGTCATGCAGGGCGCGCGCCAAATGTGAATAGAAGTGGCCGGAAGAATTGGAAAAGAGCCGTCATGGTCTTATGCGCAAATTTATCAAGAATCTCTTCTTCTTCATCTTACATGATTTTCGCAACGCCCCAAACGAGGCCTGGCGGCCGCCAAAGTTTCCGTCGGCGGAAGCCTATCGACGACCGCTGATTCGAACTCTGGTGGCATGGGGAGCACTCGATTCGCTTTTGAGAGAGTGAATTTCGCGGCTATTTGCTATTCTTTTGGCGCTCGCAGTAAACTCCAAAAAGATCCTGAAAGGATCGGCTTCTGAAGAGATAATGATTGCTGCCCTGACGCAACTTACCGGCTCTCGGCTCCAGGCTCTTCCCATCGAGATCGTAATCGCCGGCTCAAGTGTCATTGCTGAATCGTCAGCAAGGATGGGTTCCGCTTTCCGGCGCGAGGGCCGTAATGACATCGAGTAACCTCGTCTACATTTTTCTTGGCGTCGCAGCCATTCCTTTCATCTACTATTTCCTCGCTCTTTACAGTTCGTGGCAATTCTTCCGAAACGCGCAAAAATCTGGCGCGCCTTCGGACTTCACGCCTCCTGTGAGCAATCTCAAGCCGATCCGCGGCTTGGATGCCGAGGCCTATGAAAACTTCGCCAGTTACTGCCATCAGGATTATCCCGACTACGAACTTCTCTTCGGCATTGGGGACGGCGACGAAGCCGTCCTGGAAGTGATCGAAAAACTGAAGCGCGATTTTCCGCAGCGGCGCATTCGCGTGGTCCACGTCTCCGGCCATACCGCGCCCAACGACAAGGTCGTGAAGCTGGCCCGCCTGGTCAGCGAAGCGCAAAACGAAGTACTGGTCATCAACGACAGCGACGTCCGAGTCCGGCCAGATTACTTGCGTTCCGTGGTGGCACCTCTCCGCGACCCTAAAATTGGCGCCGTTACGTGCCTGTACGTTTCGACGCAGGAACACACCTTTCTCCAAAGACTCCAGTCCATCGGCATGATTTGCGATTTCTACCCCGGCATCCTGGTGGCGCGACAATTGGACGGAGTGAAGTTCGCATTCGGGCAGACGATTGTGACCACGCGAAAACACCTCGCCGGATTCGGCGGCTACGCCGCAATTGAGAACCGGCCCGCAGACGATCTGCTCGTAGGGCGACTTGTTGCGGAACAGGGTTTTGAAGTAGAGCTGCTTCCGTATGCGGTCGAGACCGTGGCTGATTTTCGCTCCTTGCGTGAATTTTTCTTCAAACGTCTGCGTTGGATGACGGTGATGCGCCACATGCGTCCCTGGGGACACATCGGTCTGATTTTCACGCAAGGCCTGGCATGGTCGGTAGCCGCGGTGGCTGTTCATCCCACGGCACGGGTGGCACTGCTCTATCTCGGCGGATACCTCTGCGTGCGTATGGCAATGACTTGGCTGATCGGTGTTTGGGGCATGAAACAAAAAGGGATCTGGAGAAAGATGGCGCTCGTGCCGGTGTGGGACGCGTGGGCTTTGCTGATCTGGCTGCTCAGCTTCGGGCGCAGGAGCATTCGCTGGCGCGATATCGATTACCGCATCCGCCAAGGGATGCTCGTTCCCGTAGCTCCACCGGCCCCGCAGAAGTAAGCGCCGGTCAAAGCTCGCGTCGCTCCACGTTCCCGTCCTTTTTTAAATGGGTTCACTCGCTCGGACAAAAAGAAGAAAGAGGACTATGGGAGCGAAGATTGCGGTAGCGGGAGCCGGCATTTACGGCGCGACGGCCGCCATCCGCCTGGCGGAACAAGGACACCACGTACATCTCTTCGACCCGCTCGGCCTGTTACGCGCGGCTTCCGCGATCAACCAGTACCGCGTCCATGCCGGCTACCACTATCCCCGCAGCGTGGAAACGATCAACGAAATAGCCGAGGCGCGGGCGGAGTTTACGCAAGTTTTCGCGGACGCCATTGTCAGAAACAGCGTGCATTACTATGCGATCCCCAAAGAACATTCGCTCACTTCCCCGGACCTCTACGAGAGCGTAATGAGCAAGCATGGACTGCCGCTCAAAACGTGCCGCCCTGGCTGGATGAATTTCGATTTCATCGAAAAGTGCTACGAAGTCGATGAAAGCATCTATGATCCAGGGGTCTTGCGAGGGCTTGTGGAAGTTCGTTTGAAGGCGCAGGGCATCCGTCTCGAGCAGCGCCACCTTACACCGGAAATGCGGCCCGAATACGACTTCGTGGTGTGGGCGACGTACGGCTTAGGTCCGAGCCGCGGATTCTTCAAAACAGCAAAATACCAGGTCGCGGAAAAAATACTGATCGAACTCCCTCCTCAGTTGCGCGGCGTCGCGCTGGTAGTCGTTGATGGCCCGTTCACAGCCTTCGATCCGTACGGCAGCTCTTGGCGTTCGCTCTTCGGCTCCGCGAAAAACACAAATCATTGGACGACAACAAACGCCAGCGAAGCGATTCCAGAGCCTTACGCCGGAATACTGAACAAACCCGAGTTCGAGCCTGTGCCCTTCACGCGGTTTGCGCCCATGCGCGCCGATTGCTCTCTCAGCGTCCCGGCGGCGAAGGATGCCGTCTACATTGGCTCGCGCTTTACCATTCGCGTCGTCGAGGACAATCCCGGGCACGACCGGAGAATCCTCCACGTTCAGGAAGGCGCCCCTGGCGAAATTCACATTTTCTCGGGCAAGGTCGTCAGTGCGGTCAAGGCCGCTCGCCTGGTCTGCGAAATGGTCGCGGGAACTCGCAATGGCTGACGCGCCCGCCTACGTGATTCTCGGCCGGGGACGTTGGGCGGCAAGAATCGAGAGCATTCTCGCCGCGGAGAATCGGCGCGTTAGAAGTATTGCGGAAACGAGGCGGGCCGCCGGCGAAACCGACGCCGCCTATAGGTCGCGCCTCGCCGAGGCGCTGATCGCAAGCGACGCGCAGATCGCCTGGCTCTGTGTGCTCCCTGGACACCATGTTCCCATCATGATCGAAGCCGCATTGGACGCGGGCCTGCACGTTATAGTGGAAAAACCCTGGCAAGGTTCAGAACGCGTAACCTCGGCGATTGTCTCAAGGGCCAAATCGCTGGGCCGCCTCATCGCCGTCCACTTCGAGTACTGCCTTCTTCTGGAAGTGGAACGCTGGCGCAGGGATTTTCATCCGGGAACCGGTCTTCGCTTCGGGGGCCGCTTTCTCTTAAGCAGGCCCGATCACACAGGGATGTCCGCGATGGATAATCTCGGATCCCACCTGCTCGCCATACGCGCATACGCAGTCCCGAAATCCGCAATACAGGAAATTCGGTGTGGCTATGAGCAGCCCGATGAGCGCTGCGTATGGCTGGAGAGACGAAACACCCGGGCGGCGTTCATCGATCTTCTGGCGAACAAGGAGCCCATCATTCAACGCTTCGTCGCCAAACTAGAAGCCTCGCTTGAAGGAGCGGACTTCCCTCTTGATCTGGAATTCGCGCTGAAGGTAGCTCATGGCGCCGGGGCTCTTCGCTGAAAGCCTCGGTCGCGCAACAATGGAAATGTTCGCTGCGGGAATACTATCGGTGTGAATGCTTCTTGTTTTTTTCGACGAGCTCACTTGCATTCTGAACTCGCGAAGCCCCGAGTGAGTTTCTCGCCGTTTTGCTCATCTGCAAACGCCGGTCATTGCGCGGCTCACGCCAGTTCACTTGCGGCAGCATCAACGACGCGTCCGCGCGATCGCGGTATTTGATCGCGATGTTCATCAGCGAGTCCAGCAAAGAATCGGAAAGCAGATGCGGCTGCAGGCCCAGATCGATCAGCTTGGAGTGTTTCGCATTGTAGTAGTGCTCCTCGGCTTCGACACGCGGATCCTGCAGGTGGTCGACTTCCACATTTAGGCCAAGCTTCTTGCCGGCTGCCACCGTCATCTTGGCGAGGTCGCGCACCGAGAACTGTTCCGTAAACTGGTTATATACGCGACATTCTCCGCGAGCCGCCGGATTCTCGCAAGCAATCTCGATACAGCGCACCGTATCGCGAATATCCAAAAACCCGCGCGTCTGGCCGCCCTTGCCGTACACCGTCAGCGGTTGACCGATCGCCGCTTGAATGCAGAAGCGGTTCAGCACTGTGCCGAAAACATCGTCGTAGTCGAATCGGTTGATCAGCGCCTCGTCCATGGCCGTCTCGTCGGTCATTGTTCCGTAGACCACGCCCTGGTTCAAATCCGTCGCGCGCAATCCCCAGATCTTGCAGCTGAACATGATGTTGTGGCTGTCATGAACTTTCGAGAGGTGATAGAACGAACCGGGCTGCTTCGGAAAAGGCAGAATGTCTTTTCGCCCGTTGTGCTCGATGGTGATGTAGCCCTCTTCGATGTCGATGTTCGGTGTGCCGTACTCGCCCATGGTTCCCAGCTTCACCAGGTGGCAATCGGGCCGGTGCTCACGCAGCGCGAAAAGCAAATTCAGCGTGCCCACCACGTTGTTGACCTGTGTGAAGACAGCATGACTTCGATCGATCATCGAATAAGGAGCGGATCGCTGCTCCGCAAAGTGAACCACCGCGTCGGGCTCGAATGCGCGCAGGGTCGAGGCCAGAAATTCGTAATCGCAGACGTCCCCGTAGAAAGACTCGATGGTCTTGCCGCTAACCGCCTGCCAAACGCGCAAGCGGTCGGAGAGCGGGCGAATGGGAGTCAGGGTCTGCGCATTGAGCTCGTGGTCCCACAGCCGGCGGACAAAATTGTCAACGATGGCGACGGAATGTCCTTGCTTCGACAAATACAAAGCAGTAGCCCACCCGCAGTAGCCATCCCCTCCAAGCACAGCAATCTTCATCGTTCCTCCTTAGTGAAATCCCTCATTGTCAATGGCCTCGTAAAGCAGCGCATTGGTCTTGTGCCAGCCGTAGCTGGGCGAATGGGCGAGCTGCGAGCACTCAGCCGTAATCTTCGCCGAGTGGAGCTAAATATAGTATACGTGATTGGGGCTGAAATACGTCTCCTTGTCGTTCAAAAATCCGCCACGAATGACCACGCCCATTAGATGCGGCAAACTGTCCTTTTTTTACAGCCAAGTTTCTGCCAAAGCAAGACGTGAAGCCTGGAGTTGGCCAAAACGCCATCTCAGCCCGCAATGGATAAGCTCATTAGCTACGGCTGCGCCTGTTTCGCTGGAGCTGATCCGACCGGCAAAACGAGCGGATGATTCGTCAAAATGCTCTTGCCCCCACTGGTGGCCACCACGTCCAGCCGGTCGCGTCCGACCAGATTCTCCAAATCAGGCACGCCCGAATCCAACGCAACCACGTAGTAGCGTTCTGGCTTCGCCCATAGCTCCTTAAACCGGGCGTCATCAATGAATACATTCGGTGCACCTGGCGCGTAGGACCCATACTCCAAATTATTGAATCTCCCATTCAAAATGAGCGCCGTACGGTCCGTATAAAAATAGATCGAAGAAAAAGCGTAGTACGGCCGGGCAGAAATGAGTTCCCCCTGTGGAGCGCGAAGCAAAGCTTCCGCCAGCGGGCGCGAAGAGAGATACGGATCGAAAACAACCATCGCCATGCGAGCCGCGTGGAAGAAAAGCACCATCATCAGCGCCGCGGACAGAAAAGCCCGCCTTCCCGCGGCCCGAAAGACTCCCAGCGCGCCCATCAAAAACGCGGCGGCCGCAACCAGCAACGGAACACGCAGGTAGGCAAACGACTCAATCGTCAAATCTTCCATGTGGCCGAGAGAAAGCTTGTAGGCGGCTGGATGCTCGCTGAGCGCTGTCGAAATATCTCCTGGCGCCGGCACATTTCGCACTAAAAAGAACAAAGTCAGTGTGACAAGAGCCGCCGCCGCCGCAACTCCACAAAGTACATACGTGCCCCGGCCTATCCATTTCCCTTCTGCGGCCATAGCGGAACCCAAAAGCAAAGCCAGCGCCGGATAACACGGCATCGAGTAATACTCCTGCGTCGTCGAAAACGTAAAAAAGACCAGCAGAAAACCCGTCCAGCAAAGCGCCAGCAGACGCATCCTGCCAGCGCGGTCGAGCGGTTTAAAGGAGAGTTTGGCGATTGCCGGGAAGTACACGCTCCACGGAAAAAGCCACAATAGATGGAACAGCCAGAAATAAAGCCGTGGAACGGTGTCGTAGTCGCGCGGATATCGAAGGTTCAGAAAGCGGAGAAACTGCTCATTGATGAAGAAAAACCAGAGAAATCCATGATATTGGCCGGGGCCGCTATCGAGACCGAAGTGGAAATAAGGCGGATTGCGAAGGGCGGCGAGAATGTGCCACGGCGCTGCAATCATGAGAGCAATCAAAGCTCCGCTGAAGGGATGCAGCCGTCTCCAGGTTTTGGCGGAAAACAGCTGCTTCGTTAGAAACAAATAGATCATTCCGCCAGCGAGCGGAAAAAGCACTCCCACAAGACTCTTAATCAAAAGTCCCGTGCCCAAGCTCGCCGCTAGAACGCCCGCCCAGACGCGCGGGTGCTTCTCTTCCTCGTCCAGAGTCCGCAACAACGCCCAGAACGCAAATGCCACGGTAAACGTGAGCATCACGTCCGGAATCAAGATGCGCGTAAAAAGAAACAATCCAATGCACGTTGCCATGCACAAACCGGCGTAAAAGCCCGCGCGTTTGCCAAAGGCCCACACTCCCATCGCCGCCGTCAGCCACGCCAGTGCCATCGCGCTCAGCGCAAACGGTATGCGCGCCGCCCAATCGTGTACGCCAAAGATTTTGAAGGAGATGACGATCGGCCAATAATACAGCGGCGGCTTTTCGAGGTACGCGACGCCATCGAGGCGAGGCGTCACCCAATCTCCTGTCTCCAGCATCGTTCGCGCAGCCTGCGCCAGCACCGCGTCCGAATCGTCCATCAACGACGGCGGAGAGATGCTGCAGCCAAGATAGACCGCGCCCGCAAAGAGCAGGACCGCTAAGTAGAGATACCTGTTTTTTCCTGTATCCAGGAAGCCGGTGCCGGCGACGGCTCCGTCTGAATTCCCCATTTTTTCATCCATAAAAACAGAAGCAGCAGTCCCCACAAGTGATAACCGGCATTTACGCGGCGCTCCAGGTGCAGACGCACCAGCTCCTGAACCACGCCAGGCCGGAAAAGTGATTTATGTTCCGCCAGCCCCTCTTGCATCGCATCGAGCAAGAGTTCGCGCAGCGGCCCGCGCAGCCATTCGTGCGCCGGGATATCGAATCCCACTTTCTTGCGCCGCAGAATTGGGTCCGGAAGCTTGTTCTTCATCAACTCCTTGAGAACAATTTTCTGCCGCGAGCCTTCTATCTTGAGCGAAGGCGGCAAACTCGCGGCGAACCCCACAATGCGGTGATCCAGAAATGGCGGTCGCACTTCGAGCGAGTGCGCCATGCTCATCCGGTCCACCTTGTTCAAAATATCGTCGGGCAGAAAATATTTCTGGTCCCACCAGAGATACGGTGACACTCCGTCGTGGGCGGCCGGTGAATCCCGCAATTCGGCAAGAATGCTATCAAGAGAATGGGGCAGTGGAACCGCCGAAAGAGAACGCACTTCGTCCCTCGAAAAAGTTCCGTTCCAATATACGTGCGCCTGTTCGGGCGGCATCAGGCTTCCCGCCAGAAAGCGCTTCACCATGTATTCGCGGCTGATCTTGTCGTCGGAAACCGGCCACACCGAGGCAAGCCCAAGCCCCGCGCGCAGCATCCACTTCGGCATCCAACGCATCGGCCGCGCCAGCAGATTCGCGCGATACGTCAGGTAGCCGCCAAACAGCTCGTCCGCCCCTTCCCCGCTCAGGGCGACGGTCACTTCCGCCTTGCTCATCTTCGAGAGAAACCAAACCGGCAAGGCTCCTGCATCCGAACTGGGCTCGTCCGAGTAGTAAGCAAACTCCTCAATCGCCCCGCGCAGATCAGCCCCGGGATTCAGATCGAATTCCTGATGGTCCGTGCCGTACTGCTTCGCTGCGCTCCGAATGTATGCCGTTTCGTCAAAGCTTCTTCCGAGAAAGGAAACAGAAAGTGTCTTGATGGGACGCGAAGACGCCGTTGCTGCATAGTGCAGAACCGTCGAAGAATCGATCCCTCCACTCAGCCACAGTCCCAGCGGCACGTCCGAAAGCATGTGCTCGCGAACCGATTGCTGCAAAAGTGAATCCAGTTCTTCGCAAGCCGAGCCCAGCGACCGCTCCGGAATCGGCCCCGCCGGTAAACTCCAGTAGGTCTCGACGCGCGTTTTTCCATCAACCCATTCAAGCCACTGTCCCGGGGGCAGCTTCAGAATCCCCTCTACCAGCGTCCATGGACAAGGGACATAGTTCAGCGAGAGGTAGCAATCCAGCCCCGCAAGGCTTAGTCGCCGTTCAAACTCCGGATGAATAAAAATAGTTTTGAGTTCCGAACCAAAAAAAAGATCTTCCCCGCGCCGCGCGATGTAAAGCGGCTTGATGCCCATGCGGTCGCGCCCCAACACGAGGCGCCGCGACGATTTGGTCCACAGCGCTATCGCAAACATGCCCCGCAAACGCGAAAAACACGCCGTATCCCACTCCACAAAGGCGTGCAAAACCGTTTCCGTATCGGAATGCGAGTGAAACCGGTGCCCCAGCTTCTCCAGCTCGCGGCGCAACTCGAGATGATTGTAAATTTCCCCGTTGAAGACAATGGCCTTGTCGCCGTCATCTGTGACGATGGGCTGATCGCCGCCCTGAAGATCAATAATTTTCAGCCGCGCCGCGCCCATTGAAATCATGCTGGAGCGGTACACCCCGCGCTGATCAGGCCCGCGATGATGAAGCGTTGCGGTAGCTTGCTCGATGCGCTCAGGCTCTGGCGCCCAATTTTTATGTGTAAAGCCGGCTATCCCGCACAAATTCGAACACCTCTCGACAGCCAGCCAGAAAGATCTACCGGCGCTTCCGCCACTTCTTCTCCAGCAGTTCCTCTCGCAGGGCCGATCCGCGCCCTTGCAGGATACATCCCTTATCCCAAGGCAACCAGCGCCACTCCCGCGCACACCAGCACCACGCCGACCCAGCGCGCCGCGCTCACCTCTTCACCCAGAACATATTTCGCGCCAATCGTCCCGACGACGTAGCTCAAAGCCGACGCAGGAATCACAAAACTAATCGGCTCCCAGGAAAGGAGCACCAGTAGGGCATAAAAAGAAAGCGCCATCAGCGGCACTCCCGCCCAAAACCAGCCGTTGCTCAGAGCCTTTCCCAGGAATCGCAGCAGCTCTTTAGGCCGCAACCTCTCCGGTTCTCCGGTCGCCTTCATGCCCCGCGTGATTGCGATCTCTCCGCCCGTGCTCCCAAATATGAGAAAGGAAAGAAACAGGCCGACGTGCATCATGCCAACGCCTCCCTGGCCACAGGCGTCGTGCGCGGCTTCGTCTGTCCAACCAACAGCACGCCCACGCAAATCAACACCACCCCTACCCACCTCCGCGGCGAAACAGACTCGTGCAAAAACACGACCGCAAAAAAAGTGAGCAGAGCGTACCCAAACGCCCCCGCCGGCATCACGTAGCTGTAGTCTGCCCAGCTCAAAACCGTCATGTAGCTCAGCATAAATCCGCAGAGAAAAAATATGCCGACCCACAGAGTCCCGCTGGTCACCGTCATCCGAAATGCATGCTCGAGCCCCGCCGCGGACAGCTCTACAGCGCCGATCTGCAGCATGGCGCGTTTCAACATCAAGTCACCGGCGTTCGCGCAGACCACCATCGCGCACACCATGACCAGCGTCTTTAGGCGCAGCCTTCCCTCATTTGCCATTTTTGTTTAAGGTTTAGTCGTTACCGGATGCCGACGGCGTCTCCGGCACGGATATCATGGGCTTTGTCGAATCGCCGCCCTGGCGTACCCACTTCCAGCGCTCCGAGCGCAGCTTCAGGAAGCTGGTTGCTTCGTGGTACAGCCGCTTGCGTTCATTCGAATCCCATAGCGCTTCGCGCACGATCCGCCATACCACGCGCGGCCGGAAATAATACTCATCGTAGAAGCGGTTCACGCCGGCCATCATCTCGGCCTTCTTGAGATGCGGGTATTCGATGTGCGGCAATTGGTGCCCGCCCGAATCCGCCAGCGCTTCCACCTTCAGGAAGCCTTCCTTAGCCATCGAGTCGTGCAGTTCCGTACCCGGCATGGCATGGGCCAGCGAAACCTGAATCGTCTCGCAATCCAGTTCCTTTGCGAAATCAATGGTCTTGTCGATGGTCTCTTTGGTCTCGCCCGGCAATCCAATAATAAAATCGCCATGGACCTTGATTCCCACCTTCTTGCAGTTCTTCATGAACTCGCGGGCCATCTCCACGGTCGCGCCCTTTTTGATGTTCTTCAGAATCTGCGGATCGCCCGATTCGAATCCCACGATAAAGAGCCGCGCTCCGCCATCCGCCATGGCCTTCAACTCTTCATACTTGCTGTGGCAGCGCGCCGTACAAGACCACCGGAACTTCAGCGGCTTGAATTTCTGGCTCAACTCGATCGCCCGATCCTTGCGGATATTGAACGTATCGTCGTCGAAGAAAATCTCTTTCATCTGCGGAAAATATTCCAGTGTGTTTTTCACTTCCTGCACGACGTTGTCCACCGACCTCGTCCGCCACGCATGCCCCGAGACCGTCTGCGGCCACATGCAGAAGGTGCAGAGCGCCGGGCACCCTCGCGTCGTATAGAAGGACACAAAGGGATGCAGCAAAAACGGCACATTGTATTTTTCAATCTGCAAATCGCGTTTGTAAGTGTCCGTCGCAAATGGCAGTGCATCCAGTTCCGCAGTATGCAGCTGAGGCCGCTCCGCGTTGTGAACCACCTTGCCTTCTTTGCGGTAGCTCACGCCCATGATCTGCTCGATCGGCTTTCCGTGGGCATACTCCGCGACCGAATGATCGAACTCCCCGCGCGTAACAAAATCAATGTCCTCGCTCGCCTGCAAGGTCTCGTCCGGCTTGATGTGCCCGTGCGGTCCAACAAAGGCAATCTTCAGCCCGGGATTGCTTTCCTTGATCTTGCGAATCAGCTTGATGTCGCTATGGAACCCAACGGTCGACGTGTAGAGCACCAGAAATTCGTAGTCCTTGCAGATTTCAATCGTCTGCTGCCAGTTCACCTTGTGCGGCGACGCATCCAGCAACCGGCTTCCCGGGATCAGCCCGGCAGGGTAGGACAGCCAGACCGGGTACCAATACGACTCAATCTCCCGCGTCGCGGGCCATCGCGAACTAGCTCCGCCGTCAAAATTCTCGAAACTTGGCGGGTTCAACAGCAAAGTCTTCATTACATCCGGCATTCTTCACCCTCAGTTTCCCGATTCGAACCGCGATGCTGCAAATATATTTCCCGGTCTCAGAAGCCCAACTGCCTCCGGCCGCGTCAGCGGCCTCTCCGAACCGCCCCTACATCTAGAGTACAGTTTACCTGACTTGGTTGCATGCGCTCAATTCTTTCTGCAGACGAGGCCTTTTCCGCATCAAAATGCCCGGGACGTCCATTCGCCAAATCCTTTAAAAAGACGGCAGGGAAATCCGTCGGGTGGTCCCCAACTTGATCCGATTCCATTGCTCGAATCCCGGTTGACTATTTACCGCTTCGTAATATACTCTCACGCAGTTCTGGGACTTTCACTGGCCGTTCACGGGAACTGAGGTCGGGATGCGTGCCTCGCACACTCTAGCCACCCTTCATCCTGTCATTCTTGTCGTCGAGGACCTGGAATCTCTTCGCCTTTCCATGCAGCAAGTCCTCGAGGATGCCGAATTTCTGGTCCTCACCGCGGCAAATGCCCGTGAAGCGTTGGAGCTGGCTCAATCCTCTGCCCGACCTATCCACCTGCTGATCACCACGCTGCGCCCTGGCGGAATGCCAGGCCCGGACTTGGCTATTTGCTTGCGCAAGCATTCGCCGGAAATGAGCGTTCTCTACAGCTCAGCCAATCCGTTGGCAGCTCTCGAGATTCCGGACCCCGCCGAGGTGATCTCTTCGATGCTGCCTAGGCCCTTCACTAGAACGACCCTGCTTAGCCGCATCAATACACTCCTTGCCGCGCACATTGGATGAAAAGCGCGGCCGGCAATCTCGTAAAAGCTCTTCGGGTCGGAACGCAAGACTCGCGGACCGCTCACAAACCGGGGCGCACAACCAGCCTGGCCGCTCTCGCCCCCGGTAGCCTATTCTGCAGCGCGCCGAGTGTGAGCCCCTTCGCCGCCCAGCACTTCCGAGCTTGCCGCCGAGAGTTCATCCCAGATTCGCGGGATCCACTCCAGATGCTCCGGTTTCATGAGCACCGATCGCAGGCAGGTCATCGTTCGGCGGTCGCGCTGCATCGTCCCCAGATTTGCCGCCCAAAACTCTGTCGGTAACTCCGCTACCGCGAGATGCAAGTTTCGCTTTGCGGCGGACTCGAATATCCGGCGCGAAAGCCCGGAAGCCTCGCTGATGCTTTTCGCCCGCGGTGCAAAGATCACGATATCCAACTCCGGCGCAAACGCCGTCACGAACCGATCATCCCTCCGGAGCCTCTCAAAGAAAGCCAGCGCCGCCGCTCGTCCACGTTCCAGCCCGTTTGCGAAGGCTCCGCCGCGGACCAGCGGCAGGAGTCTTTGCGTCGTCCACAGCGCCGCGGCAGCAGCGCCCGGTCGCGAACATTCCAGGCTGATCTCTCCCAGGTGAAGCTCAGCGGAACTGAAATAAGTGTACGGAGAATCGTGTTTGTAAAAACGTCCAGCGGAGGAATCGCGAAATAAAACGCAGCCGCAACCATAAGGTTGCAATCCGTGCTTGTGCGGATCGATAACGATGGAATCCGCTTCTCCGATTCGGGCAAAACTAAGCGCGGACTCTGTCCCGAGATTCTCAGCAAGCCCAAAATATCCGCCGTAGGCGGCATCCGCGTGAACTCGAAACCCGTGCTTGGCGCGCAAAGCCAGAATCTCTGGCAGCGGATCGACGGATCCGGTCGCCGTGGTCCCCATCGTAACGACCACCGCCCCTACGTCGCCGAGTGCCGCGCGCGTTGCCAGCGCGTTCAGGTCCATACGTCCTAGCGCGTCGCATGGAACGCTCTCGCATTGCAATTGCAACACCGCGCTGATCCGCTTGTGCGTGTAGTGGGCCTGCTCGCTCGCCAAAATCTTCTTCCCCGGCTGCACTTGCGAAGCTACCCAAAGCGCCTCAAGATTCGCCATCGTCCCGCCGCCGCACAAATGACCAAGAAATTCCTTCCACCCAAACATGGCCGCGATTTCCGCGACCGCTTCCTTCTCCATTGCGGAGGTCGCGCGTCCCCCGTCCAGAGCATGATTGTTGGGATTGATCCACATCGCCAGCGCATAAGCCAGCCGCGCGACCGGATGCGGCGGCTTAAGCATCTGCCCCGCGTACAATGGATGAAAATAAGGATAGTTGTCGCGCAGCCGCTCAGCGGTCTCAGCCAACGCCTCGGCGATTCGCTCCTCTTCCGTGCCTGGCACCTGAGCTTCGAACCGGGGCAATTGCGCGAATCCCGCATCCAGCTTTCGAACCGCTTCCAGAAACGCCTCTAACGTTGCCTGTTCTAGTTGCACCATTCACCAATCGCAAGCCGCCACTCGCGCTATTGCCAAACCTTGTCCAACTGCCCCGCCGTCTTCAGCAACTCCAGCTGCGCCTGCTGCCGCTGGAAATTCGCATCCAGAAAAGCCATCCATTTATCATTCTCATCGAGCCGCGCTCTTTCCAGTTCGCGCAAATTCACTTTCCCCTCGCTGTACTGTGTTTGCAGCACTCCGATATTCTGCTGCGCCAGTTGCAGCTCCAGACGCGCCACCTCTTTCGCCGCGTCCCGTTCCCGCAGGTGCCGCGTCTTTTGGCGCACTTCCGCGCTCACCTGCGCCTTCTTGCTCGCCAGGGTCGCTTGTGAGGCCTGCAGATTTATCTGCGCCAGCCCTATGCCCTCTCTCGTTTTTGCGCTGAACAGCGGCACCTGCACCTGCACGCCCGCGTTGAAATTGTTCCTCTGAAATTTCTTGTAGAACTCGCTGTAATTGTTGAAGCTCGCGAGCACACTGTACGTGCTGACCGCTTCAATGGTCGGCAAATTCCCGCGCTTCTCGCCTTTCAACCGGAACTCCTTCGCCCGCACGTCGGACTCCGCCAGCATCAGCCCCACATTATTTTGCATCGCCACGGCTACAAGGTTGGCGCCTTCCTGTTCCGCTTCCCCGGGCAATTCTTCCGGCGTGACTTCGATGGCCTGCTCCTGCTCCAGCCCCAGTTGCCCCTGCAAGAAAACTTCCAGCTCGTCTCCTCTCCCCTCGAGCTGCAGAATCCTTTGCGTTATCTGCGCTTTCGTCAGCTGCGACTTGGTTACTTCGAGCGGCAGTTCGTACCCTTCTCCCTGCCGCTCTTGCGTCACCTGCATAATCTTATCCGCACTCTCTTGCTCGGCCCGCAGCAGTTCGAGCGAATGCCGCACTTTAGCCAGCTCTAGATAAGCCATGGCCGTCCGCAGGACGACCCCGTTCTTCACGTCCTCCAGCACGATCCTCTGCGAACGCGCTTGCTCCTCCAGCTCCTTTCCCTGCCCCCGCAGCGGCTCGTTATAAACCTGTTCCGTATAGGTGAAGTTGAACAGCGATGGCGCCCGTCCGCCGGGGGTCTCGGGAATTCCGTAGGTGTACCCGGCTCCCGATCCGGCGTAGAAATTCGGCAGGAACTCCGCTCTGCTCACCTGTGACGCATGTGCCGCAACGCCTGCTTGCAGTTTTGCGACTTGAATATCCCTGCTGTTGCTCAGCGCCATTTCAATCGCACTCTTGAGCGTCAGCGCCACGGGCAAGCCCTGGTTTTGTGGCCCTCCCACAGCCGCGGACGCCCCTCGAGGTTGCGCTGCCGCCTGCGCGCCCGGTGCCTGCAGCACAGCCCCCGTCTGGGCGCTCACCATCGCGCCCGGGAGCAATGCCCCCCATCCCAGCGCAAGCACCGCTCCAGTCACCGCTTGAAATGTTTTTCGCATTTCCACCCCTCCGCTGCGACAAAGCTCAAGATTTGATATCACTCGCGCGAGACGGCGCCGCTTCACTCATAGCGCAACGACTCAATCGGCTGCAATTTTGCTGCCTGATTCGCCGGCAAATATCCAAAAAATAATCCCGTCGAACACGACACTACAAACGCCAGCACCACGCTCAACGGCGACACCGGCACGCGCAGATTCCCGGGAAGAAACATCTGAACGATCGCTGGTATCAGCAGCCCGATCAAAATCCCCAGCACCGCCCCTCCCCCGCTGATCAAAAACGCCTCGGTCAAAAATTGATACATGATCTCTTTGCGCGCCGCTCCTATTGCCTTTCGAATCCCGATCTCCCTCGTCCGCTCCGTCACCGTCACCAGCATGATGTTCATAATCCCAATCCCGCTGATGAGCAGCGCGATGAATGCGATCACGATCAGCACAATCGTCAGCGCCAGCGAAATGTCCCTCGCCGCCGTCAATATCGCCGCCAGCGTCTGCACGTTATACTCCGCCGTGCCCGGATGGCGGCTGCGCAGAAGTTGCGTCACTTGCCTCTCCACGCTCGGCACGTCCTCCGGCGTAGCGGCTTGCACGTCCAGCACCTTCAGCGTGTTCACGCCCGTGTAGTACTTCACCAGCCCGAACGGTATCAGCACCGACTCCGCCTGAATGTCCGAAAGCCCAAAGGTCTCCACTCTCTCCTTGAACACTCCCACAATCGTGAAAATCAGTTCGCCCACATGCAAATCCCGTCCCACGGGATTGTCCTGCCCGAAAAGCCTTTTCGCGAGCTGCGGGGTAATCACACACATCTTGCTCCGCGTTTCCATGTCCACCGCATCCAGATACCGGCCCCGCAAGATCAACAGCCGCCGGATTTCCCGGTAGCCTGGCGTCACCCCGATCAGCGTCACCGGCCTCACCACTCCCTGGGCCACTACGGACATCTGCATGTCGCTGATCGCCGCCACCTGCGCGGCCTCCGGAATCGTATCCTTCACCGCCTGCAGATCCTCCAGCGTCATTTCGTAGCTCAGCGGCTGTGCCTTTTCCGAACTTCTCACCAGCTCCGCCCATACCAAGTTCGACCCCACCGCTTCAATCTGCGATATCACAAATTTCCGGCTCGTCAGCGCCACCGTCACGACCAGCACGATCGACGCGCTTCCGATAATCACGCCGAGCGATGTCAGCATCGCCCGAAGCTTATTGGCTCGCAGCGCGTCGATTGATACGGACAGCGTTTCTTTCAAATCCATCATGAAGGTTTGCTCGACTCGGTATAACTCTTCCTGCTTTTATCTGCCCGGATCCGCCGAAACCGTCCGCGCTGCAAGTTCCCCATGCGGCCCTACTCCGCGCGCTTTTTCCCTTTCAATCCTTCTCGGCCCGCTTCAGCAATTCCCGCACATTTTTATCTTTCGGATCCAGCTGCAGGGCCGCCTGATATTCTCGCTCGGCCGATTTTTTATCGCCCTTGTCCTCAAAGAGCCGGCCCAGCCATTCGTGCGCGGCCGCATATCGGGGGTAGCCCGTTCGCTTCGGCGCCCTTTGCAGATATTCCCGCAACGACTGCTCCGCCTCTTCCTGCTTCTCCTTCTTGAGGATCCATCCCACCGCTCGATAAAACGTCCCTCGCGGATCCGCCGCATCCACCTGCGCACCTATAGTTCCCACCTCGATCAGTCGTTCCGCCTGGCCATGTCTCAGCGCATAATCGCCAATGTCGAAAATCAGCTCGGCTCGCTTCGGATGGCTTTCGAGCGCCAGCTGAAACTCCGCATCCGCTGTCGCAAACTCTCTTTTCTGCCGCCGGCAATTCCCCACCGAGTAATGCCATTCCGAGGCATCCATGGCCTTCAGTTTCTCGAATTCCGGCTTGGCTTTTTCCTCGCCGCCGCCCACCATGCCGGGAGCCGCGCAATCAAACTCGATCAGCGCCTGCCGCGCCGAGAAGTTCCTTTCGTCCAGCTCCACGGCAACCTCAAATTCCCGGCGCGTTTTTCTGGCCAGCCCGAGCGCCGAAAACATCGAACTATGGTCCGCTTTCTCCCCGTAAGCCCTGCCCAGCCATTCGTGGTACACCGAACTCTTCGGATCGATTCCCACTGCCCGCTCCGCGCTGTTGATAGCCGCGTCGCGCTCCTGCAGCTCCAAATAGGACTTCGTCAGCAGCAGCTGGATTTCGCCATTCTGTGGATCCTTCGCCGCCGCCCCCTGCAGTTCCATCACGGCTTTCGAATAATCGCTGCTTTCATAGGCCCGCCGCCCGGCCTCCGTCGCGTCGCTCTGTTTCAAGCCCGCCAAACCGCTCGCCGCGCCTGCCAGCACCACCGCCAGAATCACCCACCCGTTCGTCCGCTTCCGTTTCTCCGGTCTAGGAGGCATTCGAATTCACAACTTTAACGGCCATGCCATCGTGCAGATCCATATCTCCCGGCAGCGCGACCATTTCCCCTTCTTTTAATCCGCTCGTTACCTCATAGCTCGTCGCGTCCGCAATCCCCACTTTGATCTCTCTCTTTTCGAGCCGCGATTTGCCCACTCCCAATTCGTTGGGCTTCACCACATACACATACCGTCGGCCGCCCTCCGACGCTACGGCCCCTCGCGGCACCGCCAGCACATTGGCCCGCTCCCTCGAATTGATCCGCACGTTCACATTTATATTCGGCAGCAGTTCGATTTTGTCGTTGTTCACCGCGCAGAGCAGCTCCCCGACGCTCCGCGTCCCATGCGGCACGACCTGCTTCGGAATGATCTCCGTCTTTCCCAGCCAGCTTCGGTTCGGCAACGCGTCCCAGGTGATAATCACTGGCTCGTTCGCCTCCAGCCCGCCAAGGTCCGGCTCGTCAATAAAGGCCCTCACCCGCACCTTGTGCAAATCTGCCATCTCCGCCAGCAAGTCGCCTAGCTTCACGTAATCGCCAGCTTTCACCGGCAGCGAATACAGAGTCCCATCCGCTGGCGCCTCGATACGCCCGTTGTTCACTTTGTCTTCGAGCGCCGCCATTTCGCTCAGCGTCTGCTGCACCTGCAGTTCCCCGCGCTCCGTATCCAGCCGCGCCTGCTGATCGAACTGCTGCTTCACCGCCAGCAATCGCGTCACTTCCGCCTTCGCGTTCGCCAATGCCTGATCGTTGGCGGCAAGATCTTCTTTCGTCGCTGCCTGCCCGGCCGCCAGCCGCGCCAACGAATCATGATTTCTCTCGAGACGGTCGCGTTCCCCTTCCGCCTTTGCCAGATCGCCCGCCACTTTCGCGGCTTCGTCGGCCTTACCACCGGCTCTCGCCGCCCGCAAATCATCCTGCGCCCGCAAAAGTTTTGCCCGAGACTCCGCCAGTTGCGCCGCCACTTCCTTTACGTTCAGCTCCAGCAAAAGTTGCCCCTTCTTCACCGCCTGCCCTTCAGGCACATAAATCTTTTTCACAAACGTATCCAGCTGCGCCCGCACCACATACGGCGAAATCGGCTCCACCTTCCCGTTGCTGCTGATCGACGACACCAGGTTCTCGCGCGTCGGCGTCACGGCCGATATTTTCGCGGCCGGCTTTCTCCCGCTCAGCCACACAAGAAAAATCGCCGCCACCACCGCCAGAAGCAAGGAGATCACAATCCGATTTCGCAGTTTTCGTTCCATGCTCTCCTATTCCAAGAAGTCCCAGGCCAAGCGCGCCGTAGGACACACAAAACCCAGCGCCCCAATGCCTTGCTCAAACTTTTCCGTGGCTTGCTGCTCTAGCTCTGCCCTATTTCTGGCGGACCCCGAAGCGTTTCATTTTAGCAATAGCCGCGCCGCTTTCTCCACACTGCTTCCTAGTAAGTGTCCCATCTCCAATACAATAGAGATGCGCCGCCCACCCCTCAGGATGCGCCCTCGCGGCGATTTTCCGCAGCTGAAATCTTTCCCCAATCACATCCGTAGTAGACTCAGAAGCGTTAGTGCCCTGTCTCCTGATTGCCGTAACTGAGGGGTCCATCCATGATCGAAGCTCGTTCCCTGTCCAAGCGCTTCCAGGACAAAAAGCGCGGCGAAATTCGCGCCGTCGATAGCGTCACTTTCACCTGCCAACCGGGCAAAATCTACGGCCTGCTCGGAGCCAACGGCGCCGGCAAAACTACCACCCTCCGCATGCTGGCCACGATCCTCGAGCCCACCGACGGCACCGCTATCATCAACGGCTTCGACGTCGTCGAACATCCGGAAAAAGTCCGCGCCAACGTCGGCTTCCTCTCCACCGCCACCGCGCTCTATCCCCGCCTCACAGCCCAGGAAATGGTGGAATACTTCGGCCGCCTGAACGGCCTTGACGAAGTAACTCTCAAGAAACGGATCGAAGACATCTTCCACCGGCTCGATATGAACGGTTTCCGGGATCGACGCTGCGACAAGCTCTCCACGGGCATGAAACAAAAAACCTCCATCGCCCGCACCCTGGTCCACGATCCGCCGGTAATGATTTTCGACGAGCCCACCACCGGCCTTGACGTTATGACCGCCCGCACCATCATCGGCTTCATCGCCGACTGTCGCAATCGCGGCAAAACCGTCATCTTTTCCACGCATATCATGAGCGAAGTCGAACGCCTCTGCGACCACATCGGCATCATCCACGGCGGCAAACTCCTTGAGGAAGGCACTCTCGCCGAGCTCCGGGCCAAACATAACGAACACAATCTCGAAGAAATCATCGTCAAGGTCGTTGGCCCGCTCGCCAACGCGGAGGCCTGATCGCCATGAATCTTCACGCTGTAGGCGTCGTCTATCGCAAAGAACTCACCGAGTGGCTCCGCGACCGCCGCACCCTCATCTCCACGGTCCTCGTACCTCTGCTCGCTTTTCCTATCCTGATCTCCGGCATGATTTCGCTCTCGACCGTTTTGATCGGCAGCGCCAAAAAAGAAGTTCCCAAAATCATGATCATCCACGGCGAAGATTCCCCCGGAGTCGTCGACGCTTTAAGGGCGAACAAGGATGTCGAAGTCGTTGCCTACGCGGACAATTGGAAAGACCAAATTTCTGACAAACAAATTCGCGCTGCGGTCGAGATCCCCGAAGGCTTCCAGGCTTCTCTCGACAAGGGCACACCCCAAACCATCCAGATTCATTACTACGAAGGTGAAATCAAATCGGAATTTGGCGCCGAACACGTTGAAAAATCTCTAAAAGCTTATCGCGACGATCTCGTCAAAAAGCGACTCGAAGCGAAAAATCTGCCGGATTCTCTGATCGCTCCATTCGATACGAAACAGCACAATGTCGCTCCGCCTGAAAAAGTCGGGGGCTCCACCATCGGCAGCATGATCGGCTACATGGTTATCATTCTTTCCATGACCGGAGCCATCTACCCCGCCATCGACCTCACCGCCGGCGAAAAAGAGCGCGGCACCATGGAGACCATTCTCTCCAGTCCGGTCTCTCGCCTCGATCTCGTCCTCGGAAAGTTTCTCCTCGTCTTTTCCGCCTCCCTCACAACCGCAATCCTTTCCGTCACGTCCATGGGCCTCTCCTTCGCCTACATGGGCCACGCCCTCTCGAATTCCGCCAATGCTTCCGGTGCTGGCATTCATATGAATCTCGGCCTCACCTCGGTCGTCGCCGTCTTCCTGATGGCTCTGCCTCTCTCCGTCCTCTTCTCCGCTGTCCTGATGACCGTCGCCCTCTTCGCCAAAACCTACAAAGAAGCCCAAAGCTATCTCACACCCATGACGTTTATCGTCGTCATCCCCGCCGTTGCCAGCGTCCTCCCGGGCGTCGAACTCAACCCCAAGCTCGCCCTCATTCCCATCCTCAACACCAGCCTTGTCTGCAAGGAAATCATCACAGGCACCTACCACTGGGGTTCGATCGCGACGATCTTTGCCTCCACCTGCGTCTACGCCGCCATAGCCATCTTCATCGCCGTCAGAACTTTCCAGCGCGAATCCGTCCTCTTCCGCTCCTGATCCTCCGCTTTTTCCCCCTGTAGGGGCGCAATACATTGCGCCCCGGATCGGCAGCCCTCACGCCGGTAGCAATAAGCACCCCCTGCGGGTTGAACCCGTCGCAACTCTTATTGATCTCTACGTAGTTGATTGGACCGCTCTCACTCCGCCCGGTGTCCCGTCGAGGAGATCGCCCAACAGTTCTTCTGTGTAGATTCCGTCTTTACTCTCCTCCGCCGCATCACCCTTCATCCCGGCGCGGGCCTTCGTTTCACTTTCCCCTGACCGTCCCCCTTCCGCCAGGGAGTCAACACCGAGTAGCATGGAGTCGCCGTCATGCTACTTTTTTTCACCGCAATCAATTTCCGCCGCACCAGCCACCCCACGGCCCCCTGCACCGAACTCTTCGACACACCAATACTCTCCGCCAACTCCCGGTAACTAAGCTCCAACGCCCCGCCCCTCCTTTCCGACTCCGCCGCCAGCCACACATACACCAAAAAACAGACAGGCCTCCGGTCATGCCCCACCAGATCCCGCAGCAACACATCGAAAACGTAATCGTCCAGGGAAATCATAGCTATGCCAATGATTCCTATAGCAATCACTGCCTGATTGCAATCCCCAAAGGCCCCAAGTTATCTTCTGGAAAGTTTTCCAAAGGAGGCCCGCATGATTCGCGGCATCAAATTCATCAGCATCCCCGTCAGCGATCAGGATGTTTCCCTGAAGTTCTTCACCGAAGCCCTCGGCTTCAAGGTCGTCACCGATCAGCCTTACACCGAGAAGCAGCGCTGGATCGAGCTCGCTATTCCCGGCTCGCCAACCGGCCTGGCTCTCTTCACCCCCGAAGGCCATGAAGACCGCATCGGCCAATTTCAATCCATTGCCTTCTGGTGCGACGACGTCTTCGCCACCGCCAAAATCCTAAAGTCCAAGGGCGTTCGATTCGCCTCTGAACCCAAAGCCGAAGAATGGGGCTCGAGTAGCGTCTTCAAAGACCCCGACGGCAACCAGTTCGCCCTTTCCAGCAAATAGCGCGAGCCGCATAAGGGGCTGAAGTGAGCCAACCGACCTCCCGGTCGTCCAATCTGTTCCCTTGAACCAAATGGCGATTAGCTGAACTCTTAGAGCTCGGGAAATTCCCGAGAACGGCAGCGAGCGGCTGCCGTTTTTGTTCTACTGACAGGCTTCTAGGAGCACTATACCTTCTATTCGAAAACCCTTTGGAATGAGGTTCTTCCTATCCCCCTGCCACATAAATCCTGTGTTTTGCTATTCTTACCAGACTGCCGGAGCCGGCATGGCGAGGGGCTGACATCTCCAAGGAAGCTCCCGAACCAGGCCACTGGCTTCCTCGTATATAAACTAAGACTATGCCCATGACGTTGCGCCGCCGCGTGGTCCGCATCCTGCTGATCCTGCTCCTCTTGCCACCGATCCTGGCAGGCGTCGCTGGCTGGCTCGTGGCCCCTGGATTCCTCCATCCCGTCCGCCGGGAACTAACCCCCGACTTACTCCGCGAAGCCGACGCCTCCTTCGCCCACAGCGGCGGCCATCGCGAAGACTTCGATGTTCGCGCCCCCGACGGCATTCTCCTCCGCGGCTGGATCGTTCGCCCGGATCACCCCAATGGCAGCTGGATCCTCCTTTTCCACGGCGTCGCCGACAACCGCGTGGGCGTCATCGGCCAATCCGAATTCCTCCTCCGCGCCGGCTACAGCGTCATCCTGATGGACGCCCGAGCCCATGGCGCCAGCGAAGGCCAACTCGCCACCTACGGCTGGCTCGAACGCAACGACACCAAAACCATCATCGACGCCCTAATCCTCTCCGAAGTCAGCCGCTACGCCGATGAACAGTGGAAATCCGGCAAATGGAGACAAGAACCTGCCACCGAAGCCCGCTTGCATGGACCGGTTCACTCGCCGGATGGACGCCCGGGCGAGCCGTCACACATTTTTGCCCTCGGTGAATCCATGGGCGCGGGTATCGCTCTACAATCCGCCGCCGTCGATTCTCGCATCGAAGAAGTCGTGGCCGAAGCGTCCTTCGCCACGTTGCGCGAGGCCTCCTACGACTACGCCGGCCTGCGCCGCTCTCCACTGCTCGGCAAAACGCTTTTCGCGCCGTTCAGCTGGATGCTCCTCTATCGCGGCGAAAAACTGACCGGCCTTCCCGTCTCTGAAGTCTCTCCGGAAAAAGCCGTCGCGACGCGTGCCTTCCCGGTCTTTCTCATCTGCGACGAAAAAGACGAAGCCCTTCCCTGCCGCCACACTCAACGCATCTACGCGGCCGCCATCGGGCGCAAACAATTCTGGGAAGTCCCCGGCGCCTTCCACACCGCCGCCATTGGCTTCCAACCCGCCGAATTCCAGCGGCGCGTCCTGGAATTCTTCGCTAACGTGGCCCAAGGCACGCCCGTCCAATAGCCAGGTAGCACAGACACTCACGTCTGCGCGGGTTTTGCTCTATGTGGGACAGGTTTTCCACCCTGTCTCCTGTTTTTCCGGTCTTACTAAAGCATTTGCGCCATTGAAGAATCTCTCGGAGTAAAGCGAGTCAGTCGCGCCAAAAAGGTGCAGCGCCGGTCTTTTCTCCCCCGCGTGCTAAAATCGTCTATTCATGCCCGAAGCTCCCCTGATCTCGGTTCACGCTCTCTCGAAGCACTACCGCAGTTTCAAGAGGCGCGAAGGCATCCTCGGTGGCTTGCGAAATCTTTTTCATCGCGAATACCAAACCGTCAAAGCCGTGGAAAACATAAACTTCGAAATCGGCCGCGGCGAAATGGTCGGCTACATCGGCCCCAACGGCGCCGGCAAATCCACAACCATCAAAATGCTGACGGGCATCTTGGTGCCCACTTCCGGCGAAATGCTATCGAACGGTTTCGTCCCCTGGCGCCAGCGCACAGCCTACGTAAAGACGATCGGCGTCGTCTTCGGCCAGCGCACGCAATTGTGGTGGGATATTGCCGCCATCGAGTCTTTTAAACTTCTCCGCCGTATCTACGACGTGTCGCAGCGTGACTACGATGAGCGCATGGAACTTTTCAATCAGGTCCTCGGCCTCACTGAACTCCTCGACGTTCCCGTTCGCAAACTTTCTCTAGGCCAGCGGATGCGCTGCGACCTGGCCGCCGCGCTGCTCCACAATCCGCCGATCCTTTTTCTCGACGAACCCACCATCGGCCTCGATGTCGTCGCCAAAGATCACATTCGCCAGTTTCTCCGCGCCATAAACGAGCGCTACAAAACCACTGTCCTCCTCACCACCCATGATCTCGACGACATCGAAGAACTCTGCCGACGCATCATGATCATCGACCGGGGCACGGTCCTCTACGACGGCCCGCTCTCCCGCCTGAAAGAACAGTTCCTCCGCACCAAACAAATCAAATTCATCCTTCGCGACGGCGATCAAAGCGCGCGCCTCGCGGCCTTCGAGCACAATCTTCCCGCGCTCGCGCCCAATGGCGACAGCAGCGCCGCCACGCTGCGTCTCGAGCGGCTCGATGAAATGACTTGTCGCCTGCGCTTCGACCGCGCCCGCGTCTCATCCAGCGATCTGATTCGCCAGATTCTCGCCGCCGTCGACGTCCGCGATTTCGTCATCGAAGACGAGCCCATCGAGGAAATCATCAAGCGTATATATTCCGGCGAAGCCGAAATGAGTTCCTATCAACCCGTAGAGAAGGACAGTTCGCCTGTGACCAGGTAAATGCGCCGATAAATAGCAGGGGAGACTGAACCACATGGCCGCCGCGCAGACATTTCCGCTTCCCGTTCACAAGCCTTCGCCGCTCGCCGGGCTCAAGGTTTACGCTGAATTTGTCCGTATCGGCTTCGTCAATATCCTCGCGTTTCGCCTGCGCTACTACACGGGGATCATCACCTATCTCATCAACGTGACCGTTTACTTTTTTATTTGGCGAGCGGTTTTCGCCAACGCCACTGGCCCCATCGCCGGATTTTCACTGCCGCAGATTCTTACCTACGTAAGCGCCGGCTGGATACTGCGCTCCTTTTACTGGAATACCATCGACCAGGAAATGGCCTACGAGGTGATTGACGGCAAAATCGCAATGGACTTCATCAAGCCGGTCTCCGTCCAGGGCATGTGGCTTGCGCGCGCCATGGGCGAATCCGCCTTCCGCCTCATTCTCCTCACCGCTCCGACAGCCATCATCGTCACCTTGCTCTTCCCTGTGCTTCCGCCAGCCTCGAAACTGAATTTCGCGCTCTTCCTTGCCGCCGCCATCGGCAGCTTTTTCATCATGGGGGCGCTCAATTTCATCATCGGCACTTGTGCCATCCCACTCACGTCCATCCTCGCCCTGATTCGCGCGAAATTCTGGCTCATCGAACTGCTCAGCGGCCTGCTCATCCCGCTGAATTTCTTTCCCCGCCCCATCCAGGTCCTCTCGTCCTGGCTCCCCTTCGAGCACATCGCCTACACTCCGCTGCAAATCTATCTCGGCCGCCTCTCCCTCGCCGAAACGCTGCGGCTCCTGGCCGTCGAATATTTCTGGGTCGCCGCCTTGCTTTTCCTGGGCCATCTCTGGTGGATTCGCGCCACCCGCAAAATAACCATCCACGGCGGCTAGACGGGATCTGAATGAAAGAAGCTTTCATCAACTTCAAACGCCACGCCGCGCTGCTTGGTTCCTACTTCGCGCAGTATGCGAAAGTGCGCGTCAGCTATCGCGGAGACTTTTTCATCTCCGCGGCGACTTCGATGACTGCCACGATTTTCTCGCTGGGATTCGTTTTCGTTCTCTTCGAGCGCGTTCCCACTCTGGCCAACTGGCGCATGGAAGAGGTTGTCTTTCTATACGGCTTCTCGCTCATTCCTTTCGGCCTTTTCAATGTTTTCTCCCTCAACCTCTACGAGTTCGGCGCCACCTACATCATGGAAGGAAAATTCGACCGCGTTCTGCTCCGCCCGCTCTCTTCGCTTTTCCAGGTCGTCTTCGACGCATTCCGCATTGAGGCGTTGCAGGAAGTCGTTGTCGGAGGGATCGTGGTGGTCTGGGCGGCGCGCCGTCTCCACTACCACTGGCATCTGGTTGACATTGTTCTCCTGACTCTTTTCGCGCTCTGCGGCGGCGTCATCTATCTCTCCGTCTTCCTTTTTCTCTCGACGTTTTCTTTCTGGTTCGAGGACCGCATCGGCATCCATCCTCCGTTCTGGAATCTCCTCGCCTTCGGCCGCTACCCGCTTTCGATCTACTCCAGCTACATCCAGTTTCTCTTGAGCTGGATTATTCCGTTCGGCTTTGCCACTTTTTATCCCGCGTCGCGCTTGCTCGGCCGCCCGGAGTTCAGGGTCTACGCGGCGCTTATTCCTCTCGTTGCTGCGGCGGCCTTTGCGCTGGCCGTCACGGCATGGCGCGTCGGCCTGCGGCGCTATTCCTCGACCGGCTCATAAGAAAAAGGATCTACACCGAGAACACCGAGTGCACAGAGAAGAGAAACAAGATCAGAAGCAGTTCAGCAGGCTTTCATGACCATCAAAATCCGGTCATCCTCGTAGATGCCGCCGCGCGAGTGCGTTTCCACTTCCCTAAGCACGGCACGCATGATCTCTTCCGGGCTCTGTTCGCGGACTCCGGTGACAAGCTCGGCAAGCCGCGGGCGGCCGAACTCCGTCCCCGTGACATCCATCGCCTCGGTGATCCCGTCCGTGCAAGCCACAAGCAGATCGCCCGGCGCGAGCGCCACCGTTCCGCACTCGAACTGAATGTCCGGCAGCAGTCCCACGATCATTCCGCCCGCTTCGAGCCACTCGACGCTACCGTCCGTACGGATCACCGCCGGCGGAACGTGCCCCGCGTTCACATAACGGAAGTTCCGGCCTCCGGCCTCCACCAGCGCGAGAAACATGCTCAAGTACTTGGTGGGCCGCCCTTGCGCCATGGAAGCGCGCGCCCCCATCAAAAGTTTGTGATTGATGGTAGCAGGCAATTTTTCAAGCGTCTCGACGTGATCGGCGAGTGCATGCAGCGTGGCTTGCACGTTGGCCATCACCAGCGCCGAAGCCGCGCCTTTCCCCTCGACATCGGCCACGACAAGCAGGAGCGATTCCCCTCGATCCACCTCGACAGGCAGAAAGTCGTAATAATCCCCGCCGACCATTTGCGAAGCGCGGTGTGAGACGGCAATTTCGATTCCAGGAAAAACCGGCGGCGCATCCGGCAAAAGTCCCGCTTGAATTTCCCGCGCCAGCGCCAGGTCGCGCTCCATTTTTTCCTTTTCAACCCGTTCGCGGTGCAGCTGCGCTTTTTCAAGCGCCAGCGCCACATGCGCGGAGAGCGCATCCAGAAACGCCTCATCCTCATCCGTGAAACCTTCCGGCTTGTTCAGCAATTGCAGCACGCCTATGATGTCGCAGGCTTCATTGCGAATGGGCAAGCACATCAGTTGCTTCGTCTTGAATCCCAGCTTGCGGTCGATGTCCGGTTCAAAGCGCGCGTCCTCGTACGCATTTTCCAGCCGCACCGCCGAACCTTCGCGCGCCACCCATCCGGCAATGCCGCTCTCCGCAGGCAAACGAATTACCTGCTGCTTGAGCCCCAGGCCGACGAGCGACCAAATCTCGTTGCGTTCGTGGTCCACCAGAAAAACCGTGCCGCGCTCCGCTCCGGACTGCCGCGTGGCAATCTGCAAAATAATGTGGATGAGTTCGCCAAGATCGAGCGTGGAGTTCAGCTTCTTGGTCGCTTCGATGATGCTCGAAAGCTCTTTCATCGCGCCGCGGCGCTCCGCGAGCGCCAAGACCACGGCCGAAAAACGCGCCAGCAAGTCCATCTGGCTGCGCACGCGGTCCTCAAGTGGCCCCGTGCCGCGCACCTCGAGAACTCGCACGCGGAAATCGTCGCTCCCCAGCGCCCCTGCCCAGATCGACGGATCTTTGCTGCTGTCGCTCGGCAATCCCGGCTTTATTCCCGCGGGAGTCGACGCGGGAAGGCTTCCCGCTTCCGCCCAGACCTCCGCCTCGCCGCGGTCGGCGCGCCAAAGCCTGGCCCCGGCCACGCCGGGCTGGCCCATCGCGGCGCGCACCACACGATTGGCAATCTCGTTCACGGGAAAGCGGCCTTCGAGAAGCCGCAGCCCATCGAGCAGTTCGGGGAAAAGTTCGTTCACTCTCTGACGGACAGGCGATTCACTCATAGCATAGAAGCCTGAAAAAGAAACGCCGCAATGGGGCTAAGCCTAGCAGGAGTGCCGTAGGTTGAAAAGTCCAGGTTCGCCCGAAGATCGAGATGAGAATCCCGAAGATCTGTCCTCGTTCGGTGAATCATGCGCGACTGCGGACCCCGGAAGCCCTTAGGAAGCTCTCCCCGAGCGGCTGGCCTCGAAAGAGAATGCATTGCAATTGGTGTGCGCGCTGTCCAGCGGCCTAGGGCAAATGCACGGCGTGCTGGCGGGATTCCCATTCCGTGCTCAGGCGGCGCACCGATTCGCGCAAACGAACCGCCAGCGCGGCGATCGTTTCGAGGCGCTGCGGTGCGCCTTGCGGCAAGCGGCCATCGCTCTTCCGACGTATTTCAGAGAGCAGAAGTTCGGCGTTGCCCAGAATGCCGGTCAGGGGATTGTTCAATTCGTGGCGCAAAATCTCGCCGAAATCCGCGCGCTCCAAGTCAACCCACCCATCTTGCCGCGGGGCATCCAACGATTCCGCCAGAGTGGGCGCGGCTTGGGCTTCGCTCTGGGCCTTGCGCAGCCGCCGCTCCACAAGACCGAGCGCCACCGTCAGGCAGCCTCCCGTGCGCACCACGTAATCCGCGGCACCGGCGGCCACGAGGCCAGAGAACTCCGTCTGGTGCTCGGCATCTCCGATCACGACGACCGGCGCATACGTAGCCAGTGAGGAAACGGCGGCGTCCAGGCGCTCCGCGCGGGGCTGAAGAACGCTGGCCTCCGGCCCGACCGCTGCTTCTGTGAGCAAAATCACGGCAGGCGCTGCATCCACCACGATGCGCCGCGCTGCGTCCACCGTGCTCACCGAAGACACGTGGCGGCGCTCATCAATGGTTTCAAGCTCGCGGCGAGCCGTGGCGCGCAGCGCCGCATCGTCGCTTACTAGCAGGATCGTGTGTTCCCGAGGTGTCATGTCATCATCCATTTCTCAATATTCCCAACGAGCTTCGCTCGATCGGCTCAATTCGCTTTCTTAACAGCCGCGGCGCGTCCTGCGCGCGCGAGTTGGCTGTCCAGAAGACTGAATACTCTTTCGGTCAGTTCCTCGACGCGGAAAGGTTTGGCCACATGCGGCAGCCGATTTCGTTCCAAAAAATCCTGGGTTTGCTGGGCAATCACATCTCCGGTCACGAACAAGAACCTTTCCTGAAGCGGATTCTGCGCGCGCACGAGCGACTGGTAGAAATGCTGGCCGTCCAGTCCGGGCATTTTCATATCGCAAATCACAAGGTCGAAAGGCTCGCGCCCGGCGCGCTCGAGCGCTTCACGTCCGTCGAGCAGCACATCGACGTGCAGCCCCTCGTCCTCTAGAACATCGGCGATCAGCCGCGCCACGGTGGGCTCGTCTTCGACAACCAGTACGCGCGTGCCGCGGTGGTTGGACCGCGCTGCAGGCTGCGGCAGAGCATGCCGTGGACGATTCCTGCGTCCGGCGGCCTCCGGGCGGGCCGGCGGAGCTGGCTCGTTCGGCTCGAGGAAGTGCCGGCCGGGCTCGTGGGAGGATTCGGCCTCCACGGGGAGCTCGACGGTGAAGGCGGAGCCGCCAGCGGGCGGACTCGACACGCTCACCTGCCCGCCATGCTCGCGCACCACGCTAAGCACGATAGCGAGTCCGAGGCCGGTTCCCACGCCCGCGGGTTTGGTAGTGAAGAAAGGATCGAAAATGCGCGCGAGAATGGCTTGGGGAATTCCTGGACCGTCGTCGATAACCTGGAGAACCATACGGCGGTCTCCGTTGCGCGCCGTCCGCAGCCGGATGGTTCCGGCTCGTCCCGCCTGCACGATGGCCTGGCGGGCATTTCCGATCAGATTCATCAGCACTTGCTGCAGCTGGCCGGAGTCTCCCGTCACAAAAGGAAGCGTGGGGTCGAGGTCCAGTTCGATGCGGATTTTTTCCGAGGCCGATCCGAAGCGCTGCAAATCCATGGCGCGCTGCACTACTTGATTCAGAGCGACGCGCTTGCGCTCCGGCCGGGCTTCCCTGGCGCTCAGCAGGAGCTGGCGCAGGATGGTGCTGGCTCTCTCGGCTTCCTCATAAATCTGGCGCGCTTCCTCGGTGCTGCCGGCGAGATCCTTGCGCACCAGAAGCCGCTGCGAGTAGCCCAGAATGCTGGTCAGCGGATTGCTCAATTCGTGCGCGATGCCAGTGACCATTTGCCCCAGGGCGGCTAGCTTTTCCGTTTGCAGGAGCTTGGCTTGAAAGACGCGCTGGGCGGTCAGGTCCCTGTAAATCTCGACGCGTCCCAAACGGTGGCCCGCCTCGTCCAGAACCGGGCGCACCGAACGCTCCAGCACACGTGGCACGGGCCGCGACAGCTGCAGCTCCTCGCGGCTGCCGCCCTCGGCGCCGCGTGCCAGTTCGCGCCAGCGTTTTGCAAAATTTTCCGGCTCGGCGGCGCGCTCGGCAAGGTGGCCGATGAGATTTTCGAGCGTGGTGCTGGCGGCGGCTTCCGCGGGAGAGAGGCCGGCGATTTGCGCGAAGCGTGTGTTCATCGCACGGATGCTGTGGTTGGCCCCAAAAAGCAAAATCCCTTCCTCAACCCACTCGAGCACATGGTGCAGCTCCGCCGCGGAGCGGCTACGCTGCTGGACGGCTTCGTCCACTGCCGGAGCGAAGACCACCGCGGCGAGATCGTCCCCCGCGAATACCGGAGCGTGCAGGCGCACCCGGATGCCATTGCCTAGCTGTACTTCACAAAGCTCGGGAACCTCGATGGATCTGTCCCGCTCGCCCGCAAGAGCTCGCCTCGACCACTCTTCGATGCGCGGCTGTTCCCTGGCGCAAAACAGGTATGCAAAACGTCCGCCGAGCGCCCAGACGGGATCTTTCAGGGATGGTTGCGGGTTTTGCTCTCGCGTGGATTCCGGCGTTCGCTCGACGGGGGTTTCTTCGAGCAGAATCCTTGCGCTGCGGTTCATGCTCGCGATGTTGCCCCGGGCATCGAGAAGGACGGTCGGCTCCGGGCTGAATTCCAGAAGAGCGTGGCGCCGCGCGCTGCGCCGATTCTGTTCCGCGCGCTGCCTCCGGCGTTCGAGGACACAGACGGCCAGCGAGCCGCGAAGTTCAAGCCGCTCGAGCGTACTCAGCGAGGAAGTTTTCTGAGAGACGCCAGCCACGAGAACGCCCAGCGTTTCGTCAGCGGACAGGAGCGGGATGGCCACCAGACGCGACAATCCACTTTTCGACCAGGAGGCGGGAGGCTCCGCTCCCTGGACTTGCCGCGATTCGATAGCCGCGCGCCACAGGCTGGCGAGGGGTTCCCGGCCGATCGCGCCGGTACAAACCGGATCTCCGCTTTCCCAGGCAAACTCCATCGCTCGAGCATCTGCGGAGCCCGGAGCTTTCAAAGGCCAGTGTCCAAGCACCGCAAACGTGGCGCCCGCCCCGGACGCCGCAACGGCCGCGGAATCTTCCGTGCAGCTTCTGACGAGCTGCGACAGAATCGTGTCCGCAGATGTGGCGCCGAGAGCACAGAGAATTTGTTTGCTGAGCCGCACGTCTGCCTGACGTTCCCGGGCAAGACGTTGTTCCTGCTCCAATTCGAGCGCCAGGGCAAGTTCGGCGGCCACCGATTCCGCCAAACCGCGAGGCATGGACGGCAGTTTTCGGCGCGACCCAGTGAGGAGCACGCCGTGGAGATGGCCTTTGCCCTCGATGGGAGTCCATAGCGCGTGGCGCAGGCCGACCAGGGGACCAATCATCGGCCGGTGCTGGGAAGTGTCGAGTTCCTGGTCGACGCTTTTGCCGGAGGCCAGCAGCTCCTGCGGCAGGGGAGGCTCGAGCGACAGCTTCTCCCATTCTTCGGGCGTGTCTTCACCCTGCGCTTCCCAGATCATGCCACGAAGACAAGCCGCTGCGTGTCCATTCGCGCCAGAGGGCGATTCCTGTTCCAGCCAGACGCCGACGCGATCGGCGCTGCCATCGCGGGAGAGAACATGAATTGCTTCGCGCATGATCTCTCTGCGTGGTGCACCGGCAAGTCCAGCCCGTGCCGGTCCTTGCCACGAGCCGTCTTCGTTTTCTTTCTTACGCCAGGCCCACATCGGTAGCGCGCCTCGAGTCTCTCGACGCCAGGCGGATAACCGCGAGATTCCGCCAGGGGCTTGCTCCTACTGAGGGGAGATGTATGCACTGGTAGGCCCAACCGGCGGATTGTGTAATGATTGTGGAATCAGTAAGTTACCTGGCAAGCAGAGGGGACGTGGCGGAGGCCAGAGTCCCATGCCGAGACTGGCGCGCTCGTCCTTCCCAGAGTGGACCGGCGACCAGGCTCGGGGCCCGAGACTTGTTGGCCGATCGGCGGAGTGTTACGGGCCGGCAGAGGGATCCGCGGGAGGCGTCGGGCAGTGTGCAAGAAAGTTACCGTACTTCTATTTAAAGGTTCCGCGGAAGAAAGCCTTAAGCGCCGGGGCCCGCCGCTTTGGCGGCCTGGCTCTGCTCTGGTTCTGCCTTGAACGGTTGGGCGCTTTTAGGGCTCGACCTGTTCCACCTGATACTGCTTGAGCTTGCGGTACAGCGTAGTTTTCCCTATGCCCAGCATGCGCGCGGCGGCCAGCTTGTCGCCTCCCGTTTCGCGCAGCGTGCGGAGAATGGCGCGGCGCTCGAGCTCTTCCATGGGCAACAACTCGTCATTGTCGGGAACGCGCTCACTGCTGGGATAGTGCAGGTTCGAGGGCAGGTCTCCCACGTGAACAATGGGACCGGAGCCCATGGCCACGGCGCGTTCGATGGCGTTTTCCAGCTCGCGGACGTTGCCGGGCCAGTCGTAGGCGATCAGGCGGCGCATGGCGTCGTCGGAAATGGTCCTCGTAGGGCCGTGCGGATCGGAGAACTTTTCAAGGAACGAGATGACCATCAGTTGTATGTCGCTCTTCCGCTCGCGCAAAGGCGGAAGCTTGATCTGCACGACGTTCAGGCGGAAATAGAGATCCTGGCGGAAGGCCCCGGTACGGATGGCGGATTCCAGATCGCGATTGGTGGCCGCGATGATGCGGATATTGATGTGGCGGCGCTCCGTTGAGCCGACGGGTTTTACTTCGCGCTCCTGCAAGGCGCGCAAGAGCTTGGCTTGCAAGTCCACGGGCATGTCGCCAATTTCGTCGAGGAAGAGCGTGCCGCCCTGGGCGGCTTCAAGAAGTCCTTGCTTCGATTGCATGGCGCCGGTGAAAGCGCCCTTCACGTATCCGAAGAGCTCCGATTCAATGAGCGTGGGCACCAGCGAAGAACAATCGACGGGGGCAAAGGGGCGTTCCTTGCGGATTCCGGAGTAATGAATGCTTTTGGCGACCAGCTCTTTGCCGGTGCCGCTCTCGCCCAAAATCAAAACCGGATATTCATGCTGGCTGACCTTCTCAATCATTTTGTAGACGCGCTGCATTTTCGCGGAGACGCCGATCATGCCGCCGAAGCCCGGCTTGGAGCGCAACTGCTCGCGCAGGAGGCGGTTTTCGCGGTCCAGGTCCATGTCGCGGGCCACGCGCTCGAGGCGCGCGCGGAGATCTTCGATGTGAAAAGGCTTGGTGACGTAGTCGACCGCGCCCATGCGCGTGGCAGCCACGGCAGAGTCGATGGTCCCATACTGCGTGAGGACCAGCACGGCAACCTGCGGGTACATTTCGTGAACCTGTTTCAGAAGATCGAGGCCGCTCGAGGGAGGCAAGATCAGGTCCGTGACAATGATATCGACGGAGTGGGTTTCCAGGCGGCGCAGCGCTTCTTCGACGGTGCTCGCGACGACGGTTTTCATCCCGCAAGACTCCGCCACGTCCGCGCAGAGTTTCCGCGTGCTCTCTTCATCTTCCACGACGAGGACGCTGATGGGAATGGCGGCGCGCTGTACTCCGGCTCCAGCTTCTTCAATCATTGACTTTCACCTCGGGAAACTCTTGAGCCAGTTTCAATAGCACACTCAGTACCAAATGCGGAAAAGAAGCGTGGATCATTCATAACTAAGCCTATTAGCTATTTTACCATTTTTTGTGCTGTTCGGATTCGGGAATCTCGTGGCCGCTGATTTTCCAGGAAGGGGAGCTCTGACAATACGTAAGTTACTTTTTTTTCATATATTTACCAATTCGGTATACAGAGGCCTTCTATTCCGGGAACGGAAAATGCCGTTCCGCTGCGTTTGGAGTGCCCGCCGCTCGCGAAGGCAACCAGCAAATCTTCCTATGTTCCTGTATCTCCCGGAAGGTATCGCGGGCGGCTGCTACTGCTCGACCTAGAAAATGGAACGGGGTCTCCTGTAAAAAGTTCCGGAAGACCCCGTCAGCTAGTGCTCTTTTGCACACCGCCGAAGGCGGCGAGTTACGTTTTCTTGAGCGAGCGCGCCTTAAACCCGCAGATGGTTTCGCGCGCCGCGTTATTACGGCTTGGGGGCCGGCTTCTTGGCCGCGGGAGCTTTCGCCGCTGCACCTGTGCCGCCTCCCCTGCTGAGCAGCGTCAAGGAGTCCTTGGCGTTGAATGGGAAGCGCCGCACCGATTGCTCGCCCGTGGTACTGAGCGTGACATCCACGCGCCGGTTATTGGCCAAGCGAATGGTCAGCAGGTTCTTCATGAACTGCTGCTTTTCCGCCGGAGTCAGGTCCGGATCGTCTTCGAGAAGCTTCTTGACCTCGGCGTCGGTCATGTTCTGTTCTACGCCATAGGCCTTGGTATCGATGTGATCTGCGGGAACGCCTTTCTCAATCAGATGGCTCTTGGCGCGTTCCACGCGGCGCTCGGAAAGTAGCTGGTTGTACTCCTTGCCTCCGCGGATGTCTGCATGGCCGCCCAGAATCAAGTGGGCGTCCGGTTTGTAGGTAAGATACTGCTCGAAGTCGGCTGCCAGCGTGTCGAGAGTAACCGCCTGGCTGGGCATCAGACCGCCATTGGGCTTGGCGACCGTGGGCTGCGCCGTTGGGAAGTAGATGCTGTGCAAAGCCAGCTTCACTTCCAGTTGATGAACCTGTGGAGGTTCCTTGACCTCGACGTTGCCGGATGCGTCCGCAGTGCCGCCGCGTCCGTCGTTCACCGTGCACTTCACTGTGTACGTTCCGGGCTGCAGACCCCTGGCATCGAAGGTCGCATTCGAGCCCGTGCCCGTAATTTGGCCGCCTGAGGCGGAGTAGCTGTAGGTCAACGGATCGCCATCCGGGTCCGTGCCGGTGCAGGTGATTCCGGTGTGCTCGCCCGACAGAATGGGGCTGCGCTCGACCGACAGGGAAGCTGTCGGCGGACGGTTCGGCCGCGGGTCAACTTTAATATCGGTCGCGCAAGACGCCGTGCCGCCCTTGCCGTCATTCACCGCAGCAGTCACGGTGTAGCTGCCAGGAGCTGCGTCGCCCACGTTCCAGCGCGCGTCGGGACCGGAGCCGTCCACTGTTCCGCCGGTCGCCGTGTAACTGTAGGTGAGCGGATCGTTGTCGGGATCGCTCGCGTTTACATGAACCGCGACGGTGTCTCCCGAACCGGCAAAAACAGAAGTTGGACTGGCGGAACACGCCGCTACCGGCGGGTGATTGACGGGTGCCGGAGGGGCCTCGTGGGGCAAACCAAAACGAATAACGATGCCCGTCCCCAGGCGAAGGTTATCCTGCCTGCTATTTCCTCCGAGAGCAGACCCGCTGAAATTCGTCATCAGGTAGTCGATCTCGGCGAAGCGCCACACGATGTACTTCGATAACGCGATATCCACTCCGCCGCCGGCGGCCAGAGCGAAAGCGCTCTGGTTGCCGTCGCCTGTCATTTGCGGGCCGCCATGGGCTCCGCCTAGCAGGAACTCGGCATAAGGAATGAAGTAATCAAATTTGCGCAAGTTCAAACGCGGACCGAGCAAAAAGGTGGAGGTCTCGCCGTGCAACGAGGTGCCGTTGACATCGCGAGTGTAGCCGATACCGCCCAGCTCTTCCGTGAGACCGATCCATCGCGAAACGTTCCAGGTGAACGAACCGGCCGCGCCGTAATTGTTAAAATTGCTGAAGCCGCCGCCTGGACTGAAATTCACGTAGTCGAACATCCCCGCAGCTTCGAACTTGGGCACAATTCTCCCTGGAGGAATGTCGTCGCCGGATGTGGCGCCCGCCGGGAAAGGCTTGGGACGCGGTGCGTCCGGAAGCGCGAAAAGATTTCGCGAAGCAGGGGCGATGTCTACCCCGTTCGTTTTCGCGGCGCTCTTTTCCGCCGCCGCAGCACTTGCGCCATCGCCGTTCTGCTGGGCCTGCTGGGCACATACCGGCAAAGCCAATATCGCGCTAACCGTTACTGCCACACACCAATTGCGCATGATCCGTCTCCCTCAGTCGTCTGTTTCGGAACCCAAGTCGCTTTTTGTCCCCGCCCAGCGCTGTCTGTGGCGCAGCCACAAACTCTTCAGGACTCATCGCGGCAAACTAACTGTCCATAGTTGCCACACCGCCGAAACCTTCCCCCACTTTTCCCAGGCACCGGGAGAAATTACAAGAGGTCACAGGACGCGGTGCTGTAAGCCTATTCCAGGTTTCCCCGAATCTGCAAGCCTTTCCTTCCTGAAATCGGGCAGTTCCGTGGAATCCTCCTCTCTCTCCACGGCGCTGGGCAAAGAACTTATCGAGGCCGCGCTGAAGCGTGATCCGGCACGAAAAGATGACAAGCGGTGGAGTTCCGGCCCAAAGTTCGGCGTGCGACAAGTACCTAGTGGGTTATCGCACAATGTGATAGGCTGCCGCCACTTTTTGTGGTGGACCTGCCTCTGACGGAGATTCGGAACTTGCAACTTCCCGTCTCGAGACATTGCATCGGTTGCCCGGCTCGCTGTCCCGCAGCTGCAACTGCCTCCACAGAAGCTCGGGTATCGTTTGCTGCGGGGGCGGACCATGAAAATCAAGAGTACAGGATTGCTTTCTAGCCTTTTGCTCTTGCCGGTTATTTTGTTTTTGCCGTACCAGCGAGTGGCCGCGCAAACCTCCGGCGTGCCTGCGCGGATCACGCGGGCGGTGGATGAAAACAATCTTGTGGCGCTGAAGGGCAACGTGCACCCGCTGGCGCGCGCGGAGTTCGATCAAGGAGCGGTGAGCGATGGCCAGCCTTTGCACCGCATGCTGCTGCTTTTGCAGCGAAGCGCGGATCAGGAAGCGGCGCTGCAAAAGCTGCTTGATGATCAGCAGAATAAATCCTCGGCAAATTATCATGCCTGGCTGACGCCCGCGCAGTTTGGTCAACAGTTCGGTCCGGCGGATGCGGACATACAGACCGTGACCAGCTGGCTGCAGTCCCACGGCCTTCAAGTCGCCGGCGTGACGGCGGGCCGGACGGTGATCGAATTCTCGGGAAGTGCCGCAGAAGTGCGAAGCGCGTTTCATACGGAGATACACAGGTACCTGGTGAATGGTGAAGCGCACATGGCGAACGTGAGCGATCCGCAAATTCCCGCCGCGTTGGCGCCAGTCGTCGCCGGCCCCGTATCTCTAAACAGTTTCCTCGTGAAATCGCACCTCCTTCCTCTCGGAGGATTTTCCCGCTCCAAGAGCACCGGAAAAACAAGGCCGCTCACCACGACCGGCTTCTGCGGAACGTCCGATTGCTTTGCCCTTGGACCGGCGGACTTTGCGACGATCTACAACAGTGCGCCGCTGATCAACGGTACTCCCAGGATTGACGGAACAGGACAGACCATTGCCATCGTAGGCGAATCGGACATCAATCTCCTCGACGTAAGTGATTTCCGGACCGCCTTCAATCTGACACAGAATTTCTCTGCTTCGAACATCATCTTGAATGGCACCGATCCCGGATTTAACCCGAGCGAAGGCGAATCCGATCTGGATGTGCAGTGGGCTGGAGCGGTCGCGCCGGGCGCGACCATTGAGTTTGTCACCTCCGCGCCCACCGAAACCACGGCAGGGATTCATCTTTCAGCTCTCTACATCGTGGAGAACAATCTCGCCGGAATCATGAGCGAGAGTTTCGGCGGCTGCGAACAGCACATAGGAACGCTGAACCAGTTTTACAACTCGCTATGGGAGCAGGCCGCCGCCCAGGGGATCACCGCCATGGTCTCCGCCGGCGACGGAGGCTCGGCGGGCTGCGACAATTTCGACACCGTGCAAATGGCGACCCAGGGCCTGGCGGTCAGCGGATTTGCGTCCACTCCGTTCAACGTCGCCGTCGGTGGCACGGACTTTGACGACGTCAACCGGTGGACTCAGTTTTGGAACTTGAGCAACGACCCAACCACGCAGGGATCGGCGTTGGGTTACATCCCGGAAATTCCATGGAATGATTCCTGCGCGCAGCTGGGGCTTACAGGATGCGGCGCCTCCGCTCCGCAAGGTTCATTGAATATCGTCGCGGGAAGTGGCGGCGCGAGCATCCTCTACGCAAAGCCTTCGTGGCAATCAGGCACGGGTGTGCCAGCCGATAACCACCGCGATGTGCCGGACGTATCGCTCTTTGCCAGCAATGGGTTCGACAACAGCTTTTACATTGTGTGCCAGAGGGATGTGACGGCCATGTTGCCCTGCACGATTAACATCTTTCAAGGCGTGGGGGGAACCTCCGCATCCTCGCCGGCGTTTGCGGGGATCATGGCTCTCGTGAATCAGAGTCTGGCGACGGCGGGCAATCCAGCGCCCCGGCAAGGCAATGCGAATTACGTTTTGTACCAGCTGTTCAAGAAACAAGTGAACGCCAGCCCCGCTGTCAACTGCAATTCGTCAGCGACACCTTCCACATCGTGCACGTTTTATGACATCACCAAGGGCAACAGCGGCCTCGCTAACGGCTCGACCGGCACAAACTCAGTGCCCTGCGCGGGAGGCTCAACGAATTGCAGCAGCAGCGTCTCCGGTACGGACGGCATTCTGGTAACCTCCACCAATGCCTCTACGCCCGCCTATTCGACGGCGACTGGCTACGATCTGGCCACGGGACTGGGTTCGGTCAACATCGCCAACCTGGTCAGGAATTGGTCAACGGTCACTGCGTTGCCGTCCACGACCACGCTGAACGCCACCGTCAATGGACAAGGCGCGTCATCCATCACTGGAATAACTCACGGCACTCCGGTCACCCTGACGAGCACGGTCGCCGCTGGACAAGGCGCCACCGGCACTCCTTCAGGGCAGGTTGCTTTGCTCGCCACACCGAATCCGAACCCAGGTTTACCCGGTCCCTCGCTTGGCTTCGACGTTCTCAATCTATCCAACGGAACCGCAACTGGTACTGGCGTCGTTCTGCCTGGCGGAACATATTCGCTGACCGCCCAATATCAGGGTGACGGTACTTTTGGCGCCAGCAACTCACCGGGTATTTCCGTAAATGTATCCGCAGAGCCGAGCAAGACGCTGATTAGCCTTCCCGTCTTCAATGCAAGCTCCGGATCAGAGGCGGGAAACGCTCCGACGACCCTCGTTTACGGCTCGTCTTATATCGGACGCATCGACGTGGGCAATGCGTCGGCGTCGTCCTCCTTTCCTCCGCAACCAGTTTGCAATCCACCCTCCTGTCCTACTGGAACGGTTACGCTGGCAGATGCGGTGAACGGCGGAACCGCAACTCCCCTCGACGGGGGCACTTTTGTCCTGAATAGCGCCGGTTTTACGGAAGATCTGACAATCCAGCTTCCTGGCGGATCGCACCAGCTCACCGCCACCTACAATGGCGATGCAAGCTTCCTAACAAGCAAAGGAACGTACAGCCTCGCCGTTACGCCTGCGCCAACAACGGTAGGTCCGAGCAATCCGCCTCTGCCATCCCAAATTTCCACGCCGTTCGGCGTGGGCGGCACGGTAATAACGCAGAGTTCCGGCGTCACCCCGGGCTGCAACTTTACTGTTCTCGATGGGACCACGCCGGTCACAGGGACCGGCCCGGTGTCTTGCGGCGGGCAGCCCGGTTCGGCAAATTCCGGCGCGTTCCTGCAGCCCTCGATCACCATCCAACAGGCGACACCTGGTATCCACACGTACACGCTCAAGTACAACGGGGACGCAAACTACGCGCCTTCGACATCCGCTCCGATGACCACGCACGTATTCGATGGCACAACAACATCCGTAACCGTCAATCCTCCAACCACGGTGCAATTCGGCTCGAGCATTACGTTCACCGCCATTGTGGATACGTTTCAGTCGCAGGGGCCGGCTCTTACGGACGCCGTGTCCTTTAGCTTGGGTCCTACTCAGCTTTCGGGCACTGTCCTATACACGCCGATGACCGATGCGTCCGGAAACATGGCCTTACAAGCGACGCTCACGACAATGCCTCAATTTTCGGGATCCTATCTCGCGTCCTTCGCAGGGGACTCTAACTATTCCTCGTCCGGGGCCCTCATCTTCGTGAGTGTGAACATCCCGAATTTCAACTTGGCAGCGGCGCCTTCGATTATCCCCGTGACAGCGGGTCAACAGGGAACATCAACGATTACTGTGACGCCGACGAGTGCTGCTACGAGTCCGGTGACTCTATCGTGCGCGAGCGGCACCGTTCCTGCGGGTGCGACGTGCAGCTTTTCGCCTCCGACCGTGACGCTCAGCAACAGCAATGCGGCCACCACCGTCCTCACGCTAACGACGCTGCCGCCCTCGACCAGCACGACGGTGAGTGCCGCGCCGCTCGAAGTTCCTACATCGTTCGGCCGCCGTGGTCTGCCGTGGAACCTTCCTGTTACGGCGATTCTGGCCATTCTTGTTTTCCTGATGAGCTCGCGCCTGTCCCGCACGCGCCGAATCGCGCTTGGGCCGGCATCCCTACTAGTGATATGGATGGCCCTCGGTTGCGGCGGCGGAAGCTCGGGTGGCGGAGGCGGCGGTGGAATTCCCCTCCCGACGCCTACTGCCACGTCGGTAACATTAACAACGACTAGCACAAAGACACCGAACACTTCGCCGGCAACAATCACCGCGCAGGTGACTTCATCGCAGTCCGCAACCGGTACGGTCACTTTCCTTGACCAGGGCGTCTCGCTCGGGGCTGTCAACCTGGGGGCCGAGGGAACCGCGATCTTCTCGATGATTGGACAATCCGTTGGAACTCATGTGATATCCGCGTCTTATTCCGGCGATGCGAAGAACCTGCCGTCGAAAACCAATGGGGCGCTAAACCAGGTCATCACCGGCAACACCAGCCTATTCCTCAATGGCACAACGGGCGGACTGACGAATCAGATCCCCATCTCGGTCACAATCCAGTAAGTCAGAATCCAGCCGGCGGGGGACCGCATGGCCCGGGCCACCCGAATGTCCATTGGCAAACCGGAATCCCCCCAGTCACTCACAAGTCAGAACAACACGGAGGGTGCCCCGGGTTCGCTCTTTTGAGCCTGGGCCTTCCCTTAGGCAGTTTCCGCGCCAGGCGCAGCTTCGACTTCTCGACTACCGTCGAAGGCGTTTCGCTCCTAACCAGAGGCACATGCTCCGGCATCACCACACAACCGAGGAGAAGAAACCCATCTCGCGTCGCCACCTTACCACCGTTCTTTGACGAGATCCGGACCGCATCGTCTTCAACAGCGGCAGCCATAGCAACTCCGGCTCGTTCTCGCGTTACACTACTGGCTGGATGCTGAGCACCACGCTGATCGATACGAACTGGATGGGGCAGTCGCGGTCGATCGCTGCGATCTTGCTCGAATCAGATGGGCATCGCGCGATGATCGATCCGGGGCCAGCTTCGACGCTTCCCGCGCTGCGGCAACATTTGGATTCGCGGGGGATTGGCGTGGCCGGTCTGAACGCGATTTTGCTGACGCATATTCACCTCGACCATGCAGGGGCGACGGGCGCGCTCATTAAAGAAAATCCGAACCTTGAGGTATACGTTCACAAGGCGGGAATGCTGCACATGGCTGATCCGCAGAAGCTGCTGGCAAGCGCAGAGCGGCTTTGGCCTGGCGAACTGGGACACTTGTTTGGCGAAACCCTGCCCGTGCCCTTTGGCAATTTGCGGATGCTGAAGGGCGGAGAAACGCTCTCTCTCGGAAGCCGCAACTTGGAAGTGGTTTATACGCCGGGGCACGCTTCGCATCACGTTTCCTATTTTGATTCTTCGGATGGGACTGCGTTTGTTGGCGACACGACCGGCTTCCACATCGAAGGCGACCCGCTTGTGGTTCCGCTGGCGCCGCCGCCGGATATTGATTTGGAAATTTGGAGCGCATCCCTGGACGCCATCGCCGCGCGCGCTCCCTCGCGGCTTTTTCTCACACACTTTGGCTACTCGAATGATCCGGCGGCGCACATCGCGGAATACCGGAAAAATTTGCAGCGCTGGGCCGCGCTGGCCCGCGAAATACTGCGCTCCACACCGGATCCGCAAGCCGCACTTGAGAAATTCGTCGCGGATGCGGGCGCGGAAATCCGGCAACGTCTCTCTTCTGCTGAAGCGGAACACTACATTTTTAATTGCGGGCTCAACCTGACCTGGCTAGGCGTCTCGCGCTATCACCGCAAACGAGCCGAAGCCGCCGCCGCATCGCCGGCCCAAACAGCCGCTCCCCAATAAGCGAAGGGAGACGCCGCGCCTGTTCTCTGAACTCTCGGGAACGAAATTGGGAAGGTGCGCGTTCTTGAAGTGAGATTGCTTAACACGTGACTCGCGGCAATGCGATTTATTTCATGGCCTGAAGCGCAGGTTCCAGCCAGGAAAAGAGAAACTGATTGATGCTTGGAAATTGCGAGGCAAGCAAGCTAAACACAGGAATCGCCGCGGCGGAAGCAAACTTGACCCAGAAGTCCAGCCCCAGCTCTCCTGGAGCTGTGGACGTAAGGCGGCTAAGGATGGCCTCGCGGTGCATTTCCGCGTAGACATAGCCAACCCCTGCCCCCAGGATCAGCAGCAAAACGACCGAGAGCGTCTGCAAAGCAGGATGCGGCTCGAAGGGATATGTGTTCATCGAAAGCACTATGAAGACATACATGCCGCCGGCGGAGATGACCAGCGTACGGATACGCAGCAAAACGCTTACGAGGAAATTTACGTAGACTAGCGCGACATACTCTTCCGCCATAGCGCGATAGGAAGGCAGAGGCGGCTTGACGATTTGCTCGTCCGAGGAAACCACCGGCGATTCATCCTCCTCCCAAAGCGGCTTCAGCATGCCGTTGACCAGAATGGCGCCTGTCTTTGCCATTTCCTTCTGGAGCAATTCGACATCCCGCATGAGTTTCTCCAACTGCTTGCGCTTACGAAGATCCTTCTGAAACCAAATCACAAGCCTTTCGCGCCAACTGTGCCGCCGATTTATTTTCTTTTTCTCTTTCGCGAGGATTCTTGAATAAGTCTTGAACACGTCCTTTTTCACATCGAGTGTCTGTCGGATCTGATCGCGGGCCCGGTAGCGGGCGCTCTCCTTCATCGGGGTATTCCAGTTTTCGACGAGGCCAAGCAGCCGCGTCATATTTTCCAAGGCTCGGTTCATCACCTTGTACGTTTCGCGCAGCGTACTCCCTCCCGGATTCCAAAACGAGTGCCAGGAGAGATTCTTCATGCGGCTAAAAGCCGAACGCAGCGGAAAGCGGTCAAGTCCGGCGAGTACCTGGTGGCACTTCTGCCATGTCTGCACGAGCTTCATCAGGCACCCAAGAAACGCGGCAACGGCCAGGCACAAAATCAGCGTATATCCGCGGTCGAATGCTATCCCTTCGACCGACTGCACCGGCAGGTCACGGCCGAGCGCAAGCAGCGCGATAACGCCCAAGCCAACGACAGGGATCACGATTTGCCAGATGAAATAAAGTGGATGCGCGGTTTTTCTGAGGTCTTCCCCTTCCGCATCGCTGATGCGATACGCCTCGGCAGGCAGATCCTTTCTTTGCGGCAGCCTGGGCCGCCGTAAATCGACGAGACACACTCCGCGCAGGCTCATCCAAGTCCACCAATAGCCCGCCGCCATCAACAGCAGCACCGGAAGCACCGGGGATACACCGGACGTGATGTGGAGCATGCGCGTGGACCAATACACGCGGAAGCATCCCGAAGGGATCCAAGCGAGCAGGAGCTGGAAGAAAGTCATGGCACAAACCAGACCAAGGAACACGCGGGCTACTGCGCGCTGGCCGCGCAATTTGTCCAGATCCCAGATGGTGATGCCAACAAAAACTGGATACGCTAGCCAGAGAACGAGGGTGAGCCCCGGAAATCCAACCCAATCCGCGCGCGGGCTCCTGGTGCACATGACCAGGACAAAAGCAGAGGCCAGCGCGAACGCGCCCAGCGCCAGAATGATTGCGCCACGGCAATCCGTGGTTCTGGTGAATTGGGCGCGCTCTTCGGAGTCGGCCAGAATCGAGCCCGTCCAGCTGAAAATGGCGTGGACCATCAAGAGGATGAGGCACAGACAGTAGGCAATGTTCCACGCAGGCGGCGTGCCCAGTTTTCTCTCCCATTTGTCCTTGAGCGAAAGTAGACCATAGGACTGAACCCTATTTTCGGGGTCGGCATTATCGGCCGCGGTCCGGAGCGTACTTGAGGATCCTCCGTCGAGTTTGAGGGAGGCGATGGGAATCTGTCGATCCTGCGACTCGAGGCCCACGCTATCGATGCCGGCGACGGGCCAAAAGCCGTCGCGCCCGAGAATCGTCAGCCAGAGCAGGGGGCGTTCCTCGCAGTGCCCTGTATCTGTCGCCGACGAGGTTTTGAGATTTGGAGAGCCGTACTCCGCATACGGCGCGTACGGAACACTGCCGCTGCTGAATTCTGACTCTGTCTTCCCCGGCCCCGGATTACCAGGAGAAAACTGGCTGCGAAGTTCGGAGCCCGGGTTCCAGCCATTTCCCATCTCTTCTTCTACGGAAAGCAGACCAACCATGGCGTTGAACGTTCCCGCGCTCAAGCTGCTGACGAAGAGCCGGTCTTCATGCCACGGAATCCATTTCCCCTGCCGGCAAAGCCTGTCTCCCAAACCAGGAATCAGGGCATAGGCGCTGAGGCCGAGCACACCACGCAGTGCAGGATCACCTTCTCTTGGGAAAAGCAGGTCGGGAACGGTAATGACGACGCGGCCTTGCGCGTAGGCTTTGCGAAGATAACTTGCCAGAAAGATTTCATCGAGGGGATCGGAGGCCAGAAGGAGCGTGAATTTGATGTGATGCTTCTGCAATTCGCTGACGACACCGAGCATGACGGCTTCCTGGGAAAGAGAAGTCTGCTGAACCGCATAGGGCGCAACGGTGCCGTCATCGTTTCCGTATTCTTCCGCATTCGTCGGAAGCGTCGAAACGGCCTCGGGATTGGAAGCAGCCGACGCCTGCCTGCCGATTTCCTTCTGATATGCGGAACGGAAATAAGAAATCTCTCTTGGGAAGTGTAGCTTGACGACCTCCTGATCGAGCGGAGGAGGTTCGCTCGGTTTCTGGGCTCCCGCCAGACTTTCTTGCGCGTCTGCGCCGTTTTTTGCATCCGGCTTTGTTTCCGTCTGGTCCTGGCTCCGGCTCGCCGCGCCGAAAACGGTACCGTCTTCGGAAAGGATGGCCACTTCATAGGGACGGTAGCCGCGCTCCCAGGCAAACTGGAGGAATTCGTCTCGGGCGTAATCGTCGTTTTCCTGGAAGGAGGCGAAATACGAGCCCGGGCTGAGTTTCTGCTCGAACAAACGCATGCTGCCCGTTGCGGTGACCGAACCGCTATATATAAATTTCTTGCTGGAGATTCCTTGTTTGTCCAACCGCTCCAGTTCCTGGCCTAGCGAATCCAGGGAGCCAGAGAAAGTCGGGCCAAGAATCAGCAGAGGCTGCTTGGCGGCTTCGGCGGGCCGAGGGATTCCGCGAAGATTTTCAATAATCTGCACGGCATGGCGGAATTGAGCCTTATTCACACCTGCCGTGGGAGTCTCTCCGACGACCAATAGGAAAAGCGGGCCTTCCGCGGTCGCGTCGTTCTTGGTTGCGTGAGGATTCGCAGTCAACGCATTTTTTGAATCGTCCGCCTGCGAGGACGCCTTCCCCGGGGCTTCGTTCGCCCGGAAAATCATTAGCCCCGGGTACGACTCTCTCTGCTCCTGCTCTTCACGGTCTTCTTGCCTGGTTTTCAGATCCGTCGCTTCGCTGCGGGGTGTGCGATCCCAGGGCATGATCGCGCGGTCAAAAACGTATCTCTTCATCTGCGCGGCCTGCTGAATGGCTTCTGCACCGCGATCGAAAGAGAGTCCCAGCCGTGTGTGCACCGGATCGGGGAGAATGGCGATGACGAACTGAACGGGTCCTTGTCCGGCCAGCCCGGAAAGAGCGTGCAGCGCCTTGAAATGCGATGGCAGATCCGTATTCTTTCCGGAGCTACCCTCTTCGAGTCCATAGAATTGCTCGATTTCCGCTGCAAATTTCTCGAGATAAGGAATCTTGGGAGGGTTCTTCTGGGCCTCCTCGTTCTTTGCTTTCTGCTGGGTTTCCTTTTCCCGTTGCATGGGAGCGGCCGCGCCTGGCCCTGCCATGCGCAGCGTTCCGCTGATGAGCAGGAAGGCCGCGAGAAGTAAACTGCCTTTCTTCATGACTCACCAGTCAAGGAGCGCGAGGAACTCCCACACGCCAGCTTACCCGGCGCATCGCTTGCGCCCAGTAGGAAAGAGCAAAGCTTGAAACCCATGAGGGATAGTGCTCAGAAGGGTGTAATCGTTTCAGACGAAAGGAAGGAACGCGGGCAACCGTCCATGCACGAGTGCTGGCGAAACTGTTCGAACCTAGCCGGGATGAGAATTCCTAAGCGGAGGTCTCCGAAGAGGATTCTGCTGGCGCGTCTGCAGTCGGTTCGGAGGGAAGAGGGGCGGGCGCCGCGGGGGCTTCAAGGCGCGCGGAGAGGGCTTCGACCAATAGATCGACGAGCCTTTTCGCGCCGCTGCCATCGGGATCTTTGTCTGGGTTGTACTGCGCCACGGTCAGCCCGAGAAGATTTCTGTGTTTCGAGAATTCGGCCAGGGCCGCGCGCACGTCCGCGATGGGAAGACCGGCGCTGCCGGGGACGTTGACGGCGGGAAATTCGCCGACCGCGATGACGTCCGTATCGAGGTGCAGCACGAATTCGTGAGCGTCGGCGTGCACATAGGCGAGGCCGTTGCGGGCCGCAGCGCTTCCGCCTTTGGCTTGAATGTCCGCCGCATCGATGTGGCGCATCGGGGATTTGCTGAGAAATTCCTGTTCGGGCGGATCGAGTCGTTCGAGGCCAAAAAGAGTGACATCCGGCTCGCGCACTAGCGCGGCCTCGCCAAAAAAGCGCACCAACTCCGGCGCGCCCTTGCCGATCACGTGAGCCACGACCATTCCGTCGATGCGGCCGGAAGGCGTGGAAGCCGGCGTATTCAAATCAGCGTCGCGATCGAACCACAGCAAGTTGACGTGCTTGTAGTAGCGCCGCGCGCCGGTAAGAAGTCCAATGACTTGCGCGCAGTCGCCGCCAAGCACGAGCACCAGTGCCCCGCTCTTCACGGCGAGTTCGGCGCGAACTTTCAGGTCATTCAGTCCTGCAACAATTGCGGGTAAATTGCGCGCGCGTTTGTGCTCGTCATCGTCGGCGAAAAGCCTGGGCGCGCAGTCGCCGTGATCGACCACTTCGTAGCCGGCGCCTTCCAGCCGTTCGACTAGTCCCGCCGCTCGCAACGCTGCGGGCGCTTTTTCGCTGCCTGCTAGAAACGCGGCTGCGCTCGACGGCGCGCCTATCAAGGCAATCTTCTTCGGCTGACGGACGATTTTGACCGCCAAGGTTAAGCTCCTTGTTTTGTGTGTCCTCGCCTACCGCCCTGACCGACTGCAAACTGCGCGGGCAAAAAGCCCGACCCTGCTTCCTGCATTCCGACGGCGCTGGACCGTCAGCGAATCACGCGACAAATTCTTGACGCCGCTTCTTAGCGACGAGGGGCCGGCGCAATCGTCGCCAGCTCCGGAGGCAGCGTGAAACGCACGTCCTCGCGGATCAAATCGAGGTCGCGTTGATCCGTAAATCCAAATTCCGCGAGGCGCTCGCTGACTTGCTCGACAAGCACTTCAGGGGCGGACGCGCCTGCCGTCAGGCCCACGCGTTTTACGCCTTCGAGCCACTTCACGTCAATGTCCTTGGCGGAATCGATGAGCTGGGCTTTCACGCCGCTGCGCTTGGCCACCTCGACAAGGCGGTTCGAATTCGAGCTGTTTGGCGAACCTACCACGAGGAGGAAATCCACGTCCTTGGCCACTTGCTCGACGGCTTCCTGGCGGTTCTGCGTGGCGTAGCAGATGTCGTCGCTGGCGGGGCCTTTGATCGCGGGATACTTTTGCCGCAGGCGCGCCACGATTTCTTGCGTGTCGTAGAGGCTCAGCGTTGTTTGCGTGAGAAAAGAGAGCTTGTCTGGCTCAGCGACTTCGAGAGCGTCCACCGCGGCCACCGAATCGACCACGATGGTACGGTCAGGAGCTTCGCCGGAGGTGCCCACGATCTCCTGGTGGTCTTTGTGGCCGATCAAAATGATGGTGCGCTTTTCGCGCGCGAATTTCAGGGCCTCGAGATGCACCTTGGTGACCAGCGGGCAGGTCGCATCGATCACTTTTAGCGCGCGATCCTTGGCTTCCTGGCGGACGGTTGGCGGCACGCCGTGCGCGCTGAACACCAGCACCGCGCCGTGCGGCACGTCTTCGATGGACTCCACAAAAATCGCTCCGCGGCGGCGCAACTGCTCCACCACATAGGTGTTGTGGACGATTTCGTGGTGCACGTAGACCGGCGCGCCGTATGCTTCCAGCGCCAGCTCGACGATATCCACGGCACGCACCACCCCCGCGCAGAAACCCCGCGGGCGTACCCTCAGCAAAACCTTCCCATTTGTCGCAGTCTGCATCGTCATCCTAAGTGAGTATTTTCCGAAGACTCTATCATACCCTACGGCACGCCTGGCCCGCACCGGGTTTCCTCGAACTGCGATAGTTTGCTGATTACTGCGCTTACCGCGCACGTGCCTTCGGCCGAGACCCTGACGGCTGCGCTAGCCTTGAAATACTCGGTATGACCTTCGGGTGAGAAAACGATGGCAGCGGCTAGTCCAGCGAGAAAGAGCGGACTGCCGGTTCCGGGCGTCGTGCCTGTCGAACTGACATTCCACCTAGACTGAGTACAATCCGCTTCGAAGTCCCTGTCGAGTCCTACTGGCCGAAGTAGTAGCCGTCGCGGGCTTGGATGACTAGGTCTTTTTGCTTGCCGACGGCGAGATGGATTTTGTGGTAGCCGACGGTGTTGCCCTTGTCGGGGGTGTAGGCGAGGCTGTACTGGTTGCGGAGGTCTTCGTCGATTTCGGCGTAGATCTTGTCGAGGGTCTCTTTCTTGGAAGCCCGGAAGAGCTGGCCGCCGGTTTCCCTGGAGATTTGTTCCAGGATTTTCTTGCCGTCGGGGCGCTGCTCCTGAGGGTACCGTCCACCGCCGCGGCCGCCGCCCATCCCGCCGCCGCGCCCACCCATTCCAAATCCCCCGGGGCGGCTGTAGTTTTCGTCTTCATCGGCAAACAAGACGGAGTAGATGATGGTGTCGGCGCGCTGGGCGGTGGCAATGGCCTCGGCCATGGTTTCCTTGCTGCCGTGGTCCACACCGTCAGAAAGAAGGATCAGCGCCTTGCGGCCCTGCTGCTTGCTCATCAGTTCGTCAGAGGCCAGGAAAATCGCGTCATAAAGAAGCGTTCCACCGCCGTGCCCGCCACGGCTGCGGCCTCCCCCACCTCCGCCGCCATTGCCACTGCCTCCCCCGCCGTTGCTTCCGCCCCCTCCACCATCATATTGGGGGATCGAAAGTTTTTGCAGCGCCGCCTGCAACTGCGGCCGTGACGGAGTGAAATCCTGCAGAAGCTCAACCTCGTGGTCGAAGTGAATCACAAACGCCGAATCTTTGTCCTGGCGCAAAAGCTTATCGAGGAAGCTGTAGCTGGCCGTGCGCTCCTGATCGAGGACGCGACGCTGGCTGAGGCTGGTATCGACGAGCAGGCCGAGACGCAGGGGCAAATCGCTTTCGTGCACAAAATAATTGATGGTTTGCGGACGGCCGTCTTCATCGAGCTGAAAATCGTCCTTGGTGAGGTCCGAGACGATCTTGCCATGTTTATCGCGGACGGTGGCCAGCACGCTGACGGTTTTGACGTCAACCGCGATTTTTGCTTGCGCGTCTTCGGGCCGCTTCAATGCCGGCTGGGATTGGCCCTGTTGCTGGGGCGCCGGTGGCGCTGGCTGGGCCTGCGGTTGAGCCGGAGGCGGCGATTGCTGGGCGCGAAAGTCCCGCGCGGCAACGACCAGAAAGAAAAGCGCGGCAAGCCCCACGCCGCAGCGCATGAGGCCCTGGCCCCTCTTCGCGGGATGCATGGCACGATGGGTTGCGCTGCGTCTCGCGCAAGGAAAAGAAAAGTTCTTCATGATTATCCAAGTTCAGCCGTTAGAGGAGGGCCGCCCCTACGTACTAGTTCATTGATTCCGCGTAGAAAGTTCCCGTGTATGTCGAAAGATAGGACGCCCGCGAGCACGTTTTGGGTTGCCGCGTGTTTCTGATGCTCCGTATCAAGGGCTGGCCGGATGGCTCAGAGCCTCTCGCGCGGAGATTTTTGCCAAATTGGTGCTCCCAGAAGCCACCACGCCGGCTGTACCATGCAGCCTGCATCATGACAAACATGAGCGCCGAAATGAACGTAGTCCCCGTGACTCTCGAAGGGCGCCACGTGCGCCTGGAGCCGCTCTCGCAAGCGCATCAAGCCGGTCTCTCCACCGTTGGCCTGGATGAACAGTTGTGGCGCTGGATTCCCACGCCGGTGCGGACGAGAGAGGAAATGTCCGCCTATATCGCTACCGCCCTTGATGAGCAAGCGCGGGGCGTCTCTTTGCCGTTTGCGCTGATAGAAAAATCGGATGGGCGAGCCATCGGCTGCACACGCTACGGCAACATCGACAGCGCGCATCATCGTGTGGAGATCGGCTGGACTTGGGTCGCTCCCGCATGGCAGCGCACGGGGGTAAACACGGAGGCCAGATATCTTCTGCTGCTGCATGCGTTTGAAACGCTCGGCTGCATTCGTGTGGAACTAAAAACGGATTCGCTGAACGAAAAGTCTCGCGCGGCGATTCTCCGTATTGGCGCGCGCGAAGAGGGTACCTTCCGCAATCACATGATCACGGCCAGCGGACGGATCCGGCACACAGTTTACTTCAGCATCCTCGATTCGGAATGGCCGACCGTGAAATCCCGCCTGCAAACCATGCTGCTTCCTTAAATTCGGGAGACTACCCTGCCCCCGCTACTTCCCTGAACTGCCCGCTCCGCGAAGCCGTTAACCAATGGACGCCAGAGCTCCTCACTGCCCGGACTACGCGCGCCCGCCTAAGTTAGACTAATAAGCAGGAGACAAGCGGTGGCACCGCCGGTCTCCCGTGTGCCGGCCCGGCCACGCCGCCGTAGCACAGGTGTCCTCGGGAGCCACTAGGTAGGCATGGCCTGAATGTCTCCCCAAGACTTTCAGTGAACACAGCCGCTATACGGAGATTCTTGTGTCCCCTTCCGATGCAGCCAATCGCCGCCGCAGCGAACGCGTAATGCTTCAGATCCCCGTCAAGGTAATCACGCACACGGCCGAGCGCGTTCAAGTTCAGGAAGAGACGCACACGCTGGTGGTCAACGCGCATGGCGGGCTCTTGAAGCTAAAACTGGAGCTTATGCAGGGCCAACCCATCCTGCTGGTGAATCCACAGACAGGAATGAAGCAGGGCTGCCGTGTGGTGCGCATCGATCAACCCAGCCCGGACTACTTCGCGATAGCTTTTGAGTTTGACCAGCCGGCGCCGAAATTTTGGCCGGTTACGTTTCCTCCAAAGGACTGGGAAATTCCACGGGGCTGAGGAGTTGCCGTTTTGGCCAAGGAAGTTCGATTGCACGCAACCCTTTCTCGCACCGCAACTATCCAATCAGTGCAGGGTTAAACAAGGCAGAGGATAAATATGCCTTTGGAGGCTCGCCAGATGCGGAATTTGCGTTCAGTTCTCACACCCAAGCGGCTTTTGACCGCTGCTGCCATACTCTCTTTGGTTTTCATCGCCGGCTGCGATGAATATGTTCAGGTGACTCGCGATCGCGACGTGCGTATCGCGAACGGCGCCACGTGGGCCTGGCGCCCCGCCGTGGAAGAGGCGGCCGCCGCGCGCGAGAATCGCGCCGCCGACAATCGCCCCGTGACTTCGCGCGATGACCTTACACGCACTCCCCGAAATCAGCCGGCGGCGCGCGTTCCCGATCCGAACGATGAAGTGGTCCGCCAGCGTGTGAAAGACGCGATTGCACAAACCCTTACAGCAAAGGGTTTTAAACAAGTGAGTGACCCTGCGGCCGCGGATTTTTTGGTGGACTATAAATTCGCCGTGAATCGCCAAAACGCCGCCGTACCAGTGGCCTATCCGGGCGCCTTCCCGGGCTTGGTTTGTGGCCCGTTTCGCTGCTGGGAATCCTGGGGTTATGGCCCTGCCTACGTAGGTTACGAAAACATTCACTTCCGCGAAGGAATGATCGTCTTTGACTTTGTGCAGCAAGCGAACAAGCATCTGGTCTATCGCGCCGTCGGCCAAAAACCGGTGAAGCGTAACGCCTTCTCTCTTACGCAGGACGATATCAACGGGCTGGTTCATCATCTGCTTGGTGATTTGAAGCCCAGCAAGAAGTAGCGGGTCTTAGCAGGCCTATAGGCGCAGGGTGGGACAGGCATTCCTGCCTGTCTCTGCCCGGGTCCTCATCTCGCCGAAACTAAGGCAACAACCCGAAAACCACGACGCTGTTCGGGGTGCCAACGTATACCTTGCCGTTGGCCACCATCGGCGTGACGTATTTGTTGTCGCTGAATTGATCGCGATTGCTGGCGGCCTGATTCGAGTTGTAAAGCTCGCTCGTCAAGTTGGTGGCGTTGTACGCGTGTAACACGCCGGTAGAGCCATTCTCGACGGCCCATACGATCGCGTTCGAGGTGCCGTTGGCGGAAATGCTTGGCGTCGTGCCTGGATATGCAAAGCTCGCCGAACTCTGGGTCGCCGGCGTTGTCGCCAGTTTCGCGGCGGTGATGGGAAACGCTTTCAGGTGGTCGCCGACGGCCCCATAGTAGACCGTATTATTAAAGTAGCTCGGCTTGGACCACACTCCGCCGATCTGACCGTTGATCTGCTGATAGATGTTGTCCGCAGTGCTGTTGAACTTCCCCATGTTGTCACGGTCTACCACGTAGATGATCGCGTCTTTGCCGGAACCCACGGCGAGATGGCGCGTGTTCCCGTTTGCATCGACAAGATCTGGCAAAAGGAGCGGTCCGCCCGAGCCGAAATCCGTGTCGGAGTTTGATTCCGAAACGGTGTTCGACGGCGTGAAGTAATCGAGCAGCGTGATGGGCGCGCTCGAAGAGAGCCTCACGTAGCATTGACCGCAATCCCCCTGCGCCGGGAAGCCGCTGGCGTTCAGTGTCGTGTCGAAATCGCCGTTGCCAACCATGAAATAAATGTTCCCGGAGGCGTCCGCGGCCGGGGCCGTCCCCGCCATCCAGATTCCGCCTTCGCTGCCGTTGGGAACGAGATTGAGCACGCTCGTTTGCGTCAGCGCGTTCGCATCATAGGACATTACCCAGGAGGTGTACGGACGGTCGTCGCAATGTGAAGACCAGGTCGTATAGATTGTTGTACCGATCTCGAGCAGACCCGGGCGTTCCTTATATTGTTTGGCGTCGAAGACCACGTTTCCGCCCGAGCTGTTGTCGCCTGTGCCGGGGTAAGTGGCTTGCACGGTAGTGGGCCCGCCGAAGAGTTCCGCGCCGGTGGTGAGATCAAGTGCATGGAGGCGCTGGAAATAATTTCCGTTGGCGTCTTTCGACATGGCCACGACGTAGATCGCGCCATGCGCCCCGCGCGCGCGGTCAATCACCGGCGTCGCCGTCACGCCGATCTGTGGCGTGACCTGGCTGCATCCACGGTTGTCGCTGGGCGTTTCACCTGCGCCGAGCACAGAAACTTTCCAAAGAAACGTGCTCGTGTTGCCGTGGACGGAGTCCGCATCAAACGCGTAGACGCTGTCGTTTTCCGTAGCCACATACAAAACGTTCTTCGTTCCCACGTTGGGGACGGCCAGCGCCGAGAGATAGAGCGGTTGCGCGTCCACGAGTCCATCCACTGTGAACGAGCCGAGCTTGCCGAAGGTCGCCGAGTTCACATTGGCAGGCGTGAGAATCGTCTCGTTCAGGTTCTGGCCGGTGCGCAGATTGTCGTAATGGTAGGTGACGACATTGACCGTTGAAGCGCTGACCGCATTCACCGTTAACGTGCCCATCGCGCTCGTCTGGCTGCCCGCGGCGTTGCTGACGATCACGTCAAACTTCGCGCCGTTGTCGCCCGAGGCGGCCGCGGGCGTGGTGTAGCTCGCCGCCGTCGCGCCAGTGATGTTCGCGCTGTTTTTCTGCCATTGGTAATTCAGCGGCGCCGTTCCTGTCGCCGTCACACTGAACGTCGCCGTCTGTCCTACGTTCACCGTTTGATTTGCAGGTTGCGTTGTGATTGTCGGCGCCACGGCAGCCGCATTCACCGTCAAGGTGGCCATCGCGCTCGTCTGGCTGCCAGCGATGTTGCTGACGATTACGTCAAACTTCGCACCGTTGTCGCCCGAGGCGGCCGCGGGCGTAGTGTAGCTCGCCGCCGTCGCGCCAATGATGTTCGCGCTGTTTTTCTGCCACTGGTAATTCAGCGGCGCCGTTCCTGTCGCCGTCACACTGAACGTCGCCGTCTGTCCAAGGGTCACGCTCTGGTTCGCCGGCTGGGTTGTAATTGTCGGCGCCACGGCCGCCGCATTCACCGTAAGCGTGGCCGTCGCGCTCGTCGCGCTTCCCGCCGCATTGCTGACCACCACTTCGAATTTCGCCCCGCTATCGCCGGCGATGGTCGCAGGAGTCGTATAACTCGCCGCCGTCGCGCCAGTGATGTTCCCGGTGTTTTTTAACCACTGGTAGCTAAGCGGCGCCGTTCCGCTGGCCATCACGCTAAACGTTGCCATTTGCCCCGCGGTCACCATTTGGTTCGCAGGTTGCGTCACAATCGCCGGCGCGACCGCTTTCGCTCCGCCGTTCGAGCTACTGGAGGAAACCAGCCCCGCACACCCCGCTAACGCGAACACGGCGGCAATCGCACCTGCATGGATTAAGAAAAATGGTCGGCGCACGGACGTACCCCCAAATCGAGTTGTGCGGCGGGCTGGGATCGGCCGCGGTTTCGGGGAAAGGCAGAGCGGCTCGCGCCAACCCTGCGGCAATACAAACACACTCTCTTGCCTCGAGTTTACGCAGCAGCGAATGGAATTGCACCTGAACGGAGGTACAGTTCTTGGCCAGAGCTTTACGTTGCTCCCCTCCCCGGAGCATAGCGCGTCTTACTCCCTTGCCACTGCGGCGCGCGGCCTCTATCCTCTTCTTCCTATGCTCCTCAAAAGCCAAGTCGCTCTCATCACGGGCTCGGGCCGCGGCATTGGCCGCGCCATAGCGCATCTGTTTGCCGCGGAAGGCGCTTCGGTATTCCTGACGGCTCGGACGGAGGCGGAGTTAACAGCTACCCAAAAAGAGATTTCCAGCACTGGCGGACGGGCGCAATATTCAACCGCGCATCTTGCGTTCGAAACGGATTGCACGCGCATCGTTGCGGAAGCCCGAGCGAGATTCGGAAAGATCGATATCCTCGTCAACAATGCCGGGCACTATGGCCCGGTTCTTCCCGTCGAAGACTATCCGCTCGTGGAGTTCGACAACGTCATCGCCGTGCACCTGCGCGCCGCGTTTCTGCTGAGCAAACTGGTCCTACCGGAAATGTACGCGCGAGGCTCCGGCGTTATTCTAAATATCTCGAGTCTCTCGGCCAAAGCGGCATTCCCCTGGGGCTCGGCCTACGCCGCCGCAAAGGCCGGTATGCTCGGCCTTACGCGCATTACCGCCGCAGAAGCTGCACGCAAAGGCGTTCGCGTCAACGCCATCTGCCCCGGCCCGGTCACCGAAACACGCATGTCCAAGGAATTGGGCGACACCCTCGCCAGGAAATTGGGCGTCAGCTCCGAAGAACAACTAGCGGGCTTTCTGAATACCATTTTGCAGGGTCGGGGCCAAACAGCCGACGAAGTCGCCTGCGCGGCACTCTTCCTGTGCTCGCCGCAATCCAGCGCGATCACGGGACAATCGATAAACGTCGACGGCGGCGCCGCGTTCTTCTAGTTTTCTTGAATGCGAGCAGTATGGGCACTGCACGTTTACCCTCGGACTCCCTGGGCCTTGACCGCGGGCTGTCCAGTCAACGCGCGCCGTGCGGCAGGATCTGGATCGTACTTAGCCAGGTTTCCACCAATTGTGGCCAACCCGTAACCGGAAGCTCTGTGCGGCGAAGCCCGTACCCATGCCCGCCCTGCGCAAAGATGTGCAGCTCTGCAGGAACCTTGGCGCTTTTCAACGCCAGAAAATAAACCGTTGAATTTTCAACGTGCACGGGATCGTCCTCCGCCTGCACGATGAACGAAGGCGGAGTCTGCTCGGTCGGATGGATATCCGCGTTGGCCGCAAAGTTCTGCTCCGCGATGGCGAGATAGCCAGGATAAACGATCACCGCAAAATCAGGGCGGCAGCTCACCTGATCAGCCGCGTCGATCGGATCGTAAAGGCGTTTCTCGAAATGTGTGCTCAGCGCGGCGGCGAGGTGGGCCCCCGCGGAGAAACCGAGGACGCCGATACGCTTGGGATCGATGTGCCACTCTGTCGCGTGCGAACGCACGATACCCACCGCCCGCTGCGCATCCTCTAGAGCGGCCGCCGATTTAGGGTACGGCCCCGTGTCGGGCACACGATATTTGAGCAGTACGCAGGTGATACCGATGGAGTTGAGCCATTCGCAGACTTCGCTCCCCTCGAGGTCAATCGCAAGGATACGATAACCGCCTCCGGGAAAAACGACGACTGCTGCGCCCGTGCTCTTGCCCTCGGTCGTATAGAGCGTGAGCGTGGGAGCTGATACGTTGCCGATTCGAATGACGCGTTTCCCGGCGACAAGATGATCCTTGGCCGTCGTGGTATCGCCCTCCGGAGATGGATTTGCTGGCGCGCCAGGAGCTCCCCCGGGCCAGATGTTCAACGTCGTGTGGCTGGCCGCTGGCGGCCACTGCGCACATACACTCATGGATATGCCAGAAAATGCGGCGAGCAAAACTAGGAGTTGGCGCACGATGAAGTCCTCATTTTCTGAATTTGTGCCGCTGATCGTAGCACGAGCCAGGAATGACCGGGTATCTTCTGGAGCCCGGCTCGTGTTGCCAAACTCACGCGTTTCTTGGTAATTCCCCAGGCCTTTGTTATGCTCCTCGAATTCGCCTTCAAAAAGGAACTTCATGCGCTCATCGAAAATCCTCGCTTCGGCAACGATTCTGCTTGCCGGCCTTGCCTTCTCGCTTTTCGCCGCCGATAAGGACAGAAAGGAAGCAGCTGCCAAGGATGCGCCGCGGCCCTCCTACGAAATGCCGCAGCCGGAAAAAGAATCTCTCGATTTCGCGATGTACCAGAGCATCCGCGAAGAAGCTCTCACGCATTCCCACATCATGGAATACGCTTCCGGACTGATGGATGGCATCGGGCCGCGCCTGACAGGTTCGCCGAATTTGAAGCGCGCCAACGAATGGACGCGCGACCAATTCACCGCTATGGGCTGCAGCAACGCGCATCTCGAGGATTGGGGCGAATTCGGCATGGGCTGGCAGCAACTAAACACCTGGGTGCGCATGGCTTCGCCCGACGCAGCTGTCTTTATCGCGCAAGCCGCGCCCTGGTCGCCAGCGACAAAAGGTCCAGTGACGGCTTCCGCCGTTTGGGTCGATATTAAGAGCGAAGCTGACTTCGAAAGATTCAAAGGTAAGCTGGCGGGAAAAATCGTCTTCTTCGGCGAAATGCGCGAAGTGAAACCTGTCGAAAAGCCGCTTTTCACTCGCGATGAGGACGCCGATCTCAAACGCATCGAAAGCTATCCAACCGACCTCGGCAGTCCCTTTTCCTTCGCGGCATTTCTCAAGAGCCTCGCGTTCCGCGAAAAAATCGGGCATTTCTTAGCCACCGAACAGGCAGTCGCCGTGATCACTCCGAGCCGCGACGGCAGAAACAACGGGGGCTCTGGCGGCACAATTTTCGATGACACCGGCGCGGGCTTCGGTTGGCTGATCTATCAGCGCGCACATGCGAACGCCTTGCCCGTCGCGGTCACGGCCATTGAAAATTATGGCCGCGTCTACCGGCTGCTGAGAGCCGGAGTTCCGGTCAGCATCGAACTCAACATCGACACGAAGTTTACCGGTGACCACGAACACGGTTTCGACACGGTTGCCGAAATTCCCGGCACGGACCCCAAGCTGAAAGACGAAGTCGTGATGCTCGGCGGGCATCTCGATTCCTGGGCGTCGGCCACCGGCGCAACCGACAACGGCGCCGGCAGCGTAGTCGCCATGGAAGTCATGCGCATCCTGACCGCGCTGCAAGTGAAGCCCCGCCGGACCATTCGCGTGGGCCTCTGGACTGGCGAAGAAGAAGGCGAGTTCGGCTCCTACGGTTACGTGAAGCAACACTTTGGTTTTGTCCCTCGTTCGAACGAGCCCGATCAGTTGATAGTCACCGAGTACGATCGCGACGCCTCCGGGCCCATCCAGCTGAAGCCCGATTCTCAGAAACTGTCGGCGTATTTCAATTTGGACAATGGCAGCGGAAAGATACGAGGCATTTATTTGCAAGGGAACACGGCGATCGCTTCGATTTTCGAGCAATGGATCGAGCCGATGAAAGATCTTGGCGTCACAACGATCACTATGCGCGACACCGGCGGTACTGATCACGAAGCCTTCGACGCCATCGGGCTCCCCGGATTCCAATTCATACAGGATCCGCTCGACTACGGCTCGCGCACACATCATTCGAACATGGACACCTACGAACGCCTCCAAGCCGAAGACCTCGCCCAGGCCGCGCTCGTTGAAGCCACTTTTGTTTACAATGCTGCCATGCGCGACCAGATGCTCCCGCGCAAGCCGCTCCCCCATCCCGAGCTCGAACCCAGGCGCATCCAGCCGCTTAAGAACATAATGCCTGGCGCCGAAACCAAGGATTAAATCCGCAGACTTTTTGCTGGTGTGTCAGTTTATGACGCAGGCATCCTGCCGTTTCTCTTGAACCTGTTCGTGATTGCGTTTCCTGACCGCCTCGTCTGCTAGGCGGCCTGCCGATCCCGACCACCAGGATCAGCCAACCGGGCTTTCCCCCAAGACACTCACGCTGCTAACGATGATGCGGATCCCCCGTCCATAGAGCGAAAGGGACAATCGCGTCTGCCGCATGACGGGGCGCGCGCTTGGGGGAGGGATTCTTGTTCTCATTCGTCCAAGACCTGCGTTATGCGCTTCGAATGTTGCAGAAAAACCCCGGGTTTTCGATCGTTACGGTTGTGACTCTGGCCATCGGGATTGGCGCCAACGTCGCCACCTTCAGCGTGGTGTACGGCGTCCTGCTGCGACCCCTGCCCTTCCCTCATCCTGAGGAACTCGTACGCGTGTTCGACGATCTTCGCGGCACGAACGAGCAGGATGTAGGCATGTCCGTACCGGAGCTTTGGGATTTGCAGGATCGTTCTGGCGTATTCGAGGATATCTCGGCAGTGGCGCCGAGTAGTTCGGCGGTCGCCGGTGGCGAGCGAACCGTGCGGGCCGAAAGTCTAGTTACCAGTCCCGATTACTTCGCCTTGCTGGGAGCGAAGCCGCAACTTGGTCGCGTCTACACACAGCAGGATGCCGTTCCTGGATTCCTGGAGCCGGTAGTTATCAGCGACGGTTTTTGGCGGCGGAATTACGGTTCGGACCCGAACATCATCGGGCGCAAAATGCGCCTCGACAATGACCCGTACACGATTGTGGGGGTAATGCCCCCGGGCTTTCGTCATCCGGGCCGCACGCTGAATACGGATGTGGAAGTCTGGATCGCTGCCGGCTTCAACGCGCTTCCGTTTCCCGTTCCAGCGGTGAGGTCAGAGAGAATGCTTCCGGGAGCTATTGCGCGTCTGAAACCGGGCGTGACTCTTGCGCAGGCGCAAGCGCAGCTCGATGGCTATACGGCGCAACTCAGCCGTGCGTATCCTGCCGAATATCCCGCCTCAGCCCGATGGGCACTACGCCTTGTTGCAGTGAAAGAAGATCTGGTCGGGCCCCAGCGGACGGAATTGTTCATCCTTTTCGGAGCGGTGGGATTTGTGCTGCTCATCGCTTGCGTCAATATCGCCAACCTTTTGCTGGCGCGCTCTTCCGGACGGCGGCGCGAGATCGCGATTCGGTTGACGATGGGTGCGAGCCGCCGACGACTGGCGCGCCAATTGTTGACGGAGAGCACGCTCCTGTCCGTCATTTCCGGTGTAGTCGCACTCCTCACGGTTCTTCTCTTGAAAAATGCGATCGTAAGTCTCGCTCCCGCGGATATTCCGCGGCTCAACGAAGTGGACGTCAGCGCCGGAGTGCTTTCCTTCGCTTTCCTGGTTTCGATTCTCACGGGCGTGCTCTTCGGACTGGCTCCGGCCCTCGAGGCGGCGAATCCTAACCAGATGGAAAATCTGCGGGAGGGAGGTCGCGGGTCCGGCACCGGCAGACGCCATACCCGGCTTTCGCGCGTTCTTGTTGTTTCGGAGGTAGCGCTCTCCATTGTTTTGCTGGCGGGCACGGGACTTCTGCTTCGGAGTTTCTGGCGAGTGCTCGAAGTGCGCCCGGGATTCAATCCCAGCCATCTAACCACAGTACAGATCTGGATTCCCATATCCAACAATCCGGCGACTGATCCCTACAGCGTCGAGGAAAAGCGCGCCGATTTTCTGCTCGAGGTCTTTCGACGGGTGTCTGCGCTTCCAGGCGTGGAAGAGGCATCGATTTCAGGGAACGACACTCTGCCCATGAACTCTGGAAGAAACTACTCTCCATTTTCAATCCAGGGGCGTGCAAGGGAATCGGAGCGCGGCCCGATTGCGGATATTGCGGTAGTCGACGCGAAATACTTTCGCACCATGGAAGTTCCTTTGCTGGCAGGACGCGAGTTCGCCGGCTCCGACACATACCACACACAACCGGTTGCCGTGATCGACCAAACCCTGGCGCGGCAGTATTGGCAGGACAGGGATCCACTCGGGCAGAAGCTTACGTTTGGGTTTGGACGAGGTTTAGAGGGGGTCACGATTGTCGGCGTGGTTGGCGATATCAAGTCGGACGGTTTTGAGGCTCCCAGCGTCCCTCATATTTATGTTGCTCTGGGGCAGTTCGCCCCGGTCAACGCAGTCGTTTTTCTCCGGAGCAGGGGCGATCTCGAACAGCTTGGGGAAGGGGTGCGGCGCGAGGTGGAGAGCGTCAATCCCAATGTTCCGGTGCACAGCATCAGCTCCATGGATCAAATCATCGCCAGATCGTTGGCTGACCGGCGCTTTGCTCTCGAGCTTCTGGGTACTTTCGCGGCGGCAGCACTGCTGCTCGCCGCCGTGGGAATCTACGGCGTAATGTCGTATTCCTTCAGCCAGCGCACACACGAAGTCGGAATTCGCATCGCTCTCGGCGCCCAGCGTATGGATATTCTGCGCATGGCGTTAGGAGAAGGCATGCGGGTCGTTGTCATCGGGCTGGCCTTGGGCCTTCTGGGAGCTGCGGCAATGACACGATTTTTCCAGTCCATGCTTTTTAACGTTGTGCCAACCGATCCGGTTACCTTCCTCTCCGTTTCCGCCATTCTTGCTGGCGTCGCGTTTTTCGCTTGCTACGTTCCTGCAAAGCGCGCCACCCGCGTGGACCCTCTCGTCGCCTTGCGCGAAGAATGAGGCGCTGTGTCCGTGCTCGTCGGTAAACCGCCCGCCGGATCCCTGCTTCTGGGTTGACATCTTACCCGAGCACGCGCATCCTTGGGTTATATGTCCACCCAAGAGACGCAGGAACGACTGGAATTGTTGCAGGGTACGCTGGATCTGTTGATACTGCGCACCCTCATTTTTGGGCCACGGCACGGACAAGGAATCGCGCGCGCCATTCAGGAAACCTCGGAAGAAGAGTTGCTCGTCGAGCACGGCGCTCTCTATCCCGCGCTTCAGCGCCTGGAGCAACGGGCCTGGATCTCCGCCAAGTGGGGAGTCTCCTCGAACAATCGCAAAGCGCGGTTCTACTCACTGACTGCTGCCGGCCGCAAACAACTCGTCAGAGAAACCACCAAATGGAAGCGGCTGTCGAAAGCCATCGCCCGCATTTTGGGATCTGAGGCGGCGGAGGGCTAAAGCCATGTTCGGACGCAAGCGGAAACTCGACGACTTCACCGACGAAATTGAGGCCCACCTGCAGCTTGAGATCGAGCGTTTGCGTGAACAAGGCTTGAATGAGGAAGACGCGCGCGCCTCTGCACGCCGCACCTTCGGCAACGTCACCCGGGCGCGGGAAACGTTCTACGAATCCGGGCGCTGGGTCTCATGGGATCGCTTCTGGCAAGACCTACGCTTCGGTCTGCGCATGCTCAGGAAGACGCCCGGATTCACGGTGATGGCCATCGTAACCCTGGGACTTGGGATCGGAGCGAACACCGCAATCTTTTCGGTTGTAAATGCGCTTCTGCTGAAAAATCTTCCCTACGCTCATCCGGAGCGCATGGGGACGATCTATATGCGGACAACCGGGCCCCAAGCCTCGAACGAGCGAAGAAACGTAGACGGTGAACAGTGGGAACTTCTGCGCGCCGAAGTACCGTCCTTGCTTTGCGCTGTTTCCAGTATGGGGACCAGCGGGGTGAACCTTCAGGCGGGCTACCAGGTGCAATATCTTCACGCCGGACGGGTTTCGGCACACTATTTCGACGTGTTGGGTCTGCAGCCTGTTCTCGGGCGCAATTTTTCGGAGGACGAGGATCGTCCGCACGGCCCCAAGACAGCCGTTCTAAGCTACGGCTTGTGGCGCACGACTTTTGGCGCCGACCGGAATGTTCTCGGGCAAGCCATGCTGCTGAAGGGTGAGGCCTACACGATCATTGGGGTGCTGCCTCAGAACGCAACGACTCCCCTGAATGCAGAGTTATATACGGCTCTCCAGGCGCGCCCGGATGGCGAAGGTCAGGGAACCAACTTTGAACCAATCGCAAGGTTGCGGGACGACGCGACGTGGCAACAAGCAAACGCCGAGATGAATCGCGCGCTGGCGCGGAGCCTGCGTGTCCAGAACTTTCTGAAGAACAATCCTGGCGCCGAGCGCGCCTATTACCTTGTCCCTTTGCAAACGTCAGAGACCAATACGCTGCGGCCCCAGGTGCTCGCACTGATGCTCGCGGCCGGATTCATCCTGCTCATTGCTTGTGCAAACCTCGCGGGACTGACACTGGTACGCATGTTGCGTCGCACGGGCGAAATAGCGACTCGACTGGCGCTTGGCGCATCACCTTGGCAAATTCAAAGACAGCTTTGGATAGAAAATCTACTGCTGGCACTTTTGGGCGGTGCCGTGGGAATAGAAGTGGGTTTCCTGGCACTGCGCGGTCTGCTGTTGCTCTTGCCGGAACACTTTCTGCCTGTTGCAACCGTGCCCCTCGACGGCCGTGTGCTGGCCTTTACGCTCTTGCTGACCTTGATGACCAGCATATTGTTCGGCATGTTACCCGCATTCACCACGAGGAAAGTCGATCTGCGCTCTTCGATCGCCAGCCGTACTGTTATAGGTGCGCGCACCGTTCGCCTGCGACAGGCGTTGATTGCCGGGGAAATTGCCCTGACGGTCGTCTTATTGGCCGCCGCCGGACTGCTGATCCGCACGCTCATCCATCTTGAAACCATGCCCCCGGGTTTCCATCCAGGCGGAGTGATCACCGCCAAAGCATCTCTCGACGAGGTGCGCTACCACGACCCGGCGGCCTTTCGAAAGCTGCTCGATGAGAGTCTTGCCAGCATGCGAGAGATTCCCGGCGTCGAGAATGCCGCTCTCGGGTTGACCCTTCCTTACGAGCGGGCCCTGATCAATGGAGTCTTCCTCAGAGACGGCAAGGAGTCAGGGCAGGGCGTCGAAACAAATGAGGTATATGTCACGCCTGGCTACTTTGAAACTTTGCAGATTGCCGTGGTTGCGGGCCGGGCTTTTACGAACGCGGACAGTCCGGACACGGTCGAAGTCGTCGTCGTCAATCAGTCCTTGGCACGGAGGCTCTTCCACGGTGCGGATCCTCTAGGGAGATACCTCAAAAGGGACAACAAGGATGTGCTGATCGTAGGAGTCGTTGCCGACACGGTGCTGTCCTCCGCTGGGGAATTGCACGCAGGTTCGGCTCCCCTAACGAGCGAGGAGACGATCTATGTTCCCGCGGCGCAAATGGACGCCCAATTTCTGCTTCTAGTGCATAGTTTCTTTCAGCCAAGCTGGATTGTACGCACCGCGAGCCCGGTAGAAGGGTTGACCGCCCAGATGCAGCGTGCCCTGGCGAAAGCTGATCCCAACCTGCCTTTTTCCGGTTTTTACGACATGAAAGACCTGATGGCCGCAACGCTGGCGACACAAAGGATGGAGGTAGCGCTGCTGGCGGCAATGGCTTCGCTCGCGCTATTGCTGAGCGCTGTCGGCGTATTCGCTTTGGTAGCGAATATGGTGGTGCAGAAGACACGCGAGATCGGCATCCGCATGGCCCTGGGTTCGACCGTCGGTCAGGCCATGTTGCAGATCGGCCGCTCGGGCGTTGCCGCCTCACTACTCGGCGTAATTCTGGGACTGGTCTTTTCCGCCTGGGCACTGCGAGTCATGAAGGGCGTGCTTTACGGCATAAGCGTCTACGATGTGCCAACCATGGCCACCGTCGTCTTGACGCTCGTATTGGTCACCCTGCTGGCCACCATCCTCCCAATCCTGAAAATCGCGAAGATCGATCCGGCCAATACGTTGCGCGAGGAATAGGTCTTGGCCGCTGCGAAGGAAGCTGGCCATCGGAACCATCCTTTCTCGATTCGCTGCGCCTGTCCAAAACCCTTCCGGGCCCTGCCGGAAACTCCGAAACCGGCTGTTATTTCGTTCGCGTGCAATCCGCGCTTCGTTATGTTAGAAGCCCAGGCGGGATGGCTTTCACCGTTTCCACAACTTCTGCTGGTCTCTCCGCGCGCCGCCGCATTTCCCGGCGCCTCTTGCCATTCCTCTTCACCCTTTTCGTGATTGCGTTTCTGGACCGCGTCAACGTGAGCTACGCAGCTCTCGAAATGACGCACGACCTGAGCTTCAGCAATCGCGTCTTCGGCTTTGGTTCGGGGATATTCTTCGTCGGCTACCTGCTGTTCGAAATTCCGGGCTGCCTCATCGTCGAGCGCTGGAGCGCGCGCAAATGGTTTGCGCGCATTATGGTCACCTGGGGACTCATCACCATCCTGATGGCGTTCATTCGAACGCCCATTCATTTCTACCTCGTTCGAATCCTCCTGGGCGTCGCCGAAGCCGGCTTCTTTCCCGGCATTCTCGTCTATCTCACGCATTGGTTCCGCTCCGAAGACCGCGCGAAAGCTTGTGCGATGTTTATGATTGCCATTCCGGTTGCGAACATCATCGGTTCTCCGCTCGGTGGCTGGCTACTCGGCGTCCACTGGTTCGGTCTAGAGGGATGGCGCTGGCTTTTTATCGTGGAAGGAATACCCGCAATTGTGTTCGGCGTCATCACGGTTTTCTATCTGACGGACTGGCCGCGAGAAGCGCGCTGGCTCGCGCCGGAGGAACGCGATTGGATCACTAGAGAACTCGAACAGGAAGCGCTCGCGAAAAAAACTGCCCGCTCCTACAAAATCTGGGAAGCCCTCCTGCAACCGACGGTCATTCAGCTGACGCTTATCTATTTTTTCGCCGTGAGCAGCATCTATTCGCTGACGATTTGGCTTCCCACTTTTCTCAAGCGCGCGTCCGGCATGTCGAATCTGGCCGTAACCATGCTGTCGATTATTCCCTATGTCGCCGTGCTTCTGGCCATGCTGTTCAACGGCTGGCATTCCGACCGCACCAACGAGCGCCGCTGGCATACTGCGGTTCCGCTCCTGCTGGGCGTAGTGGCCTTTGCACTGACGATCCTTTCCGGCTCGCATTTTTGGTTCGCATTTGTGTGTCTGACGGTTGCGTCGAGCGCCAACGCCTTTCTTCCGTCCTTCTGGCCTGTGCCTTCCGCCTTTCTCGGTGAGTCCGCGGCGGCAGCCTCCATCGGGCTTATCAATTCCATCGGGAATCTGGGAAGTTTTGTGACTCCATCCGTGATCGGCTATTTTCTCGACCGTACACATTCCTTCACGCCGGGATTTCTTTACGTTATTTTCAGCATGCTCATCGCCATTTTTCTGATTTTGACTCTGCGGATGCGTCCTGCCGGCGGGCAGGGATGACCCTCGCGTGGATACGGCTCTTCCTCGGCCGGCGAAAGCGCCTATTGGTATCTCAGAACCTCGATGGGGTCAACGCGAGTGGCGCGGCGTGCCGGAACGTAACAGGCCACGAAAGCCGCTCCCGCCAGAATGAGAGCGGCCGCCCCGAACACCAGGGGATCCGTTGCGCGCACTCCAAAGAGCAGGCTGGCCAGCAACCGCGTCAGCGCGAGCGAGACAACCACACCGGCAATCACACCGACGACCGTCATCCGCATCCCCTGCCCCACCATGAGCCGCAGAATATCCGCGGGCCGCGCGCCAAGCGCCATGCGAATGCCCATCTCTTGCATGCGAGCGGTCACGCTGTAAGCCATCACGCCGTAAATTCCGATCAGAGCCAGCAATAGTGCGAATCCCGCGAAAACTCCCACGAATTGCGCCGTCAATTTCGGCTGGGCGACCGAAGTGCCAACGACCTGCTCCATGCTGGAGATTCCCGCAACAGGAAGATCGGGGTCGACTTCTGCAATCTTTGCGCGCACCGCTGCGACAAGAGGTTGCGAGTCGGCTTCCGATCTCACAAGCAGCGTCGTATTGGGCCAGGGCAGCTGCGCCATCGGCAGATACATTTCCTCCACATCGGCAGCGTTCAGAGTATTGAATTTCACATCGGCGGCCACGCCAACAATTTCCCGTTGCACCATGTCCCGGGAATTGGCGATATGTTTCCCGATCGGGTTTTGCCCGGGGAAAAAGTGCTTTGCCGCTGTCTCGTTGATGACTGCGACAGGCGATCCGCCGGCGATATCCTTTTCGTCGATCGTTCTTCCGCTCAGAAGCGGCGTTCGAATGGTCTCGAAATACCCGGCGCTGACCTGGCGCAGCGCACTCGTCGGATCTTTGCCAACTCCTTGGCAAACAAGACCCTCCGGACAAACAAAAACGTATCGCGCGCCGCCACCAAGAGGGAGATAACTCGTGATGCCCGCCGCTTGCACCTCGGGCACGGATCTCACGCGCTCCAGAATTTGCCGGTAGAACTGGGCCTCGACTTCAGGCTTGGAGTACCGGCTGGGTGGAAGTGTCAACGGAAACGCCAGCAGATTTTTCGGCGAAAACCCGGGATTGACATGCATCAGGCGCGAAAAACTCTGCATCAAAAGGCCCGACGCGGTCATAAGCACGAGAGCGATGGAGATTTCCCCGACGACAAGCAAAGCGCGGAAACGGCCGCGCCCTCCGCCCTCTGAAGAACCGCGGCCGCCCTCCTTCAGAATTTCGTGAAGATCTTTCTTTGATGTTTCCAGAGCGGGAACAAGTCCGAAAGCAATTCCCGTCATCATGCACAGAAGCAGCGAAAAGATCATCACCACGCCGTCGATTTTCGCTTCTCCGAGGCGTGGTACGGCGCCCGGACTAATCGAGCGCAACGCAGGCATCAGCGCGGCAGCGAGAAGCACTCCAAGCACGCCGCCGCACACAGACAGCAGAATGCTTTCGCTCAACAACTGCCGCACCAGGCGGCCCGCCGAAGCTCCAAGCGCCTTTCGCACGGCAATTTCCCGCTCGCGCGCGGTGGCGCGCGCAAGGAGAAGATTGGCAACATTGGCGCACGCAATCAAAAGAACGACACCTACGGCGGCAAGCAGCACAAGCAGCGAAGGCCGCAGGCCGCCCACAAGGCTGTCTTCCAGCGTCTGCGCAAGAATTCCGAATTTCGTGGCGTCCGCATTGCTGCCAAATTGCTGCCTATAGCTCGCGTTGATGGCATCGAGTTCCGCACTGGCGCGCTCGAGGGTTTCGCCGGGCCGCAGTCTCGCGATCATGTTGAAGTAGCTCGCGCCGCCGCGAACCTGCGCGGCAGTCAGCAGGACGGTTTCGGAAGGCCGGGGCAGCCACACGTCCGGCTCCGGAAATTGCAAGGGGAAACGAAAACTTGCCGGAAGTATTCCGACGATCGTGGCGCTTTTTCCGTCAAGCACCAGAGGTTTGCCCAGCGCCCCCGGATCGCCCGCGAAATGGCTGTGCCAGAATCCGTCCGAGATTACCGCGACATCGGGGCCTCCCTCTTGTTCTTCCTCGGGCAGGAAAGCGCGCCCGCGGGCTGGAGAAATTCCCAATACCCGAAAAAAATCGGTGGAGGCCCGGGCTCCGTTCACCACCTCCGGTTCCCGCTCGGTAACCAAACTGAGCGTGAGCGGATAGAAGCCGGCCATGCTCTCAAGCGTTTTGCTTTGTTCCCGGATTTGCGTGTACTTCGTGTAAGACATCAAAGCGCCGCCGGCCTTGGTTCTGAGTTCGTATTGCGTGAGGCTGAGAATGCGCCCAGGCTCCTGGAAAGGCAGCGGCCGTAACAACACTGTATTGACGACGCTGAAAATCGCCGTGTTCGCTCCAATCCCCAGCGCCAGGGTAAGAATCGCGACGGCCGTGAATCCCGGATTCTTCCAGAGCATCCGCAAAGCAAATTTCAGGTCCTGCCACAAGTTTTCCATTTCATCCGCCCCTGAACACTCCCTCTCCAGCCCTTAGACTTCGCACCGCGCGGTGGGTAAGCATCCAGCCCGTCTTGTCCCGGGTCCCGCTCCCCCGCTAATGCATCTCATTTTTGTAAACCGTTCCAGCCTTCATGACAAATTTCACACGCTTCAATTCCGTGATGTCTTTCAATGGATCGCCGCTGACCGCCACAATGTCCGCCCACTTCCCTGCTTCAATTGTTCCGGCTTTGTCCGTCCAGCCGAGAAGCTCGGCGGGCACCACCGTGCCCGCGCGTATCGCCTGCATTGGCGTCATGCCATAGTTCGCGTAATATACGAATTCTTCCGCTTCGTTTAATTGCTTCCAGTCGAACCCGCCGGCATCGGTTCCCAGCGCAATCTTCACGTTTTTCTTCAACGCCTTCTGGAAGGCGGTCTTCTCGAGGTCCACCATTTTCACCCAGTTGCCGCCCCGTCCCGGCGCCACGTACGCTCCGACGGTAATCGTAGGAACCCAATAAACGCCGCGTCTGGCGACCTCCTCGAGCTGGGGGTCGGTGAATCCGTCTCCGTGCTCGATGGTATCCACTCCTGCGCGTAACGCGGCAGCAATGCCGTCGGAACCGATGCAATGCGCCGCAACCTTTTTGCCCAGACGGTGCGTTTCGTCCACGATGGCTTTGGCCTCTTCATCGGTAAAATTCACCATGCTGTGCAGCACGCCATCGTCCTCAAAGTGATAGCGCCGGTCAGAGTAATACTTGATCCAGTCCGCGCCATACATCACCTGCTCGCGAACCGCTTTCCGCGCGCCTTCGACGCCATCGACGGACTGGACGCCGGTCGGCATTTTCCATTCCCACGAATAGCCAAGCAACGGGTACATCCCCGTCGGGGCCATAGCGCGCGTGGCCACTTGCATGCGCGGCCCGGGCACTTCGCCCCGAGCGATGGCCGTCTTCACGTCCACATCCGCGTACATGGCGCCTTCGGTTTCGACATCGCGAATCGAAGTGAAACCGTTGTCGAGAGCGATGCGTGCATTCCGCGCGGCTAGAATGGCGCGATAAGGAATGGATTCTTTCAAAAGCTGCTCGTCGTAATCTGCCGCGGTGATGTCGCCGTTGAGAAGCACGTGCGTGTGAACGTCGGCGAATCCCGCCAGCACAGTAGCCTTCGAGAGGTCGATGACCTCCACTCCCGCGGGCACCGTTCCTCCAGTCGTCACGGAAATAATCTTGTCACCTTCGACGACGATGAGCGCGTTGAGCATGGGAGTATCGCTTTTGCCATCGATAAGCCTGCCCGCGCGGATGGCAATCTTTTTGGCAGGGGCTTTGTCTTTTTCTTGCGCGGGAATTGCGGAACAAGTCGAGAGCACAAGTACTCCGGCCACACCTAGCAGCGTGGCCAGTTTGCTTCGCAGGGTCATGACACTCTCCTCCGTTGGCGCGTCTCTCTGGGTTTGCGGCTGCAAAGAGTAGCACAGCAACAGCCTGTCTGACCTGCGGCGGGGAAGAGCTTCCATTCGGGAACGGTCGAGAAACGTCAGAAGCGGGCACTGGCTTTTCTAGCAAAAAAATGAACGAAACTCAGGATGCGAATCGCGCGGCGGCTCGTGCCCTGGCTTTGGCCGCCTCGACCGCTCGATCTCTCGGCGGCGCGTTGGTCTCGAGCTCGCGGAGAAGGCGAGCCGAGACAGCTCCTATTTCCTCCACGGCGGCCAGGAAGCGCGCTTCGTTTACCTTCGACGGCTTGTGGATTCCAGTGATTTTTCGTACGAATTGCAGCGAGGACGCCCGAACCTCTTCGGGGGTGACGGGCGGCTCAAAGTTGAAAAGCGTTTTAATGTTCCTGCACATGGATTACGGCCTCAAGTAGCGAAGTTCCTCGATCGGAAGCAGACCTCGAACGTACGCCGGTCCTCCGGCCGCGGCGGGACGGAAAGCCCCGCCGCGGCCATGAATTTGCGAGCCTCACTCGGAGCGCAGCGCCTGGATAACGTCAACGCGGGCGGCTCGCGCTGCCGGAAGCGCAGAGGCCGCTACGGCAGCGGCCAGAAGAATGAGGGCCGAGATGACCACGGGCAGGGGGCTGGGCATTTTCATGTCGAGCAGATAGCTCCCCGCAAGGCGCGCGAGGACGTACCCGCCGACCGCGCCCGCAAGAATCCCCGCGGCGGCCATGATCGCCCCTTCGCGGATGACTCCTGCCAGCAGCCGGCTCGGCTGAGAGCCAATGGCAAGGCGGATACCAAACTCGCGCGTCCGCGCGCTGACAGAGAACGCCAGAACTCCCGCCACTCCGACGATCGCAATCGCTAGTGCAACGATTGCGAAGCCACCAAAGACAAGCGAGTTCAAGCGGTCCGGCGTCAGCACTTCGGCGCGAATGTCTTCAAGCGTCGCAGCCTTCTCGATAGGCTGGTCGGCAGACATATCCCGAATCAACCTCGTGATGGGCGTGACCAGCCCGTAGGGATTGGCACGCGTATGCACGAAAAGACGGCCCGCGAAAAGGCCCTGCTGTTCCATGGCGTTGTAGACCGTGAGCGTTGGCTGCTGGATGACGTGCGTATCGTCCATATCCGCGACCACTCCGACGATGCGGCGCGGTTTCGAATCCATGCCGATAAACGCGATAACCGGGTCCGTCCACCAGATATGACGGTTGAGAGGATCGCGGCCAGGGAACATGCGCTGGGCAAGGCTTTGGCTGATGACGACCACGGGCTCCTGGTCCTTGCGGTCCAGGTCGTTGAAATCTCGTCCTTCGAGGATGGGCACGCCAACCGTCGCGAAAAACCCAGGCGATATACTGCGCATTTGGGTACGAGGATCTTCTTCGCCGGAGGATTTGACGTGACCATCGGCGGAGAACTGCAACTGGAAGTCAAAAGCCGTGTCGCGCCAGGGAACAGAGTCACCGACCGCGACGGCGTCCACGCCAGGCAACTGACTGACGCGGCGGACCGTTTCCTCATAGAAGCGGTTGATCTCGTCGAAGTTCTTTCCATAGGAGTCCACCGGAAGGTTAACGGCCAGTACTCGGGGTGTGTCGAGAATCGTACGGGCGTTCTGCATGTCGAGCAGAGTTTTCAGCAGCATGCTGGCGCCCGCGAGAAGCAGAAAAGAAGCGGCAATCTGCGTCATGGCGAAAAGCCGCAGGCGCCGATTGGTACCGCCCGTGATGCGCACGCTGCCAGTCGCGAGACCGAATCCCTGGGAGGAATTGGCGGAGGGCAAACGCGGGACGAAGGCAAGAAGAACGGCCGCGGCGATGGCGAGACCGGCGCCCACCCAAAGCATGCTGGAGTCAACCGTCAGATCAAGAGCGCGGATCGAGAAGCGCGACGCGTAGCGCGCGAGAATAGCAACCATGGGGCGCGCGATAAGAACTCCGAGAAGCGCGCCTGCACCGCAGAGCAGAAGACTCTCGGCCAGAAGAGTGCGGCGAAGTGTTGCGTGGCTCGCGCCCAGAGCGGCGCGGATGGCGAGCTCGCCCTCGCGGCGCACGGAACGCGCCAGGATAAGATTGGCCACGTTCGAAACAGCGATGATAAAGACAAGTCCAGAGGCTGCGAGCAAAACAAGGAGAACCGTGCGCGCCCCGGAGGTGATCTGCTCGCGCAGGCGCGTTGAGTTGATCTGGAAATCGGCCTGCTTTGAGTAGACGTCCGGATGCTGCGCCACCATCGAGGCGTAGGAGGTGCGCAGTTCAGCGCGCGCTTGCTCGAGAGTTGTGCCAGGTGCGAGCCGTCCGAAAAGTTCGGTCATGCGATGAACGCGGCCTTCTACCATGGTCGCCGAGAGATGGTGGGGGCTGGTCACGACATTGGCAATGATTTCGGTATCGGCGGGATAGGGTATGGAAGGCTCGAGCACGCCGATGATGGTGGCGCTGCGCGTCCCCATGGGACCGCTGCCGAGGCGCACGGTCTTGCCAAGGACGGTCGGATCGCTATGAAAGGCGGAAGACCAGAACCGGTACGTGAGAACGACGACGCCGTCGGCTTTAGGACCATCGTCCTGCGGGCCGATGAGACGGCCGAGGACGGAATGGAGCCCCATCACCTCGAAATAGGTGCCGCCGACAACGCCGGCTTGGACCTCGCGCGGCTCACCCAGGCCGACCATGGTGAAGCTGATGGTCGAGAAATCGCCGAACTCACTGATGGTGCGGGCGCCGGATTCTAGGTCCTTAAGTTCCGGGACGGAGAAATAGGTGTTCGCATTGCCGATTCCGGGCGCGCTTTGGCGAATGTAGATGAGGCGATCCTCGTCGGCATTGACCAGCGGGCGGAGAAGAACGCCGCGCACGAGCGTAAAAATGGCCGCGTTGGCGCCGATGCCCAGCGCCAGCGTCACGACCACCGTGATTGCCAGGCCCTTGGCGCGCGAAAGCGAGCGCAGCGCAATTTTCAGATCGTTGAGGAACAACGCCGGTTTGAAATTCATTTTCCAATCTCCTTAATTCGGCACGCAATCAAAACGCGCAAAACCCTTTGCCTCGCTGCCCGGCTAGCTGCGCAGCGGAATGAGAGCACGAACCCGGGGCTCGCGAAAGAAAAGGCCACCCCAGACCATCACGCCGAGAACAACTGTCATGATGTAAGACGGATCACCGATGCGAACATTCGAGGCTGTCGCACCCCCAAGATATCCCGTCATGAGAATCGCGCCAAGAACAGCCGTCCGCGGAATCACATACACGACGCAAGAGAGGAATTCGAGCACTCCAAGCAGGAAAAGCAGGTCGTCAGGATAACCAAAGCGCACCATACCCTGGACGACTGGTGCGAGCCTAAGGAACTTGAGGACCGCGCTGAAGACCATGAACAATACAGGTATGGCGCTGATAACGCGCCCCACCCAGACGATCTTCTTCGAATTTGGAGCAGCTGCTTCCACGAACTCCCTCCACTTTGCGCACCTTGCGCTTTGCACCTAATAAGGGCACGCCATGCCGTACCCGGTCTCCGGATGAGCCCGAAGCCCTCGGCTCGTCTTCTCTTCCAGCTTGCCAGGCCTCATCCGCCGCATTCAGGCAGCGCATCGCCTGCGTCATCGATCAAAACGCTAGGACGCTGCCGCCTCCGCGGCTTGCCCGCAATTGACCATCCAGGGAATTCCGAATTGATCTACCAGCATTCCAAAACGCGCTGACCAAAATGTTTTCTGAATGGCCATCTGCACCCTGCCGTTTTGCGACAATTCCTGGAAGATGCGCTCGGTTTCGGCCACGTCCTTGGTACCGAGCGAGATAGAGAAGCCCTGTGGCTCTTTGTAATGTCCAGGCGCAGTGTCCGAGCCGAACAGGAGCATGTCGCCTATCCTCATTTGCGCATGAATGATTTTGCCTCGCCATTCCGCCGGCACTTGTTCGGACATGGGAGATGTCTCCCAGGTCGACATCGATTCGATCTTGCCGCCGAGAGCCTTCTCATAGAACTTGAATGCGGCTTCGCATTGCCCGTTGAAAATGAGATACGGATTCATCTGCATAGGATCTCCTTCACGTTCTTACAACGATTTGCCGCGACTTTTGTTTCCACTCGCATGCCCCTATTTTCTTGCTCTCTCTTCCCTCTTTACCCGGACCAGCCATTCCAATTCCGTGGAGTGCTTCCATCGAATTTCTCAATGACCCGTCCTTGGCGGTCCACAAGCAAAAATCCCGGCAAGCCTTTCTACCTTACGCTCTTTGCTTCCGCCCGTTCCTTCACCCGCATCAACTGATGCCGCCAGTACCGCTCAAACGTCCCGGCCCATTCATGCAAAGGCCGGATGGCCTCCGCGTTCGTCCTGTAAAAAATCTGCCGCCCTTCGCGCCGCGCATGCACCAGCCCGACATCCTTCAATACCCTCAAGTGCTTGGAAACCGAGGGCTGCTCCATTTCAAGGGCGTCTACAATCTCCGCCACCGGCCGCTCCTTCAAAGCCAGATAGTTGAGTATCTCTCTGCGCCGCGGTTCGGCGACGGCGTTAAAAGTATCGGAAGTCGTAGCAGCTCGCGCCACGCACGCCACTGTACATTCCCATATAGGAATGTGTCAACTCCCGTTTTCCCGCCGAAAGCCCAGCCTGCCAATCTCACTTGCATATTGCAAGTGACAAATGCTACGCTCCCGTCATGCAAAAAAAGAAAGCGCCGCCCAGGCGCCGCTCGGGTTGTCCGCTGAATGCGTCGGTGGAAATGTTGGGCGATCGCTGGTCGTTGTTGATCCTCCGCGACATGATGCTTCATGGATACCAGACCTTTAACGAATTTCTGCACTCGGGCGAAAAGATCGCCACCAATATTTTGGCGGACCGGCTTCGCCGTCTGGAATCCTACGGAATTATCAGCTCCCAGCAGGATCCCGCCGATGGCCGAAAAATGATCTATGCGTTGACGGCCAAAGGAATGGATCTTCGGCCGGTGCTGACGGAAATGGTGCTGTGGGCCGCCCGTCATGAAGCGACCGGCAACCAGTCTCTGGTCCGCCAAATGTGTACCGCCAAGGAGGAGCTCCTCGCCGAGGCAGGAAAACGCTGGGAGAGTAAACAAGGTTCGCTCAATTCTTGACGGAGTCCATGCGGATGGACTCTGCCAGAAACTCGCCGAGCCGGGCCAAAGTCTGCTTCCCGCCTTCGATCGCGCCAAATTCCCTGACCACACGATCGCGCGCCTCAGCCGAATCGAAGACCATCTGAATCGTGACTTTGGTCTGGTCGCCTTCGGCTTTGAAGGTCCATGTCGATTTGAAATTCGCTCCCGGCCCTCCCTCTTTACCGCCGCTGTGGGACAAAACAATGAGTTTGTGTTTTACGACTTCCGCAAAAACGCTTTTGCCCGGATAGTTTGCGCCGTCCGGACCGTGCATCGCGTGGCGCCAGACTCCGCCCGGCCGAACATCCATCTCATGAATGGTCGTCGTGAACCCTCTTGGTCCCCACCACTTCACGACCTGTCCAGGATCCGTCCACGCATCCCAAACCATCTCGAGCGGGGCATCGAAAACCCGCGAGATGACGATTTCCCGATCGGCCAGCGCGGCGGCCAGAAAATTATCGAGTTCCTCCGCAAGCCGGTAGAGGCTTTCGCTCCAGCCCTGTTCCATTCCGGCGAGCGCGGCGGCCACTTGCGGCGTCAGCTTGAAGTCCTTGCTCACAAGCAGTGCATGGAGCGTCAGTTTCGTGAGTCCGTTGAAGTCTTCAAAAGTAATGGTGTTGAGAATCTCGAGCAGAGGCTTGCCGTGCTCGTCTTCGAGAGCGGTGCTGGTGAAGACCAGCCTCTCCGGCTCAACGATTTCGTGAAACACACCCTTCATGGGATAGATAGTGCCGTTAGGCCCCCGCATGTCGATCCGAATGAGCCCGCCAGGTCGGACGTCCATCTCGCACACGGGATTGCTGAAACCTCGCGGCCCCCACCATCGCGCCACGTGCCTCGTATCTGTCCAGGCCTTGAAGACCAGGTGGCGCGGCGCACCAATAATGCGAGTAAGGGTCAGTTCCTGTCTGGCTTGTCCGGTTGCGGAACTACTTCGTGCGTCGGCCATGCTTCTTCTCCTTTGCCTGAACCTCGGTCAGGTAGTTGTGCAGCCGGTCGAGCCTCTCTTCCCATGCCATGCGGTAGTTTTCCACCCAGTCGGCGACGTCCTTGAGAGGCGCGGCTTTGATACGGCACGGGCGCCACTGGGCGGCGCGGGCGCGGGTGATAAGTCCCGCCTTTTCAAGAACTTTTAGATGCTTGGAGATAGCGGCCATGCTCATCTCAAAGGGCTCGGCGAGTTCGCTGACGGTGGCATCACCGGACATCAGGTGAGCAAGGATGGCACGGCGCGTCGAATCGGCGAGTGCCGCAAAGGTGGAAGTAAGCTGGTCGACAGGCATTCTGTATTTAACCTACTGGTTAAATACGACAGCTCGGAAACTATGTCAAGCATATTTTTAAAAGCCGATGGGACAAGCAGTGAGCGCTTCAAGTGAAAAACGCGAGCGAACGGAAAAGGAAAGTTAAGGCAGCGACAGCGTCGAACAAAAGAGAAGCCAGGGAGGGGGCGTAGGAGCTCTGAGAAAGAAGAAGGCCAGCCGTTCTCTCAGGGCGGCTGGCCTTCTGCTTCTTTTACTGTTCACAGAGCCTGTGCTCATCCTGAAGGAGGCAGGCTGATCGACTCTGCGAGTGTGCTCGGGCAAAAACCAGAAATTCTCTGACCGCTTAACGAGCGGCGGCTGAACCCGGGCGACGCAACGGGCGGCGCGCCAGATCTTCCACGGCGTTAACACCGCGCCGGGCCATATCGACCACCGGGTGCTGGCTGTCAGCTACGCGCTGAACGCCGGTTTCCCAAACCTTCTGGAGCATGTAAAGGCTCATAACCACAAAAGCGATGGCGGCAAAGCCCAGCGCAAACAGCGCAAAGGCTGCCAAAAGCTCGCGAACGAAGTAGAGTTGCAGCGCGAGCACGACCCCCAGGAACCACCACATCCACTTCCGCTTGCTGTCTTTGTTCTTCATCTTTCCTCTGTTATCCGATCCCACTTACCTGAATACTTGGTTTCTCTCAGCTTGGTGATTGACCCGCTCACTTAGATGCGTGAGCCCTGTCATTTGGTCCAGTCCCTCTCACCTGTCCCATTTGACACCATACCTGTCCGGAACGCGATGGTACGGAAGGCACATTTTAGAGGCTAAACTAGTTGTCTGGTACTCCTATGACCCATCTTGGAACTGTATAAGTCCTTTACTATCAGTGCATTATATCTGTCTAACCTTTCGCCGCTGTTTTCGCCTATTTTTCTCTGTACCACGCACCCCGAACCTGACCCTACGTACAGGTTTTTTTCACTCTCCGGGTTGTGCGGTAAGGTGCCGATTTGTATCAAAACGAGCAAGGACAGGTCGTCAGGAAACGCCAGAAAAGAAGCTTTTGTGAGGGTCGTGAACGAGGCAAGAAAGGAAAATCGCGCTGGCGGAGATTCTTGACCTCCCGCAGCGCGATTTTCTTGGTTCGGCGAGTCTCGGAGTAACTCTGAACCGAGTCGCTAGGCTCTCTTCAGGATCCGCGTGATCCCGACGAGGATGACAGCGCCAACAAATGCGACGATGATCGAGCCAATCATCCCCCCGGCCGGCCAGATGCCCAAACGGCCGAAAAGCCAGCCGCCAAGCCAGCCGCCGACAATGCCCAGAAGGATGTCTACGATGATGCCGTAGCCGCCGCCTCTCATCACAAGTCCTGCGAGCCATCCGGCGATAAGACCAACAACGAGCCAATAGATCATGAGCTGCCTCCTCTGTCTAAAATACAAAGGTACTGGGGGAATGTGTGCCCCATTTAGAACACACCCTTGCCGAATGTCAAGCGGATGCCGGTGGAAAGAAGCAGGTCATTCTTCTTGAATCCCAGGAGAGGATCGCTCAGGTAGCGGTCGCTGTAGGTGACTTGCCAGCTGAGCCAGTTTTTCAGCTTGGTTGCAGCAGTGGCGTCAAACTGGAAGCGGTACGTGCCCGTGTCCGAGACGTTGGGGTAGAGGCTGAACTGTTCGGTGAGCGTGGTGCGAGCGTTGATCTTGGCGTTGAAGGTTTCTCCCAGCACGATTTCGCCGGTCTTTCGTGTCACAGCCGGCGTGGCGGGGACGGTAGCGGTGGCGGCGAGAGCGCCGAAGAAGTCCGCGTCGTAGCTGCCTCCTGCAAAAACGTCGAAGGTGGTGACCTTGGTATTTAGGACGTGATAGCCGAGGCCGCCGCCGATCACGTTTCGCAAGTCCAGGTCCTGAAACTGATCGTACTCGAAGTCGGTGAACCCGAAAACGAAGAGTCTGTCGCTTACGTTCAAGTCGCCGCGGATGCCGCCGCGAATGGCGTGAGCGGTCGTGGAGTTAAGGCCATTGACGGTGCTATCGGAGTAGATGGCGGTGGTATAGACGGAAATTTTGTCGCGATCCGTGACCCGCGCGGCTTTGCCGGACAGGTTGTAGGTCAGCGAGTCCGAGTTGCCGCGGGTGACGCTGAGGCCGGTGTCAAGCAGACCACTCCAGAAATCCGTGAGATGGGGATGGCGTAGGCGATCGATTTGATCATCGTAGGCCTTTTGCTCGGCATCGTCGCGTACGCCGACGACGGCGTCCTTAGCCGCCACTACAGGGCCCGTATCCCTGGTGGCCACTTCAAATTTGCCGTCATTGGTCGTAACCGTTCCAACGATAGTCTGACCATCCTTCAGCGCGAGATGGAGGATTTGGGAAGAAACGATGGAAGTGACGGCCTCCCACTGAAGGGTGACGTCACCCGCAAAGTCGGTCTTGAGCAAAAGAGTTTTTGCGTCCGACTTCACGATGGTTCCGGTCAGCCGGTCGCCATTTTTAAGAGTCACCTGATCGGCTAGCGCGCCTGTGGCCGAGACGCACAAAAACACTCCTGCAATTAAGCTTCGAAGCACTGTCATTCTCCTCATTATTTAGATCCCGGTTAAATTCACGTACGCAATGCGGCTAGGCCTTCTAGGGGGGCGGCAGGCTGCTTGGTCTTGCGTAACTTCTTTTCCTCTGAAGCAGCAATATTGTAATGGAGGCGCGGGGGAAACCCAACGACATTATTGGGGTTACGCGGCGAAAGGCGGGCCCGGAGGCGAAAGCGGGGGACATCGCTTTTGGGCTTCCTGTATACTTTCTCTCGTTCCAGGGGATGGCCGTATTCGAATGGCCCTGATGACCAGCAGGGCGTCGGGTCCAATGCTAGCGTTCAGACGTCCGATAGGATCGGACCTGCACGGCTCTCGCTGAATTCACAAAAATTCATTGTAGTTGGGAGACTCGATGGCATCACGCGTTCGACTTTTGGCGGTTTTGGTTTTGGCGGGCGTTCTCTCTTGCGCTGGATGCGGCAAGTCCCTGGCAGAGAGGGCCGGGGCTGGGCCGGCAGGAGCAGGGGCGCGGCCAACGATTGTGTTTATGACTGATTTTGGGACGGCCAATGATGCCGTGGCGTTGTGCAAGGCCGTGATTTTGAAAATCGCGCCGGACGCGCGGGTGATGGATATCACCCACCAGGTGACGCCCTTCCAGATTGAAGAAGCAGCCCGATATCTGGCCGGAGTGACGCCCTACTATCCTTCGGGGACGATTTTTCTGGTGGTGGTCGACCCGGGAGTGGGTACCTCGCGCAAAGCTGTGGTTGTGAAGTCGAAGAAGGGCCAGTATTTCGTGCTGCCAGACAATGGGTTGATTACGCCGGTGATTGAGCGCGACGGGCTGGACTCCGCGCGCGAAATCACGAACACGGATTGGATGCTGATGCCGCAAGTTTCCTCGACCTTTCATGGGCGGGATATTTTTTCGCCGGCGGCGGCGCACCTGGCAGAGGGCTGGGACTTCACCATGGCGGGGGCGGTGGTTCCGCAGTTGGTGCAGCTGACTCCGAAGGTATCCACTACCTCGGAAAACGGGATCGCGGGCGACATTATTGGACTCGATGATCCGTACGGATCGCTGATCAGCGACATACCGGGCGAGGAATTTAGAAAACTGGGTTATCAGCTGGGCGACAAGATCATCGTGCAGTTGGATAAGAAGCCCTTCAGCGTGCCGTACGTAAAGACATTCATGGATGTGAATGTGGGAGAGCCGCTCCTGTACATCGATTCGCGGGGGAGGATGGCGCTGGCGGTGAATCAGCGAAATTTTTCGCAAGTGAACAAGATTACGCCGCCTGGGACGATTTTTATTCCGAGGAAGGGCGCGGCGATCAAGAAGTGAAGGGGCGAATGGCCGCCGCTCGAATAAGCTGAGGCCGGCCCGGTTCAGGAAAGAACCAGGAACAGGTTGTTCAGGGACAGCCCGGCGACAGCCCATGGGTTTCCGCACAAGATCGATCCGAGTTGCGCGTCAGGTCTCGGCGTGCCGTTCAGAGAGCCATCCCTCCGGACACTTCGATTCTCTGACCGTTCACCCACCGGTTTTCGTCCGACAGGAGCGCTGCGATCATCGGTCCGATATCGTCCGGCACGCCGGCGCGGCCCAGCGCGGTCATCTCGGCAACGCGCTTGTTGACCTCAGGATTGTCACGGACCATACCACCGCTGAAATCCGTCTGGATGGCGCCGGGCGCGACGACATTTGCCGTGATGCCCCTCGGTCCGAGTTCTTTGGCCAAGTACCGCGTCAGCACCTCCACCGCGCCCTTTGTCGCCCCATAAACCGAGGTGCCCGGTAGCGCAAAGCGCGCCAGTCCCGACGAAATATTCACGATACGCCCGCCATCCTTCATTAGCGGAAGCAGCTTTTGGGTCAGGAAATACACGCCTTTGAAATGAACGTTCACGATCTCGTCGAATTGCTCTTCGGTGGTTTGCTCGAAATTCGCATGCAGCGAACCACCCGCATTGTTGACGAGATAGTCGAACCGATCCCGCCCCCAACCGTGCAGCGTCTTGCGGACATCCGCCACGAATCCGTCAAGTGCGCGAAGGTCACCGGTATTGAGCCGAAATCCAGCCGCTTTCCTTCCCGTCGCTTCGACTTCGCGGATAAGTGACTCGGCCTCTTTCTGATTCGCGCGATAAGTAAAAATGACATCGACGCCCCGCCCCGAAAGATTCACAGCGGTGTTGCGTCCGAGCCCGCGGCTTCCACCAGTGATGACCGCGACCCTAGTTCCAGCCGTTTCGTTTGCCATAGGTACTCCTTTAGTTTTTGCTTCAGTTCAGAGAGTTGCGTCTTGTAGAGCATCTTGCGACATGTGTTTTCTACAGTCCACATCCTTAACGGCGCAGAGGAGCCGCGTGTGTGGTCTGTTCAGGTTCAAAATAGGTCCCTCGTTCAAGGTCAGCAAGAATCCCCGGCTGCTTCGCTTGCCACCCCAGCTTTTGCTCAGTTAACTTGCTTGACGCCGGGCAGTCGACACCAACGAAGTGTGCGAGCCAACCAAAGTGGGGGGCAGCTTGCTCGGGCGATTTACTGACAACCGGCACGTCGAGGCGGCGTCCGATCACTCCGGCGATGTCCCGGAAGGGCACGCCCTCATCGCCAATGGCATGGTAGCTCGCTCCTAGAGACCCCTTCTCCAGTACGAGCCTGTAAAGACGAGCAGCATCGAGCCGGTGCACGGCGGGCCAGCGGTTCAGACCGTCACCCACGTACGAGGAATCCCGCTTCTCGCGCGCGAGCTTGATAAGAGCCGGAACGAAGCCGTGATCGCCATCCCCATGGACCGATGGAGGAAGGCGCAGCACGGAGACGCGCACCCCACGCGAGGCCATTGCTGCTGCCTGTTCCGACTTGCGGGGAAAACCCGGAATGGAGGAATCCTGTTCCGTGGCGAGCGGGCCCTGGCGCTGAAGAAGCAGGGTTCCGGAAGTGACGACCAACGGGCGGTTAGAACCCTCGAGGGCTTCTCCGAGTGTCTCAATGGCGCGTTTATCCGCCTCGGCGGCGGCCGCGTAGTTCGAGAAGTCGTGGATAAAAGCGGTGTGGATGACACTGTCCGCAGCGACCGCCCCGCTGCGCAGGCTATCGAGATCTTCGAGCGAACCGCGGTGCACATCGGCTCCGGCAGCGGCAATGGACTCGGCACCTGCCTCCGAGCGAGCCAAGCCGAGCACCTTATGTCCCGCATCCATGAGCTCCCGAATGATCGCGGAACCTATGAAACCTGAAGCGCCTGTGACGAATACTCGCATATGTTGTTCCTCCTCAGTTGGATACTTGCCTGCCCGGGCCGGTATTGACGAACCGCCAGGACTTCGGTAAAACGGAGAGTGTCTCCGAATGCTTAGATATTCGGAGGCTGTCTCCGGTTACATTTTCCTTTATGCCCAGGCCTTCTAAACGTTCGGAACGAAAGCCGCGTACGGATGCCCAACGCAACCGCGGGCGCATTTTGGAAGTGGCCAAGGCGGCATTCACCCGGTCAGGTGCAGATGCCAGCTTGGACGAAATCGCCAAACAGGCGGGTGTGGGGCCGGGGACCCTATACCGCCATTTCCCGAAGCGCGATGCCCTGATCGAGGCCGTTTATCACACTGAGGTAGAAAAGTTGGCGGCAGCGCAACGGGAACTATCCCTGAACCTGCCTCCGATCGAAGCGTTGCGGGCTTGGATGATGCTTTTCGTTGATTACATTGCCGCAAAGCAGATCATCGCCTCCGCCCTGCATAGCGTCGTCGGCGGTCCTTCAAGGCTGTACGATTCTTCCCGCGTACAGGTTAGAGGAGCGATCGATGCCCTTGTGAAGGCCGCCATGAAAAGCGGCGACATACGCAAAGATCTCGAGCCATTCGACCTGCTTCGCGCGCTGATTGGCGTCTCGAACATAGCCACCGGCCCTGAATGGCAAGAAAGCGCCAGGCGACTCGTGGACATCCTTATCAAAGGTTCGCGGCCGATCAAATAGCGCCCTCTGACCTAGCTCCCCTCTCGTCAGCTACTCCCTGGTCCCGGGAAAGGTCCATGGCTGGCGGCATAAATCCGGATCAGGGCCTGGGGAGTTCGAGCAGCACCACATCGGAGCGCTCCTGAACCCGTTCGAGGACAACCTCACGCCCGTCGGGTGAGACGTCGAAGTCGTGAATGTCAAAGTCCGCCGCAAGGTTGGTCAACCGCCGCTCGGCTCCTGTCTCAAGGTCGATGAACCAGAGATTTTTATGTTGAATATCTCCTCGCAAGACCACCAGTGCTCGTCCCCCGCGCACAAAAACGAGATGTCGAGCGCCCCGAGTCAGGGTCAATGTCGGCAGGGGATGCACGAGAGCCTCGCTTGCGACGGCTTTCACGGAAAACGTAGCACCGATGTCGGGTCCTGAATAGACGACGAAGCGACCGTCGGGCGACCATGCCGGATCGACCGAGTATTCTTTGACAAAAACAGAGGGCGAGCCTCCTCCGACGGGCACACGAAAGAGGTGCGGCACGCCGTGATCGAACGCCGCCGAAGTTATCGATTGGCCGTCGGGCGACCAAGCTGGAGCGCCTTCGAGGTCGAGCGAATCGGCCACAATCCGCGCGTTCGTGCCGTCGGCCTGCATCACGTACAAGAGCGTCTGCGCGTGTTGCCGGACCGAGAAGGCGATATGCCGTCCATCAGCGGAGATTGCCGGGCCGCCGAGAATTCGGGCTCCTGGACCGCTCCACAACTCCGTGCCAGCTCCGTTGGCGAGCTTCCAGATGCTTTCGGTCGTCCCGGCCGCCGAAACATACAGGAGACAATCTGCACCCAGTCGCGGGGAAAATCCCGTGCTGGTCGTCAGCGAGATTCGCACAGCCGCCGGCAACTCAGTGGGCGAATCACCTATCTGCAAGCGCCAGAAGGATGTTTTCGGACTGGCGACAGTGGCCACCAGACGCCGACCGTCAGCGCTGGCTGCCAGTGACGTGTACTTGTCCAGGCCCGGGGTAAGCCGGTGGGGAATGCGGCGCTCCACGTCCACACTATAAAGCCACGGCCCAGAACCGTCGGGATCGTTAGCGAGATACATCATAGTCCGCCGATCCAGCAATACCGGATAACTCACACGCTGATTTTGCGACGTGATCCGTTCGGGGGTTCCGCCGACGGGAGTGATGCGCCAGATGTCCAATTTGTCTGGCAGAAAACCTTGCACGAAGTAGAGGAATGATCCATCGGGCGCCCACAAAGGAAAGTGGCTGTGGAGCCCGGCAGGCGCGGTAAAGATGGGCAGGCTCTCCGCTCGCCGGCCGCCGGCTGATACAAAGAGCGGGTCCCCAGGTCCGGGTGTGTGGTAAGCGAGTCGCGAGCCGTCATAGGACCAGTCAAACTCCGCAACGCCTTCGAGGTACGGCTTCGGCTGCCCGCCAAGCGTCGGCACAGCCCAGATGCTGATGTCACCACTGCTCGAACCGTCTTGCTTGCGAACCCAAAACGTGACGAAAGCGCCGTCGGGCGAGAACCCCAGGGTTCGCACCGATGGGTTGACGAGTTCCCGGATGATTCCGTGGGTCAGGTTATGGAACTGCCCTGAACCAAGCTGCGTAACCCAGACGTCCATCGGTCCGTCCCGGTCCGACAAGAACGCCACAAAATGACCGTCGCGTGACATCGCCGCGGCCTCTTCTATTCCTTCGAAGTCTGTGACTGTCTGAAATCGTGCGTTAACGATGGGGTTTCGCCAGAAATACTCCGTCCTCCAGAGCCACAGGCTTGCTCCAATGGCCGACGCGATCGCCACCGCCGCGAGCGTCCACAACAACCTCCATCTGTCCACAGAACTCGATTTCCCGGTGGGTGGTGGCGGCGGCGAGGAACTGGGCGAGAGAACCTCGGCTCCATTCTCTTGCGCTGCCCGAAGATTTCGGCCGCGCACCCATGCATCCAACTCGCCGCGGGAAGCGTAGACGGAACCCAGCTTGTCATGCTGGTGACGGTGGACGGGCATCCCCTCGCGCTTCTCCCAGCGCTGGACTGTGGTTGCGTCACGTTTCAGGTATGCCGCGATTTCCTTCCATGAATCCAGCCGGTCTTCTGGTGGGATCCCAGACGGCGGCATGCCAGAAGGTGGTTCAGCCATCGCGTTCTCCTAGAAGGTCCACGGCTGTGGCAAGCCGGGGGAGCCGAATTGTACCTCCGCATGCCCTGCCCCACCATGGCAAAGCACGGCATTCCACGGCAATCCGGGCAATGGCTCGAATTCGGCCCATTGCCGTTTGACGGCACGCTTTGAACCGTTTGAATGTGTAGGCGCAACTCAAGTGCGAAATTGCCGAAGCGCCATTCTTCCGCTTGTAACTCTCCCGCTCGCGCCCTGATTTCCCCGGGGACCCGAGGAGCTTCGGGAAATAAAGGCACAAATCTCAAATTTGGAGGTTTTTCATGAAGAAGAATGCTTTTGGGTGGGCAGTACGAATCTTTGTCATCGTGGTGTTGGCAGGTACTGCCATCGCTCAGTCCCAGGCTCCTATGCCCGACCACTTCAGCGGCATCCTCAATGACTACACCGCCGCAACAGGTGTCGGCGGACCTTGGGAAATGCATGGCACCTGGTCGTTGAAGCTCAAAAGAGAATCCGGCAAGGCCGATTTCTCGGTGGTTATGACCATGGAGCATCCCGATTATTGGGTTCTGGCAAACCCCCCTGTCCCCACAACCCCTCCTGTCCCGACTCTTAGCCCTACCGTTGACAGTCCCGGGCTACGCAATCCTCACACTCACCATCTCACCATGACCGATGCCTTGGTCAGCTACGACACGATGAGCGTTTGTCCTGTCGACAGCCCTCCTACCACAGTGCGTTTCGTGCTCACTGGCGCGGCCGACATTACTGGCAACGGGACGGCCGCCCCTTTTCAGACAACACCTGCAGGGGTAACCACCCTGTCCCCGCTGCAGGTCTGTATCACCGGAGGGACGGAGGTCACGTATTCAAACATGACCATGACGTTCACAACAGGCGCTCCTGCAATTAAGCATTTCGGAAGCCTCCCCATCCACGGCGTCGTTCGCCTGCCCCACAGGTCGGATGATCATGATCACGACGGAGATAGACGCTAAGCATCTCAGGCCTCTGGTAGGTATCGTCGAGAGGTCGAAGCCATTTGGCTCGGGATACGCGACAGTCGTATCCGTCACAGCAAAAGAGGCGGGCACGGGCTAAGGGAGCCGTGTCCGTCCACGCCTGCAAAACTCCTTGAGTTGCGCCATGGAATAGGGTGCTCTAACCTTGGTCTGGAGCAACCATGACGGATCAACTCTCGTTTGACCCCGCCCGGACGGCTGTTTTGAGCATGGATAATCAGGCCGGGATCGTTAGGAGTTACGCGAAAGAGCAAGAGGCCCTCGTGGCGCGGGGTGCAAGCGTACTCGAGCGGGCTCGCAGCCTGGGGATGTGCGTGATTCATATTCAGGTGGGGTTCCGTCCGGGAATGCCGGAAGTGAGTGCGCGCAACCTCTTATTCAGCGGCATCAAGAATTCCAGCAGGCATCAGAAGTTGTTCGAAGGGGAGTCCGCGGCGATTCATCCTGGCTTCGGGCCACAGAAGGACGACATTTTCATCACCAAGCACCGGGTTAGCGCGTTCCGGGGAACGGACCTCGAGCTGATCCTGCACGCCAAGGAGATCGCTACGCTTGTACTATTCGGAATTGCGACTAGCGGTGTAGTGCTTTCGACCTTGCTTGAGGCTTCGGATCGGGACTACCGGCTCGTGGTGATTAGAGATTGTTGCGTGGATCGCGACGCGGAACTGCATAGCAATCTCATTGACAAGGTTTTCTCGCAGAGGGCCACCGTACTTTCCGCCAGTGAATTTCTCGCCGCCGCAAGCTGGAAACCCTGATCCTCGGCCTGGCTGAGCTTCCCTCTAAGCATCGAGAGGGAAACGCCACTCTCATTTGCTTTTTCTCAAACAGGGGCCAACAATAGCGTTTGCGGCGCTGTTCTTTGGTTCGCCGAGGAGTACACCATGCCGGAAGCTGTCATTGTTTCCTCCGTTCGCACGCCTGTCGGAAAGGCCTTTAAAGGATCCTTACGCGCGACGCGGCCTGACGATTTGGCGGCACTGGCCATTAAGGAGGCGCTCGTGCGCGTGCCCGGCCTGGACGCGAAGGAAGTGGATGATGTGATTCTTGGCTGTGCGATGCCGGAAGGCGAGCAAGGGATGAACGTGGCGCGGATTGCGGCGCTGCGCGCGGGGTTGCCGATCGAAACGTCGGCGATGACGATCAACCGGTTTTGTTCTTCGGGGTTGCAGGCGATTGCGATTGCAGCGGAACGGATTCGCGGGGGATCGGCGCAAGTGATTGTGGCGGGCGGGACGGAATCGATGACCATGGTGCCGATGGGAGGCAACAAGGTTTCGCCGAATCCGTGGCTTGTAGACCACAACCCGGACGCGTACATCAATATGGGACTGGGGACCGAGAACATTGCCAGGAAATTTGGGATTACGCGCGAGCAGGCGGACCAGTTTTCTGTCGACTCGCACAAGAAGGCGCTGGCGGCGATTGCTGCCGGGAATTTTAAAGACGAGACGGTGCCCGTGGAAGTGAAGATTACGACAGTGGCCAATGGCAACGGGGCTTCCTCGAGCGCCGGGGGTGCGAAAGCAAAATCCGCGGCGAAAGCGGCAACGCAAACTTTTACCTTTGAAATGGACGAAGGGCCGCGCGCGGACACTTCGATCGAGGCGCTGGCCAAGCTCAAGCCCGCGTTTCACATCAAGGGAACAGTGACTGCGGGAAACAGTTCCCAGATGAGCGATGGAGCTGCGGCAGCAGTGGTGATGAGCGAAGAACGCGCAAGAGCGTTGGGCTTGAAACCGATCGCGCGGTTTGTGGCGTATGCGACGGCCGGAGTACTGCCCGAGGAGTTTGGCATCGGACCGGTGGCCGCGATCCCCAAGGCCCTGAAGCTGGCGGGGCTCACCTTGAACGACATCGCCGTGTTCGAATTGAATGAAGCGTTTGCCGCGCAATCGCTCGCGGTCATTCAGCAGGCGGGACTTGATCCTTCGCGGGTGAACCCAAATGGCGGCGCGATTGCCCTCGGGCATCCTCTCGGCTGCACCGGTGCGAAGCTCACGGCCACCATTCTGCGCGAATTGCAAAGGCGCAACGCCCGCTACGGCATGGTGACCATGTGCATCGGCGGAGGCATGGGAGCCGCCGGGATATTCGAGCGCCTCTGAGCCTCGGCGGACGGCTGAATTCCGGCGAAAATCCTCTGGCTTCCTCCTTATGTTAATCTCCAGACGATGCAAACTCTCCGGCTTGCCTGCCTGTTTTTCCTATGCGCCGTTCTTCGAGCACAGGCTCCCGAAGTTCATGCCGCAAAGCTGCCGGGCGAGCCACATCATCATCTTCGAATCGACAATGAATTTGTGCGCGCCTATTACGTCGAGGTCGCTCCGCATGACGAAACACAACTTCACCAGCACGACCACGACTACATTTACGTCTCGCTAGGGCCCGCCGATGTCATCAATGCGGTCTTCAACAGGCCGGAGGTCCACCTCTTTCTGAAGGACGGTGAAACTCGTTTCACCCGAGGCGGGTTCGCCCATGTGGCCCGCAATTTGAGCGATGCTCCTTTTCGCAACATAACGATTGAATTGCTGAAAGCGGGCAGCGAGCCACGAAACTTGTGCGCGCAGATTGTCCCCAACCGCGCCAGCGCTGGTTGTGACAAAACGCCGGCGACCGCAAGGGGAAGCCACGGCCTTTCCGTCGAGCCGCAGCTCGAAACAGACGCGATGCGGCTGGATTTGGTGCGCCTCGATCCAGAAACCGAGCACGCGGGAGTGCCCCTTGAGGCGAATTCTTTGCTAGTGCCCCTTGGTGACTCGGACGTGCAGATCGAGATCAAAGGCGAACCGCCGAAGACGTTGCGCGGGGGTGAACTGGCCTGGGTGGGAAAGAATAGGGGCGGAAGAGCCTGGAATCCTGGCAAGAATCCTGCGAGCTATCTCGAGCTTGCCTTTACAAGCAAATAGTCGAGCGCGAAGCGTTCAGCACTTTGACGCACGATCGGCGCGTTGATCTCTACTTCCCTTTCGACGCGGCGTTCTTTTTTGTCTCTTCGGATGGTTTTGTTTCCGTCATGATCGCTTCCCGACTTTTCGCCTGTTTCCTGAGGTTATCCAGTTCGCTGTGTCGCTCCTTGCTTCAGGCAACTGCTTTGCTTGCGGCCAAGGCACTCCTAAGGCGCTCGATGGCTCGTTCCATCTGACCTTCGAGCTCCTTGGCTCTTTCTACAGGCAATCCCCAGCCGCAGCCGCGCACGCACAGCAGTTTCTGTGGGCCCATCGAAAATGCTTTCAGCTCTAAAACACCGTGGATTTCGTCCCAACTGAGCGAGGACTCCCGATTTGATCTGGCCAGAACCCGACCACTGACTCGGCCGCCTTCCTGAAGTTCGAGTACGAAACTTTTTCCCACCTCGCCATATTCGCCGTCCTTCGTTAGCCATTTTTTTAGACCGGCCGCGGTGCGGTAGAACTGGACGACCTGTTCGAAAGAAAAATCCACAGGCCTCATGACTTGAAACGAAGTCCGGGAACTCCCGAAATAGTTGTCCAGATAGTGCTTCAGCACCGCCAAAGACATACGCCAGCCGGAATCGATCCCTTCGAATTCGTCGTTCCACTCGGCGCCCTCGCGGAAGCCCGAATTCACAAGGCGGATAACCGTTTCTCCGCCTTCCTTCGAGATGGTGACTTCGAGGATTCCTGGATTCATTCCTGGAGGAGGATTCCAGCGAATCGCGAATTTTTCGGCCGGTTCGGCGATCAAAACTTCATAAGGTATCCGATAGCTAAAATCGTCAAAGATCCAGGTGATGGTCGCGCCTGGTTCGGCTTTACCCTCGGCGCGGTCGGGAAACCAGTGGGCTATTTTTTCGGGGTCGGCCCAAGCATCGTAGGCCTGCTGCGGCGTGGCTTTGGTGCGGACTTCTGCGCGAATGATTCTTCCAATGTGCTCGATGGGTTTGTTCTCCGGCTTGTCTGTCATAGCGCCCTCTCTTGGTTGTCGGCAGGATGGGACGGAGAGCTTGGTTCCGTCGCCGGGGGAATCGGATAGCAGCCGACGACGAGGCGGAATGGCCGGCCTTCGGCGGCGGAGCCATCGGCTTTCGAGAACGGCGAACTGTGGCGGCCTGCCACTTCGACAATGGCGCGCTGGAGCTCTTCGGTGAAGGCGGCGCGTTGTCCGGGCGATGTGAAGCGCAATTCGGTGTTGATCGAGAGCGTGGCGAGGCGCTTGCCCGCTGCAGCGGCGAGATCCGCCGAACGTGCCAGCTCGGATTGCAGTTTCGAGGCGAGGCCCAACAGATATTTGGCGGAAAAGGTGTCAGCAACCTGAGCGGGATCAGCGGCGAGCTTGCCGAGCAGCTCCGGCGAGAGGACATAGCCGCGGGCCGTGGCCACGTAGCATTGCTCGAAGAGGTGGCGCCGGCGGCGGCGGCCTGCCCGGGCCAGAAACTGTGCGCGGGCCAATTCGCGGACGTGATAATTCACGGTCTGGCGCGGCAGCTTCATGCGCCTGGCGACACCCGTTGCGGAATCAGGCTCGAGCATGGCGGCGAGAATTTTCAGGCGCAGTGGATGATGGAGAAGCACGGCCGCCTGAGCAGTCTCAGAGAGGAGCTTGAGGCCCGAGGCGGGAGCGGCTGAGAGAGCGGACGCGGGGCGCGTGCCGGGGATTTTCCAGGTGCCGCTGCGAGTGATTTGCATGGCTGGTGAAGAGCCTCTCTAAAGGAGCCAGGTGCAGTCTCGAATAGACCACTTATTTTGTCAAGACCTGTTTTACTGTCCATCAGAAGGCATACTCCCTGAAGCACCCGGGCGCCCGGGCCGCTTCATGCATTCGCGCGTTTAACGCTGTTTACCTCGTCCCATTCCAGGGAGTAAAATAGAGCACCTTACGAGTTTTCCAGCATCACCATCTGCTCTTTGAGAGGCCCGCAGCATGGCTTGTGACTTGGCTTGGGGGCAGGCACGCGAGTAACGGCTATTCCGCCGGAAGTGCAGGGGAGACGGAAGGAAGTCTCGCCCGCTTAGAAGCGCGACAAGGAGAAAATGATGGCAACCGCAACGATCACCAAACCAGCCGCCAAAGGCGGCAGCTTCCTTCTGGAAACTCCTCAGCCCGAGGAGGTTTTCACCCCTGCCGACCTAACCGACGATCAGAAGCTCATTGGCCAGACCGCCGAAGAATTCGTCGTCAAAGAAGTTCTGCCGCTGGTGAAGGAGTTGGAGAACAAAAAGCCGGGACTGATGCCGGAGCTGGTGAAAAAGGCAGGTGAGCTTGGACTACTGAGCGCCGGAATTCCCGAGCAATATGGCGGGGCCGGCCTCGACAAAATCGCGACGACCGTGCTCACGGAAAAGCTTTCCATTTATGGCGGTTTCGCTGTTACTCACGGCGCCCACGCGGGCATTGGAACTCTGCCGATCGTCTATTTCGGAAACGAAGAACAGAAAAAGAAATACCTGCCCAAGCTGGCGACGGGCGAATGGATCGGCGCGTACTGCCTGTCCGAGCCGCAAGCCGGTTCCGACTCGCAGAACTCCCTGACTCGCGCGGAACTGAACGCCGAAGGTACGCATTATATTTTGAATGGCCAGAAGATGTGGATTACCAACGGCGGATTCGCGGACATTTACATCGTATTCGCGAAGATCAACGGCGAGAAGTTCACCGCATTCATCGTCGAGCGCAGCTTTCCGGGATTCAAGCCCGGGAACGAAGAGCACAAAATGGGCATTCACGGCAGTTCGACCACGCCCATCTTCCTTGAGAACTGCAAAGTCCCCAAGGAAAACGTACTGCATGAAATTGGCCGCGGGCACATCGTGGCCTTCAATATCTTGAATGCAGGGCGGTTCACGCTGGGCGCTTCTTGCGTAGGCGGCTCAAAGAACGTTCTGCAGAACGCCTCCAGATATGCAAAAGAAAGAAAAGCTTTCGGGAAGCAAATCGGCGATTTCGGATTGATGAAGGAAAAACTGGCGGAAATGGCCATTCAGATTTTTGGCGTGGAATCGATGGTCTATCGCTCGGCGGGGAACATCGAATCGGCGATGGTCGCGGCTTCCGGCTCGGGAGACAAGATTCAAAACACCATGAAAGTCCTCGAAGAATACGCCATCGAGAGCTCCATCGCGAAGGTCTATGGAAGCGAAATGCTGGACTACGTCGTCGACGAGGGCGTGCAAATGTTCGGCGGTTACGGCTTCCATGAAGATTACCCCGTATGCCGCGCCTATCGTGATTCGCGCATCAACCGGATTTTCGAGGGCACCAACGAAATCAACCGCATGCTGATCATCCAGATGCTGATGAAGCGCGCGATGGGCGGGCAGCTGGCGCTGATCCCGGCGGCGATGAAGCTGGCCGATGAAATTCTCGCAGGACCATCGTTCGAAGAAGCGCCGGAAGGCGTGCTCGCCGAAGAGGCCCGCGTGGTAGCCAACGCCAAGAAAATGTTCCTGCAGGCAGCGGGCGGCGCGGTCCAGAAATTCCGAGACAAACTCGCCGAGGAGCAAGAGCTCATCGGGGCGCTCTCCAATGTGGTGATGGAAGTGTATGCGATGGAGTCCGCGATGCTTCGCACGCAAAAAGCAGCCGCCGCCAAAGGCGAAGCGGCCACCCAGACCATGATCGATGCTGCGCGCGTTCTTATCGCCGACGCCGCCGAACGCGTTGAGCACGAAGCCAAGCGCGCCATCGCTGCCGTCCACGAAGGGGACATGCTGACCACGCAGATGGCCGTTTTGAAGCGTTTCGGGAAGCGCGCTCCGGTGGACACGATCGCGCTGCGCCGGCGCGTAGCACTAGCCGTCCAGGCACAGGATCGTTACCCGTTCGAGAGCCGCTGAGAACGCGCCTCTATTTCCCGAACCGCCGGACACTAAACGAGACCGGCAACCCGACCACCACCATGTGGACCGCCAACCCGAGAATCAGGTCATGAAGGGTGTACGGGCCCTTGGCATGAAGCGCGGAAAGCGGCAGAACGATAAATCGCATTACATCTTCCACGGCGGCGCCAAAGAACAAGCCGCACACCAGCGGATGCTCCTTCAGAAATCTCAGGCGGAAGCTTGCCCCGTAGTAAACAGCCGCCGCCGAACAGGCGATAAAGAAGTGCAGCAGGACGCCAAGAACATAAGTGCCGGCGCCTCCCTGGAAAGCGGCCGGGCCCAGCAGGCCGCCTGCAATAGCAAGCGGAATGTCCCACCCAAATAGAATGCAGGCTTGCAGGAGGTCCAAAGTTCCGGCAATCCCGCCGCCCACCGCGATTGCCAGGAGTGCATTTCTTTTCCCCGCCCCGACAGATACGGAATCTCCGCTCATTCGATATCCTCTCGTTTGCCACTGATTTGATGGCCGCGCTGCCATCGGCCATCACCATACGCAGCTGAGACCCAGGAAGTCCTGAGCGTTTTCTGAAATGCGCTGAATACTTCTGAAATCCCGCGCGACAGAGGAGAGCTCCTAGCGAACACGGGTGCCACCTGCAAACCAGCGAGAGCGCTGTCGGCGTTTTCAGACAGTGTTGGTATACTCGGCGAGCGCAGCTTTTCGAGTCAGAGACTGAGCGCAATCACCGGTCCCGCATGGAACGCACGTACACGACAACGCTTCGCATCGGCACCTGGCGCGTCCATCCGGCAGCCGGCGAGATCTCTAGAAATGGCAAGGCGGCTCGGGTCGAGGTGCGCACGATGCGGCTGCTGCTGTGCCTCGCCGAGCATGCCGGCGAAGTCGTAAGTATGGATGACCTGCTCGATCAGGTCTGGTCCGACGTGACCGTCGCGCCGGACTCTGTCTATCAGGCGGTGACTTCGCTCCGCCGCCTGCTCGGCGACGACCCTAAGCAGCCCCTCTACATCGAAACCGTGCCGCGGCTGGGGTACCGGATGGTGGCGGAGGTCAGTCCTTGGGAGAATCCGTCCGCCGATCCCGCTGGCGCAGGAGGGAGCTTCCCGACGGGCGCACAGGAGATTTCTTCGCAGGCCTCGCAGAGCGCATATCAGGAGCCGCCGTCCCTCAACGTGACCGACACAACGACCAAGTCCGGGCCGCGGCTCAGAGCCGGCTATCTAGGGGCCGCTGGCGCAGCGCTTTGCCTCGCGCTCGTCGTCGCTCTTCTGTTCTACGGCAAGGTTCTGAGCAACCATCCCTCCGCCTCGCCGGCGATCAGACCGTTGCCCCAAAAATCCATAGCCGTGCTGCCCTTTCTCGACCTGACGGACGACATGAACCAGGAACCCTTCGCCGACGGCATGACCGAGGAGCTGATCGACAAGCTCAGCAAGATCCCGGGCCTTCGCGTTCCGCCGCCCACATCCTCGTTCTATTTCAAAAGCAAACTATGGCCCCGTTCAAAGGAAACTACGCAAACAACCATCGCCGACATCTCTAAGGCCTTGGGTGTCGCTTATATACTGGATGGGAGCGTGCGCAAGTCCGGCGACAGGCTGCGGGTCGATGCGCGATTGATTCGCGGGGACAGTGGCTATGTGGTGTGGTCGGAAACCTACGACCGGCCATTCAATGACATCCTGATGGTGCAGGACGACATCGCCGGCGAAGTGACGAAGGCGTTGAAGGCCTCGATCGAGGGCGGACCGAACTAGGTCGCGATCTGAACTAGTCCCGGCTTTTTGCCAGTGCGCGGGTCGTTGGAATCCCAGCGCGAAGGCCGGTCGCCTCGCCCGCGCAGGCGGTTGACGAGCGAGCCGACGCCAACCGATCCACCCACGAAATGTCCGACGCGGAGCGGACCGGCGACTTTCACGCTGCGAATCCAGTGCAGGCCGCTACTGGCGGCGCATCCGCATTCTGAACAGTTGGGAGAGCCGCCGAAGACGCAAGGCTCGACGCGCGTCAGCAAATCCGCGGAATAGTTTGCGGACATTTTCGCAAAAAGACAGTCAGCGGGATTCTCCGGCGGATGAAGGAAAGCGCGGGCGATGCCTTCGCTCATCAAGAACTTCGAGTATTTCTTCGCCAACGGCGGCAAGACGCGAGCTACCTCTTGGCGGTCTTCTGGAGTCAGCTTTTCCGGGCTCTCTTCATCGATTTGAGGCGTATAGAGGCTGACCCAAATGCGATCCACCTCGGTGCGGGCATTCCAAAAGGCAACGTATTCTTCCAAGTACCCGGGGCGTTCGAGCATCGGACGCGTGATCACCCAGTGGATGTTCACCGTGCGGCCGGCGATATTTTTCAGAATGCGCTCGTAGGTGGCGGGCTTGCGCCGGATGTCGTGATGCTCCGGCAGGCCATCGACGGAAATCGCGACCCGAACGCGAGGGAGATCCATCCACTCCAAAGGAATGGGGATAACGCCGCTGGAGACGACGAGTGAAAAAATATCAAGAGCACTGAGCGCGGGAAGTATGGCGCTGAGTTCGCGATGCCGTACGAGGGGCTCGCCGCCCACCAGGGAGACGTGCATCGGCTTGTTTTTCCGTACCAGGCCGAGTACGCCATCGACGAGCGCGTCACCGCGGAAATCGTTCAGTTCGGTGAGCAGTTTGCCGCCGCCAAGGTGCCCTTCCCCGTAGGCGTAACAGCCGGGACAACTGAGCGGACACTCTCGGGTGATCTCGATCGAGAGCATCGGCGCTTTGCCGCCCAGGATTTTTCCCCATGCGCTTAGGATCTCGCGCGGAGTAATGCTTGGATTTGGCTGAGAGGTGGCCATGTGTTTTGGATGCGCGAGAGTTGCTCGAGGCTGCCTAGCATTTGAGGAGCGGTTTCGTGGAGAAAGTTTCGAACAATTCAAAAGGACTCGCCCGGAAAAAATTCAGGACCCAGGCGGCAATTCCTCTCAGCCGCATTCGAATTAGCCTCCTTACTTCCACCCCGGGAGGGCCTCGACGCGCCGTTGCATGCAAAGACACGTACCCCATTCTGAGCCGGTTTCCGTCTATTAATTCGGTTAAACTGGGCACTTAGCATCATCCATCTTCCACGCGGAAAGAACAGGCAGGAATGCCCCGAAAGCTCCTCATTCTTGCAGCCACCCTTGTCGGCGCTCATCTTGCGCAAGCATTCATTCTCGGAGTGTCTCCCGCAGGCACTTTGCTCGCAAATCTGCTTGAAGTTTCGGCCAGCGCTCTGGCAGCGGTCATGTGTTTTGGAGCGTCGCGACGCGGGCGGGGGATGGCGCGTCCGTTCTGGGTCCTGTTGGGTTGCGGAATGGCCGCTTGGGGCGTGGCGAACCTCGGCTGGATGTACCACGAACTCATTCTGCATAGTAAACCGGCGACAGGTTCGGCAGTGCAATTCGTTTTCAGCCTGCATGCGGTTTTCTTCGCGATGGCGCTGTTCCTCAATCAAGAGAAAGATTCCGCGCGCTTTGAACCTGAATTTTTTCTGGATTTCACGCAAGTCGCGATTGTGTTCTTTTTCGTGTTTCTCGGCGTGTACTATGTGCCATCGGCGCACCTTCAGCAGCAGAGTGTCGCGACACGGCAGCTCTGGATGGAATTTGGTGAAGAGTTTGCGGTCGTCGCTCTTGTCTGCATTCAGATTGTCCGGTCGCGCACGCCGCAAATCCGCAGTTTGTATGTCGGTTTTGCTCTCTATTATTCTATCTTCACCGCCAGCTCCGGCTTGGCTGAGTATCATCAGTCCGTTCAAAGGACTCCAACCGGTACGCTTTTCGATCTCTGTTGGACGTTGCCTTTTCTTTGGGGCGCTTTGTGGGCCGCGCGCTGGCACCCGTCGCCGATTCCCGAAACTGCGCGACCCGCTGCGAGAAAAACGTTTAGCGGCGTAGCGCTGACGAACGCCATCTTTGTGCTGGCGCCACTGATCGTCCTGGTCCAGGTGGCGCAATTCCCTTCCGAATGGCGCCTTCTTCGCTTTTCGCTTCTTGGCGTTTCGATTCTCTGCTTTGCGGTCCGGATCGGCATCGGTGGCTACCGGGAAGCAAAGACCGCGGAGACGGTTCGGCGGCAGGCGCTGGCCATGGATGCCGCGGCGGACGGAATCTCCATCCTGGGGGAAGACGGGAAACACATCTACGTCAATGCGGCGTTCGCGCGGATGATGGGACATGAGAGTCCGGAATCCATGCTGGGCGTGAATTGGCGGCAGATTTATGACCAGCGTGACATCGAACTGCTTCAGGCGCAGGTTCGGAAATCGCTCGAGGCAGAGGGAAAATGGTCCGGGCAGATTAACCTGCGGCGGCGGGACGGAACATTCTTCCCGGTCGAGATGGCCATAACTTCGCTTGCCAATGGGGTAACCGCATGCATCGGACACGATATCACCGCGCGAAAGCAAGCCGAGCAAGCGCGGGCGGATGCCGAAAACAAGTACCGGACCCTGGTCGAACAAGTCGCGGCGATCAGCTATATCGCAGAACTCGGTATCAATGGCCAATGGCATTACATCAGCCCGCAGGTGGAGGCCATCACGGGCTACTCGCAGGACGAATGGCTGACTAACTCCCGTGATTGGATTCGCCATATTCCGCAGGAAGATCACGCCGTTATTGAGGCGGCCGAGGAAGCGAGCCTGCGCGGCGAACGCTTTCAGGCGGAATACCGCATCGTGCGCAGAGATGGCTCGGTGATTTGGGTAAGCGACACAGCGGTGGTCGTTTCCGGAAGCTACAGCCATCCGGTGATGGAAGGAATCATCGTCGACATCACCGAGCGGAAGCTGCTGGAGAATCAGTTGCAGCAATCGCGCAGGATGGAAGCCGTGGGGCGGCTCGCAGGCGGCATCGCGCACGACTTCAACAATTTATTGACCATCATCAAAGGCTATGCGGAGCTGGCTGTGCAGCGCGGGGGGATCCAGCCGGAACTGCGCGCCGATGTTCAGCAGATCGAGAATGCGGCAGAACGCGCGTCCACGCTAATTCGTCAGTTGCTGGCGTTTAGCCGGAGACAAGTTCTCCAGCCGAAGATTATTGATCTAAACGCTATCGTGCTGGGACTGGACAAGCTATTGGGCCGCCTGATGGGTGAACACATCGAGATGGTGACGCGGTGTGCCGGAAACGTGGGCCACGTGAAAGCCGATCCGGCGCAAGTGGAACAGGTCATCATGAATCTGGTGGTCAACGCGCGCGATGCCATGCCGAGAGGCGGGCGTTTGACAGTGGAAACGTTCAACGTGGATTTGGATTCGACGTACGCGCGCGATCACGTTTCCGTCAAGCCCGGGTCTTACGTAATGCTGGCGGTTTCCGATACCGGCATCGGCATGAACCCGGAAACGGTCGCGCATATTTTCGAGCCTTTTTACACGACGAAAGAGAGCGGCCAGGGAACTGGCCTCGGATTGTCGACTGTTTACGGCATCGTGAAACAGAGCGGCGGATACATCTGGGTGTACAGCGAGCCCGGCAAAGGAACGACTTTCAAGGTGTATTTGCCGCGCGTCGCGGCGCCAGTGGACTCGAAGCCGGAGGTAATGCAGCTCCCCGCGGGAGGAAAAGGCAGCGAAGCTATTTTACTGGTGGAGGACGAAGAGGCGGTGCGCGAGCTGGCAAGCAGGATTCTTTCCGCAAAGGGATATTCCGTGGTGGCCGCGAAGAGCACGAGGGAAGCAGAGGAATTTTCCGAAAACTACCCCGGGCAAATCCACCTGTTGTTGACGGACATTATTATGCCTGGAACGAGCGGCCGGGAGCTGGCCGAACGGATTATCGCTCGACGTCCGAACACGCGCGTGCTTTATATGTCTGGTTACACGGACAACGTATTGGCCAGAGGGGGCGTGCTCGAGGCAGGATTGTCTTTCCTGCAGAAACCGTTCACGCCGGGCGCGCTTGCTCAAAAAGTGCGCGACGTGCTGGATAGTCCGGTTCACGCAAAATAAGAGGCGCATCCCGTGCGCGTTCAGGCGCACTATCGCGCCGCGCCAGATACTCCAGCCGCGCGGGCCGGTGAGAAAAGCGGCCGCAGGGCTGGCGCACTCCAAATCACTCGTTCATTGTTTGTCCGCCAAATGAATGGTCTTGCCCGTGGCGGCGGACTGCCGCGCCGCGTCCAAAATCTCCGTGACAATCATGTTCGATTCCAGGGAAGACAGTCCTCGCGGCGTCCTTCCATCCAGAACGACTGCTCTTAAATAATTCACCGAATCGCTTTCCTCGACCTCGAGTGGCTTGGCTTCGACCAGCTTTTCGTCCTGCTTTAGGAGGCGGACGCGGACAGAGTCGCGCTTCACGGTGATGGCGTAGCCGGTCTGGCCGTAGACTTCCATATCCTTGCGATCGAAAGGCCAGTTCCAGGAAGCTTGTAAAATCGCCTGGGCTCTCGGATAGGTCAGAACAATGGTGGCCTCGTCATCCACGTGCGCATAGATATCCGGCTTTATGCGCTGCGTGACGGCGGTAACGGTGTCTGGACGGCGATTGTCCATAAGCCACGTCATTAGATCGGCGCCGTAACAGCCGAAATCGAAAAGGGCGCCGGCGCCGTTTAGCTTTGGATCGGTGAGCCATGAGAGGAACCAGGGCTCGACGTTGATTTCCTTTGGGCCGGAGTGGCCATCATGGATTACAACCTTCCGGATGTCGCCGATGGCGTTGTCGTGGACGAGATCATAGGCTGCGCGATTGCTGCGATACCAGGTTGTCTCGTAGTTTACGAGGACCTGGATTTTCCCGCGCTGCGCAGCGGCTTGTATCGCGCGGGCGTCCTCGTTGCTGACGGCGAGCGGCTTTTCCATCATGACGGGTATGCCGTGACGGGCGCAGACTTCAACTACGGCACGGTGATCGAAGGTGTTTGTGTAGATGAGGACGGCTTGCGGCTTGGTTTTTTCGATCATTTCGTCGACGGAGGCGAAAAAGATGTTGTGGGGTAGTCTGAACTTCGATTCGTAGAACGAGGCCAGTTGAGTGTCTGCTTCGGCGATTCCGATAATCTCAATTTCAGAGCGATGCTGGTTCTGTTGGAGAAAGCCGCCGACGTGGCCGTGAACAAGTCCGGCGATACCGACGCGGAGCGGAGAGGAAGAGGGTGTGGTTTGGGCCGAGAGCGCGGAGACGGCGAGGGGCGCGAGAACGATGGCGCGGAGAAGCATTGAAGCTAAGGATTTGGGCATGGGAGGCTCCTGGATGCGAAGGGCATAGTAACAGAAGGCAGTGGACAGTTGAGGAGCTGGGATGGAGGCTTGCGGTTGGAAGGGGTACCCCGGCATCCGGAGAACCGTGAAGCAAGGCCTGGAGTCTATCGCCGCACGCCGAGGGAAACCCTCGCGAGGGGCCCCTAAATATACCTTGACACGTATATGCTCTGTGGAGTATATAAAGGGTATGGAATACGGATTCGAACCCGTTGGGGAGCCGAACGGCCGCGCGATATTGAGCCTCCTGGTCCCCTCACAACAGTCGGTGGAGATCGCGAGTCGGCTTCCTGTGACGCAGCCGACTGCGTCACAGCACCTGCGCGTGCTGCGCGAGGACGGTTTCCGGGAATCCAGGGTGGACGCACAAAGCCGTCTTTACCGGCTGGAAGCTGGACCGCTCGGGGGGCCGGTTGCCTGGCTGGCTCGGTTTCACCGGTTCTGGTCCGATTACGTGGATGCTCTCGAACGCCACCTGGACCGCATACATCCTTCAAGACCGGCAGGGGCCACACCGGCGAAAAAGAAGGCAAAGAGAAATCGCCGCGGCGCAAACCGCGGAAATAAAAAAGGAAGAACAAAATGAAAATCAAACTAAGCAGCGTTTACGTGGACGACCAGAACAAGGCCCTGCGTTTCTATACGGAGGTACTGGGTTTTGCCAAGAAGGCCGATTTCAGCAATGGGCCGTTTCGCTGGCTGACCGTGGCCTCGCCCGAGGAGCCGGAGGGTACCGAACTGCAGCTGGCGCTGAACGACAACCCCGCAGCCAAAGCGTATCAGCAGGCGATCTCTCAACAGGGCCAGCCCGCAGCCAACTTCTTCACCGACGACGTCAAGGGCGACTACGAGCGGATCAAGGCGCGCGGAGCCGAATTCACGATGCCCCCCACGAGCACGACCGGCTCGACGATTGCAATCCTGAACGACACCTGCGGCAACCGCATTCAGCTCACACAACTGGCACGCTATTCACGCTAAGGAGAACAAGATGACCAATCTCGAGCCGTACACACCGGGTCCGGCAAGCGGCGCGCAGATTCGAAGGGACGGAGAGAAGTGGACGCTCATTCTCGTCAGGGACCTTCGCCATGCGCCAGAAAAGGTCTGGCAGGCGCTTACCGACCCAGCGCATCTGCGCGAGTGGGCGCCCTTCGACGCCGATGGGAGCCTGGGCAGGGTTGGAGCCACGGTAAAGCTCACCACGGTGGCATCCCCCAAACCGCACGTTTCCGAAGCAAGAGTGACGCGAGCCGACGCTCCCAACGCGCTTGAGTACAACTGGGGTGACCACGATATGCGGTGGGAGCTCGAAGCCGTTGGTGACGGTACCCGCCTGACGCTGTGGACTAACATCGGCCGCTCCTTCATCTCCATGGGTGCTGCCGGGTGGCACATCTGTTTCGATGTTCTGGATCACCTTCTCAGCGGAACACCCATCGGCCGCGTCGCTGGTGGCAACGCCATGAAGTCGGGCGGCTGGCAGCGGCTGAACACAGAGTACGCCAGGCTGTTCGGCCTTGAAACGCCTAACTGGCCGCCTCCGGAGGCTCAAAAGTCGTGAATTTCCCTCGGGGCGTTGCCAAATTTAACCTGCGCGGCGGAGCTGATCGTTCGGCTTCGACGCCGGTATCACTTCACTAAGGAGCTGAAATCCAATGAATCCTTTGAATCAACACGCAGCGTTCAGAAGGAGAACCTTCCATGCCCTGCTGTGGACCTTGCAAGTAGTGTGGGGCGTCTTCTTCAGCTTTACCGGCTTCGGTAAAGTCCTGTGTTACGACCCGGCCGTGTGGAACCACACTCTCCATCAGGTGGCCTGGTTTTCTGCGGTGCCGCAGGGCCTGGTCGTCTTCATCGGAGTCTGCGAGGGTTTGGGAGGCATCGGCCTGATCCTGCCGGCGATGACCGGAATCAAGCCGAAGCTCACGCCGTTTGCAGCCATCGGCCTGACGTTGATCATGGTCCTCGCGGCTGTGTTTCACATCGTGCGCGGCGAGTACCGCTTTTTCTTGCCTGTCAATCTGGTGCTGGCAGGAGTCGCGGCGTTTATTGCCTATGGACGCCTGAGGGTGAGGCCGGTCGCGCCGGCGCCGATCAGCACCTTCCGACTAGTTACAGCGATGGCGGTTCTCGGGGCTATGGTTTTCGCCGGTTTTCTTCCGGTCTGGTACCAGTTGGCGCACATTCACTAGCGGAACTCCCGGGCGGCCGCATCGGCGGTGGTGATGCGATAAGGTTCGGCGGTTGGCAGCGGCTGAACGTGAAGTACCCCAAACAGTTCGGTATCGAGACGCCCAACTGGCCGTCCCTGAAATGGAGGACAAAAGAGTCATGAAAGAAGCCACCAAACGTTCGTTTTTTCGCTGGATTCACATCATCTTTAGCATTCCGATACTCGGTTACATCTATAGTCCGTTTGAACAAATTCCAAACTACGCGCCCGTTACTCGATTTGTTTTCGTGCCCGTGCTTGTCCTTTCAGGACTCTGGATGTGGAAAGGCCATGTCCTTCGACGACTTATTTCAAAGAGATCGCCTCAGATGAAAACAGGACAGGAACTGGAGGCATAAAGATCCAACGAATCCTTGGGAGCATTTTGACCCCCACAAGGACAAGCTGAAGCTCACCTTTTCCTGAGGCGCGGGGGAAAGAGTCGCCCCCAGACCTTGAACCGGGAGACGCAGCACCGGACCGTTCATCCGCTAGCGGTTGGGTTTTTCGGGGGCGGGGTCGTTGGGATTGGGAGTGGCGGCCGGGGCTGCGGGCTTGGGTTGGTTAATGGTGGAGAGGGTTTGGACGTTGAAGCGTTTGTAGTCGGAGTAGCGGGTGGTGGCGTTGACGTTGAAACCCTTCATGAGGAGGACGCGCACGCCCAGGTGGGCTTCTTCGTAGGTAGGCAGCCAGACTTCGTTGTTGAAGTAGGACTGCTCGAAAATGAAGCTGGTACCTTTCTGGAGATTGGCGAGGAGGCCGCCGGCGACGCGGAAATCGCCGACGAAATAGGCTTCGAGGCGGGCCACCTCGTGGGCCTGCTCGTCGATCCAGACCACGCCGGCAAGTTCGTGGACGATTCGTTCCACCATTTTGTGGGGCTGAAATTCGGGATTGGGTTCGAAGTCAAAGACGAGAACGTCCTGGCCGCGGAAGCGTTCGCGGCGCGGGTTGACGAACTGGCAAGCGCGGAGGAAGGTTTCGATGTCGACGTCATCATCGTCTTTGTCCTTCTTGGCTTTTCCTTCTTCTTTGGCTTTTTCGTCCTGGGCTTCTTTTTTGGCTTCGCGTTTCTGAATTTCTTCAATTCTTTTTTGCGTTTTCTCGTTTTCCTTCTTTTGTTCTTCGTCGCCGAGCGGCTTGCCGTCTTTTTTGACGAGGGTGGAGATCTCCTCGCCATTTAGATAAAAAAATGTGTATTCGCTCAGTTCGGTCTTTTTCACTTTGCCGTCTTTTTCAAATTCGGTTTCTTCCTCGACGCGCGTGCCGGCGTAGTTCTCGCGGATTTTGTCAGCGATTTTCTGGTTTTCGTCGATTTCCTTGAAAAGGGCTTTGAGGTCAGGAAGCTTCACCTGGGATTTTATGGGGAAGTCGAAAGTGCGTTCGCCGACGGTTTCGTTGATCGAGGCGCGGGTAATGTCGATGGAGTAGGTGTCTCGGCCGCGATGGAGCTCGATTTTGTAGGGGAGCTTGACGCCATCGACGATGCGGTAGTCGTCGTAGAGAATTTCCTGGTCGAGGCCGGCAACGGGAGCGGATTCCTTGACGAGAAGATGGGATTGCGGATCGAAGAAGAGTTCCCGGCGTATGTTGGCGGTAGTGGTAAGTTCGAGTTGGAGAGCGTCTTTGCCGCGGACCTGGGCGTGGCCGATAAAAGCCAGCGCCAACTTTTTCTTCTTGAGATTGAGGAGGCGGGAGTTGTAGTAGAGCGAGGCGGCTTCGAGTTGCTGGCCTTGCTGGCCGAGAAGGGTGGAGAGTTCGCCGCCGGGGGTCTCGTGCCAGGCGGATTTGCCGTTATAGGCTTCGATCAGGGGTCTGTCGCCGAGGACGAATTCGGAGTAGTAGCGGTTAGGGAGTTTGAGGCTGAAAGTGTAGGTGCAAGGTTTGCCGTCAACGGGATTCCGGAAGGTGCCTTCGAGGGTTTCTGTCTGGATTTTGGATAGGGTTTTGCTGCTGCCGGCGGCTTTGAGGAAATCGGAGACGATCCTGGCGGGGTCCTGCGCCTGGGACCGGCTGGATGAAAAGGCGAAAAACAAGAGCAAAGAGGTGAAGCACGTGGCGCGGCGCATTGGACTTACCCTTCTAAACGCGGTTGCGGGGCTAAAGTTTCGGTAAAAGCGACCCCTCTCCAGTAGACGTGATAGCTCAGCAAAAATTAACGCCAAGATGGGGCTTTCCTGACGCGCGGGGCCGAATGGGGAAGGCTATCGGAAGCCCCGCTACTCCTACGAAAATACCCTCAGGCGGTCTGAGCAAGCGGCTCCAAGGTCACTTTGTGGCCCAGACGTTCCAGCCGCCTGACCAAGGATCGGCGAATGCGGTTCACGTCGATCCGGTCAAAGTGGTCCGCACCGAGTTCCCTGTAGTCTTCCTTACGCTTCAGCATGTGATAGGCAATTTCGAGTAGTGCATGTGCTACCGCCATGACCGCACGCTTGGCTCCCCGCCGAGAAGCAATGCGCCGATACAGCGCCGAGAGATAGTTATTCTTCATCATCGAAATGGCCCAGGCCGCTTGCGACAGACAACGGCGGAGCGAGACATTGCCCTTGCGCATCTTGCCGCTCAGCCGCTTCCCGGCGCTCTCAAAACTACCAGGACACAAACAAGCCCAAGAAGCCAGGTGCCCGGAAGACGGAAACTGATTCATATTCATTCCTATTTCCGCCAGCACTCCCCAAGCAGTCACCCGATCGACTCCTGGAATGGTGCATAGCCGAGTGACCTTATCCTCAAAAGGGAGCATGCGCTTATCGATCTCCCGCTCGATCTCACTCCGTTTCGATTCCGTGAAGCGCAAATGATCGTAGAGCTGTCGGAGCAAAAATCGATGATGCTCGGTTATACGACCTTCCAATGCCAATTTCAGCTCCGGGATCTTGTTCCGCAGCAGTCCTTTGGACATCTCTGCCAACCGGGCAGCGTCTTGCTCCCCAGCTAGCATCGCCTCCAAAATCGCTCTCCCCGAAGCACCCAAAGCATCGGTCGCTACCGATGCCAACTTAATGTTGGCATCCTCCAGCACCTTCTGAATGCGATTCGCAATCCGGTTGATCTCCTGTACCAAACTCACGCGATACCGCGTGAGGTCGCGAAGTTCACGTATTGGTTGCGGGGGCACGAAACTCCCGCGGAGCAATCCGTGCTGCAGCAAATCCGCGATCCACTCGCTGTCTTTCTGGTCCGTCTTCCGGCCCGGCACAGCTTTAATGTGCTGCGCATTCACCAGCAACGCCTCGAACTGCTCCGCAAGAATGTTCCACACCGGCTTCCAGTACACTCCCGTGGACTCCATGGCCAAATGAGTTACGCCTCGCTCCGCGAGCCAATCAGCCAACTGAAGCAGATCGTGAGTGAATGTCCCGAAACGCTTCTTCTCTTTACGGCTATTTCCCTTGCCCTCAGCCCACAACACACAGGCGGTAATACTCTTCTTATGTACGTCCAAACCACAACAGCAGGGATAGATAACTTCCATCGCGCGACTCCTTTCCACCGCGCGGCGTTGGACGCTTCGAAAAAGCGAAAATCTCCTACGCGTGCTCTCCGCAACTTCCGGAGGCTACAATTCGTTGTGCTTCTCAGCGTCCCAGCCATACTCGTACGCGGGCTCTACCAGCGCCAGAGTAGCTCGGCCTCTGTCGCCAACGCGGCTCCACTAACGCTACGCCGTCTCGAGCCCATTTTCATCCTTCGTTGTGGTCCCCGGAGGGGGCCATGATTTACTCGTATCTTAGCGCAATCAATGGATCGACGAGGGTGGCTCGGCGGGCCGGGAAATAGGAAGCGGCGGCTGCGACGATGGTCAGCAGAAGCGATACGGCGACGAAGGTGAGTGGGTCATAGGCACTGATGCCGAAGAGGAAGCTGCGGAGGAGGCGCGTGAGGGCGAGAGCGGTTACAAGGCCAATCCCCACGCCAGCCAAGGCAAGGCGCAGTGCTTCGCCAACGATGATGCGAAATACGTCTTCGGGCTGCGCACCCATCGTGATGCGAACGCCGATTTCGCTGGTGCGCTGGGTGACGGTGTAAGACATCACGCCGTAAACGCCCACAGCTGAGAGCACCAGAGCGAGCATGGCGAAAATGCCGATGAGCCACGCGCGAAAACGCGGCTCGGCGACGGTAGTGGCCATGTTTTCTTCCATGGTGCGGACTTTTACGAGCGGTTGATTGGGATCGATTCCGGCGAGGGCGCTGCGCAGCGCGGCGGTCTGAAGAGAGGGATCGCCAGCTGTGCGCATCACTATGGAGAGTTGAAAGACGGGGAGGAGCAGATCGGCCTGGCGATAGGGCAGATACATTTCCGCTTGCGGATCGATGCCCAAGCCGGGGCGAACATCACCGACCACGCCAACGATCTCCATGGTGGGCACCTGCTGATCGGGGAGCGCGCCGAGCTGGAGACGTTTGCCGAGGGGATTCTCGTTGGGAAAAAAGGTGGTGACCATAGTTTTGTTGATCACAACGACCGCAGGTGACTTGTCATTGTCGGCGTAAGTAAAAAGCCGGCCCTCCAGGAGAGGCACGCCTAATGTTTCGAGATAATCCGGAGTGATGGTGCGGTATCCGGCGGCGACAAATTCACGCGGCGATTTCGGAGGACGGCCGGTGATATTGAAATGGATGATGCTGCCGCCGCCGCTCACGGGAAGAAACGAGGCTGCAGCAGCGGAGCGAACGCCGGGAAGCGTTTTGGCGCGCTCGACCAGGCGGTCGAAAAACTCGTAGCGATCTTGCGGCTTGGCGTAGGCCGTTGGGGATAGTGGAATATCGGCGACGAAAAGATGGTCGGGTTGAAAGCCGGGCGGAACTTCCTCCAGACGGGAAAAGCTGCGCAAGAAAAGGCCGGAGCCAACGAGCAGAAGCATAGCGAGAGCAACTTCCATGGCCACCAGGGCGCCCCTAAGGCGATGCTGGCCGGGACCGGAGGTCGAGCCGCGCGAGCCCTCGTTGAGAGCCTCGCGCAAATCGAGCTTGGCGGTGCGCATGGCGGGCACGATGCCAAACAGCAAGCCGGTTAGCAGCGAAACTCCGGCGGTGAAGGCGAGCACCCAGGGATCGAGTCCGATGGATGCGCCCTGGGGAACGCTGCCGGCGGCGATCTTCAGCAGTGGGCCAAGCGAAGCCCAGGCCAGGAGGACGCCAAGCAGGCCCCCTGCGAGAGACAGAAGAACGCTCTCGGTCAAGAGTTGGCGAATGACGCGCGCGCGGCCGGCGCCCATCGCCGTGCGGATGGCGACTTCCCTGCCCCGGGAAGCTGCTCGCGCCAGCAAAAGATTGGCGACATTGACAGAAGAGATCAGCAAAACGAAGCTCACGGCGCCCAGGAGCAGCAGGAGAGCGGGACGCGAATTCTGCACGATCTGATCCTGCAACCCGATCACATCTGCGCTCGTACCCGTGTTGTAATCGGGATACTGTTGCTCAAGCCGCTTGGTAATGCCCACCATTTCGACGCGGGCTTGTTCTTTTGTCACCCCGGGCTTTAGCCGCGCAAGAGGAATGATACCGGGATGCCAATTCCGGTCGTCGGGAAGCGTTTTTGCCCAGGGCATGAAGGGCAGGAAAACATCGGCGGGCTGAAGAATCTGGAAGCCGCTGGGCAAAACGCCCACGACCGTGTAGGGCTGCGAATCGAGATTAATGGCTTTGCCAATGATTTCTTCTGAGCCGCCGAAACGGCGCTGCCACAAGCCGTAGCTTAGGAGCGCAACCGGCGTGCCGCCGGCGCGATCTTCCTCCAGAAGAAAAGTCCGGCCCACTTGTGCATTGATTCCCAGCATCTGAAAAAGACCTGCTGTGGCCATGCGGACGTTCAGGCGTTCGGGTTCACTGGCACCCGTCAAGGTGATGGCGGCTCCGCGAGTGGCTTCCATCGATTCGAAGGAATGGCTTTGGTCGCGCCAGTCCAAATAGTTTTCATAGGAGGTGGAAATTACCGGGAAGGAGCTTCTTTCCGCGATCAGGACCAGGCGAGACGGATCACGAAAAGGAAGAGGGCGGAGGAGCACGCCGTTTACGACGCTGAAGATGGCGGTGTTCGCGCCAATACCCAGAGCGAGCGTGAGAATGGCGATTAAAGTAAAGCCTGGGCTCTTGGCGAGGAGGCGGAAGGCGTAGCGAACATCCTGCATCAGTCTGAACATGAATCCCCCGAGGCGCGAATCTATATCCATCCTTCAGACGGATGCTATCAGCAATCGTTACCCGCTGCGGGCGGGGCAATCCCGGCCCCCTTAGAAACCGCTTGCGTGCGCGGCAGGGAAACGCGCGGCTCGGACTCAGTTGGCGGCTGCGGCTTTGGGCCGGTTCAGGTACTTTTCGTAAAGGCGCAGATGTCTGTTATCGAGCGAAGTGCTCTGTCCCTTGATGAAGAGATACTTTACTTCGGTCGTCAGTTCGAGAGGATCGCCATTGGTGACGATGATGTTGGCGAGCTTGCCGGTCTCGAGGGTGCCAACCTGATCGGAGATGCCGAAGATTTCCGCAGGATAGACCGTGACGGCTTTGAGAGCTTCGTCGTAGGGCAAGCCATACGCAACGGCGTTTGCCGCTTGCTGGCCGAGGCGGCGAGCGAAGGAGTTGTCAAAGCTGCCGAAAGCGATCTTCACGCCGGCGGCGGCGAGTTCTGCGGGCTGGGAGAGCAGGCGATCGTAGGCGTCGTCCTCTTCAGGCGGAAGCGTGAGCGTGGGACGCAGGATCACGGAAATTCCTTTTGAACGTAGAAGGTCCTTCACCCGGTAGGCTTGCTCTCCGCCGGCGAGAATCATCTTGAGCTTTTGCTTGTCGCAAAATTCGACAGCGTTACGGATATCGCGCGAGCGATCCGCGAATATGAGTACCGGCAGCTGGCCGCGAACGGCCGGGGCGAGAGCTTCGAGCTTCAGATCGCGCTGATAATCCGCCGGACCGCCGTGGCCCATCGCCTGCGCATAGTGGCGGGCGCGATCCAGATAGTCGGCGAGTTCATTGACCTGCTTTTCGTAGTCTTGCTTGGCTTCGCTGAACGGTTTGTTCTTGATCGAAAATGTGGCGAAGTCGAAGGACCGAGTCTCCATCTGCGGCCAGGAAATGACCATGGCAACGCTCTTCTTGATGGTCATTTCGTCGATGGTCCATCCCGCGAGATGAATGGCGGAAGCTTGACCGCCTATGAGGCCCCGAGAGCCGCCAGAATCAAAACCGCCGCTGTCTGGCACGGCGAGGACTTCGGTGATACCCGAGGCGCGGGTCACGCCGATGTGTTCGCTGGAGGGCGAGACTGCGGTGGCCGCGACTACGTCCGGGTTATAGGGGCCTGTTTCGGTGGTGTCCACGGTGGCGTTCACCGCCGAGATCTCGCTGAGACCCATCTGCGTGATGGGATCGAAGAGACCAGGATAAATCTGCAAACCTTTGGCGTCGATGACTTGGGCGCCGGCAGGAACTTCGACGCTCGCGCCGACGGCAACGATTTTGCCGTCACGAATGACTACCGTGCCGTCCTCGATGGGCGAACCGGCGAGCGTGAAGACTTTTGCATGCGTTAGAGCGACGACAGACGGCGGCTGGCTTTGCGCAAAAGCACCCAGAGAAACGGTGCTGACCGCCGCAACGAGTGTCACGAATCGCAGCGTCCTTTGGAGGCTCTTCACAGGGCACCTCCGGAAACGGCGTCCGCTTGCGGCGGCTTAGGCTTCTCTTCGCTCTTCTTTTCTTCCGGTTTGGCGCCGGGCCTTTTGCCAATTTCAATGGTTGCGTCCGGCTTTTTCTCTCCGGCTCTCTTTTCTTTCTCCATTAGCGCTTTCTTTTCCATTTCGCGCGCGCCGCGGTCGGCGATATCGCGCTGGCGGTCGAAGTAGACGCGGCCATCGATCAGCGTTTTCTGGACGACGGCGTAGGCGCTTAGCGGATCATGATTGTAGATGACCAGATCGGCGTCCTTGCCGACGTCGATAGAGCCGACGCGCTTGTCGATGCCGAGCTGGATGGCGGGATTGATGGTGACCAGCTTGAGCGCTTCGTCGTGCGTGAGGCCGCCATATTTCATGGTCTTTGCGGCTTCCTGATTGAGGTGCGTGGCTTCTTCGGCGTCGTCGGAGTTGATGGATACGATGACGCCGCGGCGCGTCATCAGAGCCGCGTTGTAGGGAATCGCGTCGTAGGCTTCCACTTTATAAGCCCACCAATCGGAGAAGGTGGAAGCTCCTGTTCCTGCGGCGGCAATTTCATCGGCTACCTTATAGCCTTCCAGGACATGCTGAAGCGTGCGAACTTTGAAGCCAAATTCTTTCGCCACGCGCAGCAGCATCAGAATTTCGTCTTCGCGATAGCAATGCGCATGGACATATCGTTTGCCTTCGAGAACTTCGACGAGCGGATCGAGTCGAAGATCGCGCCGCGGTGGAATGGCGTTCTTGTCGCCTGCGGCAACGCGTTTGTCATAGTCGTCCCACGTTTTCTTGTAGTCGCGCGCCTCGACAAACGCGGTTCGGATCGTTTCCTCGACGCCCATGCGCGTGGTGGGATAACGCGGAGTCGCTCCCGGAAGGCTAAAGTTGGAGCGCTTGGGATTTTCGCCGAGCGCGAACTTGATGCCGGGAACCGCGCCTTCGAACGGAAGCTTCGCGGCGGGCTGTCCCCAGCGAAGTTTAATGACCACAGTCTGGCCGCCGATGGAGTTGGCGGAACCGTGAAGAACGTTGGCGACGGTCACACCGCCGGCGAGATCGCGGTAAATGTCAATATCGTCGGGATTGAGGACGTCGGCAATGTTTACGATCGAGGAGACCGAGACGCTGCCTTCATTCACGCTGCCATCGACGGCAATATGCGAGTGGCAATCGATGATGCCGGGGATAACGAACTGGCCGGCGGCGTCGACGACCTGCGCGTCTTTCGGCGCTTTGATGGAGGCGCCGATTTCGACGATTTTGCCGTCCTTAATAAGAACGGAGCCATGTTCGATGGTGCCGTGCGAAACCGTAAGAATGGTGGCGTTCTGGATGAGAATCACCGGGGGCGCGTCAGGCGAAGCGGCGGCCCGGGCTGAAAAGGAAAACGCGAGGCCGCACGTGCCCAAAACAATCGCAGCGAGAGAACGATTCTGCGTCAGCGTGGACGGAATTCTCACAGCGCACCTCCAGCAGCGATGGAATCATTGCTCGATGGATTGTGGACAGCGGAATCGGAAGTTGCGGCCGATGGCGGCGCAGCCTTGGCGCCGGTGAACTCGATCGAGTAGCCCATAACGTCGATATTGCCTTTCAGCGTGGCGCCATCGAACGTGCCGGTGAAAACGACGTCGGTCGGGTTGCCTTCGATGGGAATGTTGATGGTGAAGCTGAATTTGTCAACGCTGAGATAGCCACTGAGAATGCTGCCCGTGCCGCGCTTGCTGCTGGTTGTTCCAGAGAGCGTGCCATCGGTGGCCATGTCGAGATCCAGTGTGGACTCTTCCGGGCCTTCAGGCGTCGTGTAGCTAAGCTTCCATTTACCGGTCAGATTTCCTTTCGGAGGATCCTTGGGCTTCTCCGGTTCGTGCGTTTCGAACCTTTTGCCATCCACAAAGACCATTTTGATCTTGGTTTTTTCGTCGAAGAGGTCGCCATCGGCGAGAACGAGGTTTGCGATCTTTCCCGTTTCGATCGAGCCGAGACGGTCCGCAACATGGTAAATCTCGGCGGGCGTCAGCGTGAGCGCGCGCAAGGCGGCCTCAGGCGCGAGCCCCGCATCGATGGATTTCTTCGCGGCTTTGAGAATGTCTTTCGGCGCCGTGATTCCGCCGGAGTAAAAAGCGAACTTGACTCCGGCTTTGGCGAGCGCGGCAGGAGAAGACGGAGCTTTATCGCGGAAACGAAGCGTACGCAGCGAAGGCTTCTCGTCGGGGTCCGTGTCTTTCTCCGCTTCGGGCCACTTGAGATTGACGAGCACGGGCACGGGCGGCTTCTTGGCGCCGATTTCGTCGGCGACTTCATAGGCCATTTGCCCGCCGTAGATAGCGCCGTCCACGTGGTCTCCGTCGTCCAGCTTCCAGAGATCCACAAGCTGGAGGGCGCGGCGAAGTTGAACAGAATTATTGGCGGGAATCAGCACCAGCGTATGGTCCTCAAGCGCCTCGCCGAGTACAGCTTCCGTGTGGTCGTAACGCGGGCGAGCGACGCCGCGGGGATTTTTTTCATAGACGGCTAGCGCCTCGGTGCTCCAGTACGTATCGACCCACACCTGGTGGACGTAGGCGAGCGCGCCCATCAGCGAGCCGGGGAAATTCCCGAAGCCGCCGCCGGGTTGCAGGGAAACCGGAATCGCCACAGGTGCTTTTACGACCATGTCGCTCGCACGGTCGCCCGCCAGATCGAGAACAGCGGCTTGCCCTGGAAACATGCCCCCCTTGGGCGCGGAGACCACCGTTGTGAAGCCGCCGTTGCGCCAAGATTCGATGCGCTTGTCGCTGAGGCTGACTTCATCGGCAGCACTGCGCCATGGCGTCGTCGAGGGACGGTCTTCGGGTCCGCGGGAAACTTCTCCCGTCGGGGCCGCGCGGCGGCCTCCGCCTCCACCTTCCCCGGTAGCGCCCGGAGCGGGAGCCGCGGCCGGCAAACCCACGTCGGTGAACGAATCGAAAAGCCCGGGATAAACGGTGAGGCCCTTGCCTTCAATGATCCAAGCGTCCGGCGGGATGGCGACATCCTTGCCGATTGCCGTGAGGACGCCGTGCGCCATCACGACAGTGGCGTTTTCCACCGGCGGGCCGGATACCGGGACGACACGGACTCCGCGAATCGCGAAATACTGCGGTTCGCCGCCCTGCGCATGCATTGGAGGCGCGGCTGCGAGAAGAACGTAGAGAATTAGAGCAAACGCGAGTGCCGAGAGGCACCGGCGCGCGAAGACAGAACGCATGCAAGCTCCTTTTTGTGAATCGTTTAGAACCACAAACCTCAGACCGTATGTTCACTAGACGCATGAGGCTAGTCAGAAGTTGCGGAAGAGTCAAGAAGGGGAGGGATTCCCGGCGGAGGGAAAGGATCGGGAGCGGGACGGGGCCGCGATCGAGGTAGGGCCAAAAAATGTTGAAAATGCCGGAAACAAATGGCCGGCTGGTCTCGTTTCTTCTATTGCCTTCCCATAGGGCCTATGGCATCTTCGGTATGGGTTTCCCATAGGAGTGAGAGAACCAAGGAGAACGATGGGCGACAAGGCGAACGACAAGAAGGATGTGTGGCAAGGGACGCTGGCGCTGATGGTGCTAAAGACGCTGCAGGCGATGGGTCCATTGCATGGATATGGCATAGCGCGGCGCATAGAGCAGACGAGCGGCGATCTTCTGGCTGTGAATTACGGAACCCTGTATCCGGCGTTGCTCAAGCTCGAGCAGGAGGGCTACATCCGCTCCGAATGGGGTTTCTCGGACAACAATCGCAAAGCAAAGTATTACAAGCTCACGCGCGCGGGCCGGAAACAATTGAATAAGGAAGAGCGGGAGTGGGAAGAGACAACCGCGATCCTCGCGCGATTCCTGGCGCCGGGTGAGGGGCGGTCTTAGCAGGCATTGCGGAGGGATTTTATGAGACGGGTGAGGGCGTGGTTCTCTCGGCTGGCTGGAGTGTTTGGAAAACAGAAGCGCGAACAGGATTTATCGGCCGAGATGGAGAGCCACCTCCAACTGCACATCGAAGACAACTTGCGTTCCGGGATGTCCCAAGCGGAGGCCAGACGGGAGGCGAAGATGAAACTTGGCGGCGTGGAACAGGCAAAGGAAAACTATCGGGAGCGGCGCGGTCTGCCGCTGCTGGAAACCCTCTTTCAAGACATGCGCTATGCGATTCGCATGCTGCGCAAAAACCCCGGGTTCACCACCATTGCTGTGCTAACGCTGGCGCTGGGGATTGGGGCAAACACGGCAATCTTCAGCCTCGTAAACGGCGTACTGCTGCGACCTTTGCCTTTTCGGAATCCGGAGAGGCTGGTTGGCATGACTTCCTACTACCCCAAAGGGCCTTTCGTTGTCATGCGCGATCGCAGCCAGACGATGGAGATTATTGCAAACTCCGACAGCACCGAGTTCAATCTCACAGGCGTCGATGTGCCGGTTCGGCTGACTGGTTCTTCCGTGTCTCTAAACTGGTTCCGCGTCCTGGGAGCAGGAACCGCGATGGGAAGGACCTTCGAGGAGGGGGAGGATCAGCCGGGAAAGGATTCTGTCGTTATACTCAGTTATACGCTCTGGCAGCGCCAGTTTCGCGGCGATCGGGACATCGTCGGCCATGCCATATTGCTTGATGGAGTGAGCCGCGAAGTGGTTGGCGTGATGCCGCCCGATTTCCGATTCCCTTCCCCCAAAACTGAGTTGTGGGTCCCCCTGCACCTCGATCCCCGGACCACCGGCGACTACTGGGGCAGCAGCTATATGCCGATCCTGGCGCGGCTGCGTCCCGGAGCCACGATCGAACAGGCACGCGTTGAACTGGCCTCGCTTCGCCCGCAGATTCTCGCGGCGTACGCCTGGCGCATGCCGGATGATTCCTGGAAGAACGCGGATGTCCAACTACTCCAGGAATGGCTCGTCGGAGAGTTTCGCGCGAAGCTGGTCATTCTGCTCGGAGCGGTGGGACTGCTCCTGCTGATCGCCTGCGCGAATGTCGCGAACTTGCTCCTGGCCCGAGCTACAGCTCGCAGGAAGGAAATTGCGTTGCGGAAAGCGCTGGGGGCAGGCCGCTGGCGCTTGGTACGGCAGCTCATTACAGAGAGCATGCTGCTCGCGATGATTGGCGGAGGTCTTGGCCTGGGGGCGGCGGTATACGGCCTGAAGATTCTGAAGGCGACGCTGCCAGCGGATATGCCACGGCTCACCGATGTCGCCGTCGATGGCCGGGTTCTCCTATTCACAGCGACGCTTGCCATCTTGACTGGACTTGTCTTTGGGGCCATGCCGGCCAATGGAGCGTCGAAAGTTGATTTGACCAAAACTCTCCGCACCGGCGGGGACAAAGATGAATCACAGGGGACCAACCGCTTGAGCCGAAGCCTGGTCGTAGGAGAAGTGGCTGTCGCGGCGGTGCTCGTGATTGGGGCGGGGCTACTCGTCAAGAGCCTTTGGAAACTCTCGAACGCGGATACCGGATTTCACCAGGAGTACATCCTCACTGCGCGCGTCACGCCGAATCAATCGTTCTGCGCTGTTGCGGGGCGTTGCCAAGCTTTCTATGAGGACTTGCTGAACCGCATGCGCGCGTTGCCGGGCGTAAAGGGTGCGGCCGCGGTTAACGGGCTTCCGCTCAGCGGGACCTGGGAAACCGTTCCTTCCGACGTGGAAGCTCATACCGTTGCTCCCGGGTCGCACGTGCCCATGCTATTGGAGCGGGTCATCACTCCGGAGTACCTGCGCCTGATGGGAATTCCCCTGCTCAAGGGCCGCGCGTTTACCGATGCGGACGCGGCGCCAAATGCCGAGCGCGTCACGCTAATAAGCAAATCCACAGCCGAGCGCTACTGGCCCGGTAAGGATCCGATCGGTATGCACGTCAAACCACGATGGATGAACGACTGGTGGACCGTAGTTGGAGTGGTCGGTGATGTGAAGGAAAACAGTCTTGTCAGAAATGTTCCGGAATGGATCGATGGCGAAGTGTATATGCCGTATGGCCCTCACGCGATCCAGGGGCGGGGAAACGAATCGGCGCCGGCGGAACTGACGCTGCTTTTGCGCACCTCAGAAAGCCAAATTCAGATCGGCGGCGAATTGCAAAGCGTGGTCGCCGAGTTGAACCGTGAAGTGCCCGTCAGTCAAATTCAGACGCTGCACGGATGGGTTTCCGAAGCGGCCGCTGGTCCGCGGTCGACGGCTTCGCTCTTTTCCATTTTCGCAGCTCTGGCGCTGGCATTGGGCGCCGTCGGGATTTATGGCGTCATTTCTTATTCGGTGGCGCAGAGGACGCGCGAAATCGGGATACGTATGGCGCTTGGAGCGCGGCGGCAGGAAGTGCTGTTGCTGATCGTCGGGCAAAGCGCCAGGTTGGCCCTGCTAGGTGTTGCGACCGGCTTGGCGGGTGCGCTGCTGCTTACGCGGCTCATGGCCAGTCTTCTCTACGGAGTAGGCGCGTCTGACCCTGCCACTTACGCCGCTGTGGCTATTCTGCTGCTGGTCGTTGCGCTTGCAGCGTCGTTTCTTCCCGCGCGGCGGGCGATGCGCCTGGATCCGGCGACCGCCTTGCGGCACGAGTGATTTTGGACGCAGCGGAATGGGCGCTCGGGATGACTGATGTTGAGGACATGCGATGAGAACGCTTCGCGCTTGGTTTCTGCGGCTGGCTGGACTGTTTGCTAAGGACCGCCGCGACCGCGACTTCGCTCAGGAGATGGCCAGCCATCTTCAATTGCACATCGACGAGAATTTACGCGCCGGCATGTCACCAGAACAGGCGCGGCGCGTGGCCATCATGAAGCTCGGAGGAGTGGAACAGACCAAGGACAATTATCGCGAGCGCCGCGGTCTGCCGCTGGTGGAAGTTTTTTTGCAGGACTTGCGCTTCGGCGCGCGCATGCTGAGGAAAAATCCGGGATTCACGCTTGTGGCTGTGCTAACGCTTGCCCTCGGAATCGCGGCCAACTCCACGATTTTCAGCTTCGTAAATGCGATCCTGTATGCAAAGCCGCCTGTCTCTGATCCGGACCGGCTGGCGGTGGTCTATGGCTTGAACCCCATCCACATGTGGGGACCCGGCCTGAGCCCCGTTTCGGCCCCGAATTACTTCACTTGGAAGCGCGAGAATAAGGTTTTCTCCGAACTGGCAGCGTCGAACCCTTACAACAGTTTAAATCTAACCGGCGACGGCGACCCGGAACGCGTGAGCGCCATTCGAGTTACCGCGGACTATTTTTCCGTGCTCGGTGCGACTCCCGAGCTTGGACGAACCTTCGCAACCGGCGAAGACGGCGATGGACAGGAACACGTTGTCGTCCTGAGTCACCGGTTGTGGGAGAGGAAATTCGGGTCGGATCCCAGCCTCATCGGCAAAGCCATTCGCCTGAATGGTGAGCCGTACACTGTGATCGGTGTGATGCCAATTCAGTTTCGCTTGATGTCGTTTTTAGGCGATTTGTGGATCCCGCTGGTCCTGAAGGAATCCCAACAAACAGCCACCGCCAGGGAAGAACGCGATCTATACCTCTTCGGACGGCTCAAGCCTGGAGTGAGCCTCGACCTGGCGCAGGCGAATATCAAAACTCTGGGCTCGCTTGCGGCGAAGAACTTCCGAGAGACAGAAGACGGGTGGGGAGCGGACACTCTCTTGCTTCAGGAATACATGGTTCGCGATTTCAACGCCGGCTCCGCCTTTGTTCTCTTGCTTTCCGCCGTCGGCCTGGTGCTGCTGATCGCCTGTGCGAACGTCTCAGGGCTCATGCTGGCGCGAGCCACGAGTCGCAGCAAGGAGATGGCTGTCCGCATTGCCATTGGTGCCGGGAAGGCGCGGCTGGTGCGCCAGTTGATGACGGAAGCCTTGCTGATCGCGTCGCTGGGGGCCGTGGCCGGCCTGGCATTCACGTTCGCAGGCGAGCGCGTGATGCAAGCCGCGTTGTCCTTCAACGACGCCGTCAAGCTGTTGGAACTGAAAATGGACTGGCGTGTGCTGGGCTTTACGTCGGCAATCGCCCTGTTCTCCGCCGTTCTCTTCGGCCTGGCGCCGGCGGCGAGAGCGAGGTCGGTTGAAATCTTCGCCACGCTGAAAAACGACAGCACCACGGTTTCTTCCGGCAAAAAGAAAAATCGTTTGCGCAGCATTCTCGTTGCGGGCGAAGTGGCGCTCGCCGTGGTGCTTTTGAGCGGGGCGGGCATCCTCATTCAGGGGATTGTGGAAGGTACGCATAGAAACATGGGATTCGATCCACAGCGGATCCTGACGGCGCAAATCACTATCCCCGAATCGCGCTATAAGGAGCCTTCCGCGCAAATCCAGTTTTACCGCGAACTCGCCACCCGTCTTTCGTCGACGCCGGGCGCCCAGTCCGCTGCAATTACTTCGGTTCTGCCAGGCGCCGGTCCCGGAGAAGTCCCTTTTCGTCTGCGCGGCCAGGAGAACATGGCCGTCGGGGAACTGCCGCACGCACGATACTGCGTTGTGAGCACGCATTACTTTGAAGCCAGCGGAACAACAATCATCGCCGGCCGTGATTTTTCCGCAGCCGACGACGGGCATGCTCCCCCGGTAGCCCTGGTGAGCCAAAAACTCGCTGAGCAGTTCTTCCCGAAGGGAGATTCGCTCGGAAGCCAGATTCGCATTGATTCGGGAGGGCCCGCCGGGAGCCAGTGGCGGACAATCGTCGGCATCGTGCAAAACGTGAAAGGCTGGCCGCTTCGCTACATTGATGATCCGGAGATTTACGAGCCTTTCGAACAGCATCCGATGGCCGAGGCTGCCGTTATGGTGCGCGGTATCAGCGACGCGAACTCGCTGGCACCAGGCTTGCGCGCAGCGGTTTGGTCGATTGATCCTGATCAGCCGATCGGCGAACTAATGAGCCTCCCTGACATCCTCAACAACGAAGTGGCTGGCGACAAGATCATGGGGAAACTGATGGGGACTTTTGCTTTTCTGGCTCTGGCGCTTTCCGCCATTGGGATTTATGGCCTGGTCGCCTACACCGTGGGACAACGCAGGCAGGAGATTGGCATTCGGGTGGCGCTCGGCGCTGGAAAAGAAAGCATTCTGCGCCTGGTAATCAAGGACGGCCTCAAGCTCGCGCTGGTCGGTGTGGCCGTGGGACTAATCTGCGCGTTACCTCTTCCGAAAGCATTCGGCAGTCTTTTTCAGGATTATCACATCTCCGGCGGATGGATTTTTCTATCGGTACCGGTGTTGATCGCGGGCGTCGCCATGCTGGCCTGCTACCTGCCGGCGCGCCGCGCATCGCGTGTCGATCCGATCGTGGCTTTGCGGTACGAATAGTCACAACTATAAGGAGTTGCGCTTGAAGATTCTCGTTTTCGACAGGAACTCCGAATTCGAAGGAACGGTTTGACGATGAGACGGCTGCGCGCCTTATTTGTACGGCTCGGCGGATTCTTCTACAAAGATTCCGGCGAGAACGAGTTTGCCGACGAAATGGAGAGCCATCTCCAGCTGCACATCGAAGACAATTTGCGCGCAGGCATGTCACCAGCCCAAGCCAGGCGGGAAGCCATCATGAAACTTGGCGGCGTCGAACAGACTAAAGAGAACTACCGCGAGCGCCGCGGCTTGCCGATTTTGGAAACCACCTTCGAGGACTGCCGCTACGCCTTCCGCTTGCTTTCCAGGAATCCCGGCTTCACTCTTGTCGCTGTCGTAACGCTCGCGCTGGGCATTGGCGGTAACACCGCCGTCTTTACCGTGATGAACAGCGTACTGCTCCAGAATCTTCCGCTGCCTCATCCTGAACAATTGATGTTTCTGCGCCTTCCAAATGACCAGCCTTTGGGGGCGAGCAATACCGGCGATGGCGACACGTCCTTCTCCTATCCTGTCTTTGAAGAGCTTCGCAAGGAACGCGCCGCGTTTTCGGATTTGATGGCTTACGTGCCGTTGGCGATTGGCAAAGTGCCCGTGCGTATCGGTGAGCTTCCCGAAGAAGCCGCGGCGGATATGGTCAGCGGCAACTTTTTCTCGGGACTCGGCGCCGCCTTTGCCCGCGGGCGCGGCTTCACTCTCGAAGACGAAACCGCACACGCTGCTCTTGCCGTGCTTAGTTATTCCTACTGGACTGGACGCTTCGCTCGCGATCCTTCCATCCTTGGCCAAACGATTTATGTCAAAGGGTTGCCATTCACAATCATCGGTGTGACCGCGCGAGGTTTCTACGGCATCGAACCCGGCGTCTCGACCGACTTCTGGATCCCACTGCAAAATCGCCCCGAACTAAATGCCTGGGGCAATTCGGCCTCGAACAGCACACTCTACGGCACGCCCACTTGGTGGTGCCTTCGGCTGATCGGCCGTCTCGCGCCTGGCGTTTCAGATCCGCAAGCTCTTAGGACGGTCGAGCCCGCGTTCCAGCAAGCCGCCCTGATTGGTCTCGGTGCGCTCGATAACAAAAGCCAGAAACCCGTTCTTGCGCTGGCCTCTGCGAAGGGCATTCAGGGCGTGCGCGATCAGTACGACCAGCCCATCAGGATTCTCATGGCCATGGTTGGCCTAGTTCTGGTGATTGCGTGCGCGAACGTGGCCATGCTGATCGTCGCGCGCAACTCCGCGCGTCAGCGGGAGTTTTCCATGCGCGTGGCGCTGGGAGCTGGGCCTGGACGTCTTTTCCGGCAGCTCCTCGCCGAGAGTCTTTTGCTGGTAACGACTGGCGCTGCACTGGGCTGGATGTTTGCCATTTTCGCCAGCAGCGCTCTCGCCGCCTGGTCGAGCCTCGACGTGCCCTTCTCGCTCGATTCCAACGTGCTGCTCTTTACTCTTCTGATTTCTCTCGCATGCGCGGTTGTCTTCGGCATCGTCCCGCTGCGTAGCGCTGCAACGGTTTCGGCTGGCTCCGCGCTAAAGACATCCAATGCCGCCGCTCAGCCTAACAAAACGACTTCTTGGGCCGGCAAGTTAGTTGTCGCCGTGCAAATGGCGCTCTGCCTGATCTTGCTGGTTGGCGCTGGGCTGCTGGTCCGCTCCCTTCGTAATTATGAGAATCTGCCACTTGGTCTCCGTACCGATGGACTACTTGTCTTCGGCGCCAGTCCGCTTACCACCCATTCCGACGACGAGAAAGCAAAATTCTATCGAATTCTGCTCGATCGGCTTCGCGTCGTTCCCGGCGTTGAGTCCGCAACTCTAATGGACAATCGCCTCGGTTCCGGATGGAGCAGTAATGGAATCTTTGCCATCGACGGCATCGAGCCCACTGGCAGCTTTTCCGAGATCGGCATGCGCGCGAACGACGTCGGCCCCGACTATCTCCACACGCTGGGAATCCACATTCTGCAAGGCCGCGATCTCTTGGATTCCGACAGCCGCACTGCGCCGAAGGTAGTCATCGTAAACGAGACTTTCGCGAAACGTTTTTTCCCCAGAGGCGACGCGCTCGGCCACACGGCCGGCGGCGTGAAGCCGGAGCAGAGGTTCACGATCGTTGGCGTCGCCGCGGATAGCAAGTACACGGGCGTCGACGAAAAACCCCGGCCCATGCTGTACTTCTCCTTCTGGCAACGCAGTTCGGTCTCGGACATGCAGGTGGAGTTACACACCGCCGGCAATCCCGAAGCGCTGCTACCCAATGTCCGCGCTGCCCTCCATGAGATCGATCCCAACCTTCCCATGCAAAAGCCCATGACGCAGCGCGCACAATTCGACGAATCCTTTTCGCAGCCGCGTCTCTTCGCGCGGCTCGCGATGTTCTTTGGTTTGCTCGCTGCGCTTCTCGTGGCCACCGGCCTCTACGGCACGCTTGCCTATCGCGTCAGCCGCCGCACTTCCGAAATCGGCCTGCGGATGGCGTTGGGCGCCCAGCGTTCCGAGGTCCTCTGCATGGTCCTGCGCGAAAGCTTGCTCATCAGCGTCGCTGGTATCGTCGTCGGCGTTCCACTGGCCATTGCGGGCGCGCAACTCGTGCGTTCGATGCTTTTCGGCGTGACGCCGGGAGATCCGATCTCCTATCTCGGCGCTCTGCTCGGTGTGACGCTGGTCGCGCTCGTCGCCAGTGCCATTCCCGCGCGTCGCGCTGCATCAGTCGATCCAATCGTCGCGCTTCGCTATGAATAATTCGATGAAAGGCGGCCAAACCTGCGTACGCGCTCTTTAGATTGGCCCAAGTTATGCGGAAAGGATCAGGCGTGAGGCGCCTGCGCGCATGGCTCTTCCGCCTCGCCGGGCAGCTCCACAAAGGAGCCGCCGACCGTGAGCTCACTGCGGAACTGGAGAGCCATCTCAAGCTGCACATCGAAGACAACTTGCGTGCCGGGATGAACGCAGAGCAAGCGCGCCGCCAGGCGCTGATTAAACTCGGCGGAATCGAGCAGACCAAAGAATCGTATCGAGATCGAAAGGGATTGCCGATGCTCGAGACTCTTCTGCAAGATCTGCGCTTCGCCGCCCGCATGCTCCGCAAAAATCTCGGGGTCACAGCCATCGTTGTGGTAACTCTCGCTCTGGGTGTTGGAGCCAACACTGCGATCTTCGGCTTGGTAAATGGCCTTTTGCTCCAGCGCTTGCCGGTGCCCGCCGCCGAAGAAATCGCCGCTCTGGTGATTAAGTCCGGTGACTCTTCTCTCGGAGCGTTAGGTTTTTCCTATCCGCAATTCGTGGAATTCCGCGAACAAACGGCTCCCATTTGTGAGGTCTTCGGTTCGGCCACCGCTTGGCGCTTGAATTTCACGGCCGAAAGGCATAGCGACACTCTTACCATCGGCGGCGTCAGCAGCAATTATTTTTCCGCGCTCGGCGTGAAACCTGCTCTCGGCCGGCTTGTCCTTCCCGGCGAAGGCGAGCATCCCGGCGAGCCCGCCATCCTGGTCCTCAGCTACAGCTTCTGGCAAAGAAGGTTCGGCGGCGATCCGCGCGTGATCGGCAAGCAAGTGCGCGTGGGCGGAAAGCCGGCAACGATCGTCGGCGTCATGGAGAAAGAATTCCGGGGACAGTTCACCGTTTTCGAGATGGACGCCTACGCCCCGCTCAGCACGGCATTCGACGATTCCCGGGCCAGCAACTTTTGGAATAGCCGCGACATCCACATGATGCTGGTTCTCGGCAGACTGAAGCCGGGTGTCACGCTCGCCCAGGCCCAAAGCAGATTCGACGTAATCTCCCGCCGGCTCGCCGCCCAATACCCTGTGACAGACAAGGATCTGAGCGTGCGCGTGATGGACGAGCGACTCTCGCGCCCGATTCCCTACGCCAACAATGCGTTCATCGTGTTCTCCGGATTGTTTCTGATCCTCGGCGCGCTCGTTTTGTTGTTGGCTTGCACGAACATCCTAAACATTCTCATGGCGCGGGCTTCCGTCCGGCAGCGCGAGATGGCTATCCGCGCGGCTCTAGGCGGCGCACGCTACCGCCTCATCCGTCAAATGCTTACGGAAACGATGCTCACGGCCCTGCTCGGCGGAATTGCCGGGGTGACGCTCGGCGCGGGACTGAACCATTTGGCCAGCTCAACCCATCTTCTGGACATTCCCGTCCGGCTCGGTTTCGGCTTTGATTGGAGAGTTTTTGCCTACGCGCTGGCGGTGGTGGTCTTCACCGCGATTGCCGCTGGATTATCGCCTGCTCTCCGCGCCAGCCGCGCGGATGTCAACACCGTGTTGCATCAAGGCGGCCGTCCGGACGCCGGCGGCAAAGCCCGGCACAAGGTTCGCGGCGACCTCATGGGCGCACAGGTCGCAGGATCTCTAATGTTACTGATTGTCGCTGGACTCTTCGTCCGCAGCCTGCGCGCCGTTGAGCACATGGACATAGGCTTTGATCCGAATCAGCTGTTGAACGTTCGCCTCGATCCTTCCGTCAGCAATTTCAGCGAAACGCAAACTAAGGAATTTTATCGCTCGCTCGAAACAAGAGTCCGAGCGCTTCCTGGCGTCGAATCCGTGAGCTTGGCGTCTGCGGTGCCGGTCGCATATATGCTCGGGAAGCAATCGATCTATATCGAGGGGCGGCCCGTCCCGCCAGGCCAAAAGGCGCCCGAAGTGCTGTTCAACAGCGTCGATGCACCCTATTTTGAAACGCTCCGCATCCGTATCCTCCTCGGCCGTGCCTTCACAGACGCCGACAGCGAATCGTCTCCACGCGTCGCGATCGTCAACGAAACAATGGCCAAGCATTTTTGGCCCAACGGGAGTCCCATCGGCAAACGCTTCAGTCTGACCGGCGACGCCGGACCCTTCGCCGAGGTCGTCGGGGTCGCGCGCGATGGCAAGTACCGCGTTCTCGCGGAAGATCCGCAGCCTTACTTTTATGTCCCGCTCACGCAGGACTTCGCCGCCCAGCGTACCCTGCAGATTCGTTCCGCGATGCCTCCCGATTCGCTTGCACCCGTTGTCCAACACGAAATCCAGGCGCTCGACGCCAATGATCCCATCGAAGAAATCCAGACGATGAAAGAATCGCTGGGCGGCACATTGGGATATTTCATCTATCGTCTTGGAGCGTCGCTTGCGGCGGCGATGGGCTTGTTGGGCCTGCTCCTGGCAGTCGTAGGCGTCTACGGTGTGGTTTCCTATGCCGCAACGCAGCGCACCCAGGAGCTCGGTATCCGCATGGCGCTTGGCGCATCACCGCGGCAGATTCTTTTCTTGCTTCTCAGGCAAGGCGCGCAACTTGTCGCTGCGGGCCTTCTGTTCGGATTGGCCGGCGCGTGGCTCCTCACCCGCGTCATGTCCCACATGTTGGTCGGCGTGAGCCCGAGCGATCCCGTCACCTATGTCAGCGTCGCCGCGCTGCTCTCTTCGATCACGCTGCTCGCTTGCTGGATTCCCGCGCGCCGCGCTAGGCGCGTCGATCCCATGGTGGCGCTGCGTTACGAGTGACGGTCGCAAATTTTCAGGGTTAGAACACGGGCTGTTTCCGTTGTCGGATCAGGAGTTTTTATGAGGCGGCTGCGCGCATTACTGAAACGACTAATCAATTTATTCAACAAAGAGACAAGCGAGGGCGAGTTTTCCGCGGAAATGGAAAGCCATCTCCAACTCCACATCGAAGACAATCTCCGCTCCGGCATGGCTCCCCAGGAAGCCCGCCGCCAAGCCCTGCTCAGGCTCGGAGGCCTCGAGCAAACCAAAGAAATCTACCGCGACCGCGTAGGCCTGCCATTCCCAGAAACTCTCTTGCGCGATTTTCGCTATGCCGCGCGCGTCCTCAGCAAAAACCTCGGCTTCACCATTGTCGCCGTCACAACGCTGGCCATCGGCATCGGCGCCAACACCGCCATCTTCAGCGTGCTCGAATCGCAACTCTGGCGCCCGCTCCCGTTTCCCGATTCCGAGCGCCTCGTCGACGCTCACATAGTCCTCCGCGAGAACCGTCGTCAATGGGGTGTCCTCACGAGCATCGAGTATCGCGCTTGGCGCGAACGCAGCCACTCCTTCACCAATCTCGGCGCTTACGACTATCCGTCGAACCGCAATCTCACTGCCCGAGGCACCTCGGAACGCGCCGAGGTGATGCGCGTCACACCCAGCCTCCTCGACACCCTCGGAGTTCCGCTCGAAACCGGCCGAGGTTTCCTGCCCGAAGAAGAAACACCCGGCCGCGACCGCGTCGCCATCCTCACTCACACGCTTTGGCAGACCCGTTTTGCTTCCGACACCTCCGTGCTCGGCAATTCTATCGTCCTCGACGGCGAGTCTTACGTCGTTATCGGCATCTCGTCCCCACGCCTTCATTTCGAGTACATGGAAGAGCCCGCCATTTTCGTGCCGCTCGCGATGAACCCCTCCAAACAAGCTCCGCGCAACACCTACGTCATCGGCAGGCTCGCTCCCGGAGTCAGGCCCGCGCAGGCCAGCGCGGAACTCGCCGGCATACTCGAAACAATTCCAAAATCTGATCGCGCGGACGATTCAACCGCTTCGGTGACCAATCTTCGCGAAACATGGACGGGCTTCGCCGCGCGTTCCCTTTTCTTCTTCGCTGGCGCCGTACTGCTCGTTCTCCTGATTGCCTGCGTCAACAACGCCGGATTGCTGCTTGCTCGCGGACTCGCTCGACAGCGCGAATTCACGCTTCGCGCTGCTCTCGGCGCGGGACGCGGCACGCTTATCCGTCAATCGCTCGTCGAGACCCTGATTTTGTCCCTGGCCGGCGGCGTAGGAGGAACCCTGCTGGGTCTCTGGGGCGCAGCTGCTCTCGCCGCTTTTATCCCTCAAGACACGCTCCCGCGAAACACAAGTGTAGGGCTCGATTCCCGCGTGCTTCTCTTCGTCCTCGGCGTATCCATTTTTTCGGCGCTCCTTACCGGCATCGCGCCCGCGCTGCTCAGCTCCCGCGTCGATCTCAACAGCGTTCTTCGTCAAGGCCCTAGCGGCCTTTCCACCAGTCGCAGCCAGAACAGCACTCGCGGCAGCCTCGTCGCCATCGAAGTTGCTCTCGCGCTGGTTCTGCTCTTTGGCGCCGGCCTGTTTCTATCAAGTTTTGTTCGCCTCGAACAGGCACCCCGCGGTTTCGACGCCCCCGGCGCGCTTTCCTTTCGCGTATCCCTGCGCGGGGAAAACTACGCGCAGCCCGAGCAGCAACAGCGCTATTTTCGCACCTTGACCGATCAACTCGGCTCACTCGCCGGCGTAGAAGCCGTCACGGTTGGCACCGGCATTCCGCTGGACGGCTACACGCAATTCGAATCCGTCAACGTAAAGGGCCGCCCGCCTCGCGGCAGGCACGGCAGCGGTGTCATTACCTACGCTGTCGCCAGAAACTACTTCGATCTTCTGCACATCCATCTCCTCGCCGGGCGGCCTTTCTCGCCGCAGGACAGCGAAAGTTCTCAGAGCGTCGTAATCATCAATCGCAACACCGCACAGACACTCTTCGGCTCCGAAAACCCCCTCGGCAAAGTTCTAGAGTTTGTTCCCGACGAGCGCCGCGGCACTTCTGTCAGACCGCCCGTTCAAATCGTCGGCGTCTCAGAGAACGCCCAGGTATTCGGCGCGAACGAAGTCCCCTTCGAGGTCCTTTATTTCCCCTTTCCCCAGCATCCGGCTCCCGCGGCCGATGTCGTCGTTTCATCGAGTCTTCCCCGCGGCGCGCTGCTTGGAGCGATTCGCGACACAACCTATTCGCTCGATAAGGATCAGCCCATCTTCGACGTGCAAACCACGGACGATCTCATTAGCGCGTCCCTCGGCGGCGCACGCTTCGATTTGATGTTGGTCGCCTGCCTCGCCATGGTCGCGGTGACGCTGGTCTCCATCGGGATTTTCGGCACGGTCGCCTATTTCGTTCAGCAACGCACGCGGGAATTCGGCATTCGACTGGCGCTCGGCGCTACCCGGGGCCGCATCCTGCGCCACGCTCTCAGACGCGCCCTCGTCATGGGCTCGGTCGGGTTGCTCTCTGGCGTTATTGTCTCCCTCGCTCTCGGCCGCGTACTGCGCGGCGTTCTGTATCTCGTGCCGGGGGAACGCGCCGGCATGCTGTACGGCGTCAAAATGGATGACCCGCTAGCAATGTCGCTCGCTTCCATTCTGCTTTTCGCGGTCGTTATGCTCGCCAGCTATGTTCCCGCTGTTCGCGCCGCCCGCGTCGACCCCACGGTCGCCTTGCGCTACGAATAGTCCACCAACCACTCACGCGAATCTCGAAAACAGCTCTTGACAGACCTGCGCATCTACACTATTTTGCTCTAGGCCTTGCAGCAAATAGTCTCTACCGCTTCTCGGGAGCTGCCATGAAAAATTCCGCGCAGCGAGACCTCTTTCCCGGCGCGCTCGAAATGATGATTCTCCGCACTCTCAAGCGCCAGCCTCTGCACGGCTACGCACTCGTCCAGCACATCAAGCGGACCTCGGACGATCTCCTCCAGATCGAAGAAGGCTCGCTCTATCCCGCTCTCCAACGCCTGCTCAAGGAAGAACTGGTCAAAGCCGAATGGGGCATCTCCTCTACCAACCGCCGCGTCCGCATCTACAAACTCACCGCCGCAGGCGCCAAACATCTTGAGCGCCAGGTTTCGAGCTTTGAAAAAATGCTTGAAGGAATCACGCGTGTCCTGGCGCGGGGCGAATCGTGAACTGGTTAAAGCAGCTGCTTTCACGCCGCCGCCTGTACAACGATCTCTCCAGCGAGATGCGCCAGCACCTCGACGAAAAGATCGATGAGCTTGTCGCCGCCGGCATGTCTGAAAAAGAAGCCACTGCCGCCGCCCGCCGCGCATTTGGCAATGTAACCTTGATCGAAGAAGACGGCCGCGAAGTCTGGCAATGGCCCTCCATGGAGAGTTTCATCGCGGATCTCCGCTACGCTCTGCACACGCTTCCTAGGAGCGCCGGCTTCACGATAACCGCGATTGTCACTCTTGCGCTCGGAATCGGAGCAAACACCGCTATTTTTATGTTGCTTGACGCCATCCGCTTGCGCAGCCTGCCCGTCGAGGATCCGAAAGAGCTTGTCGAGGTGCGGATTACGGACTCCGGGCACCAGGGCATGGGTAACAACCAACAGTACGGAGAATTGACTCGGCCACTCTGGCAGGAAATCCGCGATCAGCAACAGTCCTTCTCCGGCGTATTTGCCTGGAGTGTGAACCTGCGATTCATGGGCCGCGGAAGTGAGATGCGTCACTTCCATGAGCTTCGCGTAAGCGGCGATTTCTTCCGCACACTGGGAGTCCATCCCTTCCGCGGCCATCTGTTGACGGCCGAAGACGAAGGCGCGTGTCCCGTGACTCGCGCCGTGGTCAGTTACCCCTATTGGCAGAGCGAACTGGGCGGGCGCGCCCTTTCCCCCGCTATCAAACTCGTGGTGGATAACGAACTGGTGGAAATCGTCGGCGTGACGCCGCCGGCCTTCTTTGGGATGGTGGTAGGCGAGGGCTTCGATATCGCAGTTCCATTTTGCGAGCCGAAAGAAGGGTTGCGACGCGATACCTTCGAGGTTTCCGTGATGGGCCGTCTGAAGCCAGGCGGGACGGCGCAACGCGCCTCGGCGGAATTGGACGCACTGAGCTCCGGCATTTTCGAAGCTACGGTTCCGCCAGGCCGCGACACGCACTGGACCGAAATTTACAAACACTTCCGCCTTGCGGCGTACCCCGCCTCAACAGGCGTCAGTTCCCTGCGGGACTATGACCGTGCGCTCTTCCTGCTTCTGGCGATCGCAGGACTCGTCCTGCTCATCGCCTGCACAAACCTCGCTAACTTGATGCTTGCTCGCGCGGGCGTACGCCAACGGGAGATGGCGGTTCGGCTCGCACTGGGTGCATCGCGCGCTCGTCTGATACGACAGTTGCTGACGGAAAGTCTACTTCTTGCCGCAGCAGGAGCCGCGATAGGCATGGTTCTCGCGCAATATTTGAGCCGGCTGCTGGTATGGTCGTTTTCCACGGACGGAGCAGGAGTGACTCTCGAGACCGTCACGGACTGGCGCGTACTCTTTTTCGCGGCGGGCGTGGCAACCTTAACGTGCGTCGTTTTCGGAATTGCTCCCGCGCTTCGCGCCACTCGCGCGGCGCCCATTTCTGCGATGAAGGTTGGCGGCCGCGGAACAACGGGAGGCCGGGAGCGTTTCTCGCTGCAGCGGCTGCTGGTCGTAACGCAAGTCTCCGTTTCCCTTGTGCTCCTCGTAGGGGCTCTGCTCTTTGTGCGCAGCTTTCAGAACCTGATGACTTTTGATCCAGGAATGCGCGAGAGCGGTATTACCGATGCATTCCTCGGATTCTGGCAATCGAATCTGGCCAGGGAACGCTGGGCAGACTTTGAACGGGAATTGCTCGAGGAAGTGCGCTCCGTGCCGGGAGTCTTAAACGCCGCGACAACCACGAATACACCGTTGCTTGGAAGCAGCTGGGAACACGGCATCCGCGTCGGATCGCAGGAAGGAAATTCCAAATTCACTTGGGTGAGTCCGGAGTATTTCGAAACGATGGGCATCCCGGTCATCCGGGGCCGCAGCCTTACGCGGGAGGATACCGCGTCGTCCGGGCGAGTGGCCATTGTGAATGAGACCTTCGTTCGCCTTTATTCAGGCGGCGCCAACCCAATCGGGCAGACGCTTCGCACCAGCCCCGAGCCGGATTACCCCGCTACGGTTTATGAAATTGTTGGCGTCATTCCGGATACGAAATACAACGACTTGCGCGGCCAGACTCCGCCGATGACCTTCGCGCCCGCTGCGCAGTTCCCCGGCCAGGGGCCCTGGGCCGTTGTGATGATCCACTCGAACCTTCCTTCGGCGGCCATCGCCGCAGCCGCAAAGCGCGTCATCGCCGAAAAGCATCCTGACGTCGTCACCCAGTTCGCGGATTTTCAAGGGGAGATTCGCGGCGGACTGGTCGAGGAGCGCTTGATGGCTGCACTTTCCGGATTCTTCGGCCTCCTGGCCGTGCTCCTGGCAGTGGTTGGACTCTACGGCGTGATTTCCTACATTGTTGCCATGCGGCGAAACGAAATCGGCATTCGCATGGCGCTCGGCGCGAGCCGAGCGGACGTTGTCGGAAGCATCTTGCGGCAAACTCTCGCGGTGCTCGCGCTTGGCATAGGTGTTGGCGTCGTGTTCGCCCTGATCGCGGTTCGAAGCGCAGCTTCGCTCCTGTTTGGCCTGCCGCCGAACGACCCGCTGACCTTCCTGAGCGCATCCGCCCTGCTGATAACCATTGCCCTGATCGCCAGCTTGTTACCGGCTCGACGAGCTTCCCGGGTCGATCCGATGGTGGCTTTGCGTTACGAATGAAGGTTTCGAACAAACGCTGGAGGAGATCGGAAGCTTCACAGCACGGAGTGAATCATGAACTGGCTGAAACAAATATTTTCTCGCCGCCGCGTCTACCACGAACTTTCCGATGAAATTCGCCAGCACCTCGACGAGAAAATAGAAGAACTCGTCGCCGCGGGAATGTCCAAAAAAGAGGCCATCGCCGCCGCTCGTCGCGAGTTCGGAAACGTCACACAGGTTGAGCGCGACGGCCGTGAAGTCTGGCGCTGGCCTTCTATGGAAGACTTTCTATCGGACTTCCGGTTCGCCGCGCGCGTGCTGCGGAAAAATCCGGGTTTCACCGCCGTCGCCGTGCTGACACTTGCCCTCGGCATCGGCGCCAACGCGGCGCTGTTCAGCGTCATTGACGCCGTTCTTCTGCGCCCCTTGCCGTTTCATGATCCTGGGGGCTTGGTCGCTGTTCATTCCGTGGATCTCAAAGACGCGAACCAGGGCGGAGAGATTTCCTACCCCGCCTTTCTCGACTGGCGCTCGCGCACGCACTCTTTCGAAGCCATGTCGGTTTGGTCCACGATGGGATTCACGTACACGGGCGGCGAACAGCCCGAAAGTGTCACCGGCGCGATGGTTTCCGCCAATCTGTTTTCCCTGCTGGGAGTCGCGCCCGCCCTGGGGCGGAGTTTTACCCCGGACGAAGACAATCCCGCCAACGACGAACTCCCCGTCATCGTCAGCTACGAGTTTTGGCAGAGCCATTTCGGCGGCGATCCAGGTGTATTGGGTCGCGCGCTAACCCTGGACAATCAGGAATTCAGCGTTGTGGGAGTCATGCCGCCGCGCTTTCAGTTCCCCGTGCAAAGAGAGCGCGTCGAAATGTGGATCACCATCGCGCGCGATCTCCAGGGCAAGTCGGCGCTGGCGGCGCAACGAGGGGTGTCCTATCTCCAGGTGATTGCGAGACGCAAGCCCGGGGTCGAAATTTCCCAGGCGCAGTCCGACGTCTTGCTCGTACAGGACCAGCTCAATCGCCAATATCCTGAAAATCGTCCTCGCGGAGCAAACATAAATTCGGAGTCGGATCAGATCGCCGGAGCCATGCGTCCGGTGCTGCTGATTCTTCTCGGCGCCGTCGGCTTCGTGCTGCTGATTGCCTGTGCCAATGTGGCCAGCCTGCTCTTGGCGCGGTCCACCGTGCGGCAAAGAGAGTTCACGCTACGCGCAGCGCTCGGAGCGAGCCGATGGACGATCATCCGGCAACTACTGACAGAAAGCTTGCTGCTGGCCATGACCGGCGGAGTCCTGGGGCTTTTGCTCGCTCATTGGGCGACTGGCGCTCTCGTCGCCATGGCTCCCCAAACGTTGGCGCGAACCTCGGAGATCGCGCTGGACTACCGCGTGCTGGCTTTCGCGTTTCTCGTTGCGCTCGTAACCGGAGTGCTCTTCGGACTAGCGCCCGCTATCCAAGCATCCCGCTTCGATTTGAACCACGTCCTGGGCGAAAACGGACGCGGTTCGAGCGCCGAGCGGGGCGGCGTCCGCCTCCGCAGCCTACTGGTGGCGTCGCAATTGGCAATCGCATTTGTGCTGCTGACCGGCGCCGGGCTGCTCCTGCGCAGTTTCCATCACCTACAGCATGTCAATCCCGGATTCCGCGCCGACCATGTCCTGACTTTCCTGCTTGATGTGCCTTCCCATCGCCACCCTGGCGCTCAGCGTGCTATTTTCGTCCAACAGATTTTACAGTCAACAAGAGCGCTGCCCGGGGTGAAATCCGCCAGCGCCGTCTTCGGTCTGCCGTTGAGCGAAACCCAAAGTGTATTTACAGCTGCGGAGATCGAAGGACATCCGGTCCCGCCCTCGCAGCGCCCGAGGGTCGGGTTTCGAATTATCGAGTCTGATTACTTCCACACCATGGGGATTCCGCTTCTGCAGGGCCGCACCTTTACCGCTCGCGACGAACAAGGCGGCCCGCCCTTGGCCATCGTCAACGAGACACTCGCGCGCCAGATGTTCAAGGGGGAGAATCCGATCGGACACCGCATCAAACCCAGCATCTCCTTTGGAGAGAGCGATGAAGCTCCACTCCGTGAGATCGTCGGCGTCACTGCCGACGTAAAGTCCGGCAGCATCGGCGGCAAGACTGTTCCCGAAATCTACGCTCCCCAAACCCCGACCGATTTCATCGGGGAGATGACCGTCGTGGTGCGCACCATGAACGATCCCGAGGCGCTGGTCCCCGCGATGCGTTCTCTGGTCAGCTCCTTGGACAAGGACCTTCCCCTGCGCCAGGTCAAAACACTCGATCAGTACGTGAGCGGCTCCATTTCCGCGCCCCGATTCGATGCTCTGCTTCTCGGCATCTTTGCAGCTCTAGCTTTTGTGCTAACCACGATCGGCCTCTACGGTGTGATCTCTTATTCCGTGGTTCAGCGCACCCGCGAAATGGGCATTCGTATTGCTCTCGGCGCGCAGCCCGGAAGCATTTCCCGAATGGTGATGCGCGAGGGATCTTTGCTCACCTTGTCCGGCGTCGGAGCGGGGCTCTTATTCTCACTGTTCGCAGTGCGCCTCCTGCGCGGTCTATTGTTCGGAACGGGCGAGATAGACCCAGCCACTTTCATTGCCGTGCCCCTGCTGCTGATGGCAGTGGCTCTGGTAGCCAGTTATATTCCCGCACGCCGTGCGACGCAGGTCGATCCGATTATCGCGTTGCGTTGCGAGTGAGGGCCCTAGGGGATGTTCGAAGCCGTTACGGATGAATTTTGCGCCAGGTGAATCATGAATTTGTTCAAACAGCTTTTTTCGCGCCGCCGTCTCCAGAACGATCTTTCCGCCGAGATTCAGCAACACCTCGAGGAAAGAATCGAGGATCTTGTCGCCAACGGCATGTCCAAAGGAGAAGCCACGGCCGCTGCTCGCCGCGAATTTGGAAATGTAACGCTCACGAAAGAGAACAGCCGCGACGTCTGGCGCTGGCCCTCCGTCGAAGATTTCCTCGCCGATGTCCGCTACGGATTGCGCATGCTTCGCCGCAATCCTGTGTTCGCCGCCGTTGGATTGTTGACCATCGCCATAGGAATAGGCGCCAACGCCGCCGTCTTCAGCGTCGTAAACAGCGTGCTCCTGAAGCCACTCAACTATCCCGGGTCGGAAGAGCTCGTCTCGCTGCATCAGACCGCCCCCGGCGCGGCGGGCCTGGCCGATTTCGAGAATGGGCTGCTGCTTTCGCCTTCGATGTATTTTACGTACTCCGAACAGAACCGGACGTTTCAATCAGTGGGTGTGTGGGTTGCGGACACGGCCAATGTGACGGGCTTGGCCGAACCGGAACAAGTGCGCGTCGTTGCCGTCAGCGATGGAGTCCTCGAGGCGTTAAACGTCGCACCGGAACTTGGGCGATGGTTGTCAGAGACAGATCAGGTTCCCGGCGGGCCGGACAGAGTGATGCTGAGCTACGGATATTGGCGGAGGCGTTTCGGGACAGATCGCGGTGTGATCGGGCGGAACGTGACCATTGATTCGAGGCCTCGGGAAATCGTCGGAGTGATGCCGAAGAGCTTCCGATTTGTCGACACAGATTTCGACGTGGTCGTTCCCTTCAAATTTGATCGCGGAAAGCAGATTCTGGCGGGGTTCGGGTTCCACGGGCTTGCCCGCCTCAAGCCAGGCGCCACGATTTCCGAGGCAAACGCGGACATAACGCGCATGCTGCCGATCTGGATGGATTCCTGGACGAACGGGCCGGGGACGAATCCGCATATTTACGAAACATGGAAAATCACCCCGATGATTCGGCCGTTGAAAGAAGAAGTCATCGGAAACGTGAGCGAAGTGCTGTGGGTGGTGATGGGGACCATCGGCCTGGTGATGTTGATTGCCTGCGCCAACGTGACGAATTTGTTTTTGGTGAGGGTTGAGTCGCGGCAGCAGGAGCTGGCGGTTCGAGCGGCGCTCGGCGCTGGACGGGGACGCATCATACGTGGGCTCCTTGTGGAAAGCGTGATGTTAGGGCTGCTCGGCGGCACTCTCGGCATTGGGCTGGCCTATGCAGGCGTCCGTTTCCTCTCAAGGGTAGGCCCGGCGAATCTCCCGCGCTTAGGCGAGGTCTCAATAGACTTGTGGACACTCGGCTTTACGCTGTTTCTTTCGGTACTTTCCGGTTTGCTTTTCGGTCTGGTTCCGGCGCTGAAGTACGCCGGCCCGCGGACTTCCTTAGCTCTCCGGAGCGCTGGACGGACAATCAGTGTAAGCCGAGAACAGCACCGCGCGCGCAATCTGCTTGTCATTGGTCAGGTGGCGATGGCGCTGGTTCTGCTCGTAAGCGCAGGCCTGATGATTCGCACGTTCCAAGCCTTGCGAACGGTCGAGCCGGGATTCATGGACGCGCAGCATCTCCAGGTGATGCGCATCTCCATTCCGGGTTCTTTGGTGGCCGATCCACGGCAAGTCACGCGCACCCAGAACGAAATCGTGAATAGGATGGCGGCGATTCCGGGCGTAAAATCCGCCGCGTTCGTCAGCGAAATGCCGATGGAAGGGTACGATTCAAGCTGGGACGAGATTTTCGCCCAGGACAAGACCTACGCAACCGATCAGATCGCGCCGCTGCGGCTATTCAAAAATGTCTCCCCGGGCTTCTATGAGACCGCCGGCACTCGAATCATTGCCGGCCGCGATCTCAACTGGGCCGAGGTTTACAGTCTCAGACCGGTCGTAATGATTTCCGAAAACTTGGCACGTGAGATGTGGGGCTCGCCGTCCGCCGCGATTGGCAAGCACTTGCGTGAATTTCCGTCGATGCCGTGGTACGAGGTCATAGGCGTAATCCAGGACGTCCGCGAGCACGGCGTCCAGGAAAAAGCCCCTGAAATCGTCTACTGGTCTCCGCTAATCGGCAATCCGGACGGGCCGCACGCGCCCGATGCCATCGGCACGGTAACGTTCGTGATCCGCACCGAACGCGCCGGCACCGAAAGTTTGTTGAGCGAAATCCGGCAAGCGGTGTGGTCGGTGAATTCGAATCTGCCGCTCGCGTCCGTACGCACGATGCAGGAAGTCTACGACAAATCGGTGGCGCGAACTTCCTTCACGCTCGTGATGCTGGGAATCGCCGGAGTGATGGCGATGGCGCTGGGGGTTATCGGCATCTACGGCGTGATCTCCTACACCGTTTCGCAACGCAAGCGCGAAATCGGCATTCGTTTGGCGCTTGGCGCGCAGAGCGGAGACGTGGTGGGAATGGTCCTAAGACAAGGCGCAAGACTGGCGCTGGCGGGCGTCTGTATCGGAATGGTCGCCGCTTTTGGATTGGCGCGCCTGATGACGAGCCTCTTGTTCGGTGTGACCGCCCACGACCCGCTGACATTTGCCGCGGTTGCGGCGCTGCTGATCACCGTAGCGCTCTGCGCCTGCTACATTCCGGCCCGCCGCGCGATGGAGGTTGACCCAATGGTTGCCCTGCGCTACGAATGAGCGCTGGCAGTTCCTGTTTGACGGGCTTGTTCGAATTTTGCGTGTTTTTTTGCGCGGAGTGATTCATGAATTGGCTGACGCAACTCTTCTCGCGACGCCGGCTCTACACCGATCTTTCCGCCGAGATGCGGCAACATCTTGACGAAAAAATCGAAGAACTTGTCGCCGAAGGCATGTCCAGAAGAGAAGCCACCGCTGCCGCCCGCCGCCAATTCGGGAACCTCACCCTCATCGAACGCGACAGCCGGGAAGTCTGGCACTGGCCCTCTGTCGAAAGTTTTTTCGCCGACTCTAGATTCGCCGTCCGTATGCTTCTCAAAAATCCCGGGTTCGCCTGCGTCGCGGTACTGACTCTCGCCCTCGGCATTGGCGCCAACACTGCCATCTTTACGATGCTCAACGCAGTGCTTTTGAGCAAACTCCCCGTCAACAACCCACAGGAGCTTGTGCTTTTTTCCGATGATCCGAGTGATGGCATTCTCACCGGCACAGAATCCGGACATTGGTATGTCTTTTCTTACCCTGATTATCTCCAGTTCCGCGAACGCAATGAGTCCTTTCAAGACTTGTGCGCGTTTCAGGCCGGCAGAAATCGCGTCCGGGTTCACGTTGCCGGCGCCAAAGCCGTTTCTTCCCTGGAGTCAGCGCGAGGCAAGCTCGTTTCAGGTAACTACTTCCAACTCCTCGGGGTCAGTGCCGTCGCTGGGCGCACCTTTAGCGCGGAGGACGACCGTGCCGAAGCCTCGCCTGCAGTCGTGCTGAGCTATGGCTATTGGAAGAGGCGATTCCACACCGATCGGTCTCTGGTCGGCAAAGTCCTTGTTGTCAATGACCTTCCCGTCACGATCGTGGGCATCGCGCCGCCGGAGTTTTTCGGCGAGACCTCAACCTCGATCCCCGATTTTTGGCTCCCCATCATCCTGCAAGCTCGAGTCATGCAGCAAAGCTCATTCCTCAACGACACTTCCACGCACTGGCTGAATATCATGGGACGCCTGAGAGCCGGAATCGGCCCCCGGCAGGCGCAATCGATTGTCAGCGTTCAGTTGCGGCAGATGCTCGCATCCCGGGCAGGGTCAAAGCTGTCGCCAGAGACCCAGAAAGACATCGACAGGTCCTACATCCAGCTGAAGCCGGGTGGCATCGGGATTTCGGCGCTGCGTCTCCAGTACTCGGAGCCGCTGCACATCCTGATGGCCGTGGTCGCCCTGATTTTGCTCATCGCCTGCGCCAACGTCGCCAATCTTCTCCTCTCCCGCGCGGCGGCAAGGGAAAGAGAGATTTCCATGCGCCTGGCGCTCGGGGCCAGCCGCGCCCGGCTTACGCGCCAGCTTCTCACGGAAAGTATCCTGCTGGCTCTGCTCGGGGGAATCCTCGGAATTTTCTTCGCACAATGGGGGGCGAGAATTCTGCTTTACCGCGTAGCGGGAAACGGCACGCCGCTCCACGCCTCTCCCAATGCCATTGTAATCGGCTTCACTGCCGCAGCTTCCATACTCGCCGGGATACTCTTCGGCATTTTTCCAGCTTTTCGCGCAAGCCGTCCGGATCTTAATTCCGTGATCAAAGGAACCACCCCGGCACCTGCGGTTCGAGGAGTCAGGCTGGGTCTGGCAAACGGCCTGATGATTTTCCAAATCGCCGCATCCCTGGTTTTAATCGTCAGCGCCGGTCTGTTTCTCCGCACGCTGAAAAATCTGACGGCGCAAGAACTCGGGTTTGACAATAGCCATGTACTGATCGTTGGAATGGACCCGCGCGCCGGCGGATATACCCCCGATCAGATGAATAGCCTCAATCGCCTGCTGCTCGAGCGTCTCGAGGCGGTGCCCGGAGTCCTTTCGGTTAGCTACGAACACACCAGCCCGCTTGGCGGCAGCGAGAGTTCCGGCCCCATTTCCGTTGAGGGAATGCCGCGACAGCCCCACAAAGATGCGGGTCTTCATCAGAATGCGGTGGGCCCTCATTATTTCGAAACGATGGGAATCCCCATTTTTCTGGGCCGTGGCATCGAGTCGCGCGATAGCGAGGGAACCTCGCCTGTTGCCGTTATCAATCAAGCCATGGCCAGGAAGTTCTTTTCCGGCGTGAACCCCCTCGGAAAGAAATTCTCGGAAGGATGGCCGGATTTCGACCCGAAGAGTGCTTTCGAAATTGTTGGAGTCTCCGCCGACGCCCGGTTTTATTCTCTTCGCGCAGTGGTCCCGCCAATGGCGTTTGTCTCCGCCGCCCAGCTCACGGGGAGCGACTACCAATTCGGCAGAGACATCGACATCCGCGTCTCTGGCGATCCGCGAGCCACTGAGACCGAGGTGCGCCGCGTGATCGGGGAGACGGCGCCCGGCCTTCCGGTAACAGGCGTGAGGCCGCTCCGCGAGCAAGTCAGCGGTCAGTTGGAGCAGGACCGCACGGTTGCCGGCCTTTCCAGCACATTTGGCGGACTGTCTCTATTGCTCGCCTGCCTCGGACTCTACGGAACGATGTCCTATCGCGTCTCGCGCCGCACGAGTGAGATCGGCATACGCATGGCGCTGGGAGCGCAGCGCGGAAACGTCCTGTGGATGGTGATGCGCGAGTGTCTACTGCTCGTGACGGTGGGGCTGTGCGTCGGTCTGCCTCTCGTGCTCGCGACAACGCGCTTTATCGCGCACCAGCTTTTCAAGTTGTCACCGATGGATCCGCCCACAGTTGCAATCGCCGCATTTTTTCTGACGGCAGCCAGCGCCACAGCCGGACTTGTTGCGGCGCGTCGGGCGCAGCGGGTCGACCCAATCGTCGCGTTGCGCAACGAATAATTGTTTCAAGTGGATGCTCGACGCGGTCGAAGATGTCCCAGCGGAGTGAATCATGAATTGGCTAAAGCAAGTATTCTCGCGCCGCCGCCTCTACACCGACCTCTCGGCCGAGATGCAACAACATCTCGAAGAAAAAATCGAGGAATTCGTCGCTGGCGGTATGTCCAGAAAAGAAGCCACCGCCGCCGCGCGCCGTACTTTTGGCAACGTCACACTCATGGAACGAGACTCGCGCGCAGTCTGGCAATGGCGTCTCCTCGAGCAATTGTTCGCGGATATTCGCTTGGGCTTCCGGATACTAAGCAAGAATCCTGGCTTCGCCGCCGTGGCTATCCTCACGCTTGCCCTCGGTATTGGCGCCAACACGGCCATCTTCAGCGTGGTCTACGGCGCTTTGCTCGCTCCTTTGCCATTGCCGCACTCCGAACAATTGGTCATGGTGTGGTCAAAGGTCAATGGACACACAAACTGGGTTTCCCCGGGCGATTTTCTGGACTGGAAAAATCAAAGCTCCGTGTTCCAGCAAGTCGTTGCCTGGAATGAAGCCACCTTCAGTCTCTCGCTGGATGGCCATCCCGAAGCAATGCCCGTCAGGATTACCTCGCCTGGTTTTTTCACCATGCAGGGAATACCGCTTTCTCTCGGGCGAGACTTTCTTCCCGAGGAAGGTGAAGCCGGCCAGAACCACGTCGTCATTATGACCCATCGACTGTGGCAAGAGCACTTCGGAAGCGACCTTCACATCCTCGGACAGCAAGTGCGTCTGAACGCGGAACCCTGCACCGTCGTCGGCGTGCTGGCTGCCGGCATGCCCGACCGTTTCGAATCTCCACTCTTCGTTCCACTGGTGCTCAGGCCAGATCAAATGAATCACGCCCGTCATTGGCTGGCGGTGATGGCCAGGCTCAAGCCCGGCGTGACGCTCCAGCAAGCAAACCTTGATATCGACACTGTTGCGCGGCGCATTGCGGAAATCTATCCCGCTTCCAACAAAGGCTGGGGCGCAAGCGTCGAGCCTCTTAAAAACGATTTCACCAGTCGTGACACCATCAAAGATCTCTGGCTCTTGCTGGGAGCCGTCGGCTTCGTCCTGCTGATCGCTTGCGTCAATGTTGCCAATCTGCTGCTTGCGCGCGGCACCATCCGCCAGAAAGAGGCAGCGCTCCGTGCCTCTCTCGGCGCAACGCGCGCGCAACTTTTCTCGCAATTTCTGATCGAAAGCCTGACGTTGGCCTTCCTGGGCGGAGCGCTCGGAGTCGGCATCGCTTCCGCGCTGCTGAAAGTCATCCTCGTTCTGCTGCCGCAATTTTCCATCCCCACCGAAGCGGACGTACGTTTAAATCTGCCTGTGCTGCTGTACAGCTTGGCGGCCACCGTTCTTTCGGGCGTGCTGTGTGGCTGCGCTCCCGCGTGGCAGATTTCCAGCAGAAATCTGGGCGGCGCGCTAAAGGAAGGCGGCAGGTCCACGTCCAGCGCCGGCCGGCATGGTTTGCGCCGGACCCTCGTTGTTGTTGAGTGCGCCTTGGCATTGACGCTCCTCGCAGGCGCCGGCCTCGTAATCCACAGCTTCTGGAAATTGATGCGCGTGGACCTCGGCTTCCGGCAAGACCACGTCCTAACCTTTACTTTGCCCCCTCGCGTGGATCGCTTTTCGCAGCCAGAACAAATCACGGTCTTCTATCGTCAGTTGCTCGATCGAATCGCCGCTGTTCCCGGAATTTCTTCCGTTGCAGCTTCCACTGGCGCGCCCATTGTCGGCACGAGCTGGGGTATGGACTTCACCATCGCGGGGCAACCTCTCGCCGACGCATCCTCAAAGCCAGCCGCCGGCTTCACCATGGTCACTCCGGACTATTTTCGCGTTTTTGGAATGCGCATCGTCGAGGGACGCGCCTTTACCAATCAAGACGCGGCTAGCTCTCTCCCCGTCGCCATCGTCAACGAAACTTTCGTAAAACAATTCCTTTCCAATCTTGACCCTCTTGCGCAACGCGTCGTCGTCCAAAAATTAAATTTGTCCTCTCTCGGCCCCCCTGTCAGTTGGCAGATTGTCGGCATCTATCATGACGTTCACAACCGGGGCGTTCGCCGCGAAAGCTATCCCGAAATCATCGTCCCGCTCTGGCAAAGCCCCTTGCCTGTCGTACGCATTGAGGCGCGCACTATCGGTGATCCCGCCACCATGACAGCCAGCGTAGCCGCCGCCGTTCATTCCGTGGATCCGGACTTGGCATTGGACCAGGTGAGAACCATGGATCAGTTGGTCGATGAATCCCTCGCGGGCGATCGTTTTGTCACGCTGCTGTTCGCGGGATTCGCCGGAGCAGCCCTCGTGCTGGCGGCCATCGGTATTTATGGCGTCATGTCCTTCGCAGTGGCGCAGCGAACACACGAGATTGGATTGCGCATGGCGCTCGGCGCGGGCCCCGGGCAGGTGCTTCGCCTGATCTTGCGGGAGGGCATGGTGCTTGCCTGCGTGGGGTTGGTTTTCGGTCTGGGCGGCGCCTACGTCGTCGGCCGCACCATGAAATCCATCCTCTATGAAGTCACCCCGATCGATCCCGTGGCCATCGGCGCCGTTTCCGCCGTGCTATTTCTTTCCGCGCTGTTGGCCTGTTATCTCCCTGCGCGCCGCGCTATGCGCGTGGATCCGATCGTGGCGCTGCGTTACGAGTGATCCCGGAAGAGTTCTCCGGTCCTTATTAGCGACCCCTGAACCTGCTTACCTTTCCTTACCGGTTTCCTTCTTGGAACCGTCACGGCTGCTTCTTTTTAAAGAGGCCACCGAGACCTTTTACGGCGTCTACAGGAGCTTTGCCGGCATCCTTTGCACCGCTCGCCCCGAGACCGGCGGCACAGCCCAGTTGCGATTTGAACATGCCGGCAGCGAAGCCGCCGACGTCCGGAATAAATTTTGGATCGGCGGTGGTACCTTTGATTTGGAAAGGCACAGTCGTCCCGCTCTTGCAGCCGCCGCCTGCCGCTTTACGAGCAAGTCCGCCAACGCTGGAAACGGGGCTTGTCACGTCACCGAGCACGCCGGTGAGCGTGGCAGCCATTTTGAAATCAAGATTGTTCCTGGAATCGACCGTGCCCGCGCCGGTTAGGTTGCCGACCGCGGGAACAACAGCGACGAAATTCTCCGCCTTAAGACCATCGCGAGCCATGCGGAGACTCGTGGTGAGTTTTTGAATGTCCAGATCCTTTCCGCTCTTGATGCCCGCAAGCGAAGCAATCCCGCTCATCCTGGAGCCGAGATCAAAGCCCGCCAGCTTTCCGTTGAAGAGACCGACGTCGCCCGTTGTAATTAATTTGCTTAAAGGGCCCGCAAGATTCAGATCAGCGTTGAGCGTGCCTGCTTGAAGTGAAGTTCCCTTTGGAAGAAGGATACCGAGCGCAGGGAGAAAGGCTTCCAGATCTCTCGCAGGCATATCCTTGGCATCAAGTTTTACGTTCACGACCGTAATTTCCCCTGTCGTTTCGTACGTGCCATTGAGATGCGCGGCGGCGCTGCCGATCTTGAGCGTCGAGGGCTCCAGGACGCCAGTGCCTTTCTGGAGATTGTATTTGGTATCGAAATCTACAGTAACGGGAACCCCCGCGGAGGAGCCCCCGGAAATGAAAAGAGCCTTGGAGATTTTTGCGTCACCCTTGGTCTCCGCTTCCCCATTTTGCGAGGACAGATTCGCGCTGAGATCGAGAAAGCCGCCGAGCCCCGCACGCGAATCCACGAAGCCTGTGGATGCGAGATCGAGACCGGTGATGTCGAGCTTGGCATCGACGGGTGTGAGGGAAGCGTCGGTCTGGTCGATCGGTCCGGCGGTTCCATCCAGCTTGAATTTTCCACCCAGTGGAAGATCGGCGGTGACCGTGACTGGAAAACTGGAGGTCGCGGAAAAGTTCCGGGCAACGGCGTTCAAGTGATCATACGCGTTGCGTTTTTGGTCAGCCGTCGATCCCACGGTGATTCGGCCGTCCTTGAGCGTGAATTTCTGGACGGAAAGCGCGGCGGAAGACGGAGAAGCTTGTGCGGCTTGCGCTTCTGCCGACTTCCGAGCGGCGCCGAGTGTGGCGTAATTCCACTGGCCCGCCGAATTGTAAATAAGAACGACCTCAGGATTCACGATGGTGATGCCAGTGACATGGAGCGTCTTGCTGAAAATGAGCGGAAGAATTTCGACGCCGACTTTTAGCGATTTAGCGGTGAGAAACGGCGACGTGCTGAACCTGGGATCGTCGCCGATGGAAAGATTTTCCGCCGAGAGCGAACCGGTAACCAGGGAAAGACTTAAACCTCCCAGCTGCACCGGGCGGCCAAGTGCCTCGGAAACTTTTTCTTCAATGGTGGGGCGGAATCTGTCCACAGGAATCAAAAAGGGTACGAGGATGAGAAAAAGGATGAAAACCACGACAACGACGGCGGCAATCGGAAGGGTGCGGTTCATGACCTTCTCCAGCAGGAGCAATGGGCGACAGATTGGGTCAGATGTTACCACGGAGGAGGGTGCGGGAAGGTTTGACGAAAGCACTCCCTAAGGAGCATTCCCATGTGACACTTGCGAGACGAGTCCGAGTGACAGTGAGGGGTCCCGATCCGTAGTACTGTCCGGGCCCGAAATCCAAGCCCCCCGGAAACATCTAAGTCCAATATCTGCATAGATATACGTGAAAAATGCTTTAAATTGATTTTTTGGAAACCTTTCGCCTCGTCTTTCTCATCCTATTTATTAGGTTCGGCGGGAGCATTACAGCCCGGAGTTGCAAGGAGGTTTGAGATCATGTTCATCTTTCTAAGAGCTACCAGGCTTCTAGGACCACGACTCGGTTCTCAGGTTTTGGTTGCCCTGATGTCGTTGGCGCTGGTCTTTGCGACACTGCCCGAGAATCTGGGAGCTGAGCAAGCTCCGACCGCATCGCAAGACCAGGTCCCACCGCAGAACGCGGAAGCGCCACAAGGCGCGCAGGCGCCTCCCTACGCGCAACAGACTCCCGAACAGTTGCAAAGGTTGGTGGCACCCATAGCCCTATACCCCGACTCGCTTGTCGCGCAGGTTCTGGCAGGGGCCACGTTTCCTGAGCAAATCGTCGAGGCTGACAGATGGGTGCAAGCGCATCCGGACTTGAAGGGACAGGAGTTGGGGCAAGCCGTGGATCAACAACCCTGGGACCCGAGCGTAAAGGCTTTGGCAGCATTCCCATCCGTGCTTGGAAATATGGACAAGAATCTTTCCTGGACGTCCTCGCTGGGCGACGCCTACTACAATCAGCAGCAGGACGTGATGGACGCCGTACAGGTGATGCGCCGGAAAGCACAGGCAACGGGCAATCTGAAGAGTACTCCGCAGCAAACGGTAACGACGGATGGTTCAGACGTGGAGATTGCGCCAGCGCAACCGGACGTTGTTTATGTCCCCGCCTACAACCCCTGGCAGGTTTATGGGTATCCCATCGCGGCCTGGCCGGGCTGGTACCCCTATCCCGGAATCTGGTTTGGCGGTCCTTACCTTTCCTTCGGCCTCGGATTTGGCATTGGCTGGTTCGGCGGCTTTGGGTGGGGTTGGGGCCACTGGGGATTTGATTGGCATAACCGCTATGCGCTTTACAACCGCGGCAGGTACTTCTCAAGGAGCCGAACCTTTTATAACCGGGGCAGTTTCTACCGGGGAGGAGCGCGCGGCGGATTTCGTGCCGGCGCCGCGAACAGGGCTTTCAATGGAAACAGCCGCGCTGCGCGAGGATATGCTGCCCCGCGTGGCCAGAGTGGCGTGCGTTCGGGGGCCTTTAGCGGATACAACCGCGGCGGACAGGCAAGGACCTTTTCCTCGCGCGGGAGGGCCAGCGTAGGCGGCGGAGCGCGTGGCGGCGGAGGTGGCGGTGGCCGGCATCGGTAATAATAGATGTAGCGTCAGGATCCCTGTAACGGCTGAGACTTGAGGATTGGAGAAAAGGCAAATGCACCGATCGAAGCTGAGTTTTGACAAATTCCGTTGGTTCGACGTCGTTAAATTGGCCGCGGTGGCCGTGCTCTTGAGCGGAGGACTCGCTGCTGGTTCTATGGCGCAACAGCAGGGTCAGAAAACATTTTCCTCGGCGGAGGATGCAAGCAACGCTCTCTTCACCGCAGTGAGAAGCGGCGACGAAAAGGCCATGCTGGAAATCCTCGGATCAGATGGCAAGCAAGTCGTCTCGTCGGGCGACGAAGCCGAGGACACACAGAACCGCGCTAATTTCGCGCAGAAATACCAGGAAATGCACCGTCTGGTAAAGGAACCGGATGGGACGACGACCCTCTATATTGGCGCCGAGAACTGGCCCACGCCTATTCCCCTCGTGTATAGAGGCCATGCATGGTACTTCGACACCGATGCCGGAAAGCAGGAGATTTTGTACCGGCGCATTGGCGAGAACGAAATATCGACGATTCGGGTTTGCGAAGAGCTCGTGGCGGCGGAAAAGGAATACAAGTCCGCCCAGCACGACGAGTATGCCCATAAAGTTTTCAGTGATGAGGGACAGCACGACGGCCTTTATTGGAAGGCCGCGGATGGCGAACCTCAAAGCCCCATTGGACCGCTCGTGGCGGCTGCCTTTGTCAGAGACAATGGCAGCGGCAAGAGCCAAGAAGGGGCTCCGACTCCTTTTCACGGTTACTATTTCCGAATGCTGATGCACCAGGATAAAACCAGTGCGGGCGCGGGGAAGGTCGCTTTCGTGGCCTATCCAGCGGAGTATGGGTCGTCCGGAGTGATGACCTTCCTCGTTAGCGAAGATGGAGTGGTCTATCAGAAGAATATGGGCAAGAAAACCGAAGTGCTCGCCAAAACCATGAAGGAATCCAACGCGCATACCGGTTGGCAAAAGACGGAAGAGCAGCAGGAAGCGACTTCTACGGAAAAGTAAGCCAATCCTCAGCAGGACCCTGGAGAGGCGCGCGCCCCGACGCAAAGCAATGGAGGTTTAGGAGAGCGAGAGCCGACGGGGGCTCTGCTCGGCGCGCCTTTGGAACCGGCAGAGTAGACTGCCGGGCAAAAAAGATGTAGCGATGGGGGGTGAGAAAAGCATCGGACAAGACATGATAAGATTCCCAGGATGAACCTGCGAACCCAAGTAGTTCTGGCGGCGACCATGATCCTCGTGACGAGCCGCGCCGTGCCAGCCCAGGACAAGCCGGCACCCGCCGGTTTGCCCGATGCGCCCACCCCGAAGCAGGACCAGAACGACACCGCGCAAAAGCCGGATAAGAACATCTTTGCGACCCCGCTCGGTCTGATCACGAAGAGATCCTACGTCTATCCTGAGTTGGCCACCACACCCGGACCGCTTACCTCCAAGGAAAAATTTGAGCTGTTTCTGGATAAGAGCGTGTCTCCACCGCAGATTTTAAGTTCGGCGGCCGGCGCGGGAATCAGCGAGGCGCGAGGCACATTGGCGGGTTATGGGCAGGGGGGTGAAGGGTTTGGAAGGCGATTCGCCTCGTCAATGGCGAGCGGAGCTTCGAGCCATTTTTTTGGAACATTTTTGCTGCCGGCAATGTTTCATGAGGACCCGCGGTTTTTTGTGAGGCTTCAGGGCGGGTTTGGGGCGCGTGCGGGACACGCGTTGCGCCGTGCGATCGTCATTCGAACGGACACGGGGAAGGAAACGTTCAACTTGCCGGGAACGCTGGGGCCGCTTCTGGCGGAGGCTCTGGCGAACGCCTATCTTCCAGCTTCAGAACAAACTGCGGGAAAAACGTTCGAACGCGCCGGGATTCGCATCGGATTCAGCGCGGCGAACAACTTGCTGAAAGAATACTGGCCGAGCATTTTCAAAAAACTCCGCGTCGACAAATTCGCTCCGGGATTGCACCCGGATACGACCCAGCCTGCGCCGCCGGGCAAGCCGGTGAATTGATTCTCCGAGCAGGTCCGGCCGAGAGCTCGAGCGCGGCGTGCGCGGAACGTATTACAATAGGTAAACGTGGGGCTGTAGCTCAGATGGATAGAGCGAGAGTTTCCTAAACTCTAGGTCGGGAGTTCGAACCTCCCCAGCCTCACCATTCACCCGCTCCTCGAGCAAATCATTTGCGACGTATTTGGGGGCGGAAACGCTGAGCCTTCCTCGCTCGGCATCAGTAATTTTCCCGACTACAAACTAGAGTCTTTACCTGATTGTTCACGCACCCCGGCTCGTTATAAAACGACAATGCAAGTGCTTCGTCGCGCTCGCTAAGACGCGGCGTCGCGTTCCCGCCCTTTTTCTGCTCATGCGTACATTGCTTAAAATAGCTGCTCCTTTTTTGATTTTGATCTGGCCCATCTCGGTCGTGGCGCAAAACCCTCAGCCATCCGGGCAAGCTGACTCGCCCGATCAAATCCCCGCCGCGCCACAGACTGCCGCCCCGCCTACAAACGCCATGGCGCCTGGCGATCCCGCCCCGATACTAAATCCGCCGCCCGCAGATACTCCTCAGTTTATTTCCTTTCAGCCAATGAAACAGGCTCCGCTTCCCGCCGGATACGCTCCGGTATTGAAATTCAGCGCGGGGTATTCCGTAACCAGTCTCGGCTTGCCATCCTCAGCGCGCATCGCTCTCAGCGGAACGGACGTGAGCATTTCGGCCGACGCCGGCAAACGTTTTGGAGCAATACTGGATCTCGACTACGCTCTTGCCCCGAACGTCTTCAGAAGTGGCCGCCATATGGACATGATCAGCTACCTGGTTGGTCCCGTGCTCTACCCTTCGCATGGCAACAGATTGAGCACGTTTGTTCGCGTTCTTGCCGGTGGAACCAGGGTTTCCGGACCATTTCCAAACGGAAATGGCGGGTTGAATGCTGGCCACGTCCAATATCCCGCTTGGGCGGCTGGCGGTGGGGCTGAATACCGTCTTTCCTCTGCCTTTGGTCTCCGTGTCAACGTTGATTATCTGCGGTCTCATTTCTTCAACCCGACCGAAGCCGTCCGCGCGCAAAACGACTTCCGCGTCGTTAGCAGCATCGTTTTTTATCCCGGAAGGCCAGGCTTCAGAAGGCGTCACTAAACACTGTTTCACTCCGGCTTTCCTGGCTCGTTATTTGGGTCGAGACGAGAGCTGCATGGCCCTACCGTTTACGGATTTTGGGGACAAAAGGTAGTTCCTCTAGATGGCGTGAGGTTCCACATGTCCGGCGACGCGAGTTCTGGAGCAGGGCAAACCGTTTCCATTCGATTCCAGGGTCTTGCGCTCTCCCGAGTGGCGATGTGAATCAGTTCGAGCCCGCAGGCCACTGAAAACACAACTTGTACCCGTCCGGATCGGTCACATAGGTTTGTTTCATTCCGTAATAGGCAACCTTCGGTTGGCTTGCGGCAATCCCGTGCTCGCTCAGTGTTGCATACGCGCCGTCAACGTCCGGGCAGGCGAAATAGATTATGGTGTCTGCATGCGCAGCGACACGAGCCTGGTCTGGCCCCGAAGGGCGAAGGTTGTCTTCGTACATGTTGTTGAGCATCAGCTCCACACCATTGAGCCGCAGCATGGCCCATCCATAGTCATCCTTGGCATCGGTGAAGGGTTTCGAGGTGTTGGCCACTTCAAACCCCAACGCGTCGCGGTAAAAAGCAACGGATCTGGGGACGTCGAAGACGGCGAGAAGAGGCACGGCACTCTCGATGGGTATGGACACGGGGAAGTTCCTCCTGGAGATATTGTAAGACGAAGCCTCCGAACCCGGGTTCGTGCATGGATCCGGAGAATTGGAAATCTGGATACTCGACTGAAGCAAGGGATTGCTAGAAGGCAATCTTGAGACCATGGACCGCGTCGTTTAAGACAAGAATCGACCAGCAAGTCGTACAGACGCCGCAGGGCTCAACGAACGTCTCCGAGACTCCGTGACACCGGGAGCATTCCTCACCGCAGAGTGAGACCCGCAAGCTCACGTGAGAGCGCCCAGTCAAGTTCGCCATGCAACGCACGGCGCGAAGGATCGCTCAAATCGATTCCGAATCGAGTGGGGTGTTGCAGGGGCTGGAAGTCATCGGTGCTCCTGGTCACGCAACAACTATCGTCGCGAGTAGAGCCCGCTAGAACCAGAACTTATACTACTACCTAACATCGTAGTTCTGATTAGTCAATCAGTATATCTCAGAACGGAGCGGCGAGCAGTACGGTCCGGTTCACAAATGGAAAACGCTTGCCCCAATATTCCCACTGGGACGATTAACGTCCAAGCGGGTTTAGAAGATTCCCATCACCCCATTACACAGCCAAGTGAAACAGGGCAGGCCGTAAACTTTGGCCCCATTCATTGGATCACTGTCGCGCGGGCAGATGGCTTCTTTCGGCGACGCAAGGAAAGCGAGTCGGCTATGGAGACCAGGAAGTAGTAATAGACCCAAAGAAGGACAAATTCGGGCGCAACTGGATTGAGGCTCCCCGTATGCACACCAGTTCCACCAGTTTTCCACCACTTGGAAAAATCAAAACAATTTCCCGGCGAAGCCTCGAAAATGTCTCCCAGGTCACAGCCAAAGTGGGAGAATGCTGCTCAGAAAATGGTGAACGTATCTGGTACTCGGCATTGAACCTCCTATGGATGGTGAAGAGGTGAGCAGCAGCAAGGAGTGGGTATGAATGAAGCGCTCAGCGTCCACCGACTGCACTTTGCGTTCACGATAACGTTCCATTACATTTTTCCGCAATTAACGATGGGGCTGGCGCTGCTGCTCGTCTATTTGAAGACCAAGGCACTGCGGACCGGCGACGAGCACTACAACCGGGCGGCGCGTTTTTGGGCGCGGATTTTTGGGATCAATTTCGCGCTGGGGGTGGTGACCGGCATTCCGATGGAGTTTCAGTTCGGAACGAACTGGGCGGCCTTCTCGAAAACGGCCGGCGGCGTGATTGGGCAGACGTTGGCGATGGAAGGCGTGTTTTCCTTTTTTCTAGAGTCGAGCTTTTTGGGACTTTTCCTGTTCGGAGAGAAACGGCTCGGGCGAGTGGGGCATTGGTGGGCCGCGTTTTTGGTTTGGCTCGGATCCTGGCTATCGGGATTTTTGATCGTGGCGACGGATGCGTGGATGCAGCATCCCGTTGCGTATCGAATAGGCGCGAACGGAGATATAGAACTGGCGAGTTTCTGGGGATTGCTGCTGAACAAGTGGGCGCTCTGGCAATACGCGCACACCATGCTAGGCGCGGTGCAGACGGGCTGCTTCGTGATGGCCGCGGTGGGCGCCTTTTATCTCCTTACGGGCTGGCACGAAGCGTACGGACGAACCTTTGTAAAGGCCGGCGTGCTGGTTGGTGTGGTTGCGGCTGTGCTGCAACTTTTTCCGAGTGGGGATGCGCAGGGAAAAATGATCTCCCAAAATCAGCCGGTAACGCTGGCGGCCATGGAAGGCTTGTTCGAAACAGAGCAGGGCGCGCCGCTGGCGATCCTCGGACAGCCGGACGTCAAGAACCGCAAGTTGGACAATCCGCTGGTTATACCGAACATGCTGAGTTTTCTCACCTACAGAAAATGGAGCGCAAATGTCCGCGGCCTGGCGGCTTTTCCGGAAGAGGAATGGCCCGACCAGATTTCACTGCTGTATTTCAGCTACCACATAATGGTGGGGCTGGGAACGATTTTCATCGCCGTGATGGTGGTGGCGGCGTTTTTGCTTTGGCGCGACAGGCTCTATGCATCGCGATGGATGCTGTGGACTCTGATGATCAGCGCGCCTTTGCCCTACATTGCGAACACGGCCGGGTGGATGACAGCCGAGCTGGGGCGGCAACCCTGGCTGATTTACGGATTGATGCGCACGGCGCGCGGCGTTTCGCCGCGCGTGGGAGCGGGCAACGCATGGTTCACGCTGATTGGATTCACGGGGATGTACACGGTGCTGGCGATTTTGTGGCTATTTCTGATCTATCGCGAGATTGAAGAGGGCCCTGGACCGGGCGAAGGAGATTCGCCGGACGAAGCGCGAGTTTCGATTGCGGCGGATTGAAGGAGGAGGACAAGATGGGAACTGTCTGGTTCTGCCTCGTAGCCGTCATGATCGCGATGTACGTATTGCTCGATGGGTTTGATTTGGGCGCCGGTGCGATTCATCTGCTGGTTGCGAAAACGGACTCGGAGCGGCGGCAGGTTCTGGCGAGCATCGGGCCGGTGTGGGATGGCAACGAAGTGTGGCTCCTGGCAACTGGCGGGACGCTTTATTTTGCATTTCCCGCGCTCTACGCCAGCGGGTTTAGCGGATTTTATTTGCCGTTGATGATGGTGCTGTGGCTCTTGATCTTGCGCGGAGCTTCCATCGAGTTTCGCAATCACGTAAAGAGCGCAGTCTGGGATCCTTTATGGGACTTTCTGTTTTGCGCTTCCAGTTTGCTGCTGGCGGTATTTTTCGGCGCGGCGCTGGCGAATGTGGTGCGCGGCGTGCCGCTGGACCCGAGCGGTTATTTCTTCGAGCCGCTATGGACTAATTTCAGGCTGGGGGAAGAGACAGGCATTCTGGACTGGTACACCATTTTGGTCGGCGTGCTGGCGTTGCTGGCCTTGGTCATGCATGGTGCACTCTGGGTTCAGCTGAAAACAAGCGGCGCAGTAGCTGAACGGGCAAAAAGGCTTTGCGGCCACGCCTGGTGGGGCGTTGTGGCGCTCACGGCCATCGTGACGGCGGTAACATTTCAAGTGCAGCCGCAAGTGAAAGAGAATTTTCTCACCTGGCCGTTAGGACTTGTGTTGCCGCTCGTGGCGGTTGCGGGGCTGGCGGGGGTGGCATTCGAATTGAGGAAGCACGACGAACGGAAGGCATTTTTCGCTTCGTGCGCATATCTCGCAGGAATGCTGACAAGCGTCGTCTTCGGCGTCTACCCGATGGTGCTGCCCGCGCGCAATCCGGCGTATTCGCTCACGGTCAATGGAGCGAAAGCCGGAGCTTATGGATTGAAGGTCGGCGTCATTTGGTGGACTGTGGGAATGATCCTGGCCGCCGGTTACTTCACCTACCTCTACCGTTCCTTTGCCGGCAAAGTGGAAGTCCAGACGGATTCGAACGCCCACGAGGATTGAAGGAAGAAAAGCGGCCGCAATAAAGGAAAAACACAAGCGGCTGGGCAACGTCGCAATCTGAAATCGGCAACACAGTCCCGTTAATGGATAGCCCCGGCGGTGATACAATATCCGCGAGGCGCAATATGGACAGGTCCGCGCTGATAGCCACGTCTCTCACGGTCCTTGTGGTGGTGGGTTTGGTCGTCTATCGATTGCTCTGGGCGGCCTCCTCGGTAGCTGCGGCCGCTGGCCTCGGTCGATTGTCAAAGTTACCAAAAGGTGTGCGAGGCTGGCTTTTTGGCGAGCGTGGCGCACGTCCGGGTGAGAGACCTCCAAGCTGAGCGAATGAGTAAATCGATCCGATCGTTTGCATCCCAAACATACGTCAGTGTGATTGCCGTCGTGACCGTGCTTGCTCTGCTGACTGTTCCCATATGCGCGCCGCTCTGCGCGGTGAAAACCTGCTCATCGAATGCAAGTAACGAGCACTGTCACGAGGTGCCAAGCAGCGGAGCTGAAGGCGGCGCGCATTTCATCGCACCAGCCAAGTCTTGCGGATCCTTCGATTTTTCCGCGGTTCTAGTCAAGGCCAACGAGCAAGCCATCGACTCCGAGGGAGTGCGAAACACGTCTTCGGCGAAGACCCCTGGCGTGGCGCCTGAACAGAGCCAGCCCGTCGCATTATTAAACTCCATCCTCAGCCGTCCGCGCGGAGTTCGATTGCGATTGCCAGATTCTCTCCAGTTGAGCCCCGTTCTTCGCGTCTGAAGTCTCTCTCCTAATCCATGCAACAAACGAAGTCTACTCACTCGAGGGTGTGAAGGTCGCCCCTTCGCGGAGCGTAATGGATTCGCACGATCGGTAGCGTTAAAAATAACTTGAACAGGGACTTGGGAGGTAAGAATGAGCGGTACGAGAAGAAGATTTTTTCAGGACACGGTGTTTTTGGGGGCGGGCTTCCTCGGACTGACGGAGGCCTTCAGCGGGAGCACGCAGGTGAGCGACCCGCAAACGGCCCGCGCCATTGAGCAAGGGCGCCACCACAGCCCCTACGGCAACCACATGAAAAAGGACGTGGCGCCTCGAGGGCCGGACCCGTTTTTGCCCATGACCGCGCCAGACTTGGAGGATTTGCCGCATGAAATGGATGGCGGCGTGAAAGTCTTCAGGCTGGTGGCGGAGCCCGTGAAGCGCAAAATCGCGCCGTTCAAAACGATAGACGCCTGGGGCTACAACGGAAGCTGCCCCGGACCAACCATCCAGGTGCAGCAAGGCGAACGCGTGCGCATCATTTTCGAAAACAAATTGCCCGAAGCGACTTCCATCCATTGGCACGGCCTCGAGGTGCCCATCGAGCAGGACGGCGTGCCCTGGATCAGCCAGAAACCCATCGCGCCCGGAGAAAAATACGTCTACGAATTCACGGTGCATCAGGAGGGCACCTTTTTCTACCACTCCCACGGCGCAATGCAAGAAATGATGGGCATGATCGGATTTTTTGTGGCGCATCCCGAGAAGAGCTACAAGCCGCACGCCGATCATGATTTCGGGATGATCTTGCAGGAATGGGCAGTCCTGCCGAACAACACCGTGCCGAACACGTCGGCGATGGAATACAACTGGCTGACGTTCAACGGAGTTTCCGCTCCCGGGATCACGCCGATGATCGCGCGGCTCGGCAGCCGCGTGCGGCTGCGCATCATCAACATGGGAATGGACCATCATCCGATCCACTTGCACGGAAATCAATTTGTTCTGACCGGGACCGAAGGCGGACGCGCGCCGGAGTCGACGTGGTATCCGATGAACACCGTCCTGGTGGGCGTAGCGCAGGCGCGCGTGGTGGAGTTCGAGGCGAAATATCCCGGATCGTGGATGGTGCACTGCCATCTGCCGCACCACATGATGAACAACATGATGGACCTGTTGCGCGACCGGGCGATGGAGACGGCCAACACGACCGATCAGAAGGCGCTGGCACAGATGGAGACGCTGGCAAAAAGCGTGCCGTTCGAACACGTACATCCTTCTCCGATCGCCGCGAACGCAAACAGCGTGCCAGGCTTCCCGCAAGATGCCTTCATGGAAATGGGAATGGATGACGCCGTGGAAAAGCCGGAAACGCACGGCCTGCCGCCAAACTGGAGCGCCGGAATGATGGGCATGATGACGCTCGTACGCGTGCTGCCGGATAAGGAATACGACGAGATGATGCATCGAATAAAGAGTACCGGGCGAGCAGAGCAGAAGGAGCATACCCATGGCTCGTAATACGAAATCTTCCTCCGCTCTCTGGCTCCTGTTCTCTCCTTACACCCGGAACTCCGGGTTAAAATCACCTTCGAGCCCACCGCTGGCTCTAGCCCTGGCCACGGCGTTTCTCGGTTCGACGATGGTCCTCACGTCTCTCCGCGCCCAAGAAAAAACCGCGCCCATGTCCATGGATCAGCAAATGCACCACCACCACGGAGACGTTCCACTCGTTACCCCGGTTTATCCCCGCTTGGGCCGCGCCCCGGAGAATGCGGGCGGCGCGCTTGTTACGCTCGAACAAGCGCAAAAGTTGGCCGAAGAAACGAATCCGACTTTGCGGCAAGCCGAAGCCGAAATCCGCGCGGCAAGAGCACGTCAGCAGCAGATCGGCCTCTACCCGAATCCTTCAGTGGGCTACACAGGCGATGAAATACGAGGCGGCTCGGTTGGCGGTGGCAAGCAGGGATTCTTCGTGCAGCAAACCATCGTTACGGCGGGAAAACTGGGCAAGAGCCGCGAAATTCTTGGCGCGGAGTCCAAGCTAGCTGAGATGGAAGCGCAGGAACAGCGTATCCGCGTCACGACCGCAGTGAAAATGGCCTTCCTGCGTGTGCTGGCTGCACAGGAATGGCTGGAAGCGCGGCGCGACCTCGCGAAAATCGCCGAAGATGGCGCGCAAACGCAACGGGAATTGATGAATACCGGGCAAGCCGACGAATCCGAAGTGCTCGAAGCCGAGGTGGAGTCGCAACGCATGCGCATGGCCGCTCGAATGCAGGAAAACACTCTCCGCGAAGAGTGGCGTTCGCTTGCGGCAGTGATCGGACAACCTACCCTGCCGCTCGCGACCGTGGCCGGCAATCTGGAAAGCGGCTGGCCCGAATTGAACGAAGAAGAAGCCGTCGAAACCATCGCAAAACAAAGCCCTGCCGTCGGGATTGCGGAGACCGCTTCCCGCCGCGCAGAAACGGCGCTCGCGCGTGCCCGGCTCGAACCTATTCCGGACATCCAGCTCCGCGCCGGAATGGAATACAACCACGAAACTTTGGAAAGCGTCCCGTGGGCCAAAGGCTGGGAGGGAATCGCGGAAGCCAGTGTCGAAATCCCGCTCTTCAACCGCAATCAGGGCAACGTGGGCGCCGCGCGAGCAGACCTCGAACGTTCCCAACAGGAAAAAACACGCATTGCGCTGACGCTGCGCGAACGCGCCGCCACGGTGGTCGACGAATACGCGAACGCCAAACTGATGGCTCTCGAGTATCGCGACGAAATTCTGCCCCACGCAAAAAAAGCCTACACGCTGCTGGTGGACAAGTACGGAAAAATGCTCGCGTCCTATCCCCGCGTCCTGGAATCCCAGCGCAAACTCTACGAACTGCAAATCGAGTATATCGCCGCCCTCGAAGGCGTTTGGACCAACGGTTTGGCCCTGGAAGGTTTTCTGCTGACCGACGGCCTCGAAGCCCCCGCGCGTCCCGGCGAAGTCGACCGTCCCATCCGCGAAACCAACGTGCCCATGCCGGAGCGAAGCATGTCCCCCGGCGAAGCCATGCCCCGTCCATAGGAGGAATCGGAATAGCCCTCCCGGTCCCTAGTGTATATAAGGATAGGAAGGGCCCCCGACGGGAGCCCCGGGAGAGGAACTCTCCTCGAGCCCATGGACGCCGGCGCCGAGGGTCGCCACGTGTCGAGTGCGAAACACTGGTACCCCAGTAGCGTTGACCAACTGAAAATTTAATGGGTACTGTGCATGATAGGGCGCCCGTGTGTCAGCAGACGTGTTTCCAGTGTTTCACTAGCCCAGCGGATGGACCTATTTCTGCCGCCCGGTACTCCGTTTAGGCGCGTCCTGTAGGCATTCGGCTCGCTTTTTTGGGGCAGAAGGCGCGTATTTGGTCGCGTGTTTTGGCGGTTCAATCCGGGGAACGGCTCGCGGTAGATGCAGGAGATGGAAAGCTAAACGGGGAAATGACAACAGGCTTAAAGGCCGGACGTTACGAAATTAGCGGCGAGCTCGGCCGCGGCGCCATGGGTGTGGTTTATAAGGCGACGGACCCGGTGATTGGGCGCACGGTCGCTGTCAAAACCATCAAATTGAGCGAAGAGGGCACGGGATTGTCGCGTCCCGAGCTGCTGTCGCGGTTCCAGACCGAAGCCCGCGCGGCCGGCCTGCTGACCCATCCGAATATCGTCGTCGTATTCGACGCGGGCGAAGAAGACGGCCTGTACTACATCACGATGGAGTTGGTCGAAGGCAAGAGTTTGCAGGCGCATCTGGATGGCGGACAAGCCTTTGCGTTGCCGCGGGTGCTGCGCATCATGGAGCAAACCTGCAGCGCGCTCCAGTTTGCGCATGAGCGGAACGTGGTCCACCGGGACATCAAGCCGGCCAACATCATGCTGACAGCCGACGACACGGTGAAGATCACGGACTTCGGCACCGCGAAAATTTTGCAGTTCGGCACGATGCAGCAGACAGCGCACGTGATGGGCACGCCGAGTTACATGTCGCCGGAACAGGTGAAGGGCCGGGCCGTGGATGGCCGCAGCGATATTTTCTCGCTAGGCGTGCTGCTCTATGAAATGGTGACGGGCGAGAAGCCCTTTCCTGGGCAGAACATCACCACAGTCATTTACAAAATTGTGAACGAAGAGCCGGTTCCACCGCGGCAGATTGACCCATCGATTCATCCGGGGGTCAGCGCAGTGGTGATGAAGGCGCTGACCAAGGAGCCGGAAGCGCGCTACCAGAGTTGCCGGGAAATGCTCGAGGATCTGCGTAACTACCGCACCATCGTGTCGGGCGGAAGTCCGGATAAGACCATGGTAGCGGGCGGTCCTGGTGGATTGGGCGCGCCAAACGCGACACTGCCGCTGGGCGGCTCCGCAATCGGAGCGCCAAGCGGACGCAGCGTTTACCCGGAAGATCCGATGACCGTGGCAACGACGCGGTCTCTCAATGCGCGAGGTTCCAGCCCCACGCAGACGCCAGTTGTGCGCCGCACCGGGCCGATAGCGCCGCTTGCTCCAATCGAAGAACCCAGGAAGAAGAGCGTCATCGGGAGCATCTTCATCGCTTTGCTGCTGATCGGCGTGATCGCGTACGGAGTGCAAAAGCTGCGGCCCGTATTTGAAGATGCCCGGCAGATCAACGCCGCGCGAAAAAGCACCGAGAACGATCCCGGAACTGTAACCGCGCCGCCGGATGGCGGAACAAGCACCGCTCCCGCTGCTCCCGTCATTCCCAGTGGAAATGAAACACCGGCTGCGGCAATCCCGGACGCAACGCCGCCGGCCAAGAAGGCGGTAGAACCTCCCATCGAGCGAGTCACGCCCAAGAAGAGCGAACCGGTTGTGAGCGCGCAGGCCGCGGAGTACAAAGGGCGGATCGAGGAAGCCATTGCGGAAAAGGGTTTGACAGGACGTGCGAAGGTCCAGGCCATCGGAAACACGCTGGTCCTGGCGGGCAAGCTGCGGCCCGTGGAGCATGGGGCTCTGCTGAAATTCTTGCGCGACGCGCCAGCAAGTGTGCGCGTCGTGGACCACATTGAGTATGAAGACGCAACGTTGGCCGAAAACGGGCACGACGTCGACGGCGGCCATCCGGTTCCGACGGGAGGTCGCGGTGCGATTCATGTAGTCACGGACCTGATTGGCGCGACGGCGGTCCTGCGTGGGCCTGCAGGGCACGTAGTGAATCAATGCCAGACGCCTTGCAGCTTTAATGATCTCGAGCCTGCGCAGTACAGCCTGGAAGTCCAGAAAGAGGGCTATCAGCCGATGCAGACCGCGCTTCAAGTGAAGGCGGGAAGCGTCATCGACCAGAAAGCAACGCTCGAATCGCTGGCGAAAGGCCTGCTGCTGACCAGCAAGCCGGCAGGAGCCGACGTATTTATTAACGGCGCGAAGCAATCCGGCCAGACACCGCTGACCTTGCCACTCGCCCCGGGCTCGTACAATCTGGTGCTGCGTATGCCAGGCTATGACGCTTACGCCGGAGGCGTGCAGGTCAAGGACAATATTCAGACGCAACTTGACGTGACGCTGAGGGAAAAATCCACGGTTAAAGTGGCGTGGGCCCAGGTCGAAAGCACTCCAAAGGGCGCAGAGATTTTTGTCGATGGGACATCGACCGGGCAAACCACGCCGGCTCGCGTACAAGTGCCTGCCGGGCTTCATACGGTCAGCATGCGGCTACCCGGATACCAGCCGGCACGGCGAACCTTTCAGGCCATGGAGGGCAGTACAGTCCACATTGACAACGTGACGATGCTGCCGAAATAGAGCGCTTCGGCACCCGAAGCGCATGGCGAAGTGAATGGGTTTCCTGCCCGAAAGCCCCACCTGAGACAGATCTCCCCGTACCTGGAACGTAACTTTTTGTAACCATGCTAGCGGGCTAGTTCCAGGACTTTGGAATCAACCTATTCAAAACAAACCGCTTAATTGGAAAACTCCGGGGCAGGCAGCGTGCTTGCTTTATTGCTAAGGGTACCCTGCCCTCACGCCTCTTTGGTTGTGGGGATCTTCAAGGCAGGCCCGTATTTAACCGATGGGTTAGATAAGTCGAAGCAACGAGTTCGACGGAAGCAAGTGGGGAACTTCTTGGTATTTCGGGCCCTTATGCCGGTCGAGGAGCAGCGCTACGACGCTGACCCGCACCCTCATGCCGCGTCAGAGACGCGGAAGGCCACGCGGCCACCTGCGGTGGAAGCGCGGGACGCCGGTGGAGCAGGTCCGGATGCAAGGACGGCCGGCCTCATTCATTCCCTGCGATGCCTGCATTTGCTATTTCGCTCAGAACGCATTTACGAACGCAACCATCCCCGGCGTCTGCAGACTCTGGACACCGCTTACGAGACCTTGCACGATTTTGCGGGCGCGCTGAACGGTATCGAAATACACATTGAGCGCGGCGGGCTGGTGGTGCCGAAGCTCAATGATGCTCATTTGCCGGATGTGCGGGGCGAAATGCAATCGCTCGCGCAGGATTTGCAGCGCGCGGGAATTCAATCCCTCGCATTCGCAAGACAATTTCATGTAGGCGAACTGGACACGCTCGCGCAACTCTTCAAAGCATCATTGCTAAGATCGGAGGAGTCTATAAAGCGCGGCGGAAGCGCCTGGTGGGCCGCACGATTCCTGGAGAATCGCGTGGAAGGGATTTCCATTAACACGCAAACGGAACGCAAAGTGGACACGGTGCTGGCCAGCCTGATGGGCGCGCTGGTGGCATACGGCGGAAACTCGCCGCGCGAGGTCGATGAGACTCCGATTCTGCCACCGGAAACCGACGATCTTATCAGCGCACTCCGCTTGATCGGACGGCTGACGCCTCCGCTCGAGGCGGCACGCGGCCTTGCGCCAGAAGAAGCGGCGCGGGCGATTCACGGGGCTATGGAAGATGCGAGCCGCGAGACGGTGCGCTTGCTGCTCAGTTCGATTTCGCAGTACGCTCCGCGCGAAGGCGAGAGGCCGCAGCCCTATCTGTTGCGTCTCTCGGTGAGTTTGATCCTTGAGTTCCTCGGAGCGGAATTTGCCGCTGGGACGCTAGCGCCGGCTGCCGTGCGGCCGACGTTTCATAAGCTGAGCGACGTGCTCGTCGCTTCGGGCGGATATACCGGCCCGCACTCTTCGCAGCACCTGACGTTGCTGGCGACTACCTGGGCCAGCGACACGCACAGGGAACAGATCGTAGAGAAATTCTGGCTGGAACTTCCGCCGCGAGAAAAATCCTCTGTGCTGCGCGGGCCGGAAGTGTGGAGCGTTCCGGTAGTAGCGCTGAAGCGGACGCTCGGCCAACTGGCAGAGACGGGCGCGGATGCTCCCCGGCGCGAGGCGCGGAACATTTTGCTGAACTACTCGCGGCGCGTCGAAAACGAGAACGTCAACGCGCGGCGGGCGGTGGCGGCGGGATTGAATGAAATGACGCCGATCATCGAATCGCTCTGGCCGAATCAGCTGCCGGAGGATTTGAGCCGCGGAACGATGAAGGCTCTCGAGAAGGAAACGATTCCGGAGACGGCGGCGCTTCTAGCGGCATTCCTAGAGACGCTGGGACGCGTCGCGGTGATTCGCGCCGATTACGCCGGCTTTGAAAATATTCTGATCGGCCTCGAACGCGTGCCGAAGGACAAAGAACATGATCACATGTCAGCGCTCGCTCACCGGTTGGTGGCGCAAGACCGCTGGCTGCTATTGGTGGATGCGGCGCTGGCCAATCGTCCTCTCGATCCGGTATTGCCGCGGCTATTGCAGCGCGACCCGGAAAGGCTGCTCGATCGTTTGACGCTGCTTTTGACGGAACCGCGCGGCGCGGAAATGGTTGCTGCGATGGCTCGGCTGCTTCGAACTATCGGCGTGCCGGTGCTGAACCTTCTTGAGACACGACTCTATGAAGCACGACGGCAGCGCGTGAGCGCAGCCATCAAGCTGCTGGCCGCCGCTGACCCGGAGCGTTTGCTGCGCGGGCTGGCGCGGGCGCTGGCAAGCTGGGAATGGAATTTGCAGGATCTGGCGGTGAGCGAACTATCAAGGCCGGCCAACGCTGGTTCGTCCCAAACGGCGGCTTTTGTCTTCTCCGCGATCCTGGCGGATGCTCATCCGCTCGTCGTGCCCATGATGATCGATCAGATCGGTTTGGCGCAAGAGACGACGGCCGTGCCGCAATTGATGGAAATCGCCGCGGGCGAGCATGAAGTCTTGCGCGATCTCTTTGTGCGCATCAAGGCGATCGAAGCGATCGGCCGTATGCGCGCCAGCGAAGCGGCGGAATTGCTGCGCATGCTGGCAGAAGGGCGCGAAGGGCTAGCGTTCGCCGAGCCATCGGGATTGCGCGCGGCGGCGGAAGAAGCGCTTGCAATGATTGAAAACCGGCCGTCCTCGGCGCGGGCGCGGGCGGCGTTTGAAGCGGCTCCGCAAACGAGTGCGAGCTATGTGGTGCCACGCAGGTACGTGCGCGTGCCTCTTGAATCACCTTTGCGAGCGCAGATTGACGGCTCGCAGGCCGGACTGGCCCGCGTGAAAACCATCAGCCTCGGAGGAGCGTACCTGGAATCGCCGAAAAAGCTCGCCGTGGGAGATTCGATCAAGCTGGAAGTCCGCTCGGGACTTCGCAAGATTCACTTCACTGCCGTTGTTCGCAACGTTGGACCGGATGGCGGGGGCGTGGAATTTGTGCACATGAAAGACGAAGACCGCGAAAAGCTGCGCAAGCTGGTGCAACGCCACTTGCAGTTCTGACCCGCAGATTTGTCACAGATCGGTCTAGCGTTCCAAGGGCTTGGCCTCTCCGGGCTACAACTTCGTCAGCACCACAGCCGCCACCGGGATAAGCACCAGGAAGCCAAGAAACACCCAAGCTCCTGGATTTCCGAAATTCAGTTCAAAGCCGATGCCGATGCGCTTTTCAACGAATAGGGCCGAATCGTCAGGATTGAAATAGAACAGGCCGCCAATCCAGTTCCGATCGGCAGTGTTATCGCCGCCTCCCAGTACCGGCTGCAGAGCGCTCGCCTGTCCCGTGCCCGGCTCGGGGTCCACTTTCGCTCTGAAGCCGTATACGACGACGGCGCCGATGATAATTGCCAAAGCTGCCACGATGATGCCCGCGTTTATGCGCCCGGGCGCGCCGTGGCCGAGTGGCAGCGCCACACTCAGCCAGGCGAACAGGGCTGCCATCAGATACGCGAGCACCAGCAGCGCCCGCCCCATCAGTTTTCGCATCGCGGTCGAGCCGCGCGAGTTCCTGGCGATCTGCCAGTTCAAGAACAGCATCATCAGGCAGACTGCCGCTTCGATCGCGAGCGGCGTATATACGCCGGCGACGCTACGGGTCGCCCAGCCATTCGGGTGGTTGTCGAATCCCCAATGAGTGGGAAAGCGGGCCGGAATTTCATTCCAGTGCGCTCCTATCCATGCGCCCGCAACGCCTAGAATTCCGAACGGACCGGCCCACAAATACGGACTACCCGGAACCGATGCGGGCCGGCGCTGAAGCGAGGCCTCGTGGACGCCGCTGGCGGGCACTGCGTATCGCAGTGCTTGCCGATGCGCGAGAACCACTGCCAGCAGAGCGCCCGCAGGGGGCCACAGGAATGCCAGCACCAGCCAGGCTGGAGCGCGCCAAGCAACCGCCAGTAGAAACCCCGCAGTCGCCAGAGCACTGTGCGCTGCCACCTGGATGCGATACTTCCGTATCACCCTCAGAGCCTCTGCTGTCTCCCGAAAATCCGGCGGCACGGTGACCGCAAAAAACTGGGAGCGCCGGCTAAGGCCGGGCAGGATGAACAGCAGAACGCAAAGGAATGCCAATGGCAGTGCGGTTACAATCCACATTACGAGCATGGGAGTCCCTCGGCGATGCTATGCAGACTGCTTGCGATGGTTTCCAGCGGCAGGCCCTCCGCCCGGGTGGCGGCAACCAGCTCACGTAGCCGTTGCAGGAATTTCAATTCGCTTTCCGGAGGCGCGGTGAGTGGCGTGGCGCGCGCGATGACTTGTGCGCCCCGGCGTCGCTTGAGGTCGAGCCACCCTTCCTCAGCCAGCCTCCGGTAAGCCTCAGCCACCGTGTTGAAGTGCACCGCCAAGTCGATGGCCAGTTGGCGCACCGGAGGCAGCAGATCTCCCGGGTGCAAGACCCCGTTAACCAGCAGCGTGCGGATGGAATCAGCGATCTGCCGGTAGGCCGGTGTGACAGAGTCTGTGTCGATGCGAATCACTGCTTGTACTGGCTGCGCCATTATGTATACTCCGACAGTACAAACATTGTACAGATACACTATACAATGTTCGGAGAGCTGTCAAGTGCTACCTTCCCTGTCTCACACCCTTTTTTCTCCGGCAAGACTGGCTTAGCTCGAGTTGACGAAGAAAATTGCTCGTTCAGCCGTCGTGGATTAGCCCCCTTTTTGCCGGGCGGGTCGCCCTAAAGCCGGGAGGATTGACGCAAATCGACTCTTTCTCCCCAACTCAGGTAAGATTTCCCGCATGGAATTCAGAGTGCGGTTTAGCCAGGATCCCGGGTTTGTCTTGAGGAGCGCGGAGGAGTTCCTTTCCTCGGAACCCGTTTTGCACAATTTGATTCTGTCGCTTCTCCATGCCCGCGTGGCTTCTGGAGATCCAGGCCGGTATTGGATCGCATTTCACGCGGAGAAGGCCGTTGGCGTCGTGGTTCAGTCACCTCTGGACTTCCCAGCGACCCTGACACCGATGGAGTCAGAAGCGGTGCTGGCAATCGTGGATGCGATTGCCGAAGCTGGCGTGACTCTGGCCGGCGTCAATGGAGACGCGGCCACAGCGGCCAGCTTCGCCGGCCAATGGGGTGAACGATGGAAATCGGCAGCTACGCCCTTCCAGGGGATGCGTCTCTATGAGCTCTTGGAGCAGGGAGAAGTTCCCCGTATCGAAGGTCAGTTACGGCAGGCAGGTCCGAGCGATCGTGGTTTGATGATTGAATGGACTCGTGCGTTTCAGCAGGAAATTGGTGAGTCTGCAAAAGATACGGAACTTCGCGTAGACAGAGGGTTGGCCGGCGGCCAGCTGTGGGTCTGGGATCAGAACGGAGAGACAACGTCCATGGCCGTAAGCCGGGATCCAGTACAAGGTGTGGTTCGGGTGTCCGGAGTCTATACGCCACCCGAAAAGCGGAAGCACGGCTACGCGGCAGCCTGTGTTCATTCCTTGTCAAAGCATCTTCGCGCCGGCGGGTATCGGTGTGTTCTCTACACCGACCTGGCCAACCCCACCTCCAATTCCATTTACCGGCGCATTGGATACAGGGCCGTAGCAGAGGCTCTTCGTTATCGTTTTGACTGATGCAGCAAAGGCGGCCGTCGAACTGCCAACCCTACCGTCGGTGCTTTGATGGAACTGAACGCGCGCCGACTTCTTGCAAATAGCCGTCCATCCCTTCGGACGGAGAGAATATCACTGCGGCATTCTTCTCTAGAGTACAGAAAGGCGGAGAGTGCCCTAGACCTGGATCTGCTATCCGCCCGGAATTGCACAGGCGGAAGCACGTGCCACGCTTCTGCTTCCCGTATTGCTTCCTACAGCATGGCGAACGCAGTCCCGGGATGAAAAAAGCTGGTTTGAGGCATAGACTCAGGGACTTGTTGGATATGTTTTGGCTGAACTCGACGGATGACTGAAGTAAAAGCCGGGTATTCCATTGAGTAGCCTTCACTCCGCGGGGCATTCCGCGGCCGCTAGGGGTAGCGGAAGATTAAATGGTTTCCATTAGGAGGAGCGAGATGCAACGACGTCATGGTGTGTCTAGGTGCTTCACGCTGTGTATGTTGGTGCTGGGCTGCGCGGGGATTCTGAAGGCGCAAGTAAATACGGCGACGCTGTCGGGGACAGTAGTTGACGGGCAAGGCCTCGCCGTGCGAGGCGCGAAACTGACGATTACCAACGCGGGTACGCACGCCGAACGCAGTGTGATCTCGGATGATGCGGGCCGCTACAAAGTGGTGGCGCTGCCTCCGGGACGGTACAAAGTAACCGTCGATGGCGGCGCGAACTTTGCAGTGTACGAAAATGATTCGGTCGTCGTGACGGTCGGCGAGGACGCGATACTCGATCTGCGCCTAGACTTGAAGGGTACGCAGCAAACCATCACCGTGACCACGGAGACCGCCGCGATTGAAACCGAAAAGACGGAGTTCTCCGAGACCGTGGGAGAGAAGGACATTGACAACCTTCCGATCAATGGCCGGAACTACATCAATTTCACGCTTACGGACTCTCAGGTAACGCGCGACAACGCTCCGAATACCGGAGCGGCTCCAACCTCCGGGCTGAACATCGGAGGACAGAATGGCCGCTCGAACATTGTGAACGTGGACGGTGCCGACGCCACGGACAACGCCGTCAACGGAGTGCGGTCGACGGTATCTCAGGAAGCGGTGCAGGAGTTCCAAATCATCACCAATGGCTATGCGGCGGAGTACGGGCGAGCGTCGGGAGGAGTGGTGAATATCATTACACGCTCCGGCTCGAACGAGTTCCACGGCGACGTGTTTGGGTATTTGCGGAACCGCAATTTCCAGGCGGTCAACGCTTTCAGTACCGTCCCCAACCCGGCCTACACACGGGTGCAAGCAGGAACGGCGTTCGGCGGCCCTATCAAGAAGGACAAGACTTTTTACTATTTTTCATATGAAATTACGCGGCGCCAGGAAACCGGATTTTCGTCGATTGGGCAGGACAATTTCGGACTTACGCCATTTGACACGACTCAGGTTGGATTGCCGTTCGGCACATTGCAGCTCACGGCAGACCAGATCGGATTCCTGACCAACCCTGCCACTCTCGAGGCCGAAATGGCCAGCCCCGCGTTCGCGCAAGCCGTCGGCAAATATGCATTTCTCGCAGGAGCCTCTTCCGGCATGGCGGTGAATGGAGTCTGGCCCACAGGTCTAACGGGAATTGCCGGGATCAGCGGCTTCCCGACGACATGCCAGGCGCCGCCGTGTTTCGTTCCGGCCTCCTATCAGACCCTGGCAGCACAGACGGGGAATTTCCCGGTTTCCGAGGGCACCAGCCTCTATTCTTTGCGCATCGATCACACCATTAACTCCAACAACCACTTGATGCTGCGCGCCAACGTGAGCCCCAGTACGGTGACCGGCATCGAGGTCGCCGGCCAGGACCAACCTTATGGCCAGAACGCATTCTCCCGCACTTCTCAGCAAACGTATCGTGACGTCGCGGGCGTCGTGGACTACGTCACCATTCTCAGCGCCAGCAAGATTAACGATTTCCGCTTCCAGTACGCTCGCCGCGGTCTGCTCTATAATTTTTCGAGCGCGCCAGGCGGATCCGATCCGGCCATCAACATTACCGGCGTTGCTTACTTCGGCCGCGAACCCTATTCCTACATCCAGCGGGTGGAACAGCGTTACCAGTTCACAGACAACTTTTCTTGGACGATGGGGCCGCACGCCACGAAGTTTGGCGTGGATTTTGACTACATCCCGACGACCGCGACGTTTACGGTGAACTATGGCGGTGTTTACGATTTCGGATCCTTCACTGCCGGCAACCTTGGATTCCCTTCTACATTCCCGTCGTTGTCTCCGGTGCAAGCCTACGGGGCGGGGCTTCCGGCGGACTTCATCCAGGGTATTGGAAGTCCCAGCGACTCGTTTACCAATAAGCCGCTGGGAGCGTTCTGGCAGGATTCCTGGCGCATCCGTCACAATCTAACTCTGAACTACGGCGTGCGTTACGACATCGAGTTTCCGCCGAAGTTTGCCCCTCCCGATGCGCTGGCGCTAGCGGGATATAACCTTCTGGGCCTGCAAAAAGGCATCCAGACGGATACCAACAACGTCCAACCGCGTATTGGTATTGCGTGGGATCCCAAAGGCGACGGGAAAACCGTGGTACGTTCTTCCTTCGGATTGTTCTACGACCATCCACTTCTCGGTCTTTATTTTCTCGGCGATGCTTCCGATGGTTCGAAGAGCGTGCAACTGGCATTCGGCGGCACGGCGACGTGTACCGTCGCGGGAGATCCTGGGAATCTGAACGCCATTCCGATCTTCCAGGGACTGCTGGTTAATCCTCTTTCGCCTCAGTGCGCTCCGTCGACTTCGGCGGCATTAAACGCTTCCCTCGGTTATCTGCCGAACCAACAACAATTCCAGGCTCTGAATTTCCCGCAATCGTTGTTCATCAACCAGAACTACCTGACTGCTGGCTTTCCGCTGGGATTCCAGCCCTTCGGCTATCCGCAGGGGAAAAATTTTGTATACGCCTATTCGGAGCAAGCCAATTTGAGCATCGAAAGGGATCTTGGACGCGGTTTTACGCTCAATTTGGCTTACAACTTCAACGGCGGCCATCATATCAATCGCCCGATTAACGCCAACGCGATTCGCGGGGATCTGATGATGGATAATCTGAACGCCGCGGTCGCGGCCGGAGTAAATCAATCCACCGACAGCCCATTCCTGGTCAGCGGTTGCGGAGTCGGCCCGGCGGGACCCTACGTACCGGCGGCGCTGACGAATTTCTTCCGCCCATCGGGTTTGAATCCGGCGGTGGCGGAAGCGATCCTGGCAACGGAAGGAGCAGCCGGCGCTGCCTGCGTGGGATTGGCGAATTCTGTGCTGCAGGCTGAGCACCTGAATTCGAGTTGCAATCCCGGCGTGAATCTTTCCAATTGCGTCCCGTTCAGCGACATGGATGCAAATTTTTCGAATGGAAACTCGGTCTATAACGGCCTGACGGTCAACCTCAAGAAGCGCTTTACCAGCCATTATGAATTCCTGGCTTCTTACACCTGGTCGCACGCCATCGATGACGCCACTGACCTGCAGGCTACGCTTACTCCTCAGGACAGCTATTTCCCCAATTCGGACCGTTCTACTTCGACGTTCGACCAGCGGCACCGCTTTGTCTTCAGCGGCGTGTACCAGAGCGGCAAGCTGGCTGGCGACGGCTTCACGAGCAAATTCTTTAGTAACTGGACGCTTGCTCCCCTGATCGAGTTTGCCTCGGGGAGGCCTTTCAACATCGTGACCGGGGTTGACGACAACCTGCAGTTGTCAGCGTTAACCGGGCGCCCCAACACCATCGCCAACCCTAGCTGCGGTCCCACGGTCGCTTCGAGGTTCTCGCCAACGGGGATCTTCCAGGAGCCTTGTCTCGCGGCCTTCGATGGCACTTTGCTTTCCCTGGACGGCAATCTCGGCCGCAATGCCGGACTCTCGCCATGGGTCGCCTTCAGTGACATGCGCGTAGCCAGGCGCATCTACTTTAAGGAGCGTTACAGCCTCGACCTGATCACCGACATTTTCAACATTCCGAACCGGTTCAACGTGTCCGCCGTCAACGTGCTATGGACGAACGCGGGGCAGCCGACGGCGGCGTATGATCCGCGGCAATTCCAGTTCGCGATGAAAGTGAACTGGTAGGCGCAGCGCCGCCGGGCGCATCGTCCAACGGTTCAGGAGACGTTCGAAGAAAGGGCTTCGCGAAGGCGAGGCCCTTTTGTTTTGGCAGGAGCTTTCCGCCGCACGCGACTCCGGGTAAAGTAAGAAGACCGTTTCCCGAAAAGGGACTGGAGAAAGAATGAACGGAGTGCTCATCGGGATTGTGATCGAGGTCGCAGCGCTTGTGCTTTGGCTGGTGTTGCAGACTTCGCAGGAACGGAAGAAGAACGCAGCGCTAGAGGCTCATTTGGGTGAACTGCGGAGGGACTTGCAGACGATTGGGACGGCGCAGGCGCAGACTACGGGGCAAATGGCCACGATTGGTCAAAGTGTTTCGCAGCGCTTGGAGAGTGTGACCAGGGCATTGCAGGATGGAGTATCGAACTCCGCGCAGATAGCCACGCAGGGACAAACGGCAATTGCCAACGAACTGAAGAATACGCGGGAACAGATCGGGCATATTCAGAAACAGCTCGGAGAATTCCAGGAGTTGGGACGCGGGATTTCTTCCGCGACCAAATCGCTCGAAGGAATCCTGGGCGGGGCGAAGACGCGAGGACTCCTCGGCGAAGTGACGCTGGGCCGTTTGCTGGAGGATTCCCTGCCCACTTCGCAATATGCCGTTCAGTACCGGTTTTCGAGCGGCGAGGCAGCGGACGCGGTGATTTTTTTGCGGGACAAGAAGCTGGTGGCGGTGGACTCGAAGTTTCCTCTCGACGCGTTTCGAAGGATCAGCGCGGAGGGTGAGGAAGCCAAGCGGGCTTTTGCGACGGCGGTGAAGGGGCACGCGGATTCCATCGCCAAGAAATATATTGTGCCAAACGAAGGCACACTCGATCTGGCGCTGATGTTCGTGCCGTCGGAAACGGTCTATTACGAGATGCTGATGACCTTGGACAGCAAGGGCGAGGCACTGGACTCTTACTGCCGAGGAAAAAATATTATCGCTGTCTCGCCCAATACGCTTTACGCGCATCTCTGCGTGATTCACCTGGGGTTGCGCGGAATGCAGATCGAGGAAAACGCCAAGCGCATTTCCGCGGGGCTTTCCGGGATTCAGAAGAACATGACGACCTTTACCGATGTATTTGAAAAACTTGGGACTCATTTGAAGAACGCACAGCAAAGTTACGGAGAAGCGGACAAGCGACTCGAAAAAACGCAGAACACTCTGGATTCGCTGGTCGGGACGAGCGCGGCGGATGCGTCTCTCGAGAACGGCCAGGGCGCACTTGCCCTTCCGGCAGAGGCCGGCGCGAAAACTAACGCATAGTTCCCCCAGGGAAACCAGGACGGGCATCCTTCGAGGTTCGGGGCAAACGCGCCGTGCCCCAGGGAGATCTCCGCTGCGGACGGCGGCGCGCGAAGCGGGCTAGTGTGGGCGGGGTGTCGACGGCAGCATGCGGATGGAAATCTGAAAACTGCCGCGTTTGCGGCCGACGATTTCGAAGTGGGCCACGTTTTCCCACCCGCCGGAGCTGGAAGACTGGAGAGGATTGCCGCCCTGGAGTTCGGCGATGTCAGGGGCGAGGTTTCTGGCCTCGAGGGTTACTCTGTCGCGCGTGCCGTGGACGCGGACGGTGAGTGGTCGGTGCACGCCCGGCGCGAGCGGCGAAGAATCGGCTTCCAGACTGAGCGCTACGAAGACGACTTCCAGAGGCGGGCCGTAGCGCTTCGCACAAGAAATGTCGACGGACGCCCGGCCAGGCTCTAAATCCGCGGGTGGCAGCAGGACTAGCGATGTCCGCGAGGAAGCCAGCACGAAGGCAGGCGCTCCGGAAATGGTGATCTGATTCGCGTCGGCGTCTCCACAGAAACCCTGGCCGCTGATTTCAAAACGGTCGGTGATGGAGGCGATTTGCGGAATCGAGTCCACTCGAATCAAATTGGCGGCGGTTTCGCTGGGCGACAGGATCGTAACCGGAGTGCTCCCCGCGCGGCCGGCAATCGAACCGAGAATCACGCCGGGATTGAGCGGAGCGACGAACAATGCGCGGCCGGTGGCATCGGTAGTGAGGCGGTCGCCGTTCGAGAAGTTCACGACCGCACCGGAAGCGAGGCGGCCGCTTCCATCCAGCACCGCGAGCGTGGCCCGGTCACCCGAGATGATGGTGCGCGGCAGCACCAAAGTGCGCCCCGTTGAAGGGCCTGGAGGCTTCTGTGCGGACGCCGAGAAAAAAAGCAGAAGAAATGCCGTCGGAAGGCAAAAGCCTCGCAGAACAAACGGATAGGGCGGGCGGCGAAGAAGCATGAGGTGATTGTAGTCGAGAGACGTTGTGGGGAGGAAGCCCGGGAGCTTTCGCTGAAGGAACGAGGGGCTCGAACGCCGCCCGTCTTCTCAGCGATTCGCGAGGATGGGAGCCTCATCCGGAGAATAGGTGATCACCCTGCGCCCGGGAACGCCAGCCGCCAGTCGCCGCAGTTTGTAGACAAATGGGCGCGCCCCCGATTCCCTGGAGCATTCCTCGAGCCGGTAATAGCGATCTTCGTAGCGAACTACGCGGGGCGGAGTCCAATCCGGTTTCACACAGGAAGCGCGGATTTCAAGAAATTCCTCTGCGGAGTTTTTTGTGACAAGGAGCTCGTCGGGACCTTGCGAAAGTCTGGCGGTTAGAACTTTTTCCGCCACGGTGCTCACGTAAGAAGAAACGTGGCCCTGCGAAAACTTTACCGCTCCCGCGGGTTCGGGCGCTCCACGGCGAAAGATCCTGGAGTAGGTTTTCTCGAGCAAATAGAGAGGGAAAATGCCAAGAACGGTGTCCGTGAACGAGGCGCACAACCGCCAGGCGCCTTCGACACAAAAAAAAGCAATGCACCAGGTCAGGGGATGGGTGGCCCAAACGACGAGCGCGGCAAAACCTATCTCGTGATCGGTGATTCCGGTGGCAGAACTCTTGTTGAGGACATTATCGAGCGCGCTGGAAACCCAGGCCGTCATGGAGTACGAATACCAGTACATGAGACCGGCGATGGCCAGGGCGGATTCCGCCAAGCCGCTGAGGATGGCTGCGGATCGCCAGTCGACGGCATCGTAAAACGGCAGTGCTTTGCGCCAACGCCGGGGAAACAGCGAAAGGAAAGGCCCAAGAAGGAAGATCCACATATCGTGCCCCACACTTATTCTAAAAGAGCGAAAAGCCTTCCTAGGAACCTAAACCGGCTGGAAAAGCCAAAAGGTAATCGGCCAGCAGGGTGTCCGGGGGCTAGAGCGATATTCCCCATCTACTAAGCGGGCTTCAGAACGAGCCGGTAAACCTGGGCATCGAGGAAAAGGCGGAATAGCTCGGGATCAATTTCCTCGTCGCGGACGCACAACTTGAGGATTTCTAGCGCGCGGTCGGTCGGGACCGCTCTTTTGTAGGGGCGGTCGGACGCGGAGAGCGCATCGAAAATATCGCAGATGGTCATCATCTTGGCTTGCACAGGAATCTCGGCGGATTTCAGGCCGTTTGGATAGCCCTGGCCGTTGAGTTTTTCGTGGTGGGCGCGCGCGATTTCCGGAATGCCGCGGTATTCGGGGGTCCAGGGAATTTGAGCCAGGAAATTGAAACTGTGCGTCACATGCGACTCGATTTGCCGCCGCTCGGTGGCATCCAGACTGCCGCGCGGTATCGAGAGGTAGCGGACTTCCTCGGAAGTGAGGTACGGACGCTCGGCGCCACGGGGGTCGCGATAGGTTTTCCGGGAGATTTCCGTCAACAGTTCGAATTCGCTCGAAGGCAGAATCGTCGGCTCGTTCACGCGCGAGATGAATTCCACATAACGATCCAAATCCGCGGTGAGACGGCCGGCCTCGCCGTCGAGCAGCTCCAAGCGGGCGCGCGCTTCGGCCTCTTTCTTGCGAGGATTCCCAAGCAGGAGTTCCACTTTTTGTTCGGCGATGCGCGCTTCGATGTCCCGCCGGATGTAGTCAAAGCGATCTAGCAAACGGGAAAACTGGAGCGGGTAAAGCTTCTTTGCTTTCACCAGAACTTCTTCGTGGACGCCGACCTTGCCGAAATCGTGGAGTAAAGCGGCGTAACGCAGTTCCTTCATCTGTTCGCGCGAAAAACGCAAGTCCGCGTAAGGTCCCTGCGGCTCGCGATCCACTGCTTCGGCGAGCGCCAGCGTCATTTGGCAAACGCGCTGGGAGTGGCCGGAGGTTGTGGGGTCGCGCTGCTCGATGGCTTTCACGGCGGCATTCACAAAACCATCAAAGAGATTTTCGATGTCGCGGTAAAGCTGCGAGTTCTCGTAAGCCACCGCGGCCTGCGAGGCAAGAGACAGTCCCAGACGCACGGCTCGCTCGGGAAAAGGATGGACATGGCGGCGGACGGCGTTCGCATCCGCGAGTCGCGCTTTCGGGTTGCGCTTGCAATTGATCAACTGGAGCACGCCGAGCACCTCGCCCTTGCCGTTTTTCATGGGCAGGGTGACCAGGGAGCGCGTGCGGTATCCAGCTTGCTCGTCGAAAGAAGAATTGAAGTGAAAGGGCCGCGACTTGGGAATGCGGTAGGCATCGGCCAGCTCGATGACTTCGCCGTGAAGCGCGCAGAAGCCCGCCATGGAAGATTCCGTGATCGGCAAGGTGTGTTCGGTGTAGGGAAACTGCACGCTGTCGTTCTGCGTCAAACGGAAGCGCAGCTGTCGTGTTTTTTCCCCGCCGTTCGCCGCATCGGTCGCAGTACTGTTCGCGCCGCCGCCGGCCTGCTCCGTCAGATAAAGAGAGCCCGCATCGGCGCCGGTGATCTCGCGCGCCTTTGTGAGAATCAGAGCAAGGAGTCGCTCCACGTCGTGGGTTTCAGATAGGGCGATGCCGACGCGGTTCAGCTCTTCGAGTTCGCGCCCCGCCTGGGCAGCCGACAATCCGCCGCGCCGCGAGGGAGGCGAGGACTTGCGCCGCATTTTTTTAGTTTTGGCCATGATGGGTGACGTGCAGCCGCTTTCACTTGAAGATTCGCTGGGTGGAGGCAGATTATAGCGGAAGCGGCCGGACTAGGCACGCCGCGGATGGGCGCCAGCGGAAACAAGCGCAAAAACCAGCCGGTTTGGCCGTACCCTCGGGGGTGCCAGGGCGGCAAATGGCGCGAAAAAACAAGTAATCAGTAAGCGTCAAAGGCTTTCGCCGCCTGAGAGGGTCTGCTAGCGTGAGAATAGGGTTGCCGGGCAGGGGTGTGGGCACGGGATCAGACAGCGAGCAGCAACGGGAGAATTTGTGCGGATCGTAAGCGGCGGCGTAACCGATGTAGGGCGGGTGCGCACAAATAACGAAGACTGCTTCCGCATTGTCGAATCGCTGAACCTGTTTGTGCTTTCCGACGGCATGGGGGGAGAAGCGCACGGAGAAGTGGCCAGCGCGCTGGCGGTGGAAACCATCGTCAAGCACTGCATGGGCGGGCAGAGCGATCCGGCGGCTACGGCCCTCGGACACTCGGAGCCGGCGTGGAGTGAAAAGGCCAAGCGGCTGACCAACGCCGTACACCTGGCGAATAAAAACATTTATGAGGCCGCGGAAGCGAATCCCGAGCAGCACGGGATGGGCGCGACCGTTACGACGGCGTGGATCGATGGCTCGAAAGTAAGCATCGCGCATGTGGGAGACTCGCGGGCCTATCTGCTGAGAAGCGGAAATCTGCAGCAACTCACCAGCGATCATTCTCTGGTGGCCGAACAGGTGCGGCGCGGGATTTTGACGGCGGCAGAAGCGGAAGAGAGCGAAATGCAAAGCGTTCTTCTGCGCGCGCTGGGGGCTTTGCCGGACATTGAAGTGGACACGGAAGAGCACATGTTGTTCGCAAGGGACATTTTGATGCTCTGCTGCGACGGGCTGACGCGAATGGTGACCGAGCCGGAAATTGCGGGCACTTTGCAAGCGGAGACGGATCCGACGCGGGCCGCGGAAAAGCTTATTGCCTTGGCCAACGAGCGGGGTGGGGTGGACAACATCACTGTGATTGTCGTGCGTGTGGGCGCGGAATCCAGAGGATGGTTCTCTTGGCTGCTCGGTGGAGCGCGAAAAAAAGCGGCCAGAAACGGTGCCGCAGGAGGATCGTAAGATGGCGAAGCTCAGCCTGATGTTTGAAGCAAAGACGGTCAAGGAAGTGCCGGTTGGGACCCGGCCCGTGAGCATTGGGCGCTCTCCGGATAACGACATACCGGTCGACAATCTGGCGGTCTCGAACTATCACGCCCGCGTGTATTTTGAAGGCGGGCGGCTTGTGGTGGAAGACCTCGATAGCCTCAACGGAACGTTTGTGAACGACCTGCGCGTGGAGCGCGCCACGCTGCACGATGGGGATTCGATCTGGATCGGCAAACACCACATTAAAGTGGACGCTTCGGGCGACGCGCCCGTGCCGTGGGATACGGGGCGCAAGGCCAGCGCCCCGCGCATCAACGAAACGATGGTGCTGGATACAAAAGCGCGGCGCGAAATGCTGCAACAGGCGGCGGCCACTGGCGAGCGCGTGCAGTTTGCAGCGGGCCGACTGAAGGTTCCTACACTCGTCGTGATTGGCGGGCGAACCGACCAGAAAGAGTACATGCTCACGAACAAGCTCACCGTCATCGGCAAGTCAGCAATGGCCACGGTAAAGGTCAAAGGATGGTTCAAGCCGCCGATGGCCGCGCAGATCAACCAGCGCGATGACGGCTACTACATCGGCCCCGGCGACAAAATGCCGCTGGTGAATGGGACGCCGATTACCGGACCCGTGCGCCTGAATGACGGCGACGTCATCGAGATCAGCGGCGTGCGTATGAATTTTATTTACCGCGAATAGCGCGCGAAATGAGATGACAGCTCCGTCAGGCGCATGGTGGCAACGGCGGGACCTGTTCGGCCTGTACGAACTTCTGCAATCGTGGTGGCGGCATCGGGTTTCCTTTGTCATTAGCCTGGGCATCACGCTGGCCGCACTGACCGTCTATTACTTCACCTTCCTCGGCGAAAGACCGACGCCGATTTTTGTTTTTCTGCAACGACTCGAATTCGACTCTCTCGATACGCGATTTCGGTACCGGCCCGCCGCCAAGACGCCCGTTGACCCCCGCATTGTGATCGTGGATATCGACCAGCGCTCCCAGGAAGTGCTTGGAAAGTGGCCATTTTCGAGAACGCATTTTGCCAAAATGCTGGACGTATTGCGAGAGGATGGCGCGAAGGTCGTGGCGTTCGACATCACCTTCGACAAACCGGACCAGACCGTGGAACTGATGCGAAAAATCTGGAGAGACCTGGAGGCAAGGAAGAAGAACGGAGAACCCATCGACGCCAAGTATGAAACCTGGCTGCACCAGCTCGTCGCAGAAAATGACGCGGATGCGCAGTTTGCCAGGTCGATTGACCGCTTTGGACCCGTGGTCCTCGGAAGTTTCTTTCTGAAGAAGGAGGAATTGACGGGCATCGACAATGCCACGCTGGACGGGTATGCCGATTTGATTGATTGGTATTCGATTACGAAAACGGCCATGAACCCCGCGACGGGAAAGCAGGATTTCGCGGAGCTGGTGAGAAAATACGATCAGGAGGAAAATCTATTTTCCGCCACGGTCGCCAATATTCCTTCTCTTGCAAACCCCCAAGATCCGGAAAAAGCATCAATAGGATTCTTTAACATTTCCGCCGATCCGGACGGCGTTTTGCGCCGGACTCTGCTCGTTCTTCCCTTCGGGCGGTCGAAAGATATCAATGATTGGCAGATGTTCGGCTCGCTGGAAGTTCAGGCGGTCAGACTCTATCTCGGGCTGCCGACCACGCAGCTGTCCGTAGACTTCAATCCGATTGGAGTTGCCAGCATCAACTTTGGCGACCAGTTGAAGATCAAGCCGGACTATACGGGGCACATGCAGATCAATTACCGCGGCCCGCGGGGAAGCTATCTGTATAAGTCGATCGCCGACGTGGTGACGAGAAACTTTGAACCGGGAACATTCAAGGAGAAGATTGTATTGGTTGGGGCTTCGGCAACCGGTATCGGAGACCAGCGATCAACCCCCTACGGCGGGATCGACTATCCCGGCGTCGAAGTGCACGCCAATGTGATCGATAACATCCTAAACCAGAACTTTCTTGTCCGAGGCGCCCGGCAAGCCTTGTGGGACGTGCTGACGATTTTGTTCCTGGGCATACCGCTCGGGATCTGGATGGCACTGGTACAGCCGCGGTGGATGTGGTTTGGGGCCGGGCTGCTCGCTCCGCTTGCGGCGGCGGATTATCTGGCGTTTCTCGACGGCTGGTGGCTGAATTTTACCATGCCGGCGATGACGCTCGTGGGCAACGTAGTGCTTGTGTCACTTTATCGCGTACTTATCGAGGAAAAAGAAAAACGCAAAGTACGCGCGGAATTCGCCAACTACCTTAGTCCCGAGGTGATCCGCCGACTCCTGGTCGATCCCAGCCTTGTTGACCCGAAGAAAACCGACATCACTGTCATGTTCAGCGATATTCGCGGTTTCACAACCATCTCGGAAAAACTCGACGCGCAGGAACTCGCTGTCTTTCTCAACCAATATCTTTCGGATATGACGCGCATCGTCTTCAAGAACAACGGGACGCTCGACAAATACATCGGTGACGCCGTGATGGCCTTCTGGGGGGCGCCTTTCGAAGAACCCGGGCATGCGACGAAAGCGTGCAACGCCGCTCTGGAAATGATGAAGCGCGTTCGCGAGTTGCAAAAAGTCTGGGAAGCAGAGGGCAAGCCGCGTCTGGAGATCGGCATCGGGCTGAACACCGGCGTGGCGAGCGTCGGCAGGATGGGCTCATCGTTGCGCCGCGGCTACACGGCGCTCGGCGACGCGGTGAATCTCTCTTCGCGGCTTGAAGGATCGAACAAGGACTACGGCACGTACATCATCGTAAACGAGACGACCTACGAGGGCGCCAAAGACGATGGATTCGTGTTTCGGGAGCTGGACCTGATTCGCGTGAAGGGAAAGCTGCAGCCTGTCACAATCTACCAGTTGATGGGGCAGCGGACGGATTTGGCCGCGGAGGGTCGCGCGGAAGAAGTGCGTTTGCAGGTGGAACAGTTCGAGCACGCGCGGGAACTCTTTCGCCATCGAAAGTGGGAGGCCGCGCAACGCGCTTTTCAGGAATTTCTCGACAGATGGCCCGGAGACGGACCTTCGCGCGTCTACTGGAAGCGCTGCCAGGAATATTTGTTCGACGAACCGCCGACAAACTGGGACGGCGTGTTCGTGATGACCCACAAATAGCCGCGTGAGCCAGGGCGGAGGGCGCCGTGTCGGTTCGCACTACAGCTTTTCGACTTCAATCAGATTGTCCGCCGGATCGCGGTCGATCAGTTTGTTGTAAGGATCTATTCCCGCGAACGTCGGCTTCTCATCCACCACAAATTCAAAGGTGCTCTTCTCCTGTGAAACCCACTCTTTGTGCAGATTCAGCCGCTTCAAATGCTCTTTGGTTCCGCTGAACACGCCAACGTCGATCAAGTCGTGAATCGGCATCGGCGTTTCGTTTCCCGAGCCGTCGGACTTTTTCTTCTGCGAATTCGTCGTTAGCGTCACTTTGTATTTCTTGTCGGGCGTTTCCACGTAGGTCGCTGATACAGCCTTGTTCTCATAGAGCACGATAGACTCGAACATGTCCGTGATCACATACTGCAGTTCCGGCGGAGTTTGCTCGCGGAGCGCAGCGACGAATCCGCGCGTATCGGGAAACGGCCCCTTGGCATAACGGTTTTTCTCAAGAAAATTGCGCAGAGCAAGATTCACTTTGTCCTCGCCGATATAATCCGCCAGCGCGAACATCACTAGCGCTCCTTTCTGATACCAGACGTACGGTTCGCGCTGCACCAGAACGAGCGGCGGCTCGTGGCGCGTCTCGCCCGCGCGCCCTCTCAAATAGCGGTCGAGTTCATACCGCAAATCCTTTCGCAGCATGTCTTCGCCGTACCTCTTTGACATGACGGTAAGCGCCGAGTATTCCGCGAGCGATTCGCTCATCATGTTTGAACCTTGCGTCTGGCTGCCAATCAATTGGTGGCCCCACCACTGGTGTGCGAGCTCGTGCGCGGTAACGAAGTAGAGCAGGTCGATATCATCAGGTTTCTTCATCCGCTCGATGAACCCGATGTCTTCGGAATAGGGCACAGTGTTCGGAAAGGACTGAGCAAACTGCCGGTAACGCGGAAATTCCAGGACGCGAAACTGGTTAAATTGGTAGGGGCCAAAGTTTTTTTCGTAATAGTCCAGCCCGCTCTTCGAGGCGTCCATCATCTTGTCCAGGTTGAACTCATGGCCGGGCTGATAATAGATTTCCAGCTTTACGTTTTTCCATTGGTCCGTCTTTACGCTGAAGCGGCCGGAAAGAAACGAGTAAAAATCGTTGACTCGTGTGTCGCCCATGCTGTAGTCGAAATACCGGCGTCCGTTCTCGGTCCACTCACGGGTCAGATAACCGGGGGCGATGGCGATCTGATCCGGCGAGGTGCTGACGACAGCGTGAAACGTGACCCACTCGGAATTTGCCGTGAACAGATTTATGTTCGAGTAGTAGGGATCACCGGGCGGCGCCATCTCCTCGAGAGGCGGCAGCTTCTCTTCGCGCCGGCGGACCGGATCGTCGATCTCGATGTTTTGGTTGTACCCGATGGATGGAAAATAGTCGCGGTCAAAAAAGGTGCCGTTATAGGCGAACTCCGCCCGTTCGTTGCCGTCCTTGAATCCGCGCGAAGTGTAGCTCACGTGAAAATCCATCTTCATCGTTTCATTTGGTTCGAGAGGCTTCTCCAGCTTGTAGATCGAATAGAAATGGTCTCTATCGACGAGCGTTTGCTTTGAGCCGCGGTCGAACTTCACTTCCTGGATGGCTTCGCGCGAATCGGTGATGTGCACTTCGTCGATAGCCTTAGCCGAGTGATTTACGAGCATGTAGTAGCCGGTTGCAGCGAAAGACCGCCTCTCCGGGAAGATGTCAACCGCAACGTCCACAGCCGTCACTTTGGGCTGCGGCAAGCGCTCATACTTTTTGTAAAGCTGTTCGTACTCCGCGGCGCGATGGCGGTTCTGCTTCGCCGTGCGGAATTCATTCAGCACGTGCGTGTTGTAGTAGAAAACCGCGCCACACGTTCCTGCCAAAATCAGAAACGCCGCAGCCGCGGGGATCAAGCGAGTTATCCGTGGGCCCGCCTTCTTCCAGCGCGCTGCAAACGACTGCTCGGTTCCGCGCCTCGCGAAGGCAATGGCGAGCACAGCCAGCAATCCTCCAATAGAGAGCCAGTAAGCCGTCACCCAGAACAGCGCTTCGGTGAAATGCCCGTAACCGTTCATGTCCGAGTAGGTGTAGGGCGTAATCTCCCCGTAGAGATACATGCGGTTTTCGATGCCCCAGGCGTAGAGGGTGGGAATCAGGATGAAGAACCCGACGACTACGGCGTGGGCCACAAACTTATTTCCTAGGACCGTTTGGAGAAACAAAGCGAGTAGGATCACCATGAGAAGTTGCGGCAAGTAAATCAGGTAGATCTCTTTCGCATAGTGACCCAGCTCGAACCGGAAAAATCCACTCATGGCCTGAGAAAGTACGCCGCACACCAGCACCACGGACGCCAATACCGTCTCGACCATGGCCAGCGCCAGAAACTTGCTCACAAAGTCGGTCCAGTCGCGCAGCGGGAGAGAATCGTGGATCTGCTCGAAACGCACATCGCGCTCCCGCCAAATGACTTCGCCCGCGTATAGCGCGCCGACGATATAGAGGAAGAGTCCGGACTGTCCCGAGACCACCAGCACCGTCAGGAACGTGACAGGCCAAACCTCGACGCCGTTATTGTTTCCGGCGAAATGCCCGCTGATCATCACGAATACGAGCATGATCAGAGTGATCGCCCAGAACGGTATTTCCCGGACGATGTTGAAAAAACGCATGCGCGTCATGGAAAACAGCTGCAACCAGGTTGTCCTTGCCCCAAAGGTCTGCGTCACCTGGGGAAGGGCTCCCGCACGCCGGACTGCCTTCTTCACGGTGTCTTCGTCCGCTCTCGCTTCCTCCGCCTTTTTTGTGGATCGCCGCGAACCCAAGACTTCCGCAGACATCGGGAAAAACGCGAATACGACGAGCAAAGCCAGCGCGCCGACGCCGAGCCACACGAGCCGGTTATAAAGAAATGTTCCCGTCCAGTGGAGAAGGAGCGTGTTTCTTTCCACTACCGTCCAATAGCGCATCAGGCTCTGGACCATGATGATTCCCAGGGGATCGATGATGGTCGCCCAGGCGCGCTCGAGCTTGTTGGAGGTGATGACGACCACCAGCTCGATGAGATAAAAGGCCAGGAGCGCCACGCCCTGGAGATAAACGACAACAATATTTCGCGTCAGCGCCGCGACACAAAAATACAGGCTCCCCAGGAAAAATATCTGCACGATCCCGATCGAGGCATAGACCTTGAAATACATTGCAAAGTCGTTCGGGGCAATCCGGAGTTTGTCCACCCATGGCATCAGCGTGCCAAGGGCAGTACCGAAGACGATTCCTGAAAAAACAAACAGCGCGGTCACCATCGAGCCGGCCCATCGTCCTCCGAGATAGGCGAACTTGGAGATCGGTTTGGTGAAAAGCAGCTGATACGTGTCGCCATTAAAATCGCGCAGGATCGCCGGCCCAAAGATCGCGGCGATTAATATCGAACCGTAAGCCATTACAAACGACGTGATCAAGGTCACTGCGAACGGGCCATTTAAGAGGACCTTACCGCTCCCGGCGGGGCCGAAGCCCTGCGCAGCCACCGAGAAGAACGGCAGGACCGCTGCCACCAAAAAGAAAATATAAGTGGAAATACTCTTAAGCCGAAGCTTCAGTTCGAATAGAAAGAAGTCCATGAACATTTCGTGTTCTCCCCTTCAATTCGGACGGTGCCGCGACAATTCGCGAAAATACACGTCTTCCAAATCCGCCTCCACGAGCAGAAACCCCTCGCCCAGCGGCGTTTCCGAATACACACGCACTTCGTTGAGCCCTCCGACACGATGCATCGAAATGAGCGGGTACGCTTTTTCGATCGCTTCCCGCTCCGCATCCGTCGGAACGACCTTGCTCCAAACGCGGCCTTTCAACACGTCGATCGTCTGGGCAGGCATGCCTTCGAGGATCAGTTCACCGCTGCTGATAATGGCCATCTTCGAGCAAAGCTCGCGCACGTCCTCGACGATGTGCGTCGAGAGGATCACCACCACGTTCCTCCCGATGGAACTCAGCAAATTCAAGAACCGGTTGCGTTCGGCCGGGTCGAGTCCGGCCGTCGGCTCGTCCACAATAATCAGTTTCGGATTCGCCAGCAGCGCCTGGGCAATTCCGAAACGTTGTTTCATTCCGCCCGAATATCCGCCAAGCGCTTTCTTTCGCACGTCCCACAGATTCGTTTGTTGCAGCAGGCCTTCGACAATCTCCTTGCGCTCTCCACTTTTCGATATTCCTTTCATCACGGCGAGGTGGTTCAGCATGTCCACGGCGGACATTTTCGGGTATACGCCAAATTCCTGCGGCAAATAGCCGAGCAGCCGGCGCGTGGCATCCTTATTCAGAATCAGGTCGAGGCCGTCGAGAGTGGCCGATCCGGTATCAGGATCGAGAAGCGTCGCCAGAATCTTCATCAACGTGGATTTACCAGCCCCGTTAGGCCCCAGCAGTCCGAACATCCCGGGGGCGATCTCCAGCGAGACACCGCGCAAAGCGCGCACACCTCCTGAATAGGTCTTGGACAGATTGCGAATGGAAAGCACTGGGTTTGCTCCTTTTGTCTTCCTATGACGACAGCTTGAGTGCAGTTCTGGTGACCAGCGGGACGCGATACCTGTAATGACGAAGGACTATACCCGAAAGACGCATCCGTTCGGATAGTTATAAACATGCCGTCCAAATTGGCGGTCAGCCGATTCAAAATTTGAATGCGACGTAGTCCGAATAAGGACATCCAAATGGGGGTAATATATCCTGAGTGCGGCCCCGCCATTCGGCTAACACTCTGAACCATAAAGGTTTGGCGGTGATGCGGCCTGGCATCCCGGCGATCTTGCTATGCGCGACCGATTCCTGGAAGTGGTTCGCCGGCGGAATTATCTGAAGGACGATGGTTCGGGTCCGGCCAGGAGGCGTACCCAAACAATTGAGTGCGGGAATCTAAGACAAGAGCACCCGGACGGAAGCACCGAATCAAGTTGCATAGCTGGGCGAACCGCCCTTTAGAGGAAACTTCGAGACTCCATGTGGATTGTCCGATTAGCGCTCGCGAGACCCTACACCTTTGTGGTCCTCGCGCTCGTCATCATCCTGCTGACGCCGGTAGTGCTCTTGCGCACTCCGACGGACATCTTTCCGGAAATAAACATCCCGGTGATCACGCTCGTCTGGACGTACACGGGGCTCGAGCCGCAGGAGATGGAGCAGCGGATCACGAGCAATTCGGAGCGCTCGGTTACGACGCTGGTCAATGATGTCGAGCACATCGAATCGCAATCTCTGAATGGCATTGCGGTCGTCAAAATCTACTTCCAGCCGACTGCCAATGTGCAAGTCGCGCTGGCACAAACCACCGCCATCGCGCAAACCATTTTGAAGAGCTTGCCGCCGGGAACGACTCCTCCTCTTGTTGCCATCTTTTCCGCTTCGACCGTTCCCGTCATTCAAATTGGATTGACCAGCGACAGCTTGAGCGAGCAACAACTCTTCGATTTTGGAAATAACTTCATTCGAACACAGCTTGCCACGGTGCAAGGCGCGGCGTTGCCGTTCCCCTACGGCGGAAAACAGCGCACGATATCGGTGGACATCGATTCCGCTTCGCTGCAATCCAAGGGACTTTCTCCGGTGGACATCGTAAACGCCGTCAATGCCCAGAACCTGATCCTGCCTACGGGAACCGTGAAACTCGGGTCGCTCGAATATCTCGTCGAGATGAACGGAAGCCCCCTTACGGTGGAGGGACTGAACGATCTGCCGATCAAAACCGTTAACGGGGCGACGATTTACATGAAAGATGTCGCTCATATCCGCGATGGATTTACACCGCAAACCAATGTGGTGCGCGTGAACGGGCAGCGCGGCGTGCTCATGAGCACGTACAAAACAGGCGGCGCCTCCACGCTGGACATCGTCGACCGCGTGAAGACCGTTCTGGCCAACTATGCTTCCTCCCTGCCGGAAGGCCTCCGGGTCTCGACATTTTTCGACCAATCCGTCTTCGTCCGCGCGTCGATCCAAGGAGTCTTGCGCGAGGCGCTCATCGCCGCGTGCCTCACCGCGGTGATGATTCTGGTCTTCCTCGGAAACTGGAAGAGCACGTTGATCATTGCAGTTTCGATTCCGCTCTCAATTCTCGTGAGTATTCTCATGCTCAGTGCTCTCGGGGAAACCATCAACATCATGACGCTCGGGGGCCTGGCGCTGGCCGTCGGGATCTTGGTCGACGACGCCACCGTGGAAATCGAGAACATCAATCGCAATCTGGCCATGGGGAAAGAAACGATCCAGGCGATTCTCGATGGCGCTCAGCAGATTGCCGTGCCCGCGTTCGTTTCGACGCTATGCATTTGCATCGTCTTCCTTCCCATGTTTTTCCTTTCGGGAGTGGCGAAATTCCTTTTCGTGCCACTGGCCGAAGCGGTCAGTTTTGCCATGCTGGCTTCGTACGGGTGGTCAAGAACCATCGTCCCAACCATGGCCATGTACCTCCTGAGCAGCGCGGACGAATACAAGCCTGAAGAGCATGTGGGTGAAAAACAGGGCTTTTTCCGCCGCTACCAGCAAAAATTCGAGCACGGCTTTGAGAACTTCCGCGAAGGCTACCGCCGCGGGCTGGCGTCAGTCCTGGACTGGCCGAAACTGTTTGGCGCCTGCTTCTTGATATTCTGCATTCTCTCCATCGGCCTCGTCGCCCTTCTCGGCAGAGATTTTTTTCCCAAGGTCGACGCCGGGCAAATTCGCTTGCACTTCCGGGCGCGCACTGGATTGCGCATCGAGGAAACTGCCCGTCTCGCCGACCAGGTTGACGAGGTCATTCGCGAAACGATTCCCCCGAAAGAGTTGCAAACGGTTCTCGACAACATCGGCGTGCCCTACAGCGGCATCAATCTCAGCTACAGCAACTCTGGAACTTTTGGCACTTCCGATGCGGAAATCCTTGTCCAGTTGAAAGAAGAACGAGGAAAGCCGACCAGCGTTTACATCAACGAGCTCCGCGAGAAACTGCCGCAAAGATTTCCCGGCACGCAATTCTTCTTCCAGCCCGCCGACATAGTGACGCAAATCTTGAATTTCGGGACGCCGGCTCCCATCGACGTCGCGGTAACGGGAGCGAATCAGCGCGGCAACTACGTGGTGGCGGAAAAGCTTGCGAATGAATTCCGGCATATTCCGGGAGCCGTGGACGTTCACGTGCAGCAGGCCCTGGACGAACCGACCCTGCACATGGACGTCGATCGCACGCGCGCACAGTCGGTAGGTCTGCAAGCGAAGGACGTGGCGGGTAACCTTCTCGTTTCTCTGAGCTCCAGCTTTCAGACGTCGCCGGCGTTCTGGCTGGATCCAAAGAACGGCGTGAGCTACAACGTCGCCGTGCAAACGCCCCAATATCGCGTGGACAGCTATCAGGCGTTGCAAAACACGCCGGTGACCGGCACCGCGCCGGGCATCCCGCCTCAAATCATCGGTAATCTGGTGAACACCACGAACACCGCGAGGCAAGCGGAGATTTCTCATTACAACGTGCAGCCCATGATCAACGTCTATGCCGCAGTGGACGGCCGTGATCTGGGCGGTGTTTCCGACGAAGTCCTGAAGCGCGTTGCCGCCATAAAGAACGAACTGCCGCGTGGCAGCCACATCGAAGTGCGCGGCCAGGTGCAAACGATGCGCTCTTCATTCCGCGGCCTTGGATTCGGACTGATCGGCGCGATCATCCTTGCGTACCTGCTGATCGTTGTGAATTTCCAGTCGTGGCTGGATCCCTTCATCATCATCACGGCGTTGCCGGGCGCCCTCGCCGGTATTTGCTGGATTTTGCTGCTCACGCACACCACGCTGAGCGTGCCTTCGCTGACGGGCGCGATCATGTGCATGGGTGTGGCCACAGCCAACAGCATCCTGATGGTATCTTTCGCGCGCGAGCAGATGAGCGAAGGAAAGTCCGCTCGTGAAGCCGCGCTGCAAGCGGGATTCGTGCGCATGCGTCCCGTTCTGATGACGGCACTCGCCATGATTATCGGCATGATCCCGATGGCCATCGGCCTCGGCGAAGGCGGAGAACAGAACGCGCCGCTGGGCCGCGCCGTGATCGGCGGACTCATTTTCGCAACGTTCGCAACGCTCTTTTTTGTCCCTTGCGTTTTTTCGATGATTCACGGCCGGCGCGAGCGCAGAAAGCAGCCTGGCCAATCACCATCCCCTGCACTAGCCTGAGTGGAAAAGAACGAGTGGAAAGAGCGGAGTACCGGAAAATGAAAGAAGACGGATCACAGATGGAACCCGCAAGAGCAGGGCAACCGCCCGAGAAAGGCACGCGGCTCTTCACGTACCTAATTCTCGGCGTAATTGTCCTGGTGATCTTGGGCGCATTTACCTTGTTCCAGCGCCGGGCGCAATACCACGCACTGGCCGAAAACACGGAAGCGCTGGCCATTCCTACCGTAGCAGTTACCCATCCGACGGCGGAGGTCGCTCAAGAAGATCTCGTCCTGCCAGGTACGCTCATGGCCTATGTGGAATCGCCTATCTATGCGCGGACAAACGGCTACCTGCAGAAGTGGTACCACGATATCGGAACGCGCGTGCCAAAGGGCGAGCTATTGGCTGATATTGATACGCCCGAAGTCGATCAACAACTTTCGCAGGCGCGCGCCGACCTGAACACTGCCCAGGCCAATGCAAACCTCTCCAAGATTACTGCCACTCGTTATGAGGATCTGATCAAAACCGACGGCGTGTCCAAACAGGAAGTCGATAACGCCGTCGGCGACTATGCAGCGAAGGCGGCGACCGTCCAGTCTTTTGCAGCGAATCTGCGGCGGCTTGAAGAACTGGAATCCTTCAAACATGTTTACGCTCCGTTCAGCGGTGTCCTCACTCGGCGCAACATAGATATTGGAACGCTGATCAACGCCGGCAATGGCGGCGCACAGCAGGAGCTTTTTACGCTGGCGCAGACAGACCCCATTCGTGTTTACGTCAGCGTGCCGGAGATGTACTCCTCGACGGTCCGCAACGGACTCGAGGCTTTTCTTGAGCTAACGCAATATCCAGGTCAGCGCTTTCAGGGAAAAGTGGTGCGCACCGCGGAAGCCATCGATCCCAACTCAAGAACACTTTTGACGGAAGTGGACGTGCCCAACAAAAGCGCCCAGCTTTTCCCGGGCGGTTACGCGCAAGTCCACCTGCAGGTGAAGGTCGCGGCTTCGCGCGTGCAAGTGCCCGTGAATGCGCTGCTCTTCCGCGCCGAGGGTTTGCGCGCCGTGGTCGTGGATGCGAATCACAAAACACACCTCCGCCAATTGACCATCGGGCGCGATTACGGAACCACACTTGAGGTCTTGCAAGGCCTTGAGCCCTCCGACTGGATCGTCCTGAATCCGGCGGACTCTCTCGATGAAGGTCAAGACGTGCGCGTGAAACAAGTTGCGCAAGCAGACGCCGCTGGAACCCCGGCGCCGGCGCCTCCATCCAAAGCCCCGAGCACGAGCGGAACTTCCGGAGCAAAGCATTAATGGAAATGCCTCAGAAGAGATTTTTCCTGCCTTTTCTGTCCGCGGCCGGTTGCGTTTTGCTCCTCGCAGGATGCACGGTTGGACCCAATTACGTACGCGCGACCGCGCCAGCAACGGCCAAGTGGGACGTTTCCGAGCCCTGGCGGCAGAGCGACCCCAAGGACGCTGTCCCGAAAGGCGAATGGTGGGTGGTTTTTCACGATGACGAACTCAGCGGCCTCGAAAAGGACGCCCTCGGTGCAAACCAGACTCTGCAAGCGGCCGTAGGAAATTACAACCAGGCACGCGCCGCCGCTGCCGTCCAGATCGCAACGCTCTTTCCGACCTTTGGCACCACTCCCAACGCCTATCGGCAGCGGCTTTCGGGCAACCGTCCGCCAAGCGGCGCAGTACCGCCGCTGCAACCCGTGACGCAAAACTCGATCACGCTGCCTTTCAATGCGGGTTATGAAGTCGATTTGTTCGGCCAGCGGCGGCGAACGATTGAATCCGCGGAAGCCTCCTATCAAGCGAGCGCGGCGAATCTCGAGAATGTCCGGCTGGTAATCACGGCCGAACTGGCAGGAGACTACTTCACGCTTCGGCAACTCGATTCCGAGCTGGGCATTCTGAATCGCACTGTCGACACGCTGAAGCGCGGCCTGGAGCTCGTCGATTCGCGCCACAAGGGCGGCGTCGCATCGGGACTGGACGTTGCGCAGGAAGAGACACTTCTCGAGACCACGCGCACGCAAGCCACGCTCCTCTTGCAACAGCGAAAACAGTTTGAAGACGCTATTGCCGTGCTGGTCGGCAAAGCCGCGCCGGATTTTCACATTCCGAACAGAGAACTGAAGGCCGAGCCGCCCCCGATTGACCTGGGGCTCCCTTCGGACTTGCTCGAGAGGCGCCCCGACATCGCCCAAGCCGAGCGTCAGATGGCCTCTGCCAACGCGCAGATCGGAGTTGCCAAAGCGGCGTACTATCCTTCGCTGAATCTTTTTGCAAATGGCGGCTGGCAGGCCGCCGACATCGTGAAACTGGCTAACGTTTCCAGCATATTCTGGGCATTCGGCGCAAACGTAGCCGAAAGCATCTTTACCGGCGGGGCGCGCCGCGCCCAGGTGGAGTTTGCCAAATCCGGATACGATATAAACGTGGCGAATTACCGGCAGTCTGTGCTGACTGCCTTTCAGGAAGTGCAAGACGATGTGACGGGACTCACGGTGCTCGAGCAGGCGCGCGACACGCAGCAACTTGCCGTGGACGCCGCGCGCCGCACTCTCGACCTTTCCCTCGATCGCTATAGGGGCGGCCTGGTCAGTTACCTGGATGTCGTCACCGCGCAACAAAACTTGCTGATCAACGAGCAGGAAGCCGCCGTCATTCAGGGCCAGCGCCTGGTTACCAGCGTACTTCTGGTCAAAGCGCTCGGGGGCGGTTGGGATGCCACCAGCCTCGCGGCGGTCCAAGTCAAACCCAAGCTGAAGGACGTGGTCGCGCCCTGATGTTGTCCGCCTCGCCCTAGATCGTTGCTGCCATTGCCTTCTTGATTTCCCCGATGCGCGCTTTGTCTCGCTTACAGAACGTCCACGGTCGGATGCCTTTCCGGCGGACCAGGCCGGCCTGCTCGAGGAGCCTCATGTGTCTAACGGCAGTGGGCTGGCTGACGCGCAGCTTCCCGGAGAGAGACACGCCACAAAGGCCGTCCCTGACGAGGTCGCCGAAAAAACCTGCAGCGGAGAATGCTTCCGCGGACTCTCCAGCCAGACGAGAGTTTCCAACCGTCCCGCGCTCGAAAACGGGGCGGCCGCACGTTCGACATTCATATAGACAATTAGCCAACTCCAAAAGTATAGTAGCATGAGAAACGGCACGAACACATGGCCCTTGCTCCGCTTGGTAGCTTCTCGGCCCCTGGATTCGGCCGGCCTCGCGCGCCGAAAAAACAAAACCAATGGTAAACAGCTTGATTGGCCAGGAACGCATTGCCACAACAGAAAAAATTATCCGGCCGCACGTCCGCTGGACGCCCATCCTCGAAGCGGAGGGCCGCGACTTCGGCTTGGAACCTGTTCCTCTGGTCTTCAAGCTCGAATTGCTCCAGCATTCTGGCTCCTTCAAAACGCGCGGCGCATTTGCGAATTTGCTTCTGCGTGACATCCCGCAAGCCGGGGTGGTGGCGGCTTCGGGCGGAAATCACGGCGCGGCCGTGGCTTTTGCCGCGATGAAACTGGGAGTGCCCGCCAAGATTTTTGTTCCGACCGTTGCTTCGCCGGAGAAAATCGAGCGTATCCGCGGGTATGGCGCGGATCTCGTGGTAACTGGCGAGCTCTACGCGGAGGCGCTCGCGGCCAGCGAGCGATGGGCCGCCGAGTCTGGCGCGCTCACGGTGCACGCGTACGATCAACCCGAGACGCTGCTCGGCCAAGGCACGGTGGGCCTTGAATTCGAGCAACAGTGTCCCGATCTCGATTCTCTGCTCGTTGCTGTCGGCGGTGGCGGCCTCATCGGCGGCGTCTCCTCATGGTATGCCAATCGCGTCAAGATAATTGGCATTGAGCCCGAAGCCGCGCCCACATTGCATAACGCGCTCGAAGCCGGACATCCCGTCGACAGCCCAGCGGGAGGAATTGCCGCCGACTCTCTCGCTCCCAAACGAGTGGGCGAACTGATGTTTCCCATCGCGCAGAAATTCGTCCGTGGTGTGACTCTCGTCACCGATGAAGCCATTCGACAGGCCCAGCAAGCCCTCTGGAAAGTTCTGCGCATCGTTGCAGAACCTGGCGGCGCCGCTGCCTTCGCGGCACTGTTGTCCGGCCGCTACAAACCGCAGCCCGGCGAACGCGTGGGCGTCCTCGTCTGCGGTGGAAATACCGCTGCCGCTGATTTCGTCCGGAACAGCGGCGCCAGAACAAACGACCACCCTCCGCGCGCTGTCACCAAGAGTTCATCCCCATCCATTCAAGGAGATTGAGATGTCCGTTTACGACAAGTTGAGCGCTTTGGAAATTTCTCTTTCGCCGGTCGCGCCGCCAGCCGCGGCATTTTTGCCTTTTGTGCGCACGGGAAATTTAATCTTTGTCTCCGGGCACATCGCCAAGAAAGACGGCCAGCCCTGGACGGGGAAACTCGGTGCGGATCTCACTACCGCCGAGGGCAAAGAAGCAGCCCGAGGCGTGGCGATCCAGTTGCTGGGGACGCTCGATGCCGCGACGGGGGATTTAAACAGAATCTCACGCATCGTCAAGCTGATGGTGCTGGTGAACAGCGCCACGACCTTCACCGAGCAGCACTTCGTGGCCAACGGCGCTTCCGAACTTCTCGGCAAAGTCTTCGGCGATCTCGGCAAGCATGCGCGAAGCGCCTTCGGTGTTGCCCAAATCCCGCTTGGCGCCTGCGTCGAAATTGAGCTGATTGCTGAGCTGCGCTAAGATCCCACACTCGCAGTCAACGCCCCCGGGGACAATCAGCGCGCCGCTCATTGGGCGCTGATTCCTCCCCTTGACAATTCGCTCTTCTTTTCATATAGGTAGAACTTCTAGGCTTAAGAGTAGAACTTCTAGGTATCCACATGGCTCAAGAAAAATCAGAGTTCCTCAAAGGGACTCTCGACATGCTGGTCCTCAAAGTCGTCGCGCTCGGCCCCATCCACGGCTACGCCATCTCTCAGCGCATCCAGCAAATCTCGAAGGAATTCTTTCAAGTTCCTCAGGGCTCACTCTACCCCGCCCTGCACCGTCTCGAAGACCGCGGCTGGCTCAGCGCCGATTGGCGCGAATCGGAAACCGGGCGCGACGCAAAGTTTTATACGCTAACCAGAAAAGGTAGGAAACAATTGGAGACCGAGCTCGTCTATTGGGAGCGGCTCTCCGATGCTGTGGCTCTGATCCTGCGAGCCGCCGAATAGGAGGTGCCTCCATGCACTGGCTCCGCCGTCTCTTCCGCAAGGAACAATCCGAGAAACAACTCGACGCCGAGCTGCGTTTCCACATCGAGCGCCAGATCGCCGACAACTTCGCCAAAGGCATGGCGCCCGAAGAAGCCCGCCGCCGCGCCCAACTCGATTTCGGCGGCCTCGAACCCATCAAGCAAGAAATTCGCGAATCGCGGCGCGGCCATCTGCTTGAAGCTCTCTTCCAGGACTTGCGCTACGCTTCCCGCTTGTTGCGGCAGAATCTCGGCTTCACTATCGCAGCGGCCATCACGCTGGCTCTCGGCATCGGCGCGAACACCGCCATTTTCAGCATCGTCAACGCCGTCATTCTCCGCCCGCTTCCCTACAAGGATTCCGCCCGGATGGTTTCCTTGTCCACGCACACCGCCATGTACCCCACTTTTTCTCTGGGGCTTTCCTGGATCGACTTTCAACAGATTCGCTCCCAGGCTTCCTCCGTCGAGCAGAGCGCTGCGTACTATGAATCGGAGAAAACACTTACGGAAAAAGGGGCGCCGGCGATTCTGAGCCTTGCCAACGTATCCGACGGTTTTTTCGAGGAGCTAGGAGCGAGCGCTCAACAAGGACGTTTGCTCACCGAGCGGGACACCAGGCCCGGGCAAAGCCACGTGATCGTCCTCAGTGATCCGCTCTGGCGTACCCGTTTTGGTCGGGACCCGTCCGTACTAGGCCGTTCCGTGATTCTCAACAAAGAGTCCTACACGATCGTCGGCGTCGCGAGCCGCGGATTCGATTTCCCGGAGAAAAGTGAAGCCTGGTTGCCTCTTTCTCTCTCTCCCGCCGATCAGCAGAACCACATCTTTTTCATGCTTCAGGTCCTTGCTAAACTCCGCCCGGGGCAAAAAATCAAAAAACTCCAGACACAGCTTGAGACTATCGCGCAACGCACGATGAAGGATGTTCCCGAGCTGAGCGCTGGCTACAGTTTTTCAGCCGTACCTCTTCTGGAGGACCGCGTCGGCGACACCCGCGGCGCCTACTTCATACTTCTCGGGGCGGCCACGCTCGTTCTTTTAATTTCTTGTGCGAATTTAGCGAGCCTGCTTCTCGCGCGGGGCTCCGGCCGCCAGAGAGAAATGGCGCTGCGCGCGGCGCTCGGTGCTTCGCGGGGCCGGCTGCTTCGCCAGGGTTTGGTGGAAAGCTGCCTGCTCGCGCTCATCGGTGGAGGGCTCGGTGTTTTCCTCGCGGCGGAAGGCGTGCAGCTCTTCCGCGCGATTGCTCCAGCCAATACGCCCAGATTGCACGAAATTTCCATTGACTCGTCGCTGTTGTGGTTTTCTCTGCTTACCTCGGTCCTCGCCGGCATTCTCTTCGGACTTGTTCCGGCTCGCCGCGCCGCACGCATGGAACCCAATGACGCTCTCAAAGAAGGCTCTGGCACAAACCTGGGAGCCGCTCGCTCCACGCGTCAGTCGCGGCTTGGCGACGCTCTTGTGACCGTGGAGGTCGCCCTGGCGTTCGTCCTGCTGGTCGGCTCCGCGCTGATGACGCTTACCGTCTCGCATCTACTTCATCAGAATCCCGGCTTCCGCACGGACCACCTGCTATCCTTTGACCTGCCCCAGCCGCCTTTTGACCTATCGGCGGATCTATCCGCCCAAGCCAAGAAACAATCAGAGCAGTTCAAGGGCATCGTCGACGAGATTCGGCTCGTTCCCGGAGTTGCTGCCGTCACCGCTTCTGACCACGGCGTCTTGTCCGGAATGACCATGATGCACGGTGGTCTCAAAGTAGACGGCGCTATTACATCCAAAGAAGATCGTCATGCCAGCGCCCGTTACGTTTATCCCTCCTATTTCCAGATCTTGGGCATCTCTCTTGTCCGAGGCAGAGAATTTACCGAGCGCGACACTGGAGACGCGCAAGCCGTCGTACTGGTCAACGAAGCCATGGCGCGTGAATATTGGGGTACGAACGACGTGCTCGGAAAGCGCATCAGCATGTCCACCGACGGTAAGGGCAAGCCTGTCTGGAATGAAGTCGTCGGCGTCGTCGCGGATGCTCGCGAAATTGCCCTTCGCGATGCTCCCTCGCCTGTCTACTTTCTATCGATCTTGCAGGGAGGCAACGGCTCCGTTCACCTTCTTGTACGCACCTTGACCGATCCGGAAGCGCTCCAAGCCACGATTTCGCGGCAAATCTGGTCCGCGTATCCCGATCAACCCATCACGCATGTCACAACCATGAACGGAGCCATTTCCAAATCCATCGGAAACGAACGCTTGCGGAGCATCTTGCTCGTTGTTTTCGCGGGCATAGGCTTTGCGCTGGCTCTCGTGGGACTCTACGGCGTCATCTCCTATTCGGTGGCTCGCCGCGTTCAGGAAATCGGCATTCGCATGGCGCTCGGCGCTTCTCCTCCCAGCGTTCTGGTCATGGTCCTCCGGCAAGGACTCCTGCCAGTCTTCCTGGGCATCGGACTGGGAGCTCTGGCAGCGTTCAGCCTTGGCCGCGTGATTGCTAGCCAGCTCTATGGCGTCGAGCCGAGCGACCCGGCCACGTTCCTGGGCGCGACCGGTCTGGTTCTCCTGGTGGCCTGCATAGCGTGTTGTATCCCCGCCCGCCGCGCCATGAGAGTCGACCCCATGGTCGCCCTCCGTTATGAATGAACAAGCCCACACACGCCGCCCAATTTTCCCGGAGGCACGGCTCTATCCCGAGCGCAAGCGAAGCAGGGCCGTCCTCGTCGTCCGCGCCAGAACTGGGGCCTGACCCATGCACTGGCTCCGTCGTCTCTTCGAGAAACAACAAGCCGAGAAATATCTCGACGCCGAACTCCGCGATCATCTCGAGCGCCAAATCTCCGATTCGATCGCCGCCGGAATGCCTTCCGAGGAAGCCCGCCGCCGCGCTCACCTCGATTTCGGCGGCCTCGAATCCATCAAACAGCAAACTCGCGAATCCCACCGCGGCAACCTTCTCGAAACTCTTTTTCTGGACTTACGCTACGCCATGCGCAATCTTCAGAAAGACCGCCGCTTCGCTATGGTCGCGATTTTCGCACTGGCACTCGGCATCGGCTCTTCCACGGTGGTCTTCAGCATTTTCTACAGTTTGTTTTTCAATGCGTTTGCCGCAAAAGACGCGAGCCGGTTGGTTGTTCCGGTGATTCAGAACACGGAAAACACGGGCCCGTCCGGCAGCAATCTAGAACCTCTGACGCTTCATCTTGCCGATCTCGACGCGGTGCGCGAACAGAATCGAGTCTTTGAAAACATCGTTGGCTACATTGTGGAAATGGTGCTCGCCAATGACGGCTCCCAGATGTACCAGTTTTCCAGTACCCGCGTGACTTCCGAAGCTTTTGTTTTTTATGGTATGCCGCCGCTCCTCGGTCGCGGGATCGCCCCGGAAGATGGAAAGCCCGGAGCGCCTCCCGTTTTTGTGATGAGTTACAAAACATGGAAAGGCATATTCCACGAGGATCCGAAAATTCTCGGCAAGATTCTTACCATCGATGGCGAGCCGCGGACGCTGGTGGGCGTCATGCCCCCGCGCTTCCAAGCTTATGGTTTGCAAGCCCAAATCTGGATTCCGCTCACGCGCTCTCGTGACACGCCGCGCGCCGAGGAAGAATCAGCGGCGGCTGTCTTGGCTCGCCTGAGGCCGGGCATAACCATCGAGGCCGCTTCGGCGGACCTCGATGGGATCGTCAAACGCCTTGCGCTTCTTCATCCGGACGATTTTCCAAAACATTTCGCGACGCGAGTGCAATCCGCAACAGATTCCCTGCTGGGCCCACAGGGAGGCAGGACGCAATTCCATTCCGACATGAAGCATCTGCTCTACGATTTGCTTGCCGCGGTCGCGATGCTGCTCTTTATCGCGTGCAGCAACGTCGCGAATCTTCTTCTGGCTCGCGCCACCGTGCGAGAAAAGGAAATGGCGGTACGCTCCGCTCTCGGCGCCACGCGCGGCCGGCTGGTTCGCCAGCTCTTAGCCGAGAGTTCCGTGCTGGCGATGGCCGCTTGCGTCGTAGGTTGCCTGCTCGCGTGGTTCGGCATGAAATTCGTCCCCGGGATTGTCCCGAGCACGGGAGACCTCTATGCGGGCGGGCGCCTCGGCACGGAATCGGGGTTTGGTTTGAGCGCACCTCTATTCTTCTTCGCTCTGGCGCTTACAGCCCTCACAACGCTGATCTGCGGATTGGCTCCGGCCCTTCGTGTCGCCCGCACCGATTTGCAGCCGCAACTGGCAGGCACGGGCAAAGGCGTAAACGGCAGGGCGCGCCACGGTAGGCTTCGCGCCGCACTGGTCGTCGCTGAGGTCGCTCTCGCTATTGTCCTCTTGATCGGCACCGGCCTGATGATGCGCAGCTTCTTCCTTCTCACCCGCGTCGACCTGGGCTTCAATCCCAAGAACGTCTTGTTCGTCGTTTTCTCGCCTCAGGTAAGCAAGAACAATCCCTCCGTTTCGCTGCAAACATTCGCTTCGCCGCAGGGATTGCTGCTGCTCCGCGATGTCGCAGAACGATTGAAATCCTTGCCGGGCGTAGCCCATGTTTCGATCGAGAACGCAATGCCGGGTTATAGCCCGTCGGCCGGACCCAAAGTGACGGTGCCTGGGGCGACTCATACCGAAGATGCTGGTATTTTTGCCTGTGACGAAAATCTGGTTCCAACGCTCGAGCTGCGCATGGTCCAGGGCCGCTGGCTTACCGAACAAGAGGTGCGAACGGCGCAATACGTCGGAGTGATCAGCCAGCGACTGGCGCGCGACTTTTTTGGCGATGCGAATCCGGTCGGAAGACAAATCCAGGTGAAAGCCTTCAAAGGCCCGTCTGAGGCAACGCAAGATGCCGAATTCCAAATCGTTGGTGTCGTCCAAGATGTGGTCAGCGCCGGCCCGCAACAGCCCACCATGCCCATGATCTTTCTTCCCTACACGGTTCGCGGTGGATTCGTTTTTCTTTTGAAGACAACCGTGGAGCCAGCTTCCTTGGCGCACGCCGTCGAGGAACAAGTGTGGGCTGTGGATCGCAACGAAATTATTGCGCTGGCCACTCCGCTCGAAGATTTCCTGCAGAGATTTACCTACGCCACGCCGGAGTTTGGTCTGTTGATCGCAACGCCGCTCGCGAGTATCAGCCTGCTGCTCGTAATCGTCGGCGTCTTCAGCGTGATGGCCTACACCGTCTCGCTAGAGACGCAAGAGATCGGCATCCGCATGGCCCTTGGCGCTCAGCAAGGCACCATCCTACGGATGATTCTCACAAAGGGCGCGGGCTTGCTTGCAACAGGAATTGTCCTGGGACTCTCCGCCAGCTATGCACTAACGCGTTTCCTCGCGAGCCAAATCTGGGGCGTTTCCGCCACCGATCCCTGGACGTTCACGGCCGTGGCCGCCTTCGTCGTCGCAGTGGGCTTGGGTGCCTGCTTCCTGCCCGCCCGCCGCGCCACAGAAGTCGATCCCCTCGTCGCTCTCCGTTATGAATGAAAGATTCAAGCCCTTTCACCTGAGTTTTGAGGTCCCCGGCCGGTCTCGGGACGGGAGGGAGGCTCGCTACAATGGACAGAACTGTCCTGTCGTTGCTTTCTGAAAAAGGCCGGGAAGGCGAATTCATCGAGCTCGTGATTACCCCGGTGGCCAGCGGAACTGCCGCCCACCTAGCAAGTGAAGATGCAGATGAGAGACGGATTGGCCGGCGCCGGCGCCATTGTTGAAAACCGTGCGATAACCCGCGAGCAGGTTGCGTTCGCGGGCAAGGTGCGCCGCGACCAGATGGAGTTTTCCGATGACCGCTTGATCCTCCGGCGTCGCGTCGTCCAGCGAAACAAAATGCTTTCGCGGGCATAGCAGGATGTGAGTAGGAGCCTGCGGGCTGATGTCCTCAAATGCAAAAACGTCGGGATCTTCGTAAATGATCTTGGACGGAATCTGTTTCGCAGCGATTTTACAGAACAGGCAGTCGGCGTTCATCAATTCCCTCCTGCAGGCGCGGCTTCGTCGAGACGCACGACCATGGGTGCCACTCCTTCGCGGTTGCGGAGCTGCTCGCCGAACTGGCGTGCGGCATCTTCGCCAGAGACTTTGCCGACGCGCACGCGGTAGAAAGTGCCGTCAGGCGAATCGTACTGCTGGATGAAGATCGGCGAATACGAGAGATTCAAGCGGTCACGCAGCCGCTGCGCGTTGGCTTGATCCTTGAAGGCGCCGACCTGCACGGTAAAAAATCCCCCGGTGACGTCCACTCCTGGCGTGAGAACTTCCACGCGCACGGGCACGACGCCCGGGCCGATCGATTCAATCTCGCGCGCGGCGGCGAGCGAAAGATCGATTATACGATTGTCCACAAAAGGCCCGCGATCCGTGATGCGCACGGTTGTGGATTTGCCGTTGTTGAGATTCGTCACGCGCACCATTGTTTCAAATGGCAGCGTGCGGTGCGCTGCCGTCAATTTGTACATGTCATAGATTTCGCCGTTCGAGGCGCGCCGCCCGTTGAATGGCACGCCGTACCAGGAGGCGTTCCCTTCTTCCATGTAGCCCGCGGGTGCAGTGCCCGGGGAAACCTTGCTGCGCCTGGGGGCGGAGGGCGGCGTCGCGGGCGCGGCCGGAGGCTCGGTATCGGTGGCGCGTTTGGTGGATTCGATGGTGTCGGGGGAAGCGGTCGCAGGTTGCGAAGGAGCACTCGCGCGGCGCGTGGCGCATCCGGCAAGCGAGAGAAACAGGCAGGCGCAAGCGAGGCTCGGCAGAAAGTTCCGGGGAAAGGAAAAAGGGGGGCGGCGGCCCGTGGTACGCGAGCAGGTCACTGACGGGCTCGCGTCATGACTGCGGCGGCGGTTTCGGCGATTCTTTTTCAGTGCGCGTGGAATTGCGCGATTCGATCCAGCCTGCTGCTTCGCTGAGCTTTTCTGACACTTCGCGCAAGAACTGCGCGGTGCGCTTTTCCGTTTCCGGCGCGACCTCTTCCTTCACGAAACTTTTCACACGCGCGAGTTCTTCGTCGACGCGCTTCCCAAAGTCCTCGAAGTTATTGATCTTTTTCAAGCGTGAAACCTCCTCGTCGATGCGGCGGCCGAATTCTTCAAATTTGTCCATGGGTATGCTCGCGGCTCCTCGTTCACGGTATAAACCCGCGAATTCTGTATTATAGGAACGCGGTGCGTGGCTCGCAAGGAGGAGAATTGGCGCTTTCCTATGTGTGGCAGCAGCGTTTGGAGCGCTGGAAGAATTTCGCGCGTGGACTTTTTGGCGGGGGCGGAGGCGAACAGCAGCGCCGTCCGCAGATTTGCCCGGCGTGCGGCTCGCTGGTGGGCATCAGCGCCACACGGTGCCACGTTTGCGGCACAAACCTGCGCTTTTCTCTGGCCGCTTTCAGCAAGAAATTTTCGGGAGTCTTCGGCGAACACGAAGCGCCGGTAACCTCGGTACTCCTGATCATGAACTTTGTGATGCTCGGCGTCAGTTGGCTTGCCTACGCCGCCGTCGGCAAGGGAGGGGGCCTCACGATTTTATGGGGATTGGCTGGCGAGCCCCAATATCGGCTGGGCGCGAGCTTCGGTTTTCCTATTTTCTTTCAAAATGAGTGGTGGAGGCTCGTGACGGCCATGTTTCTGCACGGCGGGCTGATCCACATCGGATTCAACATGATGGCCTTGATGCAATTTGGGCCGGCGATCGAGGAACTGTACGGCTCCGCGCGATACCTGTTTATCTATGTGTTCACGGGAGCGTTTGGATTTCTAGCGAGTGCGTTTACCGGACATTTTTCCCTGGGGGCGAGCGGCGCCTTGCTGGGCCTTGTAGGAGTCATGCTCGCGGTCACCTCAAAGCGCGGCGGCGCCTACATGCGAGATTTGCGTTCGAGGCTGATTAGCTCGGTGGTTATTCTGTTCGTTCTGGGCTTTTCTGGTTTCATGGCCATGGATAATTGGGCGCATGGCGGCGGTTTGCTGGCCGGATTCGTGTTGGGGAAACTGTTTGCGGATCGGCAGCCGAATAATGCAAACGAACGCCGCAGGGCCTACGCACTGGGATGGCTGGCCGGAATCGTGATCGTCGCCAGCTTTGCGTTAATGGTCATGCACTATCGCGATCCAACGCCGTTTTCGCAGCAGGGTTCTTCGGTGAGAGTCGAACGATGCGTGTCGGCTGATTCGGCAACTCGTCCCCCTTCGGGAGGCAATTCCTGTACTCTGTAAGCGAGCAGGATGCGCACCCAGCTTATGGATCCCCATTCGATTGTTGTTGTGAGCTTGCACTCGCCCAAGGAGAAGGTCTGGGGCGAGCTATTGGACATTAATCCTTCGGGGGTTACGCTGCGGGGGATCGATTTGAATTCCTTCGACCATTTTATCCGCCAGCTGAACGAGCCGGACGGTGAACGTATCGGACTGCCGACCATTTTTTTTCCGATGAATCGCGTCGAGCGCGTGTCCCTTGATGAGCCGACAGGGTCGATTCCTTCCATGAACGAGCTCTTTGCCCGCAAAATTGGCCGCTCGCTTACCGAGTATCTCTCGCAATTCGCATGACGCCATCCGCCTCGCAGCAATTGCTTGAAGCAAATTGCATCCCAATGGCCGCCTCAACTGCGCTATCCTGAATTGCAATGAAAGGCCGCATCTGGACGGTTCCCAATCAGATTACTTTGCTTCGGCTCGGCTTCCTGCCGTTCTTTCTCATTCTTATTTCCTACGAGCGTTATAAATGGGCCTTGCTGGTACTTGTGGTTGCGGGGCTATCGGACGGCATTGATGGTCTGCTCGCGCGGAGTCTGAATCAGCGGTCTTCTCTCGGCGCTTATCTCGATCCCATCGCGGATAAGCTGCTGCTCTCTTCGTCGTTCGTTATTTTGGCATTCAAGAAACAGATCGCATGGTGGCTCACGATTATCGTCTTCAGCCGCGACATCCTGATTCTTGTCGTGGCCGTGGTGATACTGCTCATCTCGGGGTATCGGCCGTTTCCTCCCAGCATTTTCGGCAAGCTCACGACTGCCTTTCAAATCATACTGGTTTTCACCGTTGTCTTTTCCGCGGCATACCCGGACTTTCATCTCCGGAAGATCATTCATTTGCTCGTTTATGGCGTGACTTTTTTCAGCATCTTTTCGGCCCTTCATTATTCGTTCAGTACGGCGCGGCATCTCAGCAGTTCTTCTTCGTAGGAAAAACATTTACAGAGGTCACTGAGATCAGAGAGGGCGCGGAGAAAAACTTCTGCTCTCACTCAGACCGGCATTGGCTTTGGGCCTGCCTCTGGAATCAACAATTTGGTTTCCGTCAGAGATTGAACCTGTTCGAGTGTTGTGTCCGGAGCCATCTCCCGGAGGAGGAGGCCTTCGGGAATGACGTCGATAAAGGCCAGTTCGGTGACGATATGATCAACGACTTCGACGCCGGTGAGCGGCAGGGTGCATTTTTTCAGGATTTTCGGTTTGTTGTCGCGCGTCGTGTGCTCCATGGCGATGTAGACGCGCTTTGCTCCGGCGACGAGGTCCATGGCGCCGCCCATGCCTTTCAGCATTTTGCCGGGGATGGCCCAATTCGCTAAAGTTCCCTTTTCGTCCACTTGCAGTGCGCCAAGGACCGTTAGATCGACGTGGCCGCCGCGGATCATGGCGAAGGAGTCGGCGGAGGAAAAATACGAGGTCCCCGGCAACTCCGTGACGGTTTCCTTGCCCGCATTGATGAGGTCGGGATCGACTTCTGATTCGCGCGGATAGGGGCCGACACCCAACATGCCGTTCTCGGATTGAAGAATGACGTCCATGCCCTGCGGGACGTAGTTCGCTATGGCCGTCGGCATGCCAATGCCAAGATTGACGTAGTAGCCGTCGCGCAATTCCAGAGCGATGCGGCGCGCAATGCGTTCGCGTTTTTGGTCGTCGGTCAGCGGCATAAGAAGCTCTCGGTCGGCAGTTTACAGCTAAGAGTCAAAACCAAATACAGGAGAGGCCTGCCCCTCCCCTGAAAATTCAGAGTTTGCGCGTGGTGCGGCGTTCGATGCGCTTTTCGTATCTCGTTCCTTCTAGGACCGCGTCTACAAAGATGCCTGGGGTATGGATCTGGTCCGGGGGAAGTTGTCCCAGTTCGACGATCTCTTCGACTTCGGCGATTACATAGTCGGCGGCGGTGGCCATCATGGGATTGAAGTTGCGCGCGGTCTTGCGGTAGATGAGATTGCCCCAGCGATCGCCTTTCCAAGCCTTGATGAAGGCGAAATTGCCGCGGATGGCGCGCTCGAGAACGTAGTGACGTCCGTCGAAGACGCGTGTTTCCTTGCCTTCGGCAACCATGGTGCCATAACCGGTGGGCGTGTAGAACGCTGGGATGCCTGCGCCGCCGGCACGGAGGCGTTCGGCTAGGGTGCCCTGCGGATTCAGCTCGACTTCCAACTCTCCGCTCAGGACCAGCTGCTCGAAGAGTTTGTTTTCGCCTACGTAGGTGGAAACCATCTTCTTGACCTGGCGATTTTGGAGCAGGATGCCGATGCCGAAGCCGTCGATGCCAGCGTTGTTGCTGACGATGGTGAGGTCTTTTGCGCCTTTGCGGCGGACGGCGGCTATGAGGTTTTCAGGGATGCCGCAGAGGCCGAAGCCCCCCATGAGGATGGTGGCGCCGTCGGTGAGCGTGGCGATGGCGGTGTCGGCAGGGGCGATACGCTTGTCCAAGAGGGCTCCTCGGCAACTTGGCAGTGTACTGCAAGAGGGAGGTAGCCACGCAAGGAAGTCACGAGGTAACCAGCGCGCGCGGCGCGAGGCGGCTTTCAGCGTGCGTTTTGATGGCTCAAGCCCCGACCTTGAGTAGCCAAGCGCCGCGAGGTAAAACCAAGGAAACAATAGGATTAGCAGGGTTGCGTTCTTGTGCGTTCAGAGAGCGACGCCGCCGGCCGGGTGGGCTCCAGGCGGGGTGGAGCGGACAGCGGAAATGGTTTGCTTGTGGCTTTAATCAGAAATATCGATATTATAGTGGGATTTAATTCATGGTCGAGGGGATGGTCCGGATGAAAAGGAATGAGTTGGGGCGTTTCGCTGGCAGAGCTTCGGCAAGCATTAGATTCGGTGTGCTCGCTGGCATGGCGCTTGGGTGTTTGGCTTACGCAGCAACTGTCTTTGCGCAGCACCGCATGCATGGACAACCGGTGAAGGAAGATCGGAACCATCCGTGGATGAATGCGAGCCTCTCGCCAGACGAGCGCGCCGCCATGGTGCTGAAGGAGATGACGCTCGACGAGAAGATCGACCTAGTGCATGGAATGGGGATGCCGGGATGGCCCCGCGAGGTGCAGAATCCGGAGCCGGAACTCGGAAACGGCGGTGCGGGATTTGTCCTGGGTGTGCCGCGGCTGGGGATACCGATCATTCAGATGAGCGACGCGGCGTATGGCGTGAGAAGCAGCGCGGAGAACGGCCGGTATTCAACGGCGATGCCATCCAACCTGGGGGCGGCGGCGAGCTGGGATCCTGAGGCGGCGTGCGCGTTCGGAGCCGTGATCGGGAAGGAATTGCGGGCGCAGGGATACAGCATGACTCTGGGCGGCGGCGTGAATATTACGCGCGAGCCGAGGAACGGAAGAACGTTTGAGTACATGGGCGAAGATCCCGTGCTGGCGGGGACGCTGGTAGGCAACCTGATGAAATGCGAGCAAGCGCAGAACGTGATCGGAGATATCAAGCACTACGCGGTGAACGATCAGGAAAGCGGCCGCAATGAAGTGGACTCGATCATCGAGAAGCGCGCGCTTCGCGAGAGCGATCTTTTGGCCTTTGAGATTGCCGTGGGGATTGCGCAGCCGGGAGCGGTGATGTGCTCGTACAACGCCCTGAATGGGGAATTTGGTTGCGAGAACAAATATCTGCTGACGGACGTTTTGAAGAAGGAGTGGGGATTCAAGGGATTCGTGGTTTCGGATTGGGGCGGGACGCATAGCACGGTAAAGGCGTCAGCAGCAGGATTGGATAATGAGGAGCCGCTCGACGAGTTTTTTGGAGAGAAGCTGAAGGCAGCGGTGGAAGCGGGAAAAGTGCCGATGTCGGAGCTTGACGAGCACGTGCGGCGGGTGCTGCGGACGGAGTTTCAGTGCGGGATTGTGGATCATCCTATGCAGAAAGGCGTGCCGGATGTTGAGGGCAACCTGGCAACGACACTAAAGGTCGAGGAACAGAGCGCCGTGCTCTTGAAAAACGCGGGCGGTCTCCTGCCGCTAAAGAGTGCCGCCGTGAAGTCGATTGCCGTAATTGGACCGCACGCGAATGAAGGGATGATGTCGGGAAGCGGGTCGGCGCAGGTGGACGCGCCCGGACGGCCATCGGCGGGATGGATGGCGCAGGTTTGGTTTCCGCAGTCACCCGTGGCGGCGCTAGAAGCCAAGTTCCCGGGTGCGAAAGTGCAGTTTGATTCGGGCGCGAACACGGAGAGCGCGGCGGCGCTGGCGAAGAGTTCGGACATCGCTATCGTGTTCGTCTATCAGTGGGAAAGCGAGGGAATGGATTTGCCGAATTTGTCGCTGCCGGTGAAGCAGGACGACATCATTGAGGCGGTTGCGGCGGCGAATCCGAAGACGATTGTGGTCCTGGAGACGGGCACCGCGGTGACGATGCCGTGGATAGATAAAGTGGGAGCGGTTCTGGAAGCGTGGTACGCGGGGAGCAAGGGCGCGGACGCGGTTGCGAACATTTTGAATGGCGACGTGAATCCGAGCGCGAAACTGCCCATGACGTTTCCGAAGAGCGAAGCGGATTTGCCGCATCCGAAGCTCACGCAGCCGGGGCCGGGGCAGACAGGGGAAGCTGCGGTGATGAGAACGGGCGAGGCCAAGCCGACATTTAGCGTGAAATACGACGAAGGACTAAAGGTCGGATACAAGTGGTACGACGCGGAGAAAAAGACGGTACTGTTCCCGTTCGGGTATGGGCTGTCGTATACGAAGTTCAGCTATTCGGGGCTGAAAGTGGCGCCGGGAAAAGAGACGGGCGTGAGCTTTACCGTGAAGAATACGGGATCGCGCGCGGGCGGGGAGATTGCGGAAGTGTATGCCGCACTGCCAGGTGGCGCGGGGGAACCGCCGAAGCGGCTGGTTGGCTGGAGCAAAGTGTGGCTGAAGGCGGGCGAAAGCAAAGAGGTAAGCCTGAGCATCGATGGGAAATACCTGTCGATCTATGACGAAGCCTCCGACGGCTGGAAACTGGTGCCAGGGAGCTACACGATTATGGTGGGCGGATCGTCTCAGGAATTGCCGCTAACCGCGAAGGCCGAGCTGAAATAAAAAAATGGAAGTCGACGAAGCAGCTGGGTAGAGGTGTGTCCAAACGGATCCGACTTTAACGCAAAACTAGGGCGAACCGTGCTAGAACTCGAGGGCTGCAAGAGGGTTGGAGATGTCCACGACCAACCGGGAAAGAGGCCTCCTCATGTTCAAGCACAGCTCAAATGGCGTTCCCACGTCGGCTCGAAACAGGGCCATCTGGAAAATCCCGAATAACAAAACATCGCGCTGGTCCGCGATGGGAATTTGTGCGGCGCTACTGGCCTGGGGCCCGGCGGCGCGCGCGCAAGCCAGCGGCGCCGCGCCTGCTTCGGCTGAGGAAGTCAGGCAGTTGCGCGATGTCGTCGAGAGCCTGCTTATTCGCGTGACGGAACTGGAAAAGGAACTGAAGGAGCGGCCGCCTGCTCCGACAGAGAGAATCGCGAGCAGTGCATTCATTACCCGCGATGTCCCAGTCGCCTCCGCGGACGCGGCAGTGACACCAGCGGGAACGGCGGCGGTCCCCCCTCCGGTAGCGCCAGCGCAAAGCGCTTCTGCGGAGGGACCCAAGGAGCAGCCCCTTGCCGGGACTCCGAGCAGACTGGATTTCTTGCATGGGGCCACGCTGAATTTCGAGCTGGATGAATATTACGAGTACAACTTCAACGAGCCCGTCGGCCGGGTGAACGCGCTGCGGGCTTACGACGTCTTGAGCAACAACATCAGTTTGAACCAGGCGGACGTTGTGTTCGAGCGGACCCCTGATGTCACCGGCGGTAGCCCGTTCGGCGTCCGCATCGATCTGCAATATGGGCAGGCCACCGACACGTTGCAGGGAAATCCGTTGAACGAGCCGCGGCCGTCGATCTATCAAAATATCTTTCAGGCCTATGGGACGTATGTGGCGCCGATCGGGAACGGCTTGACGCTGGATGTCGGCAAATTTGGAAGCTCGATTGGAATTGAAGGAAACTACACGAAAGACCAGATGAATTATTCGCGGGCGTATTGGTTTGATTTCTTGCCGTTCTATCACATGGGCGTGCGAGCGGCGTACAAGGTCAACGACAAGCTGACGCTGAACTATTGGGTAGTGAACGGAACAAACCAGGCGGAGGCGACCAACGGATACAAGGATGAGTTGTTCGGTTTCACGGCCACGCCGAATAAGAAGATTACGTGGAATGTGAACTACTACATTGGGCAGGAGCATCCGGACCGCATGGAAGTGGCTTCGAGCGGGCCGATACCAGTGCAACCCGGGCTGACGTTTCAAGCGATCACGCCGGCGCCGAATGGGAAACTTCACATTTTTGATAGTTACGTAAGCTGGCTGGCGGCGCCGAAGCTGACGTTCGCATTGGAAGGCGACTATGTGATTGAGCGGGAGTGGCAGAATACGAATACAGCTCTGGGGCAGTCGTCGACGCCTTCGCACGTGATTGGCGGCGCGGGCTATGTGAAGTATCAGTTCTCGCCAAAGTTTGCCGTGGCAGGGCGGACAGAGTACATGTCCGATCGTGGCGGGCTTTTCAGCGGGATTACGCAGGCATTGAAAGAGACTACCGCGACATTCGACTACAAACTTTCCGATGGATTTCTGATGCGCTACGAATGGCGGCGGGATTTTTCAAACCAGCCCTCGTTTTTCACCGATAAGAATGGCGTGCTGAGCAAGGAGCAGCAGACGGCGTCGATGGGGATTGTGTGGTGGTTTGGCGGAAAGGAAGGGGCGTGGTAGCCGGACTCTTTAGGATCGCGAACGGGGCGCGGCGGCATTGCCAGCATGTGGAGCGATGAAATTCGATGGACTGGGAGATACCTGACAAAAAACTGTTGTGGCGGTCTGGATTATTTATTCGTGCAAACGAAAAGCCGTCAAATGACGTCCGCTCTGGCCGATATCTAATTGCTGGAACTTTCCTCGATCGAATTTTGAGAAGGAAATTTGACAACCGGACGAGCCGCTGTCTTTGAAAGTGGAACCGGAACAGGGAGAGAGGGCAGTTTTCGTGCTTCCGGGGTAGGTTAGATAAAGCTGGTTCTCCTCAATGGTCACGTCCACTGTGGCTGGATGCAGGCCATCGGCCACGTATCTGCCCAGACAGAACTCGACCGGCGTGCTCCGGAAAGCCTTCTGCGCAGCGGGAGGGATCTCGCTCTTCTCAGCTTCGATCCTTGGAAGCCAGGGCTGTACCTGGGAACCTCGCGTGCGGATGAAGGCGAGAGTGATGGTGAGGAAGACGGCAAGGGAAAGCGTCGCACCATGCAGGAGAGCCACGCCGCTCGGTCTGTAATTTTCGATAATGTAGAAAGAACGCGCGCCAGCCGATGCCATTTGAGGCTGCTCGGCAGGGCTCGGCTCTCTCCAGAAGCCGGGCCGCAACACCCACTGCCTTATGAGAGAGATAAAGGCGTCCCCAACAAGAGAGAGGGCGGCGCGCTTTCCACTAGCATGATCGAAGATCGACAGCATTTCTGGCGCGAAGCGTCTTCGGAATGCACGAGGGTGAAGGCCGACAAGGCATTCGAACAGCGGGCGAAGCATCAGGCCCTCCTCGGTTTGGGAATTCGGAGGCGCACCTTTGCGTCGCGGACCACGTTTTCGAGCCGGCTGACTTCCGCGGTGAGAGCGGATGTACCGAGCGATGTGAGTCGGTAGTAACGGCGGCGGGGATCGTCATCATCCGCGCGGTGACCGAGATCCGCAACCCAGCGGCGGCGCATGGCCTTTTGCAGGTTGTCGTAGAGCGTGCCTGGTCCGAGAGCGTACTGGCCTTCGGTCTGGCGAGAAATGTCCTGCATGATCGCATAGCCGTGGAGGTCGTGGCCAGCAAGAGCCATAAGAATATGAAACAAGGCCAGCGAGAGGGGCGTCTGTTTGTCGTTGCCGCGCATCATTCTGTTTCCGATATATCGGATTCCGAATTAGTTGTCAACAAAGACTTTCAGAGAGCAGCGGACAGCCTCAGAAGGCGGTCTCTAGAGCGACCGAAGGAGTTTGTAGAGTTCGTTGGCGGCGTCGAAGTCGGCTTCGAGGTCGCGGGAGGCGAGGCGTTCGCGGAGATCGTCGATGCGGCGGGCAAAGAGATCGAGGGCGGCGGAGAGGACTTCTTTGTTGGTTAGGACGATGTCACGCCAGGTGGAGTAGGGGCTTCCGGCCAGGCGAAGAGAATCGCGGAGGCCGGGGCCGGCTAGCGTGATGGGCAAGCCGTTTTCGTCGAGATGATCGTAGAGGAATGAGCCAAGGGCAACGGCTGCGAGTTGCGGGAGATGCGAGGCTAGGCCGACGGCGTAATCGTGCTGTTGGGTGCCGAGCCAAAGCGTGCGGGCGCCGATTTTTTCAAGGATTCTCAGGAAAGCGGAAACGCGAGGATCGGTGTCTGCCGCGGATGCAATGGGACTCGGGACAGAGGGCGGAGCAAATCCCGTCCCTGTAGTGGACGGCGGAATTAGGGCGTAGGTGTTGTTGCGGAAGAGATCGGCGTCGGCGTGGGCGATGCCGGACCGTTCCCTGCCCGCCATGGGATGGCCGCCGAGAAAAAGTTTAGTGGAATCGGGGGGAAAAAGATCGGCGGCGTCTTCGGTGATGCGGACTTTGGTGCTGCAGGCGTCGGTGACCAGAGCGTTGGGCGCGGCGTGGCGTGCGATTTCGGGGAGAAGATCGAGCGTGGCGCTGATGGGCAGCGCAATGTAGACGAGATCGGCGTTCTCCAAGGCTGGGCCGAGCTCGGCGGAGAAAGCGGCGTCGATGGCGTTCAGAGATTGGGCTTCGCGAACTACTTCGGCATGGTCCCAGCCGGTGATGTGGATGTCCTTGGTGTATTTGCGAAGGGCTAGGGCGAAGGAGCCTCCGATTAGGCCGGTGCCGAGGATGGCGACGCGGTTGATGAGATGGGAAGTCATAGGGGCGAGCCGGCAGCCGACAGCTTACAGCCTAGAGCCGGAAGAAAAAGAGGAAAAGAAAAGTGAAGGCGGAGACGCAGGGCGCAGGGAGGCGGCGTAGAGATGGCAACGCAGATTCCTCCCGACAGGTTCGGAACCTCCGGTCGCTTCGCTAGGAGTGACAATCGTTGCCCTGTCGCTTGTGCAGTGAGGACGGGCATGGGAATTACGCCATGCGGCGGCCGATGGCTGGGGCGATAATGCGGAGCTCGGCCATGAGTTGGGTGAAGGTGTCAGGGTGAAGAGACTGGGCGCCGTCAGAGAGCGCGTGGTCGGGGTCGTTGTGGACTTCGATCAGGAGGCCGTCGGCGCCTGCGGCGACCGCGGCGCGGGCCATGGGTGGAACTTTATCGCGGCGACCGGTGCCGTGAGAGGGATCGGCGAGCATGGGGAGATGCGAAAGTTTTTTGATGACGGGGATGGCGGCGATGTCGAGCGTGTTACGCGTGTAGGTCTCAAAAGTGCGGATGCCGCGTTCGCAGAGAATGACGTTGTAGTTGCCGCCGGCGAGGATGTATTCGGCGCTCATGAGTAGCTCTTCCATGGTGGCGGACATGCCGCGCTTGAGAAGGACGGGTTTGCGGACTTCGCCGAGGGCGCGGAGGAGAAAGTAGTTTTGCATGTTCCGAGCGCCGACCTGGAAGATGTCCACATAGCCGAGCATCATCTGGATTTGAGAAGCGTCCATCACCTCGCTGATGGTGAAGAGGCCGAATTTGTCGCCGGCTTCGCGCATGAGTTTGAGCCCGGCTTCGCCCATACCCTGGAAGGCGTAGGGAGACGTGCGCGGCTTGAAAGCGCCAGCGCGGAGGATTTTTGCGCCGGCTTTGGCAACGCTTTCCGCAATGGACAGAATCTGGTCGCGCGATTCGACAGAGCAGGGACCGGCGGCGACGACGACCTCATTGCCGCCGATTTTTACACCGCGGCCCAGATCGACGATCGTGCCTTCGGGCTTGAATTGGCGGCTGGCGAGCTTGAAGGGCTGTGTGATGCGCATGACCTCGCGCACCCCTTCGAGTAGTTCGAAATCGCGGTGATCGAAATCCCGGTGGACACCGACGGCGCCGAGAACCGTGTGCGATTCGCCGGTGGAGCGGTGAACGTTGAAGCCTGAGGCAACGAGGCGATCGATGACGTGCTGGATTTGCGCGTCGCTCGCGCCTTCTTGCATGACGATGACCATGGTTAGTCCTGATTCCCTTTCGATTGCGGCGAATTCTGTAAGGCGAAGATGCCGGGCTGCAGTCCGGCGCCACGAACAGCGTTTCCCATAAAACCGGGCAAATGGATCATTCCTTCCCCCCCGCGTTCTGCTTGCTGTCGCCGTGCATGGCGTTGCGTTCGGCGGCGCGGGCTTCGTCAATGATTCGTTCGAAGAGGCGGCGGATCGCGGCGTCCGTGAGCGGCCCCGGATTGGCGCGTTCGGCGTTTGCCAGGACTTCGTTTTCGCGATCTGGTTGATAGAGCGGAATGTTGGCCGCTTGTTTTAGCTTGCCGATTTCCAGGGCGCAGTGCGAGCGCTCGTTCAGGAGTTCCACGAGCTTTTTGTCGATTTCGTCGATGCGGCGGCGCCAGTCGCTGAGGTTCATGGGGCGACCTCGCGGCGAGAGAGGCCGTGGCGGGCGGCTGCCTTTAGAGAACGGATGCGGGCAGCCAGGGCGGCGGCGGCCGCGTCGATCGCCGCCGGCTCGGAATTCGTAGCCGTGGCCTCTTCGATCTCTGAGACGAGGGCGGAGCCAACTACGGCGGCGTCAGCTAGCCCACCTAGAACGGAAACGTGGCCGGGGAGCGAAATACCGAACCCCACAGCGATAGGTAACTGCGTGACCTTGCGGGCACGGCGCAGAAGTGCCGGAAGATCGTCGGGGAGAGCGTCCTTCGCGCCGGTTACGCCGGTGCGGGAAATCAGATAGAGAAAACCAGAAGACACGGCAGCGATTTTTGCGAGGCGATCGTCGGTGGACGTAGGAGCGCCGAGAAAAATCGTGTCGAGATGATGCGCGGCGAGCACGCGGCGGTAGTCATCTGATTCCTCGGGCGTGAGATCGGTGATGAGCACGCCGTCGGCGCCGGCGTTTGCGGCAGTGGATGCGAATTTTTCGAGCCCCATCTGGAGAACGGGATTGTAATAGCTGAAGAGGACGATGGGCACATCAGAAGACTTGCGGATCTCTCGGACAAGTTCGATCACCTGGGCCAGCGTCGTGTGCGTCTTGAGGGCGCGCTCGGAAGCACGCTGAATCGTGGGGCCGTCCGCGAGGGGATCGCTGAAGGGGATGCCAAGTTCGATGACGTCAGCGGCAGCATCTGCGAGGGCGAGGACGAATTTCCGTGTAGCATCGAGCGTAGGATCGCCGGCGGTAATGTAGGCGACAATGCCCAGTTCGCCGGATTCGCGGAGTTCGGCGAAGCGCTTGGAGATACGAGTCTGGGCCCTCACGACGCTTCCCTGGACGTCGCGGCATCCTGCCGCGACATCCACTCACCTTTCGGAGAATCCGGAATTTCTTTCGATCCCTGATTGTCTTTGATCAGCAAAGAGTGGGCGCCACCGGCGCACATCGCTCCGCAATATGCACTGTAAAAGGGCTGCTTGGACGTAGCAGGATCCGCCTGCGGGTTAGAGGATGCAGGCGTGCAACTCACCAAGGCGAGTTCGGTCGAGAAGATTAGGGAGATGCGCGTCATGAAAAATCTGCTGGCCATCAAATCGATTTTGTCCAAACTTTGGAGTTCGATGCTAACCGTTATTAGTCTGCCCAATGTCGGCGGTAGGTGTCCATGTCTTTGTCGCCGCGGCCGGAGAGGTTGAGGATGACGAGGTCGTCGGGGGACATTTTGGGGACGCGTTCGATAAGGCCGGCGATAGCGTGCGCGGATTCGAGGGCCGGGATGATGCCTTCGGTTCGCGATAGCAGGCGCGCGGCTTCGAGCGCGGCGGAATCGGAGACGGCAGCGTATTGGGCGCGGCCTTGGTCGGCGAGCCAGGCGTGCTCGGGACCGATGCCGGGATAGTCAAGACCGGCGGAAATGGAATGCGTGGTGGAGATCTGGCCGTCTTCGGTTTGCAGAATGTAAGTGTAGGTTCCCTGGAGGACGCCGGGGCGCGCACCCGCGAAGCCTTGATGCGCGGCGAGGCGCGCGGCATGTTCGCCAAGCTGGCTGCCGCGGCCACCGGCTTCAATGCCGACCATTTTCACGGAAGGATCGCGCAAGAATTGGTGGAACAGGCCAATGGCGTTCGAACCCCCTCCAACGCACGCAAAAAGATGCGTGGGCAAACGTTCTTCGGCGGCGAGAATCTGCTCGCGGGCTTCGCGGCCGATGACGGACTGAAAATCGCGCACCATCGTGGGATAGGGATGGGCGCCGAGAACAGAGCCGAGAAGGTAGTGCGTGTTGCGGACGTTGGTGACCCAATCACGCATGGCTTCGTTGATGGCGTCTTTCAGGGTACGGCTACCGGAATCGACGCCGACCACCTGGGCGCCGAGCATGCGCATGCGCGAAACGTTGAGCGCCTGGCGCGCCATGTCTTCCGTGCCCATGTAGACGACGCACTCGAGGCCTAGATGCGCGGCGATTGTGGCGGAGGCTACGCCGTGCTGGCCTGCGCCAGTTTCCGCAATGATGCGGGGCTTGCCCATTTTTACGGCAAGCAGGCCCTGGCCGACGGCGTTATTGATCTTGTGCGCACCGGTGTGCAGCAAATCCTCGCGTTTGATGTAAATGCGCGGGCCGCCGAGGTGCGAAGTGAGACGCGAGGCAAATTGCAAAGGGGTAGGACGCCCCACAAAATTTTTCAGCAAATCGGCGAACGTGGCCTGGAACTTTGGGTCGGTTCTCGCGGCTTCATAGGCGCGCTCGAGTTCGAAGAGCGGCACCATCAGCGTTTCAGGAACGTAGCGTCCGCCGTAGGGCCCGAAGCGTCCGGGAACAAATGTGGCCGAGTGAAGTGTGGAGCTCATGGAGCGGGTTGTCCTGTCAGCGGCTCGTTCAACTGTTCTTCCGTACGGCGGACCTCGTCGATAAATTCCTTCAGGCGCGCGTGATCCTTCTTGCCCGGTTTCGACTCGACGCCGCTGGCAACGTCAACCGCATAAGGACGCACGCTGCGAATCGCGGCGCCGACGTTTTCTGGCGTGAGACCGCCCGCTAAAATAATACGGTGAGCTGCGACGGCGCGCCGGGCGACATTCCAATCGGCGCTGGCGCCAGTGCCGCCAAATTGGCCGGTGCGAGACCCATCGAGAAGAAATGCGAATGCGTCGTGAAATTTGTCGAGTGTCGAGAGCGTGAAATCGGCAGCGACTCGAAAGGCCTTGATGACGGGAACGGTGCGGGTCACCTCGGAAACGATGGGGGGAGTCTCGTCGCCGTGGAGTTGGGCGGCATTGAAGCGCACAAAGGCGTGGAGCGAATTGATCTCAGAGGGCTTGGCGTTCACGAAAAGGCCGACGGCCTGTACACCCGAAGGAAGCTTGGCACGCATGGTGGCAGCTTCGACGGTCGAGACGCGGCGAAGGCTTTTCTCATAGAAGTTGAAGCCCAGCATGTCGGCTCCAGCTTCGCAGGCGGCTTTGGCGTCCGGCCAGTTGGTGATGCCGCAGATCTTGACGAGAATCATGGCGAGCCTAATCCGGAAGCGCCGTGCGGCCGAGAAAAGCTCCGAGGGCCGCCGCTGGATCGGGCGAGAGCATAAGACTCTCGCCGATCAGAAAGGCGTCGAAGCCGGCGGCCCGGAGTCTCAGGAGATCGTCGTGCGTGCGGAGTCCGGATTCGCTGACTACGATGCAAGTATCGGGGATGCGCTCGATGAGTTCGAAGGAGGTCTCGACACGCAAGCCGAGAGTTTTCAGGTCGCGGTTGTTGACGCCGATGATGTGCGCTCCGGCGGCGAGGGCGCGATCGAGCTCAGCGGCGGTGTGGACTTCCACGAGAGGCTCCATGCCGATCTCGCGGCCGAGCGCGATGAGATCGCGAAGAAGTTCATCGTGGAGCGCAGCAACAATGAGCAGGAAGCTGTCGGCGTCGTTGGCGCGCGTCTCCCAGACTTGCCAGGGATCGAAAATGAAGTCTTTGCGAAAGACGGGCACTTTTACAGCATGGCGCGCATCGCGAAGGTTTTTCAGGGAGCCGCGAAAGAATTCGCCTTCGGTCAGCACGGACAGCACGGCCGCGCCTGCTGCTTCCAGGGATTGTGCCAACTCGACGGGATGGAAGGGATCGCGGAGAATTCCTTTCGAGGGAGAAGCGGGCTTAAGCTCTGCGATAATATTCAGGGAATCGCGCGTAAGCGCAGCGCGAAAATCGCGCAGCGGCCTGGCCGCGTTGACGCCGTAGCGCAGCGCCGCTTCCGGAAGGACACGTTTGCGGTGGTCGACCTCCAGACGGCGTGCCTCAAGAATGCGATCGAGGACGGTCCCGCTGTCAGCATGGGCGCTCATGGCCATTGCTCTGTATGCTAGAGGCGGGGGCTAGCAGTGTCAATCAGAGGGAGACAAGAAGCAAGTGGAAGGCTGAAACTTGAAAGCACCGAGCCTCGAGGCTCGAGAAAGCGGCTGGTGTGAGGAAATTGGCCGCCGGGAGAAGGAATGGGATACCGGGATGAGTATGGGACGCTCCTCGAAGAGCTGATCCAGCAGGCTGACGCGATCGCGACACGTTTTTTTCGCACCGGCGAAATCCGCATCGAGAAAAAAAACGATGGTTCGGCTGTGACCCAAGCGGACCGCGGGGTGGAAGAGATGGCCCGCGCCAAAGTGGCGGCGAGCGGGATGGCTTTGGATGTACTGGGCGAAGAGATGGGCGGCGAGAATGCGAAGGGACCTGCCCTCACCGGGCAGGCTCGATTGATCATCGACCCTATCGACGGGACGGAAGAGTTCTCGCGGGGCATCGCCACTTTTGGGACGCTCCTGGGGATTGAGCGCGATGGCGAAATCGTGGCAGCGATGGTAAGCGCCCCGGCACTGAGCATGCGTTGGTGGGCGTATCGCGGCGAAGGCGCCTGGAGCAACGGAAAAAAGCTGCATGTTTCAAATGTGGAGCGATTGAACAGCGGGATGGCCTTTACCGGAGGCACCGGGCCGAACAGCAACCGGGCAAACAGGGAAAAAGCGCGGCGTCTTCTGGATGCGGCGCGATATGGACGTTCGTTTGGCGGATTTTGGAAACATATGATGGTGGCCGAAGGCGCGATCGAGGCAGCTCTGGACCTGCATTCAAAGCCCTGGGACCTGGCGCCCGCGGCACTGATCGTGGAAGAGGCCGGCGGCCGGTCGACGGATTTGACAGGAAAGCGAACGATCTATAGTGGAAGTCTCGTCAGCACGAACGGGAAAATTCATGACGAGGTGCTCGCGCTTTTAAAGTGAAGCGGACTCTTGAGGACAAGACTTTGCGAGGCGAAAGAAAATGGACGCGAGGTATTTGGCGTTCGCGGGAATAGCCGCCGTACTGACCATCACGCCGGGCGCAGACATGGCGCTGGTGGCTAAGAATGTGTTTACACGAGGCCGGAAAGGATCGTTCGCCACGATTGCGGGAATCTGCTCGGGATTGTTCGTGCATGCAACGGCGTCCGCACTCGGGCTTTCGGCGATTTTGGCGGAGTCGGCCCGCGCGTTTGAAATTGTGAAGTGGGCCGGCGCCGCATATTTGTTCTATCTCGGAGTGCGCGCCTTGCTGCGTGCCTGGCGAAAGTCTTCCCCCGCGAGCTTGGATCTTGCAGAGGGTCCGGCAAAAGCAGGCGCCGGGTGGAGAGGAAGCTACCTGGAGGGGCTGTTCACAAATCTGCTGAATCCGAAGGTGGCCTTGTTTTATCTTACCTTCTTGCCGCAATTTATTGCGCCGGGCGATCCCGTTCTGCGCGTCTCTCTCCTGCTTGCGAGCTTGCACGTCGCGATGGGGCTTATCTGGCTGACGATTTACAGCGCGGCCTTGCATAAACTGAATGCCACCCTGACGCGCGGCGGAGTGCGACGGGGTATCGAAGCAGCAACGGGCGGGCTGCTCATGGCGCTGGGCGCGCGCCTGGCGTTTGTAAAGCGCTAAGGCCACGCGCGAGGACAGGCAAGGGGACCAGCAATGATCAAGAGCAAGCGGGTCTATGCAAAAGCGGCTAAAGAGGATGGATGGACGGGATACCCACCCTTCTCTTTTGGAGCGAAGGACGAGGAACAAAATCAGGCTGTGGTGCCGGCTGGTGCGCTCGAGCCGCGATAAAACACACACTTTGAAACCCTCAGAAGGCCTGGCGTTTCCTCACCATGGCAAATGGCTTTCCAAATTGGATGTTTTGTCCTGAAGGCAGAATCCCTAACCTCTAGATGAAGAAGAGAGCTCGTATTATTCCTCGGAGGAATTGCGATGGACATCAAGACGAAAGCGGAAAAGGCCGAAAAGCTGAGAAAGCTGCATCACGGCCCGCGAATTCTGGCCCTGCCGAATGCGTGGGACGCAGTCACCGCACGAATTCTGGAGCAAGTCGGCCATCCGGCAATCGCGACAAGTAGCGCGGCGGTGGCATTTTCGCTCGGATATCCTGACGGCCAGCGTATTTCTCGCGGCGAGATGTTGGATGCTGTGGCGCGGATTACGCGAGCGGTGCACCTACCTGCAACCGCCGACTTGGAGTCCGGTTACGGGAAGACGCCGGAAGAGATCGCCGACTTCACAAAAGCGATGATCACCGCGGGCGCTGTGGGACTGAATTTCGAGGACGTAATCGGAGATGACGAAAGCTCGCATGTCGAGTTGGGACTGCAAGTGAAGAAGATTCGCGCGATTCGAGAAACGGCGGCGGCTCTGGGTGTCCCTGTCGTGATCAACGCGCGCACGGACATCTATTTGATGCCGATTGGGGCCGCAGCCACGCGATTTGAGCGGACGGTCGAGCGGTTGCGCGCGTATCGCGACGCCGGGGCGGATTGTCTCTTCGTGCCCGGTGTGAGCGATCGCGAAATCATCGCAGGACTGGTCAAGGCTGTGGATGCTCCTTTGAACATTCTGGCCGGACAGGGTTGCCCTTCGCTGGACGAGCTGGAAAGAATGGGCGTGGCTCGTGTGAGCGCGGGGTCCTCGGCGATGCGGGCGGCAATGGGAGCGTTTCAGCGCGTCGCCAAGGATTGGCTGGCCCACGGATCGTACGATTCGCTGCTACAGGTCACGATTCCTTATACGGAACTGAACCGCCTGATGGCGCGCAAACCTTCTTAGCAGATTTCCTTCGATTATTTACTTTTGACCATGGCCGAAAAAAGCACGCTGCTCAAGATTCTGAATGAGGAAATTGTGGCCTGCCGCAAGTGCCCGCGCCTGGTCGAGTACCGCGAAAAAGTGGCGCGAGAAAAACGCCGCGCGTTCCGGGATTGGACGTACTGGGGCAAGCCGGTTCCAGGGTTCGGCGACGCGCGCGCACAATTGCTGATTCTGGGGCTGGCCCCTGCCGCGCACGGGGCGAATCGAACAGGGCGCGTTTTCACAGGAGATCGCTCGGGAGATTTTCTCTATGCGGCTCTCCACAAAGTGGGCTTTGCCAACCAGCCCACTTCCGTGAGGAGCGACGATGGCTTGCAACTGAAGAATGCTTATATCGCGGCAACGATTCGCTGCGCGCCTCCCGGAAACAAACCCCTCCCCTCAGAGATAGCAAATTGCCGAGGTTATTTGGTGCGTGAGCTGGAGATTTTGCAGCCCCGTGCCGTATTGGCGCTCGGAAAAATTGCCTGGGATGCGTACCTGGAAATTCTAAAGCAGCGTGGTTCCGTGACGTCCAGAGCAGCCTTCCACTTTGCGCACGGAGCAGAAGCAGAATTGCCGGGCGATAATGCGCACCTCTTCGGCGTTTATCACCCCAGCCAACAGAACACGCAAACCGGGCGAGTGACGCCTGCAATGTACGGGCTGGTTTTGCGGCGGATTCGTCGGTTTCTCTCCCACTAGAGTTTCCAAGAGGCGCTTCTCGGGCGCGCATGCTTACCCCTCGACTGTCGGCCTTACCTTGCATCGCCCTGACGCAAATTCCTGACATTCCGCCGGTTCCCTGCCGCTAGTTGCCGTGCCTCGCCCTCAACTGCCTTCTCTTTCAGCCACTTACGGGAGCCTTGGAAAACTACGATGGCAAATGGCCTGCAGACTGGATTGGTTCGGTGCGAATCTCGGAGGCAATCATGAGGGCAAGAAATGTGGGGCGACTTTTATCGGGGATGGCGGTCCTGGCCATTTTTCTAGGGTACGGCATGGCATGCGCGGCTCAAGAATCTTCGGGAGATCAAAGATCACTGCCCTCTCAAGAGAAACCGATTGTCTCCGAGGACAAAATCGGGGCCCCGGAAGACCAGCCCCTGAAGGCTGCGGACGGCAAGCGGCACGGCTTGCCCCTGGAGACCTACGGCGTTGTGCCAGGAACAAGGTTTCTCGTGGCACTTGAAGAGGACCTCGGCACCAAGGGCACGCCGGAAAGAGCAAAGTTCAAGGTGAAAACGCTCGAACCGCTGGAGGCAGGCAGCGGCATCTACCTGCCGTCCGGAGCGGAAATCGAAGGGCATGTGAGCCATGTGGAATCGGCGGGCACGACGGGGCGCGCGCGAATCTGGCTGACGTTTGACGAGATTCATACCAAGTTTGGGCGTTTGCCGATCGTTGCGGAAGTCGTAAGCGTGCCCGGGGAACACAGCGTCAAAAGCAAACCGGGGCAGGAAGGCCTGATCGAGGGAAGGAGCAGTTCGCAGCAGGACGCGGCCGAAGCCGCCGCTGCGGGGGCGGCGCTGGGCGCGGTGAAGGGGGTCAAAGACAAGGACAAGAAGGAAGCCGCGGAGGGAGCGGCCATCGGAGCGCTTACGGCGTATCTGGTCGAATCAGGCCGAGGGCACGAGTTGGATCTGCAGAAAGGCGCGAAGCTCGAATTGGAGCTGGAACGAGCGCTCTATCTGGTGAAAGAGTAGGGCGTCACTGGTCCAAGCGCGAAAATTCGAAGCCAGGAGAAAGAGACTGCGGCTTCGATCAGCAATGAGTGACAGATTTGTTCGATGCCGGGGATGAGCCGGCGCAGCGGGGAGGCTGCGCCGGCTTTGTGTTTTTGGTACTTGCCCGCCTATGGATTTGCGCTGGCGCAAGCCGAGCGCAGAGGCAGCATACGCTTGGCAAGCGTGCCGGGAGCTTGTTACAGTCGAAGTGTCCAGCCTGCACCAGAATCTGCGAAAATTAGAGATACAGCGTGGGAGAGGCGTGACCGCATGGGGGATGAGGCAAGGAGTGCAGTGCGCGCGATGGAGCCGCTCGAGCGCAAGGACCGTGTGCTGATTGTCGAGGACGAAGACAATGCGCGCAAAGGCTACGAGCAGCTGCTGCAAAGATGGGGCTTTGATGTCCTTGGCGTGGCTACGGCGGAAGAGGCGCTCGCAAAATTCGGAAGCTATCAACCGGACACGTTGATCGCCGACGTCGAGTTGCCCGGCATGAACGGCCTGGACCTGCTCAAACAGCTCGGCCCCGAGCTGCTGGATGTTCCCGCCGTAATCATCACCGGAAAAGGAAGCGAAGAACGCGCCGTGGCGGCCATCGAGTCCGGAGCGTTCTGGTACATCGAAAAACCGCTGAAGGGGCCCGTGCTGAGGGCGTTGCTGGACCGCGCGCTGAGCAAGGCTCGCGATGCGCGACAGCTCGTCGTACTGCAACGCCAGTTGCGCGAGGCCGGTCGGCTGGGCGAGTTGGTGGGCGCCTCGAAGCCGATGCAGGAAGTCATGCGCATTGTAGAGATGGCTGCGCCTAGCTCGGCGTCCGTGCTCATCACGGGAGAGACAGGTTCCGGTAAAGAGATTGTCGCGCGGACCATTCACAAACTTTCCCCGCGCGCCAACGGACCGTTTGTCCCTATCAACTGCTCCGCCATCCCCGAAACACTCATGGAGAGCGAGATTTTCGGCCACGAAAGGGGCGCGTTCACGGGCGCGGCCGAGCGGCGCATCGGTTGCTTTGAACTTGCGGATGCCGGTACCTTGCTGCTCGACGAAATCGGAGAGATGCCCGCTCCGACACAAGCAAAACTTCTGCGCGTGCTCGAAGACCGCAAAGTGCGTCGGCTGGGAAGCAAGAGCGAGACGCCCGTGGATGTGCGCGTGCTGGCGGCGACAAACAAGGATCCCGAGAAAGCCGTGTCCGGCGGCGAGCTGCGCCAGGACTTGTATTTTCGCCTGAATGTATTCCATATCAATCTGCCGCCGCTGCGCGAACATAAGGACGATATTCCGCTGCTGGTCGAGCACATTTTGCGGGACGTGAACACCAAGCATGGGAAACATGTGCGGGGCATCGGCGCCGAAGTGCTGGATATCTTCATGAGCCACACCTGGCCGGGAAATATTCGAGAGCTGCGGAACATCCTCGAGCGCGCCGCGATCATGTGCGAGAAAGAACTGATCACCCGAGCATGTCTGCCCGGGGAGTTTGGCAAGACCTCCGCGAAGAACCCCAGCGATCTGTCTTCGATCAAGTTTCCGGTTGGGACAACCGTCGACGCGATGGAGCGAGAGCTCATCCTGCAAACTCTGAACGCCACGGGAAACAACAAAACGCGCGCCGCCGAATTGCTCGCTATCAGCCTCAAGACTCTTCACAATAAGCTAAAAGAATACGGCGGCGAACGCGCCGAGGCAGAGTAGGAATCCGCGATGCAGCTACGGCTGCGAACAAAGCTCACGCTGGTGATGTCGGGTCTCGTGCTGCTCGTGGTCGCGGCCGTCTCTGGCGTCTACTTCGCGCTAGTCCTGCAGCAAGTTCTGGATCAGAGCGAAAGAAAGGCAACCGAGATCGCAAAAAGCACCTTTTACCAGGTAGCGGAAGCGGTGGATGAAGCGAAGGCGCAGGGATGGCGGCCGGAGTCAAACGCGCCTGAGGACATTCGCGACTATGTAGCTTATGCGCTCGGCGCAAGCCAAGGGTTGCAGACTCAGCTGCAGGCAGAAATTGTCTCATCTGGCATTTATGAAGTTTCGATCACCGATCACGAGGGGAAGGTTCTGGCGTCAGCCCCGGACAAATCCATAGTCGGAAAATTTGCCATGCGCCGGCTCCCACTTTCGCAACTCACGCAGCGGGGTATTTTGCATCAATTGAAGGTTCTTGCCGGGACTCCGGGAATTTACGAATACCAATATCAATTCAGCGTTGTCGGCGGCGAACCTTACGAAGTGCGAGTGGCAGTTTCTACAGGGTTCTTGCTGCAGATGGAGATTTTGCCGATTGTCAGGCAACTCGGCACGATCGGCCTGCTGGCCCTGGTGATTTCCACTGTTCTCGCGGCCGTGGTCAGCCGGGCAGCGCTGGCGCCACTGGCTCGCATCTCCGAGCAATTGGATCGCATCTCCGCCGGACTGTACGACGCGCCCATACCGGAGGTGCGGGGATTTGTCGGAAGCAGCGATGAACTGGGCCAAGTCAGCCGAAAGATTACGCAGGTTGGCCAGCAACTCCGCGGCGTGCACGAAATTTTCAGCACCATGCGCGAAAACATGAACTCCGTCATGGCTGGTCTCGAAGACGGCTTGCTGCTTTTTACGCGAGACGCGCGCGCGGTGATGGTCAGCCCTGCCGCCGAAAAATTCCTCGGCGCGCCAGCGGGCCAGTTTCTTGGCAGGCGCGTGACCGAAATATTCCCGGCCGGCCACCCGCTGCGGGACGCGTTGAACCTTGAAGGCGACGAATTGCGGGAGGTCGCCGCCGAAATAGACTTGAAGACGACAGAGGGGGGGAAACGCGTCAGCGTAACCGTGCAGGCGATTCAAGAGGATGGCGAACGGATGGGCGCGCTGCTGACGTTGCGCGATCTCGATTCGATCGAGAGCATCAACACGCAGCTGCAAGTGAGCGAGCGGCTGGCCGCTCTCGGACGCATCACCGCAGGAGTCGCGCATGAAGTCAAGAATCCTCTCAACTCCATGCGGCTGTGGCTGGAGAATCTGAAGGAGTCCCTGCCGCCGGATTCGGACAGCAGCTCGAAACAAGCCGTGCAGGTACTGGACAAGGAGATCGACCGACTCGATGCCGTCGTCAAGCGCTTTCTCGATTTTACGCGCCCCATGGACGTGCGGCTCGAACCCACTCAGCTTGCGGAATTACTCAGGGAGGTTCTCGAAATAGCGCAGCCGCAAATGCAAAAAGCCAACATTCAGGTAGCACAGCTTTTGCCGATCGATGTGCCCGAAGTGTACGTCGATCGCGCATTGCTCAAGCAGGCCGTGCTGAATCTTGTGCTGAACGCCGGGGAATCCATGCCGAGCGGCGGACAATTGCGGCTGGTGCTGAGCCGCCGCGGTGAAATGGCTGAAATCAGCATTGCCGACACCGGGAAAGGGATTCCGCCCGAGCACCGCCAGAAAATTTTCCAGCTCTTTTTCACCACACGTCCGGGCGGAAGCGGCATCGGGCTGGCCAGCACGTTTCGCATTGTGCAGCTTCTCAACGGTTCGATAGACTTTACGACCGAAGTCGGCAAAGGTACGACGTTTCGAATCGAGCTGCCGCTCGCGGCCTGATGCGGAGTGCTTTGCAGCCCCTATTGAACATGACGGAAACCTCGGCTCAACCCCAGTTTGCCGTGAAGCGAAATAGTTTCCGAGCCATCCTTGGCGTGCTGGGTTTCTCGGCAATTTTGCTGGGCGGCTGTGCCGCTCGAAAAAAGCCTTCCATCCCGTGGAGCACCGCAGTGCTCGTGCGTCCGATCCTGCCGCAACAACCTTCGCCAAGAGCAGTCATCGAAGTCCCTCCGCCCGATCTTGGACGGGAAACCCCGCCTCCACCCGCGCCGCTGGTCACGCGAACTCCCCCCGCTCCCGTGAGGCCGCGCAGCCTTGCGCCGCCTGCGAATCCAAGTGCGCCGGCGGGAAAGCCTAATACTCCGCAAATTGTTCCCGAATTGTCGACGCAGGAATCGGCCTCGTTGCGACGCGAAACGGATCAGAGTTTGACGGCGGCCGAACATAACCTTGCTGCGACTGCCGGGAAATCGCTGAACGCCGCGCAATCCGACCTTGCTTCGAAAGTGCGCAGCTTTATTTCGGATGCGCAAGAAGCCGGCCGGGCGGGCGACTGGGTGCGGGCTCGCGATTTGGCGAAAAAGGCTGAGGTTTTGTCCGAAGAGCTGGTCGGATCGAAGTAGTCCCGATCAGCCTCGTCTCTCCGGCTCTTAGAAGATGCATGCCCCTCGATAAGCAAAAAACCACATCAAACCGGCTGACAGTGTCGAGGATGGATGGGAGGTTGGTCTCAACATGAACCCGGCACACAGATGCGTTAAGATGGCCGCATGAAGAAGTTTGATGTGGCCATCGCGGGCGGAGGATTGATCGGCGGATCCATTGCGCTCGAACTCGCGCGCGCCGGCCTGCGCATCGGATTGTTCGACCGCCAGGAACCCGGACAGGAAGCCTCCTGGGCGGGAGCGGGAATTCTCTCCCCGGCACCGGAAAGTGCGGCCATGATTTCGCTCGTGCCGCTGGCCAAGGCCAGTATGGCGATTTATCCGGAATTCGTGCGCATGGTGGAAGAAATTTCGGGCCAAAACGTGGGTTACCGCCCGAAGGGCACGCTGCAAGCGATTTTCACGCCGGATGCGCGGGAGCTCAGCACCGTGATCGCTCTGCATCACGGACTGGGGCTGAAAGCGGAGCCGCTCCGTGCCGAGGACGCCCGCAAACTGGAACCGGCGCTCAGCGAGGAGCTCGAAGCAGCCGTGCTGCGCCCGGAGGAAGCCTCCGTCGATAATCGTGCTCTAACACAAGCCGTCCTCGAGGCAGCGCTGCGAACTGGCGTGCAGTTTTTTGCCGGATGCGGGGTGGAAGGCATCTCTCGTGCAGGCGGTCGATGCGTGGGCCTGAAATTGAATAATGAAAAGATCGAGGCAGAGTGGACGATCATCGCCGCTGGCTGTTTTTCCGCAAACATCGAAGGCGTAGCGGCGTATGCGCCGGTACGGCCAGCGAAGGGTCAAATGATTGCTCTTCGCGCGGATGATTTGAACATCGAGAAGGTCCTCTGGTCAGAGAAAATTTATCTTGTTCCGCGGAATGACGGAAGAATTCTTGCCGGCGCAACCGTGGAGTACACCGGTTTCGAAAAAGGATTGACCGCCGGGGGCCTCGAAAAAATTCTTGCCGGAACGCTCGAGTTGTCGCCAGGCCTAGCGAACGCTCGCGTCGAAGAAACTTGGGCCGGCCTCCGGCCAGATTCCCCCGATCATTTGCCGATTCTCGGACCAACAGAGCTCGACGGTTTGTTGATTGCGACAGGGCATTTTCGCGGCGGGATACTCCTAACACCCATCACGGCGCAGCTCGTGCGCGAATGGGTGACGCAACAACGCGCCAGCGTGGATTGGGACCGCTTCAGCCCTATGCGCTTTCAGTCCGCCTCCGCGCACAGAGCGCCCGCCTAGAATTCCCGAAGATGGATTGCCGATCACGGCGAGAGAATTCAAGCGTGCCTCACAATAGTTCAAGATGCTTTTGAATTTCGGCTGGGTGGCACTTGCTATTGCTGCGAGGCGGGAGGCGGTGTGATAGGCATGGCCCGCCCGGTGTCACTGTACCGAATCTGACTCCGATCCAAGGTTAGCTCGTGTTCAAGAACCACGTCGAGCGCCGAGCCGCGTGGCAGACGCGCTTCCGGACCTCGCGTCAGGAGAACCGCGCCGAGTCCCGCGACGGCTCCGATACCCGCGCCGATGCCGAGACCCTTCGGCCCGTCGGCGATAGCGCCGATCCCTGCGCCCGTCGCTGTCGTTTCGGCGACGGTTTTTACGTCTTGCCCTTTGCCCCCGGCGCTCGTGACCTTTCCTTCGGAGTCCATGGTCTCTTTTCCCCCGGTATCCGCGCTGCGCGGCGTGGCATTCAGATCCACGGTGTAGCCATTCGGAAAAATCAGCGTATCCAAGCGCATGCGAAATTCTCCGCGACCCTTGACCTTGCCCGGCCGCTTGGATTCGATCAGCTCACCCCGCAGATAGGAACCGACGGGGATAACGATGTGGTTGTCCTGCGTGATCGGAAAGGAGGTGTGAAAATAAACGGAATCGCCGGCCTTCGCGCTGCCCGTGGAGATGCCATTTTCGAGTACGACAGCCACATGCGTACCCGCGGGGATGCGGATCAGCTGCGGGGACACCGGCGGCTGTGCAGCCGACTGCACGGGAGTTGCAGGCGGTGGCGGCGAAGCCTGCGGACCAGGCGGCTCTTGCGCGCCGCCAAGCTGCGGAAGCAAAAATAGTAAGACGGCGACGTGAATGCAGTAGGAAGAAAAACTTCGGCGGGGCGATTTCCTCATGACATCCCTCCGTGATGCTTGGTGCGATGCTCCGAGATAGGTACTGGATGTCTGAGTATATCGCCAGAGTCTTCAGTCGAAGGCCTTAAATGGAATAGCCTACGGGGAAGGCCTGACCAGCGTCAGTCCTGGATTACCCCCGCCGCGATCAGCGGATAGACGACCAACGCCACGGGAAGGATCGCGATGCAAACGACGACCATGCCGCCGATTTCCAAACCACGAATAGATTTTGTCCCAAGCGCCAGAACGGGCCGCGGTGGCTCTGCCAGTTGACGGTAGTGAACCAAGTGGCAACGGGATAGATCCGTCTGTATGAGAAATGCCTCGGCGCTCGTGAAATAGATCGTGCCCGTAAACACCCTTCCATCCACGAGCCGGACATGTACGAATTGCCTGTGACGAGCAGCCAGATCGGAAACAGATTCCCGGAACGAAACTTCACGGGGCGTTAGCGGGCGGTTGTAGGCCCCTCGATAAAAGCCAAACGGCTTGTGGGGAGTGTGCGGCGGGATGGGGAGCGCCGCGGGTGGGAGATCTTTGAGTGCCCGGGTTTGCGCATCCGTGAACTGAGGGGGAAGCGGACGGAATTCCGGAGACTGTGCCTGCACCGCGTCGCTCTGCTCCGGTAGAAGGAAAAGTCCGTCTCGCTCTAGAGCAAAAGCCGGGCGGGACGAGGAAAGCAGCAGGAGCAGTACGGCCGGGCAAAAAGAGACGATGGATCCGGGTCGCATCGAAGCCTCCAGATGGGAGTTTGGGGCCGGAAGACGTGATATGTGCAAGACCTCTGCCCTTCCTCGCGCAGGTCTAGCCCCCACAGAATGCTGTCCGAGTCCCGGATGCTCGCAACCCAACTCATTGTAAATAAAGCTCTTGACTCATACCTGGAGGGACGCCTCAACGGTTCCGTTCAGGCCCGGACCAGACAGCAGCAACCCGAATGGCCGAAATTCACCGACAACTGCCAGCATCTCCCGGCAGGTTTCGCCGAATCCCGCGACCACCGGAAAGCAATGCTCCACCAAGGGCGCGGCACAGCGCCATTCCAGTTTTTTCCCGTCATAGCCCCCAGTTCCCCCTCACAAACGAAAAACGATCTTCGGTTGACGCCGCGGGCGAAAACTGAGTAGCCTCTGTCAACTGAAGAAGCCGCTCAGAAAGAGGGAAGGATCTATGGCGAAGCTGGCGCTGATCTACGCAATGCGGTTGCTGCCCGAGGAAGAACTCGGCGAAGTGAAAGACGCTACAGTTGTTCTGAAAAATGGACGGACGGCGCGCATATCCATGCACTTGATTTCAGGCAGCAAAGAGGAGATCGAAGCGACATTCCATGAATCTGTCGCCGCTTTTTTTGAATTGTACCCGGAGATTTAAATGTCGGATGACCGACAGTCGTTGCCAGGGATTCACGAAAAAATCAGCGGTTGCCGAAATTTTCAGGATCAGCGGTGGGGTCGCCGAGATTATCGCTGATGAGCACTGTGGATTGACCCGTAAGCTCAAATCGTTTGCGGCATTTGAAGCAAGCCACCAGATCGTCGAGCCGCACCATAAAAGAAGTCGCCTTGGCAAACTTTCTGCGGTCTTCTTCGCCGGCGCCGCGCGGCAATTCCCTCTTCTTCCGGGAAACCTTCCAGCGAACGGGAAATTCGAATTCGCCGCGGCAGCTCGGACAGACGAGCTTGATCTTCCTGGTTTCTTCTTTTTCCGTGTAGAAGGCGCGTTCGTCCATGGTTAGGTGGCGGGTGCACTCACCGCGTCATCGATTGTAACAAATTCCAGGCCGAGGTCACGCCAGCGCGGCAACCAATGTTCGAGTGCGGCCAAGGTAGGTAAACGGTCGGCATTCAGCTGGCGGTGGGAGCCGTCATGCAGGCAGAGGATATCTCCCGTAGACGCCGCCGCATTTGTCGTGCCTGCCGCCTTCAGATTGCGCTGCGCACGCTCTGCAATCGGCCCCATTCGCGGGATAAGCCATTCCGAGGACGTGGCGCGCCAATCGCCGGGAATCAGGGTCCACATCACAACCCGCTGCTTCAGTTCCCGAGCGGTGGAAACAACCCACGGGTTTCGAAATCCAAAGGGAGGCCGAAACCAGCGGGACGGCGCCCCGGTGGCCGCAACGATCGAAAAATTGCAACAGCGCAGCTCAACCGTGATCTGATCGGGCTTGAGCCAAAAAAGATTGGGATGCGCGTCCGTGTGGTTGCCGATAAGGTGGCCCCGTGCAGCCGTTTCCTTCAGAAGGTCGGGGCATTCGCGGGCGTGTTTTCCGATGACGAAAAAAGTCGCGCGCGCTTTATACCGGTCGAGTAGATCGAGAAGTTTCGGGGTGATTGCGGGATTCGGCCCATCGTCAAAAGTGAGAGCCAGCTTGCGCGGCGAATTCGTGCGGCAAACGGTCGCGCCGAAGAGCTGCGAGCGGGGATAGACCGCTGCGTAAGCCACAAGACCAGTAGCTGCGGCTGCCAAAGCAGGCGGCCCGGCAATCAACCAAGGATTCATTGGCAACATTCTCGCACTTTAGGGCACACATCACCTATACGAACCTATCGGAGCGGATGTTTCCTTAAGGTGTAGACGCGGCAGGCATAATAAAGTCTGCAAACGATTCTTCCCGGAGGCACACCCTTGCGTTGCAGAGTCTGCGGGATTGACTACGGCGTTTCCCACGAGTGCTCGGGGCTTTCCCCATTCATGACGCTGGAGGAGGTCGCGCCGCCTCCCTCGGAATTAAGGCCCTTCTACTACATCCGCATGGCTTTCAACATTGTACGCTGGGATGATATGGCCATCCGCAGGGCATCGCGGGACCCAAACGCCCTGGTTTACGGTGCCGCCCTTAGCGCCGTGAGCGCGGCCCTGATTTTCCTTGTGACCGCGCTCCCTGGCATGCTGGCACACGAAGGAAGAACTACCGGCACGATCTTCTGGGGGCTGCTGTTGGGCCTAGTCTTCTTTTGGACTTACATGGCCATCATCGCCGTCGTCCAGATTGGCCTTTGTCACGCTATCGCAAAAATCTTTTTAGGCGCCACCGGGACTCTTGCCGGCGTGATGCGCCCGCTGTTTCTGGGCTGGTTTGTAAACGTCCTGATTCTGATCCCGGTCGTGGGCGTCTTTGCGGTCGGAATCGCCTGGACCGCCGTTCTCATGCTTGTGTTTGAAGAAATCGACGGTATTGGGCGGATGCAGGCGTTCCTTATCTCAGCAGGAATCAACGCGGCCTTCATCGCGATGGAGATCCTGGTCCCACACTAGAAGCCCTTTCAAATATTTCTCCAGGGCGTCAACCCGGCAGGCCGCGGCGTGACTTCAGATCGTTGAGCAAGCGCTCGACCTCGTTGTCGCGGTCGAGGCGGATGAGTTTTTCACCCATGTCATCGGAGATCAATTCGACCTCCGCGGTCGCGATGGCTTCGGTGAGATGCACGCGGTCTTTCAGCCGATCAAAGGTGGCGCTCTTCGAATTGTCGCCGAGAGCTGTTCCCGCGCGTGCCGCTTTGCCAAGAGCCACGCTGCGGCGATGGCGCGCCAGCAGCAAATCGCGCTTGGATTTCGCTTCATCGAGTTTCTGCTCGAGCTTCTGCAGCGCGCTCTTGAGAGCGTCGACCTGCGCTCTCTGGTCATCGACCTGCTCCTTGTAGCTCAACGCCAGCCGCTGCGCGGTGTGGAAACGATCCAGCGCAGCGCGAGCCAGATCGTCCTGTGCTTTATCGACGGCAATTTCCGCCTTGCGCATCCAATCCTTTCCCGAATCCTCGTTTTCACGAAGCTTCTTTTCGAGCATGTGCTGGTCGGCGATCGAAACAGCGACCTGCGTTTTGACCTGGAGATACTGATTCTCCATGTCCATCATCACTTGTTTGATCATTTTCTCCGGGTCTTCCGCACGATCGATCATGTCGTTCAGATTGGCCCGGATTAACGTGCTCACTCTTTCTAAAAGTCCCATGACATTTCTCCTTTCAAACGGCCGAAAAAGATTACTGCCAGATGCAGAACAAGAAACTCCATACAAAAACCTGCCACAGAGCCTGATGCAAAAAAAGACCCAGGCTAACGCAAGTGTCCGGCGAGCAAATGCAGAAGGCCGGGCAGGTAGGCAAGGCTGGACACCGCCAACTGCTTTACCAGATAGACCGCTCCTCCAAGAAAGTGCCGAGCGGCAAACGCAATCACCACGGAGCAGAAGATCCATAACACCAGGAGTTCGTCTTTCCACGTCATGGCGGTCCCCCAACCTCCATCGAGCGTCCCGGCAAGCCCGCTGGCCTGCCGGGACGGAAGCAAACGTTACGGTCTACGCCTTGGAAGCGGGCGCTGCAGGCTTTTCTGGTTTCGGCGCTTTATCGCCGATCAAACGCACCTTGCTGAGCAGATCCGACACTTGCATGCCAGAGAGCGCTTCGAAGAGCGCCGGCACTTGCGCGGCAATCTTCGTGATGTCGCCGGTGAGTTTGTAAGCGCCGGCGGCGTCACCATTTCCTGTCGAGACGATGGTGACTTTGTCCACTTTGCTGAGCGGCTCCGCTAGAGCGCGCACAACTTCCGGCAGGCTGCTGATGAGTTTGTCGACCAGGGCGGCCTGGTTGTACTCCTGGAAGGCTTCCGCCTTGACGTTCATGGCCTTGGCTTCGGCTTCGCCCTTCTTGAAGATGATCTCGGCTTCGGCTTCGCCCTGCGCCCGAATGGCAGAGGCGCGGCCTTCGGCTTCGCTCATCAGGCGCTGGCGTTCCGCGTTCGCAAGAGCTTCGATGCGCTGACGCTCGATTTCCGCCGGCTTGAGCACGGTGGCAATGAGTTCGCGTTCGCGGCGCGCGATTTCCGCCTCCTGCACCTTCACTTGAGACTCCCTCTCCACCTGCTGCACGCGCACGCCCTCGGTAACCACCTGCTGTTGCATCACGTTGGTCTCGATTTCGTACGCTTTATCGGCGGTAGCCTGGGCTTTCTTGGTCATCTCGAGGTAGCTGGCTCTTTTGATGTCGAGGTCGCGTTCGGCTTCGGCTTGCTTTGCAAGAGAAGCCGTTTCGGCGGCCACGCGTTCCTGATCGGCCTGGGCCTTCGCAACGGCCGCGGCGCGTGTTGCTTCCGCGCGCTTGATGGCGATATCGCGATCGGCTTCGGCGGCGGCTACTTCCGCATCGCGCTTGATACGCGCGACGTCGGGACGGCCCATGTTGGTGATGTAATCGCTTTTGTCGCGGACTTCCTTAATGGTGAAGCTCACCACGTCGAGTCCCATCTTGCTCAAGTCATCCGCGCAAGTGGAGCGCATGCGGTCGCCGACCATTTCCGGCTCCTTGACGATTTGTTCGACAGTGAGCTGGCCAATGATGCCGCGAAGATGGCCTTCCATCACGAGGCGGATCAGCGCTTCACGCTGTTCCGGACGCTTGGTGAGAAATTGCTCGGCGGAGGTGAGAATCGACTCCTTGTCGTTCTTCACCTTGATTTGTGCGACGGCTTCGACAGTTACGGCGACGCCCTGCCTGGTATACAGATTTTGCTGCGGGGCGACGTCGAAAGACATCAGCTCCAAAGAGAGTTCGCGGGAAGTTTGCACCATCGGGAAGATCAGGGCTCCTCTTCCGGAATACACCTCGGTGCCTCCCATTCCGTACCGGATCAAAGCCTCATTGGGCCCAACTTTTCTGTACATGCGGGCAATCACGATCATGATCATCAATAGCCCAAGAACGAGAAGCCCGGCGATGACCACCACTTCGTTTGGCAACCCGAACATAAAGCCTCCTTTTCCTCCGACCGCTCCGGACTGCTCGTACTGAATGCCAGTCCGTGAAAACTTTTACCTCGTGAATTCTTCCCATCGCTTTACGTAGGCAATTCCCTTCTCGTAGCGCTCGATGACCACCTCGGTGCCTTTCTCGATCGCCTTGCCATCATCAGAACGCGCACCTGAACATCGACGAACTCCCGCCATCGAGAAAATAATTTCGCCGGTGCCGCTTTCGCGGATGGGCATGTTGACGGTTCCCACCACACCCTCGATCCGGTAGTCTTCACTTTTCATGGGCGTGTCGGTCGAACTCACCAGTTTCACCATGAAGCGAAACACCACCCATCCAGCGGCCAAGCCGACAAGCGTGGCAATCGCCAAGCTGACCACCGCTAGCAAGTGCGAATGACGCGCAAGCAGATAGCCAGTTCCGCCGAACCACGCCAGAAAAGCCATGGCCGACGAGGCGTTGAACCAGGAGATGTGCGTGCTGGCTTTTAGGCTGCCGTGAGAAGCGCCAGCTCCGCCATGGTGCGCGCTGTGGAACGGCAGGTGGATCTTGAACGGCAGATGGATGTGGACCGCGCCCGCAAGAAACGAAAGAACGCTCAGCGAGAAGCCCACCAGGAAACAAAGCAGATAAAAATCGGACCAGGTCATAAGTCACCCCGAAACGCAGCACCCCGCTGCGCAGACTGGAATTCGAGACGCGGACCCTCTACCTCAGTTGTTCAGTGAACTCGCAGGCGGTGGATGTCCACTCGCTTGATGCTTGCCTGAATGCAAAACTTCTCCCAGGCGATCCGCCAAACCTGGCGTGCGAAGAATCTCCGCAAGGAGCAAAAGCGCCTGGCGCGAATCCTCATGTCCGGCGATGGCCAAAAGACCGCGGCGCAGTTCCGGATCGGCGGCAAATTGTTCGGCGCCGGCATAGAGCCACGAGTCGATCTTGGCGTCCACAGCACGGAGCGCGGACTGCAACTCCGGCGTGTAGCCTTCCGGGTCGTCCACCAGAAAACCTGGATAGACGCGGAAGAAGCGCGCCAGCAGCGTGCGCGTGCCATGCGTGAGATGCGGCCGTGTGCCGCTCTCGATTTGCGAGAGGTAGGCCTGGCTAAGGCCGCGGCCTACTTCCTTCTTCATGGCCTTCGCCAGCTCCTGTTGCGTCATCGGACGCCCCAGGCCGCGCAGGGAACCTTCCACGGAGCGGAGAGAACGGAGTTTGTTGCCGAGAGTCATCGAAGAACCCACTTATTGCAATCTGCAAATACGATATTATTTATCGCTATTTCTGTCAAGAACTATATTCGGTCTGTTTTCAATACCTTACGGGAATTATTGCTGCCGGATGGACTCGGGGCGCAGGAGCGCAAAAGGCAAACCGTTGGGGGGAAATGCGCGGTGCTGCGCTTCTTGAGGCGCTCAGTCGGGCTTGCGCAGCGACTGCAGATCAATTCCGAGTTGCTGGCATTTCTTATAGAGGTGGCTGCGCTCAAGACCCATCGCCCGCGCCACGTTGGTCATGTGAAAATTGTGCCGCCTAATCTCTCCGAGCAGCACTTCTTTCTCAAATGCTTCCGTACGCTCTGCAAGTGTTCCGCTCGCGACAGCTCCGGCTGCGGCAGAAGCTGGGGAACCGGCAGCGGAGTCTTCCGCAGGAAGCACCAGCCGCACGTCGGCGGCAGCGATGGAATCCTCCGAGCTAAGCAATACCAGTCGCTCCACAACATTGCGCAACTCGCGCACGTTTCCCGGCCAAGCGTAGCGGCGGAGTTCAGCAATGGCATCCGGCGCAAAGAGCTTCTCTTTCCAGCCATTCTGCGCGGCGACCTGGCGCGCAAAGTGAGAGACCAGCTCCGCAAAATCATCGGGCCGCTCGCGCAACGGCGGCAGAACCAATGGGAAAACGTAAATCCGGTGAAAAAGGTCGCGGCGAAATGTGTTCAGCTTCACCAGGTCCTCAAGGTTCCGGTGCGTGGCGACAAGAACACGCACGTTCACTCGAATCGGCTTGTCGCCGCCGACGCGCTCGACTTCGCCTTCTTCCAGCACGCGCAGCAATTTCGCCTGCATGGAAACAGGCATATCGCCGATTTCGTCAAGAAAAAGCGTGCCGCCCTCGGCCTGTTCGAATTTGCCGACATGTTTAGCTGCGGCGCCCGTGAAGGCACCCTTTTCATGGCCGAACAGTTCCGATTCGATCAGCTCGGCCGGAACCGCCGCGCAATTCAGGGTAATGAATGCGTTCTCATGCCGGGGCGATTTCTCATGAATCGCCCGCGCCACAAGCTCTTTGCCGGTTCCCGTTTCGCCGAGGATGCAAACTCGCGTTTCGCTGGCGGCGACTCGATCGATCTGGGCGAGTAGCTTCTTCATTGCCGGACCCGATCCGACCAGCTCGTGTTTTCCCAGCCGGTGTCGCAGCTCGCGGTTCTCGTCCTCGAGCCGCGCAAGCCGCAGCGCGTTTTCCACCGTGACCAGCAGCTTGTCCGTCGAGAGCGGTTTTTCCAAAAAATCCAGCGCGCCCAGCTTGGTGGCTTTCACCGCCATTTCGACATTCGCCTGGCCGGAGATAAGGACGATCGGCGTCTTCACGCCGGCATGTTTCAGGTCTTCGAGCAACTCGATGCCACTTTTCCCGGGCATAACCACGTCGGAGAGAATCAGGTCGAAGGCTTCGGTGCGCAGAAGCTCCAGGGCGCGAGGGGCGTTGTCGCAAACCGTGGCTTCATGGCCGGCGAGTCGAAACGCCCGCGAGAGTGAAGCCAGGGTATTGGGATCGTCATCGACGAGCAGGAGGTGAGCTTTTCGTGGCAAAAAGGTGTCCTTTGCGGCGGCGCGTCAGTCGGAAGCGGCTACAGTAAAGCTCTGCGGCGGTTTTTTCTCCGGGGCTGGTTCCTCCGCTGGGGCGACCCGTTGCACGGACTGGCGCTGCGGCAGCTCGATGCGAAACGTCGTCCCGTGTCCCTCGTCGCTTGAAACAGAAATGGTCCCGTGGTGATCGCTTATCACCGATTGTACGATCGCAAGACCCAGGCCCGTTCCCTGGACCTTTGTCGTGTAGTAAGGAGTGAAGAGCCGCGAGCACTCTTCGGGCGTGAGACCTTTCCCCGTGTCCGAGACCTCGATGCGAACGTTGCCTTCGTGCTCCGTGGTGCGCATCGTAAGCGTGCCGCCAGCGGGCATGGCGTCCAGCGCGTTCAGCACAAGATTCTGAAAGGCACGATGCAGCAGATCGGCGTCCGCGTCGATTTCCGGCAACGGCTCGGTGAGAAAGTATTCCGGAATAACTGGCGGCTTGCCCACGGCGTTGAATTGCGGTTCGAACAAGCGAACCGCATTGCGTAGGGCTTCATTCACATTGACGAGGGCGAACTGCGGCGCGGGCATTTTCGAAAAGTCGCTGAAGCGCCCGACAATCGTATTCAGATTCGCGAGCTCCGCTTTCAATGTCGCCGTGGATTCGTTGAACACTTCCAGAAATTGTTTCGCGTCCAACTGCCGCGCTTTCTGCAAGTTTTCGACGGTAATTTGCAGCGGAAAAAGCGGATTGCGCAGTTCGTGCGCCAGGCGCCGCGCCAGTTCGCGCCATGCCGCCACGCGTTCGGTCTGCACAAGCTGCTCGCGCTGCGCCGCGAGGGTCTGTGTCATCTCGTTGAACGCGGAGGCAAGCTGCCCGATCTCATCTTTGCCGCGCAAATCGATGACGGTATCCCACCGGCCGGAGGCGACTTCGCGCGCGCCTTCGGCCAGTTCTTCGAGCGGCCGCGTGATTCTTGCCGATACCCACAAACTGATCAGCAAACCGATCATAAGGGCCGCACCGGCAACCGCCGCCGCAATCTGCAGAATATGGCGGGTCAACAGTACGAGTTCCTTGCGCGAACTTCCGAGCAACAGCACCGCGAGCAATTCGTTGTTCCGGCCCATCAGCGGAATGGCATGAAAGGACTCCGCGTCCCCGGCGTTTTCTGTCCAATCTATAGTCCGCACGGTTGGCCTTGGCTGTTTCTGAATCTGCTCAATCAGCGGCTCGAGCCGGTCTGCCTGTTCGAACGGCCCATTTACATCGGTCAGCGCCGAGGCCACAAAGCCCGCCTCCAGATTGCGATAAAGAAGCACCCGCGTCCCCGCGGGAGGGACCAGGGAAGCCAGAAAATTCTGGTCGAGCCGCCGCCCGCCGACGACGTACATGTTCTTGTCGTTACCTCCGGAAAGTACGCGGACGACGGTCAGCGAAAGCGCCACGCCGTCAGGCAATTCCTCTTTTCGCAGGAAAAATCCCGAGTCGTTCCAGTTCTTGTTCGCCGTCACCCAATCATTCTTGTAGCCGACACGCGCGGGATACTGCGCGGAAGAGATCAAGGTGCCGTCCCAGTTCACAAATTCCACAAAGTCCAGCCCATGATCTTGCGCCGCTCCCACCGCGTCCCGCACATAGAGCGAAAGGTCGGGATTGGGTCTTGCCAAGTCGATGGCTACTTTCAGTGTGACGTCGGCATCCGTAATGTCTTTCACCTGCCGGGTAATCTCGTCGCCTCGCTGCGCGTACTCTTTGTTGAACTGCGAAACGAGCGCCTCGCTGCGCTGAGCGTCCGATTCTTCGAATGCGGCCTGCGTATAGTGCGTCACGCCATAAGCGACCAGCGAAACCGAGGCAAGCACAGTCACCAGAAAAATCAGAAACAATTTTGTGCGAAAGCTCATGGCTTTGCTCCGGGGGCAGTGGCCCGCGGTTGCGGGGAAGATTGGACCGCAGGATTTGCGGTGCTTGCAGGATCGGTCAGAGCAGGGCTCGCGGTCTCCAGCCAAACGTCGGCGAGATGCCATTCGCCCCAGCGCGCGGGCATCCAATCGCGCACGCCAGCCCCGAGTCCCACAGACTCCGCCTGCACGATGAGCGGCAAAACACGGCGGTCTTCCAGAATGCGCCGCTCGCGCGCATACAGCTGTTCGTGATCGGTGCTCGTGGCATTCACCTCCTGCGCCTCCGTCAGATTATATGCCGCAAACAGGGAATCGAGTTCGGCGCGCGGCGAAAGAGATGAGTAGTGCCATGCGAAAAGGTGAACACCGGAAGGCGGGTCGGAAGGCGCCGTCGACGCCGCGCCCGGGCGCGAAACGGGCCTGGCGATGACTTGCACAAGAATCGATGCCTGCCGCGCATTGACGGCCACACGCTCTCCCAAAAGCTTTGCCAGGTCGCCTGCAGGATCGACGCGCAGGCGCAACGGCTCCGCGCCGGCAGCTTCATTCGCAGTAAGTCCGCGGCGCAATTCCTTCGCGCGTTCGAGATTGGTGTCCACGTTGAAGAGGAAAGCATATCCCGAGAGCCACTCGGGCAAAAGGGCCGCTGCAGGTTCGGCTTGCTTCTGCAGCAACACGTTGGCCATGCTGCCGCGGTCGAGCGAGAGAGAAAGAGCTTCGCGCAGGCGAACATCCGATGCGGCGCTCTGCGCGTCGTCAAATCGCAAGCCATACAGTGTGAGCGGCTCCGAAATCCAGACCCGCACATTGGCTTGCCTCGCGCGAGGCACCAGATCGGGCGATAGTTCGATCAAATCCGCTTTTCCGAGCTGCAAATCAAACAGGGCTCGCAGCGGTGGCACTCCAAGCGTCACCTCAATGCCATCCAGAAACGGCCGGCCGGACCAGGTTTCTTCGTTCGCGCGAAAGTAGAGATGTCCAACTGGGGCATCTGCCAGTACAAACGGCCCTGTTCCGGCGAGCGCTCCGCCTGCCAGCACCCGGTAGACAAGGTAGCGCCCCGAAGCAAGCTGCTCGAGCAAATCGGGCACGGCCACGCTCGACTGAATCACCACCACATTGCCCGACGCAGATATTTGCTCTGTTGCCGGAAGCAGCGGCTGGAGCGCCGAAACCACGTCCTCTGCGCTCAGGGCCGCGCCGTCGGAAAACTTCACGCCCGCCCGAATCACAAATCGCCAGCGTTTGTTCGAACCGTCGTGCGACCACTCGATAGCAAGCGCCGGCTGAAACCGTCCGTAATTATCGAGCGCCACGAGCCGTTCGAACACCAGTTGCGCCATCTTTTCATCCGCAGCGGCATCCAGCGAGCCAACGCGCCACTGCTCGGGATTGAGCGACACACTTGCCGCATGCATGTCGATGCGCAGCGTCCCGCCATACCTCGGGTGTGCGGCCGCTGGAGCGGGCGAGGGCAGAAAAAATTGTGCAGCAAAGGATAGGCAGCTAATTGCTGCAAACAGCCGTAATTCGATAAACCTCATAGTTCCCTGTCGCAAGATTCTTCACCACCGCGAAGGCTGCTTTCGCATTTTCCGCAACGCTGATGCCAAGAACCGGTCCGGGCACCTCAACCGAACTCGCTACGTCGTCACTCGGGGGCCGGGCGGCCTGATTCAGGACCGGACCTCGCAAGATGATCCGGTCGGTTTCTGTATAGTCCCGAGTGTCGGTAGCAAGATATCTTGGCCCTTCTTCACACGTGGACAAAATCTGCAGAGCCTTTCCCTCTAGATGGATAGCGCTGCAGGTGAACGATACACGCTCATCCAGTTTGAGATCGCAGATCTTTCCGTCGAAAAGAATACCGAGCGGCCTGTCGGGATAAGGGTAAAGGAACGCACCGTCGCCAGAGCGGGAGTGCCGGCGAACCGCGGGCAGTTCCGTCGAATCCGTTATTTTCCACGCGCCGTTCTCCGAGTGATAGCGGAGGAAAAGACCGCCACTCAGCAAGAAGAGAAAATGCTCTCGTGAAGACGGATCGACCCACCCCATGGCACTCTGAATCGGCTTTTCCTGTTGCCAGACGAGTTCCCGCTGAAGCTGCGGCACAGGCGGGGTCTCCTGCGCGACAAACAACGAAGCCCGCGAAATTCCCACCATATAAGTTTGGCGGCCTCCCTGCGTGTCCGTCCAGTTCGCAATCAGCAGGGCCTCAGAAGCCGTGACCTGCATCGTAACGGTCAGCACTGGAGCGTCCGAACTCTCTGCCGCGGTCATCCCGCAAGCGGAAAGCTGTTCGAGAAATACCTTCTTGTGCGCGTCTGACAAAAACCCGGGAAACTGGGGAGATTCCTGCCAGGCAACTTTGACAGGTTGCTTGTGCGCCGCCAGGCATACCTTCATCGCCAGCTCGTGCGCCGCATCTCCGGGCGATTCGCCGTATAATAGCCGTGGTAAAAAAAGAAGAGCAAATCCCAATAGTTGGCAGAAAATGCTGAGGCCGCGCGGGCGCGGCAAGAACAGATTTTGCTTGGCGGACACTGGCTTGCCGGATGATGATATCACGGCTGCAAGTCAGGGCGCGGGACACCAAAACGCTCTTGTGCCGCGCCAAGTTCGAAATCTTCCGGCGTATACATGCGAAGGCAGAACTGGCCAAGCAGACCGGAAAATGCGTGCTCCCGGCGAAACGATTTGCGGCGAGGCACGTCCATCTAAGTGGCCGGACAACGGGTAAATCTCTGTCTTCAAGGACGCCGAAAATGACTCGAGTTGTTAATCGCCTGAACGTACTGCTGTGGCTGGCCCTCGCAGCCATCGCCAGCCTTACCGCTCTCCAAGCCAGAGCTCAATCCGCCGCGGACCAGGCACCCGGCGGACCTACGCGCCTTCTGCGATTCGCGGACATCTCGAAAGACAAAGTGGTCTTTGCCTATGCCGGCGACCTGTGGATCGCCTCGCGCGAAGGCGGTGCTGCACGCCGCCTCACCTCCCACGTGGGCGACGAGCTCTACCCGAAATTTTCGCCCGACGGCAAGTGGATCGCCTTTACCGGGGAATACGACGGCAATCCGGACGTCTACGTCATCTCTGCGGATGGTGGCGAGCCCAAGCGCCTCACGTTTCATCCTTCGAACGACATCGTCCTCGGATGGACGCCCGACGGCAAGAACATCCTCTTCCGCTCCGACCGCCTGAGCACCTCTCTCGGCCGCAACACGCGCCTCTATCTCGTCTCTCCACAAGGAGGATCCGCTCACCCGCTGCCCGTCCCGCGCGGCGAGCTCACTTCCTTCTCCCCGGATGGCACCAAGATCGCGTATCTCGAAACCTCGCAGGAATTTCGCACCTGGAAACGTTATCGCGGCGGCTGGAGCCTGCCGATCGCCATCTACGATCTGAAAAAGAACTCGTATGAAGAGCTGCCCAAGACTGCCGGCATGGACATGTTCCCCATGTGGCACGGCAACTCCATCTATTTCATAAGCGACCGCGACGGCGTCATGAACCTCTACAGCTACGACCTCGCTTCGAAGCAGACCAAAAAACTGACCGACTATCAGGACTTCGACATCAAGTGGCCGAGCCTCGGCCCCGACGCCATCGTCTACGAAAATGGCGGCTTGCTCTATGAATACAATCTCGACAGTGGCAAAACGCGCAGTCTCCCCATCGTCGTTCGCGCCGAGGACCTCGAGACCCGCCGGGAATTCAAAAGCGTCGCCCAGGCCATTGGCAGCGCCGCAATCTCGCCTTCCGGCGCGCGCGCCGTCGTTGAAGCTCGCGGCAACGTCTTCACCGTCCCCGCCGAGCACGGCAGCGTTCGCACGCTGACAACGGAGCACTCGAGCGTCCATGAACTCGGCCCCGCGTGGTCCCCGGACGGCAAGTGGATCGCCTATCTCTCCGACAAATCCGGAGAATACGAGGTTTACACGCGCCCGCAAATGGGCGGCGACGAAACGCGCATCACTGCCGATGGCAAGATTTATCGTTTTGGCCCAACGTGGTCGCCCGACAGCAAAAAACTCGTCTACTGGGACAAGTCCAATCAACTTTGGTACGTGAGCATCGACGACAAGAAACCCGTCCTGGTCGACACCTCCGACTACGGCCTCATCAGCGACGCTTCGTGGTCTCCCGACAGCCTCTGGCTTACCTATTCGAAGCCCCATCGCCGCGGCTCCAGCGATGTTTTTCTCTATTCGCTCGGCACGAAGAAGATCACGCTGGCCTCCTCGGGCTTCTACAATGACAACAGCCCCAGCTTCGACGACAACGGCAAATATCTCTACTTCATCTCCACGCGCTACTTCTATCCCAGCATCGGCCAGCTCGATCAGCGCTTTAACTACTACTCCACCGATGGCGTTTTCGCCGTCACGCTGAAGGCCGATGAAGCCTCGCCCTTCAAACCCGAAAGCGACGAGGAAAAAACTGCCGAAGATAAAAAGAAAGACGACAAGAAAGCTGACGCCGTCAAACCCGGCGATCAGAAATCCGACGAACAAAAAGAAGAAAAGAAAACGGAAGCCGTCAAACCCATTCAGATCGATCTCGATGGCATCAGCAATCGCGTCACGCCTGTTCCCATCGGGGCTGGCATTCTGAGCAACCTTGCGGCTCGCAAAGACAAATTCTTCTACGTCTCGACGCCGCTCGAAGCCCGCCAATTCGGGGCCCCTGATCAACAAGGTCCGAAGAACGTCCTGCACGTCTATGACGTTACCAAGCGCGAAGACAAAGTTTTGCTCGAAGGCATCGACGGCTACGACATCAACAAGGATGGCTCGAAGGTGCTTTACAAGGCCGGACCCGTCGTCGGCATCACCGATGCCGTCCCCGGCAAAGCCAAAGTCGGGGCTGGCAAACTCGATCTTGGCGGAATGCAAGTGCAGATCGATCCCCGCGCAGAGTGGCGCCAGATTTATCACGAAGCCTGGCGCCTCGAGCGCGATTTTTACTGGGACCCCAACATGACCGGCCACGACTGGAACAAAATCGGCGCGCGCTATGAAGCGCTCCTCCCCTGGGTGGCCCATCGCAGCGATTTGAATTATCTGATCGGCGAACTCATCGCCGAACTGAGCACCTCGCATACCTATGTCGGCGGCGGGGACCAGCCAACGAAGCCGCATGTAAGCGTGGGAATGCTCGGCGCTGATTTTGAGCCAGACGGCGGCTTCTATCGCATTGCCAAGATCTATCGTGGTGAAAACTGGAACGACGCCACTCGGTCTCCGTTAACCGACCCAGGTCTCAAGGTGAAAGCCGGCGATTACCTGATTTCCGTGAACGGCCAGGAAGCCCGCGACACGCAGGACGTCTATTCCTACTTCCAGGATCTCGCGGGAAAACTGGTCACGCTGAAAATCAACAGCAAGCCGAGTGCTGATGGCGCGTGGGAAGTCCCCGTAAAGCCCGTTGGCACCGAAACTACGCTCCGCTATCTCGATTGGGTTGAGTCCAACCGCCGCAAAGTGGCCGAAGCGACCGGCGGCCGCGTCGGTTACATGCACGTCCCCGACACAAGCATTCCCGGCATCATCGAGTTCGACAAAGCGCTCACTGGGCAGCTCGACAAGGACGGCATGATCGTCGACGAGCGCTTCAACGCCGGCGGCCAGATCCCCGACTTCTACACCGAAAAACTCAAGCGCTCGCTTCTCGCGGTCATCTCCACGCGCGATGGCAAGGATGTCCCCTATCCTCCCGTCGCCATTTACGGACCCAAGGTCATGCTCGTCAATGAGCTCTCGGGCTCGGGCGGCGACCTCTTCCCCTGGCTCTTCCGCTTCGAAAAAATCGGTCCGATCGTCGGCACGCGAACCTGGGGCGGCCTTGTCGGCATCAACCGCGGCGCGCCATTGCGCGACGGCGGTTTCGTCACCGCCCCGTCCGCCGGATTCTATTCCTGGGCGGACAAGGACGGCTGGGTTGTCGAAAATCACGGCGTCGATCCAGACTACGTCGTGCCCCAGCGCCCCGATCTCGTCGTCGAAGGCCACGACCCGCAACTCGAAAAGGCCATCGAACTAGCTAAAGAAGGTCTAAAAGATTACAAAGGTCTTCCGCCGCGACCGAAATTCCCCGGCTCCAAATAGCAAACGGATTTCCACAAAGCGTGACACGAGCTACCTTCTGCTCTGGGGAAGAGCAAAAACGCAACCCAGGGCCCCGGTCAGAATGGCGCGCAGAATCTTCGATCAACAAACGAAGAGCGAAACTTGTGCTGCTATTCCTGTGCGCGCATTGCGAGCATCGACCAGAGCAGGAAACTCGTTCAAATTCAACCGCTAGCCGAGCGGCCGAGCCGCATCCCTGGCGGAGGAATCTCCTGGCAAATTGGGCGAAGCGCGGCGGTGCTTGCCGGAATGCTCATGATCTTTCCTCCTTTCCAGTAACGCGTCCCGTGCCACCCACAGGGGTGTTGGCTAGCGGAACCGGTAGCACAGACTTCCGTCTGTGCGATCTCAACTAAGAACAATCTCAAAGCGTTCCGTCACGGACCTCTTGGCTGGCATTATTCCCGTGCCCGCCGCTCTGCCCGCTTCACTCCTCTTGTTGCGCGCCAGGAGACGGCGCAGTTGCTCGGAAATAAATATGTCGTAGACCACCAACGACCCGGCGCTGCCAAACAGTCCAACCCCGAGAATCATCAGCAAATACCTCAAAGCCAGCATGGTGTTGCTCCCTTCTTTCCTAGCCCCGGGCGCTCCGGCGTAGCAGTCTCTGCCGCTCACCTTGGGCCGTGGCCTCGCTGCTTCACTGCCGCTACCTGAAGGGGGCTTGCCCCCCAGGGAGGCTCAGTCAAGACAATCAACGGTGGGACGCGTACACCCGCGTCAGCTGCGTCGTCCCACGCACAAGTTGCGTCGGCGAACTCCTGCGCCCGGCCGTCGCCGGCCGCATCAAGGCGAACATCGCGCGCAAAAGCATCCCGTTAAACACTACGGCGGCAGCAGCGGCCAAAAGAGTGGTAACGACGAGGGTCATGAAGTGCAGCATGGCGATCAAGGCGTGCCTCCCGGTTCTGAAATGTCCTGCGACAAAGGGAATGGCACGTCGAGCGCCGGCACGAATGCATTGAAAATAAAAGACTTACTCGACCAGAAAACGGACGCTCTTGTGTGGCAAGGCACACGCCGTGGCCAATCAGACGCGCATCCCTCGCCCCCGTTTGGCCGCGCGGGCAATCGGAGCTATTGTAGTAGTGTTAGAAAAAGGACCGTGCGGAAGCACGACAGGAATACGGACAGGAACCCGCCTCGCTCTCCTTTACCGGCAGGCCGGCGCGCCCGACAGACCACTCGATATGCCTCAAAGCCACGGAATGCGCATCGGCAAAATCCTGGGGATACCCATTTATCTTCATTCCACTTGGGTCATCATTTTCGCTGCCATTACCTATTCCCTCGCCATGCAGTTCGAACAGCAGTATCCCGGCTGGACTCCTGCTGAGCAATGGAGCGTCAGCGTTTTCACCAGCGTTCTTTTCTTTGCCTCTCTGCTCTTCCACGAACTTGCACACAGCGTGGTCGCGCAACACTATAAAATCCGCGTTCTCTCCATCACTCTATTCATCTTCGGCGGCGTCGCCAGCATCGAGCGCGACCCTTCCAAAGCCATCCAAGAATTCAACATCGCCGTCGCCGGACCCGCCGCCAGCGGGTTCCTCTTTCTACTCTTCTGGGGTTTGACAAAAATCTTTCCAAGTAACGCCGTCGTTTCCTCCTCGGCCCTTTGGCTGGGGACCATGAATGGGTGGCTTGCCGTTTTCAACCTCCTGCCGGGCTTTCCCCTCGATGGCGGCAGAATCTTCCGCGCCATCGTCTGGGGCGGAACAAAAAATTTCGCACGCGCAACCCGCATTGCCGGTACGACAGGGCGCCTGATTGCCTATGCGATGATTCTTCTGGGTGGTTTCGCGGTCTTTAAAAGTGTCGTCGTCCTCGGCTTGTGGAGCGTGTTCGTCGGTTTCTTCCTCTTGAACGCGGCCCAGGAAACTGTCGCTCAAGCCGCCATCCGCGAAACTCTTTCCGGCCTCCGTGCGGCCGACGTGATGAGCAACGAAGTCCCGACGGTCGGCCGCGCCATCTCTCTCGAAGACTATGGCGCCGAAGTCCTGCGCACTGGCCGGCGCTGCCACCTCGTCATCACCGACGACCGCCTGGTCGGAATGATGAACGTCCACACGCTCAATTCCGTCCCCCGCGACGAATGGGCCCACAACTCCGTCCAGGCCGTAATGATTCCTCGCGAACGCATTCTCTGGGCTACCCCGGACGAACCACTCCTCGGCCTTCTCGAGCGCCTCCTGAGCGCCGATATCAACCAAATGCCCATCGTCTCCGGCTCCGATGACGGCGCCGCCCAAATCATCGGCATGGTCTCCCGCGATTCCATCCTCCGCGTCATGCAAACCCGCAGCGAACTCGGCCCGCTCTCCTTCGGCGCCGCGGGAAAATAATTCATCCTTATTCATCGTTCGGGAAGCGCGGTCTTCTAAACCTTGCCTTTTATCCGTGGGGCCGTAGTCTCTTGGTGAGCGTGTGCATCCATGCGAACAGAGACTAACCCTGCATCGCGAGCACGCTGCGGAATTCCTGCTTCCAGGGCGGGACTGCGCCTTCATGCGGAAACGAAGCCTGAGGTAAGGGCAGGCGTTGCATGAGAAGCCCCTGCCTTCTGGCGGGGGAGTATGTCACTCCGTATCTTCTTCGCCGTGGATTATATCTTGGCTATAGGTATACGATGACTGTGGACCCAGGTTATGCAATCGAGGAGGCCGCCAATGGCTAAGAAGAGCAAGCTCAATCAGGTCGCCGCAAGAATCGGTGGCGCGTTAGGCAAAGCGGACCGCAAAGCGCATCAGGTTGTGAGGGCTGGAACGATGGCCAAGAAAGAGCTTCACGACATCTCCAAACAAGTCGACGCACTGAAGCGGCAGTTGGCAAAGACCACCAAGCGTCTCAAGAACGCCCTCAGCTAGATTCGAAAGTCCCAGCCCGATATCTAAACCACGAAGAGCAGTTGCATTCTAAGCGCGTCAGTATTTGCCTGCCCGCTCCCGTTCGAATCCGCCGAAACGCCTTCCGACTCCTTCACGTCCTTCCATTAACAGGAATCAAGAATGTCTCCGGCATTTGGTTTATAATGCGCCGCCCGTGGGGTAGATAGCCTGAGCACGAATCACCAAACAAAATGGAGGAAGCGCAGCCATGAAATCGGCGACTGCTAGGAAAGATTTGTCGTCAAACTATCCACGTTGGTTCCCTTGGATCGCGCCGGCTTTCCTCATTCCTTCCGCGCTCTTCGTGGCCAGCCTCGCCGCGCAATCGCCAACCCACTCTGATAGCGCCGCATTGGCTTCCGCTGCGTCCTCCGACGCCGGATCGCCCGCGTCCCCAGTGCCCGTCGTCACTGCCAACTATGCGCTGGAGGCCCGCTTCCTCCCTGCCGCCGTGAATCAGCTTGTCTTCGATCTTTCCATCACTCCTCACTGGTTCATGCTCTCTGACAGGTTCTGGTACAGCTACCGCACTACCGATGGCACGCGCTACTACATCGCCGACCCCCTCAAGAAATCCAAGTCGCTTCTCTGGGACAACGCCAAAGTCGCCGCCGCGCTTTCCTCTCTCACCAATTTCCCCTACGACGCGCAGCACCTCCCCGTCAAACGCCTGAAACTGGTCGACAAAGACACCCACATGCGCTTCGAAGTCGAAATTCGCAAAAACGGCGTCGTCCCCAATGAGCCGGAGAAAAAAGCAGTGGACGACGGCAGCCAGCAAGGCAACGAAAGCGAAATCAAGCAGACCGACGAAAAGCAAAAAGAAGACAAGCAAACCGAACAGGGCCAACGCACCGCCCGTTCCGGACAGCCCCCGGAAGTTCCTGAAGAACCGCGCATCCTCGTTTTCGAATACGATCTTGCCACCGCCAAAATCACGCGCCTTGACAACGCCGAGCCCACGCGTAAAAAGCCCATGTGGGCTGCGGTTTCGCCTGACGAAAAAACCGTCGTATTCGCCCGCGGCCAAAATCTCTACATGATGGACGCCGCCAACTATGCCAAAGCCCAGAAAAAAGCCGGCGACACCACCGTCATCGAGACCCAGCTCACCACCGACGGCGTCGACAGATTCGGCTACGCCCGCCGCATCCTCCCCGAGCAGGAAGACGAGCTCAAAAAAGAAGACAAAGGCGACACCAACAAAGCCGGCATTCGCGCTCCCGCCATCACCGTCCATTGGTCCAAAGACTCGAAAAAATTCGCCGTCACCCGCGACGACTTTCGGAAAGTCCCCGACTTCTGGGTCATCCACTCGCTCGCGAGTCCCCGCCCCACGCTCGAAGCCTACCCGTACCCACTCCCCGGCGAGGACATAATGCCCGGCTCGCAGCTGGAAATTCTCGACGTCGCCACAAAACAGCTCGTCGTCGTTCAAGCGAAAAACTTCCAGGAACAGCAACTCCGCATCGCCGACGCCCCGCTTGTCGAGCGCGATCGCGAAGAACAGCGCCAGGAACAAGAAGGCCTACAAGAAGGCGGCCAGATGCCCGTCACTCGCGTGAGCCCCCGCTGGCTATCCGACACTTCCGACAAACTATACTTCACCAGCACCTATCGCGATTTTCGCAGAATCGACGTCTGCGTGGCCGACACCGCTACCGGCGTCTCAAAAACGCTCATCGAAGAGCGCTCCAACGTCTGGCTCAGCGCGAAACCCCTCCGCCTCACCGGCAACGGCCAGGAGCTCGTCTGGTGGTCCGAACGCGACGGCTGGGCCCACTACTATCTCTTCGACGCCGCCGGCAAACTCAAAAATCAGATCACTTCCGGCGAATTCGTCACCGATCAAATCGTCTACCTCGATGAAAAATCCCGCACCCTCTATTTCACAGCCAATGGCCGCGAGCACGGCGAAGATCCCTACTACACCCATCTTTATCGCATCGGCCTGGATGGCGCAGGATTGCAATCGCTTACTCCCGGCAATTTTTCTCACGCTTTCAGTTCGCCGGACTCCGGCAAATATATTGTGGACACGTACTCGCGCGTAGACGCCGCTCCAAAATCCGTTCTCGTGGACGCCCAAGGCGCCCAGCTTCTCGATCTCGAAACAACGGATATCTCTCAATTGCTCGAAGCCGGCTTCAAATTCCCCGAAGTCTTCAAGGTGAAAGCCGAAGACGGCGTCACCGATCTCTACGGCGTCATGTACAAGCCCTTCGACTTCGATCCCGCCCGCAAATATCCGCTGATCGAATTCGTCTACCCCGGCCCGCAAACCGAAGAAGTCAACAAAACCTTCTCCCCCAAGAGTCCCAACGTCCCTTTGTCCCAACTCGGATTCATCGTCATCGAGGTCGGCGCCCGCGGCGGCAGCCCCCAGCGCAACAAGTGGTATGACGCCTTCGGCTACGGCAGTCTCCGCGACTATGGCCTCGCCGACAAAAAAGTTGCCGCCGAACGCCTGGCCGCCATCCATCCCTACATCGATCTCTCTCGCGTAGGCATGTGGGGCCATTCCGGCGGCGGCTTCATGACCGCTGCCGCGCTCATGCAATATCCCGATTTCTACAAAGCCGGCTGGTCTGAATCCGGCAATCACGACAACAACGTCTACAACCGCGACTGGAGCGAAAAATATCACGGCGTCCGCGAAGAAGCCCAAAAAGACGGTACCGAAAAATTCATCTACGAGATCGACAAAAATTCCGACCTCGCCCGCAACCTAAAGGGCCACCTCATGCTCACGACCGGCGACATGGATAACAACGTGAGCATGGTCAACACCATGCGCGTCGCCAACGCCCTCATCAAAGCCGACAAGCGCTTCGAAATCCAGATCTACCCCGGCATGCGCCATTCCTATATGCCCATCGCCAGTTATGTCGACATGGCGCGCGGCGATTTCTTCGCCCACTGGCTCCTGGGCTCTTATGACACCGGCGCCGACATCCTCGAACTCCAAAACCAAAAACAAGCCACCCCCAGCAAAAAATTCAAGGAATAGCCGTCGGTCCTCCCAGCGCCGGCTTTCCGGCAGGGATTTCCCTTGGCGGTCGGCTGTCCGGCCGTCGGCGCACCTTGCTTCTCTCTCTCGTTGGTTCCCGTTTTGATTTTTCAGAGGGTTTGGTGGGAACCACTTCCCCTCCCGCTCGTCTAATTCTGTAGCTCCGAAAAAGTACGGAACATTTTCGGCAGGTCGCGAGTATAAACAGGGAGAAGTGCCGGGGAGGGGTGCAGCTATGACCGAACTTTGGCGAGATATCCGCTACGGCTTGCGGTTGCTCTGGAAGAGCCCGGGATTCACCTCCGTCTCCCTGCTTGCCCTGGCCTTGGGCATTGGCGCCACAACGGCGATTTTCAGCCTGCTCTATTCGGTCCTCCTTGCGCCGCTCCCTTACATCGATAGCGACCGGATCGTCATGGTCTGGTCCCACCAGAGAGGCGAGCGCAACGGGACCTCCCCGAGCGACTACCTCGACTGGCAAAAGCAAGCCACCGTCTTCGAGTCACTCAACGCCTGGACCGGCGAAGGGTTCACCATCTCTACCCCCGATTGGACGGAACAAGTCCAGGCCAGCCGCGTAGCCCCCGGCTTTTTCGACCTCCTCTTTAGCCCAAAAGTGAGTCTTGGCAGGCATTTTGTTGCAGAAGACTCCGAACCCGGCAACGATCACGTCGTCATCCTCAACAACAAATACTGGCGCGAGCGCTTCGGCAGCGACCCCCACATCGTGGGCACAAAGCTCCGCATGAGCGGCGAACTCTACACCGTCCTCGGCGTTGCCGCCCCCAGTCCCTCCGATGTTGGCGACTCCGAAATGAACGTCCCGCTGGCCTTTAAGCCCGAAGAGATCCACCGCGAGAATCATTTCCTCCTGGTGATGGGCAAACTCAGGCGTGGCGTCACAATGGAAGCCGCAAATGCCGAAATGGCCGTCATCGCCAAGCAGCTGTCGCAAACCTACCCAAAAACGAACACCGATCTCACCGTCACCGTCGAACCGCTCAAGGATGACTTTCTCCCCAAACAAACCCGCCTGGGCCTGTGGCTGATGATGGGAGCCGTCGCCTTCGTCCTCCTGATCGCCTGCGTCAACATCGCCAATTTGCTCCTCGCGTGGGGCACCGCCCGGCAAAAAGAAATCGCCGTCCGCGCCTCGCAAGGCGCCAGTCGCGCGCGCATCTTCCGGCAATTCTTGATCGAGAGCCTTTCCCTAGCATTGATGGGAGGGCTCCTGGGCGCGCTGCTCTCTGTAGCCCTCCTGCGCGGCGTCATGAGCCTGATGCCGCGCAACCAACTTGGCATCCCCTACGAAGCTGATCCACACCTCAATATCCCCGTTTTGCTCTTTACACTCGCCGCCACGCTCCTCAGCGGAGTCCTTTTCGGATGTTTTCCCGCTTGGCATGCCGCTCGCCAAAACATCAGCGACATGTTAAAGGAAGGCGGCAGGTCCACTTCCGCGGGCGCCCGCCACAACCGGCTGCGCCGCGTCCTGGTCGTCGCGGAGTTCGCCCTCGCCTTGATCCTGGTCGCCGGCGCCGGCCTAATCCTCCGCAGCTTCTGGAACGTCACGCAAGTCGACCTGGGGATTCGGCGGGACCACGTTCTCACCTTCAACGTACCTATCCAGCACGAGCGCACCTCAAGCGCCGCCCAGATTCGCTCCGTCTACCAGCAGCTCCAGGAAAGAATCGCCGCAGTCCCCGGCGTCTTGAAAGTGGCCATCGCTCCCGGCTTGCCCGCAGAAGGCGCTGGTCGCCTGCATTTCACCATTGCCGGCCAGCCTTCCGATGGGTCCGATGACGACATCAACAAGCAGCCGCAAACCATTTTCATGCCCGTCACGCCCGGCTTTTACGCAACCTACGGCATACGCCTCACCCGCGGCCGCTTTCTAGACGCACGCGATCTCGCCGGCGCTCCGCGGGTCGCAGTAGTCAGCGAAGGCTTTGCCCGCCAGTACCTACCGGGCCTCGACCCGCTCACCCAACGCGTCAAAATCGCGGAATTGCTCCCCGATAAAATTCCCCCCTTCGGCGCGCCTGTCGAATGGCAGATTGTGGGCGTTTTTCATGATGTCCAGTACGACAGCCATCCCACCACCGGCTCCGCCGAGGTTGATGTGCCTTTTGATCAGAGCCCCTGGCCCTACACCACCATCGGCGTCCGCACCAATGGAAACCCCAGCTCGGTAACCACGGGCATCGCCGCCGCCATTCGCTCGGTAAATCCCGATTACCCCATGACGCACGTCCGCACCATGGATCAGGTCGTAAGCGATTCCCTCGTAAGCGACCGCTTTACCGTCCTCGTCTTCGGAACTTTTGCCGCACTGGCTCTGCTCTTGGCCGCCATCGGCATTTACGGCGTCATGACCTTCTCTGTCGCTCAACGAAATCACGAGTTGGGCATTCGCATTGCCCTCGGCGCTGGCAGCCCACAGGTCCTCAAATTGGTCGTCGGCGAAGGCATGCGCGCCGCCCTGATCGGCATGGCCATCGGGCTTCCCGGCGTTTACCTCGTTGGGAAAACGCTGAAGGGCCTGCTGTACAACGTCGGCGCCATGGACGTCCGAGCGCTGATCGGCGTGGCGCTCGTTCTTCTCGCTGCGGCTCTTGTGGCCTGCTATGTCCCGGCCCGCCGCGCCACAAGGATCGACCCGCTGGCCGCGCTTCGACAGGAATAACCTCGCGCTTCTGACTCCTTCCAGGCGGGAGGCGAGGATGATCATGCAAGACGATCTGAGGGGAAGCTCGCAAGGATTTTTGACCTAGACGATTGCGAGGATCGGCTCGCTGACTCGAAATCTGTGCAACCCCTGGGGTTTTCGCATATCATCGCGTGCCATGAGGAAATGGATTATCGCAACGCTGCTTGTTGCCACTGCCGCAGTGGCGCAGCAAACCCACAATCAATATGAGCCGCCGAACATGGCCGGCGCCGGTCAGAAGCTCCTCGCGCAATTTGCGGGGGACTGGGACGTCGTCAAGACGTTCTTCCCGATGAACGGGAAGCCGATCGCGACGAACGGCATGTGTAAGCAGTACATGATCCAGGATGGCAAGTTTTTGCAGTCGGATTTTACCTTCTTCAATTCCGACGGAACGAAGACCACCGGCACCGGAATCTCCGGTTTCGATTCCAAAACGAATCGCTTCACCACCGTGTGGTACGACTCGCACCAGACCACAATGTCGATTCGCCAAAGCGACGGCACCTTCGACGGCAGGAACATCGTCCTGTGGACCACGGCCCTCGATACCGAGCATCCCGGGCGCAAGACCGTCGCGCGTGCGCACCTTGAGGAAGACGGCCGCGTCCTCCTCCATCGCCATTTCCTGATCAATGACCAGGGCGAGGAGCGGTTGATGATCGAGTTCCGGATGACGCGGAAGCAGGTGCCCTAACTCGTCCAGTTTTTTCCTAAACAAGTACCTAAAAGGCTCGCGGAGAGCCCCGGTGCTGCGAAGCATCGCGGCGAATTTTCATCGGGCGCGCCGTCTGCGCCGACCGGTTGCTTTCAACAGTGTGATGCGCGATTACCAACCCATTTGGCGCATTCGCTCCAGGATGAGTCCGCTATAGTGACTCATGTGATCGGGCCGCCGCTTCAGGGGCAATGGCAGAATTGCGGCGAGTTGGGCCGCTTGTTGCCGGTCGACACTCCGGGCTGGGGTCCGATAGTAGTAACGGGACGCCGACTCCGCGCCATAAACACCGGGGCCCCACTCGACCACATTGAGGTAGAGTTCAAGAATACGCCGCTTGCCAAGGACCAATTCGGCCACCGGGACAAGTGTGAACTCAGCACCCTTGCGGAGGATGGAGCGGCCGGTTCCGAAGAACAGGTTTTTTACCAGTTGCTGCGTAAGGGTGGACCCACCGCGAATGCGGCCGCCTTCCATATCGTCTTCCGCGGCGATTTGCATCGCGTGCCAATCAAATCCGTGATGCTGGTAGAAGCGCGCGTCTTCCGCGGCGATAACAGCATGCTGGAAATCGGTCGAGATTTCACTCAGCGGAATGAATTCGTACCGCTCATGATACGGCGTGTGGTGAATCCATGCCTGCAAGCGGCGCTCCATGTGCACCGCGGTGGTCGGCGGGTCGATCCACCGGGCAGCCACCAGGATCAGCACTGCAAGCGACCAAAGAAGCGCCACTCCGATGAGAAACCATCGAACGAAGGATCGGAGAGAGCCTTTCCGATAGGGGGGCTTCGGGGGAAGGTCTGGGTTTTCAGTCACCCTTCAGAATAATCGTTTGGGCTCGATAGACATAGCGCCTCATTCGTGCCGGGGTTGGTTTCTCTACCCGCTGTCCGCGGCCCACCATTCACTACTCGCTGCCTTTGCCCGCTTTTCCACATTTCCGCCCTATCGCATCGTCCGCTCGCAGCCGGCGACGTTTTCTCTGCTCTATCTTTTTCTGTGTCCGTCAGGGGTCGCTCGCGACTCGGCTCCTGGCGGGACGCGCCTCCAGCACGGCGCGAATCCCGTGCCGCGGGCGCAGCGTGATCGACGCCAGCGGCACCACCAGATGGCCCTCGACCAGCCGAAACCGGTACTGCTGCGCGATCGTCGCCAAAACAAGTGCCGCTTCCATGAGCGCGAAGGAATTCCCGATGCACTGGCGCGGCCCGCCGCCAAATGGAAAATACGCGAACCGTGGAATCCGCTTCAGCAGGTCGCCTTCCCATCGCTCAGGACGAAACTCGCCCGGCGCGTCGTACCACCGCGCGTCGCGATGCACCGTCCACTGCGCAAACGATACGCCCGAGCCTTTCGGCACCGAGTAGCCCGCGATTTCATGGTCCTCGATCGCCGTGCGCGCCGTTCCCCAGGCGGGCGGATAGAGTCGCAGCGATTCTGTGATGACCTGATTCGTATAGACGAGCTTGGGCAAATCGTCGAGCGAAGGAGTCTGGCCGCCAAGCACGCTTCTCAGTTCAGCGTGCAGCCTTGCTTCCACTGCGGGATTCTGGGCCAGCAGCCACCAGGTCCACGAGAGCGTATTCGCCGTGGTTTCGTGCCCCGCCAGAAAAAGCGTGATCGCTTCGTCACGAAGCTGCTTGTCGGTCATGCGCGAGCCGTCCTCGTCTTGCGCAGCCAGCAGCATCGAGAGCAGGTCGCCAGCATCCCTGCCGGAAGCTCGTTTCTCCGCAATGATTCGGTAGAGCACTTTTTCGATTTTCCGGATCGCTCGTTCCAGCCTGAAGTTCGCCGGCGTCGGCAGCCAGTGCGGAACCAGAACCGTGCGGCGGAAATCCGCGCCGAGTTCGAGCAACAATTCCATCGATTTGCCCACGTCTTGCGCGTCACCTTCCACGTCCGCGTCAAACAGAGTTTTGCCAACGATTTGCAGGGTGAGCCGCATCATCTCTTTGTGGAGGTCGCGCTCTTCGCCGTCCTGCCACCCGTGCAGCAGCCGTTCCGTATATTCCACCATCGTCGAAGCGTAGCCCGCGATGCGGGCGCGGTGAAACGCGGGCTGGGCCAGCCGACGCTGACGAAGCCAGAAGTCTCCTTCGCTCGTCAGCAAGCCGCTTCCAAAAACGCGCTTGTTGGCCTTCAGCACGCGACCCTTGATGAATTTTCTTGGATGATTGACCAGCACGTCTTCGATGTGATCCGGATGATTGATCAACAGAATCCGGAAATTCAGAATCCGCAGCCCGATCAAATCGCCGTACTCACGCACCAGGCCCGCAAAGTAGCCCAGCGGATCGCCATTGTTGAGAGGCCCTAGCGACCAACGCCTCAGCCCTGAGGAAGGACCGGGAGGAAATTTGAGCTTCGCCCGAGAGCTCATCGTTTCATGCTACGGACGAGCCGCGCGCCCGTCAACGTGCTGCCCTCGACGGGGGCGAGGGCAGCCTGCGTTCAAAAAGGCCGCAGTGCCCGCAAACGGTACGCGGCGCCCGTATACGCCACAGAGACACTCGAGAAGCCAGCCGCCGAAAGCCGTTCTGGTGCCGTTGCCGGGGCCACAGGCACGAACGTGCTGCGGATATGCCCGATGCGGTTCAGCCAGCCATCCTGAATCTCGACCGCAAGAAACGCGCCGCCGGGCCGCAATACACGAACGATTTCTCTAAATGCGCGTTCTTGCAATTCTTGCGATTTCAAATGATGAAGCACCAACACAGCAATCGCCGCGGAAAATGTTTCTTGTGAAAATGGCAGCGCGGACGCGTCTCCCACTAAGACCGCGCCATTTGTGCCAAGATTCCGCCGCGCAATTCCGGCGGCAAACGCGTGGCTGTACTCGAGACTCGTCACGCGCGTCACGCGTTTTCGCAGCTCTTCTGTCGCCGCGCCCGGCCCTGCACCAATTTCCAGAACGTGCTCTCCCAATTCCGTGCCGGACAAGATCCACGGAAGCAAATGCTTCGTCGTTATCCTGCGCCAGATGGACGAAGCGCAAAACCAGTTCTCGAACCGATTCACAAAAACGGGTCCATTCCGCCGCGCAAAACAATTCGCGGCCGCACGCTTCTAAATAGGCTCGCGATTTTCCTGAATGGGATTATCGCAGGACAGCGCAGAGTTTAACCTGCATGAACGCTATCGCAGCATCGGGCCGATCCGCTGCAGCGAAGCGGCAAAGTGGTCGGCGTTGTACGCCGAAGGGTTTTCGAGCTGCCGGAAAAGCTCGTTGATACCGGCGCGAACCTCGTCGGCGTTTCCAGGTTTCGCGTCCTTGCTGTAGGCGATATACAACGAATCCATGGCCATCGCCGCTTGCTCCGCGGCGCGCTCATCGGCAAGCGATATATTCTCGGCATCGTCCGAGATCCATTGCAACGTGCGCAGCACGGTAGCTCGGTCGTATGGCATCGCCGCGAGCCTCTCGGCAAAACGCTGCGCCACCGGCGCGGCAGCGGAAGCCGACGACGCGACGACACCGCGGTCCGGACTTAGCTTGGACATTTCGCCCGACACCTCGAGCAGTCTGCGATCGAGTTCTTCGGCGCCGGCGGAATCGATTTGTTTGGCGAGCAAGCGAAACACGATATAGCGCGAACTGTTCCATGCAGGATCGCCAGGACGCCGTCCGGCGAATCCATGCTCCTGCCGCCAGCTGTCTTTGGCGGGCGCGAGCGCGTGGTGGCACGCAAAACAGGAAAGCTCAGAGTATTCGGGCCACACTTCCTTTTTGTCGAAGCGCTCGCCCTTTGCGCGCCACGTCAGCCGCTCCATCTCGGCACGAAGCTGCACCGCTTGGCCCGTGCTCCAATCGCGCACGCCGGCCCACGACGCGTCTTCCACCGGTTTGCCGGGCGTCGATTCGCGCGGCGATTTCCAGTGGCGCGGCATCACCGCGGAAAATGAATCCAACTCGAAAAATAGATCCGGATGGCCGGCGGCGATCATTTCGTGATCGACGAATTTTTCTTTCGTGCCGAGATGGCACTCGAGACATTTTTCGGTTCGGTGAATCACGTCGCGCGTATCGCGCATGCCCAGCGCGACCGATTTTTCGTGCGGCCAGTCGCGGGTAGTGTGCGGTCCCAGCCAGGCAGACGCGGGTCCGTGGCAATTTTCGCAGGAGACGCCTTCGGACAATTCGAACGGACGGCCGCGCTGCTCCGGCGTCGTATAGAGGGCATGACAAGCCAAACATTTCGGCGCTTCTTCGGCTTTCGCATTGAGTTTGAGGATACGGGCGATGCGTTCCCCGATGTCTCCGGTCAGATCTTGATACGCGCGGCTGTGCCTGTCTTTGACAATCCAGGTGGAGTATTCGTTTTGGAGAATGCGGCTGCCGGCTACGGGTTTGACGCTGCCGTGGCAGCTCGTGGCGGCGCAGGAGCCGGGCCCAATGTATTTCACGGGTTCGCCGTTCGAATCGCCCTTTGACTCGGCAGACCTGGAGGCACCGCCTTCGGTCGCGGATAGCCGAAGGGCGGGCGCAAAAGGCAGAAGAAGCGCAGCGCACAGCGCCGCGTGCAGCCAATGGGGTTTGGGGGCAATTCGCATTCGCGATGACGGATTCGTTCGCCCAATTATCGGGTGGAAGCTGCGTCGGATGCGTTGTCTTTTTCGCGGCGTGGCGCGAAAAGGCAACGGGGCTTCTATTTACAGGGCGGTTGGGCGTCAGTAGTATGCAGGAGAATCCGTACTACACTCCACGCCGGGTGGCACGACCTGACCGGCGCCTTTCGATGCGAGATGCCGCGCCGTGATCTTCGACGACCTGCGAGCTATTCAGCTTCGCTATGGCTTCTTGCCCAAGGCCGAACTCGAGGCGTTTTCCCAACGTTCGAACACGCCTCTGTATCAAATTCACAGCGTCGCAAGTTTCTATCCACATTTTCAGCTTGTCCCGCCGCCCAAGGCGGATGTTCGCGTTTGCGCGGATATGAGCTGCCACTTAAACGGGGCTTGCGAACTGCGCGCGGAATTGGAGCAGCGCCTTGGGAAAAGCAGTCCTGCTGATCTACTGATACGGGACGTTTCCTGCCTCGGCCGGTGCGATCACGCGCCGGCGGTTTCCATCAACGATGAGATTTTCACGGGCGTGACGGCCGCCTCGGCGGAGGCGATTGCGCGAAAGGCAATCCTTGGCGAAGCGATTCCCGAGCCTCATCCAGGGCACGCGCGAGTGCAGTGTGCATCCGATCCCTACAACAGCGAGGAAAAGTACGGCGTCATTCGGAAGCTGGCGGCGACCAAAGACTGGGACGCGGTGTTGGCGGAGCTGAAATTGTCGGAACTGCGGGGAATGGGCGGTGCCGGATTTCCGACGAGCATGAAGTGGGATTTGGTCCGCAAGCAGCCTGGCGCGGAGAAATACATCGTTTGCAACGCGGACGAGAGCGAGCCGGGGACGATCAAAGACCGCTTCATCATGACGCATCTTCCGCACCTCGTGATGGAGGGCATGATCGTCGCCGGACTGGTGACGGGAGCACAAAAAGGAATCCTCTACATCCGGCATGAGTATCACCTGCAGAAAGAAATTCTCGGCGAAGAGTTGCGGCGCTGCTATCGCGATGGTTTGCTCGGAAAGAACATTTTGAAGAGCGGCCTTACCTTTGATCTGGAAATTTTTGTCAGCCCCGGCGGATACATTTGCGGTGAAGAAACCGCGCTGATTGAGGCGATCGAAGGCAAGCGCGCGGAGCCGCGAAACAAACCGCCATTCCCCGTGCAGGCTGGATTATGGCAGAAGCCGACGGTTCTGAATAACGTGGAGACGTTCGCGAATGTGCCGCAGATTTTGGCGCGCGGCGTGGAGTGGTTTGCCGCGCAAGGAGAATCGGGATCGCGCGGTTTGAAATTTGTCGGAGTCAGCGGGCATGCGGCGAAACCGGGAATTTACGAAGTGGCGATGGGAATCCCGATGCGCAAAGTTTTGTTCGAGTACGCGGGAGGAATTCGCGGCGGGCGGCAATTGAAGGCGTTCGCGCCTTCGGGGCCTTCTTCGGGGTATTTGCCGGCGTCGATGGTGGACGTGCGGCTGGATTTCAAGGCGCTGGCGGAGGCAGGGTCGATGCTGGGGTCAGGCGCCATTGTGGTTTGCGACGATAGGACCTGCATGCTGGATATGGCCTTGAACGCAGTGCGATTTTATCGCAATGAATCGTGCGGAAAGTGCGTACCGTGCCGGGTGGGGTCGCAGAAGATGACGGATTTGCTGGTACGGTGGACGCATGGGGGCGTGGCGGAAAAGCAGTACCAGGCGGATCTGGCCTTGGTCGATGAGCTTTGCCAGGCCATGAGTCTGACTTCGATCTGCGGTTTGGGACAAATTGTGCCCGCACCGGTACAGTCGGTTTTGAAGCATTTTCGGGAAGAGATTGATGCGCATGTTTTGAAGGGCCAGTGTCCCAGCGGGATTTGTTTCACGGCGGCGGCGAAGGCGGGAGAGGCGTCGCGCGTGGGGATACGGCCGTAGAAAAAGTGAAGTAAAGAAGCAATGACGCAAGGAGAGAAGGAAAAAAGAAGGGAAAGACTCGTCGCCGAGACTCAGAGGAAGCCGAGAAGAGAAAGAAAAAGCAGGAAGAGCAGGAAGAAAAGACAAAGCGAGGATTGTGAGCACGATTAGCCGATTGCCGGAGTTGGTGGAGATCACGATCGATGGACGACCGGTCCGGGTGGCCGCGGGGACGAGTGTGTTTGATGCGGCGCGGATGAATGGGACGGCGATTCCTACGCTTTGCCATCTGCAGAATGAGACGCCGGTGGGGGTGTGCCGGCTTTGCGTGGTAGACACCGGTGCGCGAGTGCTCGCGGCGTCGTGCGTGCGGCCCGTCGAGCCGGGTATGAAGGTGGTGACGAATTCCGAAAAAGTGTTGTCCGCGCGAAAGACTTTGCTGGAACTTTTGATGGCCGATCATCCTTCGCCTTGCGCGCGGCAGGAAAAATCCGGGGATTGCGAGCTGGAGACCTTGGCGCAGGCGGCGGGTGTTACGCAGCCGCGTTTTCTGAAGCGCACGGTTTCGCGTGGGATCGATGATTCTTCGCTGGCCATTGCCGTGGATCACGACGCGTGCATTTTGTGCGACCGGTGCATCCGCGGCTGCAACGAAATCAAAAACAATTTTGTGCTTGGCCGGATGGGGAAGGGCTATTCGGCGGGAATTGCCTTCGATTTGAACGCAGCGATGGGGGATTCGACATGTATTTCGTGCGGGGAGTGCATGGTTTCCTGCCCCACCGGCGCGTTGACCAACAAGACCGTTGTGGGCACATCCATTGCAGCGGGGTCAGACGCAGAGGGGTTCGAAGCGGAAGAGCTTTTGCAGCTGCCGGTGTTCAAGGGCGTTTCGGGGACATTTCTTGAGCTGAATCGCGGGGCAATCGTCAAACGGAGATTTCGTCCAGGCGAGATTATTTGCCGCGAGGGCGAATTCGGTTCGACGGCCTTTTATATTCTGGAAGGCAAAGCGCGCGTTTCGCTTTCTGCGCCGATTGCGCACGTAAAAACACAGGGCGGCGCGAAAGGGCTTTTCAAGAAGCTTACCAGTACGCTCGCGGCACGGGACGCGGACGTCCGCTCCGAGGAGACTCGCGACAGAACGATCCCTATCGATGCGTCCGTGGACCTCGCCTATGGAAATCCGGTAGCGGAACTCGGTTCCGGCGATTTGTTCGGCGAGATGACATGCATGAATTTCTACCCGCGGTCGGCGACGGTGATTGCGGAGACGGATGTCGTGGCATTCGAGATGTTGAGAAACGTGCTCGACATCATGATGAAGAACAAATCGTTCCGCGCCCAGATCGACCAGAACTACCGCAAGCGGGCGCTGGAAAACCACTTGCGCGGCGTGCCCATGTTTGCGGATCTTTCGCCGGATTTTATCGAGCATTTGAAGGGCAGCGTGGAACTGCAGCGATTCGCACCTGGACAAATCATCGCCCGGCAGGGCGATGCGGCGGGGAGTTTTTATCTGGTGCGCATCGGGTTTGTGAAGATTTCGGAAACATATCCTGGTGGAGAGCTGGTGCTAGCGTATCTATCGCGCGGAGATTATTTCGGAGAAATTGGCTTGCTGGGAGGCGGCGTGCGGACCGCGACTTGCACGGCGCTGGATCATGTGGAATTGGTGCGCATCTCCGGCGGCGATTTCCGCGACATGGTGGAGCGCTTCCCGAGCGTGCGCCAAGGGCTGGAAGCTGTGGCTGCAGAGCGCGCCACCCAGAATCAGCAACGCATGCAGACGGTTCGCAGCGTGCCCATCGACCAGTTTCTTTCGCAAGGTTTGATGGAAGCGCAGAGCCTGCTGATTCTCGATTTGAACAGTTGCACCCGCTGCGACGCTTGTGTGAACGCCTGCGCCGACGCGCACGACGGAGTCACGCGGCTGGTGCGCGAGGGTTTGCGCTTCGAACAGTATCTGGTGGCGACTTCTTGCCGGCAGTGCCGCGATCCGCTGTGCATGGTGGGTTGTCCGGTGGGATCGATCCGGCGGCGAAATTCGCTGGAAGTGATCATCGAAGATTGGTGCATCGGTTGCGGTTTGTGCGCGCGGAATTGTCCTTATGGAAATATTAATCTGCATCCTTTTGACGTGATGGTGGACGACCTGGAACGGCCGGGGCGGAAGAAAGCCGTCGTTAAGCAGAAGGCCACTTCGTGCGATTTGTGCACGCATTTGAAGGAGCCGAGCTGCGTCTATGCTTGTCCGCACGATGCAGCGCATCGCGTGGATCCGCGGACGTTTTTTTCGGAGATGCTGGGCGGAGGCAGTTCGAAGTGACGGCGCGAGGATTCTTGCTTGCGAATTGACAGGACACAACGCGGGTGGGCAATCGCATCGCTGATTATGATTGCGGTGTTCACGGCCGTCTACGTGGCGTATGCGGCGCGCGCACCGCAAGGACCGCGTGGCGGCAGCGCATTCGGTTTGACGTTCGGAGTGATTGGATTCGGCTTCATGATTGTCGCGGCGCTGCTGGGCGCGCGAAAGCGCGTGCCGACCTGGCGCATCGGCCGCGCGCAGGCGTGGATGCGCGGTCATTTGTGGCTGGGTCTACTGAGCTTGCCGGTGATTCTATTTCATGGGGGATTTCATTTCGGCGGGACGCTGACGAGCGTGTTGATGTGGCTGTTGATCATTACGGTGGTGAGCGGACTCTTTGGCGCGGAGCTGCAACACTACGTGCCGCGCGTGATGACCTCGGACGTGAAGCTGGAAACGATTTATGACGAAATCGGGAATGTGCGGAAGCTGTTGCGCGAGGAGGCGGACCGCGCGGTCGAAACGGTTTGTGGGCCGATCGGGGTCGGTAAATCGGCGAGCGAGGAAGTCTTGCGCGCGGGCGGGCTCAGCGCGGCACGGCCCATGTCTCTGACGGGCAGCCTAGGAGCGGTGGCCGCTGCCGCGGAGACGGCGGTACTGACCGAAGAGGAGTGCGCGCCGCTGCGGCAGTTCTATCTGAGCGAGATGCGGCCGTTTCTCGAGCAGCCGCGGGTCCGCGGATCGCGGCTGGGCGATGCGGATAAAGCGCACGGAGCGTTCAGCGGATTGCGGACGTTGCTGCCGCCGCCGGCGCAAGCTACGGTAGAGGACTTGGAAGATATTTGCGATGAGGCGCGGCAACTTGTGCGGCAGGAGCGGCTTCATCATTTGTTACACGGGTGGCTGCTCGTGCACATTCCGCTCTCGCTGGCGCTGATTATCTTGGGTGCGGTGCATGCGGTGATGGCTTTACGCTATTCATGAAGCGGTGAGTGACGGGTGGCGAGAACACGAACAACTAAGAAATTGGCCCAGCGGATCGACCTGAATTATTTCAAGAGGCCGACGTCGCTGAAGCGCGCGAAGTTTTGGCTAAGCGCGGGATTGCCGGCCATCGCGCTGGTTTGGATTGCATGGCACGGATTCGCTCGAGACTCGCGCGTATATTCCAGCGGGCGGATGAGCGAGGCGCACGCGGTATTGGAGGCGCAGTGCACGGCGTGCCATTTGCAAACGGCGGGGGCGTTTTCGGCGAAGGCCAGCGATGCCGCTTGTTCAGCGTGCCATGACGGGCCGCTGCACCATGCGGCGCTAACGAACACGGCTGGCTGCGCGACATGTCACACCGAGCACCGCGGGCGCGTGGATATTGTTGCGGCGAAGAACGAAAGCTGCGCGCAGTGCCACGGGGATTTAAAGACAAGCAACGGCGTGAGGAGCCGCTATGCCGCGCACATTGAGAGTCTTCAGAATGGGCATCCGGAGTTTGCGCCGCTGCGCCGGGAAGCAAACAGGGTGCGGCTTCCCACGACAGTTCGGCTGAACCACGCGATTCACATGAAGCCAATCCGGCGAGGCCCGAATGGACCCAATGTGCAGCTCGAGTGCGGGAATTGCCATCGTCCAAGCGCGGCAAGCCCGGACCTGACGTATTCAGATGGACGTTACGTAACCGCAACCGTCAGCTATGGAAACCGGTCCGCGTTATTACCGAACACTGGAATCCTGCAACCCGCAAAACCAGCTACCGGGCGCGAGTTGATGGCGCCGGTGAAATTCGCGACAGCGTGCGCAGGGTGTCATTTGCTGACGTTCGACAGGAGGCTCGATCTTGGTGTACCACATGACGAGCCAAAAGTGGTCCACGCATTTTTGATCGCGGCGTTTTCCGAGTATATCCGCGCCCATCCAGCCGAACTGCGGGAAGCCGTTGAACCCGGACGCGATTTAACAGGCAGGCCAATGGCCGCAAACACGCGTGTTTACACGCCGAACCAGTGGGTAGCCTCACGCGTATACGATGCGGAGCAGTTGTTGTGGCGGAAGACCTGCGCTCAGTGTCATGAGCTGAGTATCCGGCTCGCGGGCGCCGCACCGCCGGTTGCTCCTTGGCTTACGGTGAGTCCGGAGCAGATTTTGACCGCGCCGATTTTTCCCGAGATCCAGTTGGCCGCAGATCCCGGGCCGCGAATGCCGCACGCGAAATTCGATCATGATGCGCACCGGGGATTTGCCTGCGAGGGCTGTCATCTGAAAGCGCTGAGCAGCACTGAGACGAGCGACGTGCTTTTGCCGGGGATCGCCGCCTGCAAGACTTGCCACGCGCCTGGGCCTGAACACGCAGAATCGCGCTGCTTTGAATGCCACACGTACCACGATTGGTCGAAGCGAAAAGAAGTGAAGCCGACGTTTATGCTGCCGGCCCTTCGAACTGGCGGCCGTTAAACGGTTAGCGTCTCTCCTGGATTAGGTCCGAACAACTTGCGCGCCTTGCTGGGAGCAGAGTGTGCCGTGCCACCACAAATTACGGCTAGGCAGCGGCGCTGCGGAGGGCGAGTTGGTAATGAGGCTCGTGAGTGGCGGCGGGTATCCGCTGACACGCGAGTCGATTATTCTAGAGCGCATAGTGCCGTCAGAGACCAACACTGTCGTTCAGGCTCCCCGCGCAAGCGCCAGTGTGCAGATTCCCGCGCACGAAGGGGCAGCGAAGAACTTCTGGCGAATCCTCACGCGATTCGATTCCTCGAAATTGCAACCTTATCTGGCGTTGCGAAACACAGCTGGAGTTGTGCTTCCCCTGATTGTCGGGTACGCGCTGGGCGAACCGCGCGGCGGGTTGTCCGTAGCGATCGGCGCGTTGAACGTATCGTACTCAGACGGGAGCGATCGCTACGCGGCGCGCGCCCGACGCATGCTGTTGTCGAGCGTGTTGTGCGCGGTAGCAGTGTTCGTAGGAGCAATCTCCGGAAGAAGTCATCTGATGGCCGCGGCGAGTGCGAGCGGCTGGGCGTTCGTGGCGGGACTGGTGATTTCCATCAGCACCACGGCCGGCGACCTGGGCGTGATCAGCACAGTATCGTTACTTGTGTACGCGGCGCAGCCCTTGACGCCGCCGCAGGCGGCGCTTTCCGGATTGCTGGCGCTCGGAGGCGGGCTGTTTCAGACGGGGCTCTCGATCGCGATGTGGCCGGTGCGGCGGTACGAACCGGAACGGCGGGCGCTGGCGAGTTTTTATCAAGAGCTGGCGCAGAGCACGGAGGTGCCGGCCGAGACGGCGACGGCGCTGCCGGCCTCGCTGCGCAGCACGCAGGCAGAGGCCGCTCTGTCTGGGCTGGCGCGCGACGCAACGCTCGAAGGAGTACGGTATCGCGCGCTGTTGAGTCAGGCGGAACGCATGCAGCTCGGGCTGCTCACACTTTCGCGGTTGCGCGTGCGTGTCGAGAGAGAAAATCCGTCGCATCCCGGTGCGGCCATTCTCACTCGGTATTTTCAGGCAACCGGTGGCGTCCTGCGATTGATCAGCCATTCGCTGGTGTCCGGAAAGCCCGTCGAAACGGCCGAAGCGCCCTTGGCGGCGCTCGAAGCAATCACGAAAGAATTGCGCGAAGCGGGGGCGAGCGCGGGCGCTTCTTTTCTTTCGGCCGTGCTGCGGGAGGCGCGGCATCAACTGGCGGCGCTCAACGGGCAACTGCGGGCGGCCATGGAGTTAGCAAACCGTGCCACGCCGGTGGGAGAAGCCGCGTTTAGAAAACAGGAGGCGGAGCAGCCGTGGTGGTTGCGGTTCCGCGGAAGCCTCGCGACGTTGCGCGCAAATCTGAATTTGCAATCTTCAGCGTGCCGGCATGCCATCCGGCTTGCGATTTGTGTCGCGGTGGGCGATTTTGTGGGGCGCAGCTCAGACTGGCACAGATCGTATTGGCTGCCGATGACCGTTGTGATCGTTCTGAAGCCGGATTTTACTTCGACGTTTAGCCGGGGAGTGCTGCGCATTGCGGGCACCATAGTGGGTTTATTTCTGGCCACGGCGCTGTTTTATTTTCTGCCGCACACGACGAGTATCCTGATCGTGCAAATTCTCGTGTTTACTTTCCTGCTGCGTTGGGTCGGGCCGGCGAACTACGGAATTTTCGCAATCGCCGTAAGCGGCGTTATCGTGGGATTGATCACGATTCTCGGCGTAGATCCCAGCGACGTGATCTGGGCGCGCGGAGTCAACACGGCGGCCGGCGGATGTCTCGCGTTGCTCGCCTACTGGATCTGGCCCACGTGGGAGCGCACCGGCGTTCCCGAACAAATCGCGCAACTGTTCGACGCTTATCGAGAGTACTTCCACGCGCTGACGCAGGATTATGTGAACTCCGCGAGCACGGCCGGGGTACCAGCCAGGCTGCAAGAATCGCCTGAGTTGGACCAAAAGCGGCTGGCCACGCGGCGTGCGCGGTCAAATCTGGAAGCGTCGATAGATCGCGTGAGCGCGGAGCCTGGCACTGCCGCCGAGCAGATGAACCAGCTGAATGCGATGCTGGCGAGTTCGCACCGGTTCGTGAATGCGGTGATGGCCCTCGAAGCGGGCTGGCGGCACATGCCGCCCTCGAGGTCGCGCGCGGAGTTCGGCGTGTTTGCCGAGGACGTCGAGAAAACACTGTTTTTTCTGGCCAAGATGCTGCGGGGAACGCGGGTTCGGACAAAGGACTTCCCCGATTTGCGCGAAGACCAGCAGCGACTGGTCCAATCCGCAGTTGCGCCGACACAGCAGTATGCGCTCGTCGATGTGGAGGCAGATCGCATTACGAATAGCTTGAATACTCTGAGGGAACAAGTGACAGAATGGGTGCGAGCCGAGAGGGGCGGGTAAGGAGGAGGCCATGTGGGAAACTAGGCGCAGGTTCTTGATGACACTCGCTGCGGCGGCGAGTTGTTCTGTCGCCGCGGATGGATCAGCATTTGCACAAACGCGAAAGAGTAATCCCTTTCCGACTCCGCCAGAGTCGGCGGAGACACAGAATCCCGCCGAGGTAGCCGCGGCAAAATCAGACCCGCAGTCTGCGAAAAGAGCGGCACTACAGCAAAACGAAAAAGAATTTCGCGCCGAGGTCGATAAGTTGTATCAGTTGGCGATCGAATTAAAGCAAGAGGTCGATAAGACGGTGACGACGGAAGTTTTCTCGGTGCAGATGTATAAGAGAGCCGAGGAAATTGAAAAAGTTGCGAAGATCTTGAAAGGCAAAGCGAAGGGATAAGCGCTGACGATTCGTCGTGGGTGGCAGGTAACGGATGCAGCAAGACCCGGGGCGCACCGCATGGATGCTGTGAATATTCGGATCAGAAAAGCCATCGCGGAAGATGCGCCGGTGCTGCGGCGACTGATTGAGACGTCCGTGCGAGAGCTGCAGGCCGGGGACTACACGCCGGCGCAAATGGAAGGAGCGCTGGAATCGGTGTTTGGCGTGGATACCCAATTGATCGTCGACGGGAGCTATCTCGTGGCCGAAGCCAAGATCACTGACCCTCTGCCTGGGGCGAAGAGCGGCCCCGAAGAAGAGAATCCGGCCTCGGAATGGGCCATCGTGGGGTGCGGCGGCTGGAGCAAACGTAAAACGCTTTATGGCGGCGATCGCTGGACGGCGCGGGAGGACACGCTGCTCGACCCCAAGCACGACGCGGCGAAAATTCGGGCATTCTTTATTCATCCAGACTGGGCGCGTCGCGGCGTGGGAAGCAAAATTCTGGAAGCTTGCGAAGTTGCGGCTAGCGAGGCGGGTTTTACACGTTACGAGATGGGCGCGACCTTGACGGGCGCCAAACTTTTCGGCCGGAAGGGCTACGTTGCGGTGGAGAAAATCGAGGTTCCTTTGAAAAACGGGCTATCGCTCCCCGTGATTCGCATGGCAAAGCGGGCCTAGAGCCAGCCGTTCCAGAAGCGCCGTGGATAGTCCGCCGTTCCCGGCGTCCCAGTAGTTTCCAGCCTCTCAAGGAACCTTTTCTGTTTCAGAACGTCTCCTAACTGTCCACCAGCGCCATCGTCCAATGATGCGAGGCCCCTATGCATTCCTTCCTCTTTGACTTGCGTTTTACATTGCGCGAACTTCGGCGCCGCCCCACCTTCACGCTAACTGCCATTCTCTCGCTGGCCCTGGGCATCGCCGCCACAAGTGCCGTCTTCAGCGTCATTTACGCCGTTCTGATCGATCCCTTTCCGTACCCCGGCTCCGATCGCCTCATGGAGCTCAGCATGCTCGATGCCGCGGGCCACGATCGTTATGCCGGCCTGAACGGTCCACAATTGGAACAGCTCCGCCAGGCCAAGTCGGTCGAAAGCATTGCGGGGATGGACTACTGGAATCTCACCACTACCGACGGCGATTTGCCCGAAGATGTCAAGACCTCCTATCTCTCCCCAGATGACCCGAATCACTGGGGCACAAAAGCTCTGATGGGCCGCTGGCTGATGCCCTCCGACGCGCCTTTCGGCCAGGACGCTCAGCCCGTCGTCGTCCTCGGCTACAAGTTCTGGCAGCGCTACTACCTGGGCGACCCCAACGTCATCGGGCGCACCATCCAACTCGTCCATAAGCCGTACGCGATCGTCGGCGTCATGCCTCCGCGCTTCAAATGGGCTGACGTCGACATGTATCTTCCGCTCAAGGTTACGCGCGACCCGCACATCTATTTCGGCGCTTCCATCAAACTTCGCCCGGGCGTCACCACGGCTCAAGCCAACGCCGAGCTCCTACCCTATCTCGAACAATTCGCCAAGGAATCGCCCGAGCGTTACCCCGACAAATTTCGCGCCAATCTGCGCAGCATCACGGAACTCTACGCCAAACCTCTTGGCCCCACTCTCTACCTCCTCCTCGGCGCCGTCGCGTCTCTGCTGCTCATCGGCTGCGGCAATGTCTCGATCCTGCTTCTCGCGCGCGGCGCGGAACGCCAGCAAGAGCTCGCCGTCCGCGCTGCCGTTGGCGCAGACCGCTCTCGCATGATCCGCCAACTGCTCACCGAATCTCTCGCCATCGCGCTGGCGGGGACTTCGCTCGGCGTAATTCTCGCCTGGAAGAGCCTCGCTCTCATTACCGCCTGGCTGCCGCAAAACTCTTTTCCGGCCGAGTCTGTCGTCAAAATGAACCTGCCCGTGCTCCTCTTCAGCGCTGGCCTTGCGTTTGCCACTGCCATTCTCTTCGGTCTTTCGCCGGCGCTTCAGCTTTCTCGCCCCGATATCGGCCGGCTCATGCAGAGCAGCGGCCGCCGCGTCCTGGGCAGCTCGCACGCAAAACGCGCCCACCGAGTAATGGTCGCCGCGCAAGTCGCCTTGACGCTTCTCTTGCTCTCTGCCGCCAGTGCCGCAGGCAAAGGGTTCCTCCGCCTGCTGAAGGCCGACCTGGGCTACGACCCTCATGCCGCTATGTCCGTGCCCATCCCCATTCATGAAAACACGCATGTTTCATGGAAGGATCGCTCCGAATATTTCGAACAAATTCGCGCTGCCATCGCCCGCATGCCCGAAGTTGTTTCCGCAGGAATTTCCACCAACGCCACTCCGCCCGACAACGGCTGGGACACGCGCTTCGAAATTTTCGGCAGCGCCGCCTCCGAAAAACCCGAAGCGCTAGTCAACTACATCAGCCCCGAATATCTCGAGGTGCTGCATATCCCGCTCTCGCAGGGCCGCATTTGGGATCACACCGAAACGATGCGCGCCGCCCCGCTTGCCGTCATCAACCAAACAATGGCCCGCCAATACTGGCCCAACGGAGACGCCATCGGACATCAAGTCAGAATCCCGGCCATTAAAGATGGGCCGCCTTATTCACCCGCCGCGACAGGAGCCGACGGCTGGCTGCAGATCGTCGGCGTGGTCGCCGACGTTCGCGATGACGGCCTGCGCAATCCCATCAAGCCCGGCATCTACGTGCCTTACACGCTCCAGTTGCGCATGTTCACGCAAATCCTGGTGCGCACGCGCGTCCCTCCGCTTTCGATCCTTCACGATATTCGCGCCCGTCTCGTTACGCTCGATCGCGAGCAGCAAGTCATGCAAGTTCGCGATCTCGACGCCTGGATCACCGGCCTGCAGGAATACTCCCAGCAGAAATTCATCGCCACTCTCTTTGCTCTTTTTTCGGTTCTTGCTTTGGCGCTTGCCGCGGTTGGTCTTTACAGCGTGGTTTCCTACGGTGTCGCCACGCGCACGAATGAATTCGGCATTCGCATGGCGCTCGGCGCCCGCAGCTCGGATGTCTTCCGCATCGTCTTCTCGTCCACCGCGATCAACGTCGGCGCCGGCCTAATCGCCGGTCTCGTCCTAAGCGTCGCGTTCGACAAAATCTCTACGCGCTGGGTCATGGAAAGTTCCCGCAACCCGTGGATCCTCGTAGGCGTAACCCTCATTCTCATCGCCGCCGCAGCCTTGGCCTGTTTCCTCCCGGCGCGCCGCGCCGCTTCGATCGACCCCATGGAAGCCCTGCGTTATGAATAATCGGATTCTCTGGCAATCTCCTCCGTCTTCGTTACCGGGCATCTGCCGGGTGACGGCCTTCTGAAACTGGCCAGGGACGGGTAGGCTGCCGGACGTACCGTCAATCTAAACGTTTGGATCATCGCTCGGCCAAACGGCGAGGGAGGTCTATTTCCTTTTCCTTACTTCGTCACATCATTGCTTCTTTACTTCTTCCTCCGCCTGCTAAAATCGTGGCCTACCCTTTCCAGGAGCCAACATGTCTGATGCCAGCCAGCTCGACGCCAACATCCCGACCCGCACTGAGTCCGACTCCATGGGCAAGATCGACGTCCCCGCGGACCGCTACTACGGCGCGCAGACCGCCCGCTCGCTCATCCATTTCGCCATTGGCAAGGACACCATGCCTCCCGAGCTGATCCGCGCCTTCGGCATCCTCAAAAAGGCGGCGGCGCTCGTCAATCAAGACCTAGGCAAGCTGCCGGCCGACAAGACCGCATTGATCACCGAAGCCGCCGATGAAGTCATCGCCGGAAAGCTCAACGGGCATTTCCCTTTGCGCATCTGGCAAACCGGCAGCGGTACGCAAACCAACATGAACGTCAATGAAGTCATCTCGAATCGCGCCATCGAAATCGCCGGCGGCGCAATGGGCAGCAAAAAACCCATCCATCCGAATGACGACGTAAACATGTCGCAATCCTCGAACGACACTTTTCCCGCCGCCATGCACATCGCCGCCGCCACGGAAACACGGCAGCGTCTGCTGCCCGCGGTGAAAAACCTTCGCGACGCGCTCGATGCCAAGGCCCGGGAATTCGCCGGGATCGTAAAAATCGGGCGCACTCATTTGCAGGACGCCACTCCTCTGACCGTCGGCCAGGAATTTTCCGGCTACGTCAATCTCCTCGACCGCGACGGCGGCCGCATCGCCATGGCTCTCGATGGCCTCTATGATCTGGCCATCGGCGGCACTGCCGTCGGCACCGGCCTCAACGCTCATCCCGAATTCGCCGAGCGCGCCGCGAAAAAAATCGCCGAGCTCACCGGCCTCCCCTTTCGCTCGCATCCCAACAAATTCGCCGCGCTCAGCGCGCATGACGAACTCGTCTTCGCGAGCGGCGCGCTGAAAACGCTCGCCGCCTCGCTCATGAAAATCGCCAACGACATTCGTTGGCTCGCTTCCGGCCCTCGCTGCGGCCTCGGCGAACTTATTCTTCCGGAAAACGAGCCCGGCTCCAGCATCATGCCCGGCAAGGTGAATCCCACGCAGTCCGAGGCACTCACCATGGTCGCCGTACAGGTGATGGGCAACGACGCCGCCATCGGTTTTGCCGGCTCGCAAGGCAATTTCGAGCTCAACGTTTTCAAGCCCGTCATCATCTTCAACTATCTCCACTCCGTCGAGCTCCTCGCCGGCGCCATGAACAGCTTCGTGGGGCATTGCGTCCAGGGCATCGAAGTCAACCGCACACAAATCGAACACTACGTCCACAATTCGCTGATGCTGGTCACTGCCCTCGCTCCAAAAATCGGCTACGACGCCGCTGCCCAGGTCGCCAAAGCCGCCCATCACTCCCGCATCAGCCTCCGCGAAGCCGCCATCAAATTGGGATTCGTCAGCGCCGAAGAATTCGACGCCCTCGTCAAACCCGAGGACATGACACATCCATGAGAGAGCGCCAAATGACTGAATGGGACGATGCCAACCTGCTGGTCGAGCCCGGGAACCGCCGCTTGACTGCCCCGGCTCGCTCGGCAAACGCGGCTGAGTGGAGCAATGGTGAGGAAACTTAAGATCGGGACAGACGGCGCAGTCCTCGCCCGGAGACTCGAGAACACTGGGGTATGGCATTCCGAGGGACGATGCGGAAAAGGTCCTCAAAGCCTGGTCGTCCGGTTGTGTCGCATGTCCACCGGACGCAACTTTCGAGTACACTCTTGGATTTCACGACGCTATGGATGACCAGAACGTCGTGAAGGATAACCGCGTGATAATGAATCTGCCCGACAAACTGACAATCTATACCCCGGCTGTTGTGATTGATCACGGGCCGGACGTCAAAATTTCGAAGAAGAGGAGTAACTGAATTGCGCCCAAAACTGCTCGGCCTCGGAATCCTAGTCTTCGCAGGCTCGCTGTATGCGCAGAATGCGCCGTCACAGGCGACATACACGCTGAAGGCGACACCGAAGACGGTGGCGTGGGGTTACTACGACGCGAAGGCAGCGCCGGTTTTGCGCATCAAGTCGGGCGACACGGTGACGATCGAGACGCTGATTACGAATAGCCCCAAGCGGCTGGAGGATGCGGGGTTGCCGCCGGAGCAGGTGGAGCAATCGTTGCGCGATATAACCGACCAGGTGAAAGACAAAGGTCCAGGCGGGCACATTTTGACGGGGCCGATTTATATTGAAGACGCGCAGCCGGGCGACGTGCTCGAAGTAAAAATTCTCGCTATAAATCTGGCAATTCCGTATGCCTACAACGCCTTCGGCCCGGGACGCGGCTACATCCCCGACGACTATCCTTATGCGAAAATGAAAATCATTCCACTGGATGAGAAGCGCATGACGGCGAAATTCGCGCCGGGCATCGAGATTCCGCTGCATCCTTTTTTCGGCAGCATGGGCGACGCGCCGCCGGAAAGCGCGGGCCGCTTCAACAGCGCTCCCCCGTGGATCATGGCGGGGAATCTCGATAACAAGGACCTCGTCGCCGGCACGACGCTCTATATTCCCGTGCACGCGCCCGGCGCGCTCTTTGAAGTCGGCGACGGCCACGCCGGGCAGGGCGACGGCGAAGTGGACATCACCGCGCTTGAAACCTCCCTGGTCGGCACGTTTCAATTCATCGTGCGCAAGGACATGCACCTGAAGTGGCCGCGCGCCGAAACTCCCACGCACTACATAACCATGGGCTTCAACGACGACCTCAACGCCTGCGCCACCCTGGCCGTGCGCGAGATGATTGATTTTTTGGTCACCGAAAAGCATCTTTCACGCGATGACGCCTACATGCTCGCCAGCGTCTCCGCCGACCTCCACATCACCGAACTGGTCGACGGCAACAAGGGCGTGCACATGATGATTCCCAAATCCATCTTCGTAAGCGGGGCCGCGAAATGAAGGTCGTCTCTCTCCTGCTCGCCGCTCTCTTCTCTGTGAACTCTGTGCCCCTGCGGCCCTTTCTCTTAGGTCCTATTCCTTCTTTTTCTTGCTCATTTCTTCCTCCCGCGCCGCAGACCATCAGCCCGGATTGGTGCAAAGCTCTCCCTCGCCCGGAATACAAAACTCTCGAACGCGTCCTGCCGAACGACCCGTGGTTTGAAGTCTACAAAGTCGCCCCCGGTGTCTTTGCGATTTACGAGCCGCACCAAGCCGAAGAAGTCATCTCCTATCTCATCGTCGGCACCAAGCAAGCCCTGCTCTTCGACACCGGCATGGGCATCGCCAATATCCACAAAGTCGTCACGCAACTGACAAGCCGTCCGGTTGTTGTCCTGAACTCGCACACGCACAACGACCACGTCGGCGGCAATTCCCTGTTCACCTTTATCTTCGGCATGGACACGGACTTCACGCGCCAAAACGCGAAAGGCTCGCGGGATGCCGCCCAGGAAGAAATTGCTCCCGGGATGATCTGCGGCAGTCTGCCAAGGGGTTTTGACCCGAAAACCTACGCCACCAAGCCCTGGCATGTCTCGCTCTACATCCATAACGGCTTCAAAATCAATCTCGGCGGCGGCCGCGTCCTCGAAGTCATCTCGACTCCCGGACACACACCAGACGCCGTCTCGCTCCTCGACCGCGCCAACGGCCTGCTCTTCACCGGCGACACTTACTACCCCGGCCCCATCTGGCTTTTCCGCCCCGAGACAAATCTCGACGCCTACGTCGCATCGGTGAAATGGCTCGCCGATCTCGCGCCGCAGATAAAACTCGTTCTCGGCGCGCACAACGTGCCCGTCGCCGATCCGAGCGTTTTACCCAGGCTCGTCACTGCCATCGACGCCGTCCGCGCCGGAACAGTCGAAGCCAAGCCCCTCGAAGGCGGCCAAGCCTCCTACACGACGGACGGCATAACCTTTCTTCTCGCCGCCAAGCCTGCTGGAGTAAAATAGCCGCGTTGGACGACTGCTATGGCCGCACACCTTCGACGAACCTGCTGCCTCGCCAGCTTATTTTTGTGTCTTGCCGCCGCTGCCCAATCGCAATCTCCGGCGCCGCCAGCCACAAAATCTCAAAAAAAGTCCAAGCATCCCAAACCGGTGGAAACCAGCATTCAGAATTACTACGGCGGCGTCTTTCTCGTCGGCGACGGTGGCATCCCCAACGGCCCGTGCTTCCGCATCAACGGCCGCGTCACTTCCTCGGGATTCTTCAATGAGCTGAAGTCCTACGACAACGATGATGGAACAATCTTTCGGCTCGGCGCGGCGGAAGTCACGCAGTTCCCCGACAAGCTTCTGCTCTCGATGACGATCCGCGATCAGCCGTGCGGGTTTGGCCTTCAGCCGGTTGGCACCGGCGTCTATCTCACCCAGGAAGCCATGCACTCGATGAAGCTTACGCTGTATTGGAAACACGGCGTGGATCTGCGCCCGGCAGAAAAGGTGGCCGTTGTGCGCGTTTCCGTGGATCCCATCGAGCCATACGCAACAAATCTCGCGGCGGAATTGCCCAAGCGTTATCTGTGGTCCTATGAATTCGGTATTCCGGCGGGGGGCGTTCCCTTGACGGACAGCCTTGTGCTGGTCTTTCGCACCGCCGACGGCCGCATCGCGGCGCGCGTCGCGGCGCGTTTGTAGGGCTTCACTTCTGCATTCCCGAGCCAGGAAACAAACGAGATCAGCTTCTCTTCAACCCATCGAGCTGACTTTATCTGGTTCGATCTTGTAGAGGACGCGCACTTCGCCGGGCTGGCGGAACGGGTAGACAGGCTTGCCCAGATATTTCTGTGAAAGTTTGTTGATGTGATCGTCCGCGCCCGTTTCGGTGATCTCAACGACGCGGCCGCGAATCTCCAGGTAGCGATAGGGATTCGCGGGATCCTGGAGCGAGACCGAAACGCGGGGATCGCGGCGGACGTTCTTATCTTTCACGCGCCCGAGCGCGGAATTAAACCGGACATACTTTCCGTCATAATCGACCCAGATCGGCGTGACTTGCGGGCTGCCGTCCTTCATGATTGTGCCGAGATTACCGAACGCAGGTTTTTCCAACAGGTCGGCGTATTTTTCTGGAATATTTTCAGCCATGGCTTCCTCCTGGCGATTCTATGCAATCGAGCTGAACACCCAAACTGTAACACGCGCGAAGCGCACTGTGCAGCATTGACCCGCAATTGCGAATGGCGGAGCACCGCGCGAGCGCTCAGAGAAATTTTATTTCCGGCGCGCGGCCCAACGACATGAGGGGCGCTCCGGTGAGTTTCTGCAATCCTTCGATATCCCATCCCGACGCGATTTCCCGCAGTATCAAGCCTTCCGGTTTTACGTCGATGACGGCCAGGTCGGTGACGAGAGTATCGACGCAAGCGAGACCCGTCAGCGGATAGGTGCACTGGCGAACGATCTTTGGCGAGCCCTCCCTGGTGGTGTGTTCCATGCAGACGATGAGCTTTTTCGCGCCCGCGGCAATGTCCATCGCGCCGCCGATCCCTCCAGAGCCTTTGGCGCCGGGAATTTTCCAGTTCGCGAGATCACCTTTTTCAGAGACTTGAAATCCGCCGAGGACGGCGACATCCAGATGGCCGCCGCGCGACATGAGATGGGCGTCGGCTTGATGGAAAAAAGACGCGCCCGGTATCAGCGTCACCGGAACTTTCATGGCATCGACCAGGTCGTAGTCTTCTTCGCCGGGTCTGGCGCGCCGGCCCATGCCGAGAATGCCGTTCTCGCTGTGAAAATAAACCTCGACATTTTTGGGCAGATAGTCCGCGATGAGATTGGGGATGCCCCACCCAAGATTTACGTATGCGCCGTCGGGCAATTCCATGGCGGCCCGGTGCGCGATCTGTTCGCGAGTCAGCCGCGGCTTATCCGGCATAGCGCACTCCTTTGGCTTGCACGATGCGATGCACAAAGATCGCGGGGGTCACGACATGCTCCGGTTTGATCGCGCCGACCGGCACGATCTCGTCGACTTCCACAATGGTTGTGGTCGCAGCCATAGCCATAATCGGATTGAAATTTCTCGCCGCCAGACGATACGTGAGATTGCCGAGTTCGTCGGCTGTTTCTGCCTTGATGAGGGCATAGTCCGCGTGAATGGGCATTTCGAGGATGCAGCGCTTCCCTTCGATGGTGCGCTCTTCTTTGCCAGCCGCGACTTCCGTGCCGACGCCGACGGTTGTATAAAAGGCGCACAGACCTGCGGCAGCGGCGCGCATGCGTTCACAAAGAATCCCCTGCGGCACGAGCTCAAGCGTCACCTTTTTTGCCGCGAGCTTCTCCTGAAAATAATTCGAATGCGGACCAGGAAACGATGCGATTACGTGGCGGATCTGGCCGTTTTTGAACATCAATCCGAGTTCGCCGTCGCGCGTTCCGCAATTGTTGCTGATGGCGGTGATATCCTTGGTGCCCTTTCGGGCCAATGCCTGGATCAAGTTGTTGGGAAATCCAGCGCCGCCGAATCCGCCGAACATGATTCGAGCGCCGTCTCGAATATCGCCCACGGCCGAATCCAGGGTCGGATGGATTTTGTTTCGCATGGCTCGGCGTATCCTACCAGAGGCGGTAGAAGTCTGCAGGCGCGAGTGGGCGGATCGGCGGGGGCCAATAATCGGGGCTGGCACCGCATGGCTCGCGTCGTCTAACATGGATGCCCGACCATGAAGCGCGGAACTCCCCTATTGATTTTGCTGATCGCTGCGGTGCTTGCGGTCGGGTTCGTGGCGTATTCGCTTCTGCATAATGGCGTGAGCGCAAAGGCCACGCCCACGGCACTCGAGGTGATGATGGCACGGAAAGCCAGGCACATGGCGCTTCCGAGCGCCGCGCGATCGCTGGTTAATCCGGTGGCGGCCACCGAGGAAAACTTGCGCGGCGGCAGGCTGCACTTCGCCGACCATTGCGCCATCTGCCATGGTAACGACGGCAGCTGCGACACGTTGATGGGCAGCGGACTTTATCCGAAGCCGCCCGACATGCGGCTCGCGGAAACGCAAAAGCTCTCGGATGGCGAACTCTTCTGGATTATCGAGAATGGCGTGCGGTTCACGGGAATGCCTGCGTTTTCCACTCGCCACAGTTCGCCGGAAGACAGCTGGAAGCTCGTGCTGTTCATCCGCCACCTGCCGAAACTGACGGCCGAGGAGCGCATTGAGATGGAGCGCAATAACCCGAAGAGCCCCGCCGACCTCCTCGAAGAGCAGCAAGAGAATGATTTCCTGAATGGAAAGACACCGGCGCCTCCTGCGGAACCGCATCACCATTAGCGGGCGGAAAAGGCCCCGATCCTGCCGGGCCGCGCGGCGGGTTGCGTTTCCTGCCGTCGTGGAATACTGTTTGTAGAGGCTCGAGCCCGAGGAGATGGCCATGAAAGTTCGCTTCGCGGCATTCCTTTTGTCGCTCGCCGTTGTCTGCGGCGCCGCTTTTGCCCACGGCGATCTGAAACACGTCAGCGGAACGGTGGAGAAAATCACTGCGGCTTCTATCTTTGTGAAGACGGCTGACGGAAAGTCGGTCGAGGTGAAGCTTGTTTCCTCGACCGTGTATGTCTTTCATACTCTAAGCCAGACTGGGACGCCATCCGACGCCAGTCAGGACAAACCCGCGAAATTTGCCGACCTTGCAGTAGGCGATCGCGTGCTCATCCACGCAAAGCCGAATGGCGATACGCTCGAAGCTGCGGAAGTGAAATTTTCGGCTCCAGCCGCAGTGGCGAGCAAACCAAAATCCTGAAGGACTCGCGGGACGCGGGGTTTGGCTCGAATCATTCCTCCACCAGATGGCAGGAGTGCGTCTTCAGGACTAGCCAGACGCGGATTCCTCCCGCTAGCTCAAGCGTCCTCACGGCTCCCGGCGTCAGGTGCACGACAAATTCCACGCCGCAATCGACACGAGCGCGAACCAGCGTGCCGCGTGGCTCCATCGCGACGATTCTACCTTCCATGACGTTGCGCGCGCTCAGGCCCAGCGGCCGGGAGCTTGCGAGCAGGATGTCGCCAGCGCGAATGGCCACGCGCACGCGGTCTCCGGCAGCCGCGTAGCCCAACGGCACCTCGATTTCGCAGCGGCTGTCCTCGAGACGGACGCGCATTACGCCATCGGCAACGCTCAGATCGACGACCGTTCCACTGAGGAGATTTTCAAAACCGGCGGCTTGCGCCAGCCGTCTGTGCCGCGGCGCTTCCAGCACTTCGGCTGGCGTTCCTGTGCTGAGGACCCGGCCTTGATCCATGGCGATGACGCGCTCGCCGAGCGCGTCCACTTCTTCGCGGACATGGGTTACGTACAAAATCGGGATACGCGACGCCGCGTTCCACGCGCGCAAGTCCTCGACGATCGACGCCTTTAATTCGGCGTCCAACCCGGCCAGCGGCTCATCGAGCAACAACACGTGAGGTTGTGTTACGAGAGACCGTGCCAGCGCAATTCTTTGGCGTTCGCCGCCGGAAATTTCTGCGGGCTTGCTTGTGCGCAGTTTGTCCACACGAAAGGCTTTCAGGATTTCTAGCACCCGCGCCGCGCGCTGTTCCGTCGGCAATCCATTGAGCCCGTAGGAAACGTTTTGCTCGGCGCTCAGATGCGGGAAGAGCGCCAGGGTTTGAAACACGTAGGCAATGCGCCGCGCCCGCGGAGGACAATTGACGCCGGCATCTGAATCGAAAAGCACTTTTTCGCCGGTGACGATGCGTCCTTCGTCAGGACGGGCCAATCCCGCGATGCAATCCAGCAGTGTGGATTTGCCGGCGCCGGAAGGACCGAAAAGAATGGTGATGCCTCGAGGAACTTCTATGGAAACGTCCAGGACAAACGGGGGAGAGCCCGGACGAGTTCGGGCCAGCTTGGCGCGCGCTGTCAGCATTCTTGCGCTTATTTCGCTGTCCACGGAGTCCACAGACGGCGTCCAATTTGGCGCCCTACCTGGCGATTAACGGCGTAGACGACGGACAAAACCGCGAATGAGATTAGGAGCAGCACAAGCGCCATGCGATTCGCTTTGGCGTACTCGAGCGATTGCACGTGATCGTAGATATCGATTGAGACGGTGCGCGTAACTCCCGCCAAATTGCCGCCGACCATCAGCACCACGCCAAATTCACCCATGGTGTGGGCAAAGCTGAGCACGAGCGCGGTTATGAGGCCGGGAATCGAGAGAGGAAGGATAACGCGGCAAAATGTTCGCAGGCGGCCAGCGCCCAGGACAGCGGAAGCGTCGAGGAGTTTCTGATCGACAGATTCGAAGGAGGCGATGAGGGGCTGCACGGCAAACGGCAAGCTATAGAGTACGGAAGCGAGGACCAGACCTTCAAACGTGAACGCCAGCCCATGGCCGAAAAAAGTTTGCCAGGCTTTTCCTAACGGGCCGCGCGGGCCCATGGCGATGAGCACATAGAATCCGAGCACTGTCGGCGGCAACACCAGCGGCAGCGCTACAACCGCTTCCAGCAAAAACTTGCCGCGCCAATTCGAATACGCAAGCCAATAGGCGAGCGGCAGTCCACCCGCCAGGAGAATGGCCGAAACGCAGAGAGCCAGTCGGAAGGAGAGCAAAAGAGCGTCCATATCTAATTTTTGGGGGAGCCGGCGGGAGGCGCGGCGGCCGGAAAGGTGAAACCATACTTCGCGAGGGTGGCGCGCCCGGTTTCACTTTTTACATACTCCAAAAAAGCGCGCGCGCCATCCTTGTTTGCAGAGTTCTTTAGAACGATGGCGGCTTGCTCGATCGGCGGATGCATATCTGCCGGAATTTCCCAGCGTTTGCCATCTTTCATGCCGGGCGAAACGGCCAGCGACATGGCGACAATGCCCGCCTGCGCGTTTCCGGATTGCACGAACTGGGCGGCCTGCGAGATATTTTCTCCATAGACCAGTTTAGGCTTCACTTGCTCGTAGATTCCCGCTTTTTCAAGCGCTGCGACTGCTGCGCGCCCGTAGGGGGCGTGCTCGGGGTTGGCGATGGCGATTTTTTGAACGCTCGCGTCGAGCAAGGTTTTCCAACCAAGACGGACTACATCCGCCTTTGCATCCGCGGGCGTCCAGATCGCGATGCGCCCGACCGCATATTCGTAGAGAGTTCCGGGCTCGGCAAAGTCCGCCGATTCCAGTTTTCTCGGATAGTCGATGTCCGCCGAGAAAAACAGGTCGAAAGGCGCGCCATTTTGCAGTTGCGAGAAGAAATTTCCGCTCGAGCCGTAGGTTACATCGACCTTCCTGCCCGTCTTCGTCTCAAATTGAGCGGCGACGTCCTGCATGGCGAATTTCAAATCCGCGGCAGCGGCGACGCGGATGTCCTGCGCGGCGGTGGTTCCCGCGATCGGCAGGGAGAGCAAAACCATTGTAAAAAAAGATCGACGCGTTAACATGTTTTTTCTTCCAGTCATTGGTCACCAGTCTATCGTCATCATCCGCGGACCGCAGGGTGCACCCACTCACACCCGCAGAATCATTACTTCCGTGGATTTGATAAGCGCGGCGGCCCTTTCGCCAGGCTTGAGACGCATCTCTTTCGCGGCATCGGCGGTGATGATTGCGGTGATGTGCTGCTCGCCGATAGCCATGGTTATCTGCGCCAGCAAGCCGCTGTATTTGACGGCCATCACGCGGCCATGAAGCTGGTTGCGCCCGCTGATTTTCCGGAAATTGCCGCGGCGCGTGGTGATATCGCCGCGGTCCAGCTTCTTCGGAATCATTCGGTCGATTTCGCTTTCCGGGATGCGGTGATGGCCGCCGGGCGTCTTTACGGTTTTGATTTTTCCGCGATAGATCCACTGTTTCAGGGTGGGATAGCTGATGCCCAGGATTCTGGACGCTTCTCGCGGCGGCAACAGTGCAGCTCGGTACATCAAGCCCTCCTCAACCACGGTGTTCCGTTTCTCATAGAACGAAACCGTCATTGTAGTACGATTCTATGCGTTTCTATCCGTTATTTTTCTCTGGGCCCGGAGGCCCTCGCTTTATCTGTTCGGCAACCGCCGCCAAATTGCCGTAATGGAGTCCAGAGGCGTCGGGTAAAGTAGCAAAGGAAAGAGTGAAGAGTCTGCTTGGGAGCTACTCATGTCTCTCGCCGTAGCCAAACTGACTGCCGAGGACGTTCAGAAGGCCATTCAATTTTTCTGGGCTGCGTTTTTGGCGAAATCCGAAGAAGAATTGAATGATTTTTATGCTCCGGGCAGCACCGTTTTTCAGATTGCCATGGGGCGCAGCGAGCCGGGACGGCTGGGGGCGATGCGCCGTTCGCGCGAATACTTCGGCCCGGATACGCGCATGGAGCTGAAACTGAGCCCGATCGACGTCGTGATGTGCGGAAATGACGCAGGCGTAGCGAGCTACACGTTTCAATTCCAGGCCACGGGCCGCGATGTAGGAGGCAAACGCATGGCGGAAAAACTGGAAACCGTCCGGGCGACGCACGTCATGCACCGCGATGCGTCCGGCAAGCTTCGCATCGCACACGAACATTTCTCCGTGCCGGTCGCGTAGTGCTGCCGGCCGCCGGAAGCGATCCACGGGTTCGAGATAACTGTCACGGCTGATCCGGGCAGACAGTGATCTGTTTGCCAAATCCGGTCACAATCCCAGACCGGGATTGCCACCGGCGCAGTCTCGCCGAACAGTCTCCGCGCCCTAATTCCGAAGCGGCTTTCCTGTTTTTAGGGTGAAGGCCATGCGTTCCTGCGTTTTCTTTTCGCCGCAGAGAGAAACAAAGGCTTCGCGTTCGAGGTCCAGCACATATTGTTCGCTGACGAGTTGCGGCGATGTGAGCGGGCCGCCGGCGAGGATGTTTGCGAGCTTGCGGCCTACGTGTGCGTCGTAGTCCGTGATGTAGCCGCCGCGCTGCATCATGTGAATCACCAGCTTCGCGCCTGCCAGGAACTGTTCACCGAGCACTTTGATCTGTGTGGTCTGCACGCCCTCTTGCCAGCTCGCTGCCGGCGGTTGGTATCCGCTGCGCACCAGCGCCAGTGCCGCTTCCTTTGCGTCGCCGACCAGGCGGTCGCGGTTCATGGAGACGCCGTCCTCGCGCCGCAGGAATCCAAGCGAGCGGCTTTCTTCGGCGCTGGTGCCCACTTTCGCCGTGGCAATCGTTTCAAAGACCGGCTTCATGGCGTGAAACAAATCCAGATCTTCGCCGCCCGCCGCGTGCTCGTTGGCTCGGATCAGCATCTCCTTCGTTCCGCCGCCGCCGGGGATCAGACCGACGCCAACTTCCACCAGCCCGATGTAGGCTTCCGCGGCTGCCTGAATTTTCGCGGCGTGCAGACCAATTTCGCACCCGCCGCCGAGTGCCATTCCCTGCGGCGCGGCCACCACGGGCTTCGGCGCATATTTCAATCCGAGGTTCACATTCTGAAATTGCTTCACGGCCATGTGCAGCTCGTCCCACTCTTGCTCCTGCGCGGCGACGAGCATGAGCATGACGTTTGCGCCGACGGAAAAGTTTACCGCCTGGTTGGCGATCACCATCGCGTCAAAATCACTGTCCAGACGTTTCAATCCCTTGTGCAGCATGGACATCAAATCCGCGCCGATGGCGTTCATCTTGGCGTGAAATTCGCAGCAGACCACACCGTCGCCGAGGTCGATCAAGCTTGCGCCGGAATTACGCTCGATTTCGCGGCCCGCCTCTTTCAGCGGCTTCAGCAGGATGACACCCGGCGGCGTTTCGAAAGGCTTGGATGCGCCACTCTTCACATCAAACACCGTCGTTTTGCCCTTCTCCGATTCGTAGAAGCCTTTCCTGCCGCTCGCGAGCAGTTTTTCGACCAGAGGCGGCAGCGGGCGGCCTTCTTTTTGGATTTGGGCGGCTAAGGCTTTCACGCCAATGGCGTCCATCATTTCGAACGGGCCCATCTCCCACGCGAATCCCCACTGCATCGCGTGGTCCACATCCACAACGCTGTCGGAAATCTCCGGCACACGCCGCGCCGCGTACAAACACATTTCCGATAGCCCGCCCCAGATGAACTGCTGCGCTTTGTCTCCTTTTTGTCCTTCGAGCAATGGCCCGACCAGCGCGCGCAGGCGCTCTCGCGTGTCCTCAACCGCCTTCCCCATTTCGAGCGAAGCAAATTTCGCTTTCTGGCGCGGGCGGTACTCCATGGTGTTCACGTCCAGCGTCAGAATTTCCTTTTCGCCCTCGCCTTTCACTTTCTTGTAGAAACCCTGGCCGGTTTTGTCTCCCAGCCAGCCGCGCCGCGCCATTTCTTCGATCTGGGCTGGCACCTTGTACATTTCGCGCGATTCGTCGTTTGGCGCGGTTTCGTAGATGTTCTTGATGACGTGAATGAGAACGTCCAGCCCGACGAGGTCCGCGGTGCGAAACGTGGCCGACTTCGGCCAACCAACGGCAGGCCCGGTACAGGCGTCCACTTCTTCGACAGTCATCCCGAGACTGGCCATGAGGCGCAGGGCATTCAGCATCGAGAAGGTGCCGATGCGATTGGCGATAAAGTTCGGCGTGTCTTTGGCAATCACCACGCCTTTTCCGAGCCGCCGGTCACAAAATTCGCTGAGCGTCTCCAGGACGTCACTGGACGTTTTCGGCCCGGGAATCACTTCCACCAATTTCATATAGCGGGGCGGATTGAAAAAGTGAGTCCCGGCCCAGTGCTGTTGAAATTTTTCGTCCATCGCTTCCGCGATCAAATGCACAGGCAATCCGGAAGTGTTGGTGGTGACGATGGCGTCCGGCTTGCGGAATTGCGCCACGCGGGACAATAAATTCCGCTTTATGTCGAGGTTTTCCGCAACGACTTCGATGATCCAGTCCGCTTCCGCGCACCGCGCCAAATCATCATCAAAATTTCCAATAGACACTCTCTCCGCCAGCGCCGGCAGGAAAAACCCAGCAGGTTTCGATTTTTTCACTGCCTCGAGCCCTGCGCGCACTATTTTGTTGCGGTCTCCAGCGGGTGCACCGGGCTTCCCGTCCGGCGGAACAATGTCCAGCAGAATGCACGGCACGCCAGCGTTGGCCAAATGCGCGGCGATGCGCGAACCCATGGTCCCCGCGCCCAACACTGCGGCCTTCTCGATTCGACGTTTCATGGCTTGCCTTTTCCGGACGACTCCCGGGAGATTGAGACGAGTGGACAGGTTACAAAACCGCCATCCCCTGGTCAAACGAACTATGGCTCCGCCGCTATGCGCGGGTTAAAGTACTGTAAGAATGAGCCCAGGAAAAGTGACCGACGCCATCGGCTGGCTGCAGTCCGCCAAAGAGAGGCTGCTCTCTCTGGCCGAACCCGACGAGCGCAAACCCGCGGAGCGCCCCCGCGTCGGCCTCGCACTCGCTGGCGGCTTCGCGCGCGGCATTGCCCACATCGGCGTCCTGCGCATCCTTCGAGAGGCCGGCATACCCATCGACTTGGTCGCAGGCACGAGCGTGGGCGCGCTGATAGGAGCGGCCTTTTGCGCGGGCACACCGCTCGGTGAGATGGAGCGCATTGGAGCGACCACAAGCTTCACCGATTTCGGCCGCTGGACACCCTCCTGGCTGGGACTGGCCACCAATCAGCGCCTGGAAAAATTTCTCGCCAAGTTCACAGGAGTAAAGACTTTCGAAGAGATGGCCATTCCGCTGGCAATCGCCACGACAGACATCAACGCGGGCATCTCCGTTTACTACACGCGCGGACCTGTCGGCCTGCCTCTGCGCGCATCCTGCGCCTATCCGGGGCTCTTCGTACCCATTCAATATGAAGGCCGCACCTTGGTGGACGGGTTTCTGACTTCGCCTGTTCCCGTGGAAGGCGCGCTGCTTCTGGGAGCAGACGTGGTGATTGCCGTTTATCTCGAAGCCAGCAACCTCGAGGAGCCTCGCACCTTCACGGACGTTCTAAGCCGTTCTTTCAACATCATCCAGCGCCACACGGACCTCACCTGGCGCCAGCAGGCTGACGTCATCATTGAGCCTGACGTAAAGCCCTTCGTTTGGGATGATTTCACAAGGACGCCGGATCTGGTCGCGGCAGGCGCAGCAGCCACTCTGGCAGCTTTGCCCGAAATTCGCGCAGCCATCAGCGGCGAGAAGCGTGACTCTGCCGCCTAGGATCGGCAAGCCGCCCGCATCAACTCCATTTCAAGCCCGCATTCTGAACTATTCGGGCGTCACACGAACAACCACGGGCTGGCCTTCGCCCTTGCCCCGCTGCGTAAGCCACGCGCCCAGGCCTTCGGCAAAGCGCTCCGGCGTGAGCCGGAAGCTGGCTTCCACCTGTCCATCCGCCAGGGGAAGGGTGTCGTCAAAATCGGCGGAATTCGTGAAATTGCGCATGCAGAATTGATCGAGCCAGTCGAGCGGGCAGGCACGGCTCTCGCCGCGAATGACGACATCTACGATGAATTTTTGTGCATACACTCCGCCATCATAACATCGTGGCGAGCGAGTTTTGGGCGGGAGGGTAAACAACCGTTAGCTAGGAGACGCGCGGGCGCTTCACGCTGTGCGCCAGGCCGACACGCTCAAGCGTCCAGATGAAGTACCAGCCGATATCCGTCTGCCACCAGCGCAAGCCGAGGCGCGCCGAGCCCGCGTGTGAGTGATGATTCGCGTGCCAATTCTCGCCCCAGGCAGTAATTTGGAAAGGACCGAGCCACCACACGTTCATGCTGGAATCCTCGATACCCTCCTTGGCATGTCCGAGATGCGTGAGGCTGTTGACGAAGCATTGCATGTGCAGCGTGTACACCAAGCGAATCGCGCCGATCCAGAAGAAACCCATCCAGCCGAAGCCGAGCAGCGGTCCTGAAAAGATCGAAAGAAGGATTACGGGCGTTTCGAGCCAGCCCCATGCCGTGTACATGCCGCGAGTCAGTTCCGGAGCCCAACGTTTTTTGTCCGCCGGCTGCGTCTGGTAAAGCCAGCGCAGGTGCGCCCACCAGAAGCCGCCTTGCTTGGGACTGGAGATATCGTCCGGGGTGTCCGTCACGGAATGATGAAGCCGGTGGTACGCGACCCAGCTTGCGGGATGCCCGGAACCGTTGAAGACGGCCCAGAAGATCAGAAACTGCTCGACGAACTTGTTGACCTTGAGTGTCTTGTGGGCCAGCAGGCGATGATAGCAGACCGTAGTGCCGAGACCTCCGAAGGCAATGAACAGCAGCGACACTCCAAGAATTTTCAGGCTGGGGAGCGGGAAAAGAATCAGTCCGACGACGGTCAGCACGTGAATGATAACGAGATAAGCGAACACGCCCTCTTTGCCATGAACTGGTTTCCAGAATGGACGTTCCCACGGCCGTACTTCTTGTGTAACTACTAGTTCCATAGTTTCTCCGGCGATCTGCTTTATTGATTGCTTGACTGCCTGGTGTGTCGAACCTGATAGGCAGCATAACAATACCATTTTTCCTGTAGGAGCAATGTAAATCTGTTCAGAATCAGACACCAAAGAGGAAACTGTTTTGCAGCAAACTCGTCGCTAGCCCCGCTGAAATCGCGGAGGGGAGCACACCGCGATAATTTCCAGACGGACACAGACGCGGACTTTGCCCTCGGGCACCCGGTCCAGCCGGGCGTCAAATATTTCTCGTTCAGAGCAGTTCAGGAAATGTGAGGGGGAGCTGTTCCGACCGCGCCCTGGCAACCACAAAAAAGAGTTCCAGAAGGAAGGAAAATCGGACCTTATCTCTGCAGATCTCGCAACGCGTCATTTAATTCCACCAGGTTCGAGTCCAGCCGGTAAAAGCCCGGGCGCCAGTTTCCGACCGTCTCTTCAGCGGCAAATCTCAGGACGGCAAAATCGCTTTCCCCTGCCGGACCTTCGGCGAGACTCGGAAAGCTTTCGCCAAAGAAGGTGACAGGGTGCTTGCTGACCACGCTGTCGCACTCCTTTACGGAAAGCACTGCGCGCAGCATCCCCTGATTCTTGGCATGGGGTTGGCAAAAGTAGAGGTTTGGCATACTTGCGAATCATCGACAGAAACGCAAAGAACTGTAATAGTACCTGAGTCCTTTTGTTGGAGCAGAGAGCGTAGGCGCCAACCCCTCCAGCGCCGTCTCTCACTTTCTCCCCTACTTTCGCCTCATTTCGTGCGCTTTTCCCGTCCCAGACGGGCCCAACAAGCGATAGAATCCTGCCACTGCCAGACAGGGAGGGAATCGTGGAAGACGAGCGGCGTCGAACTCCCAGGTTTCCCTTCATCGCAACGGCTGAGATTCTTCTGAAAGGCACGCCTGCTGGTATCTCCGCCCGTCTTACGGAGCTAAGTCTTTACGGCTGTTATGTGGAAATGCCCGATCCACCACCCAAGGGCACGCCAATCCTCCTCAAAGCCCATTCCGAAGGGAAGTACTTCGAATCCCAAGGTGCGGTGCTCTACTCCCACCCCAACCAGGGCATGGGTGTCGGCTTTCAGAATGTAAATCCGTATTATTTAACTGTTTTGAAGCATTGGCTGATGGAAGCCGCGCAGGCAAAGTTTGGAAAGAAAGACTGAAACCGTCGGGATTCTCGCTCCCGCAATCGCCCTTTTTTGGAAATTACTTACGCTGCGCCCACGCCAGGCCATCCGGCCCATTTCCCGTGGCGATTTTGCCAGTCACTTCCAGCGTTTTTAAGTCAACCACTGCGACGGCATTGTCTCTGCTGAGAGCCACATAGGCTCTCGTGCCGTTGGGCTCGATTAGAGTCCCCTCCGGTCCTTGGCCCACCTTCAATCTCTTGCGCTCTGTACGCGTGGCCGTGTCCACGACGAGCAATTCCCCGCCGCCATCATCGGAAATCAGCACGAGCTTCCCATCTGGCGTGAATTTGAGCCGGTTCGTATGCTTCGTCTTAAGATCGAGCGTTGCTGTCACTCTCTTCGTGGCCACTTCGATGACGGAAACGGTGCCGTCGCCGGAGTTCGCCGCCCAAACTTCTTTGCCGTCCGGCGAAAGATCAAATCCTTCCGGCCCTTTGCCGACGGGAATAGGCGTCACCGTCCAGCCGTTGCGGCCGCCGCCCGCCTCGATCACGCAAATGGTGTCCGAGCCGATATTGGAAGTGAAAATCGTTTTCAGGTCCTTCGACAGAACAATCATGTGCGTGACGTTTTGTCCCGTGCCGAGTATCCAATCCACCTGATTGCCCAGGGGATCGTAGCGGCCGATCACTTTGTTGGCTTCCGCCGTGAAATAAACCTTGCCGTCGGCAAACGCGAGCCCATGGGGCGCGCGCAAAGCGCCCAGATTGACAGGGGTCAAGGCCTTTTGCGCCGTCAAGTCCACTACGGACAGCGTCTTCAATTGGCCCTTCTCGCTGGCATAATTGGAAATGTAGGCGAACATCCCGTCGTCCGACGCAATCACTTCGTGAGGAGCGCCTCCGGACGGCACGCGGGCCACCACCTTCAAACTCGCTGGATCAACAATGGCCAGCTGCTCGTCACTTTTTTCAAGAACGAGCAACGCCGGCGAAGTCGTCTGCCCGACCGCGTCCATTGCCACGGCCAGACTTGTAGCGACCAGTACGAAGCAAGCCGCCAACCGGAGAAGAGAATTTCCAACTCTAGAAACCATCGACATTGCAGCACCTCTCTATGGACGGGAGGGAGGATATCACTTCCGCATTTCGAAGAGGACAACCCATGAGAGCCTGAATCTGTTGCGTCATGGATCCCGGCCATTCGGTCAAATTCCAGTACCCTCCAGCATTTTCTTCACGTCCTATACACTGCAGCCAGATCTCAGGAAGTACGGGCGAATCAGTAGTTCAGAACGGTGATTTATGCTGAGAGTTTCTTTTGTCGCATTGCTTTTTGCAGGGTCCGCACTTGCCCAGAACCAGTCTCCAGTTGTGGCCGCTGCCTGCGGTCCGAATAGTGTCGCCTTCGCCGTGAAACTGGACGAATCGCGTCAAACACTGGCTGAGCCCGAGCCCGGAAAGGCCCTGATTTACTTTATTCAGGAGACAGGGGCAGGAAACTGCCTCGGACCCTGCGTGACGAGGATCGGGCTGGACGGTGTCTGGGTGGGCGCCTTTAAACGCAATTCTTATTTTTCCGTATCCGTGGATCCGGGAGAGCATCATTCGTGTGTGAACGTACAATCGGGCACCGCGTTAGGAAAAGTGGTGGCGTTCGCGCACGTCTCGGCGGAGGCGGGAAAGGTCTATTACCTGGGCACGCAGGCGTTTGTGAGGTCAAGCTCGATGCGGCTCGAAATGCATCCGATCGACAGCGCACAAGCCAAGCATCTGATTATTTCCTTGCCGCTGAGCGTGTCCGAGCCGAAAAGGTGAGCGCTGGTCTAGACAAAGTTCGCCCAGAAGGTTACCGCAACCTGCCTAATCTTCTTCGAGTTTCTGGCGGGTATTCTGTCGAACGTCTTTTCCGGCATTCGGTTCGCGAAAAACGGCAGGTCCAGCGAAGAGATAATCACCGCTGATTGGGTTTTTCGGTGGTTGACGCCGGGCTGTCCAACTTCTCTAATCTTGCCAGCTTCTCCCGCTGCTGTGCCGCGTCTTTGGCTCCAGGAGCCAGGGCCAGGTAAGTCTGTATCTCCGTGATCGCGCGGGCGTAGTTGTTTTTTCGGGCAAAGATCTCCGCGAGCAGGAGATGCAGCTGCGGAAAATGAGTGCGCAGGTCCAGGTATTCCGCCTGGAGCGCGCTCTTTTCGGCGTCTTCCATCTTGTTGAGCTTGTAATTCGCAAACGAGTTGAAGAAATAGGCCTCGGCGTAATTCAACGGATCCAGATCCAAGGTGTAGACAGTAATGTCGGTCTGGTTCAGCGGATCGAGAGCCAAGAGGTGGCCAGTAAGTCTAAGAACCTCTGTCCAATTCTCTTCCTCGTAGGCCATGGATGCGAGAAACAGATAAGGCGGCAGAAACTTTGTATCGAGAGTCGTGGCCTGGGTATAGGCCTTGCGAGCCGCGTCCTTCTGGTTTCCTTTCTGCAAGACCGTACCCAATTGAAACCAGGCGTTCACGAACCGGGGGTAGATCTCTACCGCAGTTTCAAAATATTTGCCTGCCTCGGCAAGCTTTCCGTTTCCCTCGGCCTGGAGGCCTTTCTCGTAAGCTTTTCTGGCATCTTTCGGCGCTTGGTAGGGGGCGGCGTTCAGGGTCGTGCCTTCAATCTTCTTCCCTCTCTCCACTACAATAATACCTACATCCACGCTGCCGCCGGACGTATCAAGGCCCAGCAGGGTGACGTCACGGGAGCGAAAACCCGAAGCCGTAACCCGCAGATCACAATTCTCCAACTCGTGTCGTGGGATTCCCATGACCGAATTCCTTCTTGGCATGCCGGATGGCCCAGCCTCGTCGGCGCTGGCCTCCGGAAAAGAGTCAGCCTGCGATCCCAGTTGCATGCTGAAATCGCCTTTGGGGGAGGCATAGACCTGTTGACGCGCCCGGTTGTTGCAAACCCTCGCAACCAGCGCATCGATGGGAAGGGTTCCACCGTCGTTGGTTGTTAACCTTCCTCTGAGAAACATAACGTATTCATCTCCCGGTTGACCTGGCTGCGTATTCGGGGAAGGGAGAGTCGACGGAATGTTCGGCGGCGAGGAAGGCGGGGGCGCTGGCGTCGGAGGCGGAGCCGGGGGCTTCTGCGCCATCGTGGGCGGCACAACAATCGCCAATAAGATGGATAGCAAGACGAAGATGCGCGCGTGGTGGCTCATAGGTCGGTCTCTAGGCAGGGGAGCTTCGGTGATTCAAAATCCTAGGGCGTTTGTCAGTTCAAGTCAAGGCTCCCTGCTCGAAAAACTGCCGCACCTTGATGTTCCCGTGCATTTGGTCGATTTGCTAGCACTCTGAACAATTTTCTGCAATCCAGGAAGATGTGCGTGCGCGGACTCGCCAGCCTGCGATCGCCCGGTAGCCGCAGCCGGGAAAATGGAATCTGGTCTCGAAGGTTTTCAGAAGCACTTCCGATTTTTCGTCTGGTCAGGGATTTGTAGCCGGGCCTGGGGTAGAATCTGGGCGTTTGCGCTGACGGGAGGCCTCTCGATGACTGGAAATAGGAGATTGTCTGATGCGCTGGTTGGGTTCTTGCTGACGGCGGCGGTTCTTATGTGCGGCACGCTGGCCTTCTCTCAAGCCGCCACACCGGCGACTCAGGCCCAAAACCAGATACCTGCAAACGAGCAAGCCGCGTGGGAACAGTTGACCCCATACCAGAAATCACAGCTGGAGCGGACCTACAATGACTGGGCGTTCCTGGCAAAGTTCCGGGAGGCCGATGCGCTCATGCCGCCGCCGTCCCCAGGCGAAACGCGGGTCGTCTTCATGGGCGATTCCATCACCGAAGGCTGGGGCATGAAAGCTACGGCTACATCGCCTGGCCGCGGTGAGTTTTTCCCAGGAAAGCCGTATATCAACCGTGGCATCTCCGGGCAAACGACTCCTCAGATGCTCGTCCGTTTTCGCCAGGACGTCATTTTGCTGAAACCCAAGGTAGTGGTCCTACTGGCCGGCACAAACGACATCGCCGAGAACACCGGAAAGCAAACGCTCGAGGAGATTGGCAACATCCTCGCCTCCATGAGCGAACTTGCGCGGGCGAATGGGATTCGTGTTGTCCTGTGCTCCGTTCTGCCGGCAAGCGATTTTCCATGGCACAAAGGACTCGAGCCGGCGCCGAAGATCAGGGCGCTCAACGCCTGGATGAAGGATTACGCCGCGAAAAATGGTTTCGTCTATGTGGATTACTACGCGCCCATGGCCAACAGCGAAGGCGGCCTGAAAGCAGAGTTGAGCCCGGACGGCGTGCATCCCAACAAAGCCGGGTACGACCTCATGGCGCCCCTCGCAGAGGCGGGAATCGCGGAAGCCCTGAAAAAGCCACTTCCGTGACACATCGGTTGGAACCACCCGCTTGCTATTTGCCCGTCCAGCTTTTCTTCGCTGGCCCGCGGGGACAGTCTTACATTCCGTAGGAAAGGCGAACACGAGAGGGAGCCATGAAATTCGCAAAAGTTGTCTTTTGGATGGCGGGCATATGGGGGTTTCTGGTCATCACGCCTCTCTATTTCATTTTCAATCTGATTGGCCAAAAAGATCCACCGCCGATCACTCATCCCGGCTTTTTCTACGGCTTCGTGGGCTGCGCCCTGGCATGGCAAGTCGCGTTCTGCTTCATCGCCACGGATCCGGCACGCTATCGGCCCCTGATGCTTCCCTCTGTTCTCGAAAAGGCCACCTACGCGATCGCCATTGTGGTCCTGGTCTTAGAGAGCCGCACCCGACCTTCGGATCTGGTCTTTGCCGGCACAGACTCGCTGCTCCTGATCCTGTTCGTACTCGCCTATTTCAAGACGCGGCCCAGCTGATGCCGGAACATCCAGTTTGTGACAATCGCCGTACATAGAGAAGGGAACCAAAGAGAGTTCGAGCATCGGGCGAAGGACAGGTTTGGTCGTACAGGTCAATTCTGTCCACTTTTTTCGCTTGACGGCGGCTCGCAATGGGAGGATACCAGATGTACCACAGCCCCGGATTGAGGGACGGGGTTTTAAGTCAGGGTAAGTGTGTGCGGCCCTGCCCTCCCGAACTCCTTGGAGCAGAATCAACCTTGCCCGCTTTTCATTTGCGGGGAATAAATTAGGCCGGTAAGAGGTCATCACGGTCGGCTGGGATTTTCAGCAGACTGTACCTGAACGCGAACGAGCGGGACTGGCCGCAGCACTTTTAAATTTTTTGGCGCGTGCAGCTTCTGGACCTGGCTGAGTCATTTGCCGAAACAGGCCGTCTAACCCAGACGGAATCTGTTCCCGGGAAGGAAGCGAACAGCATCGGGGCGAAAAAGGGCAGCTCGAAAAAACGGGATGCCTGAGCGTCAGAAAGACCGCACCCTGCTTCTAGCTTTGATCTTCACGGCGGGCAATCCGCCGGAAGGGCAGCAGTAGACTCAAAATAAATGGAGGCGGAGAAAGAAATGACAAAGACGAATAAGTTCCTGATCACTGGCGCGGCGATCGCGGGATTGCTCGCGGGAACCGGAGCCAGTATCCAGGCTTCCAATCTGCTCAACGGGGGAAAGGCTTCGGCCACCGCCCAGGATACAGACAAGAAGCCTGACAGCACCGACAAGGAAAAGCACGCCTGTAAGGGCAAGAACTCGTGCAAGGGCAAGGGCGGCTGCAAGTCGAGCGACAACGGCTGCAAAGGCAAGAACTCCTGCAAGGGCAAGGGCGGCTGCGCGACCGACGGCTCGAAGATGCCGTCCTAGTAACAGAAACCCCAGCACGGTCAGTTCCCTGCTCGAGCTCCACCAAGGATGAAGGGCCGGTGCCTCTTCTTACTGGCCCTTTCATCTTTCCCCTTCCCGGAGAATGGAATGTCGGCAAATCGTTTCAATGGTTTTACGGACTTAGGCATCGGCATCGGACTGCGCGCGCCGCATTACAACCACATACTCACGCGCAAGCCGGTGGTCGATTGGTTTGAGATTATTTCTGAAAATTTTATGATCGGTGGCGGCCGCGCGCTGCACATCCTCGATCAGATCCTGGAGCAGTACAAAGTCGTTCAGCACGGCGTCTCCATGTACTTCGGCTCGGCGGAAAAGCTGAATCGCGAACACCTTCGCCGCTTGAAAGAACTCGTCCAGCGCACCAAAACGCCTTGGCTTTCCGATCATCTCTGCTGGGGCAGCGTGGATGGACGCTATACGCACGATTTGCTTCCCATGCCTTACACGTTTGAAGCCGCGCGGATCACTTCAGAAAAAGTGCGCGAAGTGCAGGATTTTCTGGAAATTCCCGTTGCTGTCGAAAACGTGAGCAGCTATGCGGAATACCACGATTCGGAAATGACGGAATGGGAGTTTCTAAACGAAGTTGTCGAGCGCGCGGATTGCGGCATTTTGCTGGATGTAAACAATATTTATGTCTCTTCGCAAAATCACAGCTTCAACCCGTTTGATTACGTGAACAGCGTTCCCGCACATCGCGTCGCGCAAATTCACATCGCAGGCCACTCGAAATATCGCAAGTACATACTGGACACGCACGACCATCCGGTGATCGATCCCGTCTGGAAGCTTTACGAGCGCGCCATCCAGCGCGCCGGCCATACCGCGACGCTCCTTGAATGGGACGACAGCATTCCGAGCTTCCAGGAAGTTCACGGCGAAGCGCTGAAAGCGAACAAGTTCTTGCGCTCGACCGTGCTGGCGGAAGCCGTATGAAATTGATGCAGCTTCAGCGCACCATGGCTCGCGCCGTCATGCAGCCACTCACCTCCTCCGAACGCATGCAGCGCCGCGCTCCCGATGGCGGGCCGATGAAACGCTATGCCTCGCGCTTCATCAAGCCGAACGACCGCCTCACTTCCTTCGAGCGCCTCGAAATTTACAATCGCCAGTACTGGTTCCGCATACTCGCCGCGCTGAGCGAAGATTTCCCAGGCCTGCACGCCGTTCTCGGCGAGCGCCGCTTCGATGCTATGGCCAAAGCGTACCTGATCGCGAATCCTTCGCGATCCTTTACGCTGCGCAATCTTGGCGCGCGCCTGGAATCTTGGCTGCGTAAGAATCCCAAGTGGGCCGGCGCGAATCAAAACCTCGCGCTCGAGATCGTGCGCCTTGAATGGGCCGACATCGAAGCTTTCGATGGAAAAGCCGAGCCCGCCCTGCGCCCCGAGGATCTTCTGAGCGCTGCCGGCCCGCGGCTGAAGCTGACCATCCAGCCGTATGTGCGGCTGCTGAGTTTCCTCTATCCCGTCGACGATCTTCTTCTCGAAGTGCGCAAGGAGGACGACGACACGGATTTCGCCAGTAACGCTTTCACCGAGCACAGAAAGCGTAAGCGCGTTCGCGCCGTCCGGAAGCTGAAGCCCGCCGAGATTTTTCTGGCCGTGCACCGCATCGACAATTCCGTCTATTTCCGCCGCCTCGGCTTGGAAGAGTTTTCCATTCTCACCGCGCTGCGCCAGGGAAAAACGCTGGGCGCGGCGGTCGAGTCTGCGTTCAGCAAAAGCAAAGTCGCGCCGGAAGAACGGCCCCTAAAAGTGCAAACCTGGTTCCAAACGTGGGCCACGCTGGGCTGGTTCTGCCGTCCGGAGAAAAAACGCGCCGCCGGCTGAAAGCTATAGTAGACTTGCGCTCCAAATTTCACGATTCCTCCGAGACGATCCCGGCCCGAAATTTCGCTGAAAGACTTCTGATCTCTCATGAATAGACTGCTGACAACCACAAAATCCTGGCACGACAAGTTTTGCCATTACGCGGATTATCTCCAGCACCCGTTTCTGCTGTTTGTGAGGCTCTACTGGGGCATCCAGCTTATGCAGAGCGGCTGGGGCAAGCTGCACAACCTCGATAAAGTGACGGATTTTTTCACCAGCCTCGGCTTGCCCGCGCCGGGTTTTACGGCAACGGCCATTTCCAGCCTCGAATTTTTTGGCGGCTTCTTGCTGGCTGCCGGCTTGTTCTCGCGGCTGATTTCGCTGGTGCTGACCATCAACATGCTCATGGCTTACATCACAGCCGACAAGGAAGCGCTCCGTTCCATTTTTTCCGATCCCGACAAATTCACTGCGGCAGCGCCCTACGTGTTTCTCTTGGCTTCGCTCATCGTATTCGTGTTCGGCCCCGGAGTATTTTCCGTTGACGCGCTCCTAAGCCGATTCTTCTGGAAGAGTTCTCCGAAGATTAAGACTCCCGTTTAGGTCGCGGCGCAGATCGTAGGCACGCAATTCCTGCAATTGGGATAGGATGGATTCCAGGTATATATGGTCCGGATGGAATCTATCCTTGGCTTCCAGCGTGGCTTCGTTCAACTCGCTTTCCTTGTACTCGTGCTTCCGCTCGTTCCCTTCCCTGCTGCAAAGGCGGCTGATGTGACTTCGACGCTTGTGATCGGAGGCTCGCGCATCGACGTGACCATCGAAACCGCCGATGCCCCGCTCTCGCAGCCCGACGTCATAAAGTGGGTCCAGTTCGCCGCCGAATCCGTCGCCGCCTACTACGGGCGCTTCCCTGTCCCACACCTCACACTGCGCGTCGTTTCGTTTGATGGCTCGGGCGTCCGCCACGGAACGACCTGGGCGAAGGACGGCGGGTTGATCGTCATTCATGCAGGAAGTAAAACAACACCCGCGGACTTTGCCGAAGACTGGATGCTTACCCACGAAATGATTCACCTTGCCTTTCCCTCGATGGCCGATGAGCACCACTGGATCGAGGAGGGCCTTTCGGTGTACGTCGAACCGATCGCACGCATTCGCGCCGGCCATTGGACGGCGCCGCAAATGTGGAGCGACCTCGTTCGCGACATGCCCAAAGGGCTTCCGAAAGAGGGCGACGCCGGATTGGACCACACGCACACCTGGGGCAGAACATATTGGGGCGGCGCCCTTTTCTCCTTCGTCGCCGACGTCGAAATCCGAAAACAGACGAAAAATACAAAAGGCTTGGAAGACGCGCTGCGCGGCATCCTGAATGCCGGCGGCGACATTCGCAAGGACTGGGACCTGGAAAAAACGCTGAAAATGGGTGACGACGCGGCGGGCGCCGAGGTCCTGCTGAAACTCTACACCGAATGGAAGGACAAACCGGTCGAGGTAGATCTCGCCGCGATGTGGAAGCAACTGGGCGTCGAATCCGACGGCGGAACGGTTCACATGAACGAGAATGCGCCGCTAGCCGCCATCCGCCGTGCCATTGAGTCCGGCACGCCCGTCACCAAAGCAAGCGATAGCGTGCCGCCATCCAATAGAGTCGCAGCCACAACTGCTCAGCCCCTGGCCGTCTATGCCGGCCGCAGTGCAAGATCGAATTGAAATACAATTCTCTCCTCCCCCCGACCGTAGTTCCCCTGAACGTACTAAGGCGAAGGAGCCCCGCCTGCTAAAGGGTCAGAGTTGGTCGCCGGATCGCTGGATGCGGCGCATGGCGAAGGCCGCGGCGAGGCAGCCAAGCGCCGTAAAAAGAAGCCAGGAGGAAGCCGGGTAAGAGGATTGGCCGAAGCCGCCGCTTCCAAACAGGGCGAGCAACGGATAGAAGGGGTTGAGAAAGAGAGGCGCCTGGATGTGGGCTGGAGGCCCTTCCCCTCTCATCGCGATATTGTTGCTCTCCCAGTGGGCATCCAGAAACGCGTAGACAACCGCGGTCAAGATAGAGAGTACAAGGACAAACCCATAAGCTGCGGCGGTCGAATGAACGCTACGGCGAAACATGGAAGAGCACCACAGGCCCACTGTCGAAATGCTGGCCAGGACGAGGACCGTCGATGCTACTGCTTCCAAAAGCTCCCTGGGCTCGACGCCGCCGAACGCAAGCGCAAGCGTGAGCAAGGGCAGCGCACTAAAAAGAAGCAGCAACAGATAGAGCAGCGCCGCCACAAATTTTCCCCACCAAATCTGTGGCGCGGTAAGCAAGCTGGTAAGCAAACCGGCAAAAGTTCTTTGCTCTTTTTCTATGGTGAGGGAGCCAGCGCTGAAGACCGGCGCCATCAAAAGGAGAACAACGAGCTGCGTGAAAACGACCGTCAGAAAGATGACTTCGCCGATCTCCGCGCCTTGCAATTCCCCCCGGCTGCCTCCCATATCCGGGTCCGTGGCCGCGTAATAGGCGAAAGAAACGGTCCCCGCAAGTACAAGCAGATAAAGCGTGGGGAGAAGCCACGCGCGGCTCTCGCGCAAGCGCTGCCGCAGTTCCTTGAGGATCATCGGATTGGTAATCAGGCGGCTCATCGGGTTTGCCCCCCAAACGCGCGGCGATAGCGGTCCTCAAGATTGAGACCGCGCGCATCGAAGTGCGTGATGACCACTCCCGCGGCGAGCAGCTTCTCCAGGAACGCGGAAGCCTCCCGGGATCCCCCAGGCAGTTCGATGATGAGCAGCCGGTCGCGCTTTTCCAGAATCCGGATGTCCGGCATGCCTTTCAAAAGCGGATCCATAGCACTGGCAGAACCCTCCCACTCCGTTTCGCACCGGATCGTGGGAGTGCTTGATCCTTCGGCAGCGCCGGTGGGAGCTTCGGCGATATTCTTTCCTTCAGCGATGAAGACGATGCGCGTGCAAATATCCTCGAGGTCGCTGAGGATGTGCGAAGAAATCAGAATGGCAACGCCTTCGTTATTCAGCTGCTTCAATTGTTCGCGAAGCGTGATGCGGGCCAGCGGATCGAGGCCGGTGGCCGGTTCGTCGAGGAGCAGCACTTGGGGGTCGTGAAGAAGCGTCTTCGCCAGCAAAAGTCGCTGCTTCCAGCCAAGCGAGAGATGTTCGACGAAATCCTCGGGGCGATCCGCGAGGCCGGAACGGGTTAACGCGCGCTCAATGGAGGCGCTGCGATTGGGTTCCTTTAAACGGAAAGCGTCCGCGAAAAACTCGAGAAATTCGCGGATGCGCATGTCCTGGTACACGCCCGCCACGTCCGGGAGATAACCCACGGAGGCGCGAACGCCCCGAGGATCGGAACGAACGTCGCGGCCTGCCACGCGAGCTACCCCCGAGCCCGGCGGCAGTAGCGTCGAGAGGATCTTGATCAGCGTGGTCTTCCCGGCGCCGTTGGGGCCGACCAACCCCACCAGTTCGTTGCTCTCAAGGTGAAGCGAGAAGCCGTCCAGCCCGCGGCCGCCACGAAATATCTTACGAAGGGATTCGACTTCGATCATGGCCATTCCTTGAACGTCACGATCGTCAGGGAAAATGTCTTGTGGTCCGGCGAATGATCCCGGAGCGAAACGCCTAGAGCAGCGTCCGTGCTCAAGCCGAAAAAAACCGCCTTGGTCTCGATGAAAACGTCCTCGCCAACGGGAGACCATCCCCGAATAAGCTCCAGGAGAGAGAACGGCTGATCGAGAAGAGATCTTTGTTCTTTCATGTAAAGGCGAAACTGCTCTTCGGAGGTACGCCGGCCGACTTGGGTCAGGCGAAAAGCAAAGGGCGGCCCCGGATAAGCTTGATTGTTGGGGAGCTGGCGCCCCGTTTCCTGCGCGTAGGGAAGACGCTGCACGTGGCCGAGATCGACAACCGCGCCGCTCGGAAAATTGCCCAACAGAAAAACATCGTCGCGGTCCACAACGATAGCCTGCCGATAGTGGATGCCGGAATCGTTGTGAAAACGGCCGGAAGCGTCGCGGTAGATGTTGCCCGCGAAAACTCGATGCCCGTGAAAATCGATATCACGAAAAGACCATCTGCGCAGAGTGAATTGCGTTTCCCAAGTGTCACCGAGCGTGATCTTCCGAATGCCTTGTCCGGCGGCCTGCGCAATCAGGCCTTCGCCCGTAAGATCCGGCTGCCTCTGGGCGTATTCGTAATTCAGTCCGCCAGGAAGCACGGGCGCGACGCTGGAGCGTACGGGTGCCGAGACGCGCACCCTGGCTTGCAACAAGGCGATCGGGCTGGACGGGTCCATGCGGTATTCGACGATTTCGTCGAGACCGAAATTATGCGGATGATTGCGGGCGCTCACCATGTAGAGAAGCAAAGAAAACAGAACAGCCAGCGCGGGAATGGAGATCCATCCCAACTCGGGGCGCCCCATGCGGCGCAGAACGACAAAATTTACGATTCCGACAAGGATGAGATATCCGACGATCCAGAGAAGCAGTTCGAGGAACGTGGGAAAGCGAAAAGAGGTGCCCAGGCGGCGCATCAGCCATTGGCGTTCGTCTGCGGGCTGTCCCACTGCCTGCGCATCTTGTCCATTTTTCCATCGATCGAGAAGAGCCAGCGGCGAGCCCCCGCTGAAGTCCATGGGACGGAAAAAATCCGCAAAGCTCTGGCTAGAGATGGAACGAAAACTGAGGAGCTTTCCGTCGCCGACGAACAGGTATTGGCCTTCCTTTGCGCGCGCACGATATGGCTCCAGGAAACGCGCGCTGCCCGAAACGCGTGCGGGTGCTCGGCCGGATGCAAGGGGGGAAGCGGAGAGCAGCGAAGGACCGTCGGCAGCCTGGTCCTCGATCAAAACAAGCGTGCCGCCCGCATGCATATAGATTTCCAGCGCCTGGCGTTGGGCCGCGGAAAGCTTCGAGACGGGAAGCGCAACAATAACGGTCGATGCCGGCCAATAAGCCCAATCGACAGAGGGCCGGTCCAGAAGCTGGACGAACCGGACGGATTGCGACTTTCGCGTCTGCTCCTCGGCTGTGCCGCTGAGCAAGATGGATTGCTCCAAGGAACGGCAAATCTCAGGGCTGGCGCAGAGAAGCGCAATAAGCCTTCCCTGCGTATTCAGGCCGACACGGCACCCGGTCCGCCCCAAAATGCGGCCAGCCGCGTCGCTGGCCTCGACCCAAACAACACCGTGCTCAAGCGGGAAAACATGGAGGGGCACATCGAAGGTCCGCACTTCGCCGGACGCCAGTGTCACCGGGATGTCCATCGTCTCGGACGCAGGCAGCGCTTCCGCATCGAGATTTAGTTCCGCCACGGACAGGTTCAGGGAGAGCGCGCCGTCTGTGAGGTTGTGGGCTTCCACTTCCACGAGGGTACTGAGCGTATTGGTTGAGAAGAGCCCTCCCAGGCCGAATTCCTTGATTTTGACAACCACGGGATCGCCGGCGCGGCAGGCGGAAGAAAGAGCGGCGAGCAGGCAGAGGCAGAGTGCAATACGCCGTAGCATTGCGTTTATCATACTACTGTGTATACAGGCCGATGCGGAGTAAATAGAGCGCGGCGGGTAAACGCGGGTCCGAAGGCCGGCACTTACGGCGGCCGGGAATGAATCTTGCTATTTGGCGGACCGGCGGAGGGGGATGTTGGCGGGCGGAGCGTCTTCGCTATCGAAGGCCGCGGGGCCGGGGTGCACGGCGTGAAATTCGGGACGGGACTCGAGCAGCCGGACGCAACGGTTCCAGCGGAGGATGCTGTCGTCATTGCCAGCGGGACGGATTTTTTCGGCCTCGGCAAAGCAGCGCAGGGCCTCTTCAATGAGCGGTAGAAGAATGTGAGGGGAGCATCCGGAGTGGAGCTGGGCTTTAGCGCGGCGTTCTTGGAGCAGACCGGTGTAGTAGTTTCGCTCGTAAGGATCGCGGAGAGATTGAAAGATGGACTGGACTTCCGCGTAGCGGTCAGCGGCCAGACCGGCGAACTGGTCCGTGATGGCCAAGCCAAGCATGCGGCGAGCGAGCTGATGATCGGCATCGACAGCGAGGATATCGCGGCAGATGGATTCGGCTTCCTCGGGTTCATTCAGATAACGGTAGAGCTCGACTTTAGCGACCGCTTCCGGAATGCCTGCCTTCGAAATGGATTTGAGTTGATGCGGCATGGGACCTCCTGTTTTCGTGGCCCGCAGGAAGCAGAGACTCGAGTCTCTCCGACTCCCGTGTGCTACTTGCCGAGAACTTTGCGAAACAGCATGGTCAACGGATCGTAGAACTGGTCGACGACACGCTCCTTCAGCGGAATGATGGCGTTGTCCGTGATGTGAATATCCTCCGGGCAAACCTCGGTGCAACATTTCGTGATGTTGCAGAGACCGATGCCGAGGTCGTCCTTTAGCAGCGCCGTGCGATTGAGGGCATCGAGCGGATGGAGTTCGAGGCCTGCGACGCGAACGAAGAAGCGCGGGCCGCCGAATTTTTTCTTGTCGTCGTGTTCGCGAAGGACGTGGCAAACATCCTGGCAAAGAAAACATTCAATGCACTTGCGGAATTCCTGCACGCGATCGACGTCGATCTGAGAAATCTTCCAATCCGTGTTCTGCTGCGGCCGGAAGGCGGGGATTTTTTTGTTGACGGCGTAATTCCAGGAAACATCCGTGACGAGATCCTTGATGCGCGGAAACGATTTCATGGGCATGACGATGATGGGCTGGTCCATCGGCAAGGAGTCCACGCGCGTTTTGCAGGTTAGGCGCGGGCGGCCGTTGACTTCCGCGGAGCAGGAGCCGCACTTCGCGGCTTTGCAGTTCCAGCGGACCGCGAGATCGGGCGCGAGATGGCCCTGGATGTAATGGAGCGCGTCGAGCACAACCATACCCGGTGCGATGGGGACCTTGTAGTCGACCGCTTGTCCGCCGGCGGCGCCTTCGCCGCGAAAGATTCGTAACGTTGCGTCAGGCATTGATGAGTTCTCCAAACTGCCCTCGGACCGCACAGCCCGAGATTGCTGCGACACTCGCCGGGCTAAAGCCCGCTCCCTCTGAAACTGCCGCGAACACCGCGTTCCGCAAAATCTAGTCAGCCATTACGAACTGCTTCAAATCTTCCGGCATGGGCTCGACGGGAGATTCAACGCGCTTCATCTCCGTGCCTTCGCGAACGATCACGTTGTGCTTTTTCTCCCAAACGGGATCGTAATTCGGGAAGTCGATGCGGCTGTGCGCGCCGCGGCTTTCCGCGCGAGCCAGCGCGCTGAGCGCCACGGCTTCGGAAACCGTGAGCAGGGATTTCAGTTCGCGTGCAAGATGCCAGCCGGGATTGAAGAGGCGCGAGCCTTCGACGCTGGCTTTCGCGGCGCGGGCCTTCAATTGCTCAAGCTCTTCGAACGCCTTCTTCAGATCTTCCTCGGTGCGGAAAATTCCGACGAGGCTCTGCATCACCTTTTGCAGATCGCGGTGAACGCCGTAGGGACTTTCGGCGCCAGTGTTGGAAAAAGGCGCCAGCAGTTCTTTTTCCGCTTCTTCGATCTGCGAAGCGGCGAGCCCGGCATGAGAAACTCGCTTTGCGTGCTCCGCGGCAGCCATCCCGGCGCGGCGGCCAAAAACGAGCAGATCGGAAAGCGAATTTCCGCCCAGGCGATTCGAACCATGGAGACCGGCAGCGGCTTCGCCCGCGGCGAACAGTCCCGGCAACGTGGACTGCGCCGTTTCTGCATCCACGCGAATGCCGCCCATCACGTAGTGACACGTGGGCCCCACTTCCATGGGGCCTTTCGTGATGTCCACGTCGGCGAGTTCCTTGAACTGGTGATACATGCTGGGAAGCTTTTTCTTCACGTAATCCGCGGGTTTGTGCGAGATGTCGAGATACGCGCCGCCGTGCTCCGTGCCGCGGCCTTCTTTCACTTCGGTGTAGATCGAGCGAGCGACCACGTCGCGCGTGGAAAGTTCCATGCGCTTGGGGTCGTACTTTTCCATGAAGCGCTCGCCAAGTTTATTGCGCAGTATGCCTCCCTCGCCGCGCACGGCTTCGGTAACAAGAAGACCCTGCACGCCTGGGGGCCAAACCATGCCGGTGGGATGAAACTGCACAAACTCCATGTCCATCAGCTCGGCACCGGCTTCGTAGGCGAGCGTCATCCCGTCGCCCGTGTACTCCCAGGAATTAGAAGTGACAGGCCAGGCTTTTCCGATGCCGCCCGTCGCGATCACGACCGACTTCGCTTTGAAAACGATGAATCGGCCATTTTCGCGCCAGTAGCCGAAGGCTCCGGCGACGCGGCCGCCGTCGGTGAGGAGGCGCGTGACGGTGCACTCCATATAAACGTCGAAGCCAAGTTGCACGCCGCGGTCTTGCAACGTGCGAATCATTTCAAGGCCAGTGCGGTCGCCGACATGGCATAGCCGTTTGTAGGTGTGGCCGCCAAACGCGCGCTGAAGAATTGCGCCTTTGTCGGTGCGGTCAAAAAGCGCGCCCCACTGTTCCAGTTCGCGAACGCGGTCGGGAGCTTCCTGGGCGTGAAGCTGGGCCATGCGCCAGTTGTTCAAATATTTTCCGCCGCGCATCGTGTCGCGGAAATGCGGCTTCCAGCCGTCCTCGGTGTCGACATTGCACATGGCTGCGGCGATGCCGCCTTCGGCCATGACGGTGTGCGCTTTTCCAAGAAGCGATTTGCAAACCACGCCAACGGAGCAGCCCTTCGCAAGGGCTTCAATGGCAGCGCGCAATCCTGCGCCGCCGGCGCCAATGATCAGAACGTCGTGTTCGCGGGTCTCGTAGCTAGTGGTCACAGGATCCTCAGGTCACGGATGGCGCCGCTGGCCACCAGGCGCACGTAAAAATCGGCGGAGCCGACAGAGATCAGGCTGCACCAGGCCAAAAGCATGTGGCGCTCGTTCAGAAAAGTGACCCCGCGCCAAGCGGCATGGCGGGGCATGCCGAAAGTCGCGCAGGAGAAGCAATCGAGCTTGCCTCCGGCAAGGTGGCGCAGCGAGTGGCAGGAAAACGTGTACAGCGTGAGCAAGATGACGTTCGTGGTCAGAACGAGGGTGCCGACGCCGATGCCAAAGTGGCCGTCGAAGTTGAAGGACACGATGGCATCGTGCCAAAGAAACACGATGAACACGACCGCCAGATAGAAAAAATATCGGTGGATATTTTGCAGGATGAAAGGAAACTTCGTCTCCCCCTGGTATTTGCGGTTGGCAGGTTCACCCACGGCGCAAGCGGGCGGATCGAGAAAAAACGCGCGGTAGTAAGCTTTGCGGTAGTAGTAGCACGTAGCGCGAAACCCGAGCGGCCCCGCGAGAATGAGCAGCGCCGGAGAAAATTTCCACCAATGATGCAAAGGATCGATCAGAGGCGAATAAAACGGGGAGAGATACGGCCCCCATTCATAGAACTTGCCTTCAAAGGCGCGCAGCGTGGCGTAAAGTCCGAACCCGCCCAGAAGAAAAATCACGGGAAGAATTTCTACCCACCAGGCGTCGCGGCGCAGCGTGCTTCCGAGCCGCGATTCGGGCAAGAGGGTTGGCGAACCAGCCATCTAGGGACCTCCAGAGTGGCAGCGAATATTTCAAAGACAAGTAAATTGTGGCACACGGATTATATCCAAGACTCGGCGGAACGGCTAATTCAGGCATTGGTCCCAAACGGGAAATTTCCAGGAACCGGCTACGGCTGTCCAAACCATCCGCGCTCGAGCGTCTATCTAGCAGCAACAGAAAACGCCTGCGAATTGCCTATCGCGGTGCTGGAGATTGACAATGAGCGTCCGAGGAACTTTGCTTTTTATGGGTATCGCCGCAACGGTCACGGCCGTGCTGCTGGGCCATCCTTACCTGGTTTTCGCCCTCGAGGCGCTCCTGAAGCTGGCGGCGGCCACCTTGCCTTCAGTAGTAGCGGCGTAGGCGATGTGACACACTGGCACCCAGAAAAGAATTTTGGCTTGCCTGTCCAAATCGAAGGTTTTCAAACGTCATCCTAGTAGCAGAACAAAATGGGCGCTCGCGGCCCAACGTGGAGGCAGAAAGTGAAATACATCTTGATGGACTACGTTCAGGAAGCCGGCTGGCCCCAATTGACGAGGGACGAGCAGATCCACTGGTTGGGGGCCTATAAAGCCTACATGGAGGCCATGACAAAGGCTGGCGTGCTGAAAGACAGCAGAGGCCTGGAGCCGACCTCGGCGACGACGACCGTGCGGGTCCGGAATGAGAAGACCCAAGTGCTTGACGGTCCCTTTGCCGACTCGAAAGAGCAACTCGGCGGCTTTCATATCATTGAGGTGGCCGATCTGGATGCAGCCATTACCTGGGCAGCTCGCTCCCCGACTGCACTGCACGGTGTCGTCGAGGTGCGTCCAGTCATTGAAGGAACCTGGCTGACCAGGAACATCCTCGATTTCGTAAAGCCGGAGTGAGCCGCGCGCGAGCGCAGGTTTCGAAATTAAGTTTCAACAAGAATAAAGGAGAAGAGTCATGCGCAAATTGATCGTTTTCAACATGGTGTCCCTGGATGGTTTCTTCGTGGATAGCAAGGGCGACATGAGCTGGGCCCACAAACAGGATGCGGAGTGGAACACTTTCGTCAGCGGGAATGCCAGCGGCAGCGGCGTGCTGGTCTTCGGCAGGATTACCTACCAACTTATGGCAAGCTACTGGCCGACGCCGATGGCGCTCCAGAATTCTCCGGCGGTCGCGAAGGGAATGAACGAAATGCCGAAGATCGTGTTCTCACGAACGCTCGACAAGGCCTCCTGGAGCAACACCAAGCTGCTCAAGGGCGACCTGGCCAGGGAAGTAGGAAAGTTGAAAAAGGAGTCCGGACCCGACATGGTGATTCTGGGAAGCGGCAGTATCGTCTCCCAGTTGGCGCAGCAAAACCTGATCGATGAATACCAGCTCGCCGTGAGTCCCATCGTTCTTGGCAAAGGCCGCACACTTTTCGAGGGCGTCAAGGAGAAGCTGGATCTGAAGCTGAGGAGTTCGCGCACCTTCGGCAATGGTACTGTCTTCGCGTGCTACCAGCCTCTTACCTGAAGGCCCCAACGCTCAGCGCATGCCGATAGCGCTGAAAGCCGGAACCGGGGGACGCAAATTTCGAGTTCAGGCGAGTGGGAAACTCAGAGTGAAGGTATGAACTCCGAAGGCGATTCAGAAGCGCGCGGGACGGCGGAAGCGGTCGCGCGCCGCAGCTACGGCAAGCTCGTCGCGTTTCTGGCCGCCCGCACGCGCGATGTAGCGGCGGCCGAGGACGCGCTTTCGGAAGCGTTCGCCGCTGCGCTGGCGGACTGGCCACGAAACGGCTGCCCTTCAAATCCGGAAGCGTGGCTGCTGACTGTTGCCCGGCGAAAGGCCATCGATATGCATCGAGGACGACTCCGGCATGAAACGGCTGGAGAGCAACTGCGCGTCATGGCCGAGGGGTTGGACACGGCCGTGGCCGAATCGGAAATCCCGGATCAGCGGCTCGCGCTAATGTTTGCCTGCGCCCACCCAGCGATCGACGCCGGCATTCGCGCGCCGCTCATCCTTCAAGTCGTGCTCGGCCTCGATGCAGCGATGATTGCCTCGGCCTTTCTCACGTCTTCCGCGGCCATGGGCAAGCGGCTCGTCCGCGCCAAAGACAAAATCCGCCAAGCCGGCGTCCCGTTTCGCGTTCCGGAGCGCGAGGAACTTCCGAGCCGCCTGGACACCGTGCTCGAAAGCATCTACGCCGCCTTTGCCCAAGGCTGGTCTGACCCCGGCGGCACCGATGTCGTCCGCCGCGATCTCACCGAGGAGTCGCTTTTTCTCTCGAGGCTGGTGGTCGAGATGCTGCCACAGGAGCCGGAAGCTCTCGGCCTGCTCGCCCTAGTGCTTCACGCGGAAGCCCGGCGTGGTGCGCGCCGCAACACGGACGGCGATTACGTTCCCCTCGCCGAGCAGGATCCTGCGCTCTGGAACTGGCAAATGATCGAAGAAGCCGAGGCGCTTCTGCTTCGCGCCAGCACATTGGGGTCGATTGGCCGCTATCAACTCGAAGCGGCGCTGCAATCCGCGCACGTTTCTCGTCGCCGCACAGGCCGCGCCAATTGGGCCGAGGTCGTGCAACTCTACGATGCATTGTGGGCGGTCTCTCTATCGCCGGTCGTGGCCATCAATCGCGCTGTCGCCATCGCGGAGCTTCATGGTCCTAAGGCGGCTCTCGCCGCCATGCCAGAAATCGCCGCGGACCCGCGTCTTCTTGAATACCAGCCCTATTGGGCGGCACACGCAGAGTTGCTAGCCAAAGCTGGCGCAAATGACGAAGCCCGCCAAGCCTACGATATCGCCATAGGGCTCGAGCGCGATGTCGCCGTCCGCCGCTTTCTCGAGCAGCGGCAATCTGCCCTGCCCAGGTAAGTTCCCTGCCGCTGTTTTCTGAGACAGCGGCCTCCGGCTATCGCCACCTAAAGAATGGAAGCGACTTCGGGATCGATGGAAACGTGCGTGGCGGGAATCGCGTCGATCAAGAATTTCACGCCATCGGCTTCGGAAAAATGGAAGAAACGGCTAATGTGATAGTCCTCGTCGAAGGAAGAAAAAAGCCGCTCCGTTTCTTCTCTAGAAAGTTGAAACGCGGCAAGCGCAACTGGCTTGCCAAAATCGCCAGCAAGAGACAGATACAGGTCGACAAGTTGGCGAAGCGTCATGGAAGTGGTCCGGCGACGGGGTTCAGTACTCATGGCTTGCGCCTAAGTGGAGTGTACTCTGAGCGGCCCACCAATAGAACAGGCCAACTGGCAGCGAAGCCCTGTTTCTGCGCGGCACCCTCCTTTCCTGACTCTGTGACCTCTGAGCACTCCGCGTCCCCGGTATAGGGTCTTTCTTCTGGCCATCTTATTTGTGAGCGGACTTGCGGGTTGGTAAGATGTGAGTGGGAATCCAAGGAAAACGGGAGGAAAGACTATGAGTATCGCGGTAGGACAAACGGCGCCGGATTTTACGCTAATGAACCAGGACAAGAAGGAAGTGAAACTTTCTGACTTCGCGGGGAAAAAGAACGTCGTGCTGGTGTTCTACCCCCTGGACTGGAGCCCCACCTGCACAAATGAACACGCTTGCTTCGTAAACGACATGCGGTCTTTTGACACGCTCGACGCGGAAGTCCTGGGCGTAAGCGTCGACAGCATCTGGTCGCACAAAGCCTATGCGGAGAAGATGGGCATCAAGTACTCGCTGCTCGCGGATTTTCAGCCGCGCGGCGCGATGAGCGATAAGTATGGTGTGTTCCTCGCCGACAAAGGCATCACCGGCCGCTCGATCATAATCATCAATAAGGCCGGAAAAGTGGCGTGGTCGAAGGACTACGACATTCCGGTAGTGCCGGACTTAAAAGAAGTGGCCGCGGCATTGTCGCAGGTGAAGACGGCGACTGCGTAAGGAGACCTAAGGAAGCAAGGATCTAGAGAAGTGGAGATAAGAAACGGATCCCGCCCCGGCAGGGTCCGTTTTTGCTCTGAGCGAGAGAAAACCCTCGTCAACTCACCCCGCCGACCTTGTAGTGGCGCAACCTGCTGTGCCCCATCGCGGGCGAGCCATCTAAGCTACTCAGGCTTTCTTTGCTTACCGCGCCGCGACGTCATTCCGTACAACCGAGCCGCCCTTCATTACAAACTTGACCGATTCCAGCAAACGAACATTCGCAAGCGGATCGCCGTCGACCGCGATAATGTCCGCATAGTGCCCCGGCTCGATAGCGCCGACCTTGCTGGCCCAGCCGAGAAGGTCGGCGGCATTGATAGTCGCAGCCTGAATCGCATCGAGCGGTTTCATCCCCCACTCTACCATCTTGCGGAACTGCTTGGCGTTATCGCCGTGTGGATAAACGCCCGCATCCGTGGCAAACGCCATTTTTGTGCCCGCCTCAAACGCGCGCCGGAAATTCTCGCGCTGCAGCCGTCCAATTCGCTTTTCCTTCTCGATGGACTCAGGCAGCATGCCGGCCTTCGCGCCTTCCTGCAGAATAAAATCGTCGTTGTAAATGTCGAAGTCGAGGTAAGTACCGTGCTGCTTGGCAAGAGCGATGCCTTCGTCGTCGATCAGGCTCGAGTGTTCGATGGAATCGATCCCTGCATTGATCGCGTCCTTGATCGATTGGGTGCCGTGAGCGTGCGCCGCCACCTTGCGGCCGAGTTTATGCGCTTCGATGGCGATCGCTTGCAGTTCTTCGAAAGAATATTGCGGCGTGCCCGGCTGATCTCCTTTACTTAGAACGCCGCCGGAGGCGCACACCTTGATCACGTCCGCTCCGTACTTGATCACTTCGCGAACCTTGGCGCGCGCGGCCCACGGCCCGTCCGCGACGCCTTGCGCCTTGTCGTGATATTCAAAGGGGAGCAAATCATTGTCGCAGTGGCCACCGGTGATGCTGAGGGGTGGGCCGGAGACGAGCATGCGGGGTCCCTCGATTTCGCCCGCGTTGATGCCATCGCGAACGGCGACGTCGGTATAGCTGCTGGCGCCGACGTTGCGAATGGTGGTGAAACCGGCGCGCAGAGTGATGCGCGCGTTCTTGACTCCCGTGACGGCTTCGCGCGGTGCCGAAATGCCCAAGCCTTCATAGCCGCTCGCGCTGGGATCCGCGGTGATGTGTGTGTGGACATCGATCAACCCGGGAAGGCATGTCGCGGAGGATAGATCGATCGCGGAGACACCGGCTGGCAAACTGGCCGAAGCGGCAGGCCCGACGGCGGTGATGGCCCCACCGTCGTCGAAAACCACAATTTGATCGGAAAGCAAATGCCCACCGCGGACGTCGAGCAGTCTGCCGCATCGTACGGCGCCGGGCGCGGCGCTGGCGAACGGAACTAAAAAGAGGCAGGCCATAAGAGCAAGCAGAGCTTTGCGCATGAGTTCTCCGTAAGAAGCGAATTTGAACAAGAGAGGATATATCGCAAAGCGAGATTATGGAAATGCTCGAGACCCCGCTTCTCGAACAACGAAAAACTGTGCCCGGCTAGCGGCCCGAGGGCGGAAAAGGAGCAAGCGAACGAACGTAAAGGACGAGTTGCCAGCGCTGCTCTTCGGAGAGCTTCTTCTTAAATGCCGGCATGGGTTTTCGGCCTTGACTAATTTGATAGAAAATCTCGCCGTCGGTAACGCTGCTCATATGCTTCGCATCGATCAGGCTCGTGGGCGAGGGATAGTAGCTGGCGGCATCTGGCCCATCGCCTTTTCCTGTCTGGCCGTGGCATTGCGTACATTTATCCATATAGATGGAACGGCCGGCGGCCAACCCTGACGCGGAAGGCTCGATGGGATTAGGCCGGCGCTTCGCTTCTTCGGGCACTTTCCACGGCGTATTTTCATAATAGGCAAAGACCGCGACCACACACAGCGTGACGAATATCAAGCCTAGAAGAAGTTTCCGGACGCGAACCGCGTTTGGGGAGTTGATGGGCATGGGAAAATCTTCGCACACTGCATTTGAGGGCGAAACAGAGAAAGACGAACCATTTCACCGGTGACACGGAGCGCAGGGAGATGCGCGGCGAACGGGAAGTCAGAAAATGGAAAAGAGAGGAAATGAAGCGGCGCTACTGTCCGCGGAAAATAAGCCAGAGAAGTTCGGCGTTGAAGAAAAGGATAGCGGCGGCGACGATCCATGCGATGACAACGGTGAAGCGTGAGTTGGCGAACTCCCCCATCTTCGTGCGGTCGCCAGTGAATTGAATCAAAGGAATCACTGCGAAAGGCAACTGAAAGCTGAGAACGACCTGGCTGAGGATGAGCAGCGAAGTAACTTTGCCTTCCCCGGCGATGCCGATAACGATGACCGCGGGAATAATCGCGATTGAACGCGTGATAAGTCGCCGCAGCCACGGCTTGAGGCGAATCTGGAGAAAACCTTCCATAACAATCTGGCCGGCGAGCGTGCCCGTTAGAGTCGAGTTCTGCCCAGAAGCCAGCAGCGCGCAGGCGAAGAGCGTGCTGGCAAGGCTCACGCCGAGAACAGGGCTGAGAAGTTTGTAGGCGTCGGCAATTTCCGCAACGTCATGCAGGCCGCGGGTGTGAAAGGCAGCAGCGCCGAGGATGAGGATGGCGGCGTTGATGAATAAAGCGAAGCCGAGAGCTACTGTGGAATCGAAAATGGCGTAGCGCATGGCTTCGCGTCGGTCACGGATCGACGCGCCGAAGGCGCGCGTCTGCACGATGCTCGAATGAAGATACAGATTGTGCGGCATGACCGTCGCGCCCAGGATGCCTATGGCGATATACAGCATTTCGCGGTTGCGAAGAATTTCCGCGCGCGGAATCAGCCCCACAGCGGCTTCGCGCCAGATGGGATGCGAGAAAAAGATTTCATAGGCAAAGCAGCCGGCGATGGTGGCGATGAGCGTGACGACGAACGCCTCGATGATTCTGAAGCCGCGGCCCTGTAGGGCCAGCACGATCAAAACGTCGAGCCCCGTAATAATCACGCCGATCAGAAGCGGCAGACCGAAAAGAAGTTTGAGCGCCACGGCGGAGCCAAGAACTTCCGCGAGGTCGCACGCGGCGATAGCAATCTCGCAAACGATCCAAAGCGCAATGGAAGTTCGGTGCGAGTAATGCTCGCGGCAGGCCTGCGCCAAATCGCGGCCAGTGGCGATGCCCAGCTTGGCCGAAAGCGCCTGAAGAAACATCGCCATGAGGTTGCTGATCAGAATGACGCTGAGCAGCGTGTAGCCAAATTTCGAGCCGCCGCCGATGTCCGTGGCCCAGTTGCCGGGGTCCATGTAGCCGACAGCGACGAGATAGCCAGGACCGGCAAAGGCCAGGACTTTGCGAATCCAGGAAGCGGTATGCGAAATCGGAATAGAGCGATGGGACTCAGGAAGCGAGGGCAAACTGGCCGTGCGGGGACTGGAAGTCGAAGAAGCAGCGTCGGATCCGGCGCCGGTTGCGGTTTCTGTTTCGAGTTGGGGCGGGAACGTGGGTGACATGATTCTTTTTACTGATACTCAGTAATCGATTTTTTGTTAACTACGGTAAATGTCCATACTAAACTAGACTTAACAAAACCATTTGTCAATAGGACTGAAGCGGATTGTTCCCATCCTCGAGAGCCCACGCAACCGCGATGGAGTCCCGCGGGCGAGCACAACAGCAAGCCCTGTGATACCTTCGAAAGAGCCGTGAAATGAGCGGGCCACTAAGGGGAGAAGACGATGGAAGAGCAGCGGCAGGTTCCAGGACAAGTGCAGATCAAAGCGGACGAGAAGGAACTGCAGGGGCAGTACAGCAATCTGGTGATGCTGCATCACAATCTCGAAGAGTTCACACTCAATTTCATTTACATTTTCCCGAATGGGGCACAAGGCAAACTGCTAGGCAGCATGATCGTAAGCCCGGGCCATGCCAAGCGGATTTGGCGCGCTCTGGGAGAAAATATCTCGCGCTACGAAGCGCAGTTCGGGCCGATCAAGGAAGCTCCAGAAGGCGCCGGACAGCCGCCCAATGTTGGTTTCGTGCAGTAGCGCGCGAGTCAGCCGATAGAAGGAAAAGTTGAAGGTCTAGACCCACCATCTCGGGCCACATATTGTGTGGGCCCCCCACCCTGTTAAACCAATTGCCTGAAACCGCCCTTTGTACAAAAGCTGTGCACAAAGACTCATGCTGAGTTTCGAACGGGAAAGTAAAGTCCGCCGCCATCTGCGCCAGGTGTCAGAGCAATCCCTGACGGTAAACCTGCGCGACGATTCAGACCCCTGCGCCAGCACGCAACGATTACACATCCTCCCGCCAAAGAGCGGCTCCAAACTCCAGGTATGGAGTATCCGAATTTTGCTGGCGGCAAACGGAAGGAATGTACTGTGCTTCTAGACCTGATCCGAGAAGAGCTTGAAGCCTCAATCGAATCGTACGCAGCACGCATTGCCAGCGGGGCAGAGGCTCATTGTTTCCGCCTGAAGCGTCGGGCCTTGAGGCGGTTCCCGCACAGTTTCATATCGCACCATCTTCTTGAGTGGTTCCTGCTCGTATCCAGAAACAGCCACAGGCACTCAGGATTGGAACATGCCCTGATCTTTGAGCTCTGCTCCGACGCAAGCAGGGCATCGGCTTCGATCGAAAGTCTCCGAAGCGGAAATTCGGGTGCATGCCGGCGATTCAGAGTCCAGATTAGGCGCCGTTCCCTCCAGCTCAGGATTCTTCCATCCTGCGCGTCATGAAAGTACGAACTTAGCCGTTTGAGAGAGACTTCCTCCGGAGGCCTGTTGTCGATCACGCTGTAGAGAACAGCCGCGAGCATCTCTCGAAAGCGCCGGGCGGAGGCAAGAACCCGCCTGCAAACCCGCGGTTGCGCCGTTGCACGAATCTGCCGGGCTTCGGAACGGCTGAGCAACTTGGATTGTTCCGTGAACCGGAGCAGATCGTCGTAGCTGCTAATCAACTCCTCCGGTCCTGTCGATCGAAAGCGCCAGTCGAGCGTGTTCACAAAATCGAGAACCGGATGCCGCGCAACCAACTGAAACGGTGAGGGGGCTGTTTTTCTCGCGTGGTTCGCAGTCGACATGGCAGATATGCTACGCAGCGCGGTTGCGCGTAGTAACCATCATATGCTATTTTGACGGTTATGGACAATCTGAACACGCAAATACCATCAGGCATCCGCCCTCCACGGCGCCCAAGAGCGAATCCCTATGCTGCTCTTCTCAGACAAGCTGAGGCCTATGCCGAGTCGTATCTTGCTTCGATTCAAGATCGCCATGTAGGCGTCACAGAGTCAGCTCTGGAAGGTATGTCGGCGCTGGGGGGTGAAATGGCCGCCGATGGCGTGGCTCCGGAGACGGTTCTCAGATTGCTTCATGAAGCAGGGTCGCCAGGCACCATGGCGGTAATGGGAGGACGTTTCTTTGGCGGAGTGATCGGAGGATCGCTCCCGGTGACCGTAGCCGCTCACTGGCTAGCGGACGCCTGGGATCAGAATGCTTGCCTTTACGAGATTTCACCTGTATCTGCTTACCTCGAAGAAGTAGTGCTCGGATGGCTGATCCGTCTGTTCCGTTTGCCCGCGAACTCAGGTGGGGCATTGGTTACAGGCACGCAAATGGCGGATGTAACCGCGCTCGCTGCGGCAAGGCACGCCCTTTTGCGCACTTTGGGCTGGGACGTGGAGAGCGAGGGTTTATTCGGTGCGCCGCCCATCTCCGTGATCGTGGGCGATGAGGTTCACGCCACAATGCTAAAGGCGCTGGCTCTGCTTGGGTTCGGGCGAGCTCGTGTGCACCGCGTCCCTGTCGATAATCAGGGTAGGATGCTGCCGGCGCGCATCCCGAAAGTCGATGGCCCGGTTGTGATCTGTGCACAGCTCGGAAATGTGAATTCAGGGGCCTGTGATCCCCTTAGGGATATCTGCGATGTTGCAAAACCGATCGGGGCCTGGGTTCACGTTGACGGAGCCTTTGGCCTGTGGGCTGCGGTCGCACCGAAGAGGCGTCACTTAGTGCTCGGCCTGGAGCAGGCGGACTCGTGGGCAACCGACGGGCATAAATGGCTCAACACGCCGCAGGACTGCGGCATCGCGATCGTTCGGGACAAGGAGGCGCTGCGGCAGGCCATGGCGATCACCGCGGCCTATTATGGACCACTCTCAAAACGCGAGCCGATGCAGTGGTGCCCGGACTCGTCGCGACGGGCGCGAGCCGTGGAACTATGGGCCGCGCTCCGTACCCTCGGCAGGAGCGGAATTGCTGCTCAGGTTGAGCGGACGTGTCGACATGCAAGCACATTTGCCGAGGGGCTTCGCGAGGCAGGCCACGAAATCCTGAATGAAGTTGTACTCAATCAGGTGCTGGTCTCTTTTGGCTCGGACGAACAGACGGAACGCGTCATCGCGAGGGTGCAACAAGACGGAACCTGCTGGTGCGGAGGTACAGTCTGGAAGGGACGGAAGGCCATGCGAATCAGCGTTTCATCGTGGGCAACCACAGAGGATGATGTAGAGAAAAGCATTCGGGCGATGGGGAAAGCATATGAGGAGACCTGCCCGGCTCATCGCCACGATACTTTCTGACTGGAACCGGAGGACGGGCCGGGAACCGGAGAACCGTAGCTTGCTTCCAATGATTGGTGTCTTCAGACCGAGTCACTCATAGAAAAAATCGAACGTGCAGTAACCGTGGTCTGCTGATTTGCGAATTACGAGCAACTACCCGCATTTTGAGCACAGACGGTAGAGGGAAATGGCAGAGAAATTGTTCTCTTGTACACAAAGCGTGGATTTGTCCGCAGTTGCGAATCATGCTAAGGCATCGTAAACTGAATAAGTTGTGAGCAGTTGCCGCGCGGTTTTGTAAGGGCCTGTAGCTCAGGTGGCTAGAGCGCGCCCCTGATAAGGGCGAGGTCGGTGGTTCAAGTCCACCCAGGCCCACCATTCAAATCACCAGTAAATTCGCGGCTATTCTCGCTTTTCCCCTCTTGGGGAATACTTCTCAAAAAACCAATTTGCCAACTATTTACCAACTTTCCGGGCGAGCCGACAAGGCGCAATCGAAGCGTCACGGCAGCTCGCTTTGATCGTCGAGCGGCCGGCCGCAGCATCCTTGGCGCAGCGCCGTAACTGCTCTGAGATCGATGGGCGATCAGGCAGCCCACTCATCAAATCGGCGCATGATCTCCATGAGCTTGCATCCCAACAGGATGACAGAGCCCCACAATATGAAGGGGACGCCATAGAGTAGGACATGCTTGTGCGAACGGGCTAAACCAAACACCCGCATCTTCACGATGGCGTATACGTTCGCTGAGAGATAAGCGACCGCCAAACAGCTCATAAAAAGGCAAGATCGATGTAATTTTCGCCGGCGCGGCCTTTGTCGAAAAGGCGCTGACACCCGAAGCCACGCCGGAGCATTTCGACAAGACCTTCAACACCAACGCGCGCGGCACCTTTTTCACCGTTCAGAAGGCGCTGCCCCACTTGAATGATGGGCCTCCATCATCCTCGTGGCTTCCGCCGGGAAGAACAAAGGATTTCCCGGCCGCAGCACTTATAGCGCCAGCAAAGCAGCGACCAATTCCCGTCTGCAGACGCCGCCAACGAAGCCCGCAAGCAGATCACTTCGCTAACCCCGCTCAACCGCCTCGGCCGGCCCGAAGAGATCGCGGCCGCGGCGCTGTTTCTTGCCTCGGATGAAAGCAGCTTCGTCGCCGGGGCCGACCTCGCGGTTGACGGCGGCTTAACCGCAGTTTGAGCAAGAGACAGCCGACCCTGTCATGATGATCGAGCCCCCATCGTTGAATTTACGAATCGTTTCGTGTGGTATCGCTGTCGATGGGTTAGGGCCTGGGTCTTGCGGGTATCTCGGAAGCCCGCGCCAGTGCTTGCGTGTCGATATACTCCCGGATCTTCGTCACCTTGCCATTTCGAACGGTGATGGCGAAGACCCAGTCGTCCTTAAACGTCCTATTCGTGGCTTTGATTTTTCCCGTCGCGACGCCGATGACCAGAACCCAGTCTCCCTGCGCCACGAATTCGGGGGGCGTTGGGTATTTCGTTTCCACCTCGTTAGCCGCCTTCTTAAGCACAGCCACCAATTCCGCGTGCCCGCGGTACGTGCCTGCCAGCGGCCAGCCCTCGCCCGGAATGATCCACTCAATGTCTTCGGCAGCGAGCCCCAGCAGATCTTGCTCATTGTAGCTGCCCATTGCTGCAAAAAAATCCTTCACGATCTGGACATTGTCTTGTGTGCTCACCGAAATCTCTCCATTCCCTCACATCGGATCGTGTCCGATCTAATCGGATGTCTTGGAATCGTAATTCTCGTGCCAAATTGCACCGTCGTAGATCGATTACTGCTGCTTCTTGAACAAATCCTGGAAGATGAGCAGGCCCCAAGTGCGGCCGCGTGCGTGCACGAGCGCGCCACCTTCGTTGAGCTTTCCGAGCTTGACGGGCGCGAACCCGAGTTGTTTGGCCAAATCAACGACGGGAGCGATCGCGTCCTCGTCGTCGCTCGATAGAAAGACGACCCGGTGGCCGCCCTCGACAATTGGATCGGTAGCCAGGATGCCTGCACCCAAGTGATTAAAGCCCTTCACCAACTTGGCGCCTGTGAACGACTTCGCAACGAAGGCGGAGGATGGGAGACCGCCCAGTTCCTCGGGTGGGACTGGAAACGAATTCATCGCATCGATGACCGTCTTGCCTTGCCAACTCGGCAGGGCCTTCGCAACCTCGCGATGTTCTCCGAACGGGACCGCCAAGATGATTGTGTCGGCCTCGAGTGCATCCCGCAGAGACTTGGCGACGACCGTGGGTCCAATCGCCCGCGCCTGCGGCGCCAACGCCTCAGGGGGCCGGCGACTCGCAACGGTCACGTCGATGTTTTTACGGGCGAAGGCGTGGGCGAGGGCCTGACCTATCTTTCCGAATCCTACAATCGCATAGCTCATAATGTTTCTCCGATTTCGTCTTGATATTGATTCCCGACATTTGACGGCGCGGGAGATCAAGTTCCGTTCTGTGGCGACCTTCCGTAAACGTCCCGCAGTAAGTAAATCACTTTGCGTGCTTCCGGAAGGTCAGCCACTAGCCGAGGTCTGCAGACGTCAGATGGCCGAGAAGCCGCCGTCGACGTTCAACTCCACTCCATTCACGAAGCTCGAATCGTCTGAAGCAAGAAACAGCGCGACCGTCGCGATTTCCTCAGGTTGACCCATCTTTCCCCGCGGGATCAGGGACTCGAACATTTCCTTCGCCTCCTTGGTGAGAACTTCTTCCTGCATCGGTGTGGCGATCGGCCCCGGGCCCAGCACGTTCACCCGGATATTCCTGCCCTTCAGTTCGTTAAGCCACGTGCGTGCGAAGGAGCGCAATGCTGCCTTGCTCGCCGCATACACGCCAAAACCAGGAAAACCCTTCACCGAAGCAACTGATCCGGTCATGATGATTGACCCGCCATCGTTGAATAGCGCCAACGCCTTCTGAACCGTAAACAGCGTTCCGCGGGTATTCAGGCCGAAGGTCGCATCGAAATGCTGCTCGGTAACTTCGCCCAGTGGAACGGCCTCGCCCCTGCCGGCGCTCGCGTACAAGACATCGATCTTGCCCTTTTCCCGCTTGACCGTATCGAACAGGCGGTCGAGGTCGTCGAGATTGGCGGCGTCACCCCGCACGCCCGTCACGTTCCGGCCAATCAGCTTGACGGCTTCATCGAGCTGCTCCTGCTTCCTACCCGTGATGAAAACGTAGGCGCCCTCTTTAACGAAGAGCTTGGCGCTCGCCAGCGCCATGCCGCTCGATCCACCCGTGATGACTACGACCTTACCCTCTAGTTTTCCCATAATTGCTCCCTTCGGCACATGTGTTAGTATTGCCTACAGGTAGTAGATGTCTCTGGCAGTGGACGAGAACTGCTCGGAAGTCCACAAGTTTTGTCCATTCGTCCAAAAGGGGAAGCCAAGTTGGACCCAATAACGGACATCTTCAGAACGATGCACGTAACCGCTTTTGGTCTGCACAGGCTCGAAGCCACAGCCCCGTGGGGCGTAAAACAGGAAAACCAGACCGAAGAAAAAGTCACGCCTTCCGGCAAAAAGATGTCACCCACAGATTTGGCGCACTTCGCCATGCTTTCGCGCGGCAACTGCTGGCTGAGTGTGCAAGGGATTGCGGAGCCGATTCCCCTCACCGGTGGTGATTGCTTTTTACTGGCTAAGGGGACTTCGATTGTTTTGCGCGACAGCCTGCGAACACGTCCGAGGTGGAGCTTCCGCGAGATCGGGGCCAAGGCCAACGGCAATGTTGCTCTTTGTGGCGGCGGTGGCGCACCGACGACAATCGTCTGTGGATCCTTGAGTTTCGATCGCGCCAGCCTGAAGCCGATCACTCAGTTATTGCCGACCTTCATTTTGATGAAGGCCGATCAGGCACGCACACTTGCTCTTCACACCACAGTGCAGGCGCTCGCGTCAGAGATGGAAGAACAGGCGCCGGGATCTGAAGTCGTCGCGAGTCGGCTGGCCGAGGTTCTGTTTATCCAGGTACTCCGGGCGCATATCGCGTCGGGACCGAAACGCAATAAAGGATGGCTTCGTGCGATTTTCGATCCTCAAATGGGCACTGCCCTGAGTGCCATTCACGACAGAGTGAACACACCCTGGACCGTCGAATCCCTGGCCGAAGCGGCGGGCATGTCTCGCTCCGCATTCGCAGCACGTTTTAAAGAGCTACTCGGACAAACACCACTGGAATATGTAACTGGGTGGCGGATGCAGAAGGCGATGCGGTTACTCGAACAGCGTGAGAAAAAGCTCATTGACGTTGCTCGGTCGGTCGGTTACGAGTCCGACGCTGCGTTCAGTAAGGCGTTCAAGCGAGTCGTCGGGGCCAACCCGAGTGAATACCTCAGGCAGAACTCGACCTGAACAAAGCGGCGCTCTAGTTCGTTTTCCGGCGAATTTCCAACTCACAATCCAACCCACAAGATGCGACGTCTTGTACGATTTCCGCGTATTTTGGCAGTCCCCGCGGTCTTGTAAGTTGTTGTAAAACCAAATCAGGCTAGACTGATAAGGGCGAGGTCGGTGGTTCAAGTCCACCCAGGCCCACCATTCAAATCGGGGTCATTCGACGCACTCACACCGCGATGATAGGAATCATAGGATCATAGGGTCAACTCAACATTTAGGCAGAGGCTGCTGAGGGTCTGCTATTTTTCTTAAATGAGACACTACAAGACTAATAAACTCGCGCGGCCTTATGATTTTAAAGTTGTTGCAGAATCTCAGGTTTGCTGGAAGCCCTGCGGCTCACTTGACATCAGACGCGTTGAGCCGCCGCCGTGCGCCGTGACGAACCGTGAGCACCCAGACCGTCTGTCTGCGTTCATCGACTTCATATATGACCCGGTACACGTGAGGTTTCTTGCCGTAGAGCAGGTGCCGCAATTCTCGTCTTAGCTTTCGAGCTTCCGGGGCCATAGGGCAGTGATCGGGGTAGGTCGCAAGCGCGTAGACCGCCTCCTCCATACCGTTGTACCGGCGCGAGGCCGCTTCGGATTCGGCAGCGTTCTTTTCCACATAAAGGGCTTCGAGATCGCGGGCCGCGCGATCGGCAAACTCAATGTGATATGCCATGTTTGCGACGGATGTCGTCAAAGACCTCTTTGGCGGGCCGGGTGCGTCCGTGGGCCACGTCATCGAGCCCCTGGCGGATTCCTTCTTCCGAATCCGCGCGAGCGGCGATGTCGAGCAGGCGCTGGTACGCGTCGGCATCCTGCACGATGGCCGCAGCCTTTCCCTTGACAGTGAGCACCACGGGGCGCTTGCTTTTCTTCAGCTGCTTCATGAAGTCGCCGGAACGGCGCCGGAAGGTCGTCAGTGACTGGATGTCCTTAGTAATGTCAAGCATACGCCATCTCCTATGAAGCACCTTTTTAGGTGCCATCAGAGTACACCATCCCTGCAAAGTGGCAAAGGCATTACGTGGGGGTAAAATCGCCCTACCTTGCCATTTTTCTTCTCTACGGGCAGGTTTGAGGCCCTGGTGCAGATATAGAACGCGCTCTATCCCCGATCGACGACATTGAGTGACAGGGATAACGGCTGGGCGCGGGGCCAACGACCGCAATACTGATAAGGGCGAGGTCGATGGTTCAAATCCACCCAGACCCACCATAAATCCCCCGTATTTATTCGCTATTTCGAATTCTGAGGCCTGTCGTTCGCCAAAATGACGAGCGCCTTTAGAATCAAGGGATTACCCAAAGGCTCGCGACATAACATTGTCACAGGCGCGAACCTCAACACTCCAAGAGTTTTGGCTGCGCAAGGAGCGAGAAGTCATTTCTAGTGAGTTTGCGGGAGTGTAGTTCAGTCGGCTAGAACGCCTGCCTGTCACGCAGGAGGTCGCGCGTTCGAGTCCCGTCGCTCCCGCCAATCTCACATGCGTCAGGCCGCTCAGACGGCACGCTGGGCCAGCTGGCCAGACCAGTCAATACAAGCGTTACCAGATCTAAGACTGCTTGGAGGCAATCGTCCCCTAGGCCATTACGCGTGCTGAAGCTCTCCTCCGAGTCCGTTGCCAAGATATTTAGGCACTGTTTAAGTTGCCAGGCGTACGGTTATTAAGTTTGGGGCGTTTCTTGCAGCACTTTCAGACTAACGGGCTCTTGCGATGAAATCAGTTCTCTACCTATGGCTGCTCTTGCTGAGCTGTGTTCCGGCGTTCGCCCAGACAGGAACGCTCAAAGGGGTGGTCACCGACGAATCAGGGGGAGTCGTTGCTGGAGCGAAGGTGACGTCAACGAGTTCCTCGGGGCAAGTTCGAGAGACTGTCTCCAACAAGGAAGGCGCGTACTCGTTTTCTAATCTGCCGTTTGGTGCGTACTCGGTGCAAGCGGCCGCTGCCCAGCTCTCGCTGGCAGAGCCCGCGAAGGTCACACTGAGTTCGGCAGAGCAAATTCTTAACCTGCAGCTCAAGGTCGCGGAGATGCACGAACAGGTGAACGTCGGGGATCAGGCCGGCGAGGCGGTCAACACCGACTCGGCGGGGAACGCGAGCTCTGTTGTGTTGCGAGGGAAAGATCTGGATGCCCTGGGCGACGACCCGGAAGACCTCGCCGCAGACCTTCAAGCGATGGCCGGACCTTCGGCTGGACCAAACGGAGGAGCCTTCTACATTGACGGTTTCAGCGGAGGACAGCTTCCCTCCAAAAATTCCATTCTTGAGGTGCGCATCAATCAGAACCCGTTCTCGCCGGAATACGACACGCTGGGTTACGGACGAATTGAGATACTGACGAAACCCGGCGGAGAGAAATTCCATGGAAGTCTTAACAACAACTTCGGCGACAGCTTCTGGAATTCGCGAAACCCTTACGCGGCGGAGAAAGCGCCATTCTTTCTTGAAGAATACGGCGGAAGTTTAGAAGGTCCCCTCAGCAGGAAAGCATCGTTCTTCATCGCCGCCGATGGAGCGGCCATCAACAATGGCGCGATCATCAACGGAACGACGCTCGATCCAAACACGTTTGCCATCATCGACCCGTTTACCGAGGTCTTCACGATTCCGCAGCGACGCACCACCATCAGCCCGCGAGTCGATTACCAGCTCACGCCCAGCAACACACTTTCAGTGCGATACGCTTTCCAAACCATAGACATCCAGCATTCGGGCGTTGGCTCGTTCAACCTCGTTTCCAGCGGCTTCCACAACGAAGGCGAGGGCAACACCCTTCAAATTTCAAATACCAAGGTTCTGGGCTCGAACATCATTAATCAGACGCGGTTCCAATTCGACCGCCAAAGCATCACCAGCATTTCGGACAACGCAGGGGCGCAAATCGATGTGTTGAACGCGTTTGTGGGCGGAGGAGCGCAACTGGGCACGTCATCGAACGTGCTGAACAGCTTTGAGTTCCAGAACTACACAACGATTTCTCATAATGCGCATGCGTGGCGTTTCGGCGTACGTGTTCGCGCCGCTGTCATGAACAACGATTCCGCAATCAACTATGGCGGGACTTTCGTATTCAGCGGCGGCCTGGCGCCGGAACTGGATGCCAACAATCAACCTGTCCTCGACTCGTCTGGCAACCCTATCCTTGTGAACATCGATTCCATCGAGAGTTACCGCCGAACGCTGCTATTCCAGCAAATGGGGTTTTCGCCTAGTCAAATTCGGACGTTCGGCGGCGGCGCTTCGCAATTTTCCATCAATGCAGGAACTCCGGCGCTTTCCGTCAACCAGGAGGAGGTTGGCGCCTTCGTCGGCGATGAGTGGCGGCTGAAAAGAAACCTGACGATCAACCTTGGCCTCAGGTACGAAGGACAGACGAACATCAACGACTGGACCGACTTTGCGCCCCGCTTAGGCCTGGCGTGGGCACCGGGAGGCCGCAAGTCCGGATCGAGCGCAAAGACTGTGATTCGTTCCGGCTTCGGACTGTTTTATCAACGCTTCGATATCGCCAACTTCCTCACCTTCGAACGGTTCAATGGCGAAACTCAACAACAATATGTTGTGACCAACCCAGATTTTTTCCCCACGACGCCCCCAGGTTCCTCACTCACCTCCGCCGGCTCCCAACAAGCCATCGAGAAGCTCAGTCCTAACCTCCGCGCACCCTATATAATGCAGTCGGCATTATCCGTCGAGCGGCAACTACCAGCCCGCACAACACTAGCTCTTACGTACGTGAACTCGCACAGCTCCAGTCAATTCTTAACCGACGACATTAACGCGCCGCTCCCGGGCACTTACAATCCGCAGGTTCCTGGAAGCGGAACGTATCCCCTCGGCACTCCCGAGGCGGTCTTCCAGGTTGCTTCCTCCGGGACGTACAATCAAAACGAATTGATCGCGAACGTGAATTCAAGAATCAGCGGAGCAGTTTCGCTATTTGGGTCCTATGTTTACAATCATGCGCTCAGCAATACCGACTACTCCCCTCCTCCGCGAAATACCGATTTCAATCCAGCCATCAGCTTTGGCGCACTCGGCGTGGGAACATCTCCAGCAAATCCGTACAGCATGGCTGGGGAATATGGACCGGCATCCACCGATATTCGCAATCAGGGAACGTTCGGCGGCTCCATCGCGATGAAATGGGGATTCTCGTTCAATCCGTTGCTCATTTTGGAGTCGGGCGCACCATTCAATATTGCCGTGGGGCAGGACTTGTACGGGGACACGTTATTCAATGGCCGTCCGGGAATCGCCGTGGACCCGACGCGACCGGGCTTAGTACCCACGAAGTATGGCTTGCTCGATCCCAATCCGATTCCTGGCGAGGAAATTCTGCCTCGCAACTTCGGCCGCGGGCCGGGCCTCGTCATGGCGAACCTGCGCATTACGAAATCTTTTGCGTTCGGGCCTGCGGGGGAAACCGCCGCGCCCGCGACTGGTGGACGGCGTCCTGCGACCGGACCGTTCAGCACAGGAGCAGCGTCTGGAGGTTCCTCGTCAACAGGTCATCGGTATGTCCTGAGTGTTTCCATGTCGATCCGTAACATCATTAATCACGACAACCCAGGTCCAATCATCGGGAACATAACGTCGCCGCTGTTTGGGCGCGCAAACCAACCGTATGGCGCTGGCTCGCTTGGAGGCACTGGCTTCTCTGAGTCCGCCGACAACAGAAGGTTGGAGCTGCAGATAAGGTTTAGATTCTGAAGCCGCCAAGGCCAGGCGAATGGCGTGAGCTGCGCGTCGAATGCGTAGGTAACAAGATCATTTGTTACTACGACCGCGCAAAGAAGATCGAAGCGACTGACGACACGTTCAAAGATGCCGACAAGGTCGGGCTGTGGTCAAAAGCTGAATCCGTGACCTACTTCGACGATCTGAAGGTGACCGCGAAATGATTTTGTCATGTGGATGATGGCGCCAAGTTCGGAACGCTTGTTGGGGGACGATTGAATGCAAGCGTGGAAAATCCTTGTTTTGCTGGGCGGCGTGGTACTCGTCGCGCTTGGCCTCTATGGAGCGCTGTTGATTCGAAGTGGCTTCAGCACCGCCGACCAGCCGTCGTATTTGGAAAAAGTGGTGGCTCGTGCCACACGCAATCTGGCCATCCCTCGGAAAGCGCGCTTGGAGCCAAATCCGTGGAAGCCCACGCCGGATGTGCTCCAAGAAGCGCGAGAAAGTTTCCTGGATCGCTGCGCCGTGTGTCATGGGCCGGACGGCTCTGGGCAAACCCAGGACGGCAGCAACCTCTACCCCAAAGCGCCGGATTTGCGTCTGCCCCAGACTCAAAACCTGACGGATGGAGAAATTCGTTACATCATTCGCAACGGCGTCCGACTCACCGGCATGCCGGGCTGGGCGAAACCGCACGACGAACAGAGCGACGACAGTTGGAGGCTGGTTTTGTTGATACGCGATCTGCGTCCGTTGACAAAAAACGAGCGGACGCAGCAGGCGGCCACGGCAACGTCGGCACACTATGTCGGCTCGCCATCGTGCGCGAAGTGCCACGCGCAAATCTACGACCACTGGAGAAAGACGCCGATGGCCAATGTCGTGCGCGACCCGCGCGAACATCCTGAAGCGATCATTCCCGATCTCTCGACGAACCCCATTGCCAAGTTCACGAAGGACGATATCGCACTGGTCTACGGCAGCGTTTGGAAACAGCGTTATTTCACGAAGCGGGGAGACGATTACTTTCCGGAGCCCGCGCAGTGGGACGTTACCAATCATGTCTGGAGGCCCTATTTCGTGGCCAAGGGCACGGATTGGTGGGAGCCATTTTATCCCCCGGACAATATGCAGCGCCCCACGGGTCCCACCTGCGATGGCTGCCACTCGGTCGCCTACAACATTCACACGAAACAAGTCGCGGAGTGGAACGTCGGTTGCGAGAAGTGCCATGGGCCGGGAAGTGAGCATGTGGACCATCCATCGCGCGGAGACATCCAGAATCCGGCTCGAATGAACTACGTTCAGGCCAGCGACACCTGCATCCAGTGCCACTCCCAGGGACGGCCTCTGACGACTCCTATCGAAGGCAAGTATTACGATTGGCCCGTTGGATACAGTGTAGGTCTAACGTTAGGCGATTCTTGGCAGCTCGAGGAGCACACGCTGGGCGACACGACGTTCACGCACTACCCCGACGGCACGGCTCACAAGAACCGCATGCAAGGCAATGATTTTGTGCAAAGTGTAATGTACCGCCGCGGGATCACCTGCTTTAGCTGCCACGACGCACATGGCACGGACAACTACGCACAATTGCGAAAACCTGGGGACCAACTCTGCTTGGATTGTCACGGACCGCTCTCGCTGAATGGCCCGCGTACCGGAACGATCGAAGAGCATACTCATCACAAGAAAGGATCTGCCGGAAGCAGCTGTATCGCCTGCCACATGCCGAAAATCGAGACCACGATTGCCGATGTGAAGGTGCGATCTCACACCTTTGCTTTCATAACGCCGGCGATGACGGACAAATACAAAATCCCGAACCCGTGTACGGCCTGCCATGCCCACAAGTCCACCGCCTGGGCCACGGAAGCCCTACGGCATTGGCCGGAGCGTTCGCCATGGCGACTGGATTAGGTCTCTGACGAAGAAAAGAATAAGGACTAGGAAATTGTCTGGACTCACGGTCGCGAGGTAGAGGCTCTCCACCGATTGCGCGTCGAGCCATGTAAGCACGCTGCACACGCAGGCATGGATCCGCGAGCTATCCAATTACTCTTGACTCTCTATGCGCTTCGAACGGTGTGTTCGGAGGAGCTTGGAACCTGGAGACAAAGTCCGTGACAAGAGAGCAAAATCACGCCGGACATGCCAAGCCGTTCCAAAAGAGCCGTACGTGCTCCTCGCTAAGGCCGCTGCAGAGAGGGATGGTTCCTCTTCGAGGGCAGCCCACATATCGGCCCGGTAACTGGCTGGTGCGTGCCGCTTTCGTAGCTTCTGGACAATTCTGGCCCTGCGATGTCGTAAGTCACGAGCGCCCGCCTGGCCATCGATCGCGGCCTCGAGCACCATCTCGTCATTCGGATCCCGGGACCACGGCCGCCACTGAAAATGGACTTCGACCGGCTCGATCCACGTGGCTGACCCGCCAGAAATTCTTCAATTGCCTCGGGCGCAAGGTCATGCGCTAGCCGATGAGCCGATGCTCGAAACTCTGCGGGTCTACGAATCTCTTCTGAGAACCCTTGTGGGAAGGGGCGAAAATCCGAAAAATCACCAAAGGACCTTGAGACCTTTGTACAGGCTGAATTTCTCATCGCAAGTCATCACCGGGATCTCTTCCGACAAAGCTTGGGCGATGATTTGACGGTCGAAGGGATCCGCGTGCAGGACCGGCAGATCGAAAAGAGAGAATGCATGGTTCGCAGTGTACGGCAGTACGCGAAGGTCCAGGTCCTCAAGTGCGCGGCGCGTGTCCGCTGCAGAAAATTTTAACTTGCCGCGGGCTGCTTTGATGGCGATTTCGGAAAGAGAAATCGCGCTCAATTCAAGGATGTTTTCTGTATTCTGCAAAATGGCGGTCGCACGCTTGGTGAACCGTTCTGGTGACTCAACAGCGAAAATCAACGCGACCGTGTCCAGGAGCAACCGCACCTAGTCTCGCCCCTCTACAAAGGCGTCGGCTTCGTCGTCCGACATGGGTTTCCACCAGTCGATATCGAGAATCTGAATTTTGCCTTTCAATGTCCCGAGCTTCCGCTTTTTGCGACTAGGCACTTTTGTTCGGATGATATCCACGGCAGGCACACCCCGGCGGCAGATGGTCACCGTTTCGCCATCCTCGACAGCCTTGATTAGCTCGGGAAGTTTGTTCTTGGCATCCGCCACGCTAACTTTCATACTCTCGATGATAGCTATCTAATATAGCTATGTCAATCGTACGCTAACTCTCCGCCACCCTGTTAACCGAGAAAAATCGAAAATCTTCCAACAGAATACGCATCGATCCTTCGTAGGGCGGGTTTCGAAGCTGATACGGTCCTCCGAGCGTTACTGCACGGAAGATCGCGTGTTGATGACGTTGGACCTGCTGGCGTTCAAAGAATGATGCGAGCATTGTTGCCTGCGGATTCCTCCTTGCGCTTTTCGCTGTGTTCGGATAGTGAATAATAAAGGACGTTACCATTCCTCAGAGGCTATCGGCTGCCATGGTTGGTTCAACAGGCATGTTGGCCAAAAAAGCATCTGTCTGAACCATTCCGTCGGACGGGTAGGGTCGTATCGAGAGGTGAGCTGTGCGAGCGGAAGATATCGTCGGCATCAGCTTTTTTGCATTGTTGATTTGTGCCATTGTGGTCACTCTTTGCGGGTCAAGAACCATCCTTGCGCCAAGGCAGCAGGCGGCTTGGCGAGGTTGGGGACTAAGCCTGATCAGTGTTGCTCTCGTTGGGTTTGGGTTGGTGAACTTTCAGCTCATCCACAGCTCGCCACGCCCCGTAGTCGAAGGGAATTTATGGGACATCCGGCAGGAGTTTAAAAACGGTTCTACTCGATTCATGATTACGGACGCGACTGGCCAAGCCGTTATGATCTTGTGCAGTCACAGAGGGCCGGGTTTTGTACAGGGAGAACGGGCGCGGGTGCGGTACGTCGCGTACAACAACAAGCTGGTGGAACTGGATATGCTGAGCGGGCCGTACGGGGCGTGGCATCTGCGGGAGTCGTCGGGCGAAGTGGGTTACTGGGCTTGGGTCGTGATCGGACTGATTTTTGGACTGCTTGCGTGTCGCCAATTGGCGAAGACCCGGCCGGGACAGACGCCTGCGTAATAAACCTGCATTGCTGATTCAGATAGGGACGGAATTCTTGCCTATCACAGCTCAGGCGGATCAAAAGAGCTCGATGGGTGCCACATGGCCCGAACTAGAAGCGAGTCGAGCATCCCTGGTAACCAGCGCAGCTCCGAGCTTCTCGGCAAGCACGATGTAGGCGGCATCATAGGCTGAAAAATTGTGACGAAGTTGCCAAATTCTGGGCAGAAGCACGAGATGAGGATACCGAGTCAGACGGAGATCGAGCAGATCGCGGACCGCCTCGTCCGCACGAGTTGCAGAGACCACTCCCTGGAATGCCAGACGCCTCAATACCTGCGTGACCTCAAGATCTAGGAGCTGAGGCGCATGCAGGGTTTCGTTACGCGAATAAATGCGCCTCTCGATGCTCTGTCCCGCAAATGTCTGAAGAAGCCAGTCCACGGCAGCAGAAGCATCCAGGACGATCACCGCGTCTCGCGCTCCTCTCGCACCAGATTAGCGGTATCGATCTGCTCTGAAACCGGATTCCGTGTGTGCAGTCGCTCCCGCAATTCTGCGAGCGTTGGCCTTTCCGCGATTTCCTTGATCTCCGCTAACAGATAGTCCGAGAGTGACATGCCAGCCATTGCAGCGCGAGCTTTCAGGCCACGGTGCAGGGCATCGGGTACGTTACGAAGCTGAATCATCTTTGACATGCTACCAGCATACTTTCATGTCACAAACATGTCAATGCCATGCTCAGAAATCAAGAGCAGAAAATCGCCAAAACAGAGCCGGGGTAGTGAATGGGTCGACCTAGCACCAACTCCTGTCACCAGATCGTACGAACTACTTTGGAGCGAATGATCTCACGGTCAGCAGTAATTAGAGCTAGCCCTTCGACCAGTGCCGTGGCTCCAATAATCCGATCCGCTGGATCCTTGGGGTAGGCTGTCGGAAGCCCCAGGATGCGCGCACACGTACGGCCACTAGTCGGTAGGACGATGAACCGAGCCTCAACCTCCTGCAGGAAGGATTCGAGACTGATATCGAGGCGGACGCGGCCCTTACTGAAGAGTGTGGCCAATTCCAAAAGGGTGATATCTGATATTGCCAAACCGTCTCCATTCTTGCGTGCTTCGTCGATCGCGGCCCTTGCCCTTTTTGACAGCTGATTTTGGTCAAAAGCCAGCCATACAACGACATGGGTGTCGACCAGAATCACTTGAGTTCGCCCCACTCTTCAGGGGAAATGACGGGAGAAACGACATCGCCGATGATGGCCCCCCTGCCACCTAGGAAATTGTAGATTTCGTCTGTGCCCGTGCTGATCGGAACAAGCTTCGCCACCGGCTTGCCATGCTTCGTGATCACAACGGTCTCGTGCTTGGCCTGGACTTCGTCCATGACCGCAAGGCAATTTGTCTTGAAGACACCCGCAGCCATCTTCTTCATCCCGAAACTCCATTAAAACCAAAGTCATTATTCCATGGTCAGTTTTGAGCCGAAGCGGTAAAACGATGACCTCTCTAACGAAGATCTCTTCAGAAAGCTCCCTTAAGCCAGCCCCCTAATGCCTAAGCTCGCCCGCCCAATAGGCCTTCGGTGGAACGCTGAAGTGATCCGGATAAGCTACACTCAGGGAGAAAAGTGACCGAACCCATGCAAGATGCGGCTAAGAATCTAGTCCTCGTTCTCGTTGCGCTCTTTCCCATCGTGGACCCGCTCGGGGGCAGCCCCTTCTTTCTGGCTCTGACTGGGGAATACACACCGGAAACACGAAAAGCATTGTCATGGCGCATCGCCATGAACTGTTTCTTCCTTCTGATTGGTTCGTATTTTATCGGCACCTACGTGCTTGCCTTTTTCGGGATTTCCCTTCCGGTGGTGCAGGTCGGCGGCGGCCTGATCGTTATCGCTACAGGATGGACGCTGCTGAAGCAGCGAGACGACGAAAAACACGACGTGCATAGAACCGTTCAGCCGCAGGACACATTCGGTCAGGCATTTTATCCCTTGACGATGCCACTGACGGTAGGTCCTGGATCAATCTCCGTGGCAATCACGCTGGGCGCGAACGCAGCTCACCGTCACGCGTACCATCCTTTGACTATTTTGGCGGCGCTCGTCGGATTGACCTTGATCGCGATCAGCGTTTGGCTCTGCTATGCATTTGCCGACCGGCTGGCGCGAATCCTCGGAGCAACGGGCATGACGGTGATCACACAATTGTCGTCATTTTTCCTGGTCTGTATCGGCGTGCAGATAACCTGGAATGGAATCAAAGCCCTGCTGGAGTCAATTACCCTGCATTTTGGCTGACCAAGCGTCTTGGTTCGTTGAGATATGCGTGCGGCACAGGCCGTTACTCACTGTTTTGACCTGTAGGCTTCGGCGAGCAGTTTAGCCAGGGCTTTGTCATGCCCGTAGATGTCTTCGAAAAAGAAAACTTGGCCGTCATCGTTGGCTATCGCTGTGCCATAAAGGATCAACACGGGAATCTCGTGGGCCAGATTTACCTGTTGCTGCTTCTGTGCTTGAAAAGCATCATCCACCCGCTCCCGTGTCCACCCTGGATTATTTCGGAGCACCCACGCAGCCAGCGCTCGCGGATCCTCAACTCGAATGCAGCCGTGGCTGAAATCGCGCCGGCTCTCACCGAAGGCCGTTTGGGAAGGGGTCGAATGCAAGTAGATGTTGTCGGAATTGGGAAAGGCAAACTTGATCAGGCCGAGCGCGTTCTTGGTTCCGGGCTTCTGCCGGACCATGAGCTTGCCCGCGCGCAATTGTCCGAGCACTTCTGCGTTCACGCCGCCGCCCGTGACCACTTCTCCGGAGTAGGTGGTCACTTCAAAGTCGTTTTTTTGTAAGTATTCCGGGTCCTTGGCAATTTTCGGAACGATCTCGGTGCGCGCAATGCTGGGAGGCACATTCCAATAGGGCCAAAAGATTAGGTATTTCATCTCTTTTTCGAGCACTGGCGTCTCGGTCCGCAGAGCGCGTCCTACGACCACAGGCATGACTAGCTCCGGGTGTAACGACGAGTCGTATGCGCGCAAAACGAATTCTGGGATATTCACGATAATCGGAGGCTGCGCAAAGCGGTGCGGCATCCAGCGGAACCGTTCCAGCATCAGCCGCAACTGTTCCACCCGGTCGCTCATCGGCCGGTTCAGCGCCCCGATGGTCTCGGGTCCGAGCCTCCCCGAGGCGCTCAATCCATGGCGGTGCTGAAAATGTTTCACGCCTTCCGCCACCGCTGCCGAATAATCCAGCGAATTTTCCTGCACCGACACTGAGGGAGGCAGGTCGCCCAGGAATTGCAGCCTGTGCACCAGCTTCGTGGTGTCCTCGTACTGCTGGCCCGCCGTGACCGGCTTCTTCGTCTGCGATAGAGAAACAGGAACTTCTTCCTTCTCCATCTGCATATATTTCTGCAGCACCACGAGCGTGCGTTGATAACGAGGATAGGAAGACTCGATCGGCGCCAGGGCATCCTTCACGCTCTTTGCTCCCACTACGTTTTTCCAGAGGTACGCTCCAGGATCATGTGTGTGGGTATCCGGATCGAAATCTTTGTGGAGAGCCTTGGGATCAACCCTTCCCAGATGCAGGTCAAGCCCATAACGGATCGCGGAAACGGTGAGGGCCACATCAAATTTTATCAGTGCAGATTCGGACGGAATGGATGGGCTCTCTAGTGTCTTCAGGCGGTCCGGCCACCGCTCGGCATCGTAGTCTTTCTTCTCGAGCCCTTTTAAGTCGGCATCTTCCAAGATCGCGATCAATTCGACGGCCTGCATCGTCGGCTTGCCAGCTTGGCTCCATGCCAGCTTGTTGGCGGCCTGAGTGTAGAATTTCCGCACGGCGTCGGCGCGATCGGAGAAATTTGGCCACTGGAGATCTGCTAGCCGCCCACCTTCGATGAGGGCGCCGAGTTCCTGTTCGCCCGCAGGAGTCAAGGAATCCCGCGTACCAGATACCTGAGCTTCGTCGGTTCCTCCCCGTGGCGCGTCAGAGGATACCGTCCTGCAAGAGCATGCGAAAAATCCCAAGCCCACCAACAGAAGCAAGGTTAGCCGCTGTTTCATAAGTGGTTTTATTCCTCCGAACAAAGATTGATGCCCGGCCGCGGGAAAAGATGCGCAATTGTCTGTAACCGGTCATATTTCGAAAAGGCGGGCATTTTGGAGCAGGGACTTGATGACAAAAGGCGCTCCGAACGTGCCTTCCAATTTCTAAAGGCAAATTCAGATCGGGATGTCTTGATTCGCGAGGGTCGCCTGCTCAAATGGATTACTTGGTGCGTAATCCGTCTGGAAACGGCGAAACTGCATGCCCTGGCTGCCCCACCGTCATGGGTGGGTGAGTGCATTGGCCGGACGCTCTCTTTGGTTCGACTCTCCCCTTGATATTCGACCTGAACGGGGCTATCTTCAGGTCGAATGACGACTGGAGAGCTGGACAGCCAACTCGAACTGCTGCAGGGCACTCTGGACCTGCTGATTTTGCAGACGCTCGCCTTTGGGCCCGCGCACGGGCATGCGATCGCCCGCATCATCCAGCAGCGCTCCGACGAGGTGCTGCAGGTGGGGCACGGATCGCTCTACCCGGCGCTGCAGAGGCTGTTGCGTCGCGGACTCATCGTTGCCGAGGACGGCCTTTCCGAGAACAATCGCAAGGCGCGGTTTTACCGGCTCACGGCGAAGGGCCGCAAGCGGCTCTCGGCGGAGACCTCGAAATGGGAGCGCTTCTCGAGTGCCATTGCGCGGTTGCTGTCTCCACTGCCGGACCAGAATTCATAGGCTCCGAAATACGTAAAGCGAGGATGGTGCGATGGAAGCCTGGCAAGCGCGCAGGAAGCGTTTAGAGGACGAGATGCAGGCGCACATCGACCTCGAAACGCAGGAGAATATCGAGGCGGGCATGGCGCCGCTCGAAGCCCGGCAGGCAGCGATGAAGAAGTTCGGCAGCGTCTCCCTGGCCAGCGACCAGTCGCGTGAAGCGTGGGGATGGCTGTGGCCCGAGCGGCTGTGGCAAGATGCGCGCTTCGCGCTGCGCACCTTCGGGAAGAATGCCGGATTCACCGCGGTAGCGCTCCTCTCGCTGATGCTCGGCATCGGGGCGAGCATCGCGTTGTTCAGCGTGGTTTACGGCGTGCTGATTGCGCCTTACCCCTACGCCAGGCCGAATCAGATCTGGGCGCCGGCGGTGCTGGGCCCCAAAGACGCAGTGCGTGGCTGGCACTGGTACTCACAGCGGGAGATGGCGGAAGTCGAGAAGCTGCCGGCGTTTGCCGAGGTGATGGCCACCAGCGTGAGGCCGGTCCTGCTGACGAGCGATATCAATCCGGAGAACTTCTACGGCGTCTTCCTTACTGGTGGAGCTTTCAACTTCCTCGAAGTGAAGCCGCTCATCGGGCGGACCATCCAGCCCTACGATATCGGGCCGGGTGGGGAACCGGCGCCAGTGGTGGTGCTGAGTTACGGATTCTGGCAGCGCTTCTTCAATGGCGATCTCCACGTGATCAACCGTAGCATCACGCTTGATGACGTGCCGCGGACCATCGTCGGCGTGATGCCGCCGCGCTTCGGCTGGTGGACCAACGAGGCCTTCTGGCTGCCGCTGCCTATGGATCCGAAGGACCCCAGCGGCCTCGCGGTCATCGTGCGCCTCGCGCCCGGCGTGACGCAACACACCGCCGAACAGCAGCTGAATCAGCTCAACATCCAGTTCGCTGCGGAGCGCCCGCAGGACTATCCGAAGGGCCAGCTGCGCACGATCTTGCTGAATTACATGGATATCACCGTGGCCAGCGGCGACATGAGCGCGAGCCTGCATCTGCTGCTGGCCGCAGTCGGCCTCCTGCTGCTCATTGCCTGCGTGAACGTGGCCAACCTGCAACTGGCGCGGACCACAGGACGCGCCCGCGAGATTGCGATGCGGATTGCCATCGGCGCAGGCCGCGGCCGGTTGGTGCGGCAGCTGCTCACTGAAAGCGTGCTGCTGTCGGTTGTGGGCGGCGCGCTCGGCGTGTTGTTCGCGATCGGCGCTACGCAGCTGATCGTCGCGCTGATTCCGCCGGACTATGTACCGAACGAAGCGCGTATCACCGTCAACGGCTACGTGCTGCTCTTCTCGCTGGTCGTGTCCATGCTCACCGGCATCCTGTTCGGCCTCGCGCCGGCGCTGCGCTCGTCGCGGCCGGACCTGGTGGGCACGCTCAAAGACGGCGGCGGCGCGATCGGCAGCCTGCGGGGACACGCCGTGCGCAGCTGGTTGGTGGTGGCGGAGATTTCGCTCTCCGTGATCCTGCTGGCCGGAGCAAGCCTGGCGGTGCGCGGCTTTGTCCAGATGCTGCACGTCGATCCTGGCTTCCAGCCGGAGCGCGTCCTCCACATCGACTTCACTCTGGCGCCCAAACGCTACCCTACCTGGCAGCAGCGCAACGCGCTCGACCGCACACTGCTGGAAAGCGTGATGAACCTGCCAGGCGTCCAAGCCGCCAGCCTCGGCAACGCGGGCCTGCCCTATATAGGATGGCGCTCCTCCTTTTCCATCCCCGGCCAGCCGCCCATGGACGGCCGCCAAGTGGCCATCGCCCTTATCAGCCGCCAGTATCCTCAGACCCTCGGCATTCCCCTCAAGCGCGGACGCGAGTTCACCGAGATGGAAATCGAGAGCGCCATGCGCGTCGCGCTCATCAACGAGAGCGCTGCGCGCCTTTGGCCGGCGGGTCAGGATCCAGTAGGCCGGACCATGCAGATCGACGATCTGGCGCAAGCGCCCGACAATCCGCAGGTGCTCGCGGCTCCGGGAGTCGCCGCCGGCGTCACCGTGGTGGGCGTCATCGGCGATACCCGGAATGCAGGCATCGTCGAGCCTCCGGCTCCGGCCGTGTACCTGCCCTACACCTTGTACGCCCCGCCCGGACGGGAGCTGGCCGTGCGCACTGCGGGCCATCCCCTGGCAATCGTCAACGCCGTGCGTCTCAAAGCGCGCGATCTCGACAAAGACTTGGCTGTCGGCAAACCGAACACCCTCGAGGAATCGCTGGGCCAAGAGACGCAGCAGCCTCGCTTCAATATGGCGTTGTTCAGCAGCTTTGCCGCCCTCGGGATGGCGCTGGCAGCCATCGGTATCTACAGCGTGATTTCGTATAACGTCTCGCAGCGCGTCCAGGAGATTGGCGTGCGCATGGCCCTGGGTGCGAAGCGCGGAGATATTCTGAAGCTGATCCTGCTCATGGTCGCCCGGGTCGTGTTCTTGGGGCTCGCGGTCGGGCTGCTCGGAAGCATCCTGATCGAACGTCTGGTGCGTTTCCAGATGTTCACGAAGACCTCGTTCGGTGTGATTCCGCTGGCAACGATCGTGGTCGTCCTCGCCGGGGTCTCTTTGCTGGCTGCATGGCTGCCAACGGCGCGGGCCGGGAATCTGGACCCGATTACCGCACTGCGGCACGAGGCATGAATTTTCCGTTTCTGGTTATTGTGTCAGGGTTGCCGGTGATTCGCTCAGAATCGCCGGACATAAGCTAATTTGACTGTAGGAATCGCCGAGCAGTCACATCGCATTCGATTCGCGGTCCAGCTCCGGACGCCACAATGTGCAAAAACGACAAAGATCGGGGGAACGCCGAGAGTCAAGAGGCTTGGTCTAGGAGCGTTCGACCTTGGGCGTCGACTGAGCTCCCAGCGGTTCCCGGAAAGGATCCATCGGAATCGGCGCGTACTCGACCTCGATGATCTCGAGATGCTCCGTCTTCGCTGGCGCGCGCAGGTTCACGCGGTCGCCCGGGCTCGCCTTCATCAGCGCATTGGCGAGAGGCGAACGCCAGCTGATGTAGCCGCGGTCGAGGTCCACCTCGTCAATGCCGACGATCGAGACGACGTGTTCGAGGCCGGCGGCGTCCTTGTAGGTCACGGTTGCGCCAAAGAAGACGCGCGTAGCCGCCGAACCTGGCCGCGGAGCAGCGGGATCGACGGCCACGGCCGCGTCAATGCGTTTGGTGAGAAAGCGAATCCGCGAATCGATCTGGCCTAACCGTCGTTTGCCGTAGAGGTAGTCGGCGTTTTCACTGCGGTCCCCGTTACTGGCAGCCCAAGCTACGACCTCCACCACCGCGGGCCGCTCGCGACTCAGCAGGAACCGATGCTCGTCTCTCAGCCGCTGCAACCCGGCGGGCGTGATGTAGTTTTTGGGCGTGGGCCCCGCTTCCTCGCGCACCGGCCCTCGGAGCGGCCGCTTTGTTCGCATTTGCCAATCTGCCATGGGATTTCGCGTACCTGTGGGTGACCCGGTCTCGGAAGGTCCGCGCCTCGGTCCCGATAATTCCTCGCGCGGACTGGATGTCGAATGATACATCGGTCTTTCCTGTAGCACTCTTAGAAAATGCGGTGGCGCTTCCGATTGATGCTCTCATTTGGAGGGACACGGGCCCTTCCATGATTTGCACAGCGCGGCCACCGAATTCCTAGGGTGCGGGCCGCACGGGCTGCAGTTGACTCCAGTTTCCTGAGAGTTGCCTGTTCGGGTTGAAGTTCGGATCATCACTCATGATGTATTCGTTTGACCCGTTCAACCAGGCGTGATCGAACTGGTTGCTCAGTTCCATAGTATTTCCAGTCGTGGGATCCCGAAACGTTTGCACCCCACGTATGTTTTGGTCAAATCCGAAAGCACTGTTTTCTGAACCCCGCTGTGCGTTGGCGGTGACGCCCATGATGGTGTCGGCGACATGCTTTTGAAAGGCGGCCACCATTGCGTCCATGGTGGCTTCCTTTTGAGACTCCGCCTGATAGAGTTTGGCAATAACTCCATTCGAATAAGCCTGCCACTTCGGCTCTCGTTGAACGGAACTGATCATCACTTTGAAAAGCTTATCGTTGACATCGAGTTGCCCTTTCGGCGCCCGCAAAGCCATCACGTCGATTGCGTGGCAATCGTAAAATGTGCTCCGACCCTGGGGAAAGATACGTGTCACCACGACCAGCGACACCCAATCCTCTAATGTCTTGCCATCTTTTTGAAATTCGATACGCGCCCGAATCGCCTCGGTTCGAGCGCTGCCGCCCTTGCCCGCATCATCTGGCGGCAGCCCCAATTGCTTGCGTGCCATCTGGTTAAGCTCGGGGAACGGCTCAACCGAAACAACCGTACTCCCGCCTGGGAACGCGCTGAGCACGTTTTGGCGAAAATATTCTTCAGCTTTCATGGGTTTCTTCACCGGGCAAGGCTTGCCTTGAAGGCCGAGGGCGCGGCGATTGGGGTCTGTCAACTTGCGCAACGCCGCTGGATCATCCGTATATTGCCAACTGTCGTTTGGGGCACCTTGAAAAGCGAATGACCCGTCCTCACTCGTGGCCTCCCAAGACACCGCATAAAGATCTGAAAAACATCCCTCGTTGGTGTTGCCGGCCACGCTGCCCTTGAAGTCCCATGTGGAAGGGATCAACAGATCCATCGTCGGAAGGTCGACCTTGCCCCCCAATGCCGGATCTACGACATGGGCGATGACTTGGACTTGCTTCATGCGGAGGTAGGAGCCGGGGGCAGTGCCGCGCGCCGCCAGTTTCGGCGCAACATCGGCACCGTCGGACGACTTTGCGGCGGGAGTGGCCCCGGCGCTGGAGGCGCGGGGCGAGTCGATGGGGGCGGCCGGAGCGGAGGATGCCGGGGTTTCGGAAGCGGGGGATGCACTCGAAGAACTGGGCAGAGAACCCTTGCTCGGGTTCGCAGTCAGCCCCGCGGCTTGTTTGCACCGGTCAGACAGCGAGTCCTTGTGCTCCTTGAGGCAGGCCACGATTCGGCCCCCACCGGGTTGCACTCCCGCACACAGCTTCTGTGCATCCTCGGCACAAGCGGCGCGAATCGCAGCAAGGGACTGCTGATCACCCGCCTGGACGGATTGCCCCGCTCCCACAGACGAAACGGAGAAAACAGTTAGCGACAGCAGCAGGCAAGACGCATCGGCGATTCGTCTTACTTTCATTTCGACCTCTCTTGATGGAAGTGCTTGTGAAAATTGGGGGACGCAGGGCTAAAAGCATAACATGACCAATTCAGTTGTTCAGAGTGAATTGATCGGCCACTCGGAAGTTGGCCCGCACGGCGTTCCGGGAGACGAAGTAAGGTATTGCGGTTTGACTCACCGATGGGCGAGGTCGCAAAGCGGCCCCATCCAAAGCCGTTGCCAGACACTCGGAGCGATTATGTTGCGGCGCTCCGAGGGGCGGCCTACAGGGAAGTGTGTCCCTGTTTGAGGTTCCAGATGGCCGCGACGAGAGCGTCGACGTCTTCACAGGTGTTGTAGAGAGCGAGGGACGGGCGAACTGTGCTTTCCACGCCGAACCGGCGAAGAATCGGCTGAGCGCAATGATGGCCGGCGCGTACAGCGATACCTTGACGATTGAGAGCGGCACCGACATCCTCGGTCCGGAAGCCATCGAGCACAAACGACAAGACCCCGGCCTTCTCCCGCGCGGTTCCAATCAGCCGAAGTCCAGGAATGCGCTGCAGTGCTTCCGTCGCGTACAACAGGAGATCGTGTTCGTAGCGCGAGATGTTCGGCATTCCGACGCGCTCGATGTAATCGATGGCTGCTCCGAGACCTACCGCATCCGCGATGTTCCCGGTGCCCGCTTCGAAGCGCCCGGGTGGCGGCTGATAGGTTGTTTTCTCAAAGGTGACATCCTGAATCATATTGCCGCCGCCGTGCCAGGGCTGGGTGTTTTCCAAAATGCCGAGCTTACCGTAGACGGCTCCGATGCCAGTGGGGCCAAACATCTTGTGCCCGGAGAAGACATAAAAGTCGCAGTCAAAGAGCTGCACGTCGGTCCGCATGTGCGAGACGGCTTGCGCGCCATCTAGAAGCACATTCGCTCCGTAGCGGTGCGCCATCTCGATCATTTCCTGCACGGGGGTTACCGTGCCCAGCGCATTGGAAACCTGCGCAAACGACACCAGTCGCGTGCGCGGCCCTAAAAGCTTTTGATACTCGTCGAGAATTACCTGCCCGCTGTTGTCGACAGGCGCTATGCGCAGCCGCGCGCCTTTCTCCGCGCAAAGCATCTGCCAGGGGACGATATTGGCGTGATGTTCGAGCCAGGTGATGACGATTTCGTCGTCCTTCTGGATATTCTGCCGTCCCCAGCTCTGCGCCACCAGATTGATGGCCTCGGTGGTGCCCCGTACAAAGATAATCTCTTTCACCGTGCCCGCGTTGATGAAGCGTCGCACTTTTTCGCGCGCGTCCTCGTAAGCATCCGTGGCGCGCGCCGCGAGTTCGTGAGCGGCCCGGTGAATATTCGAATTCTCGTGGGCGTAAAAATCGCTGAGGCGGTCAATCACGCTTTGCGGTTTCTGCGTGGTAGCGGCGTTGTCCAGCCAGATCAGCGGCTTGCCGTGGACACGCTCCTGGAGAACAGGAAAGTCGCGCCGAATCGCCTGCACGTCAAACGGTCCCGAAGAGATATTCAGCCCCGGCAGCACAGCGGAGGTGACACGCGGCGGTTCAGCAGCGGGCAAGGTACCGGGGGGAGCGAGATGCCGAACCTCATCGAGAAAAGCGTAAGAAGCGAGGTGGTCGAGCGCGCCGAGATGAGGCGCTCCGACGGAAAGCTGGGGTGCGCCAGGGTGCGTGGATGCACTTGGAATTTCGGGCGCCGTGATGGAAGAAAAGCTGTTCGCGAAAGGACGTAACCGAGTCTCGCCCGGAATCTTCACCACCGGCACAGCCGGTGCTACGGACAGAGGAGAGGCAAGGGGATAGGAAAACAGCGGTCTTATTTCGTCGAGAAACGAAAACGAAGGCAGCGTCGAAAAATTCACAGCGCCAATCCCGCCCGGAATTCCGGGCAAGGCGGCAGACGAAAGCTCCGCTCCAGGCAAGGGCAATCCGCTTTGTGCAAGCGAGGCGGGCAGGGCGCGCAGCTCGGCTTCAGAAGGAATGGCATGCCCCGGCAGAGACGATACCGTCGCCCCATTTCCGAGGGTTGCGGCCGCTTCCGCCGCACCCGGAAGCGCCGTGCTCATCGCAGGCAGGGCAGCGGCGGTCTGGTCCGCCAGAGGGGATTCCGGGATCGATTTAAAAAAATCATTCGCCATGCGCGCTAAAACCCCGGGATCGAGAACGCCTGCCGGAACGGTCGAGTTTTCCCGAGGTAGAACCGTTTCGAATGCTTCACCGGGAAGCTGGGGGGCGCGTTTCCCTGGATCACTTGTACTCATGATAGTGTCCGACTTCGACGTCTTCGAGCGCGGCAATGGCATCGTCCACCAAAATGGCCGCGGAGCAATACAGGGAAATCAAATAAGACGCGATGGCCTTGTTGTTAATGCCCATAAAGCGCACGGAAAGCCCGGGCGTCTGCTCGCCCGGGAGCCCCGGCTGGAACAGCCCGATCACGCCCTGTTTTTTTTCGCCGACCCGCAACAAAAGAATGTTCGTCTTTCCGCCCGGCCCCTTCGCTTTCTTGTTTCCATCTATGTAGAGCTTATCGGTGGGTATCAGCGGAACGCCTCGCCAGGTCAAGAATGGCGTGCCAAACAGCGTCACCGTCGGCGGTGGCACGCCGCGTCGCGTGCATTCGCGCCCGAACGCGGCGATCGCCCGTGGATTCGCCAGAAAAAACGAAGGCTCCTTCCACACTTTCGTCAGCAGTTCGTCCAAATCGTCAGGAGTCGGCGCACCCTTGCGCGTCGAAACGCGCTGGCTTGCCGGAACATTCTTCAAGAGTCCGTAATCTGGATTATTGACGAGCTCGCCTTCCTGGCTCTCCTTCACATTTTCAATCGTCAGCCGCAGCTGCTCGCGGACCTGATCATAAGGATTGCTGTACAGATCGGAAACCCGCGTGTGCACGTCCAGCACCGCGGAAATCCCGCACAAGGTGTACTCACGCGGCTTCTCTTCGTAGTCGACATAGGTCTCGGGTAGCGCTTTTTCGTCCTTCTGCCCGCAAACCACGTCGACGGACTTGTCGTCCGCCACGCGATTGACACGCAGCGTCCCCGCCTCAAGCGGCTTCCAATCCAAAAATCGCACCAGCCACCGCGGCGTAATCGCTCCATATTGCGGAGGCGTCTTCGTTACATTGGCAAGTTGAAATGCCGCGCGATCGCCCAGCGCGTGTTGAGTCGGTGTGTCGGGCACGGAATCGTCTCCTTGGCGAAGGCAAGTCCCAAACTATTTGGATCGGCCTGCTCGCGAACAAGAATGGATCGGGATGCTTTCGCCCCGACCGGAAGTCCACTGGATTGTAACCGCGACCGCCGAGGACTGAAAGTGCGAAGATGGTCTTGCCCGCCGATCGACTCAGCGGCAGAATCGATGGCGCCTCCGTTTAACGACGTCCGTCTCAAAAAGGTTTATCATGAAAAAATGCGGACAAGATTTTCACGCAGTATAAAGGTTTAGACTGAGATGCTCGAACTTCCGGTTGATTTGCCTGGGGAGTTGGTTTCAAGACCGGGCGATGGCCACAGCTTGCTTCGTGCTGCCCTGCTTTTGTTCGGACTTATTACTTGCCTCTCCTTCGAGGGGTGCCAGAAGGAAGAAACCAAGCCGGCGCCCGCTGTCGCCAAGTCCGCGGTGGTAGTGAAGATTTCGAAGGAAAGCATCACGGCGAGCACGGCTTCCGCACAGTTTCGGCTGAGTCCTTCCGGAGCTTTGACGGCCACGCTTGTGGGGGCGGAAGGAGCAACCTCGCTGGAGGGCCAATCTCCTGATCTCCCCCAGGTTGTCTCGTCAGGAAGGAAGGAGCATTCCGGAGTGCTCCTCAACCTCGTCCAGGCGCAAGTGCGTGATACCTCCGGAAAACTCGGCGCGCTGGGAAAGCATATCGAGATAGCCGGAGCAATACCGGAAACAACGCTGACGGAAACGCTCGACCTCGAGATTTACGACGATTTTCCAAATCTGGCACTTCTTTCCGTTAGCGTTCGCAACAATGGACAGTCCGATGTTCCGCTGGATTGGGTCGGGTTGCAACGCCATCAGTTTGCTGCTCCGCTCGATCCCAAGTCTCCCTCGCATCCACTGTGGACTTTTGAAGGGGCCAGCGTGAAGTGGGGCAAGGATGAAACTTTCCTGGTGCCCGCGAAGTTTTCCGAGGAAAATCCGTTCGGCGCGCCTGTGCCAACGAAAGATGACCTTGGCTACGTCGGCGGAGGCATCCCCGTCGTCGCGTTCTGGAGCAGAACGGTCGGCGAGGCCATCGGTCACGTGGAGACACTTCCGCTTACCTTGTCTATCCCCGTACACGCTCGGGAGGCAGGAAAGGTAGAGGCCGAAGTGCGCGTCCCCGCCGAGACGGTCCTCAGACCAGGAGAGGTTTTTTCCACGCCGCGAACCTTCCTTGCCGTATACCAGGGCGACTTTTACGAGCCGCTGAGCCTCTGGTCAAAAGTACTCGCCAAGGAGGGACTGGAAAGGCCGCGCAACAATAATGAGAACTACGCCGTGAGCTGGTGTGGGTGGGGCTATGAATTCGGTGTGACCCCGAAAAAGATGCTCGACACCATTCCCAAACTGAAGGAATTGGGCATCCACTGGGCCACGCTCGATGATGGATGGTTTAACAACTACGGCGATTGGCAACCCAACGCGTCCGCGTTTGCCGGGGATGCGATTCGCGACATGGTCAAAGAGTTTCACAATCAGGGATTAAAGATGCAGCTCTGGTGGTTGCCTCTGGGAGTAGAGGACGGGCATTACGGCTATGGCGGCCGAAAATATGTCGTCTCCGACGTAGTCAAGCAACATCCCGATTGGTTAATTCTCAACAAAAATGGAAAACCCGCTCGCATGGCACGCAATCTGGCAACACTGTGCCCCGCGGTGCCGGCAGTTCGGGAGTATTACAAAGGCCTGACGGAACGTTTCATTCGCGAATGGGGATTCGACGGCCACAAACTCGACAACATTTGGTCGACTCCATTGTGTTACAACCCCAAGCACCATCACAAGTCACCGTACGACTCGGTTTATGCCATGGCGGACGTCTACAAAATCATTTTCGAGACAACCCGGGCATTAAAACCGGATAGCGTGACGCAAAGTTGCCCTTGCGGCACGCCGCCTAATCTGGCGTGGCTTCGGTACATGGATCAGGCCGTGACGGCGGACCCGGTGGGGTCGGTGCAGGTACGACGCCGCGTAAAGATGTACAAGGCGTTGCTTGGGCCCGAAGCGGCTGTTTACGGCGATCATGTGGAACTCACTCGGGTGACCAACGCCTCCGGTGACAACGAACAGGATCTCGGGGAGGATTTCGCCTCGACCTTGGGGACCGGCGGAGTGCTGGGAACTAAGTTTACCTGGCCGGACTACGGCGCGAAGTTCAAAACGGTATATCTGAATCAGGACAAGGAAGCTCATTGGAAGGAATGGATCAGCCTGTACAACGAAAAAATGCTGTCCAGGGGCACTTTTATGAATTTGTATGTCTATGGATTTGATATTCCCGAAGCCTATGCCATCGAAAAGGACCGTCACTTCTACTATGGCTTCTACAGTCCTGAAAACGGGAAGGACCAGAAAGACGATTCTCGAAATCCGGGAGCATGGAAGGGAGAAGTGGAACTGAGAGGCTTGCCTGCGGAAACATTTCGAGTAACCGACTACGTGCATCACAAGGATCTTGGAACGGTGACGGGCCCTGTCGGCAGGCTGAATGTGGATTTCACGGGCAGTTTGTTGCTGGAGGCCGCGCCGGCGCCCTGAGAATACTGATTCTAGGCCACTGGTTTGGAGGGCGTCGCACTCGATTGGCCGGAGCGCGCGGCATGCTTGCGCAAGAATGCTTCCCGATGGGCGGCATCCCGAAACGCTTCCGTACCCCCTGCGCGCGTGACCGAGAGCGCCCCGGCGCAGTTCGCGAATTTCAGACAGTCTTCAATCTTCGCCCCGCGGATGAATTGGTGGACGAAGCCCGCGTCAAATGTATCGCCCGCGCCCACGGGGTCCACGACATCCACTACCGGTGGAAACGCCATGTACTTTTCTTTTCCGACCCGGGCCGTTGCGCCTTGCGATCCACGTTTGATGACCAGGATGCGTACTTTTTTCGAAAGCGACTCGGCCGCCTGCTCGACGTCTGTCGTCTGCGCCAGCTTGCATAGTTCCCTCTCATTGGGCAGAAGAATGTCCACGTATCGAAGCAAAAGCTGAATGTCGCCGCTCCAGCGGTCTTCCGGATCGTCGTTAGTGTCCAGTGAGATGGTCAGACCCGCTTCCTTGGCCTTGCGAAAGATATCGATGAGTTGCGGCCTGATGCCTTTTTGCAGGAAATAAGAAGACAAGTGAAGATGCTTTGCATTGAAGACAAAAGACTGGTCCAAATCGCGATTGGTCATTTCGTACATTGCGCCAGGATAGGTCAGGATAAAGCGATCCTTGCGCTGGGGCAGGATGATGGTGAGGCCCGTCGTCTTCCCCCGCAATTTCTTTACATGAGAAACGTCCACGCCGCTGGCGGAAAGGCGTTGCACGCAAATATCGCCGAACGGATCGTCTCCGATACACGAGCTGAAACTTACGCGATTCCCCAGGTAGGAAAGATTGTGCGCGAAGATCGCGGAGGAACTGCCAAGGGTGATGCTTAGGTCCGTGGCCAGATGCTCGCGCTCGAGAACCAGCGTCTGCGGCAGTCCGTACAAAATCAGATCGAGATTTAGTTCACCGATTACACTAACGTCGAAAGCGGCCAAGCGATTGTCTCCTCGAAAAGCTAGTCAAGCATCACAACGCGGGTAAGGTTTCTGGGCAGGTCGGGATTGAGTCCTTTGGCCACGCCTGTGAAAAAGCCCATCAACTGGCTGGGCACGATGTGCGGCGCGAGCAACGCTAATTCATCGCAAGGCAAATTCAGTTCCAGAACGAGGTCGGACGCCCTGCGCGTGCTCTCATTCGCGTTGTTGCAGATGGCAATCGTAACCCCGCCCAAATCCTTCATTTCTTCGAGGACTTCCACCTCGGACGCTTGGCCCGTTTGACTCATGAAAAATGTCAGGGCAGTCCGGGGAGTTACGATCGCTTTCGGACCGTGACGGAATTCGAGGGTATGAAAGGACTGACTGTAAGAGCAGGACATCTCCATCACTTTGAGGGCCGCTTCGCGGGCAATGCCGTGAAAGGGACCCTGGCCAAGAAAAATGTAGTCTTCAAACGAAAGCCGGGCCGTAAAGTTTTCCACGCGATCCGCCAGGGAGTGTATCCGCGTGGCGAATTGGGTGGCCATAGTTTCCAATGAGTTGCAGAACTCCGTGTTGCCTGCGTGACGGGCGGCGAGCCACTGCAAACTGATTAGCATGGACGTAAACGATCGAGTCATTACGGTGCTTTTCTCATCCGCGGCCCTCAACACCAGCGTGGAATCACACTCGACTTCAAGCTCGCTTTTCTCCGTGCAGGTGATTCCCGAAGTGGGTATACCCATTTCTTTCCGAAGCACGTGAGCGGCTCGAACAGCCTCCGAGGTGCGGCCGGAACGAGAGATCACTACTGCTTGCAGGTCGCCGGCGTACGCGCGCGCCAAGGCGGGATAGAGCAAAATCTCGGATGCCGGAACAGCCCATGCCGGTTCACCGGTCAGCAATGTCCACGAAGTTGCCGCGGCGTCCGCAAGATAGAAGCTGGTGCCGCATCCGGCAAACAACCAGGACGCCTTTCGGGTGTTGACTCCCAGCGTGTTTTCACCGGACTCGTTCTGTTTCAGTTCCTGCAAAACGGATTGCCAGACGTCACTCTGAGACAGAATCTCTTTGTAAGTTTCTGACTTCCCGTATTCCGTTGGTTTGATCACCATAGATATTTTTCCAATGTTGAATTTCGACGCTAAACCAGGGTCACCTCGATGTCTGCTTCGCGTAGTGCCTTGAGATCATGCTTTGAGATGTTCTTGTCGGTAATCGCTTCGTGCACAGAACCGGCGGGCATAATGAGCGACAAGCTCCGGCGACCAAATTTGCTGGAATCGCAGACGACGACCGTGCGCCGCGCTGCTTCCGCCATCGCTCGATTTACGCGCGCCTCGAGAATGTTTGGCGTAGTCAGGCCATAGCGCACGTCAAACCCATCTACTCCGAGGAACAACAGATCCGCGCTCAGCTTTCGGAGCGAGTCTTCGGCCAGCGGGCCGACCAGTGAGTACGAATTCTGGCGCAAGACGCCTCCGGTAAGAATGACTTCAACCGGAGAATCGGCAAGCTCCGCGGCAATATTTGTGGCGTTGGTAATAATCGTCAGATTCTTGATATTCCGGCAGGCTCGCGCAATCGCTGTCGTGGTCGTGCCGGAATCCAGAATGATCACCTGCCCCGGGCGTATTTTGCGGGCAGCAGCCGCGGCAATCCGAATTTTCTCCTGCCGGTGCCGGCGCTCTTTTTCCCGCAGCGGGCTGTCCTTTAGAGCGCCGGTCTCCTTGGGTAGAGCGCCGCCGTGGGTTCTCTCCAGTTGGCCGTCATGGTGCAGGGATTCCAAGTCCTTGCGAATGGTAATCTGTGACGTGCTGAAGTGTTTCGAGAGATCCCGCACCAAGACGCGACCGTTCGTCCGCAACAGCTCCAGGATTTCGCGACGTCGCTCCTCACTCAGCATGTGACGGTGCATCCAGCCTTTCTTTGTCAACTACGCTAAAGTCTCCACGCGAATCTGATCTTTCAAACTGGCAATGTCCTTCGCACCGGCGCGGCCGGGCCCGGGCGCGAGACAGTTGGCCGATCCGCATGCGGCGGCGAGCCGCACCGCCTCCGCCGCGGGCCATCGCTTCTGCGCTGCAAAGGCGAAGCCGGCCAATGCAGCGTCGCCGCTGCCGACACAAGACTGAACGGATAACTCGGGAGCACTCGCAAAGAGCGCTTCTCCGCTCGTCGAATGCCAAACCAATCCGGCCGCCCCCAAGCTGATCGCTCCGGCCGCGGCCCCCGCGTTCAGGATGGCGGCGATAATCCCTTTTGCCGCGGTTGGATTGTCGATCGTTTGGCCGCTCCAGGACTCCGCCTCTCCCCGATTGGGCTTTACAAAATCCGGCTTCCCCGCCAGGGCAAACTTGAAGGGCTCGCCGCTGGTATCCAAAAAGACGCGGCTGCCAAATTCATGCGCCAGCTCGATAAGCGTCTTGTAAATGTCCACTGGCACCCCTTCCGGAAGGCTCCCGGAAAGAATTACCGTCGGCTGCTCACTGGCCTCGCTCAAAAGGTTCTTGAGCGTCTTCTCGCACCGCCGAAGTTCCTCGTCGCTAATCCTCTGGCCGGGCTCAAGAATTTCGGTAACACAGCCTTCGTCTTCGACAATCTCCAGATTTGTTCGCGTGCAGCCATCCGTCGCTATCTGGTGCACTCGGATGGAAAGCCCCTGGAGTCCTTCGATCAGCTGCCTGCCAGTTGCTCCGCCTGCAAAACCCAGCCACAGGGGATCTGCGCCCAAGGTTTTTAACACCATGGCGACGTGAGCCGCTTTGCCCCCCGGAGCGGGGCATGCCCCGCTCGCGCGGTTGACGTTTCCAACTCGCAGACGCTCCAGGCGCACGCGCCTGTCTATCGCAGGGTTCAGGCTCACGCAGAGAAACATCAGCCGCCCTTCCCCGAGCGAGGCACGCCGCTTGCGCTAAACCATGGCTTTGCGCTGCCCAGGCACTCATTCACATTTTCGATGTTACGGACACCCTCAAGCCCCAACCAATCCCGGAGCGCATGAGGCCCCTGCTTCACAAAAATTTCCACGCCCTCTTTCCAGGTGGCCCTTCCACAAAGCACGCCGGAAAACCCGACGCCGCCTTCGACAGCGAGCTCTAACCCGAAGCGGAAGGTGTCGTTGCTCACGCCTTCGGACAGGTAAATGAACGGAATCGAAGCGCAGGACGCCGCGCTCAGGAAATATTGCTTGGCCTCCTCACGTGAATGAAGAATTGCCCGTTCCGAGGAGGGTGATCCCTCAACGAAGGAAAGATTGACGGGCATGCCGACCTTCAGTACATCGACGCGGTACTGCGGCTTTGAAAATTCCCTCATGCCGTCAGCAACGACTTTATGCTTGATCCGCGCAAATTCGATGCCTTTCTCGTCCATGTTCTCCGCGTAGCTCACCAACTCCAGGAAGAAAGGCACGTCCGAGGCCGCGCACTCCGCACCGACTTTTTCGACGAAGGCGTATTTGATCTCGTTGATCTCCGCGGGTGAACTGCTGGAATAGTACAAGAGAAGTTTGACCGCATCCGCCCCCGCCTCGACGAGGCGTGGAACGGACCATTGATCGAGAAGGCGCGGGAGCCGCCCGGGGACCTTTTTGTCATATCCAGTTTGCTCGTAGGCAAGCAGAAGCCCTGCGCTCCTGGCTCGGTGGGCAGCCGCGGGTAGGCCATATTCCGGATCTAGAAGGATGGCGCTTGCATGAGGCGTGAGAACGGAGCTCACTGCTTCCTTGAATTGGGATAGATTTTCGCCCGGAACATCCGCAGCTGCAACGCTCATGGCGCGCGCAAACAATGCCTGAAGTGCGCTGCGCTGATCGATAGCCAAGGCCGCGATGATGCCTCGTGAATCGGCAACCGCGTGCAGACCCTTCTGTTTTCCGGAACTGACTAAGGAGGCCATGCGTATCTTCCCGTTACTTTCCAACTATCCAGATGGCTGCACCCCGTTCCATGGACGGAAGTTCAAACTGCATCGTGTCGCCGTGTTTCGTTCCATGGAGAATTTGAGTCTGGCCAAGAAACGGAAGGTAGGCGAGAGAATCTCCGAGAGAGGCCGGAATACGGACTCTTGCTCCGGCTACGGGAGCGGGAGTCGCTACCTTCCCCGGGACCAAGCCTCCAAAGTTCGCAAGGAAAAGGTGCGTCTTGCCGTCTACGAGTCCGAAATTCGCGGCGATTGTCGATGGCGCGTCGAGTTCCATTTCACTTTTCACGCTGAGGACTTTCAGGAATTCCTTCGGCATTTCCTGTGACCCGCCTGAAAAGTTCTTTTCCAGTTTGTCCAGATAGAGACTCGCTGGACAACTCTCATAGGCGAGTATGCGCCCGGAAGGGGCCAGGCCGGTTGCATTATGGCCGGTGATGACGACGCGCGCCCCACTGCCCGCGAACCGGTCTAGCGCCCGTTTTTCAGCGCCGCTCAAGACAGTGACATTCGGCAATACCAAAACGTCACCGTGGAACGCGGCGAGCGTTTCCGGAGTGATCACCTGAAATTCTTGATGCGATTGCAGCAGCAGCACCAGGAGCCCGCGAAACGACGGCAGAAATCCATTCGCATCATAGTCTCGACTCTTCGGTGAGAAGTACACGCCGATGGGACGGGATGGAAGACGCGGGGAGTAAAAGGTCTTTTCGTTTGCCTCCATCCACCGAAAGATCTCCTCGCGCGTGGCTCTATCGTTGGATCCAGCCATCGAATGCCCCGGAGCATCCCAAAAATTGGCGCCCGCCACTACTTGCGACATCGCCAAATTCTTCATCGCCTCACGGGGGTCAATATTCTTGTCCCCATCCCAGGAATAATTCAAAATCCAGGTGGCTTTTCCTTGAGCGAAAGCGCGAAAAGTCAGCATCCCCGCCTGATAGAGGAACCAATCCAGTTGCGAGCGCGAAGAAGCCAGGTGCTCTCCCTCGCCGAATTCGTACTCGTGGGCAACGGCATCCACGACCCGGTACATTTGGTAGACGTCGGCCCCCACCCGCGTCGCCTCCTCTTCAATGCCGGGATAGATTTCCGGTATCACCATGATTTGGGGATTCACGCTGTGCGCATTCTGGCGGATTTCCTGGACGAAGTCCGTCATGGTCTCGATGCGAAAATCAATCCACTCGCGGAAATTAGGGTCTCGGAAGTCGCCTAACTTCAGATCTTTTTTTGCATCCCGGCCAGTCTTTTCGCGGAATGCGGCAACGGTCGCATCATCAAAACTCGCCCACGTGTTTTCCCAGCCGTCAAAGTGAGTCATCCAGTAAGGAATGTCGACGTAGATTCCGTCGATTCCCGTTGCGGCGATTTGTCGAACGCGCTGCATGTAGAGATTGCGCCACTCTTTCACATACGGGCTGACCCACACATCCTCGTCTCCCGGGCGGATCCAAAAAGCCGCTCCCGAAGTGAAGACGGCGGGCTCGCCGGTGATTTTCCGCTGCAGCCAGTCAGGATGATCTTTCACGACGGAATGGGCGGACTTATCCGCGTTGGCGGTGATGCATTCGGTGCCGGCGATATAGACGAACGCTTTGTTCTTGGCGTTGTGAGCGGCTTCGGCCACCGCGCGTATGGCCTTCAGTTTGTCTGCCGGATCGAGCAGACTTTCATATCTGCCGGTAACGTCGTTGTCGACTTCCATGCCGAATACGTGATCCCGTTCGGCGTTCTGTACAATCTCCGCAGCATTCGTCGAAGTCAATCCATACGCGCCGATTCGCGCAAAATTCGTCCAGTTATGCTCCTGCGAACGGACGGGACCGGGCAGGCAAATACAAGCGACCAGCAAAAGGAACTGCAGAGTCATGTAAGGTCTTCGCATGCGTGCGCCTAAAGTTCGACTGCCCCAGAAGTACCGGTCCCTGTACCAGTCCGTTGAGGCGCGTAGGTTGTGTGGGCGGCGGTCGGTTGCGCGTCCCGCCCGCGGATAATGGTAACTGTTTCGATTCATTTCTTTTACTTTCTTTTTATTCCCCTGTCAATCTCCGCTTTCCGGCCTCCCTTCTACGCTTGACGATGTCCGTGATAGATGCAAACCGCAACTCAAAAATACTGATGAAGTGAAACTGGAAAAATAATAGATCGAAATATAAAGTAATAATACGAAAGTTCTTGATTCTCGCTTTTGTTCGTGTAACTGTAAGCCCACTCAGGGGGATGCCATGCGAAATTGCCTTAGATTTTTACCGTCCGCGTTCGCGCTCATTCTCGTAATTCTTTCTAGTTCGACCGTTTCGCTCGCCGATGTGACCGGTTCGATTCAAGGAGTGGTTCGCGATAAAACACAGTTGGCTGTCGCGGGTGCGCACATCACCGTGACCAACGCGCAAACCAATTTCAAACAGGAAGTTACCTCGGCCGCGGAAGGATCGTACCGGATTCTCGCGCTTCCCGCCGGCACCTATAACCTGTCGGTAAGCGCAGCTGGATTCCGGACTTTTGTCGAGACAGACATCGTTGTGAAGGTCAATGACCAGATGGAAGTCGACATAACCCTTGAGGTCGGCTCCGCGCAGCAGGAAACGGTAAAGGTGGAAGCCAATGCCGTGCAAGTGCAAACAGAGAGCACGCAACTCGGCGACGTAATTGACTCCAAGAAGATGCTGGCCCTTCCGTTGAACGGCCGCAGCTACATCGATCTTCTGGGCTTGCAAGCGGGCGTTGCACCCAGTACAGCCAGTACCATCGGTGGCGACCGCCCGGTTTCAGGCAATTTGAACGCAGGCAACGTCTCCGTCAACGGCCAAAGGGAAACCGCCAACGCATTCCTTGTGAACGGCGGCGACGTGAGCGAGGGTCGCAACCTCGGCGCCGGCTTAGTCCCTAATCTCGACTCCGTCGAAGAGTTCCGCCTCATTACCAACAGCTTCGACGCCGAATATGGAAAATTCAGCGGCGCGGTGATGAACGCCATCACCAAATCTGGCACCAACTCCATCCACGGCGATGTCTTCGAGTTCCTGCGCAACGACAAGCTGGATGCCAGGAATTTCTTCGCGCCTTCCAAATCTGAATTGCGGCAAAATCAATTCGGCTACACCTTGGGTGGCCCCGTCTGGAAAGATCATCTGTTTTTCTTCTCCGATTACCAGGGCACTCGTCAGGTGCAAGGCGCCGAAACCGGGTTGGTTACGGTGCCAACCACCGCTGAGAGGGCTGGCAACTTTGATCCGTCAACCTTGACCGGCGATGTCGATGGTCCCTACTGGGCGCAAGTGCTGACGAGTCGCTTGTCGTCTACGACGGGACAAACCGTGGTGCAGAACGAGCCGTATAGCTTCCCCGGTTGCAACAGCACGGACCCCGTAGCAGGCTGCGTATTTCCAGTCAACGCAACGACCGGCCTTGCGAACATCCCGCAAGCCGCATGGGACACGCCGGCCTCGAAGATTCTCGGCTACATTCCCACGCCCACTCTGCCTGGTGACTTGAACAACTACTCGAACAACAGCCAGAGGAGCAGCCTCGTCGACAACAAGTTCGGGGAGCGCGTGGATTTCAATAATCAAACTACCGGCAACTGGTCTTGGTACTACCACCTCGATAACACTCTCGTCGACAGCGCTCTGGCAGGATTCGCCACTGTGCCTGGATTCCCGACCAACACACCATCGCGAGCGCAAGAGTTCGTCATGAGCAACACCAAGACCCTCGGAGCGACAGCCGTGAACGAAGCGCGGATCAGCTTCTTCCGGACAGCGGTGCATAAGGACAATCCCGCGGGCAGTTTTGCCAATATTTCTGATTTGGGTTTCGTGACGGGCGTCGGCACGCTCGGCATAGTCCCGCTGCCCGGCTACACGCAATATATGCCACAAGTGAGCTTGAGCGAGATTGGCCTGAACATCGGCGTACCCACACTGAACACGGACCAACCCGATACCACCTATATGGCCAATGACGTATTTTCGAAGGCCTCGGGCAGACATACGTGGAAGTTTGGAGGGGAATTCCGCTACCTGCAGGTGAACGAACGTAACTACGCCAGCCCCAACGGTCAATTCACATTTGACGGTTCCGTGACCGGGTCCGATATGGCCGACTTCCTCCTCGGCGCAACGTGCAACACTTGTGGGGCTGCTTACGTCCAGGCTGCCAAACAGGTTCTGGATTCCCGAACGCGTTATGGCGGGGCATTCGCCCAGGATTCCTGGAAGGTGAAACCCAACCTCACCCTGAATCTTGGCCTCCGCTGGGAAGTCAGTATGCCTTGGTACGACTGGCAAGGAAAAATCCAGACTTGGGTTCCAGGAGAACAGTCCACAGAGTTTCCGCTTGCTCCCACTGGCTTGGTATTTCCCGGTGACCCTGGTATTCCCAAGACGCTTGCCCCGACAAGATACAACAACTTTGGCCCACGGCTGGGACTGGCCTACTCGCCTGGATTCTCTGACGGAATACTGGGCAAGATCTTCGGTGGGCCGGGAAAGAGCAGCATCCGGGCAGCTTACGGGGTCTACTACACTTCGGTGGAGGACCTTAACCTGTTCTACGAGGTGGCCGACGCGCCGTTCGGTCTATATTGGCAATCTCCTTCCTCGGTACTGTTTAGCCAGCCGTTCCTGATTCGGCAGAGCGGGCAATCGCTGGGGCAACGTTTTCCCTACGCCCTGCCGACTCCGGGGGCCGCGTCCAACAAGACACTGGACTTCTCGGTGTTCGAGCCCTTCAACTATTTTCCGGGTTACAACATTCACAACCAACTGCCTTATGCGGAGCACTTCAATTTCTCCCTTCAACGAGAGCTCACCAAATCAACCGTGCTCACTTTGGCTTACGTCGGCACCGAGGGGCACCACCTCATCACCCAGCAGGAATCCAACCCGGGTGACCCGGCTCTCTGCCAGCAACTCACTTCAGAAGGGGCAATAGACCTGACCGCGAGTACCCCCGGTAATCCTGTCATCGGCTGCGGATTTGGCGCCGAGAACGACGTGTTCCAGCTTCCCAGCGGCAATGTGTATAGCACCAGGAACAAACTTATAAATCCAAACTACTGCCCAGGTGCCGCTACCCAAGTGTGTGCCGGCTATGGCAACACATTCACATTCACGAGCGCCAATTCGATCTACAACGCCGCGCAAGTCACCGTCGAACGCAAGGCGAACGATTTCACTTTCCTGGCCGCTTACACCTTTGCCAAGGGCTTGGACGATTCCTCCGGGTTCGGCGACTTGGTGAACTTCGTGGATCCTAAATTGAGCCGGGGGCTATCTTCGACCGACGTCAGAAACAATTTTGTGGCCAGTTACGTCTGGGCCATCCCGTTCGGCCGGGCTTTCCCCAATGCGCCCAAGCGCCTGACCCAAGGGTGGCAGATGGAAGGCATCACACGCTTGTCCACCGGCTTCCCGATTCAGCTAAACCAGGGAAATGGCGATTACACTCTGTGGGGCAGCTCGTCTACGGATATGCCCGATGTGGTTGGACCACTGCAGATCCTGAATCCACGAAAACCGAATCCGAATTGCCCAACCGCCGACGGTACGGGATGCTACTTCCTCCCACCTACGCCGGGTCTTCTGCCACCACAATTCCCAGGGGACACGACAGAAGCTGGGTGCCTGCCGAGCGTGGGTGCGTTCGCGTTGAACTGCGTGCCAGGCACTTTCGGCACCGCCAACCGGCGCTTCTTCCACGGTCCAGGCTTCAACAACACCGATTTCGGGTTGTTGAAGCGCACCCAAATTAAGGAAAATTACGCTTTCGATCTCCGTATTGAATTTTTCAACATCTTCAACCACGCGCAATTTATGAATCCTGACGGGAACATCAGCGATTCGAATTTCGGAATCGTGACCAATGCGCGCGATCCCCGCATTGGTCAGGTCAGCGCGAAATTTTACTGGTAGAGGCGCAAACCAGACGAGCTCTCGGGCCGAGCATTTCATTCGAGCCCCGCCTGGCTTCCGCACGCGTGTTAGGCTGTCTTCGATGAAGTCTGGCTGGATAGTTTCGATCATTCGCCGTGCCGGGGTTTTGCCAATCGTGTCTGCCCTCGTTCTCAGTCTTGGACGGCCGGGACCGTCCGTAGCCCAGACGGCTCAGCTCTACCGCGAGCAGGCGAATTCGCTCGCTCGCTCAAAATCGTGGGACGAGGCCATCGCCGCCTATCGCAAGGTTCTGGAGCTCGACCCCAATGACGCGCTCACGCATTACGATCTTGCTTTGGCACTAAAATACAAGGGTGACACAAGGCAGGCTGCCGAAGAATTCGAGGCCGCGATTCGGCTCAAACCAGGATGGGGCGAGGCTCGCTATGGTTTGGGTGCAGCTTTGTATGACCTCCATGACCAGGCTGGCGCTCTGAGGGAACTCCGCAAAGCGGTGGAGTATGGACCCTCGAACGCGGGTGCGCATTTTTTCCTCGCGCATGTATATTCGGATCAGAATGATTTCTCCGCTGCGGAACGCGAGCTCAACCGTGCCGTCGCGCTGAAGCCTACAGCGGAAATGCATCTCGAGTTGGGGCAAGTGGAAGGCCAACTTGGCAAGCTGGACGCGGCTGCCGTTCAGTTTCGCGCCGCGCTTCGCCTTGATCCCAAGATGGCGCGCGCTCACGTCATGCTCGGCATCACCTTGCGACGACAGGCGAATCACAATGAGGCGCTTGCCAATTTCCGGAAGGCCGTCGAACTCGATCCTGCCGACCCCGATGCCCAATACAACCTCGCCATGGAACTTAAAGCCGGAGGCGACACAGCGGGCGCAATCGCCGCGTTTCGACGGGCGATTGAATTAAAACCCGATTTCGAGAAGGCCCACTACGCATTGGGGATCGCTCTCCGTACCCAAGGGGACACCGCTGCGGCCCACAAGGAACTGGAGGAGTTGAGCGAGTTGCACAGCTTTCGCACTCGCCTGGCCCAGGCAAAGCTCCTTATCCTCCAGGGCGTCGACGCGCTGAAGAAGCAGCAGCTGGATGATGCTCTGGGTTTCTTTCAGCAGGCGATTGACCAGAGCCCGGAGCTGCCGACCGGCTACTACTATCTTGGTGTCGCCTGGGACCGCAAAGGAGATCCTGCGCGCGCCGGGGACGCTTACCGCAAGGCCCTCGAACTTAAACCCGACTATGCTCAGGTCCACACCGGCCTCGGACTTCTCTTCTGGCGCAATGGCGACCGCGATCGCGCGCTCGAAGAGTTCCAGCAGGCGGTGATGTCGGATGCTGACCTTCCGGAAGCGCACTATAATCTCGGCCTTGCGCTGGCGCAATCCGGGCAACTCGACCAGGCCGTCCCCGAACTGAACGAAGCCCTGAGCCTGGATCCGAAGTACACCGATGCGCGTATCCAATTGGGCTTGGTTTTGAGTCAGAAAAACGATACGGCGAGCGCCATCAGCGTTTTTCGGGAACTTGTTCATCGCGAGCCAAACTTCGCGGAGGCTCATAACAATCTCGGTTTGGCGCTCTTGCAATCCGGCGACAACGGCGGTGCAAAATCAGAATTTCTGGAGGCTGTTCACCTCAAGCCTTCCTACGCAGAGGCCCACTACAACCTAGGATTAGCTCTACATCAGGAAGGAAAGGAAGATCAGGCGCGTGCGGAGTTCGAGAAAGCCTACGAAATTTCGCCGGAGTTACGAAACGCGCCCCATCCATAACCCATGAAACCCATCCGAAGCCTCCCGCTGATTCTCTTGATTCCCGTTGTCGCGTTTGCGGTGGACGTGTGCGAGGTCACATCGCCAATGGCGGCGTTCACCGTCCCCTACGTGGCCAAGGCACCAGAGCTCAACACGGATCCACATTCGGCAACCTGGTCGCACGCAGCCTCCACATGGATCGAGCGAGACTGTACGCTGCAGCTCGATTATCCCAAGCTCAAGACGGAGGTGCGCGGGTTTTGGACCGACTCCGATCTCTACCTTCTGTTCATCTCTCCATATAGCGAATTGAATCTTTGGTTGCCTGCGGACAACAGTAAAGATCGCCTCAAACTGTGGGACCGTGACGTGGTCGAGTTCTTTCTGGGCGACGATTGGACCAACATCCGGCATTACCGGGAATTCGAGATCGCGCCTACCGGCGATTGGGTCGATCTGGCCATCGATCTGGATCACGACAGCTATGGCGCGGAGTGGAACTCCGGTTGGCAGCGGCAAGGCCGGATCGATGAAGCGAACCATGTTTGGTACGCGGCGGCGCGTGTGCCGTTGAAATCCGTCAGCGATCTGCGGGTGAAGGCCGGCACGATTTGGCGCGCCAACCTATATCGCATCGACGGGCTCGGCGAGGATCCGCAACGTCACTTCCTGTGCTGGCAACAGACCTGCGCTCCAAACCGCGATCCCAATCATGTTCCCGAACATTTTGGAACTCTGATTTTTGCCAGATAGCACGTAGGAATCTCTCGGAGGTAACATGCCCGTTCGTCCGGAATCATCGCGCCGCGGATTCATGAAAATGCTGGCAGCCTCGCCATTGCTCGCACAGATCGCGGCGCAGAACCTCTATGCAAGATCGGCCGCTGCGATGGGATTGGCGTCAGGAGATAACGTGTACAGTCGCCTGGGCGTTAAGACCGTCATCAATTGCCGAGGAACGTGGACGTACCTGAGCGGATCGCTGCAATTTCCGGAGGTGCGCGCCGCCCAGACCGAAGCCTCGCACTATTTTGTGAATATGGTCGAGTTGCAGCGCGGAGCGGGGCGTAAGCTCGCGGAATTGACCGGCGCCGAGTCTGGCATGGTCACCACGGGCGCAGCCGGAGCGATGGCCGCCTCCACCGCGGCCTGCATGGCGGGTAGCGATCCGCAAAAAATCTGGCAATTGCCCGACACCGCCGGGATGAAACACGAAGTCATTATGGTCGGTGGCCGCAGCGCATTCGATAGCGCCATCCGGCTGACGGGCGCGAAACTGGTTCTCGTCGAGTCACCGGACGACATACTAAACGCAATCACCCCCGACACGGCGATGATCTACACCACTGATCTCGGCGACAAACTCGTGCGCGAGGTCGCCATCGCCAAAGAACACCGCATCCCGCTGCTGCTGGATGATGCGGCGGGCATCCCGCCGGCGGACAACCTCAAGCTGTACGCCCAGATGAAAATTGACTTGTACACATTTTCGGGCGGCAAAGGTCTGCAGGGTCCCCAATGCAGCGGCGTTTTGCTCGGCCGGAAAGACCTCGTCGACGCGGCGCTGCGAAATTCCGCTCCCTGGGAGGGGGCCGTCTGCCGTGCCATGAAGGTCGGCAAGGAAGAAATCATCGGTTGCCTGACGGCGGTGGAGACATGGCTGAAAATTGATCCCAAGAAACTCTACGCGGAATGGAACGCCAGAGTCGACCGCATCGGTAAACTGGTGGAAACCGTGCCGGGCGTTAAGACCGAAATCTACATTCCCGATGACGGAAATCGCTATCCCACGCTGAAAGTTTCCTGGGATCAGCACGCATGGGGTTTCACCATTACCGACTGCGTAACGCAATTGCGGGCAAACGATCCGACCATCGAAGTGCTGGGCGCCGACAACCCCAGCCTTGTGCCGGCCGTGCGCGAAGGAATACAGAAGGCAAAGCCCGACAGGAAAGAGCGAAGAGAAGTCGACCATATCGAGCTGGTTTCCATGACGATTCAGCCGGGAGAAGAAATGATCGTCGGCCAGAGGCTGCGCGAAATTCTCGGCGCAGCCCGCAAGGGAAAACCGGCATGAGGCTCCTGTGCCTGCTAGCGGCGCTGCTTTCTTTCACGCCGGATGCGCACGCGCAACTGAAGGCCGTTCAGCCTAAATCGTCGGCGGCGACCGGTGACGCGCTGGGCTCCGCCGGAATCGACGCTGGCGATTATGTCTATGTTTCCGGGCAGGGACCTCGCCGCTTCGATGGAAGCACCCCGTCAGGTTTTGCGGATCAGGTTCGCCAATCGCTCGAGAATGTACGGGCGGTGGTCGAAGCGGCGGGTCTGACGATGGAGCACGTCGTTTATGTGCAGGTCTATCTCGACGACATGAGCCACTACGACGCGTTGGACAAGGCCTTCGCCGAGTATTTCCCGAAGCTGGCGCCTGCGCGCGGAGTCTTGGGCGTTGCACGGCTCCCTGAACCACCCGTACAAATCAACGCCATCGCCGTTCGCGATCTCAGTGGAAAGCAAGCCGTCGAAGTGCCCCGGTTCCGGCCGAGCAAAGCCTACTCCGCCGGAATGTTAACGCACGACAGATTATTTGTTTCTACAATGCTGGGTAGCGACCCCGCAGATGGCAACGTGCCGGCTAATCCAGCCGTGCAGGTCGATTTCGCGCTCGACCGTCTGAAAATGGTCGTGGAATCTGCGGGACTCACGCTCAGCCACATGGTCTTCGTGAATCCCTACCTCACTTCAGAAATACCGATGCGCATCATGAATGAGCACTACGCCCGGCGCTTTGAGTTCGGGAATACGCCGGGGCGCGCCACGATCGAAGTGTCGAGTCTCCCGGAAGGCGCGCGCGTCGCCTACACTGGCGTAGCTGTCCGTGACTTGGCCGAGCGACAAGCAATCCGGCCGAAGAACATGCCCCCAAGCCCGACTGCGAGCCCGTGTGTGTTCGCCGGTGACACCCTCTATTGTTCGGCCAAGAGCGGATTCATCCCGGGACCAAATGGCGGCGTGTTCGCCGCTTCGACAGCCGACCAGGTGCGCCAGACGATGCGAGATCTTCTCGACAACCTAGAAGAAGCAGGCATGAAGTTCGACCAAGTGGTCTCAACCACAATTTACCTGGACGATTTATCGGAATCAGCGGCGTTCGGAAAAGTGTACCGTAAGTATTTCGGCGGAGTTTTGCCTGCTGAGACCACGGTTCAGCAGATCAAACCGAGCGATCGAAAACCCGATGAAGAAGGTCACTATCCCGACTTGGAACAGGTGTCTCTCATCGCCGTGCGCAACCGCTCGAATCACTGATTTGCTGGAATCGCAGCCAGCAGCAGGATCACACTTTGCGCAACGCACGCTCGGAGGGAATGTCCTAAGATCAGGCTATCTATGACTCGTGCTGACAATATTCGTGCCGCCCGCATCGCGTCTGTCCTGGGGCTCATGCTCCTATCTGCCCTGGTAGGTACGCAGAGAGCCGCGTCCGAGGGGCAGAAATCGCAGCGCGCCGGGAACGGGGGTCAGCGGATGAATCCGTCAAACGTCCCTGGCCAGCAAGTGTTCGAATCGCGGTGCGCGGGGTGTCACGGCTTGGATGGGCGCGGCGGCGAACGCGCTCCGGATATTTCGACGAGTGAAAAAACCCGGCGGCGCTCCGACGACGAGCTTTCGCGGATCATCGCAGACGGCCTACCAGGAACGGGAATGCCTGCCTTCGCGTCTCTCGGAAGCAGCCTCAAGAATATCGTCGCCTATCTGCGCCAGCTTCAGGGCAAGGACGATTCCGCAAAGTTCCCGGGTGACGTGAAGAGAGGCCGGGAACTTTTCTACGGAAAGCCGCGATGCTCTGAATGTCACGCAATCGCCGGGTCGGGCGGCTTCATCGCCTCGGAACTCTCTGGATTTGGCGCGAATCGTTCTGCGGACCAGATTCGTCAAGCCATCGTCAAGCCTGCCAGTACAAACTACCTGGGCGGCCAGATGATCGTGAAGACGAGCGACGGTAAGGAATATTCGGGCGTTGTACGGAACGAAGACAATTTTTCGCTCCAACTAGAGACACTGGACGGCGCTTTCCTGCTTTTTCAGAAGTCGGAGCTCGCTGGCTTTTCGCGCCAACCAGGCTCGCTGATGCCCGCAGATTACGCCGCAACTCTCAACCGTGACGAGCTGAACGATCTGGTCAGCTTTCTGATGTCCGCCGCTCGTGGAGTAAAGACCGACGCGGACAAGAGGAAAAAGTCTGACGACGAAGAAGAAGAGTGAGGGTTGATTTCTTTGCCAAACGCGTTTATCCGGCCCATAACCCGCGGGTTGCCATCGTGCCATCGCGGCAACTCGCCCGGATCGGTCAAGCACCGCTATCCTCTCAGAGACGCACAAACTCCGGTATTCAATCGAATTAAAATTTATCCGCAACTAGTGCCAAGCACGAAGAAGTGCTACAGTCCAGCCACTCGAGCTGCCGGAGAATCCCGATGATGCCACAATTTGGTTCGGCACCTTTTCGCCGAGTCGTTCAGGCCGTCGCGTTGAGCGGTGTTGCCATTGCCGCCATGGGCCTCTCCCTGGGGCCACCCTTGGCTCGCACCCATCAAGTGGATCGGACGGCTACCGATGACGCTTCCTTGCTCGACGGCTTCCGCCATGTTGAAGTCGCCTCGGTTTCCGACGCGCTCGAGCAGATCACTGGCCGCAAGATGTATATGTCACATCACATGCGCCCGATCTTCCCCACCAAATTTGCGGGCTTCGCTCTGACCGTGCTTCTCAAGAAGGAAACCAACCACGATCCGAACGCACTCGACGGAATGCTCGCGGCCATCGATCATGGCTCGTCCAATTCTGTTTACGTAATGGTCGTGGAAGAGGGAGCCGACATCGCTGGAATGGGCGGACTGATGGGCACGGCCATGAACTCGCGAAATTTCTCAGGCGCGGTAATCGACGGCGGCGTCCGCGATGTCGCTTATTTGCAAAAAATTGGGTTCCCAGTCTACGCGCTCGGCATCGTTCCATCCACTTCGGTGACGCACTACCGCTTCGCAGGCGCCAATATCCCGGTGGTGTGCGACGGCGTCGCCGTGAATGCGGCCGACATCATCGTGGCCGACGCGGATGGCGTTGTCGTTGTGCCTCGCGCATCCGCGCCTGCCGCGCTCAAGCTCGCCCAGCAGATGGATTTCAAGGAGCATTCCATGTACGCGACCATCGAAAAGCTGAAATCCATTCAAGAAGCTGTGAAGCAGTTCGGCCGCCTCTAGGAGGGCTTGACGAGTGACTCGCGTATCCACTATCGCCTCGGTGACCCTGCTCCGCGCGCTCCGGAAATCCGTCGCGCTCGCCGCCGTCCTTCTGAGCGGCTCCGCGCTCTCCCATGGGCAAGAGAAACCCTCCGACGTCATTTCCACCGCCATCGATGTGCGGCCCGAAGATCTGCTCGTCCAGCCTCCCGGAGCAAACTGGGTCTCCTACAATGGCGACTACACCGGCCGCCGCTTCAGCAATCTCGCCGAAATCACGCCCGCGAACGTCGGCAACCTCCGCACTCAATGGATCTTTCATCTGCGCGACTCAACCGGGCTCGAAGTCACGCCCGTGGCCGTAGACGGCATCCTGTTCGTCACCTCCGCCAACGACGCCTTCGCCCTCGACGCCCGCACCGGCAGGGCCATCTGGCACTACTCGCGCCCGGTCACGGCCGGTCTCATCGACGACGCCGCCCAACACCACAATCGCGGCGTCGCTATCTGGCACTCCAGGGTTTTTCTCGAAACCGACAACGCGCACCTTCTGTGCCTTGACGCTCGCTCCGGCCATCTTCTCTGGGATGTGGCCTATGCCGAAGGCAACAAAAACTACGGCGCTACCAGCGCGCCGCTGGTCGTCAAAGACAAGGTCATCGTAGGCACCTCGGGTGGAGACGACGGCGTTCGCGGCTTCGTCGCTGCTTTCGACGCCGAAACCGGCAAGCAAGCATGGCGTTTATGGACGATTCCCGGGCCCGGCGAATTCGGCTCGGAGAGCTGGCCTGGCGACCTTTATCTTCGCGGCGGCGGCACCACCTGGATGCCCGGCACCTACGATCCCGATCTCAATACCATTTATTGGGGAACCAGCAACGCCGCCCCGGATTTCGACGGAGCGCCGCGCCCCGGCGACGATCTCTACACCGCTTGTGTTCTCGCGATTGACCCTGACAGCGGCAAGATGAAATGGTTTTTCCAGTTCACACCCCACGACCTCTACGACTATGACGCCACCGAAACTCCCGTGCTCATTGACGCCGTTTATCAGGGTCAGCCCAGAAAATTGCTGGTCCAGGCCAATCGTAACGGATTTTTTTACGTCCTCGATCGCACCAACGGAAAGTTTCTCTCGGCTGTTCCCTTTGTCGCGCACCTAAATTGGGCCAAAGGCATTGACGCCGAGGGTCGTCCCATTCGCACCGGCCTCGAGCCATCCGACAAAGGCACGGAAATCTGCCCAAGCATGATTGGCGCAACCAACTGGTTTTCGCCTTCCTACAATCCGGCCACCCATCTTTTCTACTTCCTCGCGCTCGAAGAGTGCGGCATCTTTTATCGCAAGCCGGAAACATTCGCCGAAGGCCACGCGTACTATGCGACCGGCGTCAAACGTGCACCCGGCGGCAGGCGTGAAAAAATTCTGCTCGCCTATAACCTTGACACCGGTGCGTTCGATTGGCGTTATCCCCAAGCTGGTGACGGCGGTTCCGCGGGAGGCACCATGACTACCGCAGGCGGCCTGGTTTTCTTCGGGGACGACGCAGAATCTTTCGAAGCCGTCGAAGCAAAAACCGGCAAGCCGCTCTGGCACTTCACGACCGGCCAGAGATTTCAAGCTTCTCCGATGAGCTACGCGGTCCTCGGAAAGCAGTATGTCGCCATTGCGTCGGGAAACGATGTTTTCAGTTTCGGGTTGCCGTAAGACTAAGGTTTCGGAACTAAATCATCCTAAGGAGGAAAATAGAATGTTTTCTAGTCTCTTTACTCGCAGGGCTTTTGGGAGCCGCATTGCTGCGTTGCTTCCTGGCATCGGTCTGGCCGCGGCGGCGCGGCCATTGTCCGCCGAAGCGCAGGCAACGGGCGGTGTCAAGAAGCTGGATATTGACGGTAAGCCCGCCGGCACTGGTTTCATCACTCCCCTCATCGTCCACAACGGCGTCATCTATATCGCTGGAATCGGCGCGCACTCCCACAACAAAGCCGAGTTTCCGAAGGACATCACCAATCACACGAAGAGCGTTATGGAAGGGGTCAAGACTGCCGTTGAAACCGGCGGAGGTACAATGGATTCCATTCTCCAGCTCACCGTGTTCCTTGCCAGCATCAACGACTACGACGGCATGAACGCTGTCTTCAAAACCTATTTTCCGAATGGTGGTCCGGCGCGCACCACCGTCGCGGTTGCGAATCTCCCTGGCGACTCGCTGGTTGAAATCAACTGCACCGCCGCGGTCGTTCGTAAGTAGCGATTTGCCCGGAGGAGAGAAACGCGATGCCACTCAATCTGAAGTCCACTCGCCGCACCTTCATGAGCAGCCTCGGGGTCATGGCCGGAGTCGTCGCCGGGGCCATGTCGAGCGCCAGAGGCCTTTTTGCAAGCGCTGCCCTCCCAGCTTCAGGCGCCAACACTGCAAGGATTTCCGGCTTCGGCGCCTCGGGCAACGTTTACGAGGAACTCGGCGTGACCACCGTGATCAACGGCCAGGGAACCATGACCGTTCTCGGTGGCTCCCTGGCCCGCCCCGAGGTCGAAGCCGTAATGGCTCTCGCCGGTCAGCATTTCTGCAGCATTCCCGACTTGGAGGTGGCTGCAGGAAAACGAATTGCCGAAATGCTCAAGCTTCCGGAGGGTTACACGGCCTTAGTCACCTCTGGCGCGGCGGCGGCTATGCAATCCGGCCTCGCGGGTATTCTCACCGGGGACAATCCCAAATTCATCGAGCAGCTTCCCGATCTCACCGGAATGAAATCCGAAGTCATCATCCAGAAATCCCATCGCAACCCGTTCGATCACCAACTCCGCGCCACCGGCGTCAAGCTCGTCGTCATCGAAACCACCGACGAACTCCGCAAAGCCGTCAATCCGCAAACAGCCATGCTGCATTTCACGAACTTCGCCAATGCGGCTGGCCAAATCAAAGTTGATGAATGGGCAAAGCTCGGCAAGGAATTGAACATCCCGACGTTCATCGACGCCGCCGCCGATACGCCTCCGGTCTCACACCTCTGGGACTACGCCAACATGGGCTACGACCTCTCCGCCTTCAGCGGTGGAAAAGCCATCCGCGGTCCGCAGTGTGCCGGACTCTTGATCGGCCGCAAGGATCTCGTCGCAAGCGCGCTGCTCAACAACAGCCCGCACGAGGATACGCTGGGCCGCTGCGCCAAGGTCGGGAAAGAAGAAATCATCGGCATGGTGAAAGCGCTCGAGCTGTATTTGAAGGAAGACCACGAGGCACTCAACAGGGAATGGCAGCGGCGTCTGGAATCTATATCGGCCCAAATCACCCGCATACCGGGCGTCACCACGGCTTATTCCGTTCCCGACGTCGCCAATCACGTACCGCACATGAATATCAAATGGGATCCGAGCCATATTTCTCTCGATCCCAGAGACGCCTCAAAGACACTCCGCGGCGGCCAACCTTCCATTGTCCTGGAGAGTGACCCCAACGGCCTCGGCATGAATTCCTTTATGCTGAAACCCGGTGAAGAAAAAACTATCGCCGAACATCTAGTCCAGCTCTTCCGCGCCCATTCGGCGTGAACGTTTTGCCCGTGAGGGCGCGGCAGTCTTGCGCCAACGCCTCAATGCCGATGCCATAAGCCCGACCCACATGACCGCTTCGTCGTCGCAACCCACTACTCGCGTCCGCTGGCTGCTCATTGGATGGCTTTTCGTCCTGAGCGCTGTTGCTTTCCTTGACCGCGTCAACCTATCCATCGCCGGAACACGCCTCGCTGCCGACTATCATCTAAGCGATGTTCAGTTTGGTCTGCTGTCCACCGTTTTTCTTCTCGGGTACGCTTTTTTTCAAACTCCTGCAGGCTGGTTCGCGGACCGCTGGGGGCCGCGTCGCGTGCTCGCCGGCGGAGTCATGTGGTGGGGCCTATTCACCGCGCTCACCGCCGCCGTGCCCACGAGCCTGCGGAATCCGCTTCTGCTCCTCCTGCTGGCGCGCTTTCTTCTCGGAGTCGGCGAAGCCGTCATGTATCCCTGCTCGAATCAATTCGTCGCCCGCTGGATCCCTACCCAGGAACGCGGCCTCGCCAATGGACTGATCTTTGCTGGAGTCGGAGTGGGTTCCGCCGCGTCTCCCGCCTTAATCACCTACATCATGATTCATCACGATTGGCGCACCTCCTTTTGGATTTGCGCACTCCTTGGTCTGGCCGCCGGACTGATCTGGTTCCTCGCCTCGCGCGATTCTCCCGAACAACATCCTCTGGTGTCGGGCTCGGAACTGGAAATCATCCACAGTGGTCTTGAACTCAGAAAGCGAGCCAAGCAAGTCCCCGACGGGGAGACACCGCCTGCCGGGCAAAAACCCCGCTTCCCGACGGTGCCGTGGAGCAGCATTCTGAAGCACCGCGAGGTGTGGTTAATCACTCTCAGCTATTTCGGTTATGGCTATGTCGCCTGGATATTCTTCGCGTGGTTCTTTATCTATCTTGCGCGCGTGCGCGGGATGAATCTGAAGTCCAGCGCCTTTTACGCCACACTTCCTTTTCTCGCTATGGCACTCGGCTGCGCTGTGGGCGGCCTAATCGCCGATTTCCTGACCAAGCGCGCAGGTCGCAGAGCAGGCAGGTGCGGCGTCGCGGCCGTCGGACTCGGCCTTACCGGCATTTTTCTCGCATTCGGATCCATTGTCGACAATGCCCCATTGGCAAGTGTCATTCTCGCTGGCGGAGCCGGTGCGTTGTACCTCTCTCAGAGTTCCTTTTGGGCCATCAGCGCCGACATCGGTGGCCCCTTTTCGGGCTCGGTGTCTGGGTTCATGAATATGGGGGCGCAACTTGGCGGCGCGGCCACCGCGTCACTGACTCCGTTCATCGCCGTGCATTTCGGATGGACCACTTCTTTTCTGGTCGCTGCCGCTCTGGCCTTTCTCAGTTCCGCCGCCTGGCTCGCCGTCGATCCGGATCGCCCCCTCCTTCCTCTGACACTCAACGAGATCGCCAGGGAATAGCGGATAAGCCTCGAAAGCCGGGAGTCTTCAGCACCACAAATCGCTAGGGAACTCCATTTGACAGCCAAAACGATTCGCGGCAGCTTCCTTCAGGAGATTCTAAGCATTTCATTTCTCCCGGAAGCGCTATAAAGTCAGCGGGAAACCGCAAAAGTACTTGTGGGATAAAATTCGGATTTTAGCGGGCGCTGCTTCACTCTTATTTCGCGCCAGGAGACGATTATGTTTCAGCGAAAAGTCTTACACACAATCCTCGTGATCTGCGCCGTCTGGCTATCGGCACCGCGGTGCGTTCGCGCACAGCAAAGCTATGCCGTGATCACACAGAATGGCGTCCCGATGAAAACGCGTGACGGCATTACACTCCGTTCAGACATTTATCGTCCGAGGGCTGACGAGACCTTTCCGGTCATCCTGATGCGCACGCCGTACGACAAAAGCGTGGGCTGGGCGGCTGCGCCGGCGTACCAGGTTGCCACGCACGGGTACGTCGTGATCGTGCAAGATGTTCGTGGGCGCTACGAATCGGAAGGCGAATGGTACCCGTTCCGGCACGAATCGGCGGACGGCTACGATGCTGTCGAATGGGCCGCTGCGCTACCGTTCTCGAATGGCAAGGTCGGCATGACGGGGGGATCCTACGTCGGCGCCACACAGCTGCTCGCCGCCATTGCCCATCCTCCGCATCTTGCAGGAATCTGCCCTGTGGACACGGCCAGCAACTATCACGATGGTTGGACGTACCAGGGTGGAGCGCTGGAGCAATGGTTCGACCAGAACTGGACGACCCAACTGGCGACGAACACGCTCTGGCGATTGATTGCGAAAAACACCAACGCCCTGCTGGGCGCGCCCACGCTCCCGCTCGCTAACTACCCGGCGTTCAATTACCCGGCACTGCCGGCGGGTGCCGACTCGACGGCCCAGCTTGCGCCGTACTACCTCGATTGGCTCGCGCATCCCGACTATGACGCGTATTGGAAGCAGTTCTCGATCGAGGAACATTTTTCCGACATTCGAGTGCCGGCCCTGCACATCGGCGCCTGGTACGATATTTTCTTGACCGGTACGCTGAGAAATTACATGGGAATCAAGGCGCGCGGCGGCACCGAGGCGGCGCGCAATGGACAGCGCCTGCTCGTGCAGATCGGCGGCCACGCCGGGTTTGGGCGACACATCGGCGACGTCGAATTCGGCGATGAAGCCATCAGATTTCCTTCCACGGAGGTCCTGCTGGCCTGGTACGACTATCTCTTCAAGGGCGCCGAGAACGAATTTGCGGACGCCAGCAAGCCCGTGCATGTTTTTGTCATGGGTGAGAATGCGTACCGCCAGGAATCGGATTGGCCTCCGCCGCAAGCTAAATCCATTCGTTATTTCCTGCATTCGGCCGGCTCGGCCAATTCGCTGCGCGGCGACGGCGGCCTTTCCCCTGCGCCGCCGAAAAAGGAAACGCCTGATAAATTCACGTACGATCCGGCTAACCCTGTGCCCAGCATCGGCGGTTCGCTCTGCTGCGACGCTGAGCACTACGAGCCGGGTCCGCGCGACCAGCGTGCCGCTGAAAATCGCGACGACGTGCTTGTCTATTCCACCAAGGCGCTCGCCGAAGATATGGAAGTCACCGGACCGGTCACGCTTGAGCTGTGGGCAAAATCTTCTGCCGTGGACACCGATTTCACGGCAAAGCTCGTGGACGTCTCGCCCGCTGGCTTGGCTACAAATCTCACCGACGGAATCCTCCGCGTGCGCTATCGCGACTCGCAGGAGAAGCCCGAGCTGATGAATCCCGATCAGATTTACAAGATCTCGGTGGACCTGTGGGCTACGAGCAACGTTTTTAAGAAGGGCCACCTCCTTCGGCTGGAGGTTTCCAGTAGCAATTTTCCACGCTTTGATCGCAACCTGAACACCGGCGCGGTGCAAGCGACGAGCCGCGAGTTTGTCTCGGCCACCAACACAATCCTGCACGACGCCGAGCATCCCTCGGCGCTCTGGATTCCTGTGATTCCCGCCGGAGCCGCCGCACCATGATGCATGCGCCCGGAAATCGCCCTGCCGCGGCCGAGGACCAATCGCCAGAGCCCGGAAGGTCCTAACAAACAAAGCCTAAACCTGCTGTGGGAGGTTCGAACGCAGTGTGAGCGAACCGTCATCGTTTAGCTTCTGGTGACAAGCCCAGCGCACGGGATAGCGCACTCCCTTCACCTCTATCTCAGCTCTAAGTTTTAGCTCTTTCCAATCAGTGACGATAGGTAGCACGAACTGGGCCTGCCGAATCTTGCCCGGTAACGGGTAACCGGCGTCCAGGCAACCGCTCTGTAGCACCTTTCCGTCCCGGCTCTCCACGGTCACCCTCAATATCCCCGGCACGCCCGCGATCCCATCATTCGCGAAGCCTACAATTAACCCCGTGTAGCCATCGCCCTTATAAGTCCAGAGGAAAGAGGGGCGTACGCGATAGCCGATTCGGCGACTGATCCGGTCGAATGCCGCCGGATAAGCTTGGTAGTAGCTCATCAGATTCTTTGCGCTGATCTTGTGGAAGTTCCAGAGCGACCAGTAATTCGCTCCGACATCCATCACATGAGCGATCATGTTCTCGGCCGGGGATATTCCTTCATAGGCGACGCGCGAATCGGGAGGATTGCCCGGAAGCCCCTGCTCCAGCAAGGCTGCGGTCCAGGGGGGACGGTTGCTGAGCGCTTCAATCTGCTCGTTCTCGATAAAAATGGTATCGCTTCGGATCCAATTGTTGCTACGGACGGTGCGGTCTAACAGTTCTGAATTACCAACTCGGCTGAAGTCCGGCTGCGTATTGGTCAGCAGAGGAGTCTTCGAAAAGTGCTCGAGCTGGACTTCGAGCATGCTCATCCAGATGCGCTCGGCGGTCTGATAGTTGGGGAAAGGATTGTTGCCAAATGGCCAAGTATGCCCTTCGCCCCAAAACCCGTACATGAAGGTATCCATAAACTCGATGAGCCGATGGCCATCGAATTCCGCCGCCAATAGGCCGACCAGTTCCTGGAATGCTTGCTGAAAAAAAGGATGGTCATACCGGGGCTGATAGCGCGAGTGCGGGTTCTGCAGATATCTTTGCGCCGAAGCTCTGTTTTCCTGATCGGTAAGCACCAGATCCACTTTGGGCACTTTGTCGAGCACGAAATCCGGGAGGGCCGCTTCGTGTGTATAGTCTGGAGCGCACATCTGAACTCGGAATCCGATTCGCTTGTTATTCTGCTTCGCCAATTCAAAGACGAGCTTCAGATAGCCGGGGAGCTCCAGGCGCCCTGGCCGTGGTTGTATTTCCCTCCATGTCGGACGCACATAAAGCTGCTGACCCAGGGGAAATCGAACCAGGTCCTCGATCTCCTGAGAAATATTGTCGGCCTTGATTTCCTCCGTGCCACTGTCTGCCGTGATATAGGTGACCAGTCCCATACCATAGTTGGGCACCACGTCTTCCGAGGAGGTAGTGGTCATTACCACGTCGTCGGTAGGAATGACGGCATCCGGCGGGTATTGAGGGAACGGACCCTGATTCAGTCGATCGGCCAAGCGCGGACCGGAGCCGAAGTCGTAGTTTCCCCAGTTGTGGGCGGGAACGTTCGCCTGCGCTCGGCCGATAGCCAGATCTGCAGCTACGCCAACGACAGCTGTAGTTCTTATAAAATCTCTACGCCGCATGGGAATCGTCTCCTCCAGGCAATCAGACAATATCATCTCCGGCCCAGTAAGCGGCATTCGGGAAATCAACTAGAGCCGTTCCGCTGTCCAGATTCTGATTCACCGGGCAGCCGGACAAGTGCCGGTCGCGGGCCAGAACGGGTTCCGGGGAATAGAGGTGGTCCGAGAGTCTATGACGAGGCGGAATTTGACGGCCCACTGTGACGGGCGTTACTTCGCCTGCTTTGCCCACACGATGTCGTAGGTGCGGTCGAAGGTCACGAACATCAGACAAGTATTCTTTGATTTGCAGGTAAACCAGTGCATGGCTTTGCTGGGCATCCTGGCAAAGCCGCCGGGGCCCAGTGTCGCTTCCGCCATGCTGTCCATCCCGGCGAGCACGTCGCCCTGGACCACCATCAATTGTTCTTCAGCGGTGTGATAGTGGGCGGGAACCACGCACCCGGAAGGAGCTTCGAGAAGGAAAGTCGACGCACCTTTGTCTGGATCGCCGTTCTCACGCGCAACTTTGAGACACGCGGGTTCGCCGTCGAAAACGAGATTGGCACTCGCGAGAGGCGTGACTATACCGCGCTTCGGAATCTCTTCCTGTCCCGGCGATGACACGGCCACGAGCAGGGCCATCAACGCCACCACGCCAAGAACTGGTTTCGCTGTTCTTCCAGAAATGCTATTCATTTTTTCCATATCGGCCTCAACGAAAAGCAGCGTCGAAAATTCCGACTACGTGCAAATCATAACTCGCCGCGTCCACGCGGACCGCAGCTGCCGGCTCTCCTGCCTGAGCCCGGGCGTCGTCGGCACAAAACGAAGATGCAATGGCGATAGCCACAGCCACAATGCCAGGTCGTGGCATTGCCCGGATGCTGCGGAAGCATACAACAAGTCAGCCGCCAATGCCTCGGATAGTCCGCCTATTTAATCGTTTTAATATGGGGTACGATGCTTCCCGTTCGGGATCCTGACGGAAGTGGCGAGCGCACAGTATTGGGGAGCGCGCAAGGAAACCACGGATCGCTCGACGGACAAATTTTTTCCACTTTCTAGAAGGAGTGCGCCAGTGGGTTGCGACACCTTAAGAACGGCGGCCTGGTTCGCCGCGATATTTTTCACCTGTACTTCAGAGGCTTCCGCTCAAGCCAAACACCCGCCACGCGAATTCGAATTGCGCGCGGAATCGCCGGCATTCTGGAAACTGGTACGACGCGATGCGAAGCTGGAAACGGTGGCGAGCGGATTTGGATTCACCGAGGGGCCGGTGTGGGATAAGGCCGGGTTTCTTTACGTCAGCGATGAAGAGATCAACAAGATCTATCGAGTTTATCCCGACGGACACAAAGAGGAGCTCGTCGCCCTGGGCGATCCCGACGGGAGTACGTTTGACCGGCAACTCCGTCTGCTCGATTGCGCGAGCGTGCTGCGCGCAATTATTCAGATTAGCCCGGATGGAAAGTACACCGTTCTCGCGGACCATTTCGAGGGAAAAAGGTTCAACAGTCCGAACGATGTGGTCGTTGGGCCCGACGGCGCCATTTATTTCACCGATCCCACGCTCGATCTGCCGCAGGGTGAAACGCAGGAAATTCCGTTCCAGGGCGTTTATCGGCTCGACGAGAAAGGCGGGGTTCGCCTTTTGACCAAAGATCTGACGCAGCCCAATGGATTGGCTTTCTCTCCCGATGGCGTGCGCTTCTACGTAGATGACAGCCAGCAGCGGAATATCCGCGTCTATGATTATTCTCCCGATGGTACGCTGAAGAACGGTCGGATTTTCGGCGAGGAGCCCGGAGGTAAAGGCCAGGGCGTACCCGACGGGATGAAAGTGGACCGGAAGGGAAATCTGTTTGTCACCGGGCCAGGAGGCATCTGGGTGTGGGACAAGCAGGGCCGCCACCTGGGGACGATCGTGGTTCCCACCCAGCCCGCGAATCTCACCTGGGGCGACAAGGACTACCGCACGCTCTATATCACGGCGACAGCTTCGGTCTACAAAATAAGGATGGAGGTCCGCGGCTTTGTGCCGTATCTAGAGAAGCGGCGGTGAACCCCCCCAGGGGTTGCCAGCTCCGTTTTTGAACGCATCCATGGCGCGGGTAAGCTATTTTTTCGAACCCATGCATGGCTGCGGAATGGATTCCTGGCGATTCGCTGGCCCGCGGCGCCAGGTTGAGAGGAAACTGCCCATGAAATTTGCTTGGAGTCGCCGTTCCTTTCTTGCCGTGCTGGGAGCTGTCTCCGGAGGCTTGTTCGCTCCGGCTGGCTCGAACGCCGGCAGTCTCTGGGGCAAGAAGCACAAACCGCCAGTGTCCGGAATGGATGGCAGTCCCATTGTGCCCATCACAACCGGTCTTGGTTCCACCGGCGATATCTACGCCGAGCTTGGAGTTACGCCGCTCGTCAACATCAATGGCACAGTGACGGTCATTGGCGGGTCGGTGATGAAACCCGAAGTCATGGAGCTGATCCGCAGAGGCAATGAGCACTTCGTCTTGATTGACGAGCTAGAAATCGCAGCTGGCAAATTCATCGCCAGATTGTGCAAATCTCCAGCCGGCTACACCGGTCTCGTGACGGGCGGCGCGGCCGCGGCCATGGTTGTCGGCTATGCAGGCATGATGACCGAAGACCTCGAACCTCGCATGCGCGACATCCCGGACGTGAGCAATTTCCCCAGGAACGAAGTCATCATCCAGAAAAGTCATCGATATCCGTTCGACCACCAGATTCGCCAGTCTGGCGCGAAGCTTGTGGAAGTCGAAACGCGCGAAGAGATGATTGCCGCCATCAATCCAAAGACTGTGGCGATCCACTTCACCAACATTCTTTCGGACAAAGGTAAGGTCAGCGGCCCTGAGACCGTCGCCATCGCCAAAGCACATGGTCTCTACACCTTCAACGATGCCGCCGCCGATGTTCCGCCGAAGGAGCGGCTCTGGGAGTATCCGTCCCTGGGCTTCGATATGGTTGCCTTCAGCGGCGGCAAGGATATCCGTGGGCCGCAAGCCTCGGGTGTGCTGATTGGGAAAGAAGAGCTGATTCGCTACTCGCTGCTGAACATGAGCCCGCAGGAAGATCGCATCGGCCGTTGCTGCAAAGTCGGCAAAGAGACAGTTTTCGGCCTGCTCAAGGCGCTGGAGATGTTTGTCAACGAGGATTTAGAATCCGCTCTCGAAATGTATGACGAGCGCGCCCAAGTCATTACCGACGCAGTCAAGAAGTTCGGCGTGACCGCGCTTCCCCGACAGTTCAACCCTCAGGCTCTCGGCAATGTGACGCCGCGTTATAGCTGGCAGATCGATCCTTCCAAACTCAAAATTACCGGAGCAGAAGTTATGCAGAAGCTGGCCGACACAAGGCCCGTCGGTATTGGCAGCATGGGAGCCGGTGCCAGCGGCATGCGGGGGCGCAATCCAGACGCGCCAGGCGGTGACCATCATGACGAAAATCACCGGCCGCCGCGCGACCCCAACAGCTTCGGTTTTGCCGTCTGGCAACTCAAGCCCGGCGAGGAGCAGAGGATTGCGGACCGTCTAGTAGAAATTCTTAGCGAAGTTCCGAAAGCCTATTCTCTTGATCATGAAACCTCGGGAGGCCGGAAAATCTCGCCGACCGGCCCAGGATCTGCCACAAGGTAAATTGTCCAGTTCCTTCGCGGCGATGGCTAGACAAGGTTGCCAAGGCTCGGAGAGTTTCCTTAGCCTCGCGTGGAACCATGCGCGGCAGCCGTTTTTCGGCGCAGGGCTTCTGTCGCTCTGCCCCTAATACCGGACACAAAGGCCTCTTGGACCCGGTTGAAACTGCGCCTGCGCAAGACCGCGGCAACGATAGTGCGCGTAGCCTGAGCGTCACTGAGGCGCACGTATCGGCAGCCGAGGTTGCGGTCGATAGCCATTTCAGGGACGAGTGAGACACCGACACCGGCCGCAACCATGCCCAGGAGACTGCTGAACTGGCCGCTTTCAAAGGCGATGTTCGGCGTAATCCGGGCACGGGTGCAGGTCCGGAGGCTGAGGTCCCGGAAACAGTGGCCGTCGCGCAACATGACGAACGATTCCCCGCGGAGATCCTTGAGGGCAAGAGATTCTGCGGAAGCGCGCGGATGGTCTCTTCTCAACACAGCGAAGAGGGGCTCCGTGCGGATAGGAAACAATTTCAGGTCTTTGTGGCGCAAGGGGAGAGCAAGAATCGCGACATCGATGGACAGGTTCCGCAGACCTTCTACCAGAACGGATGTCGTTTCTTCCACGATGCGCAGTTTGGCGTCGGGGTAGTTCTTTGCAAAAGTCGCCGCATAACTCGGGATCAGATAGGGCGCAACAGTTGGAATCACACCCACGGCTATGCTGCCGCGAAAGTCTGCGTTCTTATCGGCCGCGCTCAGGCGCGCCACCTCCATCTGTTCGAGAACCGCGCGGGCCTGAGGAATAAAAGCGCGACCCGCTTCCGTAAGGCGGACGCTGCGGCCGAGGCGGTCAAAGAGCTTTGCGCCAAGATCTTCCTCGAGTTTCAAGACTTGCTGCGAGAGCGAGGGCTGGGCGATCTGACAACGCTCGGCGGCGCGGCTGAAGTTGCCTGTGTCCGCGATGGCGCAAACATATCGTAGCTGGTGAAATTCCATAGGGTATGCCTATACCTAGAATGGGATTTAGATATTGGAACTATGTCATTCTACGATGCTATCTTAAGTTCGTCGAGATTGGTCCGCGGATTTCAACGGTCTCAATCGTTGAACCGCGACATCTGAGGAGAGAACGCATGTCACCCGAAGCGAAGTGCCCGTTCCATCATGGCAGCAGCCGAAGCACAACGAACAGCGACTGGTGGCCGAACCAGTTGAATCTGAATCTGCTGCATCAGCACTCGTCCCTGTCCGATCCCATGGACAAGAATTTCAGCTACGCAGAGGAGTTCAAGACTCTCGACTACAAGGCCGTGAAAAAAGATCTTGCGGCCTTGATGACCGACTCGCAGGACTGGTGGCCCGCCGACTTCGGCCACTATGGCCCGCTGTTTATTCGCATGGCGTGGCACAGCGCTGGTACTTACCGCACCGGCGACGGCCGTGGAGGCGGTGGCAGAGGCCAACAGCGTTTCGCTCCGCTCAACAGCTGGCCTGACAATGTCAACCTTGATAGAGCTCGACGTCTCTTGTGGCCGATCAAGCAGAAATACGGCAAGAAAATCTCGTGGGCCGACTTGATGATTCTCGCGGGCAATGTCGCGCTTGAAACCATGGGCTTCAAGACGTTTGGCTTTGCCGGTGGACGTGCCGACGTTTGGGAACCAGACCTCGACGTCAACTGGGGAATTGAAACGACCTGGATGGGAACGGACAAACGCTACTCCGGAGAGCGCAATCTTGCAAATCCGTTCGGCGCTACCACTATGGGGCTCATCTACGTAAACCCGGAGGGCCCGGAGGGCGTTCCGGATCCGATTGCGGCAGCGAAAGACATCCGTGAGACGTTTAGCCGCATGGCGATGAATGATGAAGAAACCGTGGCCTTAATCGCGGGCGGTCATACCTTCGGCAAAACCCACGGCGCAGGCCCCGCAAAACAACACGTCGGAGCCGAACCTGAAGGCTCGCCGATCGAGGAGCAGGGTCTCGGCTGGACAAATGCCTACGCCACTGGCATTGCAGGCGACGCAATCACCAGCGGCCTCGAAGTTACGTGGACCAGCACGCCGACAAAATGGAGTAACGACTTCCTCGAGCACCTGTTCAAGTACGATTGGGAACTGACGAAGAGCCCAGGCGGCGCACACCAGTGGAAGCCGAAAGGCAACGCAGGCGAAGGCACGGTGCCGGATGCTCACAACCCCTCAAAGCGTCACGCACCGGCCATGCTCACGACAGACCTCTCCTTGCGATTCGATCCAGTCTACGAAAAGATCTCGCGACGCTTCTACGAGAACCCGGCTGCGCTTGCGGATGCCTTTGCCCGTGCATGGTTCAAACTGACGCATCGCGACATGGGACCCCGCGCGCGCTACCTCGGTCCGGAGGTTCCGAAGGAAGAACTCCTCTGGCAGGACCCCATCCCGGCGCCAAATCATGGATTGGTGGAAGAAAAGGATGTCGCTTCGCTCAAGGCAAAAATTCTTGCCTCGGGGCTGACGGTATCCCAGCTCGTCTCCACCGCTTGGGCGTCGGCGTCCACCTACCGTGGGTCCGACAAACGTGGTGGTGCAAACGGCGCCCGCATCCGACTTGCGCCACAGAAGGATTGGAAGGTTAACCAACCAGGGCAGCTGCAAAAGGTCCTGAAGGCGCTCGAAAAGATTCAGAGTGATTTCAACGGCTCGCAGTCTGGCGGTAAAAAGATCTCGTTTGCCGACTTGATCGTCCTGGCTGGTTGCGCGGGTGTCGAGCAGGCCGCGAAAAATGCCGGCATCGCAGTCACCGTTCCGTTCAGCCCGGGGCGCATGGACGCTTCGCAGGAGCAAACCGACGTGCAGTCCTTCGCGGTGCTCGAACCAGCCGCGGACGGCTTCCGCTCTTACACCAACGGAAACGGCGGCGCAACGGCCGAGGTGGAACTGCTGGACAAGGCGCAGCTTCTCACGCTGACAGCGCCAGAACTGACCGCGCTTATTGGTGGCATGCGCGTGCTCGATACGAACTTTGGACAAACCAAGTTCGGCGTCTTCACCAAGAAGCCCGAAGCGCTGACCAACGACTTCTTCATCAACCTGCTCGATATGCGTACGGTGTGGAAAGCGACCTCAGAGGCGAATACTACGTTTGAAGGACGAGATCGCAAGACGGGCGAAGTCAAGTGGACGGCCACGCGAGCCGATCTCATCTTCGGTTCGAATGCCCAACTCCGGGCGCTGTCGGAGGTCTACGGAAGTTCCGACGCGCACGGGAAGTTTGTCCAGGACTTCATCGGGGCCTGGAACAAAGTGATGAACCTCGACCGTTTTGACCTCGTCGCGTCCCTTAAGTAGGGTGTTATGCCGAGTCCATGCAAGTCGATCATGCCTCGGCGTGGCAAGTCGATTCTGTTCTGGCCTCCGCTGGTTGGCAGATGACAGCCACACGTTGCCACCCGGGGCTCAGCAGATTGCTCCCGGAAGGGAAAATGCGAGAAAGCCAAGTAGTTCGCTATTCATAGCGAAGAGCGACGATGGGGTCGACGCGCATGGCGCGGCGCGCCGGAACATAACACGCCGCGAGAGCGACCGCGACAAGAAGCGTGACGACGGACAAAAAGATGAGCGGATCCGACGCGCTTACTCCGTAGATCAAGGTAGAGAGAAGGCGGGTCATGGCCAGGGCCGCGACGATGCCGAGGGCAACGCCTGCCAGAACGAGTTTCAAACCTTCGCCCAAAATCAGCCGGAGGACATCACCGGGATGGGCGCCGAGCGCCATGCGCACGCCGATTTCGCGCGTGCGTTGTGAAACGGCGAAGGAGATAACGCCGTAGAGGCCCACGCTGGCCAGGACCAGAGCGACGGCGGCGAAAAGCCCCAAGAGAAACATCATGAAACTGCGCAGTGCCAGAGAGTGGGAAAGCACTTGCTCCATGGAGCGGATAGAACCCGTCGGAACCGTGGGGTCAACGGCCGAGATGGCGTCGCGAACGGAGCGGCTCAGGCCGAGGGGATCAACGTTGGAGCGGACAAGAACAATTCGCGGGAACCAGCCTTCGAAAAGCGCCGAGGTGCCGTAGGATGCTTGGGCTGCGGGAATGAAAGTGGCCGGAGGCGCGGGTTGGTCGAGGTAAGACTTCACGTCCCCGACCACACCTACAATTTCGTACGACGTCTTGCCGAGAAAAATGTGCTCGCCGATGGGACTGCTGCCGGGAAAGTGGCGGCGTACGAACGCCTGGTTGACGATCACGACTTTGTCGGCCGTCTCGGAATCCGATTCGGAAAAGGTGCGGCCTTGACGCAGCGGGATGCCCATCGCCCGGAAAAAGCCTGGAGTAATCTCGCGGTAATCGACGCTGTGCCAATCCGAGGAATTAGACAATCGGACGCCATTGTTTCCGCCGCGCTCGAGGGGCAGGCCGGCGGCGATGACGGCGGCGGACTCGATGCCGGGAATAGACTCGAGCCGCTGAACGATCGAGCGATCAAATCTCGCGATTTGGGCTTCAGAATTGTAGTTCGAGCCAATCAGCCAGAACTGCGCGGAAAGAATCTGATGAGGATTGAATCCGGGATCGGTGTGAATCAGCTTTGAAAAGGTGGCGATCATTAGACCGGCACCTGCGAGAAGGATGACTGAGATCGCAAATTCTCCGACGACCAGAAGCTGGCGGAGGCGAGCGCGGCCGGGAGCGGCGCTGGAGCGTCCGGCGCCTGCCTTGAGGGCTTCGTTGATCCCGGTCCTGCTAGCTTCGAGGGCTGGAGCAAACCCGAAGACAACGCCTGTCAAAAGGGATACGAAGAAAGTGAAGGCGAACACCCAGCCATCGAGATAAATGTCAGAGACGCGAGGCAGCTCGATTGGCGCGAGCGCCACGAGCGAGCCAAGGCCCAGATAGGCCACGAGTAAGCCGAGCGCGCCGCCGGCGAGCGCGACAAGCATGCTTTCGGTGAGCAACTGTTGAAAGAGCCGCCCGGGCGACGCGCCCATGGCTATGCGAACGGCAATTTCGCGGCCGCGCAAGCTGCCTCTGGCGAGAAAGAGATTGGCGACGTTCGAGCAAGCAATCAGCAGCACGAAGCCGATGGAGCCGAGTAAAAGCAAAAGGTAGGGACGGACGTCAGCGCCGATCATTTGCAGGTACGGCCGAAAACTGATGTTGAGTTCCTTGCCAACCACATTGGGGAATTCGCGGCGGAAATCTTCTGTGACGATATTCATTTGCGCCTGGAGCTGGGCGGGAGTGACGTCCGGTTTGAGGCGTGCGAGCACGCCGATGTTTTCTCCGCTGCCCGCGGTTTTGGCAACGAGCGCAAGAGGGGTCCACACGTCTGCCGAGCCGCTATTCGGCAGATCCGTGGCAACCGCAATGGAGGCAAAATCGCGCGGCATCACGCCGATCAGCAGGAAAGGTTCGCCATTCAGCAGGATGTTGCGGCCGATGAGCGCGGGATCGGCAGCAAAGCGGCGCGCCCAGAGGTTGTGACTGATGATGGCAACGTGCTGGCCATCGCCGGCGTCGTCCGCGGGAGAAAAGTCGCGGCCGAGTGCGGGGCGGATTCCCAGGACACTGAAGTAGGAGGAGTCGACGGGCATGCCTCGCAAGTGCTCGGCGGCATTACCTACGGACAGGTTGTAACCGACCGAGGTGTAGCCGGCAATATTCTCGAACGGGTCTTTGTAGGTCTCTAACTGCTTCAACTCGCGGGAATCGAGGTCCATTTCCTCGCTCTGCTCTTTATAGCTGTCCTCGAGCTCGACGATGCGCTCGGCATGGGGAAACGGAAGCGGGCGGAGGAGGACGCCGTAGACGATCGTGAAGATTGCGGTGTTGGCGCCGATGCCCAGAGCGAGCGTCAGGATGGCAACTATAGTAAAGCTCGGAGATTTTGCCAGCACACGCAGGCCGTATCGAATGTCTTGCCAGAGGGTCATCATGGAGCACCTCGCGGAGGATCCCGGCTGTGGCGCTGGTAGCGGGCGCCCTCAGAAGGCGATTCTTACATAACCGACGAGGGACGCGAGGAGATTCTTTCAGCTAGAGCCTCAGACCTGAGCCGCTTCGGGTGGGAATCCGCGGAAACGGCCTTGCCCCGATGGTGGACCGGCACAAGCGCTCGGCGGAGGTCATTCCTCCGGTTGCAAGTTTAGAGGTATCGCCTCTAAAGAGTTTAGCTTTTCCGTAAATCATTTAGAATCAGCAGTTAGGGCGCCCTGCCGCAGGCGCTGACCGACGACACCGGGGCGAAAAAAGGGTGGGCGAGGGAGATCGGGTGAGAGAGGCTGTCGCCGAAAATTTCACCTGGCAAGCTTGCGTTGTGGATCTGTCCCGGGTGGCGCGGACTGGTCCACGCAATTCTTCTCCCTCTGCTTTGCATTAGGAAGGCTGCGAATCGGGTTGGATGTGTTGAAATGGAGCCGATCTCTCTAAGGCAAGAAGAGATAAGTTGCTTGGAGGCTGCGTGCACCCGAAGAAGCTTTTGATGAGGAATCCAGGATTAGCGCTATTCGTTTTATTTTTGCTGATGGCCGGCAGCCCGGCATTCGCTCAGCAACGTCGGAAAGTGATCATCAATCAGGATTGTTCCGGGCCCGGCGGAAGCAATATGCAAACACTCCTGACCTTGATTCAATCTCCCCAGGTAGAAGTGCTGGGCATAACCGTTGTCAGCGGAAACCAGTGGCGCGACGAGGAGGTGGCGCATACTTTGCGGCTGCTGGAGCTGATTGGCCGCACCGATATTCCGGTGGTTCCGGGAGCCGTGTTTCCGCTCGTACATCGCCGCAAGGAAGCTCTCTTATGGCAGGCACGATACGGGAAAGTGGAGTTCGCCGGCGCTTGGGATGATCGCTGGTGGCACGAACATGACGTCATCCCGGCTCTGCCCGAAGGGCAGCCTACTACACGGCCGGCTGAGGAAGACGCCGCTCACTTCCTGATCCGCATGGTCCACAAATATCCGCATGAAGTGACGATCTACGAAGGCGGGCCCATGACGAACCTGGCGCTCGCCAACGCGATCGATCCGCATTTTGCGGGACTGGCCGAAGGCCTGGTCTTTATGGGCGGAAGCTTGAGCCCGCAGACGGACGATCCGGAGTTCATCAGCAGCCCGCGCCACGAATTCAATTTCTGGTTCGATCCGGAGGCCGCGAAGAGCGTGCTAGAGGCCCCGTGGAAAAAGATCGTCTGCACGCCGGTGGATATCTCCGTCAAAACCAGAATCACGGACGCCATGGTTGCCGAAATAAAAAAGAGCAACAGCGGCGCGGCGCAATACGTGGTGAAGTACTTTCTGGCGGACCAGGGTGGTTCCTACATGTGGGACGAACTGGCGGCAGCTGCGTGGATTGACCCGACGCTGATCACCAAAAAGGAAACGCGTTATATGAGCGTGGATATCGACCATGGTGCGGCCTACGGGAACACGCTGACGTGGGTGGAGAAAGACAACCCGAAGCTTGGCGCACAACAGGTCGAAATCCAGATGGATTTGGATCTCGGAAGATTCAGCAAGATGTTTGTGGAATTGATGAAAGCCCCCACCCCGCAAGCCCATTGAAAGGCAGGCGCTCTTTTCTAATTTAGTGGCCAGCCGGTTTCTGGTCTGGCAGCGGTGGCATGGGAGGAGCGGCGAATTTGGCGTCGTCGACGGGGACGTTCTGCTTCACGTCGTCGATTTGTATCGTGAAGCGGTTGCCGGGTCGGGCAAGCGTCCAGCGGTAGGGGATTTTTACGCCGTCGGCGTCGCGGTAATCGGCGTAGTCAATTTGCGTGGGCATACGGCCGAGGGCGGTTTCGGCGTAGCGGACCTGGCGAACGAGCACGCCGGATTGCTGATCAAAATAGAGGCGCAGGGGCGGCTGGCCTTCGTTGCGGCCGAGCACGAGATAGGTGTCGTGGCCGTCGATTTTCTCGCCGGGAACTACCGTGAATTTCGCGTAAAGAGTCTTGACGTGCGAAGCGAAATAGAAATCGGAGTCGATGCGCACAGCTTCGTTCTCTGCGGCGGACATCATGTGGGGACGGCCCGCATTGCTTAGCCAGCCCTGTTTGCCGTCGAAGGCGGTGATGCTCTCGCCATTGGTGAGATGCATGATGGTGACGCGCTTGTCTGGAGCCTTTGCGTAGACTTCGATGGGAAGCTGATGGCCATCGACAGTGAGGCTGCCCTTTTCGACGCGGCTCGTGACTTTTTGCAGAGCAGCATTGCCGCCGATGGAAGAGAGATATTTATCGAGCAGCTGATCGGCTGGGGGCAAAACCGGCTTCGCGTCGCCGGGCGCTTTTCTGGGCTCGGGTTCGGGTTTTGCGTCTTCCGTGGCAACGAGCGGAGTGCCGACGGGATCGGCGGCGCCGCGATGGCAGGAATAACAGGTGACTTCGAGGTGGCCTTCGAAATTTTCTTTGTTGATGGCGAACATCATTTCCATCATTTTGCGCGCGGTGACCTTGGTCTTCTTGTCATCCTTGTCGAATTCGAGACCTTTTTCGCCGCGGACATGGCAATACTCGCATTCAACCCCCAGCGAAGCGGTGATGAACTGCATGGAGGGACGCACCAGGTCAGCCGGTACGCCTTTCAGCACCTTGATGTTCTTGAACTCCTCTTCGGCGAGTTTGGGAGCGGCGGTAGTTTGTGGCGTGTTGGATTGGGCCTTCGCCCCCACGACGGCCAGACCAATGCTTAGCGTCCATCCACACAAGACAAACCCGGTGTTGCGTCGGTTCGAATTCATCCGAGCCCCCTCAGCCATGATTTTTGCGAAGAAAAGTGTATCAGAAAGCGGGCTGCCGCTGCTCGCGGATGGGAACGGAAAAGCAGCCGCAGGCTAGGCGGAGAGGTCGCCGCGTTTGGCGAGAGCGCGGATGCGATCGCCGGCCCGGAAAGCGAGCGCTTCGATAGTCATGGTGGGCTGGCCACGGCCGGAGGTAACGAGACTGCTGCCATCACAGAGGAAAAGGTTTTTTACGTCGTGCGTTTGGTGATCGGAATTGATCACCGAAGTTTTCCTATCCTTGCCCATGCGGCAGGTGCCGAGCAGGTGCACGCTGAATTCCTGTTCACCCGCGGGGTAGGACCATTGTTTCTCTGCGCCGGCCGCCTGCAGAAGCTCTGCAGCGCGCAGGTTCAGCCAGTTGCCCAGTTTGACGTCGTCAGGATGATCTTTGTAGGTCATGCGCAACGCGGGAAGACCCCAGGCGTCTTTCACGTCCGGATCAAGCGAGAAGCTATTGTTTTCAACAGGAAGCGAAGTGCCGTGGCAGAAGATTTCGACGGTGCGCGTGAAGTTGTGGCTCAGAGCATCCTTGAATCCTTTGCCCCATCGCGGAGTGCCGGGCGGCAGGCCGCCCAGGGCGAAATTGATCGGCGTCTGATCGAAGCGCGCGTCGAGCCCGCCGCCGCCGTGGAAACCGACTTTATCGGGATCGAGTTCATAAAAATCGTGGAGAATCCTGCTGACGGCAAAACCTTTGTAGTCGTTGAGAGGATGCTCGAAAACGCCGACAGAGAGAGCGCCGCTGTTGAACATCAGGTGCTTGCCGACCATACCGCTGCTGTTGGCGAGGCCGTCGGGAAATTGGTTGTTGGCAGAGAGCAAAAGAAGACGCGGAGTTTCCGCACCGTTCGCGCAGACGACAACGGCTTTGGCTTTCTGGCGCTGGGCGTTGCGCTTCTCATCGAAATAAACGGCGCCGGTGGCGCGGCCATTGGCGTCAAGCTCGATGCGGTGCACATAAGAGTTCGGGCGAATCTCACAGCGGCCGGTTTTTTCCGCCATGCGAATGGCGGTAGCGAGCGAGCTGGATTTCGCGCCGACTTCGCAGGCAAACCCGAGGCAGAAGCCACAATTGATGCACGCGCTGCGACCGGGCCGGGGTTGCGAGAGAATCGCCATTGGCGCGGGGAACGGATTCCAGCCGAGCTTGCGCGCGGCGCGCTCGAAGATAACGCCGCCCGATTTGACGGGCAAAGGAGGCATCGGATACGGCTTGGAACGCGGCGGATCAAACGGGCTGGCGTTGGCGAGTCCGGAGACCCCGATTTCCCATTCCACTTTCGTGTAATAGGGCTCGAGGTCCGTGTAGGTAATAGGCCAATCGGCCAAAGCCGCGCCAGGGACGTCGCCAACTTTGCTGCGCTCGTGAAAATCAATTTCGTGGAAACGCCAGAAATTCGCGGTGAAGTGCGTGCTTGTGCCGCCGACAAGACGACCGTACGCAACGGCGCGCTGCCGCCTGGCTTTCTCGTCAGGCGTTTTGCGAAAAGTATTGGGCTGAAGATCCGGATGATTGGTCAGCAGGTCCTGATTTAATACCTTGATTTCGTCGTGGATAAAATCCTTTTCGGTGAGGTATGGCCCCTGTTCCAGAACGACCACGCGGTATCCGTTTTCAGAAAGCTCCTTGGCGATAATGCCGCCAGCAGCGCCAGAACCGATGACGACAAAGTCCACTTCGTCGGTCGTTTTGTATTTGGGCTGATCGGGCGTCATGATTTGGTCTTGTCTGCGGTTCCCGGATTCGGCTGCCAGCCCGGATAATCCTTGTCGTAGTAGCCGAAAGGCGGCTGGAACATGTGTTCCTTCTCGCGGCCGATGACCATCCAGCCGGCGCCGCCGCGATTGCCGCGCTTGTCCGACTCTGGATCGATCAAAAATCCCATGACAATGTGCACGCGGAGCGTCTCGAAGAAGGATTGCTCGCCCCTGCCGGGACGGAACGGGCGCCTTCCCCCGCCACTGGATTCTTCGTCCAAGGATTCCAGGATCTGGTCTTGCTGCTCGGGAGTGGCGGCAGAAAATTTGTCTATTGTCGGGAACAGTTCACGAACTCGGGCGTGCAGCGCGGGCAAACCTTCCGAATACACTTTTTGATTGTCTTTCGCAAAAGTGACGAGTGCACGGTCGATAAAAAATACCACGCCGGCTTCGCGCGCGCCTGGCGTATCGGTTGTGGGAAGGATGCGTGCCGAGACGGCATCCACTTCCGCCGCCTGCTCGGCGGAAAAAAATTCAAACTTGGCAGGCGAAGCAGATTGAGCAGCTTGGTGGGCGTGAGTTGCCGCTGCGAGCATGGCAGGCCAGTTCGCCGATATCCAAGCAGCCGAAATCCCCGTTAGACTCTGAGACAAAAACCCGCGGCGTGAGGTTTTACAGTCCATAGATTCGCGCGCACATCGCGAATGAAGTAAAGTGAATGTATGACGTGAGCCGCGCAGCGTCAAGAAGAAAGCGCCCTGACGCGCAAATCAATTTGGCCCGAAGCGGGACACTTGTTTGCGGAGCGCTGCGAGGCTAGTGTACGATTTCGCTGGCACGCGCGAGAAATCAAAATCCCGATTGGTTGCAGCAAAAGAATGGCTACCTTTACAGGCGCGATTGGAACCGGAAGCAAGTGGCTGCTCGACAAGATCGTCGGCGTGCTGGCCGCCACGGGCGTCAATCCCAATTTTCTGACCTTTCTCGGCCTGGTGGTGAATTTCGTGGCGGCGGCCAATTTCGCGCTGGGAAATTTCCGGATTGCCGCGCTTATTATTTTCTTCGCGGGATTTCTCGACATCTTGGACGGTCAAGTGGCGCGGCGGCAGAATCGCGTGACGGCGTTCGGTGCGTTTTACGATTCGACGCTCGACCGCTATGCCGATATGGCGCTCTATATGGGGCTGCTCGTGTATTACTCGGTGAGCGGGCGCACTCCTTATGTAGTGCTTGCGGCGGTGGCGACGGCGGGCTCCGTGATGGTCAGCTACGCTCGCGCAAGGGCCGAATCACTCATCCCCCTTTGCAAGGTGGGCTTCATGGAGCGGCCGGAGCGCCTCGTTCTGCTGATCATCGGCGGCATTACCACGCGCATGGGCGCCGTGCTTTGGGTGATTGCCGTGGTCTCCACGATCACCGTGATTGACCGCATCGTTTTCACCTGGCAGGAAACCAAGGCGGGCCGCACTATTCCGGGGATAAAGCTTCCTTCCTGAACTGGGCGGAGATGTTTCGTGTCAACGGATGGGGGCGCTGGCGAACGCGCCCCTTCCGGGTTCTACTCATTCTGTTTTTCTAAACTACAATTTACTGGCGCCGAGATAATTTCGCGAACGCGCTCGCGCAGCCCGGCGACATCTTTCTTGGTCATTCCCTTCGTGTCGATAGTGTCGTGAAGGTGGACCGTGACTGTGGCAGGCCAGAGCATCCAGTGGCCGGTGCGATGATGCTTGATGGAGCCGACGAGACTGACGGGGACGATCGGAATGCCGAGCTGCTGGGCGACGCGGAAGCCGCCCTCCTCAAATACATCGACGTGGCCGTCGCGCGTACGCTTGGCCTCCGGAAAAATAATGAGGCTCGTGCCGCCGTCGATCGCATCCTGCGTGAGCCGCCACATGCGCTTGAGATCGGAAGGGCGGCGAACGTCGGGGACGGGCACGTTGCCAAAGCGCTTCATCAGCCAGCCATACGCCGGAATCTTGAAATGAGATTCCAGCTCCCATCCACGAACGTATTGCGGAATGGCGCAATACAGCATGAAGGGATCAAACAGGTTGACGTGATTTACCATGAAAAAGCAGGTGCGCTGGGGATCGAAGCCGGGCGAGCGCACAACTTCGAGACGCGCTCCTGAAAGATAGGCGATCCGCCGGCAGAAGCTGCGTTGAAGCCAATCGTGCTTGTGGGGGTCCAGGAAAATTCCCAGGAAGACGAGCGTCGGCGCAACCACGAAAAAGTGCAAGCCGCTCAGAACCCATAGAAACGCGGCGCGTAGCGCCAGCCATCCTCGTTTCATATATAGATGTCCACGGCCGCAGGAATCACGTCGAGAGACACGCACTCGAGCGCGGCAATTTCTCCGTCGATCAGCACATCCACCGGAACCTGAGTGCCAAATTCGATGCGGCGCACGGCGCGCCGCGAAGCGAGAGGATGTTCGATATGCGTGCCGTCGTAAAGTTTGGGGAGCATACGCAGCAGGCCGATGCGCCCGATGGGCCCCCAGCGCACAAATTCAATGAGGCCGTCCGTGGGATCAGCGTGCGGGGCAATGAGCATGGTGCCGCCAGTGAATTTGCTGTTGCTGAAGGAGAGAAAAAGGCAGCGGCTTTCGTCCCATTCCTTGTCATCGTCGCAGCGCAAGCGAAAAGTCCGGCGCCGCAACTGAACGACGCGCACAAAGACGCCAAGGAGATAGCCAAGATAACCGAAGGGCTTGAAATAGCGGTTGGTCAGCGCGCCCACGTCCGCCGTGAAACCCAGGCTGAGAAGATTGAACGAATAGGTTACACCTTTGGAATGCGCCAGCCGAATCAGATCGACGGCCCGTTTCTCGTCTTTGATCAAAGCTTCGAGGGAAGCGTTTGCGCCGTCCTTCGTAAAATCCCTGAGAAATGAATTGCCCGTTCCGAGCGGCAAGAACCCAAGGGCAATGCGCTCCTTGCCTTGGGCGCGTCCATAAACTCCATTCAGGATTTCATGCGCCGTTCCGTCGCCGCCGACCGCGATGAACTTCCGATATCCCTGTTCATAAGCTTCGCGCGCAAGCTCGACGGCGTGGCCCGGCCCGGTCGAAGCAACCACGTCGATCTTCAGCCCCTTCTCGCGCAGGCCAGCCAGCGCGGGCCCGGCTAGCTTGGCCGAGCGGCCGCCACCAGCGGCGGGGTTGACTATGGCGAAGAATTGATGCCTCAAAGACTTCTCATTTCTTCAAAGGAAAGCCGCCGGTTCCGCTTTACAACGGCAGAAACGCAGTGGCGCGATCGAGCTTCCCCAGCTGCTCTGCGAGCACGTTTCTCTTTATCTTCAGCGAAGCGGTACGCGGAAACTCTTCGTCAAACAAGACCACGCCGTGAATGCGCTTGTAATTCAAGAGCTTGCTATTGCGCGCGGAAACGTCGCGGCGCAGCTCTTCGCTGTAAGTCTGGCCGGGCTCGAGATGCAGCGCAAGCAAGAGCTGCTCGCCGACCATCGAGCGCTTCGGCCAGATGTAATTGGCGGCAAAAATGCAAAATTCCTTCACGGGAAGGCTTTCAAAGACGGCTTCGATGTCTTCAGGATAGATGTTTTTGCCCTCTTCGGTGACGATCATGTTCTTCTTGCGTCCGAAGAGTTGCAGGTGGCCCGCGGCATCGAAGCGGCCGAGATCACCCGTCAAGAGCCAGCCGTCGACGATGGATTCCGAGGTGAGCTCCGGCTCGTTCAGGTAGCCGGTCATGACCGTTTTGCTGCGGACGGCGACTTCGCCGATGCCATCCGCGTTCGCGTTCACGATGCGGACCTCCATGCCGGGGAGCGGCTTGCCCACCGTGTCGGCCCTGAAAGGCCTGAGGTCGTTGACGGTGATCGCGGTGCCTGCTTCTGTAAGGCCATAGCCATTCGCAACCGGAATGCCGAGATCGTAAAAAAATTGCAGGGTTTCGGGCTCCGAGAACGCGCCGCCGACGATGATCGTGCGAAGTTCGCCGCCGAAGGGTTCGTGGACTTGCTTCAACAAGCGGCGGCTGAGACCAAGCCGCGGACGGCTTTTCGTGAGAGCTTTATTGACGGCGACGATCGCGTTGAAAACTCTGCGCTTGCCCGGAGAGAGCTCGCCGAACCGCGCCTCTAAACCCTTTTGCAGATTTTTCAGCACAAGGGGAACGAGACTAACGTAAGTGATCTTGTACTTTAAGAACGCCTCGCGCACAAATTCCGGCCGCAGCGTGCGCAGATGAACGACGGCGGCGCCGCAGATGAACGGTCCAAAGAAACCGACCATGAAATCGATGGCGTGATTCGTCGGCAAGATGCTGAGGTAACGCACGCCCGGCGCAAACGGATAAATGGATGTGAGCGCAACGCACTGCTCGAGGTAATTCTCATGCGTCATCATGCAGCCCTTAGGGCGGCCGCCAGTCCCCGAAGAATAGACGATGCACGCCACGTCTTTGCGCGTGCGGGAAACGAAGCTTGGTTCGCCGCTGCCCCGGAACTCTTCCCAACGACGCGCGCCTCCGAGATCGGCGTTGGCTGGCGCTTCGGTCACCAGAACCGTTCGCAAGTCAGCCGCAGCGGAGCGGCCCGCTGCGGCGCTGAGTTGCCGCCAGATCGGATATTCGGTGATCAGAACGTTCGCGCCCGAATGCACGAGGAGTTGCCACTGTTCGTCCGGCGTCAGCTTGTAATCGAGCGGCACCAAAACACCGCCCGCGAAAAAGATGGCATACGCCGAAATCAGCCACTTGGACTGATTCGTCATGATGATGCTCGCTCGTTCGCCGGCAGCAAAGCCCGCGTCTGCCAGCGCCTTCGCAAGCGGGTGAGCGCGATCCTTGAACTCCCGGTAGGTAAGCCGTTCCTTTTCCCTATCACGGTCGGCTTCGATTAGGCACACTTCGTTTGAAAATTCCTCCAGCGCATCCTTCAGCGCCGCGCCGATGGATTGATATTTGGAAAGGTCAAGCATTACAGGCGGGATTGAATCCGCGAAGCGAGAGTGCGGAAGTCGCTTACGCCTTGGACTTCATAGTCGGGCAATTCGATCCCGAAATGATTTTCGAGCCGGCTCAGCATCTCGAGCGTCTGCAGGCTGTCGATGCCGAGTTTTTTGAAGAAATCATCTTCCGGCGCAAGGGACCCGGGCGGGACATGAAAATGCTTCGATGCCAGGTCGAGGACTTCCTGTGTGGTCTGCTCAAGCGTTCGCATGGAAGCCTAAATTTACCATTTTCCGGACGAAGAAAGAAAATGCCGTAACTGCAGAGGGACACAACCGATCCCCGCCCGTTCTACGGCAGATAGGGCATAGCGTCGGTGGACTCGACGAATTTGCCGAGCGCCGCCATCACCGCAGGCCGCTCGAACAGTTCGCAAAAGAGATCGATCTCGCGCCGCAGCTCCTCATGCGGGATGGGCTTGATAAACTTTTTCGCTGCCGCTCGCGTGACGCCATCAAATTTGACAATCTGCTCCGCCGTCGCCCTCGCGATGCGCAACGCTTCACCTTCCGCGGCAAGCTGCGCAACCAGTCCCACACCCTGTGCGCGCGCGGCGTTAACGCTTCGGCCCGTCAAGAGAAGCTCTCGGATAAATGCGTTCCCCAAATCACGCTTCAGGCGCGGAATGCCACCGAACCCTGGAATCAAGCCGAGGCGCAATTCGGGAAATGCAAAACGCGCCATTTTGTCCGCCACGATGATGTCGCACGTGAGCGCCAATTCGAATCCGCCCCCGAAGCAGACGCCATGAACGGCCGCGATCGTCGTGAACGGCGCGGCATCGATGGCGTTGAACACGGCGTGAATCCTCTCGAGAAAAGCGCGCACGCCGGAAACGCGCTCTTTTCCCGAGAGTTGCGCGCTACCGTGGTAAAGCTCGCGAAGGTCGGCGCCCGCGGAAAAACCGTGCTTGCGCTCACTGTGAATGATGCACGCGGAGGTTTCTGGCGCCAGCCCTTCGATTGCAGAAACAAACTGTTCCAGTTCCGCGAGCATCGCCAGCCCGATTTCGTTGGCCGGCTCGCGATCGAGTGTCAATTCCATCACGCTGTTGCGCCACGCCCAGCGGAGGGTTTTCCCGGTGAACGACTTCACGCCTTGCTCCCGGCAGCTGCCTTGCTTTCGAGCGCCTCCGCGTACATCGCGCTGATTTCCGCCGTGAATCGCGCGTTGATGGCCTCGCGCCGCAATTTGCCCATCACGGTCAAGAGTCCGTTTTCGGGAGTGAGGTTCTCGGTGATCATGGTGAAATTGCGAATTTGCCGATAATGCGGAAGCTCGGGATTTACCGCATCCAGAGCCGCTTGTACGGCGGCGCGCTCGACTGCGCCCGCCACCAGCATGCACAGGAAACCGCGTCCATTGCCGACCACCACAATCTGCTGCGCATCGGGAAGCAGCCGGGCCAGCCTCTCTTCGAGTGGCTCGGGAGTAATCTTGTGACCCGAATTCAGCACGATCAAGTTCTTGAGGCGTCCGATGATCCGCCAGTTTCCGCGAACGTTCACCTCGCCCTGATCCCCGGTGTGGAACCACCCATCCTCGAGCACGCGCTCCGTTTCTTCCGGACGGTTCCAGTAACCCGGAAAAATGTTCGGCCCGCGGACCATGATTTCTTCGTTCTCGCCGACTTTCATCTCGATGCCGCTGACCGCCGTGCCGACGTAGCCAGGCTCGACCGGAACGCGGGGGTCGTCGAGCGTACAAATGGCGGTGGTTTCCGTCAGGCCATAGGCTTGCAGCACCGGAATACCCAGCATCAGGAAAAACTGTTGCGTCTCCGGAGCGAGCGGCGCCGACCCGCAGATCAGCGCGCGAATATTCGGACCGAACCGCTCTTTAATCTTGCTGAAAATGAATCTTTTGCCGAGCATCAGCCAGAAAGCATCTGTCGCCAGGCCGCGGCCCTCGTGCTTGCGCGTCCAAGCCGCGCGCGCCTTTCTAAAGAGAGAACGGATCGGCGCGGCCCGCTTCCCAAGCGCCTCCTCCACACCGCGACGGACCCGTTCAAGAAGCGTAGGCACATTCAAGAAATAATGCGGAGAAGCCAGGCGAATTTCATCGGCCAGTTTCGTGAGGTCGGTGGAAAGCGTCAGAACGCTCTCGCGGGAGAGACAAGTGAGCAAAGTGATCCAGGACGCGGCGAAACTGAACGGCCCGTAGTGAAACACGCGGTCTGGTTCATGCGTGGCGCCCATGAGCAAATCAAGACGTTCGCGCGTGCAAGCTAGCATGTGAGTTACGTTCCCGACGTTCAGACAAACGCCCTTGGGCTCGCCGGATGTGCCGGACGTATAGATAATGGTGACGAGATCCGCGTCCGCTCGAGGGTTGGGCGCATCGAGCGCGGGCGCATCCGGCGCGGGATCTTCGAAGACTTCATCAAAAAGGACGAGTCTCCGCGCATTCGACCACTGCGGCGGCAATGCCTTGCTGACAGCCTCGCCGAGCGCCGCGTCGCTGCTGAACAAAAATTGCGGCAGACAATCCTTCATCATGGCGGCGAGTTCGGCTGGCGCCTGCCGCGCATAAAGCGGCACGACGATAACTCCTTCTGCAAGCAAGGCGAGATTGAAGGCCACCCATCGCGCAGAGTTCGGCCCGAGCAGCGCGCAACGCGCACCGGGCTGAAGCCCGGTGCGCCGCAGATGTGCGCGCACGCGCTGCACCTGTTCGAGCAATTCCCTTCCGGAAACACTGACGAACCCCTCGCCATGAATTTCGCGCAGCACGACGCGGCTGTCGGCTCGCTTCAGTTGCGCGAAAATGTCTTCAAGGAAATTCGGCATGGTGGCTGGATGGGCCATTATCGCGACGCGGTTCCGGCGACGGAATGTTGCGGAACAACCGTGGACGTGCCGTAGCGCTCGACAAGCTGCAGCAGCGTATCGTTGAGTGGCGGCAGATAGTCTTCCCAGGAAAGAACGCCGGAACGCAGCGGAAATTCCGGGTACGTGCGGCGCATGGCGTCTTCGAGGAAAGTGCCCATGCGCGCCATGACTTTCAGGTTGCGGACGACGGTTTTCCCAATCCCGTCGCGCACGGAATCCGCCTCAGCAACGAGCGTGTCCATCATTCTTATAAGCTTGGGCTCGAGGTCGGGATCGTCGACCGTCAGCAAAAGATGCTGGTGTCCGCGCTCGCGCATGAGATTCCGGATGCGCTCATCCATCGTGACGCCCGCCGAAGCCACCAGGCTGGGCATGCAGGTCACAATCCCGTGGTAGCGCGAAGAAACCATGTACGTGCCGCAACGCAAAATCGACACGAGCTGGAACATGTCATAGTCATCCGACGTGAAGACCGGAATTCCTGGCAAGGCTTGCGCGATATCGCGGCAGGCAACGGCGTCGAGCCTTTCCATCGCCACAAGAATCGGGAAGACGCTGTGCCGCTCGCGAAACGAGGCAAGCGCCTTCGTGAAGCTCGAAATGTAATGCCGGTACTTTTTCTCGACTTCCGGCCCCGACTGAAAAAAATAAACCGTGCGGTACTGGCTGTCCTTGTAGGCGCCCGTCGTCACCCGCGAGAGATACTTCCCGATGGACGCCTTCACCGGCCACACGAAGGGATGGATCGGACACATCACCATCACCGGAGTTTTCTCGTCCCATCCGGCATCCCGCAGGGTTTTGCGAGCGTAGGCCGGCGGATAGGGCTCAAACGTCCACGCCGTATCTGTTCCGAGCTCGGTCGGAATTCCGAGCGAGGTGAGGAGCTTTTGAGACTCCTCATTCCTGGTAATCACCAGGGAATCGTGCACGTAGCGCTCGCACATTCGCTCGACCAGGCGATCCATGTGACCCGCTTCGCCGCCATAGGCGAGCGAAAGCTTATTCTCCGCCGAAGCGAGCCCCAGCGAGCCGATCATCATCGTCGTCAGTGCGTTGGCAAACTTGCTCTTGAACATCGAGCCTTCGCACGCAATGACGCCATGATTTTGCCGCACCTCGCGAAACAAAAACGGCGGAAATACATCGGGAAGGTAGACTTGCCTGGTGCCGTCGAAATAACCGCGCACGCGGTCGAAACTTTGTGTCATCACGCTGAAATCGACATTTTCCGCGCCGAGCACATGCCGCACCTGGCGCAGCATTTCCTGCACGCGGACATCGGAACCCGTATTTCTTGTGCCGTTATAACCCGCAAAAAGTAGCCGCAGCTTTTCGCCCGGCGTCCAGCGCCGGCCGAGGCCGAACATCCAGCCGAATCGCCGGATCTCAATCAGCGCGCTCACCCAGGCTACAAGAAGAAAGTCCGTCATGCGCGAGCGCCCCCGGCGGCGGCGGATTTTCCCGGCGCGTCCATTTCCATTTTCGGCCATGGTTTTGCCGGATAGCGAAACCTGTTTTCGCGGCTGAATTTGAGCAGCGGAAATGCGTACGTCGAGAATTTTGCCGGAGCTTCCCCGACCTCCGCCACGACGCGCGAATTGTCGAACACCGTGTTCCAATCCAGATAGGGCCAGAAAACTTTCAAGAGCGATGCTCCGTGAGCGACGGAACCTTTCCGGTTCGAAAGCCAATTTACCGTACCGGAAAACGTGCCGCCCATCCAGGGCCAGTACGCGGGACGCCGCCAGCCGCCCGCTTCCGCAAGCGCGTCCGTCAATTCCTCGTAGGTCTCGGACCCCGTGCCCGACGACAAATGATAGATGCCGTGACCAGGCTCGGCCTTCTGGTGAATTGCGACGATCGCTTTGCTGACGTAATTGGCAGGCACGATATCGATTTTATCCCGAGGACGCAGCGGAAGGACAGGCAGCCGCACGAGAGCATCAAACGCCTGAACCATGTCGAATTGCGAGGTCTCCGGCCGCCGGCTATCCCCCAAAACGATCGCCGGCCGGAAAATCGTGTGGGGCACGTCGGCAAGCAGCTGGTGAATCATGTGTTCGCCGAATTTCTTCGTGCGCGCGTAGGGATCGTAGTCGGAGCGTCCCCAATCGATGGCCGCGTCTTCCATCACCACTTCGTTCCGGCGCTTGCCCGCTACGGCCACCGTGGACACATGCGAATATCGCCGCAGACCATTGCGGTTCTGCGCGCGGCGCGCCAACTGAATCACTTCGAGGCCGCCGCGCAGATTGACGTTGAGGCATTGCCGTTCCGATTTGCGGTTCAGCGAAGCCGCGCAATGGATGACGGAATCCGTCGTATCGACCAGGGCGTGATACTCATCGTCGCTAAGGCCGAATCGTTCGCTCGTCAAATCGCCGAGGAAAATTCGCACGCGCGAGCCCAGATATTCGCAGAATTCCCGAAATCCGAAATGGAGTTGCAGGGAAGTCCACAACCGCTCGCGCGCTTCTTCCTCGCTTTTTGCGCGAACCAGAAGATTCAGCGCGTCGCGGTGTTCGGCGAACAATCCCGCGGCGAGGTAACTGCCCAAGTATCCGGTCGTGCCGGTTACGAAGATCGCCATAGGGGGTCCGACGGCGTCCGGGAATTTGACACAACAGCGGCCCGCGCAGGTTCAGGAGACCAGTCCAACTCGCGGGGAGCGCGGGCCTCGAGCGGGCGGCCCTCCATCAGGGGATAGCACCACCGGCGCAGCGCCGGAATGTGCACGTTGATCCAGTAGTCCCACCAATCGATCGATTCAGGGGCAAAATCGAAAACAGCTTTCTCTTCCGCCGAAAGCGAAGCGGAGAGCAATCGCGCGTTCTCGCATTCGAAGACGTGCTCGTTGTGAAGAATGAACGGTTCGTACAGTTCGATCAGTTTTTCCGCGCGGATTAGATCGCGCTCTTGCTTGGCGAGCGGCGCCTTCTTCATGTGCAGCGAAACCGCCACGCGGTTGATCCCGGAGATGACCGCTTTCTGCATCGGAATCGAAAGCCGTTCATAGCGCTGCTTCGATACAGGAATCGTTTCGAATTTCACCTTAAGCCAGTGCTCGATGCCCTGCTGGGTCCGGTAGTGTTTCCGGTGCGCCAACCCTGTCAGCTCGATGCTGCGCCCCATGTTCACCGGATTGATCGCCGAAGTCGCCAGCTGATACAACCGCGCATTCCTCCGCGAAATCAGCGCCGCGGCAATCAGCGTCATGCCCCGGCAAACCATATCTACGGGAATCACGTCAAGACACTTCCGCTCGTTGGAAGGCAGTTGGCGGAAATTCGTCCCCAGCAAATACGAGAGCGGGCCGGAAGTATTGATTCCTTCGTTCCATCCGGTGAACGGCGAGCGCTCCGAACTTTCCACAATCGAAGGCCGCACGATGGCAATCGGCAATTCGCCGCTGCTCCGCGCGAGAATCGACTCGCCCAAACTCTTCGTAAATGTGTAGGTATTGGGCCATCCCAAATGCTGCGCGCGCCGCAGCCCGATGCGCACCAAGCGATTCCGCGCCCAGCGCAACCGGTTCCTCTTCAACACGCCATCCAACTCCTTTGCAGGCACCGCCGCCGGATCGCCGCCGCGCCCCAAGGCCTGCCGCCGCAGCGCCTTTGTCAACTCCGGGCTCTCCGCCCGCTCCTCCACGCGCCGAATCGTTTCGCGCAGCGAAGCAATCTCTTTCTCGGCATCAAACGCCGCATCCCGCGCCGGATTGTAGTTGTCCTGCAATTCTTCCGTCACGCGCCCATCGCGCATCCCCACCACATAACAGGTCGAAAGATGCATCAACCCCGCGTGATCGCACTTCCGCAAAAATTCCAGCAGACGCAGCGTCGAATCCACGTTTGAAGAAAGCGCATCCCGCAAATCCGGATTAAAGTCCGTCAGCCCCGCGCTGTTCACCACCAGATCGAGCGATTTCCCCAGCCGCGCCTGTGTCGCCGCATCCAGGCCCAGTCCCGGTTCGCCCACATCACCTTCGACAACCTCGACTTTGTCCGCCAGCAGCGCGCCCAATTCGCGCCCATATTTTTCCTGCAGCGTATCGAACGCCGGCGACTCTTCAATAATTTTCTGAAAGCGCTTCAGCGCCGAAGTCGTCCGGTTTCGCCGAACCAGCAGCGTGATCTTTCCGATGTTCGGAACATCTTCCAGCAAGTCCACCAGCCAGACCTTGCCGATAAATCCCGTCACGCCAATCAACAAAACGTGCCGGTTCGCCAGAGTTTCGCGCACCGCCAGGGGCCCATTGCGCACACCCTCGCCAAACAGCGCCACCGATTTGCTCGAGGGAGCCGCAGGCCGCACCGCCGTCTGCACCGCTGCTTCCAATTGCTCCGGCTTCTTTGTCCAGCCAAGCTGTCGCAGCAATTTCTCCCGTGAAATGCGACCGTCGATCGCCCCGCTCGTCAACCAGGCAAAAGGCCCGCGCGGCCGCACGACCGGATCGAGCAAACGCCCGGTAGCGTGCGCATTGCGAAACTCCATGCGGTTGGAAAGGAAAGATTCGAGACCGAGATGCTGCGCGAGCGGCCGCAAAATATGGTCAAGCAATTGCCCGACCAGCACAATCCGCTCGCCGCTCCCGACCGCTTCCAGCAGCTTCTCGACAGCCTCGCGCCGAAGCTGCGGCTTCAGCACATAATGAAAATACTCTTCGCCCAAAAGATCGAGCCGGTCGCGGCTGACGCCTCGCAGCAAAGTGTGCAACAGCCGCGTGGCCAGCGTCCGGTTCACCGCATAATCGATCGGCCGGGTCATGGTCATCCAGGCAAATCCCGCCCGCCGCGCCCACCGCTCCGCAAAACTCTGCGCGTTCCAGGTAAAAAATCCCACGGGACGCAAAGCTCCCAGCTCGAGCAAAGACCCTTCGACGCGCCAGTACGTGGCTGAGCGCGCCGCCGTTAGGGCGCTCGCGCGTTTCGGGTTGAAAGCTGGGTCAGCCATTGCCATAGGAACCAACCGGCCATCGCGAGGCCGCTCGTGCAAGGTAAAGCAAATCTGTTCGGATAGTCTGAATAATGATTCGCACCCTAAATCAATAGTTCAGGATCGAGTGCCAACCGCCACAGCCATGTGTGCCCCGACTTGCGCGAACCGTCGGCTGCCTAGGAAAGTGTAAAAGTAGCACCCTCAGCGGCTTACCGCAAGCGAGGGGCTCACCGCGCAAAGCCCTGTTCCTCTGAAGCCAGACGGTCTCGGACCGCATGTCCTGGCGGCGTCGAGAGCCCGGCTCCCGGATCGTGCAGGGAGCCTCTGCGTACGACTTGCCGGGCACAAATGACATAATGCTCACGGAAATCCTCTACGATGATGCGACTAGAGAAGATCTCGCTTTTGAGAGAGCACGTAAAGAACCCGCACGAATTCCCGTTCAACATTCCGGCGATTGCCAAGCTGAAGACTCTTGAAATTAGCAGCCGAGTTTGTTTTTTCGTCGGCGAGAACGGGGCCGGAGTTAGACGCCCCAACCATAGCGCTCGGCGTGCTCGAGCGTGCGCTGCATCTCCTCGCGGAGCATCTCTGTGAAGACCGACCCGCCAATTGTGCTGGCCCCGGGCTGGGCGATGTCCGCCGTGCGGTACCCGCCTCCAAGCACGCGGTGCAACGACTGCTCCACCCAATCCGCTTCGAGCGAAAGCCCAAACGCGTCGCGCAGCATCAATGTCACGCTGAGGATCGATCCGACCGGGTTCGCCGAATCCGTTCCGACCAGAGACGGCGCCGACCCATGAATCGGCTCAAAGAGCGGCGCGCCCGTCCCAAAACTCGCCGAGGGAATCAACCCGATCGACCCCACCAGCGCCGCCGCCGCATCGCTTAGAATGTCGCCAAACATGTTGCTGGTCAGCATCACGTCAAACTGCGAAGGCTTCAGCGTCAGCTGCATCGCCGCGTTATCCACATACATATGCTCGAGCTTCACCGACGAGTACACTCCGCTCATCGCCACCACCGTCCGGCGCCACAACTGGGAACTCATCAAAACATTCGCCTTATCCACCGAACAAAGCCGCCGCGACCGGTTCTCCGCCCGCCCGTACGCAAATGTCGCAATGCGCTCGATCTCGGGCGTCGAGTAGGATTCCGTATCCCACGCGCGCTCAACGCCATTTTCCGTCGTGTTGCCGCGCTCGCCGAAATACATCCCTCCCGCCAGCTCGCGCACGATCTCAATATCCAAATCGCCCAGACGCTCCGGCTTCAAGGGCGAAATCCCGCGCAAAGGTTCCAGAACCTTCACCGGCCGCACATTCACATAGAGACCCATCCCCTTGCGCAAACCAAGCAGCCCGCTCTCCGGCCGCTTCCCCACCGGCAGCGAATCCCACTTCGCCCCGCCCACCGCGCCAAGAAAAACCGCGTCCGCCTTCGAGCAAGCATCCAAAGTTTCATTGGGCAGCGGCGTCCCGATCGCATCAATCGCCGCGCCGCCAATCGGAAACTCATGCAAATCAAACTCATGATGGAATTCCTGCGCGCACTCCCGCAGCACAGTAGCCGCAGCCCGCGTCACTTCCGGCCCGATGCCGTCCCCCGGCAAGAGCACAATGGTCTTCTTCACTTTCATAGAGATCCCCGCTGACCCGAACCGTATCGATCCTCTATCGGCTCCTACTCACTACCCGCTGCTTACTTCCCGACTACGCCGCCGAACTCGCCTCCGCCGCCATGGCCGCAGCCGGCCGCCGCCGCATCACTTCGTGCGCAATCCCCACAAGGTCTCTCGGCCGCACCTGTTTCGCTTCATCCGCCAAGGCCGTCACGCGCTTGTAGCACTCCGCCAGTTCCTCTTCCGTCGGCTCATATCCCAAAGTCCGCAAGCTCACCTTCAACGCGTTCCGCCCCGAATGTTTTCCAAGCACAAACGACCGCGAAGGCACGCCTACCGACTCCGGCGACATAATCTCGTACGTGAGGGGATTCTTGATAATCCCATCCTGGTGAATGCCCGCTTCGTGCGCAAATGCATTCGCTCCTACCACCGCCTTGTTCGGGGCCACCACCGCCCCGGTAATCTCAGTCAGCATCCGGCTCGACTTGAACAACTCATCGAGCTTGATATTCGTCGTCACCCCGAAACTTTCCTTGCGCACCGCCAGCGCCACGGCAATCTCTTCGAGCGCCGCATTTCCGGCGCGCTCGCCGATCCCGTTCACCGTGCACTCAATCTGCCGCACACCTGCCCGCACCGCCGCCAGCGAATTTGCCACCGCCAGCCCCAAATCATCGTGGCAATGCGCGCTCAGCGTGATTCCCTGCGGATCATCCAGATGCGCGCGCACCTGCTCAAACATCGCGCCATACTCATCCGGAACCGCATAACCCACCGTATCCGGCAAATTCAAAACCGTCGCACCCGCGTCGACCGCCACCTGGCAAACCTGGCACAGAAATCCAATATCCGTCCGCCCCGCATCTTCCGCGGAAAATTCCACTTCTCCGACGTGCTTTCGCCCCAAGCGGATCATCGAGCTGATTGCTTCAAGAGCCTGTTCTCGCGTCATGTTCAGCTTCACGCGCAGGTGCAAGTCCGAAGTCGCGAGAAAAATGTGCAAACGCGGCGCAGCCGCCGGTTCGAGAGCTTCAATGGCAGCTTCAACGTCCTGTTTCTTGGCGCGAGCCAAAGCCGCAATCGGCACGGTTCTCACTTCCCGCGCCACCTGCTGCACGGCCTCCAGATCGCCGCGCGAAGAAATCGGAAATCCCGCTTCAATCACGTCCACGCCCAGGGCCGCAAGCTGCCGCGCCATGCGCATCTTCTCCTCGGTGTTCATCGAGAAGCCCGGCGATTGCTCGCCGTCACGCAAAGTCGTGTCGAAGATCTTGACTGAATCCATAGAGGAGACCCCCAGGATAGTAGTAGGACAGAAGACCGTGTCACGGTCAAATTTATCTTTGTTCTGCTTTTGATAATTCTGGCTTATACTGTCGATTCAGGAGAATCGACGTGGATCTCGGGGAACTCCAGGTATTTCTGATGGTTGCCAAGGAAGGCAGCTTCTCACGCGCCGCCGAACGCCTCTTCCGCACCCAGCCCGCCGTCAGCCTGACCATTCGAAAACTCGAAGACGGCCTCGGCCAGCCGCTTTTTGTTCGCGGCGCCCGTCCGGTCCGCCTCACCGACGCCGGCACCCTCCTCCTGGACTACGCAGAGCGCCTGATCAACCTCCGGGACGAAGTAAAAAAAGGACTTAGCGAGCTCGAAGGCCTCACCCGCGGCGAACTATCGCTCGGCGTCAACGAAAGCTCCATCCACGCCCTCCTGTCTGCCCTGGGCACCTTCCGCCAGCTACATCCCGGTGTCCAGGTGCGCGTCCACCGCATGCTCTCCCGCGACATCCCGCATGAGGTTCTCAACTACCGCCTCGACGTGGGGGCCATCTCCTATGTCCCCCAGGAGCCGCAGCTCCAGGCCACCGAGATCCGCAAAGATGAGCTGACCCTTGTCGTGCCGCCCAAACATGTGCTCGCCAAAAAGCGGGAAGTCGATGTCGCCGACCTCGGAAACGAAGACTTCATCGCCCACAGCGTCGAATCCCCGTACCGCCGCCGCGTCATCGAACTCTTCGCCCGCAACCGCACCGAACTGAAAATGCCTATCGAAATGCCCACCATTGAAAGCATCAAGCGCTTCGTACAGATGGGTATGGGCGTGGCCATCGTCCCCCGCATGTGTGTCCAGTGGGAAATCGAACACGGGTGGATGAAAGAAGTAAAAGTCCGCCAACTCAACATGCCCCGCCACGTCTACCTCGTCTCTCGCCGCGGAGCCCGCCTCCCTCACGCCGCCGCGGAACTGATCCGCATCCTCCGCGAACCCTAGAAAACAATCCCTCAACGCTTCTGGAGGCGCCATGCATGGCGCCCCCACCCTTCCCGGGCGCGTGATTCCAGGGTGACTTCTTTTCTGAGACCGTTCGCCGCTACCGCCCCCAATCCGCCTTCCCCGCCATACACATAATCGTCGCGAGCATCGTCGCGCAATGATTCTCTGCTCCCGCCTTCCGCACAAAAACATCCGCCATGCAAACCTTCAACGTCTTCCCCGACCGCACCACCCGCGCCCGCGCCACCAACTCCTCTCCATCCGCCGGCGCCAGCAAATTCATCTTGTACTCCACCGTCAGCACCGAATCCTCCGCCGCCATCAACGTATACGCCGCATACCCGCAGACGGTATCGGCGATTGCGCCCGTCACGCCTGCGTGAAAATAATTGTGCTGCTGCGTCAACTCGCCACGAAACGGAACCCGAATCTCCGCTCCGCCCGGCGTCAGCGAAATCAATTCCGCGCCGAGATGTTTCATCAATCCCTGGCGTTCGAAACTCTCCCGGACGCGCCTTGCGAAATCCGGATCCTGTGCTTCAAATTCTGATTTTGGATTCATGCTGTGGAGTATAGCAGCGCGCCGGAAGTGACCGGGGGACAGCGCCGGACGGCCTCGGGCCGCCCGCAATCCGGCTAGATCTTTGTTTCTAGAGCCGCTTCTACGGTGGGAAAATTCGGAAGCAATTTGGTGAGCCCGGCCACCTGCAGCACCGCCATTCCTTGCTGCGTCAGCCTGGCGATGGCAAACGATTTTCCAATGTTGCGCCGGTGCACAAACAGTGACACCAACGCGCCAACTCCCGCGGAATCGAGAAACGACACTCCGCTCATGTCGAGTACCAGGTGCGCCGCAGGCTCGGGCCGCATTGTCTGGATGAAGTTATGAACCGTCTCGAGACTCAGCTTTCCGCTAAGCCGGGTCACAAGGTTGCTGCCATTCGAAGCCGACAGTTTTTCCAAATCAAGCTGTGCTGGTTGCATAAGCCTTGAACGGTAACTCAGGAAGTTCCATCCCCACATTAACATTCTTTAATAATCGGTCAAGCGCCGCACCTGCCCGGAAAGGGCTTCCTATGTACCGTTGCGTTTCTTAAATTACTGGATAAATGCCTCTAAAGCGTGGCGCTCCCGGCAGCCTGGGCCACGTGCTATTTGGCAACCGAGATGCGGTAAATCTTCCCCGCGCCATCGTCCGCGACGAGCAGCGACCCGTCCGGCGCAACGGCCACTCCCACCGGTCTGCCGGACACATCCCGTCCCTTGGGATCAGGCACCAGCCCAGTCAGGAAAGGCACTGGATCCGCCGAAGGCTGACCATCCTTGAACGCCACAAAGGCAATCTGATATCCCGCGCGTGTGGCCCGGTTCCACGAACCGTGCTCTGCAATAAATGCCCCGCCCCAATAGCTCTGAGGAAACTGTTTCCCGGTATAAAACGCAAACTGCAGCGGCGCGACGTGCGCCCCCAGCAGCACATCGGGGATAATCGCCTTCGCCACAAGCTCCGGCTTCTGCGGCTTCACACGGTCATCGACATTGCTCCCGATATAGCTGTACGGCCAGCCATAAAATCCGCCGTCTTTCACCGAAGTAAAATAATCGGGCGGCAGATTGTCACCCAACTCGTCGCGCTCGTTTACGCTCACCCAAACCGCTCCGGTAACCGGCTCGATCGCCAATCCCACCGCATTCCGCAGTCCAGTGCCGTACAGCCGCGGATTCTTCCCGTCGAGGTCGCAAATCGTGACAGCCGCGCGAATCGGATCCTCCCCGACGCCAATGTTGGAGCCCGAACCGACGCTGACAAATACATGTTTGCCGTCCGGCGCGATGGCCACCGAACGCGTTTCGTGGCCGCCCGTTGGCAGTTTCATCAAAGGCTCGGCTTCGCCCAGGCGTTTCGATGTCTTGGGGTCATAACGGAATCGCACCAGTTCATTGGTGTCGCCCACGTAGACGTAGTCGTCCTTGAAAGCGATGCCGAACACGCGCCTGGTTCCAGTGGCGAATATTTCCCGCTCCTTCGCCCCCCCCGTGTTCTGCGGATCGCGCATCACGTCGATTTGGTTTGCTCCCGTCTCCGCCAGAAAAATATCCCCATTCGGCGCCACCGCAAGCCAGCGCGGCACCTTGAAGTCCGAAGCGAATACGTTGATGCGGAACCCTTGCGGCACGGTGGGAAGAAAACCCGGAGGGGGCGCTTCGTTATGCGGGCCGTTGCCCGCAGACTTCGTCGAATAAGGAGCCGGAAGCTCCGGCTTCTGCCCATGCGTGATCTGCCCGCAAAGTAGTGCGGGTAAGATGGCGGATAAAATTAGAAGGCTGGCCGATGCGGAAACAGCGCGAAAACGCAATTTCATGAAACCCTCCTCAGTCCGTTTTTTCAGGCCTCGGTATCATGCCTCGTACTGGCGTTCCGTTCCAAGCCTGAATCTCTCGGATCATTCCGACAGAACTCGGGCGCCGCCCGCTGATTCCCTCCTGCAACGCACCGAGCTCGCTAAACATCCAACCTCCGGCAGTCCGCGTATACTCTAGTGGAAAGCTGTTTTGGGAGTTCTCCTCATGCGTGCTCTTCTGATTGCTGTTTTGATCTGCGCCGGGATCGGCGTCCTGGCCTGGGCCACAGCCAAGCCCAATGACGGCCGCGCCAACACGAAAGCCGCATTCCCGAAGCCTGCCGTCGACGCTCCGCTAGCGGCGGCCGAAGCGCAAGAGAGTGCCGTTCTTTCCGGCGGATGCTTCTGGGGAATACAAGCCGTCTTTCAACACCTAAAAGGCGTGGCTTCAGCAACTTCCGGCTACTCCGGGGGCGCCGCCAAGACCGCCCGCTATGAAGAAGTCAGCACCGGCGAAACCGGCCACGCCGAATCCGTGAAGGTCATCTTCGACCCTTCGAAAATTTCTTACGGCCAAATCCTCATGATCTTTTTTTCCGTCGGCCACAATCCCACCGAGCTCAATCGTCAGGGCCCCGACTACGGCTCGCAATACCGTTCCTCGATCTTCTATGCAAACGATCAGCAAAAGAAAATCGCCGAAGCCTACATCGCCCAGCTTAATGCCGCAAAAATCTATTCCCAGCCCATCGTCACGCAAGTCGTTCCGCTGGAAGCCTTTTACACCGCCGAGGCCTATCACCAGGACTACCTCAAGCACCACCCCTACGAACCCTACATCATGATCAACGACCAGCCCAAACTCACCAGCTTGAAGAAGGAGTATCCGGAGCTTTATCGAAACGACTGATTCCCGGGCTCTCGGAATTCCAGAGCTCGCTCGCCGTAATTTTTTCGTCCACTTGTCCCTGATTCCGCCCGTTGTTTGCCTGAGCGATTTCTTTCCATGTGGTACGTATCTAAATGGCTACAGCATCGCCTACGGCGTGGAATACCCTTCAGGTCAGCCGAGTTAGAGTAGTTGGGTACTGCCTCGGCAGTGTCCCGAGACTATTCGAAACGCAAAAACAGAGAGGAAATCCCGATGAGAGCAATCGTTTGTGGGGTCTGTCTGCTCTTCGCCTTAGCATCCCCCGCCAAGGCCCAGGATTCTCACAGCCGCTCCGCTTCCAAGCCGGTGGCCGTCGAATTCAAGAATGCCGATGGCCAGACCGTGGGCTCAGCACAGCTCACTAGCTCGCCAAAGGGCGTCAAAATCACGCTCGACATCAAGAATCTTCCGCCTGGCGAACATTCCATCCACATCCATCAAGTCGCAAAATGCGACCCTCCCGACTTCAAAACCGCCGGCCCGCATTTCAATCCCGGCGGTGCTGAGCATAACCATGACGGCGCCCCAGCGGGCGACATCCCGAATTTCTCGCTCATCGTAGGGGCCGATGGCACCGCCCACGTCGCCGTAATCGCGCCCAACGTAACCCTGGGCGACGATGACCACTCCGTCTTCAGCAATGGAGGAACCGCGATAGTCATTCACGCGGTAACAGGGGGCACGGGAACGGCCGCCCCGGCGCGCATTGCCTGCGGCATTATCACCAGGCCGTAACACCACGCTCGCGAGGGGCGCCCGCGCCGATTTTGCTACGGGCGCTCCGTCACGGCCTTGCTGCCAGCTCCCGGCAACGGCTTCTTGTGTCCTCCGCCAGCCTCGCTTTCCAGTAGCGTCTCGAGGTTCGCGTAAGCGTAAATCGTCGGTGCGTGATTCTGCATAAGCCCTCCGGTGTCCGCCGTGGGCCCATAATTACTGTGTAAATCGTGCCCGAGCATCCTCAGCATGGCCATCTGCTGTCCGCGGTGATGGGCCGTATGCGCAATTCGCCGCATCATCACCCATGCGCGAGAGCGCTTCACGTCAAAGAACGTCGTTTCGCCTTCCCACCATGCTTCATCCTTCGCCCGCAACTGGCCTGACCGCCTGCCGCTGTGTTCCGTGTATCGTTTCATGAATTCCAGCCGCGTCTCTTCGGCTGGCAAAGGCGGCTCGCCAATGTCGATCCCGAGCATCGTGCGCAGCCACAGATCTTCGCTCACGCACTGGTGAATCATCTGTTCCCTGACGCTGCGACCCCGCGAATCCTTCGCGTTAGGCCGGAAGGCCAAGTCCTCGTCGCGGAACTCGCTCCACACGCTGACCACTTTCACCCGCTCCGTTTCGTAAGTCTCCACAAGAAAGTCGTATCTCATTGCTCCCACCTCATGAGGAGGTACACGCGGACTCGCAAGGCAGGGCCTGGAATCTGCGCTGCCCCCGTGAGGCTCGACGTGAGCACTTGTCAAATTCCGTCAGGTACTTGTTCCTTTTGATTCCTTCCAGGTCACGAATTTGCCGTGCGGAAGAGGAGTCTGGCGCGCACCATATCACAAAAACCGCTCTTGTCTCGGCTCCTTGCCGCAGTTCTGGCGCCGCTCACTGTCCTTAATTTGTACCGTCGGCCAGTCGTTTCCGTGCGCTCTATCTCTCATAATTCTTGTTTAGAGGGGTCTAGGTTCGCCAAATCGATTCCACGGCATTCTCCGGCCGCTTTCTCAGGGAGGCTTCTCTTTGCAGCGCAAATTCTTGATTCTTCTCAGCATTTTTGCCGCGTTGCAAACCGGCTGCGCCCGGGTCTCCGGTTCGCACACCTCCCCCTCTCCGCCCAACCCTCCCGCCTCCGGCTCCATCAGCGTTTCTGTCACTCCGAATACCGCCAGCGTGCGCGCCGGCAGTTCTCAACAGTTCGCCGCCACCGTTACAGGGACCGCGAACTCGTCCGTCACCTGGTCCGTCGACAACGTGGCCGGCGGCAACTCTCGAAGCGGAACGGTCACCGCTTCCGGCAACTACATCGCTCCTCTGACTCTTCCCAATCCGAATACCGTCACGATCGAAGCCATGAGTTCTGCCGATTCTACTGCCAGTGGCTCAAGCACCGTCACCTTACTCAACCCTACTCCGGCGCTCAGCTCCATCAACCCCGCTTCCATTGATGTCGGCGCATTCAGCCTCACGGTCACCGGCAGCAAATTTCTAAGCGGCTCTCAAGTCCTTCTCGCTGGCGTTCCGCTCACCACAACCTTCGTCTCGTCTACGCAACTCACCGCCATCGGCACCGCGAGCAGCGTCGGCTTGTTCGCCGTCTCAGTCAGCAATCCCAATCCCGGCCAGAGCAGTTCGTCCAGTATCAATCTCGAGGTCGCCTCGGCCGCGCCAGCCAGTGCCTGCAGCGGCATGGCAACCGGCGCGGGCGCAAGCCTCAACGGCTTCCGTCCCTTCCCCGCCGGCAACGCCTGGAACCAGAACATCTCCGCCGCCGCGGCCGATCCTAATTCCGATTCCTACATCAATTTCATCGGCGCCACCATCCCGCTCCATCCCGACTTTGGCTCAGGCGAATATCAGGGCAGTTTCATGGGCATTCCCTATTCGATCGTTGACTCTTCCGAAGCCCCCGTGAACATCCTCTTCAATGCTTATGGCGACGAAAGCGACCCCGGCCCCATGCCGATTCCTGCCAATGCCAACATTGAAGGCTACCCCAATCCGGGTAACGGCGATCGCCATGTTCTGGTCCTCGACAACAACAATTGCTGGCTCTATGAACTCTTCGGCTCCAGCGTAAATACCGACGGCAGTTGGAACGCTGCCTCCGCCGCCGTCTGGGATTTGCTGGATTACACGCAGCGTCCGCTCACCTGGACCTCCGCCGACGCCGCAGGCCTTCCGATTTTTCCCGGCCTCGTTCGCTACGACGAAGTCGCCAGTGGCCAAATCGCTCACGCCATCCGCTTCACGCTGGAAGACAGCGTCGCCGCGTTCGTCCCGCCGGCCACGCACTGGGCCGCAAACTCCACTGCACAATTCGCCGCTCCCATGGGCATGCGGCTGCGTCTCAAATCCAGCTTTGACATTTCCAGCTTCTCCGCCACGAACCAGGTCATCCTCACGGCCCTCAAGCAGTACGGCATGATCATGGCCGACAACGGCTCCTCGATGTACATCAGCGGCGCTCCCGACGATCGCTGGAGCAACGACGACCTCCACAACCTCACTACGCTCACTGCCTCCGACTTTGAAGTCGTCACCCTTGGCACCGTTTACACCGCCGCCAACCTTCCCCAAGGCTCCGCTCCCAATATTTCCAGCTTCACCGCCAGTACGGGCAATCCCGTCCCCGCGGGAACCGCGGTCACTCTCTCCTGGACGAGCACAGGCGCTTCCTACTCGATCGTCTCCCCGCAAATCGGGGCCGTCCGCGGCACGACCGCCGTCGTCACTCCCTCGGCCACCACTACCTACACTCTCTATGCCACCAACCCTTTTGGCCGCGCTACCGCCACCGTGATCGTCACCGTACAGTAATTTTTGTCGGGGGGGAACTTTGCGGGGTAAGCCTTGCCCGGTTCAACCGAATAGCCATTCGAGAAAGGACTTCGGTCGACGTGGTTTCTCAACCTGGTTCGCGGACCCCGGTTTTTTGATGGAGGTTCGGGGGTTTGGGGCGAGCGATCGCACAGGCCGAACGGCAGGCGGTTGCCAATACCCGTAAACGCATCTCGTCCCCCGCCGCGAGCAATCATGCGTATCGTGGATCACGCCATCAATCACCGCCGTCAGATGTTTCGATACGCTGACGACCAATCGTCCCTGCGGCAATTCGTCGGCGCGCAAATGCACAGTACAGCCCGACCCGATCTGCATCGTCGGTGTCCACACCCAGCCCAACTGCTTCATGATGCGCTTGATCGAGACTTTGTAGACTCCCGTTCTCGCGTTGCTGATCCCACGTTTCCGTTTGCCGGTGCGTTCATGAAGCGCCGCGCCGTTCACCAGATCGTAGATTTGCTGGTACGGCTTCTCCGTTGCAATGGCAATCGCGCGAACAACACAATCTCCCGCCTTGCCCTTGTATCCGGCGGCCCGTCGTCCTCCATCATCCAGTTGAAAATGTCGGTGCACGTGTCGAGGACACTCCTGCGTTTATTCCCTAGCCGGTGTTTTTGGATTCTAGCCCGAAGTGCTGCTTCTGGAATTCCCATGTGCGGCACGAGTTTCCTGCCGGCCACGACCCACGCCCACGCCTTGACACCAACCCTCCGCTGCCCTATGTTCTTCGCCTAAGCAAGTGGAAGCCGCAAACTCCCCCCTGCTCCCAAAATTTCCGCACCGGAGGTACCCATGCCGTTAAGCCTCGCAACACTTTCCATGGTGGCTTCGCCTGTGTCCGTGCCCGAAGGCCTCAAGATTCTCGAGCGCGATGATTACTGCTGCAAATACTGTGGCCTCGACGGCCGCGCCAGCTTCGAAAACGCCCTGGTCATGCGCGTGGATTTCGTCCACCCGCGCGCACGCAAAGGCAAGAAAGATCCGAGCAACCTGGTCGCTTGCTGCTCTCCCTGCAACACCATCAAAGGCACCAAGGTTTATGGCAGCTTCGAGGAAGCCAAATCCTTCGTCCTCAAACATCGCGAAGATCTGCGCAAAGCCTGGCAATCCAGAACCGCGCGCCAGTCTTCGAAGCCAGCCACGGCCTAGAGCGGCATCCGGTCGCTCGCAATTGTCGCCGAAGAACCCACTTCGCGTCTGGCGAAACCCTCAGCGGTCCGCGGCGAGCGTCAGTGGCATATCCGGCGGCGCTATGGAGGGGACTGGTCCTTTCGCCTGGGTGTAGCTGCGCACGGCGATGGACACAATCCAATTGCGAATGTGCAAAGCGCCATGGCTGCCGCCAGCATCACGACCAGTATCGCCGCCGCCAACCCTCCGAATAGTTCTCTAGGGATTTTCATCGCCTTACCCGCAACTTCCGCCGTGGACAGCCGGAAATAACCGTTCCTTCCACTCCTGTAAGGAAAAAGCGGACATTCCTTTCAGCAGGGTTCCAGGCTGGCCAGAGCGAATGCCCTCCCGCCACCGGTCGAGAGTCCCCTCCGATGTGCTAGCATGCTCGGGCCTGGAGAAAATGGCTCAGAAAACGCAAAGCAACACTCTCTGGTTCTCGGTCGCCGTTCTCTTCGCCGTTAACATCCTTAATTTCTACGATCGCCACGTTCCCGGCGCCCTGGTCGAGCCCATGCGCAAGGAGTTCCACCTGAGCGACACGCAGATCGGCCTGCTCGGCAGCGCCTTCATCTGGATTTACGCGATTGTCGGCGTCCCGCTCGGGCGCATCGCAGATACCGCCAGCCGCAAAAAACTTCTCGCCTGGGGCGTCGTCATCTGGACCGCGCTCACCGCCTCCGCCGGCCTCGCCAACACCTACGCGTTCCTGCTCTTCTCGCGCGCCGGGGTTGGCGTCGGAGAGGCGGCCTGCGCGCCCACAGCCACAAGCTGGCTCGGCGATCTTTTCCCGCCGTCAAGACGCTCGCGCGTCCTGGCGCTCTTCATGCTGGGCGTGCCCGTCGGGGGCGCGCTAGGGTATTTTTTCAGCGGTCCGATCGCACAAGCCTACGGCTGGCGCACCGCCATGGTTATTGCCGCCGCGCCGGCTCTGCTCCTGGTTCCAGCTTTGCTCGTGCTGCGCGAGCCGGAGCGCGGCGCCAGCGAGCTCCACCTTGCTCCGCTTGCGCCCACCTCCATGTGGAGCGTGCTGCGCATTCCCACACTCTGGTGGATCATCGCGTCAGGCGCGCTGCTCAATTTCAATGCCTACGCGTTTGCCACTTTCCTGCCCGCATTTCTCAGCCGCGTGTACGGTCTCTCGCTCGCGAAATCGGGAATGGCCACGGGCATCCTCTATCTGATCGGCGGCGTGACCGGCGGAACGCTCGCGGGCTTTCTCGGCGATTCGATCGTCCATCGCCGCAAGGATGGCCGCATGCTTTGCGCCTCGGTTTTGGCGCTGACTGCCATTCCCTTCGCCTGCATCGGAATTCTCCAACCGGCTCGCTCCGTGTACCTGGCGATGACCTTCCTCGCGCTGACCTACGCCTCTCTCACGACCTACTACGGCCTGGTCTACTCCGCGATCCAGGACATCGTCGCGCCGAATCAGCGCGCTTCCGCGATGGCCATCTATTTCATGGCCATGTACATGTGCGGTGCGTCCTTCGGACCGCTCCTTACCGGGAAACTGAGCGATGTTCTCGCGCATCGCGCCGCCGCGCTCCATGGCTCCCTGTCGGTCACCGAAACGTTCCGCGCCATTGGTCTTCAGGAAGCCATGCTGATCATCCCGGTACTGTGCATAGCGCTCGCCTTTGTCCTGTACATGGGCTCGCGCACCATCATCGGGGACATAGCCAGGCGAGAAGCTGCCGCTCAGGCCGCGACGGTAAACGCGTCCTAGCTCCGGACCGCGAAAGATGACGGTTGGATTTACAGACACGGAGAACAAGGTAGAATGGATCGGTAGGTGAAGAATGAAAACGGTTAAGCCACAAACCAAAGAATCCGAGAATGTTCCTTCCCGGCGCAAACGCATTCAACGCGAAATCATCGCGTGGATGTGGGTGATCCTCATCTTCCTGCTGATCAACGGAACCCTCGGCCAGGCACGCGTAATCCCGTCTGGCTCGATGGAAAACACACTTCTCGTCGGCGACCACCTGATCATGAGCCGCCTCGGCTACGACGCCGGCGTGCCCTTCACCCACTGGCATGTGCCGCTGTGGCGCAATCCCAAGCGCCAGCAAATGGTGATTTTCACTCCTATCGTCGCGCAAGAAACTTCCGACATCATCAAGCGCGTCATCGGACTTCCCGGAGAAACGCTGGACATTCACGACGGCTCTGTCTGGATCAACGGTCAAAAGCTGACCGAGAATTACACCACCGGTCCCAGCGAAACGTACGGCATGGCCACACCTTATAAGATCCCCGAAAACTGCTATTTCGTTATGGGCGACAATCGCGGAAATTCCTACGACAGCCGCTTCACCGGGTGCGTGCCGCGCAATCACATTATCGGCACGCCCGTGATCATCTATATGTCGCTGGACGCTTCGCCCGATGCATGGGAATCCGGCCAGCTCCGCGAGCGTTTTTTCGCGTACGCCAATGCCGTGATTCATCCGGGCACGGTGCGCTGGAAAAGGCTTTTCACCACGTTTTGAAGCCAGGCCTTGCTGTCTTGGCGAAGGAAGGTTCCGGACATGAGCGAAACACCACAGCAATACTCGCAGCGCATTATGAAAACGATTGAGGGGAAGGACCCGCTCAAGACGCAGTCGGCAACGCCGAAAAAACTCCAGACTCTTGTAAAGCGCGCGCCAGCCTCCAAACTGCGCAAGCGTCCGGCTCCGGACAAATGGTCCGTCGTTGAAATCCTCGCGCATCTTGCCGACACGGAAATCGTCGTCGGATGGCGCATCCGCTCGATCCTCGGAGCGCCGGGAACGCCGATTCAGGCGTTCGACCAGGACGCCTGGGCGGCCGCAGGAAACTACGCCAAGCGCGATCCGCTGAAAAGCATCGAACAATTTCGCGCCGTCCGCGACGCGAATCTCGCGCTCTACAAATCACTCCGTCCCGAGCAATGGAAGCATTTCGGAATGCACGCCGAACGCGGCGAAGAGAGCCTCCAGCGCATTCTGCACATGATGGCTGGCCACGACATCAATCACCTTTCGCAGATCGAGAGAATTCTCGCGCCAAAGAAGTAGCCGATTTCCCTGCCGCCCGGGCCGCGGCTCCCTTACTGGTCCCCTCGAACCTGCCACCACGGCAGCCGTTCGAATTCGGCCAGTTTCTCCGGCCCGTGGTCGCGATACCAATTCCTCCACGCCTCGAGATCGCCGGTAATACCGGCATCCGTGATCTCGCGCAGCGCCATGTAGGACCAGTTGCGCATTTGGGGATTGGTTTTTGGATCGGCGACAAGATCGATCAATTTCGGCACCATGCGCATGCGTTGTGCCCGGGTGAAGTTTCCGCAGTCGGCGAGATTGCAGCCGGCGCGGTTGCGAACGTTGTCGGATGGATCCTGCGTGAACGATTCGAACAACTCGTCGAGAGCCTCGTCCTTGCCAAGATAGCGCAACCCTTCGACGGCCCACTGCCGCACGTAGGCGTCCGGATCGTGCTTCGCGTATTCGAGAAGCACCGGATGAATGCGTTGATAGGCCACGCCGCGCCCCGCAAGCATGCCAAGAAAATAGACGGCGGCGGGGCGGTAATGCAGATCCGTGCGCGCGCGGTCGATCAACATTTCCGCGGCTTGCTCATTTTTCTGCCAGCCATCCAGAGTCAGATTAATGTCCGCATTGGCGTAGCGCACGCGCAGGTCGCTCGAGTATTCCGAGCGCTGCTCCAAAAGCTTCATGTGGTCCGTCAAACGGATATGGCCCACCCAGCTTTCGACCTGCTGTTCGAATAATTCGCGGGCGCGCTCCTCGTGCCCGATGGCTCGTTCGAGCAATTCCTCCGCCTGTTCTTGCGCGGGCAAAGCCAGCACACGTCCGGCTTCGGTGTCGGGCATGGGGCGGACGGCAGGGATCGCCGACGGAAGAACGTTCGCAGCCAGGGGGTGGCGCGGCGAGCTGTTTCGCGCCTTGTTTAGGCGCGATGCGCTGGCCGCCGCCTTGAACGTCGAGAATCGCCAGCCTTGCCAACCAAACATTCCCGCGGCGAGCAGCATGAAGATCGCGATCGAAGCAACTGTCGAAGTCCGCGACGGCGGCCTCGGCTGCTGCCACCGGGCACGCATTCGGTCGGCGCCCCAAGAACCAGACGGCGAAGAACCGGGGAACGCTGGCTGGGGCGGCGGCCCGTAGGGCGAATCGATCTCGACGTGCGTATCGATTTTCTGGCCGGCCAGCGTTTCTATTTGGGAAACGATCCAGCGCGCTTCCTGGCGGCTGCTGATTTCATCGGCGAGCGTGAACCGGCGGCCGCTGTTCGTGCGCAGGCGAATGGCATACATCGAATTTCCCTGGGAGCCGCCCTGCTGTCCACTCGTGACGGCCACAACGGCGGCGACCTCAGAGAACAGGAACCGTTTCGTTGAACCGATACCGAGCACCCGCGTAGTGGAAGCGATTTCCCCGTTGCCCACGCGGATTCGCGCCGTTCCAAGCGCCACGTGAAACATGCCAAAGATCACAAACAGATCCATCAAGCCGAAAATAACCGGGAAAAACCAGGGGGCCTTCGCATGGAACAGAAAATAGACGACGCCCGTCCAGATCACCGTGAAAATCAGGAGAAAGAGCGCGCGCGAGGGAGTGCGAAAAGCCGGAAAATAAAATTCCGTGGCGCCGTCCTCTGAGGAGACGGTCACTTTCGGATGGGCCGGAGCCGCCACGGGCTCCGCATTCGATTCGGCCGATGTTCCCGCAGCAAAGCTGGAAGTCTCCGCCGGAGAATCACTTGGCGCCTGCTCCGCCGAAAAGGAAGTCTTGAACACCGGCAGTTCGAAGTCGTCGGAGTAGTCGATACCGGGAATATCCGCCTCGGCGTGAAGAAGCCAAAGAACCTGGTCGGACGAATTGTCGTGGTCCGTAACGTAAGCTTCGGGCGGAATCAGAAAGCTTACCGGAATCGTACGGCTGAATGGGTCCGCACCCACTGCCGCTGAGGAAATGTTTTGATCGCTTTGCCAAAGCACGGTCTCGACCGTGGAGCGGCTGTTGCCCGAGCCCGTGACGGTTTTGCGGACGCAGGAAAGGCGAAGGTCGATGCCGTGCGCGGCGTTTGCATCGAGTTTCAGACGAATCCTTCCAGAAAGCCGGCCGCCCGGAGAGAACGGGAGCGCGTCGAACTCGAAAGAAGTATGGCCGAAGCTGCGGCGGCGAAGCGTGGCGCGCACAGCGTTCAGAAAAAGAATCACGCCGACAAGGCCAAACCCCAAAAGCAAAAACGCGCGCGGATCATTATGGCGGGCCATCTGCGGGACGAGACTGGCGGCGACGGGAAGGATCACAATGTTGGAAAAAATGCAGATCACCCAGGCCGTCGCTTCACTTTTTTTGCGCAGGCTTTCCGCCCGGCGGTTGGCCCAGTCCGTTCGCCACAACCACGGCGAGGAGGGATTTGCTTCTTCGGCCGCGGCTTGTTGCTTCAAGCGGCGATAGCCTACTACCGCCAGGACCAGGAAACCCGCGCCGATCATGGAGATAAAAAGGGCGATGGCGGCGCCGGCGAGGGCGCCGCTGGCGCCCGGGTTGCGGCTATTTAGGAGAAACGTAAACAGGGAGAGCAGCCCCGGGACCAGAAACATCAGCCCGAAACAGATGAGAAAAGCCGCCGCACCCTTGGAGGGCTTGGTCATACAGCAAGTCTAGAGATTGCCCCGGAGGGCGAAACGGGCCGGAAGTACAGGTTTGTTCTTGTAGTTACAACTGACCCGGCGGGGCGGGACAGAGTCGGCTCACCAGCACGGGACGCGAAGCGTGCTGCGATTCGCGGAGGAGATCAGCGGGCAGCGGCCCCCTTGGGCTCGAGGAGAGCCGGGACGACTCCAAGCTGGCGCATCAGCCCGAGAGCGTCTGAGCTGATGTAGGAATCGATGATCTTTCCGTTGGCAAAGTGATGGATGGTGATGCCCTCGAGGGACATTTTCTTGTTTGTGGGGCGAACTCCCCAGAACTCGCCCTTATGAGTGCCGGAGAGGGTCCACGAAGCGGCGACCTTGTCTTTTTCGGCAATCGTGTCCTCGACCGTGAAGCGCAGATCGGGGAAGGCTGCCAGGAAAACCGCCATCTGCGCCCGGTAGGCTTCGGGGCCCACCGAAGAACCCGAGGAATTGTTGTCGTGGAGGGCGTGGCTCGGAGAAATAATATCGCTCACCATTTCGAGCTTGCGCCTGTTCCACACATCTTCGTACAGGCGACGGACAATGGCCTTGTTGTCCATGGGCATGACGTGGGCCTCCTTCGCGCGGGCGAATTTGTACGGCTCGAGATTGGCCGCCTGAGAGAGCCGAGGAAAACGGAGGCTCTAGGGGGCAGCGCTCGGCAGAGCCTACTCCCAAGAAATGCGCTTTGCAACGAGGCTGGCTGGAGAGACAGACGAGAAAAGGAAAAGGGCCGCGGAGTGAGCACGCGGCCCTGAAGCACACTACTGAAGTTGTCTTCTCTTTGACTCGATACGATCTGACAGAATCCGCCCGAATCCTGGATTAAACCAGGTTGTAAACCGAACGTGTACCCCTGCAATTCGTGAGAAGAGCGGGATACATTTGCGTGGCATGATCCGCACACCATAGCGGAGTGAGCCACGACTACTTTAGAAAGGAGGTGATCCAGCCGCAGGTTCTCCTACGGCTACCTTGTTACGACTTCAC